>Ga0065720_1018820_pt1 | contig 428882 bp, 408 predicted proteins | sample Thericmetagenome_FD_59107 | JGI IMG/M metagenome (GOLD analysis project Ga0065720, IMG submission 59107) | Thermophilic microbial communities from the Joint Bioenergy Institute, California, USA of rice/straw/compost enrichment - eDNA_2 v2... | ecosystem: Engineered > Solid waste > Grass >...
CCCCGCCGATGCCGCAGCTTCGCTATTTCTCACCATAGAATACTCCGTATGCGGCATGCACTCGGAACGACGGAGTGCAACCGGGGCGGTATGCATTTTGCTTCTGAAACAGCGGAGATGCTGCTTTCAGTTCCGGCGGGATGGAGTCAGTGGCGGGGTTGAGTATCTTATTGGTTGACGAAGACCCGGAGCGCGCGGTCATCCTTACCGAAGCTCTGCAGGGACAAGGCTATAAACTGGTAGCACGCCTGGCACCCCGCGACCTCAGCGCCAGGAAAGTGCAGGAAATCGCACCCGACGTGATCATCGTCGACATGGAATCGCCCAGCCGCGATACCATCGAAAGCATGCGGCAGATCAACGCCGACCAGCCGCGCCCGGTGGTCATGTTCGTCGATCAATCCGATGAAGGCATGATCGAACAGGCCATGCAGGCGGGCGTTTCCGCCTACATCATCGACGGTTTGAACGTGAAGCGCGTGAAGCCGATCCTCGATGTGGCGATCGCGCGTTTCCGCGAATTCCAGGCTCTGCGCGATGAGTTGAAGAAAACAAAAGCGACCCTGGCCGAGCGTAAACTGATCGACCGCGCCAAGGGTTTGCTGATGCGCGAGCGCAACCTGTCGGAAGACGAGGCTTATGCCGCTTTGCGCAAGCTGGCGATGGACCGGCAGCAGAGGCTGGTGGACGTAGCGGAGGCATTGCTGGCCTTTGCCGATGTGCTGAAGAAGAAGTAGGCTGCACAATCCTGGCGCAGCTTCGCTTATTAAATGTGCAGCACGGCAAGTCATCTTTTGTGGCATGCGCGGCTTAATGCTCGTGAATCCTTGGAAAAGCACACCGTGTTACATTTGGCACAATTCCTGCTCTGAGTAATCGCGACAGCTCGCTGCAATGACGCAGCGGGTGACCGATCCCAGCAAATGCCTCCCCAGGCCGTGCTGTTCGTCGGTCGCAATTGGACAAGGGCGTCCTGCAAGAGGTCTCAGCCGAGACCTTGTTGCTGGGCGCTTTTTTTATTGGCCGCAACGACGGCCGAGCAGGGACGGAGAGTGACATGGGTGAGAAGAAGACCTTCAAGGTGAGTCGCCGTCAGCTGATCAAGGGCGCAGGCAGTGCCGCTGCCCTGATGGCCGCAGCGCGGCTGCAGTTTCCCTCCGGCGCATTTGCGCAGGCCGCAGGTCCGGAAGTGAAGGGCACGAAGCTTGGCTATATCGCGCTGACCGATGCGTCGCCGCTGATCATCGCCAAGGAAAAAGGATTCTTTGCCAAATACGGCCTGCCTGACATGAGCATCGAGAAGCAGGCCTCCTGGGGCGCCACGCGCGACAATATCGAGTTAGGCGAGGCGGGTGGCGGCATCACCGGCGCGCATATTCTCACCCCCATGCCTTACCTGATTTCGTCCGGCAAAGTCACCAAGGGCAATGTGCCGGTGCCGATGTACATCCTCGCGCGCCTGAACCTGAATGGTCAGGGTATTTCCGTGGCGCAAGCCTATGCCGGCATGGGCGTGACCAAGGATGCCAAGGCGCTTGGCGCTGCCTTCAAGAAAGCCAAGGCGGAAGGCAAGGAACTGAAGGCCGCCATGACTTTCCCGGGCGGCACGCACGATCTGTGGATCCGCTACTGGATGTCGGCAGCCGGGATCGATCCCGACAGGGACATTGCGACCATCGTCGTGCCGCCGCCGCAGATGGTGGCGAACATGAAGGTCAATGCGATGGAGGCCTTCTGCGTTTGCGAGCCATGGAACCTGCAGCTCATCCATCAGAAGATCGGCTTCACCGCATTGATGACCGGCGAATTGTGGAACGACCATCCCGAGAAGTCGCTCGCGCTGCGCGCCGACTGGGTCGACAAACATCCGAAGGCTGCCAAGGCGATCCTGATGGCCACTCAGGAAGCGCAGCAATGGTGCGACAAAATGGAGAACAAGGATGAGATGTGCACGATCATGGGTGGCCGCGACTGGTTCAAGGTCCCGGTCAAGGACATTCTCGATCGTGCCAAGGGCGTCATCGATTACGGTGATGGTGGCCGCAAGGTCACCGTGGGCGTCGAAAGCCCGCTGATGATGAAGTTCTGGCGCGACTTCGCATCCTATCCCTTCCAAAGCCACGAACTCTGGTTCCTCACCGAGGATATGCGCTGGGGCTATCTGCCCACCGATTTCGACGCCAAAGGCCTGATCAAACAGGTCAACCGCGAGGACCTCTGGCGAGAGGCCGCCAAGGGGATCGGCGCCAGCGACGCAGAGATTCCGAAATCCACCTCGCGCGGCAAGGAAACCTTCTTCGATGGCAAGGTCTTCGATCCGGAGGATCCGATGGCCTACCTGAAGAGCCTTGCCATCGCACGCGTGTAATGCCGGCGCAAGACGGGGAGAATTCCATGGCGATCAAAGCTGATGTCTTGAAGATGGACCTGGGCAGCGAGGGTTTCCTCGCTGCCTTGATGCCGCGCGTGTTGGGCGGCTTGCGCTACGTGGCGACCCGAGTGCTGCCACCTGTCATGTTTCTTGCCTTGATTATAGGCGTCTGGGAAATCGCCTGCTCTGGCCCGGATGCCACCTTGCCGCCGCCTTCGGTGGTCATCGAAGATACGTGGGTTCTGATCAGCGATCCATTCTTTGATAAGGGCAATCTGGACAAGGGCCTGTTCTGGCATCTGGCATCCAGCCTCAAGCGTGTCGCCATCGGCTTTGCACTTGCCGCCAGTATCGGCATCGCGCTGGGGGTGTTGATCGGTCAATCCACGTTGGCCTTCCGCGGCCTGGACCCGATTTTCCAGGTGCTTCGCACTGTGCCGCCGCTGGCCTGGCTGCCGCTCTCGCTCGCCGCGTTCCGCAACGCCGATCCATCGGCGATCTTCGTCATTGCGATCACAGCGATCTGGCCGATCATCCTCAACACGGCGGTCGGCATCCGCAACATCCCGCAGGATTATCGCAACGTTGCCCAGGTGCTGCGGTTGAACGGCTTTGAATATTTCTTCAAGGTGATGTTGCCGGCCACTGTGCCGTTCATGTTCACCGGGTTGAAGATCGGCATTGGCCTGTCGTGGCTGGCCATTGTCGCGGCCGAGATGCTGATTGGCGGCGTCGGCATCGGCTTTTTCATCTGGGATGCCTGGAACAGCTCGCTGATCAGCGAAATCATTCTCGCCCTGATCTATGTCGGCCTCGTCGGCTTCATGCTGGACCGACTGATTGCCTTCATCGGCAATCGTATCGGCGGCTATGCCCAGCAGTAAGGCGGCAGCGATGGCACGACGTCCCGCCAAGACCAAAGCTGCACGGGCAGCCACGCTGGCGGCCCCGACAGCCATGCGGATCGGTTTTATCGCCTTAACCGACTGTGCCCCGCTGATCGTGGCAAAGGAGAAGGGATTCTTCGCGCGCCACGGTCTGGATGTGACGCTGGTGCGGGAGCCTTCTTGGGCAAATATGCGCGACAAGGTCGCGCTGGGCGCCCTGGATGCGGCGCATATGCTGGCCCCTATGCCGCTGGCTGCAACCTTGGGCGCCGGCGGCTGGAAGAAGCCGCAAATCACATCTTTTGTCCTTAACCTCAACGGCAATGCCGTCACCATCTCGGCCAAGCTGTGGGACCGTCTGGTCGAGGCAGAGCCGGCCTTGCTGTATGCCAGGCAGGAAAGCGCCAATGTCCTGCGCCGTGTAATTGCGGCCGACCGCAAGGCCGGCCGGCCGAAGCTCACCTTCGCGACGGTATTCAATTATTCATCACATCAGATCCAGCTCCGTTATTGGCTGGCTTCAGCTGGCATCGACCCTGATCGTGATGTGAATCTGGTGGTTGTGCCGCCACCGCAGATGACCGACCGGCTGGCAGCAGGCGAGATCGACGGTTTCTGCGTGGGCGATCCGTGGAATTCGCTCGCCGTGCTGCGCGGCGTCGGGCGCATCCTGATCTCCGGCTACGAAATCTGGAACAACCGCATTGAAAAGGTGATCGGCGTCAACCGGGATTGGGTGGAGCGGAATCCACTGGTCCATAAGGCGATGCTGATGGGGTTGATCGAGGCTGCCGAATGGCTCGATCGTCCCGAGAATCGTCTGGAAGGCGTCGAGATCATGGCCAAGCCCGATTATATCGGGCCGGAGGCAGCGGAGGCGATCCGCTTGGGCATGCTGGGTGTCGTTCGATACGGCCTGGATGTCAGCCCGGAAGCCATGCCGGACTTCTTCGTCTTCAATCGCTACAGCGCGAATTTCCCCTGGCGCAGTCAGGCGGAATGGTATCTCACCGAGATGCAGCGCTGGAAGCTGATCGATCCCACAATCGACGTCGCCGCTATAGCCGACTGCGTCTATCGCACCGATCTCTACCGTGAAGCGGCCGCTGCGCTCGACCGGCCGTTTCCACTGATCGACCGCAAGCCGGAAGGACTGCATGCTGGGCCTTGGACGCTGGCCCAGGCCAGCGCGCCGATTACCATGGGGGCGGACCTTTTCTTTGACGGCTCCTACGTCTCTTCGGCGCGGGCGATGTCGACAGCTGCCCGCATGAATGCGGAGCCATCCGCAATCGCAATCCGCCGCCCCAGTGCCAACCGCTAGGCCAATCGATAGGAGTGCCCCATGAGCGCTTATCTGAGCTTTGAGAATGTCGGCATGATCTTCAAAGGAGCCAATGGCCCGTTCATCGCTCTGCGGGATATCGAGCTGAAGATCGAACGCGGCGAATTCGTCGCGCTGATTGGCCATTCCGGTTGCGGAAAATCCACCTTGCTCAACATCGTGGCCGGCCTGCTGCGCGCCACAACGGGCGGCGTGCTGCTGCAGGGCAAGGAAGTATCGGAGCCGGGGCCGGACCGGGCCGTGGTGTTCCAGAACCACTCGCTTCTGCCTTGGCTCAGCGTCTATGACAACGTCCGCTTGGCAGTCGACAAGGTCCACGGCAGGACAAAGACCTCTGCTGAGCGTGATGAGTGGACGCGTCACAATCTGGCGCTGGTCGGCATGGACCACGCGCTGGAGAAACGGCCGCAGGAAATATCGGGAGGCATGAAGCAGCGTGTCGGCATTGCTCGCGCGCTGGCGATGGAGCCGAAGGTCCTGTTGCTGGATGAGCCATTCGGTGCCCTGGATGCGCTGACCCGGGCCACTCTGCAGGACACGGTGATGGAGTTGCAGGCCAAGCTGAAGAACACCGTCATCATGATTACCCATGACGTCGACGAAGCCGTGCTGCTGTCGGATCGTGTGGTGATGATGACCAACGGGCCGGCGGCCACCATCGGCGAGGTGATGGAGGTAAAGTTGCCGCGGCCGCGCAACCGGCTGCAGCTCGCTTCCGATCCGGAATACAACCGCTGCCGCCAGCAGATCCTGGAATTCCTGTATGCGCGGCATCGCGCTCCGGCCGCTCACGCAGCCTAAAAAATATTCAGGAGGACGTCGTGAAGGGCATGCAATGCAATAGGAGTACGGCTCATGGCTGAAAGGCTGCTGATCGTGGGCAATGGCATGGCGCCGGGCCGGATGTTGGAGCGGTTGCTGGAGATCGCACCCGGCAGATACGACATCACCATCTTTAATGCCGAGCCGCGGGTAAATTACGACCGCATCATGCTGTCGCCCGTCTTGTCCGGCGAGAAGACCTATGAACAGATCGTTATTCATGGCGATGGCTGGTACATCAGAAACGGCATCACCCTGCACAAGGGAACGCGCGTCACCGGGATCGATCGTGTCGGCAAAACGATTACCACCGATAACGGCCTGGTGGAGAAGTACGACAAGCTGGTGATCGCCACCGGCTCCGTGCCGTTCATCATCCCGGTGCCGGGCAACAATCTGCCCGGCGTGCTGACCTATCGTGATCTCGACGATGTCGATGCCATGATCCTGGCGGCCAAATCTCGCGACAGGGCGGTTGTCATCGGCGGCGGCCTGCTGGGATTGGAAGCGGCGGCGGGTCTGGCCGAGCAGGGGATGAGCGTCACCGTCGTGCATCTGATGCCGACGCTTATGGAGCGTCAGCTCGATGCCAATGCCGGCTATCTCCTGAAGAAGGCCATCGAAAGCCGCGGCATCAAGGTGCTGACCGGCGCGAATACCAAAGCCATTACTGGCAACGGCAAGGTGCAGGCGGTCGAGCTGGAGGATGGCACAGTTGTCCCCGCAGATCTGGTGGTGATGGCAGTAGGCATCAGGCCCAATGCCGCGCTGGGCAAAAAGGCAGGCCTTGCCGTCAATCGTGGCATCATCGTCGACGATCAGTTGCGCACCTCAGACCCGGACATCTTTGCTGTTGGAGAGTGCGTCGAGCATCGCGGTATGACCTATGGTCTCGTGGCGCCGCTCTATGAGATGGCTGGTGTATTGGCGAAAACTCTGGCGGGAGAGCAGGCGGCCTATCACGGGTCCGTTATGGCAACCAAGCTGAAGGTAACTGGCATTGATCTGTTTTCCGCGGGCGATTTTGCCGAAGCGAAGGATCGGGAAGAAATTGTGCTGCGCGATGCCGGGCGTGGCATCTACAAGCGCCTGGTGCTGAAGGATAGCCGCATCATCGGAACTGTTTTGTATGGCGATACCGCCGATGGGGCTTGGTTCTTTCAGTTGCTGCGCGAGAGGAAAGATATCTCCGAAATGCGCGATACATTGATCTTCGGCCAGGGCTATGCTGGAGGGGCCCCTCTGGACCCTACGGCGGCCGTTGCAGCCTTGTCGGATGACGCAGAGATCTGCGGCTGCAACGGCGTGTGCAAAGGCAGGATCGTTGCCGCCATTCAGGAGAACGGTCTGAGCAGTCTGGAAGAGGTGCGGGCCGTCACCAAGGCTTCGGCCTCCTGTGGCTCGTGTACCGGACTGGTGGAGAAGCTGATCAGCTTTACGCTGGGCGACGCCTATGCGCCCTCGACTTCCAAGGCGGCCTGCGGCTGCACCGATCTCAGCCACGACGAAATTCGCCGCCTGATCGTCGCCAAGGAGCTGAAATCCATTCCAGCAGTGATGCAGGAACTGGAATGGAGGACTTCCTGCGGCTGCAGCAAATGCCGGCCGGCGCTGAACTTCTATCTGCTGGCAAGCTGGCCGGGGGAATATACCGACGACAACCAGTCGCGTTTCATCAACGAGCGCGCGCATGCGAATATCCAGAAGGATGGCACCTATTCGGTGGTGCCGCGCATGTGGGGCGGCATGACCAGCGTCAGGGAGCTGCGCGCCATCGCCGATGTGGCCGAGAAGTACAATATCCCGACCATAAAGATTACCGGCGGCCAGCGGATCGACCTGCTGGGGGTGAAGAAGGAAGACCTGCCTGGCGTCTGGGCGGATCTCAATGCCGCCGGCATGGTCTCCGGCCATGCTTACGGTAAGGCCTTGCGCACGGTGAAGACCTGTGTCGGCACGGAATGGTGCCGGTTTGGCACTCAGGATTCCACCGGACTTGGCATCAAGCTGGAGAAGTTCACCTGGGGGTGCTGGACGCCCCATAAGGTGAAGCTGGGCGTTTCTGGCTGCCCGCGCAATTGCGCCGAAGCGACGGTCAAAGATATCGGCATCGTCTGCGTCGATTCCGGCTACGAGTTCCATATCGGCGGCGCGGCCGGGTTGGAAGTGAAGCAGACCGTCCTGCTCTGCAAGCTGGAGACGGAAGAAGAGGTGCTGGAATATGCCGGCGCGCTGATGCAGCTCTATCGCGAGCAGGCGCATTACCTTGACCGTATCCATAAATGGCTGAACCGGGTTGGCCTGGAGACGGTGAAGCAGCAGATCGTCGAGGATCACGAACGCCGCCGCGCTCTCTTCGCCCGTTTCGTGTTCGCTCAGAAATTCGCCCAGGTCGACCCCTGGGCCGAGCGCGTCAACGGCGCTTTTGCCCATGAGTTCAAACCCCTGGCAGATCTGTGCATCGCGCAGGCAGCGGAGTGAAAGGGCACGAAGATGAGCAATGAATGGCTCGATATTGGCGGTCTGGACGACATCCCTCGCCGTGGCGCCCGCGTGGTGAAGACCGTACGCGGCGACATCGCGATCTTCCGCACCGCTGACGACAAGGTCTTCGCCCTGGATGACCGTTGCCCCCATAAGGGCGGGCCGCTGTCTCAGGGCATCGTCCAGGGGAATGCCGTTACCTGTCCGATGCATAACTGGGTGATCAGCCTGGAAACCGGCGAGGCCCAAGCCCCCGATCAGGGCTGCGCCCGCACCATAGCGGTGAAATTGCAGGGTGACCGCATTCTGCTTTCCTGGCCTGGTCTTGCGGTTCAAGCGGCCTGACCTGCAATGATCGACGCATCGCCATTTGAGGTCCGCACCACCTGTCCGTACTGCGGCGTGGGATGTGGCTTGCGGGTGAGCGTGGACCGAACTGGAGCGGTGACCATCCAAGGCGATGCGGATCACCCGGCCAATTTTGGACGACTTTGTTCAAAGGGATCGGCTCTGGGAGAAACGGTCGGGCTTGAGGACCGGCTGCTTTACCCGCTGCTGAACGGCAAACGGGTCACTTGGGAGCGAGCGCTGGATCATATCGCGACCCGATTTAAGGAAACGATCGCCGAGCACGGACCGGACGCTGTTGCCTTCTACATATCCGGGCAGTTGCTGACTGAGGATTACTACGTCGCCAACAAGCTGATGAAAGGTTTCATCGGCACCGCGAATATCGATACGAATTCACGCCTTTGCATGGCCTCGGCTGTGGCCGGTCATAAGCGCGCTTTTGGTTCCGATACCGTGCCTGGGATTTACAGCGATCTGGAATTGGCCGATCTGGTCGTCCTGGTCGGATCGAATCTTGCCTGGTGCCATCCGGTGCTGTTCCAGCGGCTGACGGAGGCCAAGGCAGCGCGACCGGAGATGAAAATTGTCGTCATCGATCCGCGCCGCACAATGACGGCGCGGGCTGCAGACCTGCATCTGCCGCTGAAGCCCGGCTCTGACGTGGCCTTGTTCAATGGCTTGCTGGCGCATCTTGCGGACAATGGCCAGATCGATGGCGAGTATGTCGCCCGCCATACCAATGGCCTGGACGCTGCGCTTGAGGCAGCGCGGGCACTTTCTTTGCCAAAGATATCATCCATCACGGGACTATCGGCGACGCTGCTGCGGCAGTTCTACGAGCTCTTTGCGCGCGCCGAACGAGTCGTCACCGGATTCTCGCAAGGCGTGAACCAGTCGAGCAACGGCACAGACAAGGTCAATTCCATCCTCAATTGCCATCTGCTGACCGGCCGCATCGGCCGTCCCGGCATGGGGCCTTTCTCGATCACCGGACAGCCGAACGCGATGGGGGGACGGGAAGTCGGCGGCCTTGCTAATCAGCTTGCCTGCCATATGGAGCTGGATAATCCCGATCATCGCCGGATCGTGCAGGATTTCTGGCGTTCCCCAAAAATCGCCAACCGTCCGGGACTCAAGGCGGTCGATCTGTTCCAGGCGTTGCGCGATGGCCGGGTGAAAGCGGTCTGGATCGCCGGCACCAATCCGGTGGACAGCATGCCGGAAGCAGATCTGGTGAAGGCCGCTCTGCGCACCTGTCCGCTCGTGGTGGTGTCCGATGTGGTTCGCCATACGGATACGGCGGCGCATGCACATGTGCTGCTGCCGGCTGCTGCCTGGGGTGAAAAGAATGGCACCGTAAGCAATTCCGAGCGCCGCATTTCGCGCCAGCGCCCGTTTCTGCCGTTGCCAGGTGAGACAAAGCCTGACTGGTGGATCTTTGCAGAAGTTGCCCGGCGCATGGGATGGGTGGATGCTTTCGCCTACCGGCATCCCGTCGACGTGTTCCGCGAATATGCCGCTTTGTCAGGCACTGAGAATAACGGTAGCCGTGATTTCGACATCTCCGCCTTGAGTGGAATAACGCAGCGGGACTATGACACGCTGCAGCCGTTCCAGTGGCCCTTGGTGAAAGGTGCCCAGCCCGGCCAAAGGCGTTTTTTTGCCGACGGGCAATTCTTCACGTCAGACCGGCGTGCACGCTTTGTTGCCACACCGTGGCGGACACCAGCCTCATCAACAAATGAGACCTGCCCACTGGTGGTGAATACCGGACGCATCCGCGATCAATGGCATACCATGACCCGCAGCGCCCGGTCGGCACGGCTGATGAGCCATATCGCCGAGCCTTTCGCGGAGCTTCATCCAGAAGACGCAGCCTCGCGCGGCATCACGGCGGCGTCACTTGTTGAGGTGGAAAGCCTGCATGGCCGCATCGTCGTGCGTGCCCTGATCAGCGAGGATCAGCAGAAGGGATCGGTCTATGTGCCGCTGCACTGGACAGACCAACTGGCGGCGCAAGCACGGGTGAATGTCGTGGTCGCGTCCCATGTCGATCCGGTCTCTGGGCAGCCTGAACTGAAGTTTACACCCGCGCAGGTCTGGCCTTATGCGGCAAGCTGGTATGGCTTTGCGGTCCTTGTGCAGCGGCCGGCATGGATTGCGGCTGGATACTGGGCCCTGGCGCGTGCGAAGGGCGGCTGGCGCGTTGAGATGGCCGGCGAAAGGCGGCCGGAGAATTGGAGCGATTTCGCGCGGCAGCTCTTCGATGATGCTGCGACACACGAAGTGCTGGCTTATCACGACAGCGCCACGGATCGTCATCGCTTTGCACTGTTTCATGGCAATCGCCTGCGTGGCGTGCTTTTCGTAGCGCCCGAACCCGTCCCGGTATCGCGGTCCTGGCTCGCTGAGCAGTTAGAAAATGAGTTCTCGGCTCCCGCAGACAGGCTTCGGCTGCTGGCCGGCCGGGCAGGGGCGGAAAGCCTCGATCGCGGCGCTATTGTCTGCACCTGCTTCGATATCGGCGCCAATCAGATCGCCGAGGCCATCAGGGCAGGCTGCGCCACGGTGGAAGCGATAGGCGAGACGGTGCGGGCTGGCACCAATTGCGGCTCCTGCCGTAGCGAAATCCGGAGAATGCTCGATGGCGCGCGGATTCAGAAAGCCGTCTGAAGCTGCAGTACCGCGGATCGGAAAGCTGGCCAAGCTGCCGCTTTTCTTCGATCTGCGGGGCAAGCGGGCCCTCGTAGCCGGTAATACGCCAGCAGTAGCCTGGAAAGCAGAGCTGCTGGCTGCAGCCGGCGCAGCCGTGCAGGTTTATGCGGCCGAACCTTGTGCCGAACTGCAGAACCTCGCTGACACAGTTCATCTTGTTCGCCGCTGCTGGGAAGAGGACGACCTGTTCGGTGCAGCGATCGCGGTTCTGGCGACGGAAGATCCGGACGAAGCAAAGCGGTTCCAGCAGATCTCCCGCGCCGTAGGCGCGATCTGCTCCGTCATTGACAAGCCGGTATTTTGCGATGCGCAGTTCGGCGCCATCGTCAACCGTTCGCCCGTTGTGGTGGGCATTTCCACGGATGGTGCCGCTCCCGTACTGGCGCAGTCCATCCGCCGCCGTATCGAGACGGTGCTGCCGGCCAGCCTTGCCGCATGGGCTAAACTAGCGCAGGCGATCCGCCACCGTGTCATCGCCGTCATCCCCGATGCCAGCCGACGCCGTTTGTTCTGGGAACGGTTTGCCGACCTTGCCTTCACGCGACCGGCTACCCGCACGCCCGATGAGATCATAACTACGGCCATGCAGATGCCGTCACACTCTGGCAGTGTCACTCTCGTCGGCGCAGGTCCCGGCGATGCGGAGTTGTTGACACTGAAGGCCATGCGCGCCTTGCAGGCAGCGGATGTCGTTCTGTTCGACGACCTCGTCTCTGACGACGTTCTCGAACTGGCGCGCCGAGAGGCCAAGCGGATGCTGGTTGGCAAGCGCGGCAACGGGCCAAGCTGCAAGCAGGAAGAGATCAATGAACTGATGATCAAGCTGGCCCGGCAAGGCAAGCGCGTCGTGCGCCTAAAAGGCGGCGACCCGATGATCTTCGGCCGTGCCGGGGAGGAAATCGCTGCCCTGGAAGCCGCAGGCATTCCGGCGTCGGTAGTGCCAGGCATTACGGCTGCTGCTGCTGCTGCTGCGGCCAGTCTTGGCGTTTCGCTCACGCATCGTCATGCTGCCCATTCTGTGCGGTTTGTCACCGGCCATTCGCGGGATGGCGCGCTGCCCGACGATCTCGACTGGAAGGGGCTTGCCGATAGCGAGACCACGCTGGTCTTCTATATGGCGGGACGGACAGGACCGGCGGCTGCACAGCGATTGATGGCGGAAGGGCTGTCGCCGGGCACACCGGTCGCGATCATGGCGGCTGTCTCCCGGCCTAATGAGGGACGCTGGCTCGGCCGTCTGGATCAGGTCGGCATCGGACTTGATCAGATTGGCCAGGACCGTCCGGTTTTGCTTGGTATCGGGGCTGTTTTCGCGCAGGCGCGCGAAGAGGCCATGTCCGGCGATCCGGTTTGGGCTGCAACCGCCTAAAGCATCCGCCCTTCGACCAGTATCCGCCCCTTCGCGTCTTCCACCTCGATGACATAAAGGTCTGGGTCGCGGTGGACGGCCTTCTCGATCAGCGCCTCGGCGGCCGCCTCGTCCAGATGCTCCTGTCCGCCCAGCCGCAGCCAGCCGGCACGGCCTTCCGCATCGCGGGCCTGGCTGAGCAGGATGGCCTCTTGCGGCCCGAGGGCAACCTTGAGCATGACAGCGCCAGCATCAGGATCCCCGCTGCGGCGGATATAGGCGGGAATTGCTTCCTGATCGTATCGGCGCAGGATGGCTTGGACGAGAATCCGGGCTTTCAGGCGTGGTTCACTCATGAGCGCATGCTGACCGCAGAACGGACCGTTGGGAAGTCTTTTGCCCCAGCTGAGTGCGGTGGCGGCGCGGCGCGACTGCTGATACAGTCGTGTTTACGACAGGGATAGTGCATGAACCAGGTCAGGCTGCAAGCCGAAACAAAAATCGCGGCCAAGCGGACACGGGCGGACACGCTGCGCCAGCGCATCGCCGACGAAATCCTCGTCGGTAAACTGCCGCCTGGAACCCGCCTCGAGGAACAGGATCTGGCCGACCGCTTCGGGGTATCCCGCACGCCGGTCCGCGAAGCGCTTAAGGCTTTGGTCGAGACCGGACTGGTAGACATCCGCCCCCATCGCGGTGCCGTCGTGGCGACACCGAGCCGGCAGCATATGCGCGACCTGTTCGAGGTCATGCGCGAACTCGAAGCGATCTGTGCGCGCTACGCCGCGCAGCGGATGACCTCCGCCGAACGCAAAAAGCTGGCCGACCTGCATGAGCAATCCCGCCAGATGGTCCGGGATGGCGAGGTCGAGGCTTACGCTGCGCTGAATGTCGCTTTCCATAGCTGTATCTTCGAGGGCACGCACAACACGGCCCTGGTCGAGAATTCCACGGCTGTGCGGCGGCGCCTATCGCCTTTCCGCCGTGCCCAATTCCGGCTGGTCGGCCGCCTGGCCAGTTCCTTCGCCGAGCATGAGAGCGTCGTCAACGCGATCCTGCGGGGCGATGCCATCGCGGCTGAACAGGCGATGGCCCGCCACATCAGCGCGGCCGATATCACTATCGAGGAATTTACTCGCTGACGACTGATTTGGCGGCTTCGTCACGGGCGCGCACGCGTTCGCGATGCAGCACATACAGGCCGCTGGCGACCACGATGACGATGCCGACCTGCGCCAGCAGATTCGGCAGATCGCCCCAGATCAGGAAGCCGAACAACAGCGCCCAGATCAGGGCCGTATAGCGGAAGGGGCTGACGGTGGCGAGATCGCCATGCCGGAATGCATCGACGATCAGCAGATAACCGGCAATCAGGAAGAAGGCCGCGCATACGATCAGCAGATATTCGCGCAGTCCGATATCGGCCCAGCCTTCGAAAGCCACCATCACAAGGGCCCCCAGCATAACCATCACTGCGTTGGTCAAGGTGATCACCAAAGAGGGGATCGATTGATCGATATTCCGCGTGGTCAGGTCGCGCGCGACGATGAAGATGACAGAGCCGACGGCGAGCAAGGCATAGGCGTTGAAGCCTTCGGCCCTCGGCTGCACGATCAGCATCACGCCGATGAAGCCGACGATCACCGCGGTCCAGCGCCGCCAGCCCACCGGCGCCCGCAGGAAGACCGCCGCGGCTGCCGTCATGGCCAGCGGCGTGGCCATGTTGATGGCGGTGACATTGCCGATCGGCATATGGAACAGTGCCAGAAGATAGAGAAGGGTCGCGAGGATATCGAAGCCGCTGCGGGCAAGCACGACGGCATTGATGCTGCGCCGCAGATGAGCGGCCTGGCCGGTGAGATGGATCAAGCTGAGGATCACCGCGGTGGCGATCAGATTGCGGATGGTGACGAGCTGTCCCGTCGGTGTGGTGACGCTGGCCAGCTTGATCAGGGCATCGTTGCTGACGAAGGCCGCCATGCCGATCAGCATCGATGCCACGCCGCGCGACGTGCCATGGCCAAGGATTTGCGCGTAATAGGCGCCGGGCAGGGTGGCAATGCGGGCGGGGCTCATTCGGATTTTTTCTGTTTGGACGATTTGCGGCACACTAGCCCGCCCGGTGTCTTTGGGAAATGGGTGTTCACGCAAAGCTGTCTTGACGCAGACGCAGACCCGCCCAAGCTGGTAGTCATAGCTGTGACCCGGGCTGTAAGCAGGAGGCCGCTGATGTGGTTCACCGTACCGCGCCATAAAATGGAAATGCCGCCGCGTGACCGTGCCTTGCCGGGGCGCGCCATGCCCATGCCTGTGCCGGCCCAGCATTTCGTCAATGGCCGGCCGCTTCAGCCCCCGTTTCCGGAGCAGATGGAAATGGCGCTGTTTGGCCTTGGCTGTTTCTGGGGCGCGGAGCGGAAATTCTGGCAGGCCCCGGGTGTTTACAGTACTGCAGTCGGATATGCGGCAGGCTACACGCCGAACCCGACCTATGAGGAGGTCTGCAGCGGGCTGACCGGCCATAACGAGGTCGTGCGGGTGGTGTTCGATCCCGCCGCGATCACTTACCCGGAATTACTGAAGATTTTCTGGGAAAGCCACGACCCGACCCAGGGGATGCGGCAGGGCAACGACATTGGGACGCAGTACCGGTCAGGGATCTATGTCTATTCACCGGAGCAGCGCCGCCAGGCCGAAGCATCGCGGGAGATGTATCAGAAGGCGCTGACGGCCGCCGGGCGAGGGCGGATCACGACCGAGATCCTCGACGCGCCGGAATTTTACTATGCCGAGGATTACCACCAGCAATATCTGGCAAAGAATCCAAATGGTTACTGCGGTTTGGGCGGCACAGGCATAAGCTGTCCGATCGGTACGGGAGTGGAGGTGTAGAACATCTTGTCATTTCACCATTTCGCCGTATAAAATCCGGCTATGGACGAAAGTGACAGGAAAATTTTACGGTTTATTCAGGAGAACGGCCGCAGCTCTTACGCCGAAATCGGGGCTGTGGCGGGCCTGTCCGTTTCAGCCGTCAACGAGCGCCTGAAAAAGCTGGAAAAGCAGGGCGTTATCGCCCAGTGGGGCGCCAGGCTCGATCCCGTGGCGGCTGGCTGCGGGATTTTGGCCTTCGTCTATGTGATGATTGAGCGGCCCGAGCATGAGGCCGCTTTCCTCACCCTGGTCCGGGACGAGCCGGCCATCTTGGAATGCCATCATGTTACCGGTGACTGGTCTTACCTTCTGAAGGTCCGGGCCGGCAGCCTGAAGGCGCTGGAGGATCTTCTAGCGCGCCGCATCAAGGCGCTGCCTGGCATCCCGCGCAGCCAGACGTCCATCGTTCTGTCCTCCGCCAAGGAAACCGCGGCCTTGCCGATCCCAGATACCGTAGGATGAGCGCAGAAGGGGAGCTGTTTTTACGGGGAATCCTGCTCGGGCTGGCGGTTGCTGCGCCCGTCGGACCGATCGGCGTGCTATGCATCCAGCGCAGCCTCGCTGGCGGATTCTGGACTGGATTCAGCGGCGGAATCGGCACCGCGCTGGCGGATGCAGTTTATGCCGCGCTGGCGGCAGCTGGCTTCGCCTTTTTCGTTGAGAATGCCGGTGTGGCGGGCATTTGGCTGCGTTGGATCGGGGCGGCTTTCATCGCCTGGCTGGGGTGGCGGACATTCACGGCGCCCTTGGAATCGCGAGCCGCTGCGGCGCCGAAGACAGGCCTGCCCTTGCGGCTGCTGGGGGTTACCTTCCTGCTGACGATCAGCAATCCTGCAACAATTCTTTCTTTCACAGCCTTGTTCGCCGGCCTCGGCCTGGCGGAGAACGCCTCGTTGCCTACGGCAGCCGCAGCCGTTGCCGGAGTTTTCATCGGATCGTTGCTTTGGTGGGCGTTTCTCAGTGGTGCCGCTGCTGCCATGCGGCAGCGCATCAATGATGAGTGGAAACGCTGGATCAACCGCATCGCCGGCGCCGTCCTGATGGGCTTCGCAATCACAGTGGTCCTGTAACCAAATCCTTGTCAGGCCGCCGCTGAATCGGCAATCTGCGCCTTCAGGTTGGCGCGATGTTGCGCCATTGAGGGGAGAGCATAGTAATGATGATGCGATGGAAAACGCTCACTGCAGCCGCCTTGCTTTCGGCGGGGATGTTGGCAGTGGCGCTGCCGGGACAGGCGCAGGAGCTCAAGATCGGCATCTCGACCGAACCGAGTGCGCTTGATCCGCACTACCATAATCTCGGCCCGAATAACCAGATGGCCTTCACCATCTTCGACACGCTGATCCTGCAGGATGACAAGCAGAAGCTGGTGCCGGGCCTCGCTGAGAGCTGGAAGACGATCGACGACACCACCTGGGAATTCAAGCTGCGCAAGGGCGTGAAGTTCCATGACGGCTCGCCGTTCACCGCCGCGGACGTCGTCTTCTCGCTGGCGCGTCCGGCCAAGGTTCCGAACAGCCCGTCGCCGTTCACGCTGTTCACCCGCTCGGTCGCCGAAGTCAAGGTGATCGACGATCATACGGTTCAGTTCATCACCAAGGCGCCGGCGCCGCTGCTGCCGACCGATTTGAGCCGCGTGGCGATCATGTCGTCCAAGGCGGCCAAGCCTGATGTTGCCGAGGGTATGACCACCGAGGCGCTCAGCAAGGGCGAAGGCCTAATCGGCACCGGTCCCTACAAGTTCGTCGAGTGGACTCGCGGCAATCGCATCGTCCTTGAAGCCAACAAGGATTACTGGGGTGGCAAGCCTTCCTGGGAGCGCGTGATCTATCGTCCGATGTCGAATGACGCGGCCCGAGTTGCTGCGCTGCTCGCGGGCGATGTCGACATGATTGAGAATCCGCCGCCGGCCGACCTGAAGAAACTGCGCGAGAATCCAAATGTGAAGATCAGCCAGGCGGTGTCGAACCGTCTGATCTACATCCATCTCGACAGCTTCACTGAGCCGACCGTTGGCATTCCCGACGCGAATGGAAAGAACCCGCTGAAGGACGTCCGCGTTCGCAAGGCGCTGTCGATGGCGATCAACCGCGAGGCGATCACCAGCCGCATCATGGAAGGTCTGGGCCAGCCCACCGGCGATTTCCTGCCCTATCCGATGTTCGGTACCCGTCAGGACGCCAAGCCGGAGAAGTATGATCCGGATGCCGCCAAGAAGCTGTTGGCCGAGGCCGGCTATCCGAATGGTTTCTCGATCACGCTGGGCACCCCGAACAACCGTTACATCAACGACGCGGAAGTCGCCCAGGCCGTGGCTTCGCAGTGGACCCGTATTGGCGTGAAGACCAAGGTGGAAGCTTCGACCGCCACCGTGTTCTTCAAGAATCGCGACGCTTTCGCCTATTCGGCTTACTTGGCCGGTTGGGGCGCCGGCACGGGCGAGATGTCCGACCCGCTGCGTTCGCTGGTTGCGACCCCGATCAAGGAGAAGGGCTTCGGCGGCACCAACAAGGGCCGTTACTCGAACCCACAGCTGGATGCGATCATCGAGCAGGCGCTTGGCACCGTCGACGACGCCAAGCGCGAAGCCCTACTGCAGCAGGGGTCGAAGATGGCGCTCGACGATCAGGCGCTGATTCCGCTGCATATCGAAGTGACGCCGTGGGCCACCCGCAAGGGGCTGAGCTACAAAGCCCGCGCCGACCAGTACACCTATGCGAATGGTGTGACGCGCGACTGACGCGTTACGCTAAACGGCCAGGGAAACGCCGCGGCATTGCCGCGGCGTTTTTTTCAGGAGATGAACTGCTCGTTCAGAATGCGCTCTTCGAGGTCATGACCGGCATCGAACAGCAGACGCAGGCTGATCTCCGGGGCTTCCCTCACTGTGACTTCGACGACGTCGCGCACTTCGTTGAAATCGGCGGTGGCTGAAACCGGCCGCTTGAAATAATCCATCACCTCGAACTTTACCGTCGCAGTCCGCGACAGCAGGGCGCCGCGCCAGCGCCGCGGCCGGAAGGCACTGATCGGCGTCAGGGCCAGCACGCCGGCATCGAGCGGCAGGATCGGGCCATGAGCCGACAGGTTATAGGCGGTACTGCCGGCTGGTGTCGCCACAAGGGCGCCGTCACCGGCCAGTTCGTCGATTCGCACCCGGCCATCGATGGAAATGCGCAGTTTGGCGATCTGCCGGGTCTGCCGCAGCAGGGCAACCTCGTTGATCGCCAGCGCTTCATGGACTGCGCCGGCCTCGGTGGTGGCCTGCATGCGCAGGGGGTGAATCGCTGCGGCATTGGCATTGGCCAAGCGCGCCGGCAGGTCATCTTCGTTGTATTCGTTCATCAGGAAGCCGACCGTGCCCTGGTTCATGCCATAGATCGGCAGATTCAGCTTCATGTAGCGATGCAGGGTTTGCAGCATGAAGCCGTCGCCGCCCAGGGCGACGATCACGTCGGCGGATTCCGGGGCGACGTGGCCGTAGCGGGCGGTAAGGCGCTCGCGCGCGACTTCCGCAGGCTCGCCTTTTGCCGCCACGAAGGCGATCTTGTTCAAGCTGGTCATGGCCGCAGTATAGCGGCGGCCATGGGGTGCGCCAGCCTCAAGGAACCTGTCCCTGCCTTGCTACGTATTACCCAAGCAGGCAAGCTGCCGGTCCGCGCAGCAGAAAGGCGATGACCATGACGTCGGCATTACGCATAGCGGTTCTGGCGATTTCTTTGGGGCTGTTGCCCTGCATGGCGGGGGCGCAGGAGCTCAGGATCGGCCTGTCCACAGAGCCCAGCTCGCTGGATCCCGATTATCACAATGTCACGCCGAACAACCAGATCGCCTATTCGATCTTCAACACCCTGATCCAGCAGGACGAGACCCAGAAGCTGACGCCGAGCCTGGCTGAGAGTTGGCGCAATCTCGATGACACGACTTGGGAGTTCAAGCTGCGCAAGGGCGTGAAATTCCACGATGGCAGCCCGTTCACCGCTGCCGATGTGGTGTTTTCGCTGGCGCGTCCGGCCAAGGTGCCCAACAGCCCGTCGCCGTTCACGCTGTTCACCCGCTCGGTCGCCGAGGTGAAGGTGATCGACGACCACACGGTGCATTTCATCACCAAGTCCCCGACGCCCTTGCTGCCCAACGATCTTAGCCGCGTGGCGATCATGTCGTCCAAGGCGGCCAAGCCCGACGTGGCGGAAGGCATCACCACCGACGCTCTCAATCGTGGCGAGGGTCTGATCGGCACCGGCCCTTATCGCTTTGTGGAATGGACGCGCGGCAACCGGCTGGTGCTGGAAGCCAACCCAAATTACTGGGGCGGCAAGCCTAAATGGGAGCGGGTGATCTATCGTCCGATGTCGAACGACGCCGCGCGTGTCGCCGCATTGCTGGCGAATGATGTCGACATGATCGAGAATCCGCCGCCGGCCGACATCAAACGGCTGCGCAGCAACACGGATGTGAAAATCAGCGAGGTTCTGTCGAACCGGCTGATTTATTTGGCGCTGGATGTGGGTTCGCCGACGGCTGGCATCCCGGATGCAGACGGGAAGAACCCGCTGCAGGACCGGCGTGTGCGCAAAGCCCTGTCGCTGGCGATCAATCGCGAGGCGATCACCAGCCGCATCGTCGAAGGTCTGGCCAAGCCGGCAGGTGATCTGCTGCCCTATCCGATGTTCGGCGCCCGCCGCGAGGCGCAGCCGGATCCCTATAACCCGGATGCCGCCAAGAAGCTGCTGGCCGAGGCGGGCTATCCGAATGGCTTCAGCATCACCATAGGTTCGCCCAATAACCGATACATCAACGATTCCGAAGTGGCACAGGCGATCGCTTCGCAATGGACCCGCGTCGGGGTGAAGTCGAGGGTGGATGCGGTGCCCAGCACGGTTTTCTTCAAGAACCGCGATGCGTTTGCCTACTCCGCGGCGCTGGTCGGCTGGGCAGCAGGTACGGGCGAGATGTCGAACCCGCTGCGCTCCCTGATCGCAACCGTCAATCGCGAGAAAGGCTTCGGTACGGCGAATAAAAGCCGCTATTCGAATCCCGCGCTCGATGCCTTGATCGAAGAGGCTCTGCGCACGGTGAACGACAAGTCCCGGGAAACCTTGCTGCAGCGCGGCTCGCAGATGGCCCTGGAAGACCAGGCCATCGTGCCGCTGCATTTCGAGATCACATCCTGGGCGCTGCGCAAGGGCTTCAGCTACAAAGCCCGGGCAGACCAGTACACGCTGGCTATCGGCGTGATAAAAGAGTAGCGAAATATGAAATATAGAGGCGGCCGGGCTCAGCCGCCGGTGACGCTCATATGACGCGGCACTGCGGCGGTCCGCTGGCGCCGGTCGATCACGAAGTCATGGCCTTTCGGCTTACGCGCAATCGCCTCGCGGATGGCCGCTTCCAATAGGGCATCGTTTTCCGACTGTCGCAGCGGTGTGCGCAGATCGGCGGCATCGTTCTGACCTAGGCACATATACAGCGTGCCGGTGCAGGTCAGTCGCACCCGGTTGCAGCTTTCGCAGAAATTATGGGTCATCGGAGTGATGAAGCCAAGCCGGCGGCCGGTTTCGCGCACCACGTAATATCGCGCTGGCCCGCCGGTACGGTAATCCGTCTCATCCAGGGTCCAGTGCCGCTGGATCTGCGCCCGCGCCATCGATAGCGGCAGATACTGATCCAGCCGCGCGGCGTCGCCGATCTCGCCCATCGGCATGACTTCGATCAGCACAAGATCGAAGCCTTCCTCGCCGCACCAGGCGATGAGGTCGTCAAATTCATTGTCATTGATGCCGCGCAGCGCCACAGCGTTGATCTTGATCTGCAGGCCGGCAGCTTTCGCCGCCTGCAGTCCCGCCATCACCTTGTCCAGCTTGCCCCAGCGGGTCAAAGCCGTGAACTTGTCCGCTTGCAAGGTATCGAGCGAGACGTTGATCCGCCGCACGCCTGCTGCCGCCAGCAAAGCCGCGTATTTCTCCAGCTGACTGCCGTTGGTCGTCAGGGTCAGCTCATCCAGGTCGCCGGTATTCAGATGACGGCCAAGGCTGTCGATCAGCGTCATGATGCCGCGCCGGACCAGCGGCTCGCCGCCGGTGAGACGCAGTTTGCGCACGCCCATGCGGATGAAGGTTGAGCAAAGCCGGTCGAGCTCTTCCAGGCTGAGAAGCTCCGCCTTCGGCAGGAAAGTCATGTCCTCTGCCATGCAATAGACACAGCGGAAATCGCACCGGTCGGTAACCGAAACGCGAAGATACGAAATCGTGCGGCCGAAGGGATCAAGCATGGCAATTGTGGGCAATAAAGCCCGACCTCCAGGCCCTTAAAATAGAGAGGAGGGATAGCAGGGGCAATCCCTCCGAACTCCGCAATTGACCTTGATCACATCAGTTGGCGGCGATCAGCGCTTTCAGCGCCTAGCCATTGAGCGGCAGACGAACCTGGATGACGTCGCTGCTGGGGCCTGGCACCGTCTGGAAGCCCAATTCCGTCGCGAGCGTACGCATCGCCTGATTCTCGCGCAGGATATCGCCAATGATCTCGCGCGTGCCGCGCTGCTTGCAATACTGGATGATCTTGCGCATCAGCGCCTGGCCAAGGCCATGGCCCTTCATATCGGATCGCACCAGCACCGCGAACTCGGCCCGGATATTGTCCGGATCGGTGATCGCGCGCACGACGCCTAAGGTTTCCGAATGCCCGTTTATATTCCGCGTGGCTATAAACGCCATTTCGCGCTCGTAGTCGATCTGCGTGAAGCGTGCCATCTCCGAATGCGGCAGGGCCCGCATCGGCGAGAAGAAGCGCAGGCGGAAATCCTCTGCCGAGACGCGGCGCACGAATTCGTGATGCGTTGGCTCGTCCTCGGGGCGGATGGGCCGCAACAACACTATCTCGCCGGTAGGCAGCGTGATGGTCTCTTCCAAGCCGCGAGGATAGGGCCGGATGGCCAGACGGTCATGTCCGACCACATCACTGGGCTTGAGCACGATGCGCGCATCCAGCGCGATCATGCCCTGATCGTCGGCATAAAGCGGGTTGATGTCGAGTTCGCTGATCTCCGCATGATCGGCAATTAGTTGCGCCACGCGGATCAGAACGGTGGCCAAAGCCTTCCGGTCGACGGGCGGGAAGTCGCGGTAACCGGAAAGAAGCCGGCTGACCTTCGTGCGGTCGATCAGATCGTTGGCCAGATGCATGTTCAGCGGCGGCAGGGCCACAGCGCGGTCGCCGATCACTTCCACGCCGACACCACCCTGGCCGAACATGATCGCGGGCCCGAAGATCGGATCGGTCAAGGCGCCGATGATCAGTTCGTGAGCGCGGGCGCGGCGAATCATCGGCTGCACCGTAAAGCCGTCGATCCGGGCTTCCGGCCGGTGCTTGCGGACGCGTTCCAGCATCGCCTGTGCAGCCGTTAAGACCTCGGCCTCGCTGCTGAGATTGAGCGCGACACCGCCGACATCGGATTTATGCGTGATGTCCGGGGAGAGGATCTTGATGGCAACCGGGAATTCCAGCCGATGCGTGGCAGTCGCAGCTTCCTCCGGCGTCGCTGCCGCTTCCGTCGGCACGGCGGGAATGCCGTAGGCCGACAGGATGCGCTTGCCTTCTATCTCGTTCAGCATCGAGCGGTTTTCACGCAGCGCGGTTTCGATGACCTCCCGCACGGCTGCATGATCGGGTTGCAGATCCTCCGGCATCTCATCCGGTGTCTGCATCAGGACCTGCATGTTGCGGCGGTAGTTCACCATATGGGCGAAGGCGCGTATTGCCGCATCGGGGGTGTCGTAGGAGGCAAGGCCCGCTTCGGCAAAGGCCTTGCGCGCTTTTTGCACCGCATCTCCGCCGGACCAGCAGGTCAGGATGTTTTTCGGGCTGTTGTGCACCGCCTTGATGACGGCGCGCGCCGGCTCGATGGATGGCACGATGGCGGTTGGCGCATGCATGACCAGGACGGCATCCACGCCAGGGTCGGACAGCACCGCCTGCACGGCGGCGGCGTAACGTTCGCTGGGTGCGTCGCCGATGATGTCGATCGGATTGCTATGCGACCAGGTCGGAGGCAACACGGCATCGAGCTGTGTGATCGTCGCCGGCGAAAGATCGGCAAGGCTGCCGCCAAACTCGATCAGCTTATCCACCGCCATGACGCCCGGTCCGCCGCCATTGGTCACGATGGCGAGTCTTTCACCCGGCAGTTTCCGATTGCGTCCCAGCGTCTCGACGGCGGCGAACAGCTCTTCAACACCATCCACGCGCAGGATACCGGCGCGGCGCAAGGCCGCCGAGTAGACGTCGTCGCCGCCAGCAAGCGCGCCGGTGTGAGAGGCGGCTGCCTGGGCGGCGCGAGCGTTGCGGCCGGATTTCACCGCAACAATCGGCTTGTTGCGGGCTGCGGCACGTGCCGCAGAGACGAATTTGCGCGCCTGCTTCACGGACTCGATGTAAAGCAGAATGGCGCGGGTCTGAGGATCGCTGGCCAGGTAATCCAGCATGTCGCCGAAATCGATGTCGGCAGAATCGCCCAGCGATATGAAATGGCTGAATCCGATGCCATGCTGCTTCGCCCAGTCGAGCACGATGGTGCACAGCGCGCCGGATTGACTGACGAAGGCCAACTGGCCCGGTTCGGCGCTGGTATGGGCAAAGGACGCATTCAAACGCAGGCCAGGCACCAGCATGCCGACGCAGTTCGGCCCCAGGATGCGCAGCAGATGCGGTTTGGCGGCATCCAGCATCGCTTGCTGAAGTGTGCGGCCGTCTGGCGTTTTGCCGCTCGATAAGCCGGCAGTCAGAACGATCACTGCGCGGCATCCCGTCTCGCCAAGCGTCCCGATGAGTCCGGGCACGGTGTCAGGCGGTGTGCAGATCACCGCCAGGTCTGGGCTGGCGGGGAGGGCGCGGACATCGGGATAGCAAGTCAGGCCCTGCAGGGCGCGGTATTTCGGATTGACCGGCCAGATGGAGCCTTGGAAACCACCGCTCAGAATATTGCTCAGCACCACGGTGCCGACTCGGGTCGGCCGGTCGGAAGCGCCAATCACTGCGACAGAACGCGGCGCAAAAAGCTTGTCGAGATTACGAATCGTCATGCGCGGTGCCCCTAAATCGATACGCGACAGGACTTATTGCGCCTGTCTTAATCGCTTATGCTGGGCATGTTCGCATAATAACGTTCCACCGCAACGCGGAGGCTCTGGCTGCGACGATATGCCGGCGTTAACCTTTTTTATGCCGGAGCGCAGTTCTCCGTCGCTAAGACACTCGTCCAGGATACTTGGAAATCCAATGGGATGACTGCCCGACAATCCAATCTCAGGGCAGGGAGAGAGCGGCAATCGGGCTGGTTTTGGTTAACAAAAACTCACCGAAGTCCTTATGACAATTAGCAAATTTTGCCGCAGACGCATTTTTCCCTATTGACGGGTTCGCCGCCGGTGGGTAAAAATCAGTCATCCTCAAAAGAGGACGACACACCTAGATCCTAGAACAGGAGCTTTTCAAATGCCTAATTCCGTCAATACCAATACTGGTGCCCTCGTTGCCCTGGCCTCGCTGCGCACGATCAACAGCGACCTGGACAAGACTTCCAAGAAGGTTCAGACCGGTTTCAAGGTTGCCGACGCGTCGGACGACGCTGCGGTCTTCTCGGTTGCTCAGGGCATCCGTGGTAACATCAAGGCCTATTCGGCTGTGCAGTCCTCGCTGGCCAACGGCGAAGGCCTCGGCCAGGTGACCAACGCCGCGCTGAAGGGCATCTCGGATCAGATCGCCGAAGTCCGCGCCAAGTTGGCCCTGCTGGGTAACGACGCTCTGACCGCCGAGCAGCGCACGATCTACCAGAACGACGTCAATGAGCTGCTGGGTACCATGACCCGCTATGCTCAGCAGGCGGAGTACAATGGTCAGAACCTGATCAAGACTGGTGGTACGGACCTGTCGACCGTGGGTGATACCAGCGGCACGATCTTGACCCTGACTGCGGTCGATATCGAAGCTGCCATCACCACCGCTCAGGGCGCCCTGGCGATGACCGGTTCGGCCGACTACGCTGCCGACGTTGCTGCTATCGACACCCTTGAGAACGCTGTGAACGACGCTTCGGCGACGATCGCTGCCCAGACCAAGGCGATGTCGCTGCAGAAGAGCTTCGTTGACGATCTGGTCGACGCCACCAAGAAGGGCCTTGGTGCTCTGGTTGACGCCGACGTGGCTGCCGAAAGCGCCACCCTGCAGTCTCTGCAGGTCCGTCAGCAGCTGGCCATCCAGTCGCTGTCGATCGCCAACCAGTCGCCGAACACCCTGCTCAGCCTGTTCCGTTAATCGGCAGTCTGAACAAGACTTCGGGGAAGGGGGCCGCAAGGCCCCCTTTCTTTTTGTCGTCACGATCTTTTTTGCTTTCTAAGCGGCTTTCGTCACGGGATCGAACGGGATTTCTTGACGGGGGGGCGGAAGCCGGATAGCCCTGTCTAGTCGTTAACAGATTGGGAGGAGGCGCAAGCCTCCCGAAATCGCGTGCCACTGATTATCACTTTAAAAGCCGGCGAGAAATTCATCCTCAATCGGGCGGTACTCAGCCTCTCGAAATCGGCCAGCATTATTATTGAGAACAAAGCGTCCTTCCTGCGCGAAAAGCACATCATGAAGCCGGAGGACGTCGATACGGCGGCCAAGAAGATCTATTACCTCTGCCAGCTGGCCTATCTCTGGGAAGAGAATTTCGACGAGTACTATCCAAAAATTAAGGAAGCCTGTTTGGAATTCGTTAAGGCAGCTCCGAGTACTCATGCCATAGTAGGCAGTATCGGGGCGGCACTGGTCCAAAAAGACTTTTTCAAGCTCCTGAAGCTGGCTCGACGGTTGATCGAGGTGGAACGGAGATTACTTGATGTCGGCAAAAAATCCTTACCTGACGGCTCAAAACGCACTTGAGACGCCGCGACAGGTCGAATACCGACTGTTTTCGTCCGTCACTCGCGCCCTTATGGATATCCGTCCACTGATAGGCAGCAAGCATCCCGCCGATGTCGCCAAGGTTTACTCGGCCCTGAACTGGAATCGGGATGTCTGGAATCACCTGATGCCGGAAGTGCTTGACGAAGCCAACAAGTTGACCAAGGACGTCAAAGTCTCGCTGATCAACATCTGCATCTTTGTCAACAAGCACACCGAGAAGCTTCTAGCCGGTGAGCCAGTCGAAGTCGATGCGCTGATTCAGATCAACCGCAACATCATGGAAGGGCTGAAATAGCCTTTTGGCAGTGCCGATCCGCAGGTAGAAATTCATCTACCTTTGGCCGTCCGGTCATTCCCGCTTTGGTCATTTACATTCCTTCAAGGAAGATGTGAGACAAGGCGGTGGTTGCAGGCCTACCGCGTAAGAGAGGGGAATGTTCATGGCAATGACCGAGGAAGAGCAGAGCAGAATCACGCGCGAATCCTTCGTCGCCACCTGGGAGGCCCTGGTGAATGGCGGCGTCAATCGCGAGGTCGTTGCGGCGATTGCGATGAGCATGGCTCTTGCGGAACTGACGTCGATCTTCGGCAAGGCGGTCACTGCCCATGGTCTGGAGAAGCTGCCCGACACCATCCGCTCCGGTGCCTTCGACCGAAAGTAACCGGCGCTTCATATCCCGTTGAAAAAACCGGCCATTGGCCGGTTTTTTTGTCGCCAGGTGGTGGCGAAAGCCGGCCGCCCTCTGGCCTGCGGCGGTCCGGTTCGCTAGATTGGTTTCAAATGTAACCAAAACGGGAGGAAACGGATGGCGGCATTCGCCTATCCGCAATTCGGTTACACGGCGCCGAAGGTGCCCAGGGGCGGCAGCGAAAAATGCCGCGTGGCCATCGTCGGCGGCGGGCCGGTCGGGCTGACGGCGGCGCTGGATCTGGCCCAGCACGGCATTTCCTGCATCCTTCTCGATGAAGAAGACACCGTCAGCGTGGGCAGCCGCGCCATTTGCTACGCCAAACGCACGCTGGAAATCTGGGACCGGCTCGGCGTGGGCGAGCGCATGCTTAAAAAGGGCGTGACCTGGCAGGTTGGCAAGGTCTTCCATGGCGCGTCCCAATGCTACAGCTTCGACCTCCTTCCGGAGAGCGGGCATCGCTTTCCCGCCTTCATCAATCTTCAGCAATACTACGCCGAGCTCTATCTGGTCGAAGCCGCGCAGGCGCGGCCGGAGATCGAGTTGCGCTGGAAGCATCGGGTCTATGATGTCGTGCCAGGCAACGACGGCGTGCGGCTGAGTGTGACCACGCCGGATGGCGATTACACCCTGATCGCCGATTATGTGCTTGCGGCCGATGGTGCACGCTCCACGGTGCGGCGCAAGCTCGGATTGGATTTCCGCGGACAGGTTTTCGAGGATCGGTTCCTGATTGCGGATGTCCGCATGAAGGCGGATTTCCCCACCGAGCGATGGTTCTGGTTCGATCCGCCTTTTCATGCCGGCGGATCGGCATTGCTGCACAAGCAGCCCGACGACGTCTGGCGCATTGATCTGCAATTGGGCTGGCAGGCCGATCCCGAAGTGGAACGTCAGCCTGAACGCGTGCTGCCGCGCCTGAAGGCCATGCTGGGCGAGAACACGCCTTTCGAGCTGGAATGGATCAGTGTCTACACCTTCCAATGCCGGCGTCTCGATCGCTTCCGTCATGGCCGAGTGCTGTTCATTGGTGATTCCGCACATCAGGTTTCTCCTTTCGGCGCCCGCGGCGCAAATTCCGGTATTCAGGATGTCGATAATCTGGTGTGGAAACTCGCGCTTGTGATGCAGGGTGAAGCGCCGGAGACATTGCTCGACAGTTACGATCTCGAGCGCGTTGCGGCGGCTGATGAGAATATTCTGCATTCCACCCGCAGCACTGATTTCATCGTGCCGCGCAACAATGCGGTTCGCGCCTTGCGCGATGCAGTGCTGGGGCTTGCAGACGAGCATGCCTTTGCGCGGCGGCTGGTCAATTCGGGCCGGCTGTCCATGCCGGCCACCTACCGCAACTCCGTCCTTTCCACGCCGGATACCGAGGCCTTCGAAAAAGGCCCGCAGCCAGGCGCCCCCGCCATCGACGCACCCATCGATCAGGGCAAGGACTGGCTGCTGCGACGTTGCCAGTCAGGGGCATTCACACTAATCAGTTTCAATGGGGAGATAGAATTGCCGTCCACGTTGCAGGACAAGGTGAAACTGGTGACGGTGCGTGATGAAGGACTCGCTGCTGATCGCTACAGCGCCGCTCCGGGAACGGCCTATCTTTTACGGCCTGACCAGCATGTCGCCGCACGCTGGCGCCGCCCCAGTTCAGCGGAAATTTCAAGGGCTTATGAGCGGGCTATCGGCCGCGTGGCATAGCGCCTGGGCGGTGCGACGCTTGACAGGGCGAACTCGCGGCTTATCACTGGCGCGTCATTTTTGCCGTCTCGCGGCACAATAATCGCCAGGAGCATTTCGTATGAGTCGCGCCTTCTTGTTTCCGGGGCAGGGCAGCCAGGCCGTTGGCATGGGCAAGGCACTGGCCGAAGCCTTCGCCAGCGCCCGAGAGGTGTTCCAGGAAGTCGACGATGCGCTGTCGCAGAAGCTCTCGACCCTGATGTTCGAGGGGCCCGAAGCCGATCTGACCCTGACGGAGAATGCGCAGCCGGCACTGATGGCCGCCAGCGTGGCGGTGGTCCGCGTGGCGGAGAAGGATTTCGGCATTGACCTCGCATCCAAAGGTCGTTTCGCAGCTGGTCATTCGCTGGGCGAGTATTCCGCGCTTTGCGCGATGGGGGCGTTGTCGGTTGCCGATGCTGCGCGTCTGCTGAAGCTGCGCGGTCAGTCGATGCAGAAGGCGGTACCGGTGGGTGAGGGCGCAATGGCTGCCTTGCTTGGCGCCGAGCTGGAAGTTGCGCAGGAAGTTGTTGCCGAAGCGGCGCAGGGCGAAGTGCTGGGCTGCGCCAATGACAATGGCGGTGGCCAGGTGGTGATCTCGGGCAAGAAGACGGCCGTTGAGCGCGCCATCGAAGTGGCGAAAGCCAAAGGCGTGAAGCGCGGTATGCTGCTGCCGGTCAGCGCACCGTTCCATTGTGCACTGATGCAGCCTGCTGCCGACGCCATGGCCGAGGCGCTTGCGAAAGTGCAGATGAACGCGCCGAAGCTGCCGGTGGTTTCGAACGTTACTGCCAAGGGCGAATCCAATCCCGACGATATCAAGGCCCTGCTGGTGCAGCAGGTGACCGGCCTCGTGCGCTGGCGCGAAGGCGTGCTGTGGCTGAAGGATCAGGGCGTCGGTCAGGTCGTCGAACTCGGCTCGGGCAAGGTGCTGGCCGGCCTGGTGAAGCGCATCGACAAGGATATCGAGCCGATCAGCGTCGGTACGCCTGCTGAGCTGGAAACCTGGGCCAAGACCCTCTAAATCCCCCTTGAGGAGACATCGATGTTTGACCTGACCGGCAAATTCGCTTTGGTGACCGGCGCGACCGGCGGCATCGGCGGCGCGATCGCCACCGCCCTTCATGCCCAGGGGGCTACCGTGGGCCTGTCCGGTACCCGCGAGGCGGTGCTGCAGGAACTGGCTGCCAAGCTGGGCAGCCGCGTTCATCTCCTGCCGTGCAATCTGGCCGATGCCGAAGCGGTCAACAGTCTGATCGGTCAGGCGGAAGCTGCAATGGGCCAGGTCGATATCCTGGTCAACAACGCCGGTATTACCCGCGATGGCCTTGCCATGCGCATGAAGGACGAGGACTGGCAGACGGTGCTGGATGTGAATCTGAGCGCCGCCTTCCGCCTCGCGCGCGCTTCGCTGAAGGGCATGATGAAGCGGCGCTGGGGCCGCATCATCAGCATCACCTCGGTGGTGGGCGCGACCGGCAATCCGGGGCAGGCGAACTATGCTGCCGCCAAGGCGGGCCTGACGGGCATGAGCAAGGCCCTGGCCCAGGAGGTCGCCTCCCGCAACATTACCGTGAACTGCGTGGCGCCGGGCTTCATCCAGACCGCGATGACCGACGTGCTGACGGACCAGCAGAAAGAGGTCATTTCGCAAAAGATCCCGGCCGGCCGACTCGGGCAGAGCCCTGAAATCGCCGCCGCGGTGGTCTATCTGGCCTCGGAAGAGGCGGGCTATGTCACCGGCCAGACCCTCCATGTAAATGGCGGTATGGCTATGATTTCCTGAGGAAATTCGGCGCAGAAGCGTCCAGCCTGGGCCTCTTGGAACTGCTTGGAAGCGCCGATTTTCTATGCTAATGGAGGCCCCCATCTGCCGGCAGCCGCCCGCCAAGGCGCGACGCAGGCAGCCACAACCACAAGGATTTGGAAATGAGCGACATTGCTGAGCGCGTTAAGAAGATCGTCGTCGAGCATCTGGGCGTCGAGGAAGAGAAGGTCACCGAGAGCGCAAGCTTTATCGACGATCTGGGCGCGGACAGCTTGGACACGGTTGAACTGGTGATGGCGTTCGAAGAAGAGTTCGGCGTCGAGATCCCGGACGATGCGGCCGAGAAGATCCTGACCGTCAAGGACGCCATCGACTTCATCAAGGAGCGTGCGGCGTCGTAATTCCGGCTGACGCCGCCGTCCCCCGTGCGTAACCTTTTTCTGTCCCCGTCACGAAAGGCCTGAGCCATGCGTCGTGTCGTCGTCACCGGCCTTGGCCTGGTCACGCCGCTTGCTACTGGCGTGGAGGCGACTTGGACCCGTCTGATCAACGGCGAGTCGGGTCTTGGTCCGATCACCCGTTTCGATGCGTCCGAGATGCCGGCAAAGGTTGCCGGCGAAGTTCCGCTTAAGGCGGATTTCCCGGACCGCGCCGATGCCTTCGATCCGGATCAATGGATGGAAGCCAAGGAACGCAAGCGCGTGGACGATTTCATCGTCTACGGCGTGGCGGCGGCGAAGCAGGCCCTGGCGGATGCCAATTGGGCCCCGCAGACCGAGGAAGATCGCTGCCGTACCGGCGTGCTGATCGGCTCGGGCATCGGCGGCCTGAACGGCATCGAAGAGGCGGCGATCACGCTCAAAGAAAAGGGCCATCGCCGCATCAGCCCGTTCTTCGTTCCGGGCCGGCTGATCAACCTTGTTTCCGGCTACGTCTCGATCGAGCACGGCCTGAAGGGCCCGAACCATGCAGTGGTAACGGCCTGCTCGACCGGCGCACATGCCATCGGCGATGCCGCCCGTCTGGTGGCCTTCGACGATGCCGATGTGATGGTGGCCGGCGGCGCCGAAGCGACCATCGGTCCGCTCGGGATTGCCGGTTTCTGCGCCGCCCGTGCGCTGTCGACCGGTTACAATGACCGTCCGACGGCTGCCTCGCGTCCCTGGGACAAGGGGCGCGACGGCTTCGTGATGGGCGAGGGTGCCGGCGTGGTCGTGCTGGAAGAGCTTGAGCATGCCAAGCGCCGTGGCGCCAAGATTTATGCCGAAGTGGTGGGCTATGGCCTTTCGGGCGATGCCTATCACATCACCGCGCCGCATGAGAGCGGCGATGGCGCCTTCCGCTGCATGCAGATGGCCCTCAAGCGTGCCGGCCTGCAGCCCTCCGATATCGATTACGTGAATGCCCATGGCACCTCGACGCCGCTGGGCGACGAGATCGAACTGGGCGCGGTGAAGCGCCTGTTCGGTAGTGCACTGGCCAATCTGTCGATGTCGTCGACTAAGTCGTCCATCGGCCATCTGCTGGGTGCCGCTGGCGCGGTCGAGGCGATCTTCTCGATCCTGGCGATCAAGACCGGCGTCATTCCGCCGACCTTGAACCTGGACGATCCGTCCGAGGTGGCGGAGGGCCTCGACCTTGTGCCGCATAAGGCGAAAAAGCGCGAGGTCCGCGCGGCGCTGTCGAACTCGTTCGGGTTCGGCGGCACCAACGCCTCTCTGGTCCTGAAGCGGTACGACGCCTAAACTCTCCCGTATGAAGCGGATTCTGCGCTGGCTGCTGGCGGTTTCGCTGGCAGCCCTTTTGGCGCTTGCCGGCGCCTATGCGTGGTTCCTGTCCTGGCTCGATGCTCCTGGGCCCTCTGGGCAGGAGACGGTGGTGCTCATCCCGCGCGGCACCGGCATTGCCGGCATCGCCCAGCGTCTGGTGCAGCAGCAGGTCGTATCCCACGTAAAACTCCTGGAACTGGCTGCTTGGTACACGGACACGGCCGGCCGGCTGAAGGCCGGGGAATATCTTTTTCCGGCCGCAGAAACGCCGCGCCGCGCGCTGGAGCGCATTGCCGCCGGCCGGGTCATGGTCCGACGCCTCACGATCCCCGAAGGTCTGAGCAGTGCGGCGATTCGCCAGTTGGTCGAAGCCGCGGAAGCGATGAGCGGCGAGTGGCCGAAGGAGCCGGTTCCGGAAGGCGCGCTGCTGCCGGAAACCTATCATTACGTTTATGGCGACAACCGTGCCGACCTGGTCGCCCGGATGCGGAAAAGCCACGAGAATCTGCTGGCGGAGCTATGGGCCAAGCGTGCGTCTGATCTGCCTTTTACAACCCCGGAGCAGGCTGTCATTCTTGCTTCCATCGTCGAGGCGGAAACGCCGATCCCGGCAGAACGCGCGCGGGTGGCCGGCGTATATATCAACCGGCTGCGCAAAGGCATGCGCCTGCAGGCTGATCCGACGGTCGTTTACGGACTGACCAAGGGGGAGCGCGAACTGGACCGGCCGCTCAGCCGGGCCGATCTCGCCAAAGCCACACCGTGGAACACCTACACCGTCGATGGCCTGCCGCCGACGCCGATCAATCATCCCGGGCGCGCCAGCCTGGCTGCAGTATTGCAGCCCGAGCAGCACGATTTCCTATTCTTCGTTGCCGACGGCAAAGGTGGGCATCTGTTCGCCACGACCTATGAGCAGCATCTGAAGAACGTTGCTGCCTATCGTGCCAGCCAGCGACGCTAATCCTTCAACGGTGCGCGGCGCAGCAAGCTGTCCAGCAGCGGATAGGGCAGTAACCCGAGCAGGCGAGCCATGGCCAGCATCGGCCAAGGAAAGGCGATACGGCCTTTGTTCCGGCGCAGGCCATCGCGGATGATCCGCGCTGCCTTTTCGGTGTCCATCAGGAAGGGCATCGGAAACTTGTTGCGCGAGGTCATCCGGCTGATCACGAAACCAGGACAGATCGCTGAGACTTTCACGCCTTCTGGCGCCAGACGGCCGCGCAGTTCCTCGGCATAGCTGCGCGCGAAATGTTTTGTGGAGGAATAGGGCACCGCACCTGGCGTCGAGATGAAGCCTGCCAGTGATGACATGATGCCGATCTGGCCGCTGCGCTGGCGCACCATGATCGGAATGGCTGGGTTCACAGTGTTCAGCACACCGTCGATATTCACACTGGTGATTGCGCGGACGTAGCCGTCAAACTCATCCCAGCCCTTGAAGCCCCCCGAAACGCCGGCATTGGCGATCACCAAATCCAGCCGGACCTGGCTTGCGACCTCCTCGACGAACGCCCGCATCGCTGCGGCATCGGTCACCGGCACAGGCCGGGCGATGACCTGGGCACCCCGGGACCGGCAAGCCGCAGCGACATCGTCCAGGCGCGCAACATTCCGTCCGGTGAGCGCCAGCAGCACTCCAGGAGCGGCGTATAGCGTAGCCAGAGCCGCCCCGATTCCACTGGAGGCTCCGGTGATCAGGATCCCGGAAAGGGGAACAGGTTCCACCACTTAGCCTCGACCCTCCGCTGGTTTACCACTATAGTGCGCCGCACCGTAGCATTCCTGGGGGATTCGTGTCGCTGATCAGTATGACTGGCTTTGCCCGCGCCGAAGGTCGTGCGGCTGGCAAGACCTGGATCTGGGAACTCAAGTCGGTCAACGGCCGCGGGCTGGAACTGCGGTTCCGGCTGCCCTCCGGATATGAAAGCCTCGAAGCTGAGCTGCGGGCCTTGGCGCAAACCAAGCTGGTGCGCGGCAATGTCACACTCAATCTGCAATTTGCCGAATCCGGTGAAACCGGACCGTCTTACCGGCTGAACGAGGCCCTGCTGGAGCAACTGCTGGAACTGGCCTCGCGCTTGGAGAAGAGGGGCATCGGCGCGCCGCGGCTCGATGGACTGCTGGCGGTGCGCGGCGTGGTCGAGCCGGTCAGCGCCGGCGAAGACGAAGCTGCCCGTGCGGAACTGGAAGCCGCTTTGAAAGCCAGCTTCGCCGAAGCATTGGATCGGCTGGTTGCCAGCCGTGCGGCCGAGGGTGCCAAGCTGGCCGCCGTGCTGCGCGGCCTGCTGGATGAGATCGCTGCATTGACGGCGCGCGCAAGGGAGGCGGAGGCCATGTGGCCGGAGGCGCTGCGCAACCGCCTGCGTCAGCAGCTCAATGAGTTGCTGGCACTGTCGCCGCCAGTGTCGGAAGAACGGCTGGCGCAGGAACTGGCTGTGCAGGTGACGCGGCAGGATATCCGTGAGGAAGTCGACCGGCTGAATGCTCATATCGAAACCGCCCGGGGGCTTATCGAGGGCGGCGATGCGCGCGGCGTCGGCCGCAAGCTGGATTTCCTGGCGCAGGAATTCAATCGTGAATCAAACACCCTCTGCTCCAAATCCTTCGATGCCGGGCTGACCGCCATCGGTCTGGATCTGAAGCTGGTGGTCGATCGGTTGCGCGAGCAGGCTCAGAATGTCGAGTAACGTTTCCCCGCATATCAGCATCAGCCGCCGTGGCCTGATGCTGGTTCTCTCTTCGCCTTCGGGCGCCGGCAAGACGACGATTTCCCGCCGTCTGCTGGAGATGGACACCAACCTGCATCTGTCGATCTCGGTGACCACGCGGCCCCGCCGGCCCGGGGAAACCGATGGCGTTCACTATCACTTCATCAGTAACGAAGATTTCGGCCTGATGGTGAACCGCCAGGAGCTGCTCGAACATGCGAAGGTGTTCGATTATTACTATGGCACCCCGCGCGAGCAGGTCGAAAGCCGACTGGCCAGCGGTCAGGACATCCTCTTTGACATCGACTGGCAGGGAACGCAGCAACTGGCGCAGAATGCCCGTGCCGACCTCGTCAGCGTCTTCATCCTGCCGCCCTCGATCCGCGATCTGGAGCGCCGGCTGAAAACGCGCGCCCAGGATTCGGCGGAAGTGGTCGCCAAGCGGATGTCCAAGGCAGCCGATGAGATCAGCCACTGGGCCGAATACGATTACATCGTGATCAATGACGATGTAGAGCGCTGCCTGGCGCAGGTTCACGCCATTCTCACCGCAGAGCGGCTTCGGCGGCATCGCGGCACTGGGCTTGTCGATTTCGTCAAGCAGCTGCGTGACGGCCGCTGATCAGAGCTGCTGCGCCAGGGCGCAGAACTCTTCGATGGTGAGCGTTTCAGCGCGTCTGGTTGGATCGATTCCCGCCTCGGTCAGCTTTGCATCGGCATTGGGCCAAATCGACTTCAACGCCGTGCGCAGCATCTTGCGGCGCTGATTGAAGGCCGCTGCGGTAACACGTTCCAGCTTGGCCGGATCGGCTTCGGCCAAGGGCCGGTCCCGCGGTTCCAGCTCCACCAGGGTCGAGGTCACCTTCGGCGGTGGCACGAACGCCTTCGGGCCGATGTCGAATAGCAAGCGCACGTGGCAGCGCCACTGGGCTGCGACGGCAAGTCGCCCGTAGTTCTTGCCTCCGGGCGGCGCTGCCAGCCTTTCGGCGACTTCCTTCTGCACCAGGACGGTAATGCGGGTAAATTTATCTGCCTGCCCCAGCCAGCCGAGCAGCAATGGCGTGGCGATGTTGTAGGGCAGGTTCGCGACGATCTGCCATGGCGGCGTCGTCAGGGCCGCAAGATCGGTCTCCAGGGCATCGCCGGCATGCAGGGCAAGGCGTCCTTCGGCGGCCGCGACCAGTTCGCCCAGCGCGGCCAGGCAGCGCTCGTCGCGTTCCACGGCAACAACCTTCGGTGCATTCTCCAGCAGCAATGCGCGGGTCAGGCCGCCTGGACCGGGACCGATTTCGATCACCGTTGCGTCAGACCAGGGCATTGCTGCCCGGGCAATTTTGCGCGTGAGATTCAAATCGAGGAGAAAATTCTGCCCCAGCGATTTGCGGGCAGCGAGATCGTGCCGGGCGATGACATCGCGCAGCGGCGGCAGAGCCTCGACTGGCGATGTCATCGACGATACCGCGCCATCCGCGCGGCCAGTTTCAAAGCTGCGATCAGGCTGTCCGGCCGGGCAATGCCCTTGCCGGCAATGTCAAAGGCCGTGCCATGGTCAGGCGAGGTGCGGATGATCGGCAGGCCTAGCGTCACATTCACCCCGCTGTCGAAATCCAGTGTCTTGATCGGGATGAGCGCCTGGTCATGGTACATGCAGATCGCAGCATCGTATTCCGCGCGCGCCGCCTCGTGAAACATCGTGTCGGGGGGCAGGGGGCCGACTGCGGCGATGCCCTCCGCCTGCAGGCGGGCCACTGCCGGAGCAACGATGTCGATGTCTTCCGTTCCCATGCTGCCGGACTCTCCAGCATGGGGATTGAGGCCGGCGATTGCCAGACGTGGCTGAGCGATGCCGAACTTGTCCCGCAGATCCATCGCGGTGGTCCGCGCCGTTTCAAATATCAATTCTGTGGTGAGGGTCTCAATCGATTGCCGGAGCGACATATGGATCGTGACCGGCACCACGCGGAGGCGGTCGGAAGCCAGCATCATCACGGGCAAAGGCTGGCCGCATAGCGCACCAAGAAATTCCGTCTGCCCGGGATATTTGAAACCTGCCGCGTAAAGCGCGGCCTTGTGGATCGGATTGGTGACGATTGCGGCGGCCCGGTCGGACTGGCACAGCTCGACTGCGATTTCGATGGCGCGCATTACCGCAGAAGCGTTGGCCGGCTCGGGTTGCCCGGGAAGAGGTATTTTCTCCACCGGCACCGGCAGAACCGGCAGGGCATCATCAAAAGCGATAAAGGCCTCATCCGGCTCGGCGATGGCCTGCATGGGAACGTCCCACCCTAGCTGCTCAGCCAGCGATTTCAGGCGGCCGGTGTCGTCCAGCATGAAGAAGGGCTGCAAGCCGTCCTTCTGGCGCCGCAGCCAGGCCTGCATAGCGATTTCGCCGCCGATGCCCGCCGGCTCGCCCATAGTGAGAGCAAGCGGCGCAGACAGGCGCTGCTCAGCGGAATTCGATGGTGGCATCTCGCCGCAATTCACGAATGTAGCGCTGGGCCAGCAACTCAGCGCGCCGGATCAGAAGGTTCTGCCGGATCTGGTTGCGGTCGAAGGCGTTGCTTTCTTCCTTGCCGCAGAGTGTGAACAGATGAACGCCGCGCGGGGTCTGCACCGGTTCGGAGGTCTCGTTCACATTCAGGTTGCTCACGGCCTGGCGGAATGCCTCCGGCAAGTCGCCGAGGCGCAATGTCCCAAGGCTGCCGGAACCAGGCGCCTGCAGTCTCTCCGCGATACCTTCGACGTCATCGCAGCTGCGGATTTCGCTACGCACCGACTGTGCCCGGGCGAAGACGGCTTGCGCATTTCCGGCATTGCCGTCCAGCGGCAGAAGGATCTGCTTCAGAGTTACCTTGGTATCCTGTGCGCCGGGGAGCGCGATCTGCCGCCGGTCGCGCAGGGCGATGATCTGATAGCCGCCCACTGTGCGGATCGGCTCGGAAATATCGCCCTTGTTCATGCGGGCGACCACTGCTTCGACTTCTTCCGGCAAGGTTCCTCGCTGAACCCAGCCGACCTCGCCGCCATTGGCTGCGGTGGTGCCGCGACTGAATTGCCGCGCCAGGGCCGGAAAGCTCGCGCCATTCCGCAACTGCTCGATGATGCGCAGGGCCGTCTGACGCTGCGGCTCCTCCTGATCGGGATTGTCGACCGGTATCAGGATCTCCGAAATCAGTTCTTCGGTCTGGCCGGCGGAGCTGCGCAGCTTGGCGATGACTTCGTCGACTTCCTGATCGGTAATAGTGGTGGTGGCCATCAGTCGGCCGCGAACCATGCGTGCCCAGGTCAGTTCGGCCCGGACCTGCGCCATCACTGCTTCAGGATCGATGCCTGAACGCTGGGCGTATTCCTCGAACCGCCCCGCCGGAATGCCAAGCTGACGCTCGATTGCGCTGAGCGCAGTATCCAGCTCCTGCTGCGAGATGGATATGCCACGGCGTTTGGCCTCCTGCATCTGCAGCCGCTCGTCGATCAGCGACCGCATGGCCTGCTCCCGAACGGCACGGAGCACTTCGGGATTGTCCGGCAGGCGAGCCGTGGCCATGATGATGCGCAACCGCTGGGTGACATCCCGAAGCGAGATCACTTCATCATTCACCAACGCGACGATGCGCTGCTGGTCCTGACCATAGGCGGGACCTCCAGCCAGTCCGACGAGAAGCACAAGAAGGGCGATCAGGCGAAGCATCGGCAACTCAGTTGAAGGTTGCAATTCGGAACCGGAAACCAATGGTGGTGTCCGGTTGGATATCCCGGTTCACGGTAAAGGTCCGCTGGGCGAAGAGTACAATATCGAAACACTCGTCGGTATAGCGCAAGGCGCCAAAATTCAGCAGTGAACCGCCCTCCGAACCCAGCTCCCGCGTATGACGGAACTCCGTACCCCAGTACTTCGTCAACTGCAGGCGTAAAGCGCCGCTGACGGCCTCCTGATCTCCAATGCCGTCGTCGACCAGATCGGTGTCCGCTACATTGGCATAGGTGAGGCTGAGGTAAGTGGTATTGGTGCCCAGCGTGGTTGTCAGTTCGTGTCGCTGGACATCCAGATTCTTGTTCTGCGCGAGACGAATGCGATCGACTAGGGTTATATAGCGTCCGGGAGAGATGGTCAGGCGGCCAACATAGTCCGACAGCCGATCATTAAGACCAGCGCCCTCCGCATAAATATGGGTCTCGCGGGTTCGCAGTGACTGGCCGAGCAGGAGTTCCGAGTAGCCACCTGATTGACCGTAGGCGGCGGCACGGAGGCCGTAATTGAGCTTCGGGCCGCCGTCCCAGCGATCATAGCCGGGGAAACGGTTGTAATTGAACAGATTGGTCTCATCGAATTCGAGGGTGAGCGAATCTTCATTCGGAATATCGTCAGGATTGCCGCCATGTGGCGTGATCACAGCGCTGACGATTGGCTCGATGAGCTGACGGACCTTGCCTTCGTCGCGCACAAATGGATAGCGCCAGTCAAGCGCCACTAACGGAATGGCGCGGCCGGCGAAATTGGAACCGTCATTGCCGGACGGGATCATGCCCAGCGATTCATCGACATCGTTGACCCAGTAGCCATCCGCACGCAGCAGAGCCGTCGCCGTAAAAATTTCACCGGTAGATGCGTAGTAGGGCTGCGTCCAGGAAACGGTAGTGGAAAGACGACGCATATCTGTACCGGCCTGCCGATATATCGACGCCATATTCGCGTCAAAAGCCCAGCGTCCGCCATAGTCGCCTGGTTCCATGATCGCGCTATAGTCGAAGATCGGCGCAGCAATCGGAACAGTGTCCGAGCGTACACCCGCCCGCAGATTCTGGAAGGAGAAGGCATTTATTGCGGCGAAGTGGCGATTATTGATCGCCTGAGCATAAACACGGCTGGTTAGGGCATTGACCGCCGAGTATTCCGGAATGTTGTAAAGGTTCAGATATGTATCGTCTGAGGCACGGAAGATATTTGCCCCCCAGGTGACATCGTCATTATAGCGGAAGGCCATGTTTGCGCGGATGTGGCCGCGGAATTCGTCACCGCTCTTGTTGTCGTACTTGTCTGCCTGGGTGATGCTGGCATCCACCCAATATTCACCGGTTGCACGACGTTGGCGCAGTTCCCCATACATCATGCCGCCTTGATCTGTGGAGTATTGCGGCATGAGCGTGACGTCCGTGTTATCGTCAACGACATAGTAATACGGAACACGAAAGGCTTGGCCGAAGTATGCGCTGCTCAAATAGCTTGGCGGCAAAAAACCGCTGCGCCGATTGACCGTCGGATCCGGGTGGCTGAAGTAGGGCGTATACAATATGGGGATGCCAAACATTTCAAACCATGCATCCCGGTACATAATTTCCTGTGCTTGCTGGTCGTGGATGACGCGATCACTGCGAATCTGCCATAGCGGCGGCCGCGTGCGGTCATCTGGGCAAAGCTCACAGGTCGTGTATACGGCTTTATGCATGACGGTGGTGTTGCCGTCCCGGCGTTCGCCGTAGGCCGCAGCACCGCGCGAATAGTCGCTCAGCAGAAAGGATATATCGCGGATAAAGCCATTCCGCATGCCGGAGGTCAGCTCCATGTAATCGGCGAACAGCACTGAGCCATCCTGCTCCATGAGCGTGACATTGCCACTGGCGACGACTTTATCGTCGCGTTCGCTGTAGCTGACCAGATCAGCCAACAGGGTTCGACCACCCTGCGCCAGTTCGACGCCGCCTGCTGCTTTGACGACACCGAATTCCTGGTCGTAAGTCAGGCTGTCGGCGGTCACCAGCACGGGTGCATCCGTCCCGGTTTGAGCGAAAGCCAGGGCGGATGTTGCGAGCCAGAAGCAGACGGAGAGGCTTAGAAAGCGATTGCGGCCCCGGCTCATCCATCCTCCAGGTGAAACAGCAGGGACGTGCCGAGCATGAAAAAGACGGCGGTAGGTGCCCATGCTGCCAGTGGCACCGGCAGGGTGCCGTTCAGTCCAAACGGTTGGGTCAATTCAACGCTGAAATACAACAAAAATCCGGTGCCTACGCCACCTGCCAGCATGAAGCCGATGCCGCCGCGGCGGGTTAGCCGCAGGCTGAAACTGGCAGCCACCAGAAACATGCCGCACAACAGCACCGGCAAGGCCAGCAACGAGTAGAAATGCAATCTATGCCGAACGGCGGAAAAGCCGGCAGCCTCCAGGGTCGCTATGAAGGACGGCAATTCCCAGAAGGAAATGGTGCTGGGTGAAGCAAAGCTTTCCTGGATGCGGTCAAAGGTCAGGCTGGTTGCGACGCGCAGCGTCTGGTAGCGCTCGGTCGGCCGATCGGGATAGCTTATCACCACATTCTGCAGTGACCAGTGGCCTTCCTCGAGAAAGGCCGTGGCGGCATCGATGCGTTTGACGAAGTGATCATTGCCTTCGAAGTAAAACAGGATGGCATCGTGCAGGCGCACGCCCTGCTGGGCGACCCGAAGGGCATGGATGACAATCTGTCCCGTTGCATCCGCCTCGCGCAGCCATAAGCCCCCCGATGAGACAGCCAGCATGCTGCTCCGGCCGCGTAACGCCTTTGCCTCTATCGCCTCATAGCGCGTGAGCATCGCGGCTGACAAAGGATTGTAGACGGTCACGACAAACACGCCCAACAGGAAGGCGATTGCCAGGCCGGGGAAGAGGAACTGCCAGACCGACACGCCGGCGGCGCGGCTGACGGTCAACTCCTGAGAGCGGGTGAGCCGGCTTAAGGCCAGCATTCCGCCAAACAGGACCGCGAACGGAAACAATTTCGAGAGCAAGGACGGAAGCTTCAGTAGCGACATCTCAAGCACCAGCCCAAGCGGCGCATCCGGTACCTTGCTGGCGCGGCGCAGCAACTCAACGGTATCGAAGCTGAAAGCCAGCACCGCCAGGACGATGAATACGGTCAGGATCGCCATGAAGTAGTGGCGCCCGAAATACATCGAGAGAGTCAGCGACTGCCGCATCACGCCTCCCGTGGCACGCGGGCGGGCATTGTCGGCTCGCGCAGCATCAGTGCAGCGCCGACGAGAAAAACAATTGGCGTGAGATACATTAATGGGATCAGGACGAAGGAGGTAGCCGCCAGATGCGTCACGCCTAAGCTGAGAATCTGCAATGCGATGGCAATGGTAGCGCCCACGGCCAGCCTACGGCCTTGTCCTCGACGGCTGAACTCACCGCCCAGGACGCTGGCAACGGCGATCAGGATCAGCGCGGGCGCATAGAGGGGGGTAACCAGCCGGCGATGACCTTCCACTATCAGCTTGCCGTAGTTCTGCTGATCGGCGCGATCGTCCATGTTCGGCGAAAAGAGTTCGTTGAGATAACGTTCCGAAGGCTCCCGCCAGCCTTCGCCTTCTTTCCGGGCATAACTCTCAAGATCGAGGCTGTAATTGTCGAAATACAGCAGCGAGAGCGATTGCCGGTCAGCGCTGATCTGCTGACGGTTCCCATTGACCATGTAAAGCCGCGGTCCCTGCGGCGTGCGCAGCAGAGTGGCTTTCTCCGCCATCATGGTCACCGGCTGTTCCGGATTGCGGTTGTCATGCACCAGAACGCCGATCATGTCGCCATTGGGCTCGCGCTCACGCACATAAACTGTCAAATCCGATGTCGGCGTGTTGAATACGCCCTCAAGGATGGCCATGCCCGCCAGGTCATTGCGGAATTCGTACTGCGTGGTGCGCAGCGTGCGGGCGCCGAGTGGCATCAGGTACAGCAGGATGACGTACATCACCGCCATGATCACCACGGAGATGTACAAGGCCGGACGAGCCAGCGCGAGGCGGCTGAAGCCTGCGGCCGACAGCACGATGGTCTCGGCATCGCCGGCCAGGCGATTGAAGGCATAAAGCGTGGCGCAAAACGCCGCCACCGGCAGGATGATGGCGACGATGTTGGGCAGCACCAGGATCGTCAGGTAGAAGAAATCGCCAAAAGCAAGGTTGTTGTTGACGATGCGGTCGATGAAGCGCAGCGACTGGGTCAGCCAGATCACGCCAGTGAGGGTGAAGGTGGCAAACAGCAGCGGCCAGGCGATCTGGCGCATGATGTATAGGGTCACTCCGCGCATCGCCGGCAGTATAACGATTCCACCCTTGCTGGCCACAGCCCAGAACCGAAAAGAAGGGCTTGGTCCATAAAGAAGATTCGGCGAATCGCCTGCCGTCGCGGATTGATCGGCCGCCGCCGCCGCCGCTATAGTGCTCGGCCGGTCAGACACCCGAATTTCAGCCGGATTGGAGCATCATGAAAATCGCCATTGTCGAAGCCAAGACCCCGAAGAAGGGCAGTGTCGTCCTCAGCGTTGCCGAGGGGCGGCAGTTGGGGCCTCTGGGCCAGCAGATCGATAAGGCCGTCGGCGGCGCCCTGACCCGGGCCATGACGGCCGCGGCCCGGTTTTCCGGTGCCAAGGGGCAGTGGCTGGAGGTGCTGGCGCCGGGTGGGGGGCTGAAGCGCGTCCTGCTCGCCGGCCTGGGCAAGCCGGTCGACGTCAAGGCTACCGCTTTCGAGGCTTTGGGGGGCGAGGCGGTCCGCCGCCTGATGACCTCGGGCGAGACGGAACTCGCCATTGTGGCCGAAGTGCCGAAAGGCGCGGTTCTGCCGGCTGCCGAGGCGGCGGCCCGGGCCGCTCTGGGCGCGCGGCTTGGCGGCTATCGCTTCGACAAGTACCGCACCACCTTAAAGGATAAGGAAAAGCCGTCCCTGAGCTCGGTCGCCGTTCTCACCGGCGCGGCCGCGGCAGCGCGCAAGCTCTACCAGCCGCTTGACAAGCTGGCTGACGGCGTGGTTCTGACCCGCAATCTGGTTACCGAACCCGCCAACGTCATCTATCCGGAATCCCTGGCGGCCGAATGTCGCAAGCTGGCCAAGCTCGGCGTGAAGGTCGAGGTGCTGGGTGAGCGGGAAATGAAAAAGCTCGGCATGGGCGCGCTGCTGGGCGTCGGCCAGGGCTCGGAGCGTGAGTCCCAGCTCGTCGTCATGCAGTGGAATGGTGGCAAGAAGGGCACCAAGCCAGTCGCCCTGGTCGGCAAGGGCGTCTGCTTCGATACCGGCGGCATCTCGATCAAGCCGTCCGCCGGCATGGAGGAGATGAAGTGGGATATGGGCGGCGCCGGCGCGGTGATCGGTGCCATGGCCGCTATCGCTGGCCGCAAGGCCAAGGCCAATGTCGTCGGCGTCGTGGCGCTGGTGGAAAACATGCCCGACGGCAAGGCGCAGCGCCCGGGCGACGTGGTGAAGTCCATGTCGGGCCAGACCATCGAGGTGCTGAATACGGATGCTGAAGGCCGCCTGATCCTCTGCGATGCCATGTGGTATGCACAGGAACGCTTCAAGCCCCAGGCGATGGTCGATCTCGCCACCCTGACCGGCGCGATCATCATCTCGCTGGGACATGAGCATGCTGGCCTGTTCTCCAACGACGACAAGCTAGCCGAACGCCTGACCGCAGCCGGCAAGGCCGAGGATGAGCTGCTTTGGCGCATGCCGTTGTCCGATGCTTACGACGAAGGCCTGAAGTCGCAGATCGCTGACATGCAGAACATTGCCGGGCCGGGTTTCGGCGCCGGTTCGATTACGGCCGCGCAGTTCCTGCAGCGCTTCGTCAAGGACAGGACGCCTTGGGCGCATCTTGATATCGCCGGTACCGCCTGGAGCAAGAAGGACAAGGCCACGGTGCCGAAAGGTGCCACCGGCTTCGGCGTGCGCCTGCTGAACCGCCTCATCGCGGATCATTACGAGGAGCGCTGATCGCGCTCCTCTCCAGCATGACCGAATTGCTCTTCTATCATCTGACCCGGCGGCGCCTTGAACAGGTGCTGCCGGAACTGCTGGAGAAGACCTTGCAGCGCGGCTGGCGCGCCGTCGTGAAAGGCGGCACGCCGGAGCGCATCGATGATCTGAATAATGTGCTGTGGACCTATGGGCGTGCCAGTTTCCTGCCGCACGGCGTCAAGGCTGATGGCTTCGAGGACAAGCAGCCGATCTACCTGACCACCGAGGACGAGCGGCCCAACGGCGCTCAGGTGTTGTTCCTCGTGGATGGCGCGGATACGGCTGATGTGTCCGTCTATGACCGGGTCTGCGATCTTTTCGACGGCAATGACGAAGACGCCGTGCAGGCAGCACGCATGCGCTGGAAACGCGCAAAGGACGCCGGCCACAAGCTGACCTATTGGCAGCAATCTGAAACCGGCTGGGTCAAGAAGGCGGAGGGGTAGGGATCTCGGGCAAGCTGAGAGAGATCCTCGGGGCAAGTCCGAGGATGACGTAGCGGCTTAGGCCTGCGCCGCGTCGGTCTGTGCTTCTTCCAGTTTCTCTTGCGCTTCCAGCCAGGCGTCTTCCATGGCCTCGATCTTCTTCACCAGTTCGCCATGCTGCTTCTGCAGGTCGGCCTGGGCGACGGCCGATAACGTCTCGTAGGTTTTCGGATCGGCCAGCTTGGCGTCCAGCTTGGCCTTCTCGGCATTCAGCTTGGCCAAGGCTTTCTCGGCATTCTGCACAGCGATGCGCAGCGGTGCGAGCATCTGGCGCATGACTGCCGCCTGCTTGCGCTCCGCCTTGCGGTCGGCAGCCGATTTCTCGCCGCTGGCGCCGCGCTCGCTTGCCAGCGCTGCTTTCCGGCGTTCCGCCAGCAGGCGCGCGTAATCGTCGAGATCGCCGTCGAAATCCTTCACCGTGCCGTCGGCCACCAGCCAGAAGCGGTCCGCGCAGGCCTCCGCCATATGCCGGTCGTGGCTGACCAGGATCACGGCGCCCTTGAACTCGTTCACCGCCTGCACCAGCGCATCGCGCGTATCCATGTCGAGATGGTTGGTCGGCTCGTCGAGGATCAGAAGATGCGGCGTGTGATGTGTCACCATGGCAAACAGCAGGCGTGCGCGTTCCCCGCCGGAGAGCTTGCCGGCTGCCGTATTCGCCTTGTCGCCGGTCAGGCCAAAGCCGCCTAGCCGCGTGCGGATCTGCTCCACCGTCGCCTTGGGCATCAGATCCTGCATATGCTCGACCGGCGTGCGGTCCGGATCGAGCACTTCGTCCTGGTCCTGGGCGAAATAGCCGATGCGCAGCTTGTTGGTCTGGTGCATCTTGCCTGCCTGCGGCTCAAGGCGCCGCGACAGCAGTTTGGCCAGCGTCGATTTGCCATTGCCGTTGGCGCCCAGCATGGCGATGCGGTCGTCCATGTCGATCCGCATGTTCAGGCTGCGCAGGACCGGCTTGCCGGGCTGATAGCCGACGGCAACATTCTCAAGCGCAATGATCGGCGGCGCCAGTTCCTCGGGCTCGGGCAGGCGGAAGATCACGGTCGGATCTTCGATGGCAGCCACGATCGGCTGCATCTTCGCCAGCATCTTCAGACGGCTTTGCGCCTGGCGCGCCTTGGAGGCCTTGGCGCGGAAGCGGTCGACGAATTCCTGCAGATGCCGGCGCTGCTCAGCCTGGCGCGCTGCCAGTGCCGACTGCTGCTCCATGCGGGCGCGGCGTTCGGCTTCGAAACTGTCGTAATTGCCGCGATAGAGCACCAGCTTTGTGTTGTCGATATGCAGGATATGCTCGACTGCATTATTCAGGAAATGCCGGTCATGGCTGACCAGCAGGAAGGTGCGCGGATAGTTTTTCAGATAGCCTTCCAGCCACAGCGACGCTTCCAAGTCGAGGTGGTTGGTCGGCTCGTCGAGCAGCAGCAGGTCTGGTTCCGCGAACAGGGTTGCTGCCAGAGCGACGCGCATGCGCCAGCCGCCCGAAAAGCTGTCCAGCGGCCGGTTCTGCATCACTTCGTCAAAGCCCAGGCCGGCGAGGATCACCGCCGCCCGCGCCGGGGCGCTATGGGCGTCGATCTCGGAGAGCCGCAGATGCACCTCGGCGATCCGCTCGGCGTCCTCCATGCGGCTAGATTGCTCCAGCGCCTCGGCTTCCGCCAGCAGGGCCTCGCGTTCCGCATCGGCTGCCAGGACATAGCCAATCGGCGTCTGGCTGCCGCCCGGCGGCTCCTGCGGCAGCTTGGCGATGCGGCAGCGCTCGGGCAGCTCAACCCCGCCGGTTTCGGTCTGCAATTCGCCGCAGATCACCTTCAAAAGCGTGGATTTTCCGGTCCCGTTGCGGCCTACCAGGCCGACCTTGTGGCCGGCCGGGATCGTGGCTGAGGCGTGGTCCAGCAGGACGCGCCCGGCGATCCGGTAGGTCAGGTCACGGAAGGTCAGCATCGGAAATCCGAGAATTTCTAAGCCCGGCGGTCACGCCAGGAGTTGCGGGGGTGCGGCGGAGCCTCTATATAGCCGCGACCTTTTTTCCCGCCAATGCCTGAAAGGACAATCCGACCATGGCGATTGAACGTACCTTCTCGATCATCAAGCCGGATGCCACCCGCCGCAATCTGACCGGCGCGATCAACGCGAAGATCGAAGCCGCCGGCCTGCGCATCGTCGCCCAGAAGCGCATCTGGATGAGCCAGAAGCAGGCTGAGACCTTCTATGCGGTGCACAAGGAGCGTCCCTTCTTCAAGGACCTGGTCAACTTCATGATCTCCGGCCCGGTGGTCGTGCAGGTGCTGGAAGGCGAGAACGCCATCGCCAAGTATCGCGAAGTGATGGGCGCCACCAATCCGGCCAATGCTGCGCCTGGCACCATCCGCAAGGAATTCGCCGAGAGCATCGAAGCCAACTCGGTGCATGGCTCGGATGCGCCGGAGACGGCTGCCGTCGAGATCGCCTATTTCTTCTCGGGCACCGAGATCGTCGGCTGATTTTTCAGTTTTCTGAAATGCGAAAGGCCCGGCAGCATTGTCGGGCCTTTTTGCTTTCTGAATACGCTGCGTCAGAAGCGCCTCAGACAGAAGGCGAGATCATTACGCCGCTGGCCGCGGTCGCATCCTTCACACGCACGACCTGTCCCTCGATGGAAAGCCGGCCTTCCGCCAGCCAGCGCAGCGCGGTCGGATAAATCCGGTGTTCCTGTTCCAGCACGGCAGCGGCGACGGTCTCGGGTGTCGCATCAATTGGCACCGGCACCACAGCCTGGATGATGATCGGGCCTTCGTCCATCCCGGGCGTGACGAAATGCACGCTGCAGCCGGTAAAGCGCACGCCGGAGGCGACCACCTGCTCATGTACCTTCACGCCCTTGAAGGCAGGCAGGAGGGAAGGGTGGATGTTGATCATCCGGCCTGTCCATGTCTGCACGAAACCTTCGGTCAGGATGCGCATGAAGCCAGCAAGACAGACCAGTTCGATGCCATGGGTGCGCAGGGTTTCGTTCACTTCGGCGTCGAAATCCTCGCGTGTGCGGCCCTTGCTGGGAATCACTGCCGTGGTGATGCCTTTCGCCTGCGCGTAGTCGAGCCCCTCTGCCGTGGGATTGTTCGACAGGACCAGCGCGATGCGGGCCGGAAAATCAAGCTGGTCTGCCGCCTCGACCAGGGCGCGCAGGTTGCTGCCGCGCCCCGAGATCAGGACGGCGACAGCCTTGCGGTCCATCATCAGTTCCAGGCCTCGGCCATGTTGACGACTTCGGTGACCGGCTCGGCGCTCTTGTCGGCCAGGGCTTCGATCCGGCCGATGCGCGAAACGGTTTCGCCGGCGGCCTGCAACGCCGAGTGGACGGCATCCGCCTGATCCGCCGCCACGGCCACGACCAGACCGATGCCGCAATTGAAGGCGCGCGCCATCTCGGCATCGGAAATCCTGCCGGCGGCCTTCAGCCATTTGAACACCGGCGGCATCGTCCAGCTCTTGGCATCGATCACCGCCTTGGTGCCGTCGGGCAGAACGCGCGGCACGTTGTCGACCAGTCCGCCGCCGGTGATGTGCGCCATCGCCTTGATGCGGCCGTCGCGCACCAGCGGCATGCAACTTTTCACATAGATGCGGGTTGGCACCATCAGGATCTCGGCCAGCGGCTTGGCCGTGTCGAACGGTGCCGGCGATTCGAAGGACAGGCCGTTATCGGCGATCACCTTGCGCACCAGCGAAAAGCCATTCGAATGCACACCCGAGGAGGCCAGACCCAGCAGCACATCCCCCGGCTGCACATCGCGCGGCAACAGACGGCCGCGCTCGGCGGCGCCGACGGCAAAGCCGGCAAGGTCGTAATCCTTCGCCGCATACATGCCCGGCATCTCGGCGGTCTCGCCGCCTGTCAGGGCGCAGCCGGCCTGGCGGCAGCCCTCGGCAATCCCGGCGATCACATTTTTGGCAACTTCCACGTCCAGTTTGCCGGTGGCGTAGTAGTCGAGGAAGAAGAGGGGTTCGGCGCCTTGCACCAGAATATCGTTGACCACCATGGCCACCAGATCGATGCCGACGCCGTCATGGCGGCCGGTTTCGATGGCGATCTTCAGCTTGGTGCCGACACCATCCGTCGAAGACACGAGGATCGGATCGGTGAAGCCCGCCGCCTTGAGATCGAACAATGCGCCGAAGCCGCCGAGCGAGGCATCGGCTCCCTTGCGGCGCGTGGAAGCAGCCAGCGGTTTGATGGCATCGACCAGGGCCTCGCCCGCGTCGATATCGACACCGGCAGCCTTATAAAGCGGCGACGTGTTGATGGTGGCCTCCACGATGGGCTAGAGTGGATGCCGGCCAACATACCCATTCCGTCCCCGTTTGCAATGCTCCAGGCGCGCTTGCTAAGACCATGGTTTTCCATCCTTTTTGCTGGTCTTCTGGGGCTTGCGGCAAGCGCCCCGGCGGAGGCGCAGGGTGTTCGCCCCGAACGCCGCGCGGCCAATCCCTTTACGGTTTCAGGTGTGCCTGTCGATGCCAGCGCCGAGAGTGCCGCTGCGGCACGGCCCATTGCCATCGCCGAGGGCCAGCGCCGCGCATTCACGCAGCTGCTGCGCCGTCTCACCTTGCCGGAAGATCACGGGCGCCTGCCGCGCCCCAGCGAGGCGGTGCTGAATCAGAGCGTTGCCGGCTTCGAGATCGACGAAGAGCGCACCTCGCCGACGCGCTATATCGGCCGCATTACCGTCAGCTTCTACCCGGACATGATCCGGCGCCTGCTGCAGGATGCCCGGCTGCCTTATTCAGAAACGCAGAGCCGCCCGGTCCTGGTGATCCCGGTCTGGCAGGCACCGTCGGGCGACCGCCTGTGGGAAGCGGACAATCCATGGCGCGAGGCCTGGCTGCGGCGGCCGGAAGGCAGCGGCCTGGTGCCGCTCAGCATCGCACCGGCGCGCGAGGATGGTCCGCCGCTGGATCGCCTGCTCGGCAACCCGGATGAGTTGCGCACCTTCGCACGCAAGCTCGGCTTCGAGGATGTCCTGGTGGTTCCCGCCACCTTGCAGCAGCAGGAACTCGGCAATATCCGGATCGAGATCTATCCCTATCACGACGGCAGCGCGACCTTCCTCGACAGCCTGGAGCGCTTCGTGATGACGGGTGGTACCCAGGAAGAGGTGCTGACGAATGCGGCGATGGATATGACGCGCCGCATTGAGGCGCGCTGGAAGGCCGCCACCGTGATCGATCTGGAAAAGCAGAGCCAGCTCAGCGCCGCCGCCTTGTTTGGCGGATTGGCGGAATGGACCACGCTGCGCAACTCGCTGAATGGCGTGCCGGGCCTGCGCAAGGTGGAAGTGCAGCGCCTGAGCCATCGCGATGCCCAGCTGCTGATCGAGTTCTACGGCGATCCGGATCAGCTTGCCGTCGCGCTGGCGCAGCGCGACATCATGCTGGAGCAGCGTGACGGCTTCTGGCAGCTGCGGAGCCGCAAGCAGTGACCGAACGACAGCAATATGCCGCCTGGGGCATCATCGCAGCCGTTACCATTGCCCTGCTGGTACTGCTGAGCCCCATTCTGCTGCCCTTCGTGGCAGGCATGGCGATCGCCTATTTTCTTGATCCGGTGGCCGACTGGCTGGAGCGCCGGGGTTTGTCCCGTACCCTGGCCACCTCGGTGATCGTCATAATTTTCTTCCTGGTGGCATTGCTGCTGTTCATTCTGCTGATCCCGGTGGTGGTGAGCCAGCTTGGCGCTTTTATCGAGCGGCTGCCGGAATATATGGGCATGCTGCGTCACCGCGTGATGCCCTATGTGCAGGATGTTGCGGCGCGTTTCGGCATCGACCTGCAATTCGAGGTTCAGCAGGCGCTCAGCAACAATCGCGAGCAGGCGATGAAGGTACTGGGTGAGGTGGTCAATGGCCTGCTGGGCGGCGGCTGGGCCGTCTTCAATGCCCTGTCGCTGGTGGTCATCACGCCGGTAGTTGCCTTCTATCTGCTGCGTGACTGGGATCGCATGATCGCGCGCATTGATGCCTATCTGCCGCGCGACCATGTCGAAACCATCCGCACGCAGGCCATGGAGATCGACCGCGTGCTGGCCGGTTTCGTGCGCGGCCAGGTGATGGTCTGTCTGTTCCTGGCCTTCTTCTACGGCATCGGCCTGACCGCCCTGGGTCTGCAGTTCGGCCTGTTCATCGGCATCACTGCCGGCATGATCTCCTTCATTCCCTATGTCGGTTCGGCGCTCGGCTTCATTGCATCGGTGGGCGTGGCTCTCGTGCAGTTCTGGCCGGACTGGATCTGGATCGGCGCCGTCGCCGGCCTGTTTGCCCTTGGCCAGTTCATCGAAGGCAATTTCCTGCAGCCCAAGCTGGTCGGCGATCGCGTCGGGTTGCACGCCGTCTGGGTCATTTTCGCCCTGCTGGCAGGCGGCAGTCTGTTCGGTTTCGTCGGCGTGCTGCTGGCGGTGCCGATGTTCGCGGTCATTGGCGTGCTGGCCCGCTATACGCTGGAACGCTATCGCCAAAGCAAACTCTACAAGCCCGGCACACCGCTCGATCCCCATCTATGAAGACGCGTCAACTCAGCCTTGGCCTCACGCTGCCGATTTCCTGGGCGCGCGAGGACTTCCTGGTCGTGCCCGGAAACGAAGCCGCGCTGGGCTGGCTCGACCGCTGGCCCGATTGGCCAAATAACGCACTCGCGCTGCATGGAAACGCGGGCACGGGAAAGACGCATCTTGCGCATATCTGGGCCGCGCAGGTGCCGCAGGCGCAGGTGATTGGCGCGGATGCGCTGACCGCATCTACGGTCGATCAACTGGCACAGCGCCCGTTGGCACTGGACGATGCCGACCGGGTAGGCGATCCCGTCGCGCTGTTCCATCTGGTCAACCTGATGCGCGAGCGCGGCCATAGCCTGCTGCTCACCGGATCGTCTCCGCCCGCGCAATGGCCTTATGCACTGCCCGATCTGATGTCGCGCCTGAAAGCCATGCCGGCCCAGGGCATCGAAGAGCCGGACGATGCGCTCCTGGCCGCTGTGCTGGTCAAGCTGTTCGCCGACCGGCAGCTCAATGTCGGCGAAGACGTCGTGAAATACCTGGTGGCTCGGATCGAGCGCTCCTGTCACGCTGCCCGCCATTGGGTCGCCGCCCTCGATGCCGCAGCCCTGGCGCAGGGTCGCGCGGTCACCGTGGCACTGACCCGCAAGGTGCTGGAGGACGAGAACGGTTTCTAGTTCTCGGTTTCTAGTTTTCGATGCGGCCCGGCGCGCTGAAGGTGTAGCCGCGGCCATAGATCATCTTGATCGGCGCCTCCAGCTGGGAAGCGTCCTTGATCTTGCGGCGCAGCCGGTTGACCACGGCATCGAGATGGCGGTTGTCCCAGCTGGTCTGCGGATGCGCCAGAACTTCTGCCAGCATCTCGCGTGAGCAGGGCTGACCGGCATTCTCGAGCAACGCGCCCATGAAGGCCAGTTCGGTGGCGGTGAGCTTGATCTCCACCCGGTTGGGCGCCACCAGTTGCCAAGCGCTGCGGTTGAGTATCCACTGATCCGGCACACGGTTGACGGCCGTGCTGCGCGGGTCCTGCAGGCGCCGGAGCAGGCTGTGGATCGTGGCTTCGATCTCGCGCAGGCTGCTATGCTTGACGAGGTAGATATCCGCGCCGCTTTCGAAGCCCTTGATCCGGTCGTCCGCTTCGCCCAAGGCGGTCAGCATGATGATGCCGCAATCGGCGCGGGCGCGGATCTCTCCCGCCAGGTCGAAGCCGTTGCCGTCCGGCAGGCCGATATCCAGGATCACGATGTCGGGCAAGGGTCCCTCGGCGAGGGTGCCGCGCAGCTCGCGCGCGGTTCCGACCCCCGTGGCATCAAAACCGCGCATGGCGAGGTAATCGACGAGATCGGTACGGAGCGAGGGTTCGTCTTCGACGACCAGGATACGCGTCGTCATGCTGCTTTAGAGTCCTTCTTGCTTTCGGTAACGGGCACCAGTCCCGGCAGCGGCAGGCGGATCGTCACGATGGTGCCGCCTTCAGGCCTGGTTCGCAGGCTCAGATCGCCATGGTGATAGCCCAGCAATTGCCGGGCGCTGTGCAATCCAATCCCGGTGCCGGTCGCCGGCTTGGTGTTGGAGGCGCGGAAAAAGCGGCGGCCGATGGACGGCATTTCGTCGGCAGGAATACCGATGCCGCAATCCGTCACGGTGATGAGAATGGCATCGCCGTCCAGGCCGGCCGCGATTTCGACCGGGCTGTCTTCGTCGGAATATTTCAGGGCATTGTCAATAATGATTGCCATGACCGTAGCCAGCATCTCGGCATCGCCCCCATAGGCCGGCAAGGCGGAATCCGTCGAGAAGGACAGCCGCTTGATGGTGTGTGGATCGTCGAAATGATGAGTGACGCGGGCGAACAAATCGTCGATGGTCATCTGGCTCGGCTGCACGAGTTCGGCCGGATGGCGTTCGGAATCCAGGAAGCGGTCGATCAGCATCAGCAGCCGTCGCACGGCCCCGCGGATGCTGCTCAGGCGCATCTCCACGGTCCCCGGTGGTTTGTCCAGCACGACCTCGATCATTTCAGCAGCGCGGTCGATGATCGCGAGCGGCGTGCGGAATTCGTGGCTGACCATCCGCAGCAGCTGACGCTGTTCCTCTCGCAGGGCCTTCTCGGTACGCAGGCTCTGGGAGAGCTGTTCCTGCAGGCGCCGGCGCTCGCCTACCTCGCGTTCAAGCTCGGCATTCCGCTGACGCAGATCCGAGGCCATGCGTACGCCGACCATCATCATCATCGCCAGGAACAGCGTCATCATGAACAGATTGCTCTCGAAGAAATACCAGGCCTGGCCGTTCGCGTTTGGCAGTTCGGTACCGGCAGAGTCGAGTGCAATCTGCATGCTGCGCGCGGCAGAGGCGACGGCGTGGGTCAGCAGGATGATGATCGTCGCGATGCGCAGCGACTTCGGCTGGGTCCGGTCGTTCAGCATCGTCCGGATCGCCATCAGCATGATGATGATGGTCACGCCTGAGGTGGCGTAAATCCTCGGCGCCACATTGGCCGGGTCCAGATACAGCGCCAGTGGCCAGAACAGCAGGGTGAAGACGATGCAGGATATGCCGATGACGGGATAGGCGGGCTGATTGAGGAAGCGGGCGAGCCCGCTGACGATCAGCACCAGGCCGGCATTGATGGCGGCGTTGTCCAGCACGATGTGCCAGGCCGGCGGCGCCGGGCCGCGCAGGATTATCATATACATGCCGACCGCGCCGACAATCGAGCCGGCCGCGATCAGCCGCAATTCGTAAAACCTGCGCTGCATGGCCCAGACGTAGATCCACACCACCCCCTGCAGGGTGACGGTAACGCCGAGCATCATGATGATGGATTTCAGGTCGAGCATTGCGGCCGCATCCTGTCCCATCCTCTGCCATCTGCCTAGCCTTGAAAGGAGCGGGGCAGAGGTGGGTGTTTGTCAGATTCTGTAAGAATTGGTCGGGATTGGTAGGAAGACAGGACCCCCCCCATTCTTGTGAAAAGAGTAATTCATCAGCCTGGCATTAGCAGTGCCTTGGGGGGAACCATGATCATTGGCTTCTGTCTGCGCGTTGCACCCCGTAACGCGATGCTTTCTGTGCGCAACGCGGCTTTGGCGGGAACGGCCTTGACGGCTCTCTATGCGCTGCCTGCCTCAGCGGCGCCTCTTTGCGGCGCCAGTGTCGGTGATGGCGTCACCCTGAACTGCGACAGCCTGATCGCCGGCAATGGACTCGATATTGGCGGCTATGACAATGTAACGGTCAATGTTTCCGCCGACTGGATCAACAACGGCCCGCTGATCAGCGGCAATGGCGGGACGGGCATCCAGCTCAACATCGGTTCCGGCGTGGAGATGTCTACCTCCGGCGGCCCGTTGATTTCGCTCGGCCAAGGCAGCGGCAAGATCGTTGTCGAGGGGACGCTGACCAACGAGGGTACGACCCAGCCCCTGATCAGCCTGGAGGGGGGAGAGAGCAACCATTACGAAATCTTTTTCAAGCCAAGCGCCGTGCTTAATCCCAATGGCGGGCTGATCCTTGACAGCACGGCCCGCGTCACCGTGGAGACGAGTAATTTCGACCTCGCCTCCTATATGGAAGCCAGGACCACCAAGGATACCTTCCGGGCTTCGAAGGAGATGACGTTTCTGGAGGACGAAGAAGTCGATCTGGACAATTTCATAAAATCGGACAACAGCGGTTTTGAGATTTTTGAATTCGCCGATGGCAACTGGAATGTGTCGCGCAGCAGTGGCGGCCCCAAGCGCGACCTGCGGGTCACCGGGGGCATGGTCATGCTCCTCGGCGAGCACAATGCCGATGTTGACGTAGCAGGTGGCTTTTTTGGTGCATCCGCAACAAATGTCGTCATCAAAGGCAACCTGACGGTTTCAAATGGCAAGGTAAGGACCTTCAGCGACCTGGCTGTGGGTGGAAATGTCGTCTTCAAATCGGGCACGGCCTATTCGCCGGTGATAGCATACACCGCCGGCAGGCTGGTCGTCGGTGGCAGTGCGAGCATCGCCAAGAACACCACACTGGAGCTTTTCCCCGGCTTGGGGCTGTTCTCGGATGGCTCATTCTCGATCCTGACGGCAGCCAAAGGCATTACCGGCAAATTCAGCACCATTGAGCTGTACGGAGGGCAAACCATAGCTGCATCGGCCAGCTACACGGCCAATGAGATAACGGTCAAGCTCGGCACCTATGCCGATCCTGACAGTGACGACGATGATGACGATGACGGTGGCAACGACAACGTTGGCGGTGGCGGCGGGCACAGCGGTCAGCTTGTTCCTGCTGCGACGACGGCGAGCGGCACGGCTGCGGCAGCGGTGCTGGATGCGGCGCGCGGCAATTCCCAGCTGACCAACCTGATCGCGGTGCTGGACGCATTGCCGCCTGCGCAGAAGGCAGCTGCGCTGACCTCGCTGTCGGGGCAGACGACGACGACGATGGCGGCGATGCCGACGGTCTCGGCGGCCTCGGTGGTGTCGACGGTGCTCAACCACAACACGGCGCAGCCCGGGGCGACGGCGCCGACGCGCTTTGGCGGCACAGGCGACAGTGCCGATGCGGGGCGCCGCAGCGGCATCTCGACGGGTGATGCCTCGCCTGATCATGGCGCCTGGGTTTCCGTGCTGGGCGGCTTCGGGTCTGTGGATGCGAAGAACGGCATCGCCGGCTCGGATACGCGGACCGGCGGCTTTGCCGGCGGGCTTGACTTCGCGCTGGAGCCTGAGCGTGTGACGGCGGGCGTGTCGTTTGGCTATGTCGGCAGCCGCACGGAGATCGACAATGACGGCGGCACGGCGGATGCCAAGGCGGGCTTCCTGGACCTCTATGGCCGTCTGGAGGACTGGGGCATCCGCCTGGACGGCACCCTGATGGGCGGCCGCCATTACGGCGAGCAGAGCCGCACTGTCACGCTGGGTGTGGCAACTGCCACGGCGAAGGGGGAGAATGACGGCTGGAGCCTTGGGGCTGGGCTGCAGGTCAGCACGGGCCTTGAGGTTGCGCGCAGCGAGGATGTCCATGCTGTGCTGCGTCCCTTTGCGGGGGTGACGGCCCAGCGCTACTGGCAGGGCGCGTTCACCGAGAGCGGGGCCGAAACGGCGAACCTTCGCTATGGCAGCTTCACGCGTGACAGCTTTGTGAGCCGTGTTGGCGCGAGCTGGGAGTTTGACATCCAGGCTGGGAAGGAGACGCGTCTGTCGCCGATGGTAAGCCTTGGCTGGGCGCATCAGTTTGCTGCGGATGCGCCGCGGATGGATGCGGCTTTTGCGCTGCTGCCGGATGCACGGTTCTCGGTGACGGGTGCTGAGATGGAGCGCGACAGTCTTGAGATCGGCCTTGGGCTTGATGTGATCGACCTTGGCGAGGGCCTGACCTTCAGCATCGGCTATGGCGGCAGCCTCGCCCGCGATGCCCAGGACCACACCTTCTCAGGACGCGCCAAAATCGCGCTGTGATGCCAAGCATCGATGCCTGATTGGCGACAGCAGGGGTGGGCAAGCTGCCGCCACCCCTGTTAGGGTTCCGGCATGCAGCGGCGCCGTTTAATACCCCGTAGTTTGATTCCTCGCATCCTGCCCCTCGTCATGGCCGCAGGCCTTAGCCTGGCGGGCTGCGCAGCGGACCGTTTCGCAAGCGCGGAGAAGATCGCCGCACCGGCCGGCCTGCAATTCCGGACGACGCAGACCACGTCTTATCGTCTGGCGGCGTGGAAGCGCATGAGCGATCCATCGCAGCCGGTGCATGTCTATATCGAAGGCGATGGCCTGGCCTGGCTGGATCGCAACCGGCCATCGCCCGATCCCACACCGCGCCATCCTCTCGGCCTTGCTTTGGCGGCGCGCGACCCGGCGCCGAATGTGATCGCCATCGCGCGCCCCTGCATGTATGTCGATCTCAGCCGTCAGCCATCCTGCCGGATCGAGACCTGGACGGATGGACGCTTCGATCAATCCGCCATAGCCGCCATCGATCAGGCGCTCACGCAATTAAAGCCGGCCAACATGCGCGTGCATCTGGTCGGCTATTCTGGCGGCGCGGCCATCGCCGCTGCCCTGGCAGCGCGGCGGCAGGATGTTGTTTCGCTGCGCACCGTGGCGGGCAATCTCGATCCGGCGGCGATCACCCGCTTTCATCGCGTTTCCCCCATGCCCACCGCCATCGACATCGCGGCCATGGCCCCAGCGCTTGCCGCGATGCCGCAGCGCCATTTTATGGGAACTAAGGATACGGTCATTCCGGCTTTCGTAATCGAGCAATTCGCAAAGAATGCCGGACGCTGCGCGGCGGTGAGCCGTGTGGTGGCAACGCATGGCGAGGGCTGGACCGAGCAATGGCCTGCGCTACTGCGGATGCCGTTGCCCTGTGAGCAGGCGCAGTAAGAAAGAAGACTATTCGAGTTTCTTGCCGTCGAGCTTCCGCTGGAAGCGGGCCTCCTCCTTGCGCGCGGCATCGCGGTCGGACTTGCGCTGGCCATAGCGGATGCGGTTCTCGGCCGCCTTCGCCTTGGCCTCCTCCCGCTGCCGCGCCTTGCGGGCCTTGTTGAGGTTGATCAGATCGGCCACGGATGAATCCTGCTGCTGAACCGTGTCAGGATACCAAATGCCGGGCGGCAAGGGCAGGGGTGGTCCAGGGGGCGCTCCGTGTTGCCAATATCCCTCCCGGGCATGGAGCTGATGGCTGAACGGGATGGGCTGGTTTGGCATCCCTTGCGCCGACCGGCTCAGGTCAGCCCCTTACGACTTTCAGCCGTCCAGTTGGCGCGGTGTTACAAAACTGGCCAGAAACCCAGCCCCCGGTTTGACCTGCGGCCAGTTTTCCACCGGGAAGCAGAGCTCGGCCAAGCCTGCCGTCGGGTATTTTTCTTCCAGCCGGGCGAGGGCGTTGCCCGCGCTGGTCCCGGTCAGGCGCCGCGCGAAATCCTCCAACCCGGGATTGTGGCCGATCAGCAGCACTTCCCGGCAGGTGGCGGGCACAGTGCGGATAACGGTGAGCAGGACGGCCGCCTCAGCCAGATAAAGCTTGGCCTCAAAGCGGGTCTTGATTTGGTCGGGCGGGGTTGGGGCGAGGCGTTTTTCCAGCCGCTCCCAGGTCTGTCGAGTGCGAGTGGCGGGCGAGCACAGCACCAGATCGGGCCGGATGCCGCGCTCGGACATATGCCGGGCTAGCCGGCGGCAGGCTTTCTCGCCACGCGGGCTCAATGGTCGGGCGAAATCGTCCAGCTCGGGGTCGTCCCAGGCCGATTTGGCATGCCGCAGAAGCCAGAGCCGGAGCATGGAATCATCCTTAGCGCGAGGGGGCGAGCGGTTGTCGCTGCTTTGACATGATCGGGCGTTAGACCTATACCCGGAAGCAACAGAGGCCCAGATATGCAGCAATTGGCGGAAAATCTCCAGGCCGTCCCCCCCGAGGGCGCCCCCCTGGCGCGGCCCCCGATCACGCTCAGCCCGCGCGAGCGATTCATAAACCGCGAACTGTCCTGGCTCGCCTTCAATCTGCGCGTCATGGAGGAGGCGAACAACAAACGCTACCCGCTGCTGGAACGCCTGCGCTTCCTGTCGATCTCGGCCAACAATCTGGATGAGTTCTTCATGGTCCGCGTCGCAGGCCTGTACGGCCAGATCCGCGCCGGTATCGAGGAGCATAGCCAGGACGGCCTGACACCCGCGCAGCAACTGGCGCTGATCACCCAGGACGCCACCGAGCTGATGATTAAGCAGCAGGCTTGCTGGCGCAACTTAATCCGCGAACTTGCCGAAGCTGGCATCCATGTGCTGGAGCCGCATCATCTCACTGCCGACGATCGCAAGTGGCTGGAGGATTATTTCCTCGCCCATGTCTTTCCGGTTCTGACGCCGCTGGCCATCGATCCCGCGCATCCCTTCCCGTTTATCCCCAATCTGGGTTTCGCGATGGTGATGCAGATGCGGCGGATGCGTGACGGCCGCAGCCTGAACGCGCTGTTGCCGCTGCCGAGCCAGGTCGAGCGATTCGTGCGCCTGCCAGGCGAGCATATCCGCTTTCTGTCGCTGGAGAATCTGGTCGGGCTGTTTCTCAGCAAGCTGTTTCCTGGCTACGAAATTCTGGGCTCGGGCCTGTTCCGCATCACGCGCGACAGCGATATCGAAATCGAGGAAGAGGCCGAGGATCTGGTGCGGCTGTTCGAAACAGCGCTCAAGCGTCGCCGCCGCGGCAACGTGATCCGCCTCAAGATCAACCACGACATGCCAGATGACCTGCGCAAGTTCGTTTGCGAGGAACTCGGCGTCAGCCCGGAAACGGTGATCCCCGTTGATGGCCTGCTTGGTCTTGCCGATACCAAGAAGCTGATCGTCGATGATCTGCCCGACTTGAAATTCCCGCCGTTCAGTCCGCGTTTTCCGGAGCGTATCCGCGATTTCGGCGGCGACTGCTTTGCCGCAATTCGGCACAAGGACATTGTCGTCCATCATCCGTATGAAAGCTTCGACGTAGTGGTGCAGTTCCTGCGTCAGGCGGCAGCCGATCCGCAGGTTGTGGCGATCAAGCAGACGCTTTACCGCACCTCTGATGACAGCCCGATCGTGCGCACGCTGATCGAGGCTGCGGAAGCCGGCAAGTCTGTAACGGCGCTTGTTGAGTTGAAGGCGCGTTTCGATGAGGCCGCCAACATCAAATGGGCACGCGACCTGGAGCGTGCCGGCGTCCAGGTGGTCTACGGCTTCATCGAGCTGAAAACGCATGCCAAGATTTCGCTGGTGATCCGCCGCGAGGGTGGCCAGCTCAATACCTACGCGCATTTTGGTACCGGCAATTATCATCCATACACCGCGCGCGTTTATACGGATCTGAGTTTCTTCACCGATGATCCCGAGCTCTGCCACGACGCGACCTGCCTGTTCAATTTTCTAACCGGTTATGCGGCGCCGGAGAATCTGAAGCGGGTGGCAATCTCGCCTTACACGCTGCGGCCTCGTTTGCTGGAGCTGATCACCGAGGAAATCCGTCATGCGGAAGCGGGACGGCCGGCGGCGATATGGGCCAAGATGAACAGTCTGGTTGATCCCGTTGTGATCGATGCGCTGTATCAGGCGAGCCAGGCCGGCGTGCAGATCGATCTGATCGTGCGCGGCATCTGCTGCCTGCGGCCGGGTTTGCCGGGGCTTAGCGAAACGATCCGGGTGAAGAGCCTGATCGGCCGCTTTTTAGAGCATTCGCGCATTGTCTGCTTCGGCTCTGGCCATGGCTTGCCGTCGCCGGAGGCCAAGGTTTTCATATCTTCTGCGGATTGGATGCCGCGCAATTTCGACCGCCGCGTCGAAGTGCTGGTCCCGATTGAGAATCCCACCGTGCACGAGCAGATTCTGGATCAGATCATGGTTGCCAATCTGAAGGATCAGGCACAAAGCTGGTATCTTGTCGAAGGCGATAAGTATATCCGCGCCTCGACCGATCCCGATGCTTTCAGCGCGCATACCTATTTCATGACCAACCCGAGCTTGTCTGGGCGCGGCAAGGCATTGAAGAAGCCCGAAGCAATTCCGCGCTTACAGTTGAAGACGAGCTAGGATGGCAGTCGCACAATCGGTTTACAAAAGTCTCGCCGTAACGGGCAGTTTGCCTTTTGGCGTCATCGACGTCGGGTCGAACTCCGTTCGTCTTGTCGTTTTCGATGAGCCGTCGCGCGCGCCGACGCCGATGTTCAATGAAAAGGTGCTTTGCGGCATCGGCCGCGGCTTGAGCGAAACGGGCGCGCTGGACGAGGAGGGGGCGCGTCAGGCGCTGGCCGCCATCCGTCGCTTTGTTGCCTTGGCGCGGCACATGAAGGTGCGGGCGTTGCAGATCGTGGCCACCGCTGCCGTACGCGATGCCAGCAACGGTCCCGCTTTTGTGAGGCAGATCGAACGCGACACGGGCGAGAAGGTTCGCATTCTGTCAGGTCAGGAGGAGGCAACCTATTCGGCCTATGGCGTGCTCTCCGGCATTCCCGATGCCTGCGGCGTCATCGGCGACTTGGGCGGCGGCAGTTTGGAACTGGTGGCTGTCGATGGTCTGAAGCTTGGCGACAGCGTTACGCTGCCGCTGGGGCCGCTGCGCATTGCCAATCTCGGTTCCTATGCCGTCGTGAAGGCCTATATCGACGAAAAGATCAGCGAAGTCGGCTGGCTGAAGAAGTGGAAGGGCAAGTCGCTCTATGCCGTGGGCGGTTCGTGGCGCGCCATTGCCCGCGTGCATATGGCGCAGAAGCACAGCCCCTTGCACATCATCCATCAATACTCGCTGCCGCGCGCCGAGGCGAATGACTTCACCCGCCTTCTGGCGAAGCAAAGCAAGGAATCCCTGGCCCGCGTCGAAGGCGTGCCGCGCAAACGCCAGGATGTGCTGCCGATTGCGGCTTTGGTGATGCGACGCCTGTTGAAGATGCTGGAGCCCAAAGATGTGATCTTCTCGGCCAATGGCCTGCGCGAGGGGCTGGCTTATGCCTTGCTGGATGAGCGCCAGCGCGGCGAAGATCCGCTGCTGGCTTACTGCCTCCATATGGCAAACCGTGAGGGCCGCTTTGGCGAGCATGGCGCCGAGATCGACCGATTCATTGCGCCCATCTTCGAGCGCGACACGCCGGCGCGGCAGCGCATTCGTTACGCGGCGGCAATCCTGTCGGATACCGCCTGGCGCGTGCATCCGGATTATCGCGGCGAGCAATCGCTGGGGCTGATCCTGCATGCACCTTTTGGTGCGATTTTGCAGAACGAGCGGGCACTGCTGGCGCTGATCGTATTCACGCGCTACACCGGCACTGCCAGCGATCCGGTCGCGGCGCCGGCCTGGCAGTTGCTGAACGCAGAGGAAATCCAATACGCCTTGCGCGTCGGTCTGGCGCTTCGCCTGGCTCAGACGCTATCCGGTGGCGTGCCCGGCATTCTGGCCGAGTGCAAGCTGCGGCCGAGCGGCAATGGCATCGTCCTGGAACTGCCAGCGCAGCATGCAGTGCTGGATGGTGAGGCCGTGCAGCGCCGCATGGAGGCACTGGGCAAGGCGCTGGGGCGGAGCATCGAGTTGCGCGTTGCTAAGGCGCGCTGAAGGGGGCGGCTAATCCTTCAGCCGGACCAGCTTGATCCGGCCTTTTTCGGCCGCCAGCGCCAGTTCGCCATGCTTCAGCCGCAGGGCATCCTCGCCGAAGATCTCGCGCCGCCAGCCCTGCAGGGCAGGCACATCCGCATTGTCGTCGGCCGCGATCTTGTCGAGATCGGCTGACGAGGCGATCAGCTTCTGCGCGACGTCGTGATCGTCGCATTTCATCTTGAGCAGCACTTTCAGCAATTCGACCAGCGGGCCGATACCGCGGGGCAGCTCCGGCTCGCGCTCGAGCACCGGCCAGGTCTCCTTGGGTGCCGCTAGTTTCGAGGCGATGGCGGCAAGCAGCCCTTGTCCCATCTTGCCCTCGGCAAAGCCCTTTGACAGGCCGCGCATGCGCTCCAGGTCTTCCGGAGTTTTGGGCGGATGGGCGGCGATTTCCATCAGGCTTTCGTCGCGCAGGATCCGCTGCCGCGGGATATCGCGGTTGCGCGCTTCCACTTCCCGCCAGGCGGCTGCCGCCTGCAGCACCGCCAGATACTCGCCCTTGGTGGTGCGCGGCTTGAGGCGCCGCCAGGCATTCTCGGGCGGCAGCTCATAGGTGGCGGGATCGGCCAGCACGGCCATTTCCTCGCTCAGCCACTCGGCGCGGCCGGTTTTCTCCAGGCGGGCCGACAATTTGTCGTAGATCTTGCGGAGATGCGTAACGTCCGACAGGGCATAGCGGATTTGCTTTTCGGTCAGCGGCCGGCGCGCCCAGTCGGTGAAGCGCGAGGATTTGTCGATCTGGGCGCCGGCCAGCTTGGAGGCCAGCTGTTCGTAGGAAACCTGGTCGCCGAAGCCGCAGACCATGGCCGCCACCTGGGTATCGAACAGCGGCGCGGGCACCTGGCCCATCAGTTTGGTGAAGATCTCAAGGTCCTGCCGTGCGGCATGGAATACCTTCAAAATCTTCGGGTTGCGCAGCAGCTCAAACAGCGGCTCCAGGGAGAGGCCGACGGCCAGAGGGTCGATGACGCGGGCTTCATCCGGGCCGGCCAGCTGGATCAGGCAGACCTTGGGCCAATAGGTGGTTTCCCGCATGAATTCGGTGTCCACCGTTACGTAGGTCGTCCCGGCCAGCGAGGCGCAGAATTGGGCGAGTTCGTCGGTGGTGGTGATGGGGGAGGGGTCGGCACGCATGTGCTGCCTCTTAGCATGCTCAACGCCTCAGCCCAATCCCCTCAGGGTATGCGAGGGGCGTATTTTCCGCTAGGATCGGCCTTGACTTTCCCCGTCCGACAGGGCCAGTTCCCCCTCGATTTTCGTCGGTTTTTCAGAGAGATTCCGAAGGTTATTCCATGTCCCGTTATCGCACGCATACCTGTGGCCAACTGCGTCCCAGCGAGGTCGGCGCCCAAGTCAAGCTCGCCGGCTGGGTCCATCGCAAGCGCGACCACGGCAATCTGCTGTTCATCGACCTGCGGGACCATTACGGCATCACCCAGTGCGTGGCCGAAAGCGGCTCGGAAGCCTTCAAGCAGATGGAGGCACTGCGCTCGGAATACGTTGTCAGCGTCACCGGCAAGGTGGTCGCCCGTACGCCGGAGACGGTGAACCCTAACCTGCCGACCGGCAGCATCGAGGTGGTGGTGTCTGGCATTGAAGTCCTGAGCGAAGCGCAGGAACTGCCGATGCCGGTATTCGGCGAGCAGGAATATCCGGAAGAGATCCGTCTGAAATACCGCTTCCTCGATCTGCGCCGCGAGCGCCTGCACAACAATATCGTGCTGCGCTCGAAGGTCATTTCCTCGATCCGCCGGCGCATGACCGAGCAGGGCTTCATGGAATTCCAGACGCCAATCCTGACGGCGTCCTCGCCGGAAGGCGCGCGCGACTTCCTGGTGCCGAGCCGTCTGCATCCGGGCAAGTTCTATGCGCTGCCGCAGGCGCCGCAGCAGTTCAAGCAGCTCATCATGGTCTCGGGCTTCGATCGCTATTTCCAGATCGCCCCGTGCTTCCGCGATGAGGATGCCCGCAAGGACCGCAGCCCCGGCGAGTTCTACCAGCTCGATGTCGAGATGAGCTTCGTCGAGCAGGAGGACGTCTTCAACGCCGTCGGTCCGGTGATCCATGGCGTGTTCGAGGAGTTCGCCAATGGCCGCGATTGCGGACCGAAGGACTTTCCGCGCATTCCCTATCGCGAGGCGATGCTGAAATACGGCTCCGACAAGCCTGATCTGCGCAACCCGATCATCCTGGCCGACGTGACGGAAGTGTTCCGCGGCTCGGGCTTCGGCGTATTCGCGCGCAACATCGAAAACGGCGCTGTGGTGCGCGGCATTCCGGCGCCCGGCGCAGCGTCGCGTCCGCGCAGCTTCTTCGACAAGCTCAATGACTGGGCACGTCAGGAAGGCGCGGCGGGTCTGGGCTATATCATTTTTGACAATGGGGAAGCCAAGGGGCCGATCGCGAAGTTCCTTGATGCCGATCGCATCGCGCTGCTGAAGAAGCAGGGCAACGTGAAGGACGGCGATGCCATCTTCTTCGCCTGCGACAAGGAAGCGGCGGCGGCCAAGCTGGCCGGTCAGGCGCGTCTGCGCATCGGCGACGAACTGGACATCTGCGAGAAGAACGTCTTCAAGTTCTGCTGGATCGTCGACTTCCCGATGTTCGAGTACAACGAAGACGAAAAGAAGATCGACTTCTCGCACAATCCCTTCTCGATGCCGCAGGGTGGTCTGGAAGCGCTGAACACCAAGGATCCGCTCGACATCCTGGCCTATCAGTACGACATCGTCTGCAATGGCGTGGAACTGTCTTCGGGCGCCATCCGTAACCACAAGCCCGAGATCATGTACCGTGCCTTCGAGATCGCCGGCTATGGCCCTGAAGTGGTGGAGAGCAAGTTCGGCGGCATGCTGAACGCGTTCAAGTATGGCGCCCCGCCGCACGGCGGTATCGCGCCGGGCATCGACCGTATCGTCATGCTGCTGGCCGATGAGCCAAATATCCGCGAGGTCGTGCTGTTCCCGATGAACCAGCAGGCGCAGGATCTGATGATGCAGGCGCCGAGCGAAGTGACACCGAAGCAGCTTCGCGAGCTGCATATCCGTGTCGTCGCACCTGAAGCGGACAAGAAATCGTAACGACGGAGACGGCGGAGCGGCATGCTCGATATCCTCGATTATGTCCGCTTCGCGCTGACCCTGCTCGCGATTCTCGATCCCTTCGCGGCGATCCCGGTCTTCCTGCTGCTGACCGAGGGGCGGCCGAAATCCTACCGCAATCAGACGGCGCGCGTGGCGGCCCTGGCCGTGTTTGGAGGGCTGCTGATCGCCGGCTTCTCGGGCGACGTGATTCTGCGCTTCATGGGCGCCAGTCTGCCGGCCTTTCAGGTTGGCGGCGGTATCGTGCTGTTTCTGATGTCGCTCAGCATGATCAACGCCAAGCTCAGCCCGCAGCAGCATACGCCGGAAGAGGAGGCGGAGGCATCCGACCGCGAAGCCGTCGGCGTCGTGCCGATCGCCATGCCGCTGCTGGTCGGTCCCGGCTCAATCTCGGCAATCATCATTCATGTGCAGAAGGGCGAGGGATTGGCCCATTCCGCCTTGAGCATCGCGGTGCTGGCGCTGATCTGTGTAATCGTCTGGATTGTGCTGAAGCTGGCCCAGCCGATCGGCAACCGTTTGGGGCGCACCGGGATCAACATCCTCAACCGCATTTTCGGCTTGCTGCTGGCCGCGGTAGCGGTTCAAATCTTCGCTAACGGGTTACGGGGGCTATTCCCCGCCCTCGGCTGATAAAAAGAGAGAACACGCCTCGCCATGCTGGACAAAGAAGCCGAAGCCTATCTGGCCCTCGTCAAAGCGGCCAATCGTCCCGACTACGCGACGATGACACCGGAAGCGGCGCGCAAGCTTTACAAGGACAGCCGCGGCGCCGTCACGCCGGAGCCGCCGGAAATGTCGGAGGTCGACAATATCGCCGCGCCCGGCCCGCATGGCCCGATCCCGCTGCGCTATTACCGGCCGGCCGGTGTCGACAAGAAAGAAGTGCTGCCGGTTCTGGTCTATTACCATGGGGGCGGCTGGGTGCTGGGCGATCTCGACACGCATGACGTGGTTTGCCGGATCTTGAGCACCGAGGCCCGCTGCGCGGTGATCGCGGTCGATTACCGCATGGGGCCGGAATGCAAGTTCCCGATGGCGGTAGACGATGCCTATGCCGCGGCGAAATGGGTGGCGGATGAGGCGAAGCCGCTGCGCGTCGATGCCGACAGGCTGGCAGTTGGCGGCGATTCCGCCGGCGGCAATCTGGCGGCGGTGGTCTGTCTCATGGCACGAGGCTTGGAAAACGTGCCGAAGATTGCCTATCAGCTGCTGATCTATCCCGCGACCGACATGCATATGACGACAGCCTCGCATACGAAGTTTGCCGAGGGTCATCTGCTGACGCGAGCCAGCATGGACTGGTTCCAGCAGCACTATCTGAACGGCCCCGAGGATCGGGACGACTGGCGCGCGTCTCCGCTGCACGCGAAAAGCCTGCAAGGCTTGCCGCCGGCCTACGTGCTGGTGGCCGGCCATGACCCTCTGCGCGACGAAGGCGAAGCTTATGCGATGGCGCTGAAGAAGGCTGGCGTGCCGGTGGTGTTCCGCGAGTTCGCAGGCCAGATTCATGGCTTCGTGACTTTGGGTAAAGTCATGCCGCAGGCCGGCCAGGCATTGGCTGAGATGGGGGTGGCTCTGAAGCTCGCCTTCGGGCAGTAATATCTACTCTCGCCCGAGTACCAGCACCCATAGATCGCGGCGAAAATCTTCGCGGTCACTGAGACGGCTGCCGCCCAGTTCGACGATGCTGGGATCGAGCAGATTGCGGCGGTGGCCTTCGCTGTTCATCCACAGCCGTACCACCTCGGACGGATCGCAGAGGCAAAGTGCGATATTCTCGGCTGCATTGCGGAAACGATAACCAGCCTGGTGCAGCCGCCTGCGCAGATCGCCGCCGTCGCAGCCTTCATGGCTGAGCTTGCCACAGGTTTGCAGATCGGCGGCATGAGCTAACGCCGCCTCCGCCAAACGGTCGCTCCATCGCAGCAACGCAAGATTATGGGTGGCGCGGGTTGCGTTCACTGCGGCAAGAAGCTGGTTCTGCCAGCTGGTTTCAGCGGCTGCGCTGCCTCCCATCAACAGAGAGCAGAGCAACAATATGGGGAACAGGTTCGGGCCTGAACAATCCTAATCATGCGCCGATTTGCTGCTTCATCCGAGGCAGGCTAGCCGAGCGATGGTCAACACAAAATCCCCTGGCGGCCAAATAAAACCCCGACGCACTTCTGTGCGCCGGGGCTTCTTCTGGAGGAGAGAACTGTGAACTAAGGCTTACGAGCAGCCCGTGGTCGAGCCGCAGCTATCGCATTTCAGACAGGTGCCGTTGCGCACCAGCGTGAAGTTGCCGCATTCGGGGCAGGCATCGCCCTCGTAGCCCTTCATGCGGGCTTCGGCGATGCGCTCCATCACCTTGCTGCTGGTGCTCACCGTCACCGCCGTTTCGGCGGAGACCGACATCATCGGACCATCAGTGCCGGTGGCCTGCAGCTCGGCCGTCGGCGCGCGGTTCTGGCCGCCCTTCAGCACGTAAAGGTTCGAGCGGATATAGCCGGTGGAGGCGACCTTGATCACTTCCTCGACCTGTTCGACCTCCTTCATCGGCGCCTGCTTGGCGCCCAGCGCGTCGTGGCGCAGATCGTCGGGCTGCACATGGGCGAGATCGGTGCGGCCGAGATAGCTGATCGCCAGTTCGCGGAAGACGTAGTCGAGAATCGACGTCGCCATTTTGATGACGTCGTTGCCTTCCACCATGCCCGAGGGCTCGAAGCGGGTGAAGGTGAAGGCATCGACGAATTCTTCCAGTGGCACGCCGTACTGCAGTCCGATGGAGATCGCGATGGCGAAGTTGTTCATCAGGCTGCGGAAGGCGGCGCCTTCCTTGTGCATGTCGATGAAAATCTCGCCCAGCTTGCCGTCGTCATATTCGCCGGTGCGCAGATATACCTTGTGCCCGCCGACGATCGCCTTCTGGGTGTAACCCTTGCGGCGCAGCGGCAGCTTCAGACGGCCGGCAACATGCTTCTCGACGATGCGCTCGGCAATGACCTGGGCGCGCTGGGCGGAGGGCGCATCTGCCAGCTGCTCGGCGAGGCCTTCATCGTCGCTGTCATCCTCCAGCACCTGCGCCTGCAGCGGCTGGCTCAGCTTAGAGCCATCGCGATAGAGCGCAATCGCCTTGCAGCCCAGCTTCCAGGCCAGCATGTAGGCCTGCTTGCAGTCATCAACAGTGGCAAGGTTCGGCATGTTGATGGTCTTGGAAATCGCGCCCGTGATGAAGGGCTGCGCCGCCGCCATCATGCGGATATGGCTTTCCGCCGAGAGGAAGCGCTTACCGTCCTTGCCGCAGGGATTGGCGCAATCGAAAACCGGCAGATGCGCATCGCGCAGATGCGGCGCGCCTTCCACCGTCATGGCGCCGCAGCAATAAAGGTTTGCCGCGGCGATTTCCTGGCTGCTGAAGCCCAGCGCTGACAGCAGGTCGAAGCTGGGATCGTCAAGCTGGGCATCGGTGAAGCCAAGGCTCTTGCAGAAATCTGCACCTACCGTCCAGCGGTTCAACACGAACTTGATGTCGAAGGCGCCGCGCAGGTTCTTCTCCACCTTCGCAATCACCTCGTCGGTGAAGCCCTTGGCCTTCAGCGTCTCGTGGTTGACGCCAGGCGCGCCCTTCAGGGTGCCATGGCCGACCGCGTAGTCGACGATATCCTTGATCTGTGCATCCGTGTAGCCCAGCGTCTTGAGTGCCAGCGGTACGGTACGGTTGATGATCTTGAAGTAACCGCCGCCAGCGAGCTTCTTGAACTTCACCAGCGCGAAGTCCGGCTCGATGCCGGTGGTATCGCAGTCCATCACCAGACCGATGGTGCCGGTCGGCGCGATCACGCTGACCTGAGCGTTGCGGTAGCCATGTTGCTGGCCAAGCTCGAGTGCCAGATCCCAGGCCGCCTCGGCGGCGCCGAGCAGGGCAGCATCGGGACAGCTTGCATGATCCAGCGGCACCGGCGGCGTGGTCACGCCTTCATAGCCGAAATGATCGCCCTGGGCGGCGCGGCGGTGATTGCGGATCACACGCAGCATGTTTTCCGCATTCGGCGCATAGCCGGGGAAGGCGCCGAGTTCGCCCGCCATCTCGGCCGAGGTGGCGTAGGCAATACCGGTCATCAGCGCAGTGATGGCGCCGCAAAGCGCGCGGCCGGCATCAGAGTCGTAAGACAGGCCACACGACATCAGCAGCGCGCCCAGATTGGCATAACCCAGGCCAAGCGTGCGGAACTTGTAAGACAGCTCAGCGATCTCGCGGCTCGGAAACTGCGCCATCATCACGCTGATTTCCAGCGTGATGGTCCACAGCCGCACGGCGTGCTGGAAGCCCTCGACGTCGAAGCTGCCGTCGTCCTGACGGAAGCACATCAGGTTCAGCGAGGCGAGGTTGCAGGCCGTATCGTCCAGAAACATGTATTCCGAGCAGGGATTGGACGCGTTGATGCGGCCATCCGCCGGACAGGTATGCCAGTCGTTGATGCTGGTATCGAACTGAATGCCCGGATCGGCCGAAGCCCAGGCCGCATAGCCGATGCGCTCCCACAGGTCGCGGGCCTTCACCGTTTTCGCCACCTTGCCGTTGCCGCGGAAGGTGAGGTTCCAGTTGCCGTCCTGCTCGACGGCACGCAGGAACTCGTCCGAGACGCGGACGGAGTTATTCGAGTTCTGGCCCGAGACCGAGAGATACGCTTCCGAATCCCAATCCGTGTCATAGGTCGGGAATTCGATCTCAGTATAGCCCTGCTTGGCGAACTGGATGACGCGCTGGATGTAGTTCTCCGGGATCATCGCCTTGCGGGCGGCGACGATCTCGCGGCGCAACTGCACATTCTTCTTCGGATCAAAGCGGTCATCGCCAGAGCCGAGTTGGCAGGCTTTCATGATCAGGTTGAGGTGCTTGTTGGCCAGCTTGGAGCCGGCAACCAGCGCCGCAACCTTTTGCTCCTCGACCACCTTCCAGTCGATGAACTGCTCGATATCGGGATGGTCGATATCGCAGATCACCATCTTGGCAGCGCGGCGTGTCGTGCCGCCCGACTTGATCGCGCCGGCGGCGCGGTCGCCGATTTTCAGGAAGCTCATCAGGCCCGACGATTTGCCGCCGCCGGACAGCTTTTCGCCTTCGGCGCGCAGCTTCGAGAAATTGCTGCCGGTGCCGGAGCCGTATTTGAACAGGCGCGCTTCGCGCACCCACAGATCCATGATGCCGCCCTCGTTGACGAGGTCGTCCTGCACCGATTGGATGAAGCAGGCATGCGGCTGCGGATGCTCATAGGCCGAACTGGACTTGGTCAGCTTTCCGGTCTTGTAGTCGACGTAATAGTGGCCCTGCGCCGGGCCGTCGATGCCATAGGCCCAATGCAGGCCGGTATTGAACCATTGCGGCGAGTTCGGCGCGGCGATCTGGGCCGCCAGCATGAACCGCATCTCATCATAATAGGCGCGGGCATCTGCTTCCGAATCGAAATAACCGCCCTTCCAGCCCCAATAGGCCCAGGTGCCGGCCAGACGGTCGAAAACCTCGCGGCCGCTGGTTTCCTGGGTGGTGCGGTCCTGCGGCTGCAGCGACTCAAGTGCCTCGGTATCAGCCTCGCGGCGCCAGAGGAATTCGGGGACATCCTCTTCCGGCACCGGCTTCAGCGCGACCGGGACGCCGGCGCGGCGGAAATACTTCTGGGCCAGCACGTCGGCGGCCACCTGCGACCAGCCAGCGGGCACTTCCAGCTGATCCAGCTTGAACACCACGCTGCCATCCGGATTGCGGATTTCGCTCGTCGTGGTCTTCCACTCCAGACCTGCATAAGCGTCTTCGCCTGCGATGGTGAAATGCCGCTGAATACGCATGGTGATTCTTTCCCCGCCGTACTAAGTCGCCCAATGAAATCAATGTGTTGTGGTCTAATGAGGCGACTGAAGAAGGGTGAAAAGCCCAACATCTAGCGCCATCTCGCCGCAACGGCCCTAAATGTAGGTGAACGCGCCGGGACGAGCAAACACGAAATCTGCTACATATCGCCCGACGAGACATTGACAGGGATTTGCCATATTCCCCTGCTCAATATGACTCGTTGAGTTATTCAGGATTCGCTCATGCGCCGCTTTCTTGCCGCCACCGTGATTTTTTTTACGGCCGTTTTCGTCTTGCCGGCTGCCGCGGCCCCGGACAAGGCGACGCGGGAGGCGGCTGAGCGGCTGATGACCACCATCGGCTTGGAAAAGCGGGTCGATACCATGGTCCAGCTTTATCTGACCTTCCTGCCAACCGAGACGCCAGCGCAGCAGGCCCGCGCCGAAAGCTTGCGCCAGCGGGCGCCGGGCGCAGGCCAGCGCTTTCGCGGCTCGGTGGTCAATGCCGCCGTGCAGAGCTACAGCAAATCGGAGATCGACGCGCTGGACGCCTATTTCGCCAGCGGGGAGGGGCAGCGCCTGCTGACCACCGCCATCACCCGAGCCGTCCTGGGGCTGGGCCAGAAGGGGCAGGTGCGGGCGAACGACATCCTGCGGCCGGAAGACCTGCCGCGCGACAACCCCGCCCTGCAGGCAGCCGCGGCGAAATACCCGGCTTTCGAAACGGCGGCCAAGCGTGAACTGGAGCGCGAATTCGCCCAGGAAATCGCGCTGATTACAGCACGTTAAGTGATCCTGCCCGCCCGCTGCGAGGCTTGCCCGGCGGGGGCGGGAATGCCATAGTCCGGCCGAATTTCGGCCCGGATTCCGGTTGAGGTAAATCCCATGAGTCTTATCGGCACCAAGCTCTACACCTGGTGGAAGGGCGAATTCGTCGGCCAGGACAAGTTTGGCAACCGCTATTTCCGCGAGAAGGGCGGGCGCAAGCGCTGGGTCATCTATAATGGCAAGCCGGAGGCCTCCAAGGTTCCGCCGGAATGGCACGCCTGGCTGCATTATACGACGGATGACGCCCCGATCGGCGGCATCGAGCGGAAGCCCTGGCAGAAGGAGCATGTGCCGAACCTGAGCGGCACGCCCTACGCCTATCGTCCGCAGGGCAGTGTCGCCAAGGGCGGTCAGCGCCCGGCGGCGACCGGCGATTACGAAGCCTGGCGGCCGGAATAACGGCCACCTGGAGCTGACAGGAGAGAGGGCAGCAATGAACGGCAATCTGGTTGAAACCCTGATCGGCGCGGTCGTGCTGGCAGTGGCCCTGTTCTTCCTCGGCTTCGCCTATACCAAGACCGGGTTCGGCAATGCCGGCCTGTCGGGTTACGAGCTGCATGCACGCTTCAACCGTGCCGATGGCCTGGTCGTCGGCGGCGATGTGCGCCTGTCCGGCATCAAGATCGGCACGATTACTCGCCAGACGCTCGATCCGAAGACCTATACTGCGGTGGTCACCTTCTCTGTCGATAGCCGCTACGAACTGCCGGAGGACACGGCTGTGAAGGTTGCCTCCGAGGGGCTGCTGGGCGGCAACTATCTGTCCATCGAGCCGGGCGGCAGCGACGTGATGCTGAAGGCCGGCCAGGAAGTGAAGTACACGCAGGGTTCGGTCAACCTGATGGATCTGATCGGTCAGGCGATCTTCAGCGCCACCGGCGCCGGCAATAGCGGCAAGGGGCAGGAGGGCGGCGAGACCGAATTGTCTCCGCTGCCGAAGTAATCCATTCAATTGCGCGTAGCCCTGTGGCTGTAATTCGGCGCTTCCTCATCGCGACGGCATTGCTGGCCACGGCGCCTGCGGTGGCGCAGGTCCCAGACAATACGCCGCAATATCCGTCCAATCCGATGCCGATCGCCGTGCTGCAGGGATTGGATAAGATCACCGCACGCATCTACACCTTCGAGGCGCCGGTCGATCAGACCATTGGCTTTGGCACGCTCAAAGTCACGGTGCGGACCTGCCGCAAGCGGCCGCCGGAATATCCGCCGGAAAGCGCAGCCTATCTCGAAATCGTTGAAGAGCGGCCGGAGCAGGAGCCGCTCGAGCGCTTCCACGGCTGGATGTTCGCCTCAAGCCCGGGGCTCAATCCGCTGGAGCATCCCGTCTACGATGTCTGGCTGATCGATTGCAGAACCAGGTCGGACGGCGCATCGGGCGGCAAGCCGTAGAAGTCAGCGCGGCGCGGCAGCGCGTCGAAGAGCATATCTAGGTATTTCTCGCGCGGCACTTCGATGGCACCGAACTGCATCAGGTGCGGCGTCACGAACTGGGTATCCAGCAAGACGAAGCCGCCCGCGATCAGGCGACCGACCAGATGCACCAATGCCACCTTCGAGGCATCGGTGGCGCGGCTGAACATGCTTTCGCCGAAGAAGGCCGCTCCCAGCTTCACCCCGTAAAGCCCGCCGACGAGGTTCTCGCCATCCCAGCATTCGACGCTATGCGCAAAGCCAAGCCGGTGCAGCTGGATATAGGCGTGGCGGATGGTTTCGTTAATCCAGGTGTTGCGGCGCTGGGGATGATCGGCGGGCGCGGCGCAGGCCGCAATGACGGCGGCAAAATCCTGATCCACGGTGATGCGGAAACGACCGGCGCGCACCGTGCGCGCAAGCTTGCGCGGGACATGGAAGCTGTCCAGCGGCAGGATGCCCCGGCGCTGCGGATAGACCCAGAAATATCCGGGGTCGTCGGCGCTGTCGGCCATCGGGAAATAGCCGCGCGCATAAGCCTGGAGCAGCAACTCGGGCGTCAGCGGTTCGGGGCGGGTGCTCACCATTTGCACATGAGCTTAGCGCGGCGAACGCGCCGCGCCAGTCCCGCCATCGAACCTATCCTTGCCGGGCGATAAACTCTTCCAGCCAGTGGATGTCGTAGGCGCCGTTAACGAAGTCGGGCTCGTTGATCAGCGCAAGATGCAGTGGAATGGTGGTTTCCAGCCCGCCGATCGCATACTCCTCCAGCGCCCGGCGCAGCCGCATCAGACATTCATTGCGGTTGGTACCGTGGACGATCAGCTTGCCAATCAAGCTGTCGTAATGCGGCGGAATCTGATAGCCGGCATAGAGCGCGCTATCGACGCGTACGCCCAGACCGCCGGGCACGTGATATTCGGTAACGCGGCCGGGCGAGGGCGCAAAGGTGCGCGGATTCTCGGCGTTGATGCGGCATTCGATGGCGTGGCCGTTGAACTTGATGTCGTCCTGCGTGTAGCCGAGCGGCGCGCCATCAGCGACGCGGATCTGCTCGCGCACGAGATCGAGGCCGGTGATCATCTCGGTCACTGGATGCTCCACCTGCAGGCGGGTATTCATCTCGATGAAATAGAACTGGCCGTTCTCGTACAGGAACTCGATGGTGCCGGCGCCGCGATAGCCGAGTTTGGCGATGGCATTGGCGGCAATCTGGCCGATCTGGGCACGCTGATCGTCATTCAGTGCCGGCGAGCGGGCTTCTTCCAGCACCTTCTGGTGGCGGCGCTGCAGCGAGCAATCGCGTTCGCCCAGATGCACGGCATTGCCATGACTGTCGCCGAAGATCTGCATTTCGATGTGACGCGGCCGGGCGAGATATTTCTCGACATAGACCGAGTCATTACCGAAAGCGTTGCGCGCCTCGTTGCGTGCCTGGGCCAAAGCCGGGCCGAATTCGTCAGGCGAACGGACCACTTTCATGCCGCGGCCGCCACCGCCCGCAGTGGCCTTGATCAGCACCGGGTAGCCCATGTCATCGGCCAGCTTTCGACCCTGGGCTTCGGATTCGATGGCGCCGTCGGAACCTGGCACCACCGGCAGGCCAAGATCCTTCGCCACCTGCTTGGCGGTGATCTTGTCGCCCATCATCTTGATGTGCTCGGGCGTCGGCCCGATGAAGGCGATGCCATGCGCCTCGACGATCTCGGCGAACTTGGCGTTCTCGGACAGGAAGCCGTAACCCGGATGGATCGCGTCCGCGCCGGTGATTTCGGCAGCCGCGATGATGGCGGGAATGTTCAGATAACTCTGGCTGGAGGGCGGCGGGCCGATGCAGACGGACTCATCGGCGATGCGGACATGCATGGCATCCGCATCCGCGGTGGAATGCACCGCCACGGTGCGAATGCCCATCTCGCGGCAGGCACGGTGAATGCGAAGCGCGATCTCGCCGCGATTGGCGATCAGCACCTTGTCGAACATGGGCAATCCGATCCCTTATTCGATGATCAGCAGAGGCTGGCCGAATTCGACCGGCTGCTGATTCTCGATCAGGATTTTCGAGATCCGGCCACCCTTGGGCGCCGTGATCGGGTTCATGGTCTTCATCGCCTCAACGATCAGAAGCGTCTGACCGGCATTGACGGTATCGCCCAGCTTGACGAAGGGCGCAGCGCCCGGTTCCGGCGCGACATAGACGGTGCCGACCATCGGCGACTTCACCGCGCCGGGATGGTTGGAATAGTCGACCTCGCCACCTGAGGCACCGGCGCTGGCACCAGCAGCGGCAGGCGCCGCCGCAGCGGTCGGGGCAGGGGCAAAGGCCGGAGCAGCGGCGTAGACCGCGCCGCCCTTGGTAACCCGTACCTTCAGCGGACCTTCGCTCCATTCAATCTCGGTCAGGCCGGTCTCGTTCAGCAACTCGGCCAGGTCGCGGATCATCTGCTGGTCAACGCGGCTGGCGCTGGGCTTGCCGTTCTTTTCCTTCGGCGCGGACGCCATGGGAGAACTCCTCTATTCGAATGCGAATCGTTATCGCGAAGATGCGGGATTCAGATGGTTTCGGCCAGCGCTTCCAGCGCCAAGACATAACCCTTCGGGCCAAAGCCGCAGATCACGCCTTTCGCAGCCAGCGAAATATAGGAGTGATGGCGGAAGCTCTCGCGCCGGAAGATATTGGACAAATGGACTTCGACAACCGGTTTCTCGGCGGCATTCAAGGCATCCAGCATGGCAACCGAGGTATGCGTGTAGGCGCCGGCATTGATGACGATTCCGGCCGCCTTGCTGCGCGCCTCCTGGATCCAGTCGACCAGCTCACCCTCATGGTTGCTCTGGCGGAAATCGATGGCCAGGCCGAGACGGCTGCCGGCCGCGCGGCAAAGCTTCTCGACATCGGCCAGGGTTTCCTTGCCGTAAATGGTCGGCTCGCGCAGCCCCAGCATGTTGAGGTTTGGCCCGTTCAGCACGTAAACGACCGGCAGCGAACCTTTACGCTCGCCCGATTTCGGCTGTTTCCGTTGCTGCGCCATGAGTCCTGCCATTCCGTCCGACTTGAGCGCCTTGCCGTACACTATCGCATTGAACGGGGCAACCCGTTGATTGAATAGGCGCGCTATCTGAGCGCAGGCCAGAAAGACTGGTTTGTGTTCCGGGTATGTTTCACGTGAAACATAACCCGGATGGCGAAGAGCAGGGGACGCGCATAGACGCCCTGTATCCTAGTGCAGGTAGAATTAATTAACTAGAATCATATTGAATTTAATATATCTTCAAGTAGAATTAACCAATGGAAACGCCTAAAAATCAATATATTTTAACGCGACCCGAAGCGCAGTAACTCTAAACCTATGGTTAATCCCGTCAATGGGCGCGCAGCGCTTGTCCTTCTCTCCCGGATGGTCTCCAACCAGACCAGCCAAGGGAAGACGCTGGCTGAGCAGCTACTGCCGTCGTCTTCGCAGCAGAAGCAGCAGAACAAGGCTCAGCGGCCGCAACTGCGTCTGGACCGGCCACTTCTCGATACCGACCTGATCGCCGCGCTGGAGGCTTCCCGCCGCGCCGAGAGCCGGCGGCACAGCGATGCTGAGCCTTTGCCGCGTTTCCGTAGCCCTGCCGCCCCACCGCATCCTGTGAAGCCGGGACCCGGGGCGCCGAGCACTGGGACACCAAATTCTGCGACACCAGGCATTGAGGCGCCGAGCGCGCCATCGCCGGGTAGCCCGACTCCGGCTACGACGCCGCCGGATACGACGGCTCCAACGGACACCTCCGCTCCGACGCCTGATTCTGGCGTGCCGGCAGATACGGCTGGCGCCGATCCGACGCTACCACCATCGCCATCTGAGACGCCGCCGGCCGCCGGCGTTTCCACGCCCGTCAATACCAATACGGCGCCGGTTAGCGCGCGGACACTGGATGCGCTGAGCGCACTGCGCGACGTGTTCGACCGCATTGCCAGCGCCGGGAGCAGCAATGATCGTGACAGCGCTCTGGTCACCAGCCTGTCGGGATTCCTGCAGAGCTTCGCACAAACGGTCGGCAATGCGCGCGGCGGGGAGATTCTTGGCGATATCGTGGGCCGTATTGAAACCAGCGTGATCGGACAGGGCGGGTTCGAATTCGCCGATTACTGGCGCGACCCGCAGCTATTCCGCAATCTGAGCGATGGCTTGCGGCAGTTCGCTGCGGCGACCAACCGCGCAGCAGCCGATGCCTTGCGCGACGTGATCATCCGCGTCGGCGACAAGCGGCTTACCGATGCCAATCCGAACAACAACAATCTGCAGCCGCTGGCTTCGGCGATTAGTCGTCTGGGGCGCGCCCTGAAGGGCGAAACCGCGGGGATGGCAGCGCTGCAAAGCTTCCTCGACCGGCTGCCGACGCCAGCCAATACGGCCCGCGATTTCCGCCGCTATGCGGGTGAGATTGTCGGGCTGCTGAGTGAGACGCTGGCCGATCTGCGAGCCGGCGCCGACATGCCCACCAGACTTCTGGCGACGATCGATGCCATTGGGGCTTTAGCCGATCTGGCGCATCAGGGCGACGACTGGCTGCGCAACAGTGCGATCCAGAGTCTGCAGTCGATCATGGCTGAGGCGGCGCCAGCCGCGGCATCGCTGACTGTCACCGCGCGCGCCGCACAGGCCTATCAGGATAACCCGACGGATACCGCGGCGCTGTCTGCGGATCTTTCCGCGTAAGGCTGTCGCAACGGTCATCATTCCGGGCGGACGGCATTGCCAAAGCCGTTCTGGCTGGTTAAGTCGGGTACATGACTGACGATAGCCGTCCCTCCGAAGCTGCCCCCCGCCTGCATGCCGAAATCAATCCGGTCACCCCGTTCCAGCAGAATTGCTCGCTGATCTGGTGCCCGGAGACGATGCGCGGCGCGCTGGTCGATGCCGGCGGCGAGCCGCAGCAATTGCTGGAAGCGGCAAAGCGCCGTGGCGTGACCCTTGAGAAGCTGCTGGTCACCCATGGCCATCTCGATCATGCCGGCGCGGTGATGGATATTGCCGAGCAGCTCGATCTGCCCATCGAAGGGCCGCATGAGGACGACAAATTCTGGATCGATGGCATGCCGCAGGCGGCCAAGCAGTACGGCTTCCCGCCCTGCCGCAGCTTCACGCCGACGCGCTGGCTGAAAGACGGCGACGTTGTCGAGGTTGGCAATCTGAAGCTGGATGTCGTGCATTGCCCCGGCCATACGCCGGGCCATGTCGTCTTCGTGCATCGGCTGTCGCGGGTGGCGCTGGTGGGGGACGTTCTGTTCCAGGGCTCCATCGGCCGCACAGATTTCCCGCGCGGCAATCACGCCGATTTGATCCGCTCGATCCGCGAGAAACTGTTCCCGCTCGGTGACGACATTACCTTTGTCCCCGGCCATGGCCCGCTTTCCACCTTCGGTCAGGAGAGGGCGACCAACCCTTTCGTTTCTGATCGCGCGCTGGGAATAGCGTAAGACAGCCGCAAGGCAGCGCAGGAGTCTTTGCTGCCGAGCTTCCAATTGTCATGCCCGGGCTCGGGCATCTCTACGCCGAAAAGCAACACCCTCGGAGTTGGAACTCCGAGGGTGCAGCAGGTTTGGCACGTCGGTAATGAAGCAACCCCGATCTTACGGCCCGGTGTATTTCACCACCTTCTGATCGATGGCGCCGAAGATCGACTTGCCGTCGCGGTCGAACATCTCGATGCGCACGCGGTCACCGAATTTCATGAACGGCGTCTTCGGCTTGCCTTCGTTGATCGTCTCGATCATGCGGATCTCGGCCAGGCAGGAGAAGCCCTTCGAGGCATCGCGGTTCGACACCGTGCCGCTGCCGACGATGCAGCCGGCGCGCAGGTTACGCGTCTTGGCGGCATGGGCGATCAGATCGGCGAGGCTGAACTGCATGTCGGTGCCCGCATCGGGCTCGCCGAACTTCTTGCCGTTCAGATGCGTCACCAGCGGGCGGCAGACCTTGGAATCCCGCCAGTCGGGGCCAAGTTCATCGGGTGTTACCGCCACCGGCGAAAAAGCGGTGGATGGCTTGCCATGGAAGAAGCCGAAGCCCTTGGCGAGTTCGTTGGGAATAAGGCCGCGCAGCGAGACGTCGTTGACCAGCATCAGCAGCTTGATATGCCCAGCGGCATCCTTCGCCGAAATGCCCATCGGCACGTCATCGGTGATTGCGGCCACTTCGCCTTCCATGTCGATGCCGTAAGCCTCGTCGGCCACCGGGATGTCGGCAGTGGGCGGCAGGAAGTCGTCCGAGCCGCCCTGATACATCAGCGGATCGTGCAAAAATTCCGGCGGCATCTGCGCGCCGCGCGCCTTGCGCACCAGTTCGACATGATTGAGATAGGCCGAACCGTCGCACCATTGATAGGCACGGGGAAGGGGCGAGGCGAGCTTGTCCGGATCGTAGGCAATGGCATTGCCGATCTCGCCCTTGTTCAGCGCATCTGAAATCTGCTGCAGCTTCGGCGCGCTGATCGCCCAGCTGTCCAGGGCCATCTGCAATGTCGGCAGCAGGTTATCGACCGGCAGCATCCGGGTCAGATCCCGGCTGACAACGCAAAGGCGGCCATCGCGGCCATGCCGCAGCGAGGCTAGTTTCATCGGTGTTTATCTCCTGAACGCTTAGATACTCCCACGAGCGTGGGAAGCAAAAACTGAAGACTAGGTCCCCGCATGTGCGGGGACGCCAGCTGATGTTTGCGATTATTCCGCGGCCTGCTTGAAGCCTTCCGGGTTCCAGGTGCCGACATAGCCCTTGAACTCGACGCTCTCGGCGGCGGGCGCGACATCCAGCGCATCGCGGGTGTCGAGCATCACGGCGACTTCGTCGGTCTCCTTCCGCGCAGCCTTGGCGCCGGTGGCGAAAGCCTTGGGATGCGGGCCATGCGGGAAGCCGCAGGGATGCAGGGTGATCATGCCGGGATGGATATTGTCGCGGCTGAAGAACTGGCCCTGATGGTAGAAGATCACCTCGTCATAATCGTCGTTGTTGTGGAAGAAAGGCACCTTCAGCGCTTCGGGATCGCTCTCGATCGGACGCGGCACGAAGGTGCAGACAACGAAGCGCGATGCCAGGAAGGTGGTATGCGCCGAAGGCGGCAGGTGATAGCGGTGGCTCATCAGCGGCCGGATGTCGCGCCAGTTCAGCTTCACCGCGGTGAGATCGCCCTTCCAGCCGACCACATCCAGCGGGTTGAAAGGATAGGTGACGGTGGAGAGCTGGTCGCGCCGCTTGATCACCACGCGCCAGGCTTTGCCGCCGCTCACCGGGCCCTTCTGCTGCTGCGCCTTGAAGGCTTCGTCAATCTCCGGAATCCGCAGTACGGCGGGGTCGAAGATCGCATGCGGACCAAGCAGCCCCTTGTCGGGCAGGCGATAGCTGTCGTTGGTCGCTTCGATCAGCAGGAACTTGCTGGGGCTGCGGGGCTCAAGGCGCCACATGGTGCCGCGCGGCAGCATGATGTAGTCGCCTTCCGTGTAGGAGAAATGCCCGAAGTCGCAGAACAGCTCGCCTTCGCCATCATGAACGAAAAGCAGCTCGTCGCCGTCACCGTTGCGGACCAGGTGATCCATCGTCTCGGTCATCAGCATGTGACGGTATTTCACATGGGCATTGCCGAGCAGCAGCTTGGCCTTCCACGGGCAACTGACGGCATCGGCGAACTTCGCCGTATCAAAGGCCCGCGGCTTCAGCGGGCCTTCCCAGTCGATCCAGCCGGTCGGCGGGTTCTGGTGATAGAGATGGGCCGCTGGACCGAAGAAACCCTCCTTGCCCATCTCACGTTCATAAGTGCCTTCGGGCAGGGCGACATGGGCCTGGCGCGAGGCCACCCCCGCGCTGTGGGTCATCGGAATCCATGTCTTGGCCATGGCGTTTTTCTCCTTACTGCTTATTGAACTGCTATTGACGCTTATGCGTTCGGCTTGAGCACACCGCGGCGGATCTGATCGAGCTCAATGGACTCGAACAGCGCCTTGAAGTTGCCCTCGCCGAAACCTTCGTTGCCTTTACGCTGGATGATCTCGAAGAAGATCGGACCAATTACATTCTCGGTGAAGATCTGCAGCAGCAGGCCCTGATTCTGGGTCGGTGCGCCGTCGATCAGGATCTGCAGCTCCTTGAGGCGGGCAAGATCCTCGTTATGGCCAGGTACACGGTCCGGCACCTGGTCGTAATAGGTGTCGAGCGTCGACTGGAACGGCACGTCGCGGCCGCGCAGGCTGCTGACGGTGCTGTAGATGTCGTCGGTGCCGAGCGCGACGTGCTGGATGCCTTCGCCATGATAGGCATTCAGGTATTCGGCAATCTGCGACTTGTCGTCGGAGCTCTCGTTGATTGGGATGCGGATCTTGCCGCAGGGGCTGGTCATGGCCTTCGACTTCAGGCCGGTCAGCTTGCCCTCGATGTCGAAATACTTGATCTCACGGAAATTGAACAGGCGTTCATAGAACTCCGCCCATTCCGCCATGCGCCCGCGATGCACATTATGGGTGAGGTGATCGACATAGGTCAGACCGACGCCTTTCGGATTGCGCTCGGCGCCCTTGATCGGCACGAAGTCCACATCGTAGATGGTGCCACGCGAACCATAGCGGTCGACCAGATAGATCAGGCTGTCGCCGATACCCTTGATCGCCGGGATCGCCAGTTCCATCGGGCCGACATGCGGCTCGACGCCCCAGGCGCCGAGTTCGCGGGCGCGCTTATAGGCCTTGGCGGCATCCTTGACCCGGAAGGCCATGGCACAGATAGACGGACCGTGGATGCGGGCGAAGCTCTGGGCGAAGCTTTCCGGCTCGGCATTGAGGATGAAATTGATGTCGCCCTGACGATAGAGCGTGACGTTCTTGGAACGATGCCTGGCAACAGCAGAGAAACCCATCCGCTCGAACAGGGCGGCCAGCTTGGCGGGTTCCGGGGCGGCATATTCGATGAATTCAAAGCCGTCCGTGCCCATCGGATTATCGAAGAGATCGGCCATTGGGATATCCTCCCGTTTGGATTTGCGATTGCGGATGATAATAGTTACAATTGAAACTAATTTCAAGGGCGCCGGATTCTGCGGGCGGGAAGCGAATGGGTAAGATTGGATCGACAAAAGAAACGCTCATTCTTGAGCATTTCCTGCCTTACCGACTTTCGGTCGTGACGAACCGGATCAGCGGTGCACTCTCACGGCATTATGCGGCCCGGTTTGGCATCAGCATTCCCGAATGGCGGGTGATCGCCAATCTCGGCCGGCATCCTGATCTGACGGCAAATGAAGTCGCCGAGCGTTCGGCGATGGACAAGGTCACAGTCTCCCGCGCGGTGGCGGCATTGGAAGAAAAGGGATTGCTAGACCGTGTCCGCGATGCGGGCGACAAGCGCAAGTCGCGGCTGTCGCTTTCGGCAAAAGGGCTTCAGGTCTATGGCGAGATTGCGCCGCTGGCGCTCGGCTTTGAGCGTGACCTGCTCACTGCCCTGACACCCGATGAGGTGGCGCAGCTGAACCGCATCATCGACAAGCTGACCAAGCGGATGAACGAGATGCCGGAATCCAGCTAAGATTTAGGCAGACGATTCGCCAGGGAGGAAGCAAATGTCTGCTGATGATGCGCTGTTCGAAATTGGCATGCCCATCCGCCGCGCCGTGCTGGGGGCTGATTACGTCGATGAGTCGATGGCCAAGGCCGACGATTTCATGATGGCATTCCAGCGCGCCACCACGGCCTGGGCCTGGGGGTGGGCCTGGGGCAATCCGGTGCTGGACCGCAAGCAGCGCAGCCTGATGAACATCGCGATGCTGACCGCTATGGGTAAGCCGCATGAGCTGAAGCTGCATGTCAAAGGCGCGCTGAACAACGGCCTAACCGTGGAGGAGATCAAGGCCGCACTGCTGCATGCCACCGCCTATTGCGGCATTCCCGCCGGACTGGAAGCCTTCCGGGCGGCGCATGAGGTGCTGGTGAAAGAGGGGGCGATCCCCGCGCCAAAGGCCGGGTAGCGCTACGTTCTTCAGGAGCCTGAAGCTTCCTCGGACGCCGTCACGGCCTGTTTCTGCTTGGCGGCGATCTGGGCTTCGAAACGGGCTTTGCCGCGGCGATGGACAATGAACAGCACGATGCCGACGGTGATGAAGATCCCGAGCATGATCAACCCGAAATCCTTGGCGATGTTGCCGAGCACTGCCTCGAAGGCGACGCCGAGCAGATAGCCAGCCCAGCAGAAGGCATTCGCCCACAGGCCGGCGGCGACGAAGTTCAGCACGGCAAAGCGCGGCCACGAGATCATGCTCATGCCCATGGCAAGCGACGAGAAGTTGCGCACGCCATAGATGAAGCGGAAGCTGAGGATGAAGCCGACATGGTATTTGTGCAGCATGTCGAGCGCGACGTTGACGCCGCCCTGCAGCTTGGGGAAGCGTTTGAGCAGGCGGTGGCCGTATCGGCGTCCGACCAGGAAGTAGAGCTGATCGCCTGAAAAGCTGCCCAGCCAGGCCGCCGCAATCAGCCAGTACATGTGCAACAGGCCTTGGCTGGCTGCTGCGCCGGCAAAGATCACAAATGTCTCGCCTTCCAGGAAGGTCCAGATGAACGTGATGAGATAGAACCAGTCCTGGTATCGCTCGATCAGTTGATAGATATCGATATCCACGGGGCGGCCGGTTTTTCTCTGGGCGTTAGATCAGGCCGGCAAGCGGCGAGGAGGGATCGGCATAACGTTTCTTCGGCATGCGCCCCGCCAGATAGGCAAGGCGGCCGGCTTCGATCGCCAGCTTCATCGCCCGCGCCATGCGGATCGGGTCCTTGGCCTCGGCGATGGCGGTGTTCATCAGCACGCCGTCGCAGCCAAGCTCCATTGCCACCGCAGCATCGGACGCCGTGCCGACGCCGGCATCGACCAGCACCGGCACTTTGGCGTTCTCGATGATCAGCCGGATATTCACCGGGTTCTGGATGCCGAGGCCTGAGCCAATCGGTGCGGCCAGCGGCATAATCGCGCAGGCGCCGAGGTCTTCCAGCTTCTTCGCCGCGATCGGATCGTCGGCGCAGTAAACCATGACATCGAAGCCTTCCTTCACCAGCAGCTTGGTGGCCGCCAGCGTCTGCTCCATGTCGGGATAGAGGCTCTTCTGGTCGCCCAGCACTTCCAGCTTGACCAGTTTCCAGCCGCCGGCCTCGCGTGCCAGCCGCAGGGTGCGTACGGCCTCCTCGGCGGTGTAGCAGCCGGCGGTATTCGGCAGATAGGTGTATTTCTTGGGGTCGACGTAGTCGACCAGCATCGGCTGCTTGGGGTCGGTGACATTCACCCGGCGAACCGCCACCGTGACGATCTCGGCGCCTGAGGCCTCGATGGCCAGCTTGGTCTGCTCGAAATCCTTGTATTTCCCCGTGCCGACCAGCAGGCGCGACCGGAAGCGGCGGCCGGCGACTTCAAAATAGTCGTCTGCAACCGCACCGAGGGGGGCGTTGCCGCCGCCGATGAAATGCACGATCTCGATCTGGTCGCCGTCGGAGAGGCGGGTGGCGTCATAAGCCGAGCGGGGCACGATCTCGCGATTCAGCTCGATGGCGATTTTACGCATATCCAGATCAAGCTTCGCGAGAAGCTCCGCCACCGTCGCCGTGCCCGCCATGTCGCGGGTCTCGCCATTGATCGTTAACCGCATGTTGGCCACCCTGAACGCTCCTTTCGAACCTGACAGGACAGATGGGGTCCGAAAGGAGGGCCGACAATAGAGCGCGTGCACCCGGACCGGCAACCCTTACGTTCGTCCAAATCCGGCCCAAGGCTTTGTAATGCCAAGCCTATGAGGTAGATTTGGGCCCCGAGGGGAGGGATTCGCATGCTTCTATATGGTTATTTTCGGTCTTCCGCGGCCTACCGGGTCCGGATTGCCCTCAACCTCAAGGGCCTTGCCTACGACAACCATTTCATCCACCTGCAGAAGAACGACCAGCTCGCTCACGAATACGCGAAGCTGAACCCGCAGAAGCTGGTCCCGGCCCTTGTTGACGACGGGCAGGTCCTCACCCAGTCGCTGGCCATCATCGAATATCTGGATGAGACCCATCCCGAGCCGCCGCTGTTGCCCAAGACGCCGGCCGAAAGGGCCCGGGTGCGCGCGCTCGCCCAGGCCATCGCTTGCGACATCCATCCGATCAACAACCTTCGCGTGCTGCGCTATCTGGTAAAGGATCTGGGGCTGCCAGACGAGAAGAAGGATCAATGGTATCGCCATTGGGTGGAGACGGGCCTGCAGGCTGTGGAAGCCCTGCTGAGCGGCAATCCCGCCACCGGGCGCTTCTGCCATGGCGACAAGCCTACCTTGGCGGACATCTGCCTGGTGCCGCAGGTAGCAAATGCCCGGCGCTTCAACTGCGACCTTTCGGCCTGTCCGACCGTGCTGCGCATCGACGCCGAATGCCAGAAGCTGGAAGCCTTCGCCCAGGCGGCGCCGGGTAAGCAGCCGGATGCGGAATAGGCGGCGGTTCGGCATCGCCTTCGCGGCCGCGGTTTCGGCTTTCTTCGTTGCCCTCGCCACAGGCCAAGCGCAGGAGTCGCGCTTTTTCCGTATCGCCACGGGAGGGCAGAGCGGCACGTATTTTCCTGTGGGCTTGCTGATTGCTCAGGCGATCAGCGATATGCCTGCCGGTCCGAACTGCGCCGAACCGCGCTGCGGAGTGCCCGGGCTGGTCGGTGTCGCGCAGATTTCGAATGGGTCGGTCGCCAATATGGCGGCCTTGCAGGCGCGCGAGGTCGAAGCCGCACTGGTCCAGGCCGACGTCGCCCACTGGGCCTTTGAGGCCAAGGAAATTTACCAGGGCAAGCCGCGGCATGACCGCGTCCGGTTCCTTGCCAACCTTTATCCCGAGGCGATGCATGTGGTGGCCCGCCGGCAATCCGGGATCGATACCCTTGCCGCCCTGAAGGGCCGCAAGGTGGCGCTGGATGAGCCGGGTTCGGGAACGCTCATCCACGCCCGCAATCTGCTGACCGCTTACAGCCTGCGCGAGGCCGATCTGCAGGGCGTTTATGTGAAGGCGGACCTGGCTGTGCCGCAGCTGATCGAGGGACGGCTGGATGCCTTCTTCATGGTTGCCGGCTGGCCAGCCAAACCAGTGCTCGATGCCCTGGCATCCGGTCATGCGCGTCTGTTGCCGATTGACGTCGATCCTGCCGCCGGTCCCCTCAAGTCCAACCCCTTTCTGACCAAGGGCGAAATACCAGCCCATGCATATGCGGGCATTCCCGCTGTGCCGTCGCTGATGGTGGGAGCTCAACTGGTGGCCCGTGCCGATCTGCCCGATGATCTCGTGGAGGCAGTTCTGACAGCGTTATGGAGCGAGCGCGGCCAGTCGATTCTGCGACGCGGTCATCCTCGTGCAGCCGATATCCGTTTCGAAGCGGCGCTGGAGGGCCGCAGTCTTCCGCTACATCCAGGCGCCGACCGCTTTTACCGCGATCGTGGCCTGAGGCCGGATTAAGCGAATGAGCTTCTTCCTCGAAGGCAAACGGATCATGGCAGCGATCATCCTGATCGTCGCCGGTGCAGTCGGCATTGCGCTCTATGTGCAAGATACGCTGACCACTGTTGCGCGCAATCTGCCCGTGACCCTGCTGGATCAGGAGCGGGATGCAGAGATGCTGATCCGCGAAGTCGCGAACCTGGCCTGGGCGGTAGAACTATGGGCTCACGAGCCAACGGAAGCGAGCCGCGACCGGGTCGGGGTTCTGCTTGGAACAGCCCGGATCCGCGCAGATGAACTGCGGGCCAACTACAATCTCGACAACATGGTTGGTGCTGCCGGCATGTACGCAGTCGCCAATCCTGCGCTGCAGGACATCACGCGATGGTTCCTGGAGGGCGTGCCGGGGCAGGCGCGGGACTCGCAGGCGGTAATCTCGCTGATCCTTGGACGGGCACGCGACGCCGAAACCAAGCTGGTCCTGCTGCTGCAGGAATCACGCGCTACCGCCCGCGAGATGCTGCAGACACAAGAGCAGCGGCTGGATCGCTTCGCCGATGGCGTCGGCGTGCTGATCGCCTTTGTGGCCGCCCTGGTGATCGGACTGGTGCTGTTGCTGTTCCGCCAGCGTCAGGTGGTCCAGTTGAAAGAGCAGGCGGAGCTGGCGGCGCTGGCTGCCAAACGTGCTGCCGAAGAAGCAAGCCGTGCGAAATCGGAATTCCTGGCCAATATGAGCCATGAGCTGCGCACACCGCTGAACGCGATCATCGGCTTTTCATCGATCATCAAAAGCGAAATGCTGGGGGCGGTGAATATTCCGCGCTATCGCGAGTATGCTGGCGATATCCATGCCAGCGGCGAGCATCTGCTTGCCATTATCGGTGACATCCTCGATCTGTCGAAAGTGGAGGCCGGCAAGTTCGAACTGGCGGAAGAGGAGTTTGACGCCGAAGAGATCATGCAGGCGGCGGCCCGGCTGGTGCGCGAAAAGACGGTCCAGGCGCAGATCGACTTGCAGATAAGTCCGCCGGTGCGGCGGGTGAATTTGCATGCCGACCGCCGCGCCTTGCTTCAGGTGCTGATCAATCTGCTCAGCAATGCTGTAAAGTTCACCCGGGTGGGCAAAGTAACGCTCTCCGCCGAACTGGCTGACGACGGCAGCTTCATCTACTCGGTGAGCGATACCGGCATCGGCATGACCGCGGCGCAAATCAAGATCGCGCTGCAGCCTTTCGGTCAGATCCATAACGCGCTGACGCGGGCGCAGCCTGGCACGGGGCTGGGGCTGCCGCTCAGCGAGCGTCTGGTGCGGCTGCATGGCGGCCGCCTCTCGCTGCATAGCGTGCCGGGCGAAGGGACGAGGGTCGACATCCGCCTGCCGCCGCAGCGGGTTATCGCGGATGCTCAACCGCCTAGAGTAGAGAGCGCGTCGGGCAACTCGTCGAAGTGATCGATCAGGCGATCCGCGCCCAGCTCATGAGCCGGGATGCGCGTGTAGCCGAAACTGACGGCCACGCAGGGCAGGCCGGCCGCCTTGGCGGCATTCACATCATTGGCGGAATCCCCGACCATCGCAGCCCAATCGACGGAAGCGCCGATGCGCTCCAAAGTGCCATGGATATGGCCGGGATCGGGCTTGCGCACCGGCAAGGTGTCGCCGCCGACGATGGCGGCAAAAAAGCTGCTCAGGCCGAGCTGATCCAGCAGCGAACGGCTGAAATGCTCGTATTTGTTGGTGCAGACCGCCAGCAGATAGCCTCGCTCGGCCAGTTTAGCCAGACAGGTCGCGACGCCCGGGAATGGGCGGCTTTTGTTAGCCAGATTGGCCTCATAGCAGGCGAAGAAATCGGCCATCGCCTTTTCGAAGACCTCGGCGGAAGGCTGGCCGCCGGTCGTCTCGAAGCCGCGCTCGACCATGACCCGGGCTCCATCGCCGACCATCTGCCGGATCGCATCGAGGCCGACCGGCGGGCGGCCAGCGCACTGAAGCGCGTAATCGGTGGCAGCGGCCAGATCAGGCGCGGTATCCACCAGCGTGCCGTCGAGATCGAACAAAATCGCTTTGCGCATCATCGTGTTACAATCTGAAAAACCCTGAAACAGACGGAAAAACCTTTTGATTTCCGCTCTGTACGGAGGCTATGACACAGTCCGCTGCGCCGGGGAAGGCGAATCGCGGTTTTCTGCAAGGATTTTCTGTTTACGGATCAAATATGACGAGCGGCGTGGCAATAGTGGTACTGGCGGCGGGGCAAGGCACGCGCATGAAGTCGCAGCTGCCCAAGGTGCTGCATCCGGTGGCCGGCAAGCCGATGCTGGACCATGTGCTCGATGCCGCTAGGGCGCTGGATCCGGACCGGGTGGTCGTCGTCATCGGCAAGGGGCAGGATGCCGTTGCCGCCGCTGCCGCGCCGGCGGTGACGGTGGTGCAGGATCCGCCGCAGGGCACCGGTGATGCCGTGCGCGCGGCGCTCCCGGCCCTGGAGGGCTTCACCGGCGATGTGCTGGTCGTGTTCGGCGATACGCCGCTGCTGACCTCCGATCTGCTCAAGACGTTGCTGGAGGCGCGCCGAGCGGAGGGCAATCCCGCGGCGGTGATTGCCGGCTTCACGCCTGCCGACCCGGCCGCTTATGGCCGTCTGATCCTGGGCAAGGACGGCGCGCTGGAGAAGATCGTCGAATACAAGAACGCATCCGAGCGCGAGCGTCAGGTCCGGCTATGCAACGGCGGCTTGATGGCACTGGATGGCGTGCGGCTGCCGCAACTCCTGAAGAAACTCAGCAATGCGAATATGCAAGGCGAATATCTGCTCACCGACGTGGTCGAGCATGCCAATGCCGCTGGCTGGACCTGCCGCGTTGTTGAGGTCGATCCCGTTGAGGTGATGGGGATCAACACCCGTGCCGAACTGGCTCAGGCCGAAGCCGCGATGCAGCAGCGGCTGCGTCACCAGGCGATGTTGAGCGGCGTGACAATGGTGGCGCCGGACACCGTATACCTGCGCAGTGACACGACGTTTGGCCGTGATGTCGTGATTGAGCCTTTCGTGGTGTTCGGCCCGAAAGTTTCTGTCGGCGACAATGTGGTGATCCGCAGCCACAGCCATGTCGAAGGCGCCAGCATCGCAGCGGGCGCGACCATCGGGCCGTTCGCCCGGTTGCGGCCAGGCGCGGAGATCGCCGAAGCGGCGCATATCGGTAATTTCGTCGAGATCAAGAATGCGAAGATCGAAGCCGGCGCCAAGGTCAATCACCTGACCTATATCGGCGATGCCCGGGTCGGGGCCAAGGCGAATATCGGTGCAGGCACCATCACCTGCAATTACGACGGCTTTGCCAAGCATTTCACCGATATCGGAGCCGGAGCCTTCATCGGTTCGAACAGCGCGCTGGTTGCGCCGGTCAAGATCGGCGATGGCGCCATTGTTGCGGCCGGAAGCACGATCACGCGCAACGTGCCCGCGGATGCGCTGGGCGTCGCGCGCGGCCGGCAGCAAGATATCGCGGGTTTCGCGTCCCGGTTTCGTGCCAGCCGGACGGCCAAGAAAAACGGCTAAGGAGTAAGCTCATGTGCGGAATTGTCGGCGTCGTCGGCAACCGGGATGTCGTGCCATTGCTGATCGACGGCCTCAAGCGGCTGGAATATCGCGGCTATGACTCCGCAGGTATCGCCACGCTGGGGAAGGATGGCGCAATCGAGCGCCGTCGCGCCGAAGGCAAGATCGCCAGGCTGGAAGAACGTTTGCAGCAGCAGCCATTGCGTGGGCTGATCGGCATCGCCCATACGCGCTGGGCCACCCATGGCGCGCCGAATGAGGCAAATGCCCATCCGCATGCAACCGAGCGCGTGGCGATGGTACATAACGGCATCATCGAGAATTATCGCGAGATCGCCGAGGAACTGCTCGCCAAGGGGCATGTCTTTCAGAGCCAGACCGATACCGAAGTGGCGACGCACCTGATCGATCAATACCTGATCGAGGGCAAGGAGCCGCAGGCAGCGGTACAGGCGGCACTGGCGCGGCTGCATGGCGCCTTTGCGCTTGGCATTCTGTTTCACGGCAAGGAAGACCTGCTGATCGGCGCGCGGCGTGGCGCGCCGCTGGCTGTCGGCTTCGGCAACGGCGAGATGTATCTCGGCTCGGATGCCCTGGCGCTGGCGCCGCTGACCGACCGTATCGCGTATCTGGAGGAGGGCGACTTCGTCGTTCTCGCCCGCTCAGGTGCGCTCTTCTTCGATGCCGAAGGCCGTGCGGTGGAACGCGTCGTGCGCCCCACTGCCATCAGCGGCGCAATGATCGGCAAGGGCAATTACCGCCATTACATGCAGAAGGAGATCTACGAGCAGCCGGCAGTGATGGGCGATACCATTAACACGGTCGTCAGCCCGACCGATCGCCTCGTGCATCTGCCGGATCTCGGCGTCGACCTGGCGCAGATCTCCCGGCTGACCATCGTCGCCTGCGGCACGTCGTATTATTCGGGGCTGGTGGCCAAATACTGGCTTGAACGCTATGCGCGCATCGGCGTCGAGGTCGATATCGCCTCTGAATTCCGGTACCGCGAAGCGCCGGTCGACCCGAAAAGCCTCTCCATCTTCATCTCCCAGTCGGGCGAAACCGCTGATACGCTGGCGGCACTGCGCTATGTGAAGAATAGCGGCGGGCGCACCCTTGCCATCGTCAACGTGCCGGAAAGCAGCATGGCGCGCGAGGCCGACGGTATTCTGCTGACCAAGGCGGGGCCGGAAATCGGTGTCGCGTCCACCAAGGCGTTCACCTGCCAGCTCGTTACCCTGGCAGCCTTCAGCCTGGCAGTCGCCCAGGCGCGCGAGGCTCTGAGCGCCGTCGAGACTGGACGCCTGATGGAAGCCTTGATCGAAGCGCCTTCGCGCGCGGCCGAGGTGCTGAATCACGACGAGTCCCTGCAGGCGCTGGCCGAAAAGATCATGGATGCCCGGGACGTGCTGTATATCGGCCGCGGCCCCTGCTTCCCGCTGGCGCTGGAGGGGGCTTTGAAACTGAAGGAAATCTCCTATATCCACGCCGAGGGCTATGCGGCCGGAGAGCTGAAACATGGCCCTATCGCCCTCATCGACGAGGGGGTACCGGTCATTGTGATCGCCCCCAGCGACAGCTTGTTCGAAAAGACCATTTCGAACATGCAGGAGGTGATGGCGCGCGGCGGCAAGGTGATCTTCATGTCGGATCGCAACGGCTTCAAGCATATCGACAACCGCACCTTCGCCACGGTCGAGCTGCCGCAGGTGGACCCCTTCGTGGCGCCGATCCTTTATGCCATCCCGGTGCAGTTGCTCGCCTATCATGTGGCCGTGCTGAAAGGTACCGACGTGGATCAGCCGCGCAATCTGGCCAAGTCGGTGACCGTCGAGTAAGGGAATTGATATGAGCGCGCTGGAGCGCGGACTTCTGCCATTCAGACTCAGCATCTGCGGCGTAGCCGAACTGCACCAGTTCGCGGGCAGGGTTTCCCACATCCTCGGCATCCTTGATCCTGGGACGCCGGATCCGGTCTACAGTCTCTTTCATCCGAAGGCGGTGTGCAGCAGCTTCCGTTTCTACGACATCGTGATGGAGGAGCCGCGAAAGGTACTGCCCAGCGAGAAGGATGTCGCCGGCATCCTGGAAGTTGGCGACAGCCTGGCCCAAACATCCGTCGAGCACCTGCTGGTGCATTGCTATGCCGGCGTTTCGCGCTCGACGGCCGCTGCCGCCATCCTGATGGCCCAGCGCAATCCCGGCCGCGAAGCCGAGATATTCAATGTGCTGGCCGATATCCGTCCCAAGGCTTGGCCGAATACGGTGATGATCAGCCATGCCGACCGGCTGCTGGGCCGGGGCGGGGCGCTTGTCGAGGCGCTCCGGCAGCACCACATTGCCGTAGCCCGTCGCTTTCCCGAGGTTCGGACCTTGATCTCCAGCGTCGGTCGCGGGCATGAATTGCCTGCAGATTTCGATGAAGGACCGAATCCTCATGAGCCAGTATGACTTCGACCTGTTCGTGATCGGCGGCGGCTCGGGCGGTGTGCGCGCCAGCCGCATTGCTGCCGGCTACGGCGCCCGCGTCGGCGTGGCGGAGGAATACCGCTACGGCGGAACCTGCGTCATCCGCGGCTGCGTGCCGAAGAAGCTGCTGGTCTATGGATCGGAATACGCCCATGCCTTTGAGGATGCCGCTGGCTTCGGCTGGACGGTGCCTAAGCCCACATTCGACTGGGCGACGATGATCGCCAACAAGGACAAGGAAATCGCCCGGCTTGAGAAAATCTATCACGGCCTGTTCGTGAATGCCGGTGCCAAGACTTTCGAGGCGCGTGCGACCTTGAAGGATGCCCATACCGTCGTGATCGAAGGCGGCGAGACGGTAACAGCCGACAAGATCCTGATTGCCACCGGCGGCCATCCGTCCAAACCGGCGGTTCCGGGTGCCGAATTGATGATCACCTCCAATGAAGCCTTCCATCTCACCGAGCTGCCCAAGCGCATAGCCATTCTCGGCGGCGGTTTCATCGCCTGTGAATTCGCCGGGATATTCAACGGCTTTGGCTCCGAAGTGGTTCAGCTTTACCGCGGAGAGCAGATATTGCGCGGCTTCGACCAGGATATCCGCGATCATCTTGCCGCAGAGATGAAGAAGACCGGTGTCGATCTGCGGGTGAAGACCGATGTGACCAAGGTCGAGAAAGGCTCGGGCGGTCTGATCATTCATCTCACCGACGGCACCACGCTGGAGGTGGATTGCGTCATGGCGGCCACCGGCCGTAAGCCGAATACCGATGGGCTGGGACTGGAGGCAGTCGGGGTCAAGACTGACGAAGAAGGCGCCATCGTCGTCGATGCCTACTCGCAGACCAGCGTACCGAACATTTATGCCGTCGGTGATGTGACAAACCGGATGAACCTCACCCCGGTTGCCATCCGCGAGGGCCACGCCTTCGCCGATACGGTCTTTGGCGGCAAGCCACGTGCGGTGGATTACCAGAATGTTCCGGCAGCCGTCTTCAGCCAGCCGACCGTCGGCACGGTGGGATTGAGCGAGGCGGATGCGCGGAAGAAGTACGGCGAGATCGATATCTACCGCACCACCTTCCGTCCCATGAAGGCGACGCTGTCTGGCCGCGACGAAAGGGTGATGATGAAGCTGGTGGTGGATGCCAAGACCGATGCGGTGGTTGGCGTCCACATGGTCGGCCACGAGGCTGGCGAGATCATTCAGGGCATCGCCATTGCACTGAAGGCCGGGGCGAAGAAGGCTCACTTCGACGCCACCATCGGCATCCATCCCACCGCCGCCGAGGAGTTCGTCACCATGCGCGAGAAGGTGCGCGAGCCGGCAAAGGTCTGACATGACCAATCAGCCGCGTACCGATGCCCGGGTTACGCTGATCCTTGGCGGTGCCCGCTCGGGCAAGTCGCGGCTGGCGGAGAATCTGGCCGAGCGCCATGGCGGGCGGCTGGTCTATGTTGCCACCGCCGAACCCTGGGATGATGAGATGCGTGCCCGCATCGCCCAGCACAAGATGCGGCGCGGCGATCGCTGGAGCACCATTGAGGCCCCCTTGGCCGTGGCCGAAGTCTTATTGGCGCTCCCGGAGCAAACCGGCGTCGTTCTGATCGATTGCCTGACCTTGTGGCTGTCCAACCTCATGCACGCCCCTCGCGATGTCGAGCGGGAGCAGGAAGGCCTGCTTGCGGCGCTGTCGGCCACTGCTTGCCCCGTCATTCTGGTTTCCAATGAGGTTGGCCTCGGCATCGTGCCGGAAAACAAGCTGGCACGGGACTTTCGCGACCTTCAGGGGCGGCTGAACCAGCGCGTGGCTGAATTGGCCGATCATGTGATCTTCACAGCGGCGGGACTGCCGCTGGTGCTTAAATGAGCCGGGCTTTGATGTTCCAGGGTACGGGCTCGGATGTCGGCAAATCCGTGCTCTGCGCTGGTGTGATCCGTGCGATGAAGAACCGCGGTCATCGTGTGCTGCCGTTTAAGCCCCAGAATATGTCGAATAACGCTGCTGTGACAGCGGAGGGCGGCGAGATTGGCCGTGCTCAAGCCCTGCAGGCGCGCGCCGCCGGCGTAGCGCCGAGCGTGCACATGAACCCGGTGCTGCTGAAACCGCAGGGCGACCGCACCGCGCAGATCATCGTTCATGGCCATATTCATGACCAGAGCAACGCGCGCGGCTATCTTGGAAAGAAAGCCACATTATGGCCGTTCGTTGCAGAAAGCTTCGAACGCCTCAAGCGTGAAGCCGATTTCATCATTGTGGAAGGCGCCGGCTCACCGGCCGAGGTCAATCTGCGCGCCAACGACATCGCCAATATGGGGTTTGCGACCCGTGCCAATGTGCCGGTGATCCTGGTGGGGGATATCGAACGGGGTGGCGTAATTGCAAGCCTGGTTGGCACTCACGTGCTGCTGGAGCCTGAGGAAAAGGCGCTGATCGCCGGTTATGTGATCAACAAGTTCCGTGGCGACGTGAGCCTGTTCGACGAAGGCCTGCGCATCATCACCCAGCGTACCGGGTGGAAAAGCTTAGGCGTGTTGCCGTACCTGCCGATGGTATCACGCCTGCCGGCAGAAGATGCTCTGGCGCTGGACAAAACAGCGCAGCGTGACGGCACCATTGTCATTGCCGTGCCGCGTCTGCAGCATATTGCCAATTTCGATGACTTCGATCCGCTGCGGCAGCATCCGGAGGTGAAACTCGTTTTCGTCCAGCCCGGCCAGCCGCTGCCCGCCGATGCTACCTTGGTCATCCTGCCGGGCACCAAGGCAACGATCGCCGATCTTAAATTCTTCCGCGCGCAGGGTTGGGATATCGATCTCACCGCGCATATGCGGCGAGGGGGGCGCGTTCTTGGGATCTGCGGCGGATACCAGATGCTTGGGCGCAGCATAGCCGATCCGCATGGCATAGAGGGTGAGGCGGAGGCTATTGGCGCTCTCGGCCTGCTCGACGTCGAAACCGTGCTGACCCGGGAGAAGACCCTGGTCGAGACGCATGGTTTTGAGCGTTTCACAGGCGAGGAAGTGCGCGGCTATGAAATGCATATCGGCGTCACATCCGGGACGGATGCGACCCGGCCGATGTTGCGGTTGGCAGGTAGGCACGACGGCGCGGTTTCCGATGACGGCCGTGTTGCCGGCTGTTATCTTCATGGCTTGTTTGCCAGCGATGCCTTCCGGCAAGCTTACCTGTCGCTACTGGCAGGCCGCGCGGTGGGGGTGGAGAATTACGAGGCCGGTGTGGAACAGGCCCTGGACGACTTAGCCGAAGCCATCGAAACGCATCTCGATCTCGACACAATCATAGCGGCAGCGCGATAGCCCCCAGAAGCGCGGCAATTCCCAAAATCAGGCAGGCTAGCTTGTACAAGGCCAATGCTTTGCGGATGTCTTCCGCATTGGCTTCGGCGCGACCATCACCCATCCAGGCGTCATCCACCCAGCTTTCGCCATAGCGCCGCGGTCCCGCCAGCCGCAGTCCGAGCGCACCGGCCATGGCCGCTTCCGGCCAGCCGGCATTCGGCGAGCGGTGTCGGCCGGCATCGCGCTCAACCGCAGCGAAAGCGCATAAAGCCGAAGCTCCTTTGGTAAGCCTAGAGGCAATGATCAGCAGCAGGGCGCTCAGCCGGGAGGCAGGGAGATTGACAAGGTCATCCAGCCGTGCCGCCGCCCAGCCATAGGCCCGGTATTTGTCCGACTTGTGGCCGATCATGCTGTCGGCCGTGTTGATCGCCTTGTACAGTGCGATGCCCGGCAGGCCGCCGATTGCCAGCCAGAAGGCCGGCGCCACGACGCCGTCTGAGAAATTCTCGGCCAGGCTTTCGATTGCTGCCCGGCTGACGCCATGTTCGTCCAGGCTTTCCGGATCGCGGCCGACAATCATCGCCACCGCTTCGCGTCCTCCGGAGAGGCCATCCTGTTCCAATCCTTTCGCGACCTCAGCCACATGGCGGTACAAGCTGCGCTGTGCGATCAGGCTGGCCCCCAGCAATGCTTCCAGCACCCAGCCATAGGGCAGGCCGCGCAGCATGGCGCTGATGATCCAGGCAGCGATGCCTACCAGCGCAAGCAGAAACAGCAGGGCGACAATCCCAGCGAGGCGACGCCGCGCATTACGCCAAGCCGGGCGGTTCAGCACATGCTCCAGCAGGCTGATGGCCATGCCAAACCAGACGACCGGATGCCGGATCGCACGATAAAGCGCATCCGGATAACCGATCACCGCATCCACACTGAGTGCGATGACGAGAAGCCAAAGGTTGATCGCCGTGTCAGTCACCGTAAGATCGCCGTAGTTTCATTCTTGAGGGCACCATGGGCGAGGCGGAGCGGGGTCGTCAACAGGCGCCGGTTCACGGCGGCGATCTAAGCGCTCTCCGTGCCGTGCCCGGCGCTTATGCCGGTGCATGGCTTGATCTCAGTACCGGGATCAATCCGCTATCCTATCCATTGGCGCCGATTCCGGATGATGCATGGCGGCGTCTGCCGGTTGCAGCCGACATCGAGGCCTTGTTGGCGGCAGCGCGTGAGGCATACGGCTGTCCGGATGACAGCGAAGTGGTTGCGGCACCCGGAACACAGGCGGCCATCCAATGGCTGCCACGCTTGTTTTCGCCAAAGCGCGTGGCCGTTCTGGGACCGACCTATGCCGAGCATGCCTATGTCTGGAGGCAGGCCGGCCATGAGGTTGCGGAGCTTTCAGTTCTTCCGGACAATCTTGATGGCATCGAGATTCTGATTGCGGTCAACCCGAATAATCCGGATGGCCGCATCATTGACAAAAACGTGTTGCGCCGTAGGCGCGAAGAGCTTGTGGCGCGCGAGGGATGTCTGATCCTCGACGAGGCCTTCGCCGATGTGGCGCCGGAAATTTCCATGGCTGACGAAGCAGGCAAGCCAGGACTTATCATCCTGCGTTCTTTCGGCAAGTTCTTCGGCCTTGCCGGGATCAGGCTCGGTTTCGTGCTGGGTGATCCGCGCCTGGTGCATGCCCTGCGTCAGGCGCTTGGTCCCTGGGCGGTGGCGGGCCCGGCAGCAGTCATTGGCGCCGCGGCGCTGCGTGATGCCGACTGGCAATCGCAGATGCGCGCACAACTGGGACAACGTCAACGGAAGCTGGATGCGGTTTTGCAAGAACATGGCATTCCAGTGATCGGCGGAACCAGTCTTTTCCGGCTGGCCGAGGTCGCTAATGCGGCGGCGTTTGCGGCCGCGCTGCGCCGGCAGGGAATTCATGTTCGCATTTTCGAAGCACAGCCACGATGGATGCGCTTTGGCTTGCCGGGTGATGAGGCGGAGTTCCGGCGGCGCCTTGGCGTGGTATTGCAGGAATACCCGATTCAGCGCTGATCGCGCATCAGCGCCTGCTTCTGCAGCAGGCTGGCCATGATCACAACCGCGCTGACCACTACGAGCAAAATAGTGGAGATCGCGTTGATCTCCGGCGAGACGCCTAACCGCACAGCCGAGTAGACGCGTACCGGCAGAGTGGTGGCGCCGGGGCCATTGACGAAAGAGGCGACCACCACATCGTCCAGCGACAAGGTGAAGGCCAGCAGCCAGCCGGCGACCAAGGCAGGGGCGAGGCTTGGTACGGTGACCAGCAGAAAGGCCTGGACCGGTCCGGCACCGAGATCGCGGGCGGCAGCTTCAAGGTTGGGATCGAGGCTGACGAGTTTGGATTGCACGATCACCAGGACGAAGGCTGCACCGAAGGTGGCATGCGCAAGCGCAACCGTCAGCAGGCCGCGTTCGATGCCGAGCGAGACGAACAGCATTAGCGTGCTGACGCCCAGAATCACCTCCGGGAGCACCATCGGCGCCAGCATGAATCCGCCAATGGCCTGGCGGCCCGGGAACCGTCCGAGCCGCGTCAGCACAAGTGCGCCCAAGGTACCGAGCAGGGTGGCTATGGTCGCCGCCGTGGTCGCGATCTTCAGCGAATTGAGCGCCGCTTCCAGATAGGCGGAATTGGAGAACAGAACGCCATACCAGTGCAGCGAGAAGCCTCCCCAGACGGTAACCAGCTTGGAGGCGTTGAACGAGAAGATCACCACCAGCAGGATCGGCAGGTAAAGGAAGGCCAGCCCGAAGGTCAGCGCTGTGATATGGATGCTGCCAAGCCGCTTCATTTTTTCATCCCTGGCCGGCTGCCCAGCTCCAGGCGCTGTAAAATAAGGGCAGGTGCCAGAAGAAGGATGGTGAGGATGACGGCAAGCGCGCTGGCCATGGTCCAGTCACGGTTGGAGAAGAACTCCGACCACAGCGCCTGTCCCAGCATGATCGTGGCCGAGCCGCCGAGCAGATCGGGAATGACGAATTCGCCCACGGTCGGAATGAATACCATCAGGCCTGCCGCGAGGATGCCAGAGCGCGCCAGCGGCACAGTGACCAGCCAGAAAGCAGCGATGGGCGAGGCACCGAGATCGACGGCGGCTTCCGTCAGGCGTGGAGACTGTCCGATCAGGCTGGCATAGATCGGCAGGATGGCGAAAGGCAGATAAGTGTAGGTCATGCCAATGACCACGCCAAAGCCTGTATTGATCATCACCAGCGGCTCATCGATCAAACCAAGCCCCATCAGGGCTGCATTGATCAAGCCTTCAGGCTTCAGCAAAGCGATCCAGGCATAGACGCGGATCAGGAACGAGGTCCAGAAGGGCAGGATGATCAGCGTAAGCAGCAGCGGCTGCCAGCGCGGCGCAGCGCAGGAGACCGCGCGCGCAATTGCCAGCCCGAGCGCAAGGCAGCACAAGGTTGCGATGCCGGCATAAAGCAGGCTGTTGCCGAGCGCGCGGATATACAGGGGATCACTGAAGATCAGGGTGTAATTGGCCAGATGCGCTTTCAGGACCAGACCGTATTCGCCGGCCTCGAAGAGTGGCGTATAGGGCGGCTGCGCCAATTGTGGCTCGGCGAAGCTGATCTTCAGGATCAAGGCCGCCGGGATCGCGACGAACAGAAGCGTCCACAACGCGGGCAGGGCGATGAGGGCGAGGCTGCGATAAATCATGGCGCGCTACGCATCGGCCAGCGGCACCAGGGCATCGGCTTCCCAGGTCAGCCACACGGTCTCGTCCAGTTCGATCAGCGGCTCGTGCAATGCGTTCAATTGCGAGGCCTTGACGATCTGGTTGTCGCTCAACCGTACCTCGATGGTCGTCATGTCGCCGATATAATCGATGTCGATCACGGTGCCTGACGCTGTATTCGGCCCTTTGGGCAACGGGTCCCGTGACACTTCAATCTGTTCCAGACGCAACCCTAGCAACTGGTAGCTGTCGGCGGGGCGAGGGATGCCGTCTGCACGGAATTGCAGCTCGAGCTCGCCGCATCGCGCATGCACCATGTCTTCCGCTTCCTCCACCACGATGCTCTCGAAGAGGTTGGCATCGGCCATCAAGGTGGCGACGAAGCGGTCGACGGGACGGTCGTAGATACGGCGCGGATGGTCCACCTGCCGCAAGCGGCCCGCCTGCATGACGGCAATGCGGTCGGCCAGCGCCATGGCTTCATCGTTATCATGCGTGACGAAAACGAAGGCGATGCCGGTTTGCCGGTTCAGCTTGCGCAATTCGGCCTGGGTCTGTTGCCGCAACCTTTTGTCCAGGGCGCCAAGCGGCTCGTCGAGCAGCAAAAGCCGCGGCCGTTTCACCAGTGCGCGGGCTAAGGCCACACGCTGCTGCTGACCGCCGGAAAGCTGGTGCGGTTTGCGGTTGCCATAGTTGCCGATCTCCAGCATCGCCATGGCTTCGTCGACGCGGCGGGCAATCTCGGCACTGGCCATGCCTTCACGCCGCAGGCCGAAGGCGATGTTGTCCCTCACACTCAGATGCGGAAACAGCGCATAAGACTGGAACATCATATTGATCGGCCGCTTATGAGGCGGCAGGCGCGTGATGTCCTGATTGTCGAGCAGGATCTTTCCTTCGTCCGGCATTTCTAGGCCGGCGATCATGCGCAGCAGCGTGGACTTGCCGCAGCCGGACGGGCCGAGGAGGACGAGGGATTCGCCCTCCTCGACCTCCAGGTCAAGATTATCGACCGCCGTTTCGTCGCCGTAATACTTGCTGACGCCCTGGATGTTGAGCAGAGGCATGCTCAGCCGCCGCCTTTAACACGCGTCCAGGCGCGGGTCAGGATACGCTGCTCCGCCTGGTTATAGGGCTGAACGGTATAGAGGTTCTTGATCGCCTCTGCCGGCGGGAAGACGTCCTTGTCGGCCATGGCTTCCTGATCGATGAAGGGCATCGAGGCCGGCACGGCGTTCGGATACTGCACGGCGTTGGTGATTTTGGCGATCACCTTGGGGTCGAGAATGTAGTTGATGAAGGCATGGGCATTGTCCACATTCGGCGCGTCGGCGGGGATTGCCATCACGTCGAACCATTGCTGCGCGCCTTCCTTGGGTAGCAGATACTGCACGCGGACGCCTTTCTGCGCCTCCTCGGCGCGGGTGCGCGCCTGCAAAATGTCGCCCGAGAAGCCATAGGCCAGGCAGGCATCGCCATTGGCAAGGTCATTGATGTATTGCGAGGAATGGAATTTTCGGATGTAAGGACGCACCTTCATCAGCACTTCCTCGGCCTTGGCAATGCTGGCGGCATCCTTGGAGTTCGGATCGAGGCCGAGATATTTCATCGCGGCCACCATGATCTCGTCCGGCGCGTCCAGCAGCACAACGCCGCAATCGGCAAATTTCGACACCACTTCGGGATCGAAGAGCATGCGCAGGCTGTAGGCCGGCGGATTTGGCATGCGCTGCTTGATCTTGTCGGGGTTCAGGCCGATGCCGCTGGTTCCCCACAGATAGATCACGGCATGCTTGTTCTCGGGATCGTATTTCGCCAGGCGCTCCATCTGCGCCGGATCGAGGTTCTTCAGGTTCGGGATTTTGTCCTTATCGAGCGGCCGCAGTAATTTGGCCTGCACCTGGCGCGCCATGTAGTACTGCGTTGGCACCACCACGTCATAACCGGTCTTGCCAGCCAGCAGCTTGGATTCCAGCGTGTCGTTGGAATCATAGACGTCGTATCGTACCTTGATGCCGGTCTGCTTCTCGAAATCCTTCAGGACTTCGGCGTCGATATAGTCTGACCAGTTGTAGACATTGACAACTTTCTCCTGCGCAGCCGCATGGGGGGCGAAGGGCAGGGCAGCGGTGGCCAGAAGTGCGGTAAGCAGGGCGGCTAGACGCATGGCGACGGATTCCCTCGTTCAGTGAGAGTCGAATTATGACAACGGGGTTCGCTCTCAGCAATGGCAGGGGCGGATGTTAGCCTAGGAGGCTTACGGCTGTCCCCACCTTGTCCCTAACCCTTCATGGCTCTGTCGCCGAATCGCGATGCAGTCGGAATGGGGCGATTCGGCCGGCTTGCTGGGAAAGGGCAGTTCAAACTATGCGCATTTTGATCGTTTCTGATGCATGGCATCTCCAAGACGATGATCTGCGCGAGGTGCTGGAGCGGCGGGGCATGTCGCCGAGTGATTGGACCGGAGCGGTTCCGATGGCAGCCAGCCCGGCCTGTCCCGAAATCCGACCGGTGGCGCTGCATTATTCCAGGGACACCTGCAGGCGCAGGCCGCCGAGTAGCGCAGGAAGACGTATGGCTTGATGCAAAGCCCTGTCGGCAGGTAGCTTCCTTCCCAGATCAGAAGACTGGCTCAGTCACAAGGGAGACGCCTCGGATGGGTATTGAGATTCTGCAGACTACGCCATTGCCTCCGGCGGTAGAAGAAATTCTGCAGCGCGATTACCAGGTCCATCGGCTATGGCAGGCGCCGGATCGCGGCGCCCTGCTGGGCGAGGTTGCCGGTCGTGTACGAGGCCTTGTTACTTCGGGCAGTGTCGGCGCCGACCGCAGCCTGATCGAGGCCCTCCCCAAGCTGGAGATCATTTCCTCCTTTGGTGTCGGTTATGATCCCATCGACATCGACTGCGCGAAGGAGCGGGGCGTGATCGTTACCAACACGCCCGACGTGCTGACCGACGATGTCGCCGATATCGCGATGGTGTTGCTGCTCAGTGTCATGCGCCGCATTCCGCAGGGCGACCAATTCGTCCGTCAGGGGCTATGGGCCCGGGGCAAGTTCCCGCTGACCGACAAGATGGGCGGGAAGGTTATGGGAATCGTCGGTCTGGGCCGGATCGGCCAGGCCATCGCGCGCCGGGCCGAGCCATTCGGCATCGAGATCCGCTATTTCGGTCCGCGTCGCAAGGACAGCGTGCCCTACCGTTATTACGACAACCTCGTCGCCATGGCGAAGGATGTCGACATCCTGATGATCGCCTGCCCGGGCGGCAAGGAGACAGCCGGGATTGTGAATGCTGCAGTGATCGAGGCGCTGGGGCCGAAAGGCTATATCGTCAATATCGCCCGCGGCAGCGTGGTTGATGAGCCGGCGATGGTGAAAGCGCTGGTCGAGAAGAAGATTGCCGGCGCCGGCCTGGACGTCTTCGCCAATGAGCCCCATGTGCCGCAGGAGTTGCTGACGCTGGACAATGTCGCGCTGGCGCCGCATGTCGGCAGTGCCACTCATGAGACGCGGCGGGCGATGGGCGAGCTTGTGCTGAAGAACCTTGCAGCCCATTTCGCGGGCCAGCCGGTGCTGACCCGGGTGGTGTAATTACCAGGAGCTGTCGGTACCGCTGCCCCAGCGGCTGCGGGTCCGCATCATCAGGTCGCGCAGCGCCTCGAACGCCATCATCTTCACGGCGTGATCGGTAATCCGGCGCTGCTCGGCCAGATGGTCGGCAACCGGCGAGGAGCGCCCAGCCGGAGCAGTGCCGGCTGCCACGGCATCGAGGCCAGCGGCATTGTTTTCCAGCTTGCGCTCAAAATAGCCGTAGATGTCGCCCACGCTGCGGGGCTGGCCATCGGCCGTGTAGAAGACGTTGCGATTGGCCGCCGCAGCTTCGGGCAGAAGGGCGGCGGCATTTTGCGCGGGATTCTCTTTCAGCGCCGTCAGGAACTTGCTGGCGCCGGCCGGACCAAGGAAATGGCCCAGATAGAGGTCCACCTTTCCGACCTCGACGCCGACTTCACGTGACAGAATCTGCTGGTTGCTGCGGGCATATTCGGCCGCCATAGCCGAGGCGATGCGGGGATCGTCGCGCAGTGCGAGAATTTCGCGCCGGGCAGAGGCATTCATGACGCGAGGGCGGCCGTCGCTGCCGGTATCGATCTGCTGGGCCTGGGCGGCCAGACCGTATTTCGCGCCATGGTCGCGCACCATTTCCAGCCAGGTGCTTTCGATGAACTGGAACAGGCCGCGGGCGGAACTCGTCTTGGCCTGGGCATCGGCCTTGAAGCCGCTTTCCTGGCCGGCCTGAGAAACCAGATAGGCGAAATCCACGCCGGTCCGCTGGCTGGCCTGGCGCAGCGTGGCGAGGAGTTCGTAACTCACCTTATGCCCGCCGATGCGGTAGCTGTCGACGACCTTCAGGCCGGAGGCGGAGGGTGGTGTAATCGGGGCCATCTGCCAATCACGTAATCTGGACCAGCCTTATCCATAAAGCTTATGGCGCAAAGATTCCGTTAACGCCAAGGCGAGCCGGATATCCCCTTGTTTTGCCAAGGATTTCGAGGCAAACAGAGAGAGGGCAGACAGGGGGGAGAAGGTGGCGGATTTCGCCTCTTTGATAGAGGGCGCGCAAATCGACTGGGTAGAGGACGGGCCTTGGCTTGCGCTGCTGCTGATGCTGGTCAGCGGCATCGTCCTGCCAGCGCTGCTTTACAGCCTGTTTGACCGCTGGGCAGCCCGGCGGCTGAAAGTGGACACCGTCGCACTGGCGACCCGGTATGGCGGCTTCATGAACTCCTGGGCCGTGTTCGGCCGTCACGCCACCGAATATCGCGACCTGCGCCCGCTTTTTCCCAATGCCCAGGCGGCCGAACTGGCGCGGTTCGAGGACGGTACGGCGACTATCGCAGCGCGGTTCAGCAGTCAACAAGCCGCCGAGCAGGCCGCGGAGCAGCGCTTTGCAAGCTTCGCTGCTGCCGGGGTCGAATATGCCGATGCCGGCATCAGCTTTCAGACAGCAAGCAGGCCCGGTACCTACGCGCGCGGCCAATGGCTGGTGATCGGCGACAGCCTGTTTGCCTTCTATGCGCCGAATTCGGCTCTGCTGGCCAAGCGGCGCCGAGCGACGCCCGCATTGCGCGCCAGCCGTTTCCCCGGGCCTTTACGGTTGCTGCATAGCCGGGCCGGCCATGGCGTGGTCGTCGCGCTGTGGGTTGTGGGCCACTTGATCATAGCAGCCCTGATGCTGGAGCGGACGGCGTGGCAACCCGGTGAAGGGACGCCGGTCGCCGAGGACGAGTTGCGCCGCCGCCTGACATTGCTGGAGCAGCATCGCGATCGCGTCCGTGCCGTAGCAGTTACGGATCGGGATCGCTTCATGCTGGCGGGCAATCCGCTCGATCTGCGCCGCGGGGACTTCGATCAGCTGGCTGGCCGCACCTGGATCACGGGCATGACCTTGGATTTCGATTCCGGACGCAACGCCGTCAATGCCTTGCTGCTGGTCGGTCAGGTAGGCGAGCCACCTCAGGCCGGGGCTGCGCCGGCACTACCGGAATATTGGCGCAACAATCCGTTTCTGATCGAAAGCGACGATCCTCTGCTGACCGCCGTGCGCGATACCGTACTCACCGGCGGCTGGGGGTGGCAGCCGCAAGTCTTGCCGCGTCTCAGTTTGCCGGAAGCATGGTCTAGCCCGGAACGCTGACTTATAGTTCCACCTCCCAGGTTTAGGGAGGATAGCAGATGCCTAAAGGCTATAAGGCCATGGTGGCCGAGGCGATGGCTGAGATCGTCACGCTTACGCCGCAGCAAGCGGCCGCGAAGCTGAACGACCCGGAAGTCGTGTTTGTCGACATTCGCGATCCGCGCGAGCTGGAACGCGACGGCATGATCCCGAATGCGCTGCATGCTACTCGCGGCATGCTGGAATTCTGGATCGATCCGGAAAGCCCCTATCACCGCAAGGTGTTCAGCGAAGACAAGGAGTTCATCTTTTATTGCGCAGGCGCGCTGCGTTCGGCGCTCGCGACCAAGACAGCGCAGGATATGGGCCTGAAGAAGGTTGCGCATATCGAGGGCGGCTTTGGCGAATGGAAGAAGGCCGGCCTGCCGGTCGCTGCGTGGCAGCCGAAAGTCCCTAAAGCAGAGGGCGAAAAGAAATGAGCGGGCCATTGTCCGGCCTCAAGGTCATCGAAATGCCGGCCATCGGCCCGGTGCCATTCTGCGGCATGCTGCTGGCCGACCTTGGCGCCGATGTGTTGCGTATCGACCGCACGGGCGATGCCGATCTGGGGCTTCCGGTGGAAACGAAGTACGAGCTCGCAGGCCGCGGCAAACGCTCGCTGGCGCTGGATCTGAAAGATCCCAAGGCCATTGAATTGATGCTTCAGCTTGTTGAGAAGGCGGATGTCATCCTGGAAGGTTTCCGACCTGGCGTGATGGAGCGCCTGGGCCTGGGGCCGGACGTGGCCTGTCAGCGCAATCCGAAACTCGTTTATGGCCGGATGACCGGCTGGGGCCAGGATGGTCCGCTGAGCCACGCCGCCGGGCATGACATCAATTACATCGCGCTGACCGGTGCACTGCATGCCATTGGGCATAAGGACGGCAAGCCGGTGCCGCCGCTTAATCTGGTCGGCGATTTCGGCGGCGGTTCGTTGTATCTCGCCATGGGCGTGCTGGCGGCCTTGTTCGAGCGTCAGCAATCCGGCAGAGGGCAGGTGGTCGATGCCGCCATGGTCGACGGCGCAGCATCGCTGATGACCATGTTCTACGGCATGAAGGCGGCCGGCATCTGGACGGATCAGCATGGCGTCAACATCCTCGATAGCGGTGCTCCCTGGTACGACACATATGAATGCAAGGACGGCAAGTTCGTCTCGATCGGGTCCATCGAAGGCAAATTCTATGCCGAGCTCATCAAGGTTCTGGGACTCGATCCTGTAACGCTGCCCAAGCAGCATGACCGCAAGAATTGGGAAAGCCTGCGGGCAGCCTTCGCTGCTGTCTTCAAAACCAGGACGAGAGATGAATGGTGCGCGTTGATGGAAGGCAGCGATATCTGCTTTGCGCCTGTGCTCTCGCTTGAGGAAGCGCCCGGGCACCCGCATATGGCAGCGCGGCGAAACTTCGTCGAACGCGATGGTGTGGTGCAGCCCGCACCGGCGCCGCGCTTTTCGCGCACGCCCGGCGCCATCCGCTCGAAGCCCGCAGCGCGCGGCGAGGGTGGCGAGGATGCCCTGCGCGACTGGGGCGTGATGAACAAGGGGGCAATGCGTGCCGCGTCTGGTGAATAAGGCCGCTCTGTCATCCTGACTGATCGCAGCGTTCACGGTGGCAGTGCTGCCGCTCGATAGACGCCAGATTAAGAAGCTTCGGATAAAGACAGGTTCCCCAGAAAAGAGGAGAAAGTCATGGATTTCGGTATCAGTGGACGCAATGCACTGGTTTGCGCCGCCAGCAAGGGGTTGGGCTTCGGCTGCGCATTGGCCTTGGCCAAGGAGGGGGTCAACGTCACCATCACGGCGCGTAACAAGGATGTGCTGGAAGAAGCAGCGCAGAAGATCCGCGCCGCGGCGCCGGGCGTGACCGTGAAGACGGTCGCCGGCGACATCACCACCGAGGAAGGGCGTCAGCAGGCACTGGCTGCGGCAGGCACTATCGACATCCTGGTGACCAATGCCGGCGGCCCGCCGCCAGGCGATTTCCGCGACTGGGATCGCGATGCCTGGATCAAGGCCGTTGACGCCAACATGATCACGCCGATCCTGCTGACCAAGGCGGTGGTCGACGGCATGGCGCAGCGCAAGTTCGGCCGCATCGTCAATATCACCTCGAACTCGGTGAAGGCGCCAATTCCGCATCTTGGATTGTCGAATGGCGCACGTGCCGGTTTGACCGGCTTCATCAGCGGCGTGGCGCGTCAGGTGGCCAAGGATGGTGTGACGATCAACAACCTGCTGCCGGGCCGTTTCCTGACCGATCGGCTGAAGATCACCATCGGCGCGCAGACCAAGAAAAGCGGGGCTGAGCTGGAAGCCGAGATTGAGAAGCAGGCGGCCACTATTCCCGCTGGCCGCTTCGGCACCGCCGAGGAGTTTGGTCAGGTCTGCGCTTTCCTCTGCTCGGTTCCTGCGGCCTATCTCACGGCGCAGAACATTCTGCTGGACGGCGGCAGCTATCCGGGGACGTTCTAAGCCGCTGCCAAATTTCTGTCATTGAGTGAGAAGGAGGCTTTCGCCTCCTTTTCATTATCCCCTCACGCCGTCTTCATCGAAGCATCCAACGGATGCTGTACCCGGAAGCCGAGCTGCAGTCGGTTCCAGGTATTGATCGCCGATCAGCAAAGTGAGGTTGACCAGTTCGGCATCGCTGAACTGAGCCTTCGCCAGATCGTGATCGGCATCCGGCGCTCCGGTCTGTGCCAGCGGGGTCAGCGCTTCCGTCCAGGCAAGGGCCGCGCGCTCGCAGTCGCTGTATAGCGGGCTCTCGCGCCAGGCGTTCAGCATGTATAGCCGCATTTCGCTTGCGCCCTGCTTGCGTGCATCGGTGGCATGCATATGGATGCAGAAGGCGCATCCATTGATCTGCGATGCACGCAGCTTCACAAGATGCCGGAGGCTTTCCTCCAGGCCGCTTTTGGCCAGGGCGTTTTCCAGCGCCATCATCGCCTTGATGGGTTCCGGGGCGAGCTTGATATGGTCTTTCAATCGGGGGGCATGGCTTCTCCAGTGGGTGTTATTTTGGCCTTCACGGATCCATGACGGTTCACAGGGCGGGTTTGTGTCGCACCGCCCAGCCCCGTTCCGGCGGTTGCCGTCAGGGAAGGGCGGGATGACAGTTTTGAGACCGAGAGGCATGGGTATGCGAGGCCGTTGTGTACCCCTTCGGCGGGCGTTACACTCCATCGCTTTCCAGTGCTTTGGACCCTGGTCCGGAAGGAGCATATGAGCTGGGAAGCCGAGATCGCCGAACTCCGGCGCCGTGAGGAACTCGCTCGCCGCATGGGCGGAGCGGAGAAGGTCAAACGCCAGCATGACGGTGGCAAGCTGACGGTGCGCGAACGCATCGACCGTCTGCTCGATGCTGGCACTTTTCATGAGATCGGCGCCATCGCCGGACGCGGCCAGTACGACGCCAACGGCGATCTGGTCGATTTCAGCCCCACCAATTTCGTTTTCGGCCGTGGTCGGATCAACGGCCGGCCGGTCGTAGTCGGTGGCGATGACTTCACCGTCCGCGGCGGAGCGGCCGATGCCTCGATCTGGCAGAAACAGGTTCATGCCGAACAGATGGCGCGCGAGCTGCGTATTCCCATGATTCGGCTGGTCGATGGCACGGGCGGCGGCGGTTCGGTGAAGTCCCTGGATATGGACGGCCGCACCTATGTTCCCATGATGCCGGGCTGGGATCATGTGGTGGCGAATCTCAGCACGGTTCCGGTGGTGTCGCTGGCGCTTGGCTCTGTGGCGGGATTAGGCGCAGCGCGCGCTGTCAGCAGCCATCTTTGCGTGATGGTCGAAGGCATCTCGCAGATGTTCATCGCCGGTCCGCCGGTAGTAGCCCGCACCGGCGTGCAGATGACCAAGGAGGAACTGGGCGGCGCCGAAATCCATATGCGTGCGGGTGCGGCCGATCTGTCCGTGGCGACGGAGGATGAGGCGTTTGAGGCGGCGCGGCGCTTCCTGTCCTATCTGCCGCAATCGGTCTACGACTTGCCGCCGCGCGTCACGCCGCAGGATGACGTCAATCGGCGCGAAGAGAAGCTTCTTTCCATCGTGCCGCGCGACCGGCGGCGTGTCTACAAGATGCGTGACATCCTCGACATGACGTTGGATGCCGGCAGCTTCTTCGAGATCGGCCGCCTGTATGGCCGCTCGGTGATCACCGGACTGGCGCGGCTGGATGGCTGGCCCGTCGCGGTGCTGGCCAGCGATCCCTATCATTATGGCGGCGGCTGGACGGCGGATTCCTCGCACAAGATCACGCGCTTCGTCGACCTGGCCGAGACCTTTCATCTGCCGGTCGTGCATTTCGTCGATATTCCCGGTTTCCTGATTGGACCGGAGGCCGAACAGGCCGGCACCATCCGGCATGGCGCGCGGGCGCTAGCGGCGGTGTATCAGGCGACTGTGCCCTGGTGCTCGATCATCGTACGCAAGGCTTTCGGCGTCGCCGGTGCCGGGCATTCCAATCACGCACGGCTGCACTATCGTTATGCTTGGCCCTCGGGCGACTGGGGGAGCCTGCCGCTTGAGGGCGGCATCGAGGCAGCTTACCGCGCCGAACTGGAGAAAGCCGACGATCCAGCCGCTCTGCTCAAGCAGATCGAGGACCGCCTGAACAAGGTGCGCTCGCCATTCCGAACGGCCGAGGCCTTCCTGGTGGAAGAGATCATCGATCCGCGCGACACACGCCCGCTGCTTTGCGAATTTGCCAATCTGGCCGCGCCACTGCGGCGGCCGGGTGTTCCAACCTTCGGGTACAGACCATGACAACTACCACCGATATCCCGAACATTCCCAACGAGAAGAAAGCGGCGCCAAAGCCGATCATTCTCACGTCGCATCCCAGCAAGGTGGAAGGGGCCAAGCCGCTGCCCATTGAATGGGGCATGGCGGATCCGATCCTGCGCGGCCCGGTGGTGGCGACGCTGAAAAACCCTGGCGGCAAGAATGCTATCGGCACGCATTCCGGCGCCTATTCGCTTTATCGTGCGCTGGCGATTGCTGCAGGGCAGCTCAAGGCCGAGCACAAGCCCGACCTGACCAATACGACGCCGGCCGAACCCATCGGGCCTTTCCCGCAATGGGCCGATCCCGAGAAGATCGTCTCGCTCGATCCCTGGGGCCATATGACGGCCGAGGTCTTCGCCGAGCAGATCGCGGCGGGTTGGGACATCCGCCCCACCATCGCGGTTACCAAGGCGCATATCAACATGCCGGAGCTGCAGCAGGCGGTACAGGCCGGCCGCCTGAAGCCAGACGGCAATATCCTGGCCGCCAATGGCGATGTGAAGGTTACCAAGATTGCCGTCGAGCCGGTCTGGTGGCTGCCGGGCGTCGCCAAGCGGTTCAAGATCAGCGAGACCGAATTACGCCGCGGCTTGTTCGAGCAGACCGGCGGCATGTTCCCGGAACTGGTTACGCGCCCCGACCTGAAGGTCTTCCTGCCGCCCATCGGTGGCATGACGATCTATCTGTTCGGCGACCCGCGCAAGCTGGGCCAGACCGAAACCAAGATCGCCTGCCGGGTTCATGACGAGTGCAACGGCTCAGATGTCTTTGGTTCGGATATCTGCACCTGCCGCCCCTATCTGGCGCATGGCATCGAGGTTTGCATCGAGCAGGCGCAGCAGGGCGGGGTGGGCGTCATCGTCTATAACCGCAAGGAGGGCCGCGCGCTGGGCGAAGTCACCAAGTTCCTCGTCTACAACGCGCGCAAGCGGCAGGAAGGCGGCGACCGCGCCGAGGCCTATTTCCAGCGCACCGAATGCGTAGCTGGCGTTCAGGACATGCGCTTCCAGGAGTTGATGCCGGATGTGCTGCATTGGCTTGGCATCAGCCGCATCGACCGTCTGGTATCGATGAGCAACATGAAGTTCCAGCCCATCGTCGATAGCGGTATCCAGGTGGTCGAGCGGGTGCCGATTCCGGACGAATTAATTCCGGCCGATGCCAAGGTGGAGATGGACGCCAAGAAGGCAGCCGGTTACTACACCGAGAAAGTGCCTGACGCTGAAGAGTTGAAGAAGGCCAAGGGCCGCGGTCTCGAGGAGTAACAAACTTGGGTAATCTGAATGATCCGGCGCAGGCGGTAGCCTGGCTGCGTTCGCCGGAAGCAATTCGCGCGCGTTGTCATGAACTGCTGGCGCTCGGCGAGCGAGATGCTCTGCCGAATTTCCACGTCCATTTCGACGCCATGCCGGCGGCGGCGGACTATGTCGCAAAGGTGATCCGGGAGAACTATCCGACCCTGGAGATTCCCTATCACGCGCGGTGGCGTCACTTCGCCGCTGGCGGCATTGATCGCTGGGGCAAGCTGGCTGCTGAATTGAAGGATGTCGATCAGGACGAAATCGCCCGCATCCGCTTCGATCTCTGCGTTACCAGCGTGTTGCTGGATGCTGGCGCAGGTCCGGACTGGAAATACGCCGAGGCCGAAACGGGGCAGACGATCGCACGTTCGGAAGGTCTGGCTGTCGCCAGCCTGCATGCCTTCCGCAGTGGGCTTTTCTCAGGCGACAGGGCGCAGCCTTTGCGCGCTGATGCGGCCGGACTTTGTCCGATCCCGCCTAACGCCATCGAAAAGGCGTTCCAGGTGACCGAGAAGAATCCGCTGGTCGGCGTCGAAGGCCGCGCCGCCCTGATGCGTAATCTCGGCGCTGCCCTGAAGGCGCGGCCGGATCTGTTCGGCCGCGATGCCCGCATCGGCGGCCTCTATGACTACCTGAGGCGCCAGGCGCAAGACGGCAAGCTGCCGGCGCGTACCATCCTGTCGGCTGTGCTGGATGGTTTCGGGCCGATCTGGCCTTCGCGTATGACCATGGATGGCGTCAATCTGGGCGACGTCTGGCGGCACCGGGGCATCGTCAGCGGCGACCTGACCTCTGGCTTGGTGCCATTCCATAAACTATCGCAATGGCTGACCTACTCGCTGGTCGAGATATTCGAGGATGCAGGCATTGCAATCACCGGCCTCGATGACCTCACCGGCCTGCCCGAATATCGCAATGGCGGGCTGTTCCTCGATCTGGGGGTGCTCAGTCTGCGCCATGAGGCTTTGGGGCAGTTCGCCCTTCCGGTGGAAGACGAGGCAGTGGTGGAGTGGCGGGCATTGACGCTGGCGCTGCTGGATCGTATCGCCGATCGGGTGCGCGAGCGCCTGGGCAAGACCAAAGCCGAAATGCCGCTGGCGCGCATTCTGGAAGGCGGTACCTGGGCGGCAGGCCGCAAGATCGCCCGCGAGAAGCGTCCCGATGGCGGGCCGCCCTTGCGAGTGGTCAGCGACGGCACGGTTTTCTGATATCAGTAGCGGGGGACATTAATCCATGAACGCCTTTCCGAACGTCACGGTTGTCAGCCACCCTCTGGTGCAGCACAAGCTGACACTGCTCCGCCGCAAGGAGGTATCGACGGCTGAATTCCGCCGCCTCGTCCGCGAACTGAGCCTGCTGCTGGCCTATGAGGTTACCCGCGACCTGCCGCTGGAAAAGACCGATATCGAAACCCCGCTGGAGCCGATGAAGGCGCCGCTGCTTTCGGGCAAGAAGCTGTGCTTCGTGTCCATCCTGCGCGCCGGCAACGGCATCCTGGACGGCATGCTCGATCTGGTCCCCTCGGCCCGCGTCGGTCATATCGGCCTTTATCGCGATCCCGAAACCCTGGTGCCGGTCGAGTATTACCTGAAGCTGCCCGACGATATCCGGGAGCGCTTAGTGATCGTCGTCGATCCGATGCTGGCGACTGGCCATTCCGCCGCGGCGGCCGTGCAGCGGATCAAGGAGGCGGGGGCAACCCAGATCAAGTTCGTCTGCCTGCTGACGGTCCCGGAGGGGCTGCGGGTGATGTACGACAATCATCCCGACGTGCCGGTCTTCACCTGCGCCGTGGACCGCCAGCTGGATGATCATGGCTATATCCGCCCTGGTCTGGGTGATGCCGGCGACCGGATCTACGGCACCAAATGATGGCTGAAATAAAGCCTTTCGTATCCGTCATCACAGCGTAACAAAGCGGCCTGGGGCATATTCGGCGCAATCCGAAAAAGTTTCCCTTGGAGCCATGTCATGGCCGCTCTTTTCCTTCGACGCGCTTTGCGCGTAACGCTTACGCTTGCTACCGCCGCCATCGCGGGCGTCGCCGCCCATAGCTGGGCGGCTTCTGACACCTTCGATCAGTCGGGCGATATCCAGCCGGTGGCTGCCTCCGTGGCGCCGCCGCGCATCGTCGGCCAGGAATCACGGCTCGGCCGCCCGGTGGCTCTGGGCAGCCGGATCGCCAGTGGACCGGGCTCGGGTCTGAAATTCACGCTGAACGACCGCTCGACGGTGATCATCGGCCCGAATAGTGCAATCAGCGTCGACGAGTTTGCCGCTGACCGGGTCGTGCTGCGGCTCGAGCGCGGCAGCTTCTATGTCGACTCCGCCAACCCCGGTAGCCTGTATCTCGTCCTGCCGACCGGGACGGTGACAGTAAAGGCTTCCACCGTGGCGGGCCGGATTGGCCCGAACGGGACCGAGATCGCTCTTCTTAGCGTCGGCCGCGCCGAGGTGATGGGCTTCGGCGGCTATGGCGTTCGCCTCGACCAGCCCGGCGAGGCGACTCGCATCATCGGCCTGGGTGCGCCGACCCAGCCGTCGCTGCTCTCGCCGCAGCGACTGCAGGACTATGTCGGCCTGGCGGGGCAGGTTGCGCTGCTGCAGCACTGACCTCGTCCGGACCGCCCTAGGCGAGTCGCGCGCTCCGGGGGCGTCCGCGAGCGCGGTGACCTGCAGAGGAGTCCTAAAAGCGGGTGTTCCCGTGCTTCTGCCAGACTGTCGACACTTTTCGGCTGACTGATAGAAAAGCCGCATGAAATGCGGCTTTTTTTGCATCTTGAACTTCCGGGGTGGCGGGGGGCGTGACCCCCGGGACACGGTAGCTGCAAAAAAAATCGTCAGGGGGGCGATTTCCTATTGCAATAGGGGGGGGATGCTGTAAATACGGCCCCATTGACGCACCCGCACGTGCCGATGGCCCCTGGCAGGTTATGCAACGACGAACGCGTCTCTTTTGGTGGCACAGCTAAACGGTTGTGCCGGTTCAGAGCCGGTCCGAGAGGGAGGTTTCGATGCTTGCTGCAGCCAAGGACGGCCGCACGACGAACCGTCTTCGACGTGAACAGTCGAAGCGAGTAGAGCTGGGTCAGATCACCCCCAAGATGCAGAAGTTCCTCGCCGAGGCGAAGGATCGTGATCCGTTCCTCGTCGTCGACGTGGACGTGGTGGAGCACAACTACCTCGAACTGCGGCGCTTGCTGCCGCTGGCGCGGATTTTCTACGCCACCAAGGCCAACCCGGCTGCCGAGATCGTGCGCCGGCTGGTCAAGCTCGGCTCCAGCTTCGACGTCGCCTCTCCGGGCGAGATCGAGCTCTGCCTGAAGGAGGGCGTGACCCCGGACCGCATCTCCTACGGTTCGACCATCAAGAAGAAGAGCGACATCGCCTGGGCCTATGAGCGCGGCGTGCGGCTTTATGCCTTCGATTCGATTGCCGAACTGGAAAAGCTGGCGGCTGCCGCTCCGGGTGCGCAGGTTTTTTGCCGGGTGCTGATGGAGTGCGATGGCGCCGAATGGCCGCTGTCGAAGAAATTCGGCTGCTCGCCCCGCATGGCGGCTGACCTGCTGGTCAAGGCGCGCGATCTCGGCCTCGACCCGTATGGCATCTCCTTCCATGTCGGCTCGCAGCAGACCGATCTGAAGCAGTGGGACAAGGCGGTCGCTCAGGTGGCCCAGATGTTCACCATCCTGCAGGAATCGGATGTGGACCTGCGGATGATCAATCTCGGCGGCGGTTTCCCGGCGCGCTATCGCTCGGACGTGCCCGCGCTGGAGGCCTATGCCGAAGCGATCAGTCAGGCGATGACCAAGCATTTCGGCAACAATTTGCCGGAAATGATCATCGAGCCGGGCCGTGGCCTCGTGGGCGATGCCGGTGTGATCCAGGCCGAGGTGGTGCTGATCTCGAAGAAGGACTACGACGACGACCGTCGTTGGGTCTATCTCGACATCGGCAAGTTCTCGGGTCTGGCCGAGACGATGGATGAGGCGATCAAGTACCGCATCATCACGCCGCATGACGGCGGGCCGACCGGTCCGGTTTCTATCGCCGGCCCGACCTGCGACAGCGTCGATACTCTGTACGAGAAGGCGGATTACCAGATGCCGCTGGATCTCGAAGTGGGCGACAAGATCCTGATCCTGTCCGCCGGAGCGTACACGACGACCTATTCGTCGGTGGGCTTCAATGGCTTCCCGCCGTTGAAGAGCTACTGCATCTGATAGGTCGGCGGGTTCCGAGCGGGTTACAAAGGCCGGCGGCGCAAGCTGCCGGCCTTTTTGTTGGTACTCCATACTACTGGAATGAGGATCCAAGCTTCGGCAAACCTAGCACTGGTTAGTCCGATCAGCTTGATCTGGAGCAGCCATTTACGGGTTTTCTGTTGCGGGCTGGCAGCGCCTATGTGACAACTTCTGCGCCCATAAAAACGCGTAAAACGAGAAAACAGGTGAAGAATGGGAGGCAGGCAACAGATGCTGGGGGGCCATCGGCTGCGACGCTATCGGTCGCGGTCTGCTGCACCCCAAGCCACCCCATCATTTTTCCAGTCGGACATCGCAGCGGCACGATGAGAGGGACGCTTTGAGCAATCCGCCTTTTGGCGAGGACCGCTTTCTGGCTGCGCTCGGCCGTCATCGCGACGTGCTGGAGGACGTCGCGCCAGCCGCGCAGCATCCAAGCGCGCTGCTGTCTGAGGCACTGGAGACGATAGGCGAGGGGCTGGCCGTCTGGGACGCCGATACCACCCTCGTGCATTTCAATGGCCGGCTTTCCGAATTATTCGGTTTGGCCGCTGGCGATATCCGGCAAGGGCTGTCTGCCAGGGATTTCCTGCGCCTGCTGATCGAGCGTGGCGCCCTGACAATCCGTGCGGAAGAGGCTACGGCTTGGATCGACGCCTATATCGACGCGTCGACAAAGGCCGACCGCAAGCAAGAAGTGCGGTTGACCGATGGCACCTGGCTGAATTTCGACTGGCGGCGTCTGCCTACTGGTGGATACGTCTCCGTCTTTACCGACATTACGCTTCGCAAACGGGCGCAAATCCGTCTCCGGCAGGCAGAAGCCAAATACCGCCAGATATTCGACAATGTTCACGAGGGCATCATCCAGGAGACGCCCGAGGGGCGGGTGCTGGCGGTCAATCGCGCCGGTGCTGCCATCTTTGGCTTCCATTCGCCAGAAGAGATGCTGGCTACGGTCTTCAATGCCGCCGAGCAGCTCTACGTGAATCCCGAGCGCCGCGATGAATTGCTCAAGCAGCTTGAGCGGCATGGCGTGGTGCGGGACTTCCGCTCCGAGATGCTGCGGCGCGACGGTTCCAGGATCTGGGTTTCCAAAACCCTGCGCCGGGTGACCGACGACCGCGGCAACGCGGTGATGATCGAGGGCATGTTCCGTGATATCAGCGCGCAGCGCCGGGCAGAACAGCAGCTCATGATGGCGAAAGAGCAGGCTGAGGCGGCCAGCCGGGCGAAATCCGATTTCCTTGCGAATATGAGCCATGAGCTGCGCACGCCGCTCAACGCCATTCTCGGTTTTTCCCAAGTGCTGCTCGATGAGATGATGGGCCCGCTTGGCAGTGAGAAATATCGCGAGTACAGCCGCGACATCGTGGCCAGCGGCGAGCATTTGCTCGCCTTGATTAACGATATCCTCGACATGGCCAAGGTCGAATCCGGCATGATGAGCCTGGACGAGGAATGGATCGACCTGAACGAAAGCCTCGATGCCGCCTTGCTGCTGGTGCGCGAACGGGCCACGGCCCATCGCATCGCGCTGCGCAAGCAGATGCCGACGCCGGCGCCGACCATCTGGGCCGATGCCCGGCGGCTGCGGCAGATCTGGATCAATCTGCTCAGCAACGCGGTGAAATTCACCCCGCAGGGCGGCGCCGTGGAAATCCGCTGCGATATTCTTCCGGATGGCGGCATAGAAGTGGTTGTCGCCGATACGGGTATCGGCATACCGGAAGAAGACATCGAACGCGTGCAGCAGCCTTTCAATCAGGTGGCCAGCGCCCTGTCGCGCAGCCATGAGGGGAGCGGGTTGGGATTGTCGCTATCCCGCAGCCTGATCGAACTGCATGGTGGTGAGCTTCATCTTGCAAGCCAGGTTGGCATCGGCACGACGGTCACGGTCAGCCTGCCTGCGGAGCGCTGCCGTCCCGGCGCGTTAGCCGGTATGCAGGACCAGCTTGCCGACCGCCCCGCGATCAGCCATGAGGCGCAAGGCTTGAGCGGCGTCCGCGAGGCGGTAGATGCCACCCAGCCGGGGCCGTCCCTCGCCGCTGACTAGCCACTCATTCAAGGCTGACTGGAGTTGCCGCGCCGTCAGGGGATCGCGGCGTGTTTGCTCGCCAGCGCGGACACCGATGAGTTCCGCTTCCCTAAGCAGCAGGCGATTGGCGGGAAGTTTGGGGTGCCGCCCCGCGGCAAAGCCAATCACCAGATATCGGCTGCCCGCGGCAATGCCTCGCCAAGTCGCATCAAATAAGTCGCCGCCTACCGGATCGAAGACGATATTGACGCCTTGTCCGCCAGTGACGGTACGGACTTGATCGATCCAATCGTATTCGGCTGGATCGACGCAGATGGCGGCACCTGCCGCGACCGCCGCTTCGCGCTTCGCCGGCGATGAAGCGACAGCGATGACGCGGGCTCCCAGCCGGCTTCCCAGCGTCACTGCCGCCAAGCCTGTACCACCGCCAGCGCCAAGCACCAGCAGACTTTCGCCGGCTCGAAGACGGCCCCGTGCCACCAGTGCCACCCAGGCCGTTGCGGCCGCGACAGGGAAGGCTGCTGCTTCCTCGTAGGACCAGTCTGCCGGCTTGCGCAGCAGGCCCTCGGCGCGGGCGACCGCCTCCTCGGCATAGCAGCTTCCGCCGCGGAGAATGACGGCATCGCCGATCTGCCAGCCGGAAGTCTCGGGCCCGATCTCAATGACATCGCCAGCCGCTTCAAATCCCGGCACGAAGGGCAAGGACGGCTTATGCTGGTACTCGCCCGCGATTTGCAGAAGATCCGGGAAATTGACGCCGGCGGCGCGCAGCCGGATGCGCACTTCCCCGGGCTTCAGCGCCGGGCGCGGCAAATCCGCGAGGGTCAGCAGTTCGGGAGAGCCGAGCTGCTGACAGAGAATGGCACGGTAGGTGGTCATATCGTCGCCCTGATCAGCCCTCGGTAGTCCCTATAGATGCAGGCCAAAAACACCCCATTCGGCATTGCCCCCTAGGGCGGGGTCCGCTACTTTCCGCGCGGTTTTTGGGCTCCGGTTCGCAGACAGCGCAGGACGGAACATGAAGGTTAAGGGCGTACCCTACCGCACCATCTGGGTCAACGACGACGGCTGGTCGATCGGCATCATCGATCAGACCAAGCTGCCGCATGCTTTCGTCACCACCAGTCTGAAGACCTGGGAAGAAGCGGCCCATGCGATCAAGGCGATGATCGTGCGCGGCGCGCCGTTGATCGGCGCCACCGGCGCCTATGGCCTCGCTCTGGCAATGCGCGTCGATCCGTCCGATGCAATGCTGGAAAAGGCCTATCAGGTCATCAACGAGACGCGCCCGACTGCGATCAACCTGAAATGGGCGCTGGACCGGGTTCGCAATGCGTTGCACAACCGTCCGCCGGCCGAGCGCGCCGCCATCTCCTACAAGATTGCCGCTGAAATTTGTGAGGAAGATGTCGCTACCTGTTCGGCCATCGGCGACCACGGCTTGACCTTGATCGAGGAAGCATATGAAAAAACCGGACGCAAGCGTGCGGTGAACGTGCTCACCCATTGCAATGCTGGCTGGCTTGGATGCGTCGATTGGGGCACGGCGATCGCGCCGATCTACAAGGCGCACGACAAGGGCATTCCCGTGCATGTCTGGGTCGACGAGACGCGGCCGCGTAACCAGGGCGCTTCGCTCACCGCCTGGGAGCTGAACAGCCATGGCGTGCCTCATACCGTGATCGTCGACAATGCCGGTGGTCATCTGATGCAGCATGGCAAGGTCGATCTCTGCATCGTCGGCACTGACCGCACCACCCGCGACGGCGATGTCTGCAACAAGATCGGTACCTATCTGAAGGCGCTCGCGGCCAAGGACAACAATGTGCCTTTCTATGTGGCGCTGCCCCATTCCACCATCGACTGGACCATCCGCGACGGCGTGAAGGAAATCCCGATTGAGGAACGCGCCCAGGAAGAGGTCATCGTAATGAGCGGCCGTACCGCCACGGGCGAGGTGGTCCCCGTCACCATCACGCCGGAAGGCAGCAAGGCCGCCAATTATGGCTTCGACGTTACGCCGGCACGTCTGGTCACCGGGCTCGTCACCGAGCGCGGCATCTGCGCCGCCTCGGAAGAAGGTCTCATTAAGCTTTATCCCGAATTCGCCAAGTAGGAATTTGCCGACATGAAGAATCTTTGGTCCGACCGCGACGCCAAGGCCGCCATCGCCCATTACGCCAAGCAGGGTGTCAACGAGGATCTGGCGCTGCGCACCTACACCACGCGTCTGCTCGGGGGCGTGCCGGCTCTGGTGCAGCATGGCGGCGGTAATACCTCGGTGAAGACCGTGATGAAGGACCTGCTCGGCAAGCCGGTCGACGTGCTCTGCGTGAAGGGCTCGGGCTGGGACATGGCGGTGATCGAGCCGCCGGGCCTGCCGGCGGTGCGCCTGCACCCGCTGCAGGAACTGATCAAGCTCAAGCAGCTTTCCGACGAAGAGATGGTCAACGTCCAGCGCATCAATCTGCTGGATGCTTCTTCACCAAATCCTTCGGTCGAGACGCTGTTCCACGCCTTCCTGCCGCATAAGTTCATCGACCACACGCATGCCAATGCAATCCTGGCGATCAGCAATCAGCCGAATGGCCGTGCCATCTGCGAGAAGCTGTTCGGCAAGAAGGTGATCATCCTCGACTATATGTTCTCCGGCTTTGTTCTGGCGAAGAAGGCCGCTGAAGCCTATGCCAGACAGCCCGATGCGGAAGGCCTGGTTCTGCTCAAGCACGGCATCTTCACTTGGGGCGACAATGCCAAGCAGGCCTATGATCGGATGATCAAGTTCGTCTCCATGGCGGAGAAGCGTCTGGCCGAAGGCAAGAAGAGGATCGTCCAGGCCAGGCTGCCGAAGAAGGTTGCTCCGCTGAAAGACGTGCTGCCGATCCTGCGCGGCCTGCTTGCGGTGTCCACCGATCAGGACGGCGGCTTCAAGCGCTGGATTTTCGATGTTCGTGGCGGCGAGCAGAATCTCGCCTTCGTGAATGGTAAAGAGGTGGCGCGCTACAGTCAGCAGGGCACGGCGACGCCGGAGCATGTCATTCGCATCAAGCCCTGGCCGCTGGTTCTGCCGGCGCCGGAAGCCGGCAAGCTGGATGAGTTCACCGCTGCCGCCAAGACGGCGATTGCCAAGTTCGCCGAGAAATACACGGCCTATTTCAACCGCCAGAATGCCAAGGCCGAGCAGAAGAAGATCATGCTCGACGTCCTGCCGCGCGTGCTGCTGATCCCGGGCCATGGCCTTGTCGCCGTGGGCAAGTCGCGCAAGGAGGCGAGCGTCGCTGCCGATCAGGCCGAGACGATGGTGGAGGTGATCACCAAGGCCGAAAGCATCGGCCGGTTCGAAAGCATCTCCGAACGCGACATGTTCGATATCGAATACTGGTCGCTGGAACAGGCCAAGCTCGGCAAGGGCGCCGAGAAGCCGCTGGCGCGTCAGGTCGCGGTGATTACCGGCGGTGCGGGTGCTATCGGAGCGGCGACGGCCAAGGCTTTCGCCGCTGAGGGCGCGGAGGTGGCCGTGCTTGATCTTGATGGCGTCAAGGCCGCCGAAGTGGCCAAGAAGCTGGGGGGCATCGGGATTGCCTGCGATGTCACCAAGCCGGATGCCGTCAAAGCGGCCTTCGCGAAGATCGTGCAGCATTTCGGTGGCGTCGATATCGTCGTTTCCAATGCCGGCAATGCCTGGGGCGGCAAGATCGGCGAGGTTTCGGACGAACTGCTGCGCAAATCTTTCGAGCTGAATTTCTTCAGCCATCAGTACGTCGCGCAGACCGCTGTGCAGATCATGCTCAAGCAGAAAACCGGCGGTTGCCTCTTGTTCAATGCTTCCAAGCAGGCGGTCAATCCCGGCCCGGATTTTGGCCCCTATGGTTTGCCGAAGGCTGCAACGCTGTTCCTATCGCGCCAGTACGCGCTGGATTACGGCGATCAGGGTATCCGCTCGTCGGCGGTCAACGCCGACCGTATCCGCTCGGGCTTGCTCACCGACGAGATGGTGGCCAAGCGTTCCAAGGCGCGTGGCGTCTCCGAGAAGGAGTATATGGCTGGCAATCTGCTCAAGCGTGAGGTGAAGGCCGAAGACGTGGCGCAGGCTTTCGTGCAGCTTGCCATGGCGCAGAAAACGACCGCTGCCGTGGCCACCGTGGATGGCGGCAATATCGCGGCAGCGCTGCGGTAAGTTCGAAGTCTGTCGTTCTTTGCTGTCGTCATCCCCGGGCTCGGCCCGGGGATGACGTTCAATTACGGCATCTGCAATCCCCGCACGAGCACCGATACCGTATCGGCGCCGGCATGGCGGTCCTTGGAGATTTCCGCGTATTCCGGATCGTGCATGAAGCGCTCGGCTTCGGCCTGATCGGGGAAGCTCATGATCACCACCTTGTCGCGGTCCCAGTCGCCCTCCAGACGCAGCGGCTTTTCGTCTGCTGCGAGCACCTGGCCCTTGAAGCGCTTGAACACGCCAAAGAACTTCGCCTGATAGCGGTTGTAGGCGTCGCGGTCTTTGAATTTCAGCTGGGCGATGATGTAGACGGCCATGGCATCAGATCTCCAGCCGGGCCACGACCTGGCCTTCCTTTACGGCATCGCCCTCGGCGACGGTCAGCGCGGACAGCTTCCCCGATTTGGGTGCCTCGACCGGGATTTCCATCTTCATCGATTCCAGGATCATCACCAGATCGCCGCTGTTCACTGCCGCGCCGGCCTCGGCTTCGATCTTCCACACCTTTCCTGTGACTTCTGCTTTAATGTCGATAACGGGCATGCTTCCTCCTCGATTCACCATCTTTCTAGCTGGAAGCCTTTGCGCCGTCTGCATAAAATGCGACGGCACAAGGGGTGGTAAATGGCTTGCCGCAGCGTTGTCTTGAACTTGGCCTCTGCGATTGCCGTAACGGCAATCCTTGGAGGATGTCAGACCTATAATGGCCTGCGGCGGGACCTGGGCGTTGACCCGGTCGATCCGCAGCGTGCTACTGCCGGCGCTCCGCAAATGGCCTCTGCGGCGCCGACGCTGGCATCATCCAGCATGCCGCTGCGGGCAGGCGATGTTTCCCAGGCAAGCTGGGCGGCGCAGCGCGCTGCCAGCTACACCAGCCAGTCCAACACAACGCCAGTCGATTACACGCCGTCGGTTAAAAAGGTCGAAGAGGAGGCGAAGCCTGCTGAAGACCAGCCGGCCAGCAGTCAGCCGGCCAGCAGTCAGCCGGCCAATGTCAAACCGGCCGTTCTGAAACCCTCCGGCCAGCCGATCCCGATCAAACCCGGCGCCGCCATGCCGCATCCGAGTTCGGCCTCGGCGTCAGTCGCGGCTTCATCCGCTTCGCCCAAGAGCACGCCTGCCCTGGCTGCTTCTCCCGCAACGCCGTCTGCGTCCGCTATGCCTGCCGGCTACAAGCCTTCCGTTGCGGCCCCGGCCGTGCCGGTTGCGAAGGCGACAGCCGCAGCGGCGGATAAACCTGTATCCGCGAGCGCCGGGCCCTGGCGCGCGCATCTTGCCTCGCACCGCACTGAAGGTGCGGCGATCAACGAATGGCAGGAATTGCTCAAGCGCGATCCCAATCTTTATGGCCAGTTCGATCCCAGAATCGAATGGGTCGACTTGAAGGATCGCGGCTCGTTTGCGAGGCTGATGATCGGCGGCTGGGCCGACCGCAAGGAAGCCGATGCTGCTTGCGCCAGGATCCGCGGCCCGCAGCGCTACTGCGCGGCGGTGAAGGAATAGGGCAGCGTCACCTTCACAATCACAGCAAAAAGGCCGGGTTTTCACCCGGCCTTTTGAATTTCATTGGCTGATGCCGATCAGGCGGCAGCTTCCGCGGCCCGCTGCGCCTTCTTGCGCTCGTTCGGATCCAGCAGCTTCTTGCGGATGCGGATGGACTTCGGCGTGACTTCGACCAGCTCGTCGTCACCGATATAGCTGATCGCCTGTTCCAGCGTCATCTTGCGGGGCGGGGTCAGCTTCACAGCTTCATCCTTGCCGGCGGCGCGGATATTGGTGAGCTGCTTCGCCTTCATCGGGTTCACTTCGAGGTCGTTGTCGCGGCTATGCTCACCGATGATCATGCCCTCGTAGACCGGCGTGCCCGGATCAACGAACAGTACGCCGCGCTCCTCGATGTACCACAGCGCGTAGGCGACGGTTTCGCCGGTGCCGTTGGCGATCAGCACGCCGTTGCGGCGGCCGGGGATCGGGCCGCGATGCGGGCCATAGCCATGGAACAGCTTGTTCATGATGCCGGTACCGCGGGTATCGGTGAGGAACTCGCCGTGATAGCCGATCAGGCCGCGTGACGGCGCCAGGAAGGTGATGCGGGTCTTGCCGCCGCCCGAGGGACGCATGTCGCGCAGCTCGGCCTTGCGCAGGCTCATCTTCTCAACCACCACGCCGGTGTAGGCGTCGTCCACGTCGACATGGACTTCTTCGATCGGCTCCAGCAGTTGGCCGTTCTCGTCCTTCTGGAAGATCACGCGCGGACGGCTGATGGAAAGTTCGAAGCCTTCGCGGCGCATGGTCTCTACCAGCACGCCAAGCTGCAGCTCGCCGCGGCCGGAAACCTGGAAGGCATCCTTCTCGTCGGTCTCGGTGACGCGGATCGCGACATTGCCCTCGGCCTCGCGCAGCAGGCGCTCGCGGATCACGCGGCTCTGCACCTTGCTGCCTTCCTTGCCGGCAAACGGCGAGTTGTTGACCGAGAAGGTCATGGCCAGGGTCGGTGGATCGATCGGATTGGCCGGCACGGCCTCGGTGACGGACGGATCGCAGATCGTGTCGGCGACGGTGGTGGTGGTCAGGCCGGCAATGGCGATGATGTCACCTGCCTGCGCTTCCTCCACCGGCACGCGCTCGATGCCACGGAAGGACAGCAGCTTGGTGGCGCGGCCCGCTTCGATTTCCTTGTCGCCGCGCAGGGCATGGATCGGCGCATTCACCTTGATCTTGCCCGAGTAGATGCGGCCGGTGAGGATACGGCCCAGGAAGTTGTCGGCCTCCAAAGTCGTGACCAGCATCTTAAACGGCGCGTTGACGTCCACCTTCGGCGGCGGCACATGGCGCACGATCAGGTCGAAGAGGGGCGACAGGTCCTTGCGCGGTCCTTCCAGGCTGTCATCGGCCCAGCCGGAACGGCCCGAGGCGAACATCACCGGGAAGTCGAGCTGCTCTTCCGTGGCATCCAGGGCGGCGAACAGGTCGAAGACCTCTGAATGGACCTCGATGGGCCGGGCATCCTGACGGTCGACCTTGTTGATGACGACGATGGGGCGCATGCCAAGGCCTAGGGCCTTGGTCAGCACGAACTTGGTCTGCGGCAGCGGGCCCTCGGCAGCATCGACCAGCAGGACGACGCCATCGACCATGTTCAGGATGCGCTCGACTTCACCGCCGAAATCGGCATGGCCGGGGGTGTCGACGATGTTGACCCGGGTACCGCGCCATTCCACCGAAGTGCACTTGGCCAGGATGGTGATGCCGCGCTCGCGCTCCAGATCGTTGGAGTCCATCACGCGCTCGGCCACCTGCTGGTTTTCGCGGAATGAACCGGACTGGCGCAGCAAGGCATCGACCAGGGTTGTCTTGCCATGGTCGACGTGGGCGATGATGGCGATGTTGCGGATATCCATGCGCTTACACAAAAAGGCCCGGTCGTCCGATGGACAGGCGGCCAGGCGCGATTCCTCTGGGTTTGGCTTGAAAGCTGCGGCGTATATACGGCGGGGCAGGGCCGGTTACAAGTGAAGATTTGCTGCGCTGCGGCAGCACATCCAGAAATTAACCATTTCAGAGGCTTAACCTATCAGCCCGGGAGGGGCGCGACTGCCAACCTGGTTGAATACGGCGGTACTCAAACCTGCCTAACTAGCCATAATGAAATCACAAATCCTATCCCCTTGGCGAAGGCAGAATGGCCTTCCGAGCTACAGGTGGAAATCTAGGAACCCTTATCGTTCATTTTGTCTGCACCTGCGGTCTTGCTCGCAGTTTTTGTTCCATGCGGGTGTGCCAGTGACGTATCGGCGCCCCCGGCGAGAAACAGCTAATGGAGGGACAAAGTGGGTGGGCAGATATCCATACTGCTGGTTGATCAGAGCCGATTATTTCGAGAAGGCCTGAAACGCATATTTCAGGACAGCGTTTTTCAAGTCAGCCACGAGGCAGCGGCCTTGTCGGAAGCGTTGGACAAGCTGAAATCCTCGCCCGACACCAACATTCTGCTGACTGAACTCCCCGTCGGCAATGCCGCATCCCCCTCGGACGTCATTGGGGCGATCCGCGATACGGCGCCAAACACCCGCATCGTCGTCCTGACGAACGATAACGACGGCGTGTCCCTGATGCGGGCGCTGGACGCCGGTGTCGATGGCTATCTGCTGAAGAGCATGTCGGCGGACGCTCTGAAGCAATCCCTCCATCTCGTCATGCTAGGCGAGAAGGTTTTTCCGACCGATCTGGCCCGTTGCCTGGTGAATGGCGCGCAGGTCCCGTCCGGCAGCAGCGGAACAGGCCGGCGGACGGCTTCCGGCCGCGGCCTGTCCGAGCGTGAGATGCAGATCCTGAATTGCCTGCTGGGTGGGGATTCCAACAAGATGATCGCCAACCGGCTGCAGATATCGGAAGGCACAGTGAAGGTCCATCTGAAGGGAATCTTGAAGAAGATCAACGTGCAGAACCGAACTCAGGCCGCGATCTGGGCGCTCAATAATGGGATGGCGCAGACTGCCCAGCATTCCGGCCTCAAGGCCTGAGAGGATTTAGCCCCAGCGGTTCGTGTAGCTGCCTGCGGGCAGCTTAAGCGCCCGGGTATGTGCGCGATGTTCAGGCCGAGCCTAGGCGTGCAGCCCAGACGGCGGCGAGGCCGGACAGCGCCCGGTTTCGCGCCCGTCTGGGATGGGGACAAGGAGGGAGAGGGGATCCCTACACCCGGAGATCGGCCATGGTACCTTCGGTCTTGCCGGTTTCGACCTTCATCTTCTCTTCGATGGCCTGGCGGATCTCCTCCTCGATGGCCTTGCGCTTCTCGGCGTCCAGCTCGGCCAGCCTCTCTTCGGTGAGGCCTTTGTCTTCCAATATCTGAGCGCGGATGCGCTCGGCGACCGACATGCGAGCGTAGTCGAGGAACTCGTCCTGGACGCTCTTCCTGCCCTCAATTTCCTCGGTCGGGAGACCGCTGGCCGCGCTGCTGGACGAGGGGCTAAAGCTGGGCAAAAGGACGCCGAGGCCACCAATTCCGGAAATCGACATGAGCTTCTCCTTCACAATTCACAACCAGGAGAAGCAATCCGCATGCCAAGAATTTTGGTTAATTCCAGGCTGAAAATCAAAGAAAAATCAGTAATTAAATGATTAATCTTACCTTTTAATTTACCTTAAGTTCGGCAATTCCCGCCGGGGCGGGCAAGTTGAACCTAGGTGTGCCCGCATAAAATATGATGACAATCATCATATTTTATGGTCAACTCATCGGCATGAGATCGCCCGCAAAAGCCAACCTGCTCCAGACGGAATTACCGCTCGGCCGCCCCCGCCGGCTGCGGGGGATCCGTAAGGGCGAAGCCACCCGCCAGTCCATCCTGCGTCATGCCGCCCGCGCCATCCGCGAGGCCGGTCCTGAGCAGGTCGGGGTGGCCGATGTGATGCGCGCAGCCGGACTTACCCATGGCGGCTTCTATGCTCACTTCCCCTCCAAGGACGCGCTGGTCGCCGGCGCCATCGAAGGCATGTTCGCCGAGGGTGCCGCGCGCTTCGCCGCTGTGACCGGTGCCGCCACCGGCAAGGCGGCCCTCAAGGCCTGGATCCAGAGCTACCTGTCGCCCGACCATCGCGACAACCGGGCGGGCGGCTGTGCGGTTGCCGCCCTGAACACCGAGGCCAGCCGTCTTGAGCCGGTGGCGCGGGCGGCCTTCGAGGCCGGCCTGCGCGGCATTGCCGCCCGGTTTGTCCGCCACCTGTCGCCGCCGCTGCCGCCGGAGGAAGCCGAAGCCGCGGCCTGGTCGCTGATGGCTGAACTCTCCGGCACGCTGGCCCTGGCGCGGGTCATTGCCGATCCAAAGCTATCCAACCGCATCCTGGAGGCGGGCCGCGATGCCGCGATGCGCCGCCTCGACGCGCTGCTGCCCTGAAAGGGAAAAGATGACGGTCCAGAAACCCATCCCGGTGGCTGGCGCTGCTGCTGGCCGCGAGGCGCTTCTGCAAGGTCCGATCCTGCCCACGCTGTTGCGGCTGACCTTGCCCAATACCGTGGCGATGGTGGCTACCGCGCTGGCTGCGATTGCCGAGACGACCTATGTCGGCCGCCTGGGCGTCGAGCCGCTGGCTGCCATGGCGCTGGTCTTTCCCATGGCCATGCTGATGCAGATGATGTCGGCGGGTGCCATGGGCGGCGGCGTTTCCTCGGCGATCAGCCGGGCTCTTGGCGCGGGCGACCTGGCGCGGGCCAACACGCTGGCGATCCATGCCATCATCATCGCTCTGGCGGCCGGGTTGTTTTTCACACTGTTCTTCTTTGCTTTGGGGCCGTCCATCTATCGCCTGCTGGGCGGGCGCGACGGTGCGCTGGAGCAGGCCATCCTCTATTCAAATACCATTTTCGCAGGCATCACCGCCGTCTGGCTGTTCAACACCTTCGCTTCGATCCTGCGTGGGACCGGCAACATGATGGTGCCCTCGGTGCTGGGGTTAATCGTGGCCGGGCTGCAGATCGCCATCGGCGGCACGCTCGGGCTGGGATTAGGGCCGGTACCCAAGCTCGGCATCGTCGGCGTAGCCATTGGCGCGGTCTCGGCTTTCGGGCTTGGCGCGCTGTATCTCTTCCTGCATCTGAATGGCCGCCGCGCCCGGCTTCGCCTGACGTTGCAGGGCTTCACTGCTCAGCGCGCGCTGTTCGTCGATATTCTGAAAGTAGGCGCCATGGCCTGCCTGTCCTCGCTGCAGACCGTGGTGACCATTCTGATCTTCACCGGTCTGGTGGCGCGGTTCGGTACGGCCGCCTTGGCTGGCTATGGCATCGGTGCCCGGCTGGAATTCCTGCTGATCCCGATTGCCTTCTCGGTCGGTGTGGCCAGTGTGCCGATGGTCGGCATGGCGATTGGCGCCAAGGACGTGACGCGCGCGCGCCGTGTCGCCTGGACAGCAGGCAGCCTTTCGGCGGCTGCGCTAGCCGCCATCGGCCTTGTCGTCATTATCTTTCCGGATGCCTGGACCAGCCTGTTCACCAGCGACGTGGCCGTGATCAAGGCCGGGCGGCAATATCTGACCGCCGCCGGTGCCGGCTTTCCTTTCTTCGGCCTCGGCCTGTGCCTTTATTTCGCGTCGCAGGGGGCGGGCAAGCTGCTGGGGCCTGTTCTGGCCGGCACACTGCGTCTGGTCTTGGTCGCGCTGGTTGGATGGTGGCTGACGATGAGCAGCGCCGAAGCCTGGACGCTTTTCGCATTGGCGGGCGGCGCCATGGTGATCTATGGACTGGCGACAGCCGCCGCGGTCTACAGGACGCGTTGGTAAAATGACTGCTGCGCGGCTGTTAAGACATCGGGGGGTGTCTGCCCCGGCGCTGTGTCAGACACTGATTTCGACTGGTGTTGTTCTCCGGTCATCAGCGGGGGGCCGCCAGCTTTGGGAAAGCGCAAGGTAAAGGTCGTGCCGTTATTGACCGCGACAACCAGCGTGGCGCCGATCTGGCGGGCAAACCCCTGGATAAGCTGCAATCCCGAATTCCGGCGGCGTTGTTCAGGCAAGCCGACGCCATCATCGGACACGATTGCGAGCGCGGCGGAATCGTCCTCGGAAAGCAAAACCGTGATGGTTCCGCCGCCATTGGGGAAGGCGTGCTTTACGGCATTGGTCAGCATTTCGAGCAGGATCAGCGCGGCGGGAACCGCCTGACGCGTATCGATTTCGACATGAGCGGTTTCACAGCGCACCGCGATGCCAGTCTCCGGCGGCACGATGCTTGGATTGCTGCACAATGCCCGCAGGAAGCTGCCGAAATCCATCGTGGACGCGCTCTCAGCGCTGTAAAGCAGATTATGCACCTCCGAGATGGCCCAGATCCGCTTTTCGATATCTTGGAAGATTGCGGGCGGCAGACCGGCCTTGCGGGCTTGCAGGCTGATCAGGCTTTGCACGGCCAGAAGATTGTTCCGGATGCGATGGTTCATCTCCTTGAACAGTGAATCCTTCAGCTCGGCGCTGCGCTGTGCCGCAATCAGCGAGACTTGCGTTTCCAGCCGCCGTTGCACCTGACCAACGGCGATATATCCAAGCACTGCCGCAAGGAACAGCACGACAATGTGGGGAATCAGCTCCTCGACGATGGCGGCGTGAATGCTGGCTTCGGAAAATCCGACATTGGCATAGAGCGGCAAATCGGCGATCTGCTTGTAGGCATACAGGCGCTTCACGCCGTCGACGGATGCGGACAGTTGGATGAGGCCTTCGGAGCTGTTTCGGATAGCCTGAAGATATGGACTGTCGGGAGCGATCTTGGTGGGTCCCGCCATGCCAGATTCCGAACCAACAGGCGGCCATCGCGGGTCGCAACCGACGCCACGGCGTGTTCTTCGCGCGCTAGCCTTTGATAGAAGTCTCGGATTGCAGCCACGTCGATGGTACTGACGACGGTCCACCCCTGCCTTTCAGTAGTGCGACGGGCGAACAGCAGGGCGTCAAGGCCGCTGGGGCGCAGGATTTGCCTGTCGATCACCAGGATTTCCGGTTGAGCCGAGAGGACTTGAAAGAAAGGCCGTTCGTTGAAAGACGCGCCGGGAGCCAGGGGCTGACTTGCCGCTACAGGCTTACCGCTATCATCGATAACGGCTATGGTATGCGTCAGGGGAACCGTATTTCGTAGCTCCTCCAGCTCTTCGGCCAAAAGGGCGATGTCGGATGCATCGCTATACCGGCGCAGCAGGATGTCGGCGCGATCCAGGGCGATCTGCTGGCCTTGCACGATGCGCTGGGTGAATTCGCTGGCCAGTTCGGCGTTGCGCCGGGCATGTTCGGCCGCGCGCTGCCATTCCGCTTGCCAGGTTTCGTAGCTCCACAGAAGGGCGAGGACCCCCGGAATCAGCAAAGCTCCGAAGCGAAGCCATTTCAATTGTTTACGAACTCGGGCAACCATGCCTATTCCCCCTGGGTTGCGGCATTACGGGTGCCTGACGCCATTGCGGCAATCTGAAACGCTTAGCCGTTAGAAGATTGATGATTTTGGGCTCGATATGCTTCGCGGGGCGATCGCTGAGCGAACAGGCCGAATGACGATTCCCGCATTCAAACGTCGGCCATCCATTGTCTGACATATATGGGGTTACTGTGCCGCAATGGAAAGCTGCTTCGGACTATGAGCCAGATTATTTCCTGGTGGAGCAGTGGCGGCAGGCAAGGTTTCGACTGCCGCCGGCTTGCGGAACAATGATTGGCGGTCCAGCGCAATATAGCCCAAAGAGGCGAGGCGGTGGTGCAGCCGGATCAGATCAGGCCGTGTCCGGAGGATTTCCGTTTCACCGCCTTCAAAGCTGGTCAGCAGGAAACCGCCAGGCAGCAGGGCTGTATTGAGATGCTCCAGGACCGCCATCGGGTCATGCAAATGGCTGAAGACATCATTGCAGATGGCGACATGGACTGACGGAAGTTCCGGCAACGGCCGTATCCGGGTGCAGGGAAGGGATTGATAAGCCAGCCCCAGGCGCCGGCAGAGCCAGGAGAGAAATTCCAGCCGCATGGTCGGAAGGTCGGCCAGTACCAGCTTCGGAGCGGCGTCTTTCTGCCGAAGTGTCAGAGCCAGAGAGATCGATGTCTGTGCCAAGCCGCAGCCAAAGTCGGCAATCACGGGCGCGGACACATCTCTGAGCGCCATCATGATCGGATGGTCGTCCCGCCAGATCGGCACCGGAAGGCTGACCTGCCGCAGCATGAACAGCCAGTCGTGCAAACGATAGGCGTCGTGAATCTCGCGCACGGAATCGTTTGCGATGACGCTGAAGAGTGCGATTTGCGTTTCGGTGAACCGGCGGAAGGATGCGCCATTATGCCCGTCGGGCAGCGCCTGCCAGGACGCACGATAACGATGCCGGCTTTCCTCGTCGGAAATGCCCAGCCGCTCGGCATTCCAGGCGCAGAAGCCTTCTTGCCACAGATTTAAGAAGTCAATTCCGCAGGTTACATGAGTATCGCGTTGCGGCCCCGTTCCCAGAACGCGACGGGCCATCCTGCGGATCACACCCTCGCCCGATGCTTGTTCTCCCATGATTTTCCCCGGCCTCTGTTTTGTCGCAGTATCGCCAATGGACGGAAGGCAGGGGTGACCAAGCTGTGGCTGGCCGGGGCCTTGGCTTAGGAAAGAGACAACTGGCACGCCGGTAAATGAGGGCGATGGCAGCGATAGAGACCCCAGGACTACGGCCCGGAAGGACTTGCAGGTCGCAGGTGGTTTGTCTTTGATGGCGGTAATGGGGAAGGGGGCCAGCCGAATATCATGGATCGAGAAAGCTGCATCGTTGCAGCCCCGCTGACTGCCGAGGCTTTCGCGCCGTTTGGCCATGTGCTGACGCCCCCCGCCGATGCGGGACGTTCTTATTATGGCGATCTGATCCAGAACCGCCGGCCTGAGGCTCGTCTGGATCTCTCCTTCGCCACCGTCCAGCCAGATAGCCTGCCGTTGAAGCTTCGGCTGTTCGAGCGGCACGCCTATTCCTCGCAGGCCTTCATACCGCTGGATGTTGCTCGCTATCTGGTGACCGTTTGCCCCGATAACGGACGAGGCCAGCCGGCTCCCTCTCAGGCAGTCAGCTTCATCGCTAATGCCGCGCAAACAGTCATTTACGCGCCCGGCACTTGGCACCATCCGATGGTGACCCTGGACCGGCCTGGCCGTTTCGCGGTCGTCATGTGGGCCATGGGGGATGCCGGGGATGAGGAGCTGGTGCCGCTGGATCTGCCTTGTAAGGTCGTCGATCCTTCCGGCGATCTGCTTACCGATTGAGCAGGGCTAGGCTGTAAGACGAGGTAAAAGGGAGTTCCGGCATTGGCAAGCATTTTGCTTCGTCAAAGCTCAGTTCCTTCGAGAGACCAATGCCCGTCATTCTGACCCATAACCGCCAGAGCCGCCGCGGCGCCCCTTTCCCCGAGTACCTGAAGGCGATCCAGTCCCACGCAGACTATCGGCTTGCCGCCAAGGAGATCTCCGCCTGGCCCGGTTTTGCCGTCACGCCCTTGCATAACCTGTCCGCCTTGGCGCAGGCGCATGGTTTTGCCTCGATCCATTATAAGGACGAAGGCAGCCGCTTTGGGCTGGGCAGTTTCAAGGCGCTCGGCGGCGCCTATGCCGTTTTTCGTCTGCTGCAACGGCATGTGGCGTTGCAGACCGGTTTGTTGCCGGAGCAGGTCAGCAGCGACGATCTGCTCTCGGGCCGCTACGCCGATCTGGTACGCAACGTGACGGTGACGTGCGCCACGGATGGCAATCATGGCCGCTCAGTCGCCTGGGGCGCCTCTTTATTTGGTTGCGCCTGCGTCATCTATATCCATGCTTTGGTATCCCAAGGCCGCCGTTCGGCGATTGCCGCATATGGCGCGGAGGTCGTACGCGTTCCCGGCAATTACGACGATGCCGTACGCCAGGCGCAGGCCGATGCCGAGCGGCTGGGTCGCTTCGTTGTGTCTGACACCTCTTATCCGGGCTATCGCGATATCCCGCGTGACGTGATGCAGGGCTATTCGGTGATGGCAGCCGAAGCGTTAACGCAGATCCTGCAGCCGCCCACGCATGTTTTCGTGCAGGGCGGCGTCGGCGGATTGGCGGCTGCCGTGCTGGCGTATCTCTGGGAAGAGGCGGGAGCCAGCCGGCCGGTTTTCGTCGTCGTGGAGCCGGATCGGGCCGATTGCCTGCGGCGTAGTGCGGAGGCCCGTCATCCTGTAACGGTGACGGGCGATCTCAATACGATCATGGCAGGTCTGGCCTGCGGTGAGGTTTCCGAAATCGCCTGGGAGATACTGCAGCCCGGCGCCGATGCCTTCATGGCCATCGATGATGAACAGGCCGCTGCGATGATGCGGCAACTCGCAGAACCGCTCCCGGGCGATCCGCCAATCGTCGCGGGTGAATCCGCCGTTGCCGGCTTGGCGGGTGCCCTTGCTGCGCGGCAGGATCCTGCCATGGCCGCAGCGCTTGATCTGGGCCCGCAATCGCGTCTTCTGGTCTTTGGCACGGAAGGCGCAACCGATCCTGAACTCTATCAGCGAATTGTCGGGCGGCCGGCGGCTGCAGTCGCAACGAGCATGTGAGGAAACGATGCCGCGTTTCGTTACCGTTGCCGCAGCACAGCTTGGTCCCATCGCCCGCAACGACAGCCGTGCTCAAGTCGTCGAGCGGCTGATCGCCCACCTGCGCGAGGCAAAGCGGATGGGCTGCGACCTCGTGGTTTTTCCCGAACTGGCGCTGACCACTTTTTTCCCGCGCTGGTACATGACGGACCAGACCGAGATCGACAGCTTCTTCGAACGGTCCATGCCGGGGCCGGATACCCAGCCGCTATTCGACGAAGCCCGCCGTATCAATCTTGGATTCTATCTCGGATACGCCGAGCTGACTGAACAGGACGGCGTCACCAAGCGATTCAACACATCCATCCTTGTCGGCAAGGACGGGCAGATCATCGGAAAATACCGCAAGGTGCATCTGCCTGGCCATCGAGAGTACGAGCCCTGGCGCCGTTTCCAGCATCTGGAGAAACGCTACTTCGATGTCAGCGATACCGGTTTCCAGGTTTGGCGCGCCTTCGGCGGGGTGTTCGGCATGTGCATCTGCAACGATCGCCGCTGGCCGGAAACCTATCGCGTGATGGGCCTGCAGGGCGCGGAGATGATCCTGCTTGGCTATAACACGCCGGTGCATAATCCGCCGGCGCCGGATCACGACGATCTGTCGCTGTTCCACAACCAGTTGGTGATGCAGGCTGGCGCCTATCAGAACGGATGCTGGGTGGTGGGTGTCGCCAAAGCCGGCAACGAGGAAGGCGTTCCAATGATTGGCGGCAGCCAGATCATTGCGCCGTCCGGCGTTACCGTGGCGGCAACGCGTGGGGATGGCGACGAACTGGCTGTCGCCTGCTGCGATCTCGATGCCTGCGCCAGCTATAAGACCACGACATTCAACTTCGCTGCACATCGTATGCCGCAGCATTATCGCTTGATCGTTGAACGTAAGGGAGCAGAGCCGCCACCATGAAGCCACTGAAATCCGCTTTACCGCCTCCGCTGATCGAAAGCATGTTTGCAGAATGCGGGGTAACTCTGCGTCCCGGCCGCGCCGAGACCATCTCGGCCGTATTGGGCGCTGCCGTGGCGCGTTTCCGCCAGGTCGCACATAAGCTGCCCTTCGAACGTGAGCCGGGCCTGTTCCCGGATATGGATATGCCGAAGAAGAAACGGAGCCGGTGATGAGCCAGAAGAAGGATTTGGCTTTGATGGGGCTGGCTGAAGCAGCCCAGGCCGTTGCGCGCGGACGTGTTTCCGCACAGGCCCTGACGGAGGCTTGCCTGGCGCAGATCGAGGAATGGCAGCCTCGCGTGAACGCCTTTCTGAAACTGGAAGCAGCCGCTGCGTTAAAAGCTGCAAAGGCAGTCGATCGCGCCCGCAAGCGCGGCGCCAAACTCGGCCGCTTGGCTGGCGTGCCGCTGGCTCATAAGGACATGTATTACCGGGCTGGAAAGGAAACCAGCTGCGGCTCGGCCATCCGCCGCCATTGGAAGGCGACCGAGACATCAACGGCGCTGGAGCGTCTGGATGCCGAGGGCGCCCTCGATCTTGGCCGTCTCAACATGGCCGAATTCGCCTTCGGTCCGACCGGGCATAATTACCATTACGGACATGCCCGTAATCCCTGGAACACGGATCGGATTACCGGCGGCTCATCAAGCGGCTCGGCGGCTGCAGTCGCCGCACGCATGGCATTTGGCGCGCTTGGCTCCGACACCGGCGGTTCGATCCGCCTGCCGGCGCATTATTGTGGTCTGGTCGGGATGAAGCCGACATGGGGCCGCGTCAGCCGCGCTGCCTGTATGCCGCTCAGCTACTCGCTCGACACCGTGGGGCCTCTGACCCGGCGGGTGGAAGACAATGCGCTGTTGCTGGAGATCCTGGCGGGTGCCGATCCGCGTGATCCGACCGCCAGCAGCCGGCCCGTCGACCGCTATCTGGCTGCTGCACGCTCCGGTGCAGTGAGGGGAATGAAGCTGGCTGTGCCTCGCGCCTATTTCTGGGACAAGCTGAACAAGGCGAGTGCCGAAAGCCTGGAAGCGACGCTGAAAACCTTCGCCAAACTTGGCGTCAAGATCATCGAGATAACGCCGCCGGATATGGAGATGATCACATCCGCCGCCATGGTGATGATGTCGGCGGAGGCAGCCGCACTGCATGCGCCTTGGCTGCGTACCCGGCCGCATCTTTATAGCGATCAGGTGCGGGCCCGGCTGGAGAATGGCCTGGCGCTCAGCGCGCTGGATTATATCGACGCACAGCGCTGGCGTGGGGAAGCCGTGGCGGCGTTCGTGAAAGCGATGAATGGCGCCGATGCGATCTTTGCGCCGGTGGCTGACAAGCCTGCACCGACCATTGCCGAAACCGATGTCGCTGGGAAACCGGAGGCGGGGAAGGTGATTGCGACATTGACCCGCCTGACCCGGCCGATCAATTACCTCGGCTTGCCGGGATTGACTGTTCCCGCCGGTTTCGTGCGGGGCGGAATGCCGGTCGGCTTCCAACTGATCGGCCGGCCTTTCGATGAAGCGCTGCTATACCGTCTTGGCGGCGCTTACGAAGCCAAGACGCGTCATTACGAGCGCGTACCCGTTTAGTCTCTGCCTTCCAGTAACTCAGCCAGAGCCGGTGCCAACCCTTGCGTTGGCACCGGCGCAAGGCGAGGCGCTGTGATCCTTTGCCCGGCAGCGGCCTCCGAGTATTGAAGCGCTGGCGTGAAGCCATCGATAACAGGGAAGGGGACGCGGTCGGCGATACGCTCGAGCATGCCGATCATGCCCGCGCCGCCCAGGACCACCAGTTCGGCACCGTCTTCGGCGACAGCGGCTTCGCACGCGGCGATGATATTGGCTTCCGCCGCTGCAGGATCGGCGGCGATCTGACCACCGTTGGACGCCAGTGTCCGCACACTGGCAAGGTGTTTATCCAGCCCAATCATCTCAACGTATTCGCGAAGCATTGGTCCCCAGCGTTCGCCGCCGGTCACGATGGAGAAGCGCTGGACCAGTTCCGCTGCCCTCCGGCAACCTGATTCTGCCATGCCGAATACCGGCACACTGGCGACTTCCCGTAACGCCTGCAAACCTGGATCGCCAAAGCAGGCCAACACGATAGCGTCGGCTTCACCGCCATGTTCAGCATAGGCATCGAGGGCTGCATGGCTGGCGATCGCATAGGCGCTGCGTGAGGCGATCACCTCGGCGCCAAACCGCCCTGTTACGCCTTTGATTCGTGTTCCTGGCCGCATGATCCGCCGCGCCGCCGCAACGGCGCGCTCGGTCATGGCGACACTGGTATTGGCATTGATGATAAGTAGCCGCATGCAATGCTTATGGCGGCTGTCGGCATGCGGCTTCAAGCGCTAAGTCGTGCGCCATAGCCGGGAGAGCGCCGCACATCAATCTGCATAAAACGCGGGCAGGTCTGTCTTCCACGAGGCAGAGGGGAGAGTGTCCATCACATTCGTGCACATAAGATTCACGAACTTGAGCGGCTGGCACGGACCTTGCGTCGCAATGGTCATCGTCCATACAAGGTGGCGCTCATGATACAAAAAAAACTCTCCTCCAGACTGTTCTCCATGCTGACTATTACGGCCTTTGCAGGCTTCGCCGCTGGCTCGGCGCTGGCGCAGGGCACGTTGCGGATCGGCATGACCGCTTCGGATATCCCGCTCACCACGGGCCAGACCGACAATGGCGGCGAAGGCATGCGCTTCATGGGCTACACGGTCTATGATTCGCTGATTAACTGGGATCTCAGCAGCGCCGATAAGCCGTCCGACCTGACGCCAGGCCTGGCGGAAAGCTGGAGCGTTGATCCCGCAGACAAGACCAGATGGACCTTCAAGCTGCGTCAGGGCGTGAAATTCCACGACGGCAGCGAATGGACCGCCGAAGTAGCGGTGTGGAATTTCGAAAAGCTGCTGAACAAGGACGCGCCGCAATTCGATCCGCGCCAATCGGCACAGGGCCGTTCGCGCATTCCATCCGTCGCCAGCTACAAGGCAGTCGACAAATACACGCTTGAAATCATTACCAAGTCGCCGGACGCGACCCTGCCGTATCAGCTTGCCTGGATCATGTTCTCCTCCAAGGCCCAGTGGGAGAAGCTGAAGAGCTGGGACGAATTCGCCAAGACGCCGTCGGGTACCGGCCCTTGGAAGCTGGCCGCTTTCGTGCCGCGTGAACGCGCCGAGCTGGTACCGAACCCGGATTACTGGGACAAGAAGCGCGTGCCGAAGCTGGACAAGATGGTGCTCATCCCGCTGCCTGAGCCGAATGCGCGTGTGGCGGCCTTGCGCTCCGGGCAGGTGGATTGGATTGAGGCGCCGGCCCCGGACACCATTCCCTCCCTGAAGAGCAGCGGCTTTACCATCGTCACCAATGCCTATCCGCATAACTGGACCTGGCATCTGTCGCGCGCCGAAGGATCGCCCTGGAACGATATCCGTATCCGCAAGGCGGCGAATCTTGCGGTGGATCGCGAGGGGATGAAGGAACTGCTCAGCGGCATGATGATCCCTGCCGAGGGATTCTTCCCGCCCGGCCATCAGTGGTTCGGCAATCCAAGCTTCAAGCTGAAATACGATCCCGCCGAAGCACTCAAGCTGATGAAGGAGGCTGGCTATGGGCCGGACAAGCCGCTGAAGACCAAGGTGCTGATCTCGCCTTCGGGGTCGGGGCAGATGCTGCCGCTGCCGATGAACGAATTCGTCCAGCAGAATCTGGCCGAGATCGGCCTGCAGGTCGATTTCGAGGTGGTGGAGTGGAATACGCTGATCAACATATGGCGTGCCGGCGCGAAGCATGAAAGCTCACGCGGCGGAACGGCGATGAACTACAGCTACTTCATCCAGGATCCGTTCACTGGCGTCATCCGCCATCTGCAATGCAACCTGGCACCTCCGGCCGGCACCAACTGGGGCCATTATTGCGACCCCGAGATGGATAAGCTGTTCGATCAGGTGCGCACCACCTTCGATCCGGCGGAACAGACCAAGGTGATACAGAAGGTTCACGAGAAATACGTCGACGACGCGATCTTCCTGATGATCACCCATGACGTTAATCCGCGTGCCATGACGTCCAAGGTGAAGGGCTTCGTGCAGGCGCAGAACTGGTTCCAGGACTTCTCGCCGATCACGATGGCTAACTAGGTCTGTTCCAAACCGGCCTCGGCTCGCCGGGGCCGGTTCCTGATCCTTGGATCCGTGGGGCCCATGCTTTTTTACGCCCTGAAACGTCTGATCTATGTGCTGCCGGTGGCTTTCGGCGTCAGCGTGGTATGCTTTCTGCTGGTGCATATTACGCCGGGTGATCCGCTGACTGCAGTACTGCCGGTTGATGCCTCGGCGGAATTGCAGGCGCAGATGCGGGCCATCTATGGCTTCGATAAGCCTCTGCCGGTGCAATACGTCATATGGCTGGGCAAGGTACTGACTGGCGATCTGGGAACATCGATTGCCACCGGACGCGCCGTGCTGACCGAAGTCTCACGCGCCGTCGGCAATACGCTGATCCTGTCTGCGGTTGCTACGATCATTGGTTTCTTCCTTGGCTGCTTGTTCGGTTTCGTCGCCGGCTATTACCGGGACTCGGCGATGGACCGGTTGGCCTCGACCTTGTCGGTGCTTGGGGTGAGCGTCCCGCATTACTGGCTTGGCATGGTGATGGTTATCATCTTTTCGGTGCAGTTGAACTGGCTGCCAGCCACGGGGGCTGGCCCCGGCGGTTCGGCCGAATGGGCCTGGGACTGGGATCATATCCGACATCTCATCCTGCCTGCGGTCACCATGTCGGTGATCCCGATGGGCGTGATTGCGCGCACGGTCCGGGCATTGGTGGCCGAAATCCTGTCTCAGGACTTCATCCTGGCGCTGGCCGCCAAGGGGCTGACCGACCGGGGGATTTTCATCCATGTCGTGAAGAATGCCGCGCCGACCGCGCTTGCCGTGATGGGGCTGCAGCTTGGCTATCTGCTCGGCGGGTCGATCCTGATCGAGACGGTCTTCTCCTGGCCGGGGACGGGCTTCCTGCTCAATGCCGCCATCTTCCAGCGCGACCTGCCGCTGCTGCAGGGGACGATCCTGGTGCTGGCGATGTTTTTCGTGCTGCTCAACCTGCTGGTCGATGTGATGCAGACCGCGCTTGATCCGCGCATTCAGCGGGGCTGACATGGCAGTGGGCGCATTGGACAACAAAAACGTTATCGCGCCGATCCAGGTCTCGGACGGCTATTGGAAGGGCGTGCTGCGCCGCCTGATGCGCGATCCCGTGACGATGGGCGCGCTGATCGTCATCCTGCTGCTGGTGCTGATGGCGATCTTTGCGCCTTATCTGGCGCCGGCCGATCCATTTAAAAGCTCGATGCTGCGGCGCCTGAGGCCGATCGGCACGCCGGGCTTTCCGCTTGGCGCCGATGAGCTGGGACGCGATATGCTGTCGCGCCTGATCTTCGGTGCACGATTGTCTCTCTTCATGGGAGTGACGCCGGTGCTGATGGCATTCGTCATCGGCTCAGGCTTGGGAATTTTCGCCGGCTATGTCGGTGGCGCGCTCAACACTGCGATCATGCGCACCATCGACGTCTTCTATGCCTTCCCGTCGGTGTTGCTGGCGGTGGCGTTGTCCGGCGCTCTGGGGGCTGGCATCTTCAACGCTCTTGTATCCCTGACCATCGTTTTCATACCGCCAATTACCCGCGTCGCGGAAAGTGTAACCACACAGGTGCGCAACCGTGACTATGTCGAAGCGGCGCGTGCCAGCGGCGCCAGTGGGCTGACCATCGTGCGGGTGCATGTGTTGGGCAATGTGCTGAGCCCGATTTTTGTCTATGCCACCAGCCTGGTTTCGGTATCGATGATCCTGGCCTCGGGGCTGAGCTTTCTTGGTCTCGGCGTCCGGCCGCCGGAGCCTGAATGGGGGCTGATGCTCAATACTCTGCGCACGGCGATTTATGTCAATCCGCTCGTCGCGGCTTTGCCGGGCGTGATGATTTTCATCACCTCCATTTCCTTCAACATGTTTTCGGACGGGCTGCGCTCGGCCATGGATGTGCGGGCATGACGGAACTGGCGGACATGCAGCAAAGCGTTGCCCGCGATCCCCGAGACCGTGGCGGTCCGCGCCAGCCATTGCTGAGCGTGCGCGGACTGGTGAAACATTTCCCTGTCGGCAAAAACCTGTTCGGCCGCAGCCGCAATGTGGTTCGCGCAGTCGACGACGTCGATTTCGAACTGCTGAAAGGCGAAACGCTCGGCATCGTCGGTGAATCCGGCTGTGGGAAGTCGACGACGGCACGTCTGCTGATGAATCTGATCGAGCCGGATGCCGGCGAGATCATTTTCGACGGCGAGGTGGTCGGGCATGATATCTCGCTGCGGGATTACCGCCGCCAGGTCCAGATGGTGTTCCAGGATAGTTACGCCTCGCTGAATCCGCGCCTCACCATCGAGGACTCCATCGCATTTGCGCCGCGTGTGCATGGCGTGTCGCGCCGCGAGGCGGTTGGCCGCGCGCATGATCTGCTGGCCCGCGTCGGCCTTGAACCGCATCGCTTTGCCGGCCGCTATCCTCATGAACTTTCAGGTGGACAGCGGCAGCGGGTAAACATCGCCCGCGCTCTTGCGCTTGAGCCTCGGCTGGTGATCCTGGATGAGGCGGTCTCGGCGCTCGATAAGTCGGTCGAGGCGCAGGTGCTGAATCTCCTGCTCGACTTAAAAGACGCTTTCGGTCTGACCTACATTTTCATCTCGCATGACCTGAACGTCGTGCGTTTCATTTCGGATCGCGTCATGGTGATGTATCTCGGCAAGGTGGCTGAGATCGGCGATGCCGAGTCCGTCTTTGCACAGCCACAACACCCCTATAGCGCGGCCTTGCTGGCATCGATGCCAGCCATGGATCCGGACGCACGCACCGAACAGGCTCCGCTTTACGGCGATCCGCCCAATCCGATCGATCCGCCGCCGGGATGCCGTTTTCATACGCGCTGCAGATTCGCCGATCCAGTTTGTAGCCAGACTGTTCCCAGTCTCACGCCCGCTGGCGAAACCCAGCAGGTGGCCTGTCTGATGCGCCAATATGGCTCAGGTCATTCGTGTATCGGTCTGGAGGGCAGGGCATGACCGGCACGGCGGCGCCGATCATCGACATCCGGGATCTGACCGTGACCTTCATCGGAGGCCGCAAGCCTGTGCATGCGGTCAATGGCGTGACACTAGCCATCCAGCCGGCAGAGGTGCTGGCTCTGCTGGGTGAATCCGGCTCGGGTAAGAGTGTCACCCTGCGAAGCCTCCTTGGTTTACATCCCCCGGGCCGGACTAGCATCGGCGGCAGCATTCAGGTTGCAGGCAAAGACGTGATGGCCTTGTCCGGTCGCGCGCTGGCGGATTTCCGCGGCAAGACAGTGTCCATGATCTTCCAAGAGCCGTTGCTGGCGCTTGATCCCGTGTATACCGTTGGCGCCCAGATCGCCGAGACGATACAGCGTCACGAAGCCGTGTCTCGGGTCAAGGCACGGGCACGCGCTTTGGCACTGTTGCAGAAGGTGCGAATTCCTTCGCCGGAACGCCGGCTTGATGCTTTTCCGCATGAGATGTCTGGCGGCATGCGTCAGCGCGCCATGATTGCGCTGGCACTGGCCTGCAATCCGCAGATCCTTCTGGCGGACGAGCCGACAACGGCACTCGATGCCACGGTGCAGATTCAGATCCTGCTTCTGCTGCGCGAGTTGCAGCGCGAGCTGGGTCTGACGGTAATTCTGGTGACCCACGATATCGGCGTCGCCGTTGAGGTCGCCGACCGCGTCGCCGTGATGTATGCCGGCCGCATCGTCGAAACAGGGCCGGTTCGAGAGATCATTCGCAATCCACGGCACCCTTACACGCAAGGCCTGCTTGCCTCTCGGGCTCATGGCGCGATGACGGGCTCACGCCTGGATGCCATCCCTGGATCGCCGCCCGATCTGGCTGATCTGCCGCCGGGGTGTTCCTTTGCGCCGCGCTGCAAGCATGCCAAGGCGACTTGCGTGGAGACGGCGCCTGAAATCCGCTCTGTGACAGCCGATCACTGGATGCGCTGCATGCTGGACGCAGAGGCAGCAGAATAGAAATTGGTTATTGCGTAGCCTGCCCCTGCAATGCGGCATCAGGAATGGCAGGCGCCCGATGTATTCGGCTACTAGCCGCAGTCTCCCAAGCCTGCCGATATGCTCCGGCGTATGCTGAGCCTGCCCCACATTCTTCACCCAGCCCTGAATGCGGGCTGGTGCGACATTGAAGCGCCAGCGGTGCGTCACGCTTGCCTTAAGTGCGGTGGAGGAACGGTATGGCCATAAGGCGATGTCGAATGCTATTCAGTGTCAAGAATGAGTCACTAGGGCAGGAAACGGATGATACCCAAGGCAGTATCTGGACTTGGTCCAGAGGCGGAATACCGCGCTTTTCTCGAGCAGGGGCGCTTCATGATCCAGCGCAGCCGCTCAACCGGACAATATGTCTTCTATCCCCGCGTTGCAGCGCCCGGCAGCGGTGCGACTGATCTGGAATGGGTCGAAGCCTCGGGCCTGGGCCTGATTTACTCCATCACTGTCAACCGCGCCCGCACGGGCAGCTACAACATCGCGCTCGTCGACCTCGACGAGGGCCCGCGGCTCATGACCCGGATCGAAGGCGTCGAAACCGCGCCGATCGGTACGCGTGTTCGCGCCCGCATTGTCAAGATCGATGGCGAACCCGCTGTGGTCTTCGACATCGCTGCGATGGAGGGCAGGGCATGAGCGGCCTTTCTGTACGCGGCAAGACTGCCATTGTCGGAATCGGCGGAGCAGGCTGGGGCGAAGCACCCGGACGCTCGGCAATCGAACTGCTGGGGGACGCGGCGCTGGCCGCCATCGCCGATGCGGGGCTGGAACTCAAGGACATCGACGGGCTTTGCGCGGCCACCAGCACGCATGCTTTCCCGACGCTTTCGGTTGCGGAATATCTTGGCATCAAGCCGACTTTCTTTGACGGCACGAATGTCGGCGGATCATCTTTCGAGATGCATTTGCTGCAGGCCGCCCTGGCGCTTGAGGCCGGCATCTGCAATGCAGTGCTGATCTGTTACGGCTCCAACCAGCGCACGGCAGGTGGCCGGCTGGTCTCGATGAGTGAACCGCAATGGCATGAAGTGCCGTACAAGCCGCGTCATCCGATCACGGCTTATGCCCTGGCGGCGCAGCGACATATGTATCAGTACGGCACCACGCGCGAGATGCTGGCCGATATCGCCGTCGCTGCACGGCAATGGGCCAACATGAACCCTGCTGCTTTTGAGCGGGGGCCGCTGACGCGCGAGGACGTGCTGAATTCCCGCATGGTCAGCGATCCGCTCACCACGCGCGATTGCTGCCTGGTCACCGATGGCGGCGCTGCCTGCGTGATGGTGCGTGCTGACCGGGCAAAGTCGATGAGGCAGAAACCGGTCTATCTGCTGGGCGTGGGCGGTGCGCATTCGCATCGCTCGATCACGCAGATGACCGATCTGACCCGCACCGCCGCGGCAGAAAGCGGCCCGCGCGCCTTCGCCATGGCCGGGTTGAAGCCGTCGGATGTCGATCTGGTGATGCTCTATGACGCCTTCACCATCACGACATTGCTGTTCCTAGAAGATCTTGGCTTTTGCCCGAAGGGAGAGGGCGGCCGTTTCGTGCAGGGCGGCACAATCGCCCCGGGCGGCAAGCTGGCGGTGAATACCAGTGGCGGCGGATTGTCCTGCATCCATCCTGGCATGTACGGCATGTTCCTGATTCTCGAGGCTGTCACGCAGCTTCGCGGCCATGCCGGTGAGCGCCAGCTTAAGAAATGCGACATCGCGATCTGCCACGGCAATGGCGGTACCCTGTCGAGCCAGGTGACCGCACTGCTGGGTAGCGACGCAGCTTTATGATCGATGGCCTGATGCGAAAACGGCAAACTCATGATCTTCGCACATTAGGCTGGCGTTGCGCTTATCTCTATCGACCTTAACCCGGTGATCATTCTGGCGGAAGGACAGGGTGCTTTCGCCGCCGATGCCGTTCTTGAAATCGGAACCGTCCATGGCCATTGACTACGAAAATCTGCTCAACTTCCCCATTCCAGAAGTGCGTCAGACGCTGACGCGCCGCGATACGGTCTTTTACGCGCTGTCGATCGGTTTCGGCTACGACCCGATGGACGAGCGTCAGCTCGATTTCGTCGATCATCATCGTAACCTGCAGGCCGTGCCCTCGATGGCGGCCGTGCTTTGTCATCCTGGTTTCTGGCTCCGCGACCCGCGCACCGGTGTCGATGCTGTTCGTCTGGTGCATGGCGAGCAGGAGATCGAAATTCATAAGCCGCTACCGGTGGAAGGCGTTCTTGTAGGTCGCACCCGTGTTACCGGCATCGTCGACAAGGGCGAAGGGAAGGGCGCGCTGCTCTATTCGGAGAAGCAGGTGCGCGACGAGGTCGGTTCCCTGATCGCCTCTGCGCGTGCGACCACCTTCCTGCGCGGCGACGGCGGCTTTGGCGGGCCATCGGGACCGATCAAGCCGCCCCATCCGGTGCCCGAGGGTACGCCGGATATCGTCATCGATCTGCCGACCCGGCCGGAGCAAGCGCTTTATTACCGGCTCAATGGCGATGACAATCCGCTGCATGCCGATCCCGCCGTGGCGGCGAAGGCCGGTTTCCCGCGCCCCATCCTGCATGGGCTTTGCACGCTCGGCGTTGTCACCCATGCCTTGTTGCGCGGACTGGCAGATTACCGCGCCGACAGGCTGCGCCGCCTTGGCTTGCGTTTTTCCGCGCCGGTTTTTCCGGGTGAAACGATCCGGACGGAAATCTGGCATAGCGGCGCTTTCAGGGCGCGGGTCGTCGAGCGGGATGTCATCGTCGTCAACAACGGGCTGGCCGAGCTAGGCGGCTGATGAGTTGGATCAGGAGAATAATGGGTATGGAACGCCGCGCTGGGGCGGGGGAGGACGCGAATCGTCAAGCATGAGGAATTCCTCGCCAGGCGTCCCGATTCGCCCCTCCCGCACCAAGGCCCTTCGGCAATTTGGGGTTGCGCGCCGCATTTTTACCGTATAACCCCGGGCTTGGGGTGATCGAGATTTTTGCGAATCCATTGACAAGCAAGTCGGATAGGACTGTCCGTGAGGGAGCCCCCGCGCCGTTGGGGCATCTCTTGATCGTCGACGATGATCCGGTTGTCCGGGAGATACTGAGTTCTTCGCTGTCAGAGCATGGCTATCAAGTGAAGGCATGCGAAGACGGCGAACAGATGAACGCATTGTTGCGTGAGTTTCCCGCCGATATCGTGCTTTTGGATATACGGTTACCCGGTACGGATGGCCTGGCTCTGACGCGTTATCTTCGGGCGCAATCGGATATTGGCATCATTCTAGTCACGCGTCTTGACGATGAGGTCGATCGTATCATCGGCCTGGAGATCGGCGCCGACGATTACATCGCCAAACCGTTCAATCTGCGAGAAGTGCGAGCGCGGGTAGGAGCGCTCATGCGCCGTATCAGTGCCGTCGGCCGCAGCGATATTTCGGAAACAATCCGATTCGGAGACTGGGCGCTCAACCTTGCCACGCAGCGTTTGCGGCGCATCGACGGCGAAGAGATACGCCTGACACCCGGTGAATATCAGGTGCTGGCATGCCTGGTGCAGCGGCCTCAGAAGCTGACCACGCGTGAGCATGTGATTGCCATGGGTTCCGTGTCCCTCTCCGAAGAAAGCCTCGACGTGCTGATTTCGCGTCTTCGTCGCAAGCTCGGCGACAACCACCGCAATCCACAACTCATCCAGACTGTGCATGGGCAGGGCTACGTCTTTGTGCCGGCGCCTTATTAGCATCGTAGTCTTCTTGCTGTTCTGCTGCAGTGGTGCCGCATCGGCCAGGCAGGAAGTGCTGCAACCCAACTCTTCAATAAACCTGCTGCGGCAGGCTGAAATATTCCATGGCGACGAAGCGAACCTGCCAGCAGCCATAGAGGCCGTTCGCGCCGCCGCCGGCGAACTCAAGTTGCCGCACGAGATGTACAGCGAGCGCTGGTTCGTATTGGATCTGCAAAATCCCCTCCACTCTGAGATGCGGAGGTGGATCCTGAGAATGGAGACAGATCCACTGTTTTTGCCAGTCTTCGCCGTTCTCAAAGATGGCGTCATCGAGCAAATCGAACGCCGCAACGATGCCGTCGCTATAGGAGTGACCAGTGGAGGCGCGCTGGGGCTCGAACAGCGGTTTCAATTCGTCGTTCCGCCGGGCGAGACCAGGACCATCGTGCTGCGCGTGGCGGCTGTCAGCTTCACGACATTGGCTGCCGACATCGTCGACTTGCCCAGTTATATCCAGTGGGCGTCAGTGAAGCATGTGATCGTGCTTTTTGCGCTGGCCATCATTCTGGCAATCGGCGTTTACAATTTGTCGCTCGGCATCGCGCTGCGCCGTGTGTCGCATATCTGGTACGCCCTGCATGCATTGTCGGGTTTTATCGCCTGGGCCCTTGTGTACGGCATTTTCGCCGATCTGTTTGGTTTCTCCGATCATGATCGTATTGCGTATAAGCTGGCCATTGCCGGCGTTGTGACTTTCAGTCCGCTCTTTGTCCGGTCACTTTTTGCACCCGACAGCATGCCCAAGGCGCTGGATCGTTTCCTGCTTGCCATCGTTACAATCCACGTCGCTTTCGCCTTAGCCACAATCCTGCTTTGGCCTTTCCCCGAATGGCAGCGCGCATGGGTGAGGGGGCCAGACTACGCCTATCTCGTCGCGATCGTGGGCAACGTGGCGATGCTGTGTGCTGGAATATGGGCGGCGTCGCGCCGTATCGTCGGCGCCGGATGGTTTCTGCTCGGATGGGTGCCTTATATGGCATCCACAACCTACGTCATTCCTAGCACGTTCGGCCTGTATCCATTTTCGGGCTCGATGATACTGATGATTCTGCTGGGTGCTACTTGGGAGTCTTTATTGCTGTCCCAGGCGCTCGGGGCGCGCCTTCGCGCCATGGACCGCGAACGAAGTGCCGCTGAAAGCCGGCGCGATGCGTTACAGACGTTCATAGCCTCGGTCAGTCATGACCTGCGCGCGCCGGTCCTTTCGATCATCGCCACCGTCAGTTCGGCACGGGGCCAGACCAGCGATATAACCTTGCTGCGGCTTCTAGATCTGATCAGCCGCTCTGCCACAACCATGCTGGGGCTGTTGTCCGACCTGCTCGATAAGCAGCGTTTGGCCACGGCCCGCTTTCAGCTGAATTCCGTACCTTTCGATCTTTTCAATGTCATCGAAGATTGCCTGTCCATGCTGCGTTATCGCGCAGAGGAAAAGGGGTTGAAACTGGAATGTGTGGTGGAAGGCGCCATTGAGGCCGGTGCCGCCGGCGATCCTTTGCGGTTGAAGCAGATTCTGACCAATCTGCTGGATAACGCCGTCAAGTTCTCCGATGCCGGCGTCGTCAGGCTTACGGTTTCGGCGACGGGAAACGGGCAGGAGCGTCATATCTGCTTCGAGGTTGCGGATACCGGACCGGGGATTCCCGTGCCTCAGCGCGAACAGATATTCGAGTCATTCTTCAAGGCGGATCCCGATAAGCCCGGCCCGATAAGCCCGGGGTGGGGCTTGGTCTGCCTATTGCTCGCCACTTGACCAGTTTGATGGGCGGGTCGCTCGTCGTGCAGGATAATTCGCCGCGAGGCACGCGTTTTACGGTGACCATCCCGCTCCCGGTGGCCAGCTTCGGCGTGACCGGGCGGCGCCACACGATCTGGCTTATCGACGACGATCCTGACCAACGCGAGCTCTGGCCCCAACTGCTGGCCGGTGAAGTTATCGGGGTAGAAGCGCTGTCGCCGCAGGCAGCGGCCGATCACACGCCGCTCGGAGAGATCGACGCGGTGCTGATGGACCTCTCGATCGATTACGAGTTGATGGTCACTGTGCTTCGTCGGCTGCGCAAAAGCCCGATCGCACGGCAGGTACCTGTAATAGCCTTCTCGGCAGATCCGGACCGCTCGAAGCCTGAAATTGGGATGCTCGGAATCCTACCCAGCCCGGGGAAGTCGATGTCGCCGGCCGAGGTGGCGGTATTGATACGCTCCGTTGCCTCAGCGCCGCTCTTGGTGGACAGGGCTCGCCAATTTGAGCTGTTCGATGAGTTGGGGGCGGAAGGTTTTTCCCGAACGGTTGAAAAGTTTCTCCTTCTAAGCCAGGAGATCGCCACAGCCCGGGATCTGGGCTTTGCCCCCGCCGGCCTGCTGCACCGGCTCTCAGGCAGTGCGGCCCTGGTCGGATTCCCGGAGATAGCGCGGGCCGCGCGTCGCTGTGAAAAGCTGGGGGATAGCCTGACCCGGGACGATTTGGATGCCCTCTGCCGTCTTTTCGACGAGAGTATCGAACAGTTTCCTGCCGCGCAGGTTGATCGAATCGGGAAGCCCTAGGTCAAGTCTGAACGCCCGCCAACGAAATCCGAACGGATCGTAACAAGGGCGTCAGTTCGATTGAATCCCGCAAGCCCCATTCGCTAACACCCATAAGCACTTGCTGCCAGAAGCGCTTGCTGATTGGGGGGGCATGATGGGGACGCGAAAATCACTGCTATTGGCTTCGACAGCCGTCGCGACATTCATTGCCGGAGCGGCGGGAGCTGGGGCGCAGCAGCCCACCGGAGGCAAGGTGTCCTACAACATGCTGCTGGGCCAGGCCGGCATGCTGTCTTTTGGCCATGCGCTGTATTTCGGCCTTGGCGCGTATTTCACGCTGCATGCCATCAACGCGGCTTCGGCGGGCCTCTTCTTCATACCGCTTAGCCTGATGCCGCTGGTCGGCGGCCTGGCCGGTGCCTTCTTCGGTCTGGTCTTTGGTTATGTCTCGACCCGGCGCGCAGGAACCACCTTTGCCATGATTTCGCTCGGTTTGGGTGAACTGGTGCATGCCGCTGCGCTGATGTTCAGCTTCTTTGGCGGCGAGGGCGGCATCAGCGGCGACCGCGTCTATGGTGAGCCGTTTTTCGGCATCACCTTCGGCCCCGGCATTCAGGTCTATTACCTGATCGCGGCTTGGTGCTTTGTCTGTATGCTGGCGATGTATGCCTTCACGCTGACGCCGCTTGGGCGGCTGGCCAATGCAGTGCGCGACAATCCCGAACGCGTGGAATTCATCGGTTTCAATCCGCGCAAGGTGCGCTGGATGGTGCTGATCGCGTCGGGCTTTTTCGCAGGCATCGCGGGTGGCCTGATGGCCATCAATCAGGAGATCGTCACGGCTGACTCCACCAACATGTGGCGCTCCGGCTCGGTGCTGCTGGCCACCTATATCGGCGGCACGGCCTTCTTCTACGGCCCGGTGCTGGGCGCGGTGGTCTTCACGCTGTTCTCGGTTGCCCTGGCCAAGGCCACGGCTGCCTGGCCGCTCTATCTCGGCATTTTCTTCATCGCCATCGTGATCCTGTCGCCCGGTGGCATTGCCGGGGCCGTCGCAGCCCATGCCCCGGTGCTGAAAAGCCGGCATCGCAGCGCGCTGCTGGCGCGCTACCTCCTGCTGCTCGTGCCGCTGGCGCTGCTGATTTTCGGTCTGGTTCTGCTGGTAGAGATGACCTACCGCCTGTCCGGCCATACGGTGAGCGCACAGAGCCTGTCTCTGCTCGGCCTTGATTTCGTGGCCGATGAACTCGGCTCCTGGGCCAAGGCGTTGGGAATCATACTGCTGGGCGGCGTATTGCTGCGCCCGCTGCTGCGCGGGGCGAAGGCAGTCTGGGAGGATATCCATCAGGAGCGGGCGGAAGCCAAGGGAGGGCAGCCATGACCGCATCCGTAGCCACGGCACCGGCGCTGGAACTGCGCAACCTGCGCAAGCAGTTCGGCCGGACCTCGATCATCAACGGCGTGGATCTGACGATCAAGGCGGGTGAGCGGCATGCGCTCATCGGGCCGAACGGGGCGGGCAAATCCACCCTGTTCAATCTGATCTCGGGCCGTTTCGCGCCCACCAGCGGCGATGTCCTGCTGCACGGCAAGAGCATTGCCGGCCGGCCGGCCTATGAAATCTGCCGCCTCGGGCTGTCGCGCAGCTTCCAGATCACCAACGTGTTCCCGAAGCTCAGCGTGTTCGAAAATCTGCGCTGCTCGCTGCTCTGGTCGTCTGGCCATCGCTATTCTTTCTGGGAACGCCTCTCCAGCCTGACCAGGCTGCGGGAGCGGACCGAGGCGATCCTTGAGGAAACCCAGTTGACCGCGCGCCGCGATACCCCGGCTGGTCTGCTGACCTATGCCGAGCAGCGGGCACTGGAAATCGGCATGACGATCGCCGGCGGCGCCAGCGTGATCCTGCTGGATGAGCCGACCGCCGGCATGAGCCATTATGAAACCGAGTATGTGGTGGAACTGATCCGGCGTATGACAGAGGGACGCACGCTGCTGATGGTGGAGCATGACATGAGCGTCGTGTTCGGCCTGGCCGACCGCATTTCCGTGCTGGTCTACGGCCAGGTGATTGCCACTGATACGCCGGAGGCGATCCGCGCCAATCCGGCCGTGCAGGAAGCCTATCTCGGCACCAGTGCCGAGGCAGCGTAAGGGATGGGCGAAACCATGACGGACCGCCTGCTGCAGGTGAATCAGCTGAACGCTTGGTATGGCAAGAGCCATGTCTTGCGTGGCGTGGAGATAGAAATCATGCCGGGCGAGATCGTCGCTCTGCTGGGCCGCAACGGAGTAGGGCGCTCGACGCTGGCCAAGGCCATCATGGGCATGGTCGATGTGCAGGGCTCGATCCGCTTCAAGGGGCGCGAACTGGTCGGCGAGCGGACCTATCGCATCGCCAAGCTCGGCATCGGCTATGTGCCGGAAAGCCGCGACGTGTTTCCGTCGCTGAGCGTTGCCCAGAATCTGGTACTGGGTGTGAAGCCGCCGCAAAAAAGCCAGTCTGCCTGGACCATCGAAGACATGTACGCCATGTTCCCGCGCCTGCAGGAACGCAAGGATACTCCCGCCGGTTCACTCTCCGGCGGCGAGCAGCAGATGCTGACGCTCTGCCGCACGCTGATGGGCAATCCGGATCTGATCCTGATCGACGAGCCGACCGAGGGCCTCGCGCCGAAGATCGTGGCGCAGGTCGGAGAGTTCCTGCAGCGCATCAAGGAACGCGGCGTGTCGGTCCTGCTGATCGAGCAGAAGCTTTCGATTGCGCTGGATATCTGTACCCGGCTCTACGTGATGGGGCATGGCCAGGTGGTGTTCGAGGGCACGCCGGAAGACCTGCGCCAGGCCAGCTCCGTGCGCGAGGAATGGCTTCAGGTCTGACGCCTGCCGGCGCCTTCAGGCCCGGTCGTGAAAACTGGGGAAATGGTGGGCGGTGAGAGGGTCGAACTCCCGACATCCTCGGTGTAAACGAGGCGCTCTACCACTGAGCTAACCGCCCGGCCGGAACCGTGGCCGCCATATAGCAGAGACCGACCGCCCCGCCAATCCCTGGGGGAGGGCAGAAAATCCCGTCCTGCGCGAAGAAGGGGTTGGTTATCCGAGGATATGCAGCCGCGGCGTGATTGCCTGGTCGCTGAGGTCCAGGCTGGCCAGGGCGATCGGCAGGGAAAAGCGCCGCGGCCCGGCGCTGCCGGGATTAAGGTACAGAACGCCATCCACCGTATCGGCTTTCGGCTTATGCGAATGACCTGACACCACGACGTCTATCCCCTCCATGGCAGGATCGACATCGAGCTCCTTGAGATTATGGAGCACGTAAATCTTCCGCCCGGCCAAAGTCACCGTCGCGCGGTCTGGGTAGTGCCGGGCCCAGTCGCCGATATCCACATTGCCCCTGACCGCCGTCACCGGCGCGATCTCCTGCAACGCCTGAATGACGGCGGGATCGCCGATATCGCCGGCATGAACGATATGCTCAGCCTCGGATAGGCGCTGGATCGCCTCGGGGCGCAGCAGCCCGTGGGTATCGGATATGATGCCGATCTTCATCCGCCAGATAATGGCATATTACAGAAGCAGGTCTATCTCCGCCGCTTCGCTGCGGGCCTGTGAGGCCGCTGGCGGATCATCGGTTCGCCTCGGCCGCAAGGCCTCGTCCTCGATGCGGATGCGGTGCCGCAGCAGCAATGCATTGAACAGCGACCAGACCAAAGCTACTGGCCAAGCCCCGAAGGCCAGCGGCAACACAGCAATCTCACCCGCCACGATCCAGTAATTCGGATGGCGCAGAAAGCGGAATGGGCCATGCCGCACCAGCGGCGCGTCATCCAGCGTAATGACCCGGGTGGTCCAGTAGGGGCCGAGGGTCGTGATCACCCAAAGACGCAGGATCTGCAAGACGGCGAAAACGCCGATCAAAAGCCAGTTCGGTTCGGTGTCCAATGGCACGGTGGTGGCGATCGCCAGCAGCCAGGAGGCATGCAGCAGGATGAAAAGCGGGTAATGCCTGGCGTTGGTTTCGCGGCCGCCGCGCGCAAGCAATCGCCGTGTATTGCGTTGCGCCCAGACAAGTTCCGCCAGGCGCTGCAGTACCACGAAGCCTAAGATCCAGATCAGCGGTGTCATGGAATATCCAGAAGCAGCATGGCGGCGGTAAAGCCTGGTCCCAGCGAGGTTAGCAATTGCACGCCTTTATCCTTAGCCTCCAGCGCGGCCTTGAGAACGAACAGCACGGTTACGGATGACATGTTGCCATGGGCGCGCAAAACAGCGCGGGAATGCACCATCGCGCCTGGGGCGAGGCCGAAACTCTCCTCCAGAGCATCGATCACTTTCGCGCCGCCTGGATGGCAGATGAAGCCGTCGATATCCTCCAGAGACGCGTCATGGGAAGCAAGGAAGGCATCGACAATCGGCCGCAAATCGCGCCGCACAAGGTCCGGTATACTGCCCGAGAAGACGACCTTCAGTCCATCGTCGGTGACATCCCAGCCCATCACATCGAGGCTGCCCGGCCAGGTATGTTCGCCACTCGGGCCGATGCAGGGCTTTGCCGGCACGGCCTTCTTCTGTCCGTATTCATTGCGGCAACTGACAATGGCGGCAGCCGCGCCATCGCCGAAAAGCGCTGTGGCGATGATGTTGCTTTTCGAGCGATCCTGATTGCGAAACGTCAGGCCGCAAAGCTCGACCACCAGCAGAAGCACATGGCTGTCCGGTTCTGCGCGGGCCATCGCTGCCGCCCGCGCCAGGCCAAGCACGCCGCCGGCGCAGCCCAGGCCGAAGATTGGCAGGCGCGTGACATCTCTTCGGAAAGGCAGATGCTGCATCACCAGGGCATCCAGGCTCGGCGTCGCGATGCCGGATGAGCATACGGTGATCAGCGTATCGATATCCTCCGCCTGCAATCCGGCATCATCCAGCGCACGCTGCGTAGCTTCCGTCAGCAGTGCTGTGGCGCTTTCCAGAAACAGCCGGTTGCGTTCGCCGAAGCCATGCGGCTGGACATACCAGTCCAGCGGCACGCAAGAATGCCGGGTTTCGATTTCGGCATGCTGATAGATCGGCGTCAGGCGGCTGAAGTCGCTGATGGCGTCCGCGAACACCTCGCCGGCGCGCTGCGCCACCTCATTCTGCTGCAAAATATGCGGCGGTACCGCCGTTTGCAGTGAGATGAGACGCGGCGCGAGATTCTGGACGCGGTCGAACAGCATGGGCCAGCCTGCAAGAAGAGGAACGGCCACATAACGCGCGAACCGGTCTGGGGTTCAATTCCAGGACGAATAAGCTGCGCGCAGAAAGCGGGAGATCAGAATTTTGTAAGCGGGGAGGAGGGTTATCTGAGGCGCCGGAAATGCCGGCGCATCTGATCGCGCGGTGCTATTCCGCCGCCTGAAGCGTGGGATAGTCGGTATAGCCTTCGGCGCCGCCGCCATAGAAGGTGGAACGGTCAGGCGGTGTCAGCGGCGCGCGGCGGCGCAGGCGTTCGACCAGATCGGGATTGCTGATGAAGGGGCGCCCGAAGGCGATCAGATCGGCGCGGCCGTTTTTCACCGCTTCTTCAGCCAGTTCCGGTGTATAGCCGTTATTGACGATCCAGGTATTGCGGAACCGGCTGTGCAAGGCGCCGTAATCGAAGCCGGCCCCGAAATTCCGGTCGCCACCCGTCTGGCCTTCAATGATATGGATGTAGACGAGATTGAGGCGGTCCAGCTGTTCGACCACATAGTTGAACAGAGGCTGCGGATTGCTGTCATGGGCATCGTTGGCGGGTGTCACTGGCGAGAGGCGGATACCGGTCCGCTCCGGGCCGATCTCGCTGCTGATCGCTTCCATCACCTCAAGCATCAGCCGCGTGCGATTCTCAATGCGCCCGCCATATTCGTCCATGCGCTTGTTACTGCCGTCGCGCAGGAACTGATCCAGCAGATAGCCGTTCGCGCCATGGGCTTCGACGCCGTCAAAGCCTGCGGCAATCGCATTCGCCGCGCCGCGGCGATAGGCTTCGATGATTCCCGGTATTTCATGCAGCTCCAGGGCGCGGGGCTCGGACACATCCTTGAATTCGCCGCCGACGAAGGTCTTGGTCTTGGCGCGGATAGGGGAGGGGGCGACCGGCGCCTTGCCGCCCGGCTGCAGGCTGCTATGCGAAACGCGGCCGACATGCCAGAGCTGGAGGAAAATGCGCCCGCCGCGGGCATGCACCGCATCGGTCACCTGCTTCCAGCCGGCGATCTGCTCGTCGCTATGGATGCCCGGCGTGGATTCGTAGCCCTGGCCTTCCGGGCAGACCTGCGTCGCCTCGGCAACGATCAGGCCCGCGCTGGCCCGCTGGCTGTAATACTCCGCCATCAGTGCAGTAGGGACATTGCCCTTGCCCGCGCGGTTGCGGGTCAGCGGCGCCATGACGACGCGGTTGGGCAGGGTAAGGGGACCGAGCTTATAGGGCTCGAAGAGTGTCGCCATGGCAGGATCCATCCGTTGCGAGACCTAGGATACTCAAGCAAAGAAATAGCGGACAGCCGAAAAAGCAAGACTCGATGGCTGTTTCGATTGGCAGCGCAACATCGTCGCTGCGATCCTCGCTTATGCCGCAGCGTGCTTGGGCGCCGGATTGGCTGCGGGCGCATTTCCTGCCAGATAGGCATCGAAGCTGGCGCAGACCTGGCGCACCAGCGCGCGGCCATCCTCCGGCACGGTTATGCGATATCCGTCGCGCAGCACCACGTCATGCCGCATCAGGGTTTCGAGCTTGGCGAGATCGGCATCGAACATTTCAACCGGCATGCCGTGCGCCGCAGCCATGGCAGCGAGATCGACTTCCAGATGGCACATAAGCTGCTCGATCACCGCACGGCGCAGGCGGTCTTCGTTGCTCACGCGGCGCATCCGGGCGACCGGCAGACGGTGCTCCACGATGGCCTGGCGCCAGGCGGCGACGGCCGGAATGTTTTGCGCATAGCCTTCGGGGAAGGTGCTGATCGCCGAGGGGCCAAGACCCAGCAACACTTCGCCGCTCTGGGTCGTATAGCCCTGGAAGTTGCGATGCAGCGACTGGTTCGCGGCACGCTGTGCTAGGCTGTCCTCGGGATGCGCGAAATGATCCAGTCCGATCCGCCGGTAACCTGCCGCAACCAGAACGTCCGCGGCCGCGGCTTCCTGTTCCAGGCGCTCTGCCGTGCCGGGCAGCCGCTCGGCATCGATGCGGGCCTGATGCGCTTTCATCCAGGGAACATGCGCATAGCCGAACAGCGCCAGTCGATCCGGATGCAGCGTCAGGCAGCGCTCTGCGGTCTCCACCACATTCGCCACTGTCTGGTAGGGCAGGCCATAAAGCAGATCGAAGTTGATCGCATTTACGCCGGCAGATCTGAGGGCTTCCACGCTGCGCGCCACGTCCTCGAATGGCTGCACGCGGTTGACGGCTTTCTGGACCTGCGGATCCAGGCTTTGCACGCCGAGGCTGACCCGGTTGAAGCCCATCGCCGCGAGGTCGTTGGCCAGTGGACGGTCGCAATGGCGCGGATCGATCTCGATGGCAATCTCCGCATCCGGCAACATCTTGAAGCGGCGGAAGAGCGGCTCGACGATCCGCTTCAGACCAGCCCCGCCGATGATCGTCGGCGTGCCGCCGCCAAAATGCAGTCCGCTCAGCCGCGCATCCTGCGGCAGGTGGGTGCCGACCAGCTCGATCTCCTGCAGCAGATGCTGCAGGAAACGCTCCAGCATCTCGTCATTTTTGGTGATCTGGGTGTGGCAGCCGCAGTACCAGCACATCTGGCGGCAGAAGGGCACATGCACATACAGCACGAAAGCGGTGCCTTCCGGCTGCGCCTCCAGCCAGGTCTTCCACTCGCCATCTTCTGCCACGGCGCGGAAATGCGGCGCCGTCGGGTAGGAGGTGTAGCGCGGCACCGGTCCTATCGCCTGGACAAGTTGCGCCAGTTCCGCCGTGCGGGACACGCGCGAGGGGGCCAATGGGGCAAAGGAGGAGGCGGGGCTGATAGACTCGGTCATGCAGCCACCAAAGCATGGCCGGCAGGGCCCTTTCCTTGATGTGGCTCAATAAAGGCCGGTTATCCCGATCCCGAAGCATCCTATTGTTCTGGCTGCAATTTTATGACTTCACCGGCCTGTGATCCCGGTCACATCAGGGGGGGGGCGTATGTGCCATAAACGATCCCGTCAGCGTCGAGGGACGATCCCTCGTGTTCCCCAACTAAGAACCCCGGAGACTAGTGCTCCGGGGTTTTTCTTTAGCGGGCCGCGCCTCACAAAATACGGGCGGCATCTTTGCCGCCCGCCAATCAGGTCCAAGCTGGCGCAGGGATCAGCCGAAGGTGTCTGCGATGATCCCGGCATACCAGCCGGCGGTATGCTCGGCTTCCGACTTGCGGAATGCGGCATCGGCCCTCACCGGCGAAACGCCGCCGGAATTGGGCACTTCCGCCACGCCCTGCGGACCCGGCCGGTAGGTGCCGGTGACCGAGATGCCGTATTCGGGTGTCACCAGGCTGTAGCAGGTGTTGTGATATACCGCTGCAGGAGCCTGCGTGCCGCGCAGCGACGACACCACGTTGGCCGCCACCACCTTGGCCTGGCTGTTCGCCGCCGTGCCCGATTTCGGCATTGCGCCGGCAATCGAGGCATCGCCCAGCACGTAAACATGCGCAGCCTTTCGCGATGCGAAACTGGCCGGATCGATGGCGCACCAACCATTCGCTTCCGCCAGCCCGGCATCGAGGGCGATTTTGCCGGCCGTCTGTGGCGGGATGATGTTGATCACGTCGCCCTTCTCGGTGCCGAAGCCGGTCTTTATCGTCATCGACTTCGGATCGACGCTCTCCACCTTGCCGCCATCCTTGCCGGCGATCCAGGTGATCATGCCCGGATACTGGCTTTCCCAGGCGCCCATGAACAGGCCCTGCTTGGAGAAGGCATCCTTGGCGTCGAGGATCAGGATCTTTGACCTGGGCTTATGGGTCTTGAGATACCAGGCGATCATGCTCACCCGCTCGTAGGGTCCGGGCGGGCAGCGGAAGGGGTTGGCGGGCGGCGCGACGATCACCGTGCCGCCATCGCGCATCGCTTCCAGCTGCTTTTTCAGCAGCAGCGTCTGCGGACCGGCCTTCCAGGCATGCGGCATCACCGTATTGGCGGCCTGTTCGTTCCAGCCCGGCACGCCGTCGTATTTCAGTTCGATGCCCGGCGCGACCACCAGCCGGTCGTAGTTGAGCTGCGTGCCGTCCTTCAGCCGCACGCGGCGCGCATTGGTATCCACCGCCGTTGCTTCGCCGTGCACCAGCTTGACGCCATAGCGCTGCTGCAACGGATCGCGGCGATGCGTGATGTCCTCGATAGTGCGGATGCCACCCAGCACATAGTTGGAGAAGGGGCAGGTGACATAGGCCGGGTCGCGCTCGATCAGCGTGACCTCAATCCCGGGATCAAACAGCTTGATGTAACGCGCGGCCGTCGCACCGCCGAAACCGCCTCCGATCACCAAGACGCGGCCGCCATTCTGGGCCCGGGCGATATGCGGCATGCCGATGACGGCGGCCGCTGCGCCGGTTGCGGCCAGGATATGTCGGCGGGTGAAAGTCTGCTTTGCCATGGTTCGTGCCCCCGGTCAGTTCTTGGACAGGTACTCGGCGAGTGCCTTGAGCTGCTCATCCGAATAGCCGCGGGCGATGCGGCCCATGATCGTGTACGGGCGCTTGTCCGTCTTGAACTCGGTCAGAGCGGTGAAGAGCGTTGTCGCATCGACGCCATGAATCGGTGGCATGGTCGGAGAGACATAGGACGCGCTGCCATGACAGACATTGCAGGTCTGTGCGGCCAAGGCGGTATCGCTGATGTTGCGCTGTTGCGCGAAGACCGGGGCTGCCGCGAGAAGGGCAGCCGAGACGGCAACGAGATAGGGCAGACGACGCATTCTTACCTCCCTGCGATTCTGCAGGGCCGGAGCCTAGGTTGCTGCCGTTATTTACGCAAGATTAATTGTTGATATTTATATATTACAGCATAAACTTGTTTATTCTGTGACCTTACTCTCGCGGCCTGCCAGGATGATGGCGCCGACGATCAGGGCCGCCCCTAGCAGGGTACGCCAGTCCAGACTCTCGCCATAGGCGATGACGCCCACGGCCAGTGCGGTCACCAGTTCGCTGGCCCCGGCAATCGCCGTGCGCTCGGCGCCGGCAATCGGCGCGCCCAGCAGCAGCAGTCCCAGCGCGCCCACCGTGCTGATCACCGCCAGGGCGGCGCTGGCGCCCCAGGCCAGGGCAGAGGCGGGCGCCTCTATGCCGCCATCGACGGCGATGCCGAGGATCAGCATGGCGATCAGCCCGCCCAGGAATACGCCACCCAGCCGGACCGGGATGGCCACCCGGCTCAGCCGCTTGGCAGCGATATGCATGAACAGCGCGTAGGCCAGCGGCGGAATGAAGGCCATGCCGATGCTGACGAGGTCGGCGCCATTGCCAAAACCGGTAGGCGACAGAATGAGGATGGCGGCAATCAGCACCAGCGCTGCAGCGACGGCATTCGCCACTGTCAGCCTTTCGCCGAAAGCTAGCCAGCCGATCAGGATGGTGAACAGCGGATAGGTGAACAGGATCAGCACCGTCAGCGCCACGGTGAGCTGCTTCAGTGCCAGGAAATAGAAGAACATCGTGCCCATGTATCCCGCGCCTGCAGTGACCGCGACGGCCATGTCGCGCGGCGCGGCGAGGAAGCGCCGGATGAAAGGCAGCAGGCAGAGGCAGGCGAGGGCAAAGCGCCAGACGAGCAACGATAGCGGCGTCAGGCCCTCGTCATAGGCGGTGCGTGCGAACAGCGGCATCAGGCCGAAGCCGACGGCCCCGAGCGTGACCAGAGCCATGCCAAGCAGGGGAGAGCGATAAGACATGCAGACCTTCGTCGTCCTCGGGTTTGTCCCAAGGCGCTTATTGGTGTTGGTTCGCGACAGTGGAAAAACGAAACGCCCGGGTCAAGCCCGGGCGCGCCGCTACTTCTTGATCCCGCAATATTCGCGGGCGGAGATCCATTCGCCGTGGCGCTGGCAGGAAGCCTCGGCCAAAGCGACGAAGACTTCCATGATGTCTTCCGGCTTGGGCAGCGTATTCGGATCTTCGCCGGGGAAGGCATCGGCGCGCATCTTCGATTGCGTGCCGCCGGGATTGACGAGGTTCACCCGGATGTTGCTCTGTGCCACTTCCTTGGCATAGGTCAGCACCAGGTTGTCCAGCGCGGCTTTCGAAGCCGCGTAGGCGCCCCAGTAGGCGCGCGCATCTCGGGCGACGGACGAGGTCACGAAGATCGCGCGGCCGGCAGGCGAGACATTGAGCAAAGGATGCACGGCGCGCAGCAGGCGCTGATTGGCATGCACATTGACCTTGAACACCTTCTCCCACATATCCGGCGGATACTGGTGCATCGGCGTCATGCGGCCCAGGATGCCGGCATTGCCGACCAGGATGTCGAGGCGGCCGAAACGCTCCAGCAGCGGCGCGGCCAGACCGTCGATCATCTCGGTTTTTTCCAGATCAAGCGGCACCAAAGTGGCGGTGCCGCCGGCGGCCTTGATCTCGTCATCGAGTTCTTCCAAAGCACCGACGGTGCGGGCCACGCAGATCACATGGGCGCCTTCCGCCGCATAGCGCCGCGCAATCGCCGCACCAATACCTCTGCTGGCGCCGGTGATCAGCGCGATCCGGTCTTTCAATCGCATCGTTTCTTGTCTCAGCTATATTCGGCGAGGAGGGTCAGCTGCCTCGGGCCGCGCGCGGGCTTGGCGATCTCGTCGGTCAGGCCGATGGGATAATCGCCCGAGAAGCAGGCGTCGCAGAAGGCCGGCTTGGCGGCGTCGCGGGCCGGGCGGCCCATGGCGCGGTAGAGGCCATCCATCGACAGGAAGGCAAGGCTGTCTGCCTTGATGAACTTGGCCATCTCTTCGACCGTGTGGGTCGCGGCCAGCAGCTTCGAGCGCTCCGGCGTATCCACGCCATAGAAGCAGCTATGGGTGGTCGGCGGAGAAGCGATGCGCATATGCACTTCGCGCGCGCCGGCATCGCGCACCATTTCGACAATCTTGGTCGAGGTGGTGCCGCGCACGATGGAATCGTCCACCAGCACGACCCGCTTGCCCTCGATATAGGCGCGGTTGGCGTTGTGCTTCAGCTTCACGCCGAGATGGCGGATCTGGTCGGTCGGCTCGATGAAGGTGCGGCCGACATAATGGTTGCGGATAATGCCGAGTTCGAAGGGAATGCCGCTCTCGGCGGCATAGCCGATGGCCGCCGGCACGCCGCTATCGGGAACCGGGATCACCACATCGGCTTCGATCGGGTTTTCGCGGGCAAGCTCGGCGCCGATGCGCTTGCGCGCCTCATAGACGCTCATGCCTTCGACCCGCGAGTCCGGACGGGCGAAATAGATGTATTCGAAGATGCAGAAACGGCGCTGCACAGGCGGGAAGGGGCGATGCGAATGGATACCGTCGGCATCGATCACCACGAGCTCGCCCGGCTCGATGTCGCGCACGAATTCGGCACCAAGAATGTCCAGAGCGCAGGTCTCTGATGCCAGTATCGGCGCGCCCTTGAGGTTGCCGAGCACCAGCGGACGGACGCCCCAGGGATCGCGCACGCCGATCAGCTTCTTCGGCGTCAGCAGCACCAAGGCGTAGGCACCCTCGACCTGCTTCAGCGCGTCGATGATGCGGTCCACGACCGTCGCCTTGCGGCTCAGCGCGATAAGATGAGTGATCACTTCCGTGTCCATCGTGGACTGGAAGATGCTGCCCTGCGCGACCAGTTGATCGCGGATCTGGCGGGCATTGGTCAGGTTGCCGTTATGCGCCAGCGCAATGCCGCCCAGTTCCAGATCGGCATAGATCGGCTGCACGTTGCGCAGCAGCGTGCCGCCCGAGGTGGAGTAGCGCACATGCCCGATGGCGCTGTCGCCGGGCAGGCCGCGGATTACCTTCTCGGATGAGAAATTCTGCGCCACATGGCCCAGTGCGCGATGGCTGTTGAAGCGGCCCTCATGGAAGGTGACGACACCGGCCGCCTCCTGTCCGCGATGCTGGAGGGCATGCAGGCCAAGCACGGTATTCGCGGCTGCATCGGGAGTGCCGAAGATGCCGAAAATGCCGCATTCCTCGTGCAGCTTGTCGTCGTCGAATGGATTCGTTTGCATCTCTGGCGGCTCCGGCGCCCGACGGGTTTTCGCCCGCGGCGGCTTCAAGGCTTGTCCTGCGTCTTAATCAGACTTTCGATGCCCTGGCGTTCCTCGGTCTTATAGCCGGTTTGGCTGCGCGAGTCAGCGCTGCCCCCAGATGTTTGATTGGCCTGCGTCTGGTGGGCCGGAACCGGCGTCGGCTGCGGCCTCGGCTGGGCGTCCTTTGCAGGCTGCCGTCTGGGGTCCAGCTGACGCAGCACCAAGTCCATGGCCCAGTTATAGCCGGCCACGGCCAAGGGCCGGGTCCGCGCTTCCAGCAGCCATGCCGGCTGGGTCGGTGCCGGGATCAGCCGGTCGACGATCCACCAGGCCACCACCACGATCAGAGCGCCGCGCGCCAACCCGAAGAGAAACCCCAGCGAACGGTCCACGGCGGAGGCGGCTGAGGCACGAACCTGCTCGGAAATCCAATGGGTCGCGATCGAGCACAGGATCAGGGTCGGCAAAAACAAAGCCGCTCCCGCGGCTATATCGGCGAAAATCCTGGACTCGATATAGGAGCGTGCAATATCGCGGGCAACCGGGAAGAGGAAATATGTCGCAGCCAGCGCGGCAACCCAGCCGGCAATCGACAGCACTTCCTTCACAAAGCCGCGGAACAGCGCCAATAGCGCCGACAGCAGCAGAACGACGATGACGATCAGGTCAACGATATTGATCGGCAGCGACAAGGGCTATTCCTCCCCCGCCCAACTCGCGCGCTCGCGCCCGGCAGCAGCCCGCTTGGCCGCAGCCCGGGCGGCGGGGAAGAGTTCGACCAGTTCGTTCAGCCGCATCAATTCGCTCGTTCCAATGCCCTTGACCTTGTTCTTGGCGCCGGCCGGCATCACCGCATGCTCAAAACCCAGCTTGGCGGCTTCTTTCAGCCGCGATTCCGCCTGGCTGACGGGCCTGACCTCGCCGGCCAGGCTGACCTCGCCGAAGAACACCGTCCGCTCCGGTGCCGGGCTGTCGGCAAGCGAGGAGAGCAGGGCGGCGGCCACGGCCAGATCGGCAGCCGGCTCGACGACTCTCAGGCCGCCGGCGACGTTGAGATAGACGTCGCACCCGGAGTAACGCAAGCCACATCTTGCATCCAGCACGGCCAGGACCATCGCCAGGCGGCCGGAATCCCATCCGACCACTGTGCGGCGCGGCGTGGCCAGCGGCGAGGGCGCGACCAAAGCCTGGATTTCCACCAATAACGGCCTCGTGCCCTCCATGCCCGCAAAGATGGCGGAGCCGGCCACCGGCTCGCCTTTGCCGGCTTCCGAACGGCCGAGGAAGAGGGCGGAGGGATTCGGTACTTCCGCCAGACCGCCATCGGTCATGCTGAACACGCCGATCTCGTCGGTGGCGCCGAAGCGGTTCTTCACCGCGCGCAGGATGCGGAACTGATGGCCGCGCTCGCCCTCGAAATACAGCACCGTGTCGACCATGTGCTCGACCACGCGGGGGCCGGCGATCTGGCCGTCCTTGGTGACATGGCCGACCAGGAAGACGGCGGCGTTGGACTGCTTGGCGACGCGGATCAGCTCATGGGCGCAGGCGCGCACCTGGTTCACCGTTCCCGGCGCGCTTTCGATATTGTCGGCAAAGATCGTCTGGATGGAATCGATCACGATGACAGCCGGCGCGCCTTTGCCTTGCGCCATCGCCGCATCGATGCCGGCCAGGATGTCGCGCAGGCTGTTGGCTGAGGCCAGCATCACCGGCGCGTCAGCCAGGCCCAGGCGCTGCGCCCGCAGGCCGATCTGCGCGACGGCTTCTTCGCCAGAGACATACAGCGCCGTGGCGCCGCGCCGCGCAAGTTGCGCTACGGCCTGCAGAAGGATGGTGGATTTGCCGATGCCGGGATCGCCGCCGATCAGGATGGCCGAGCCGGGCACCAGGCCGCCGCCCAGCACGCGGTCGAGTTCGGCGATGCCGGTGACGGTGCGGACGACCTTGTCGGGCTGTCCGCTGAGGGAAGCGAAATTGATCGCCTTGCCCTTGCCGATCGACAGGCCCTTGGGCACTGCGATCTTGGGAGCTTCCTCAACGATGGTATTCCATTCGCCGCAGGCATCGCATCGGCCTTGCCATTTGCGGTAGGCGGCACCGCAGGATTGGCAGACGAAGGACTCCGACGCTTTGGCCATCAGGGTTTGAGGACTTCCATCTTGATCGGGCCTTCGGCGCGACCGTGAATGAACTGATCGACATATTCGTTGCCGGAATTGTCGATCTGCTCCACTGGGCCGTGCCAGATGATCTTACCCTTGTAGATCATCGCGACATAGTCGGCGATCTTGCGGGCGCTGGCCATGTCATGGGTGATGCTCAGCGCCGTCGCGCCCAGCTTCCGCACGCAGGACAGGATCAGGTCGTTGATAACATCGGCCATGATCGGATCGAGGCCGGTGGTCGGCTCGTCGAAGAAGATGATCTCCGGCTCGGCGGCGATGGCGCGCGCCAGGGCGACGCGCTTCTGCATGCCGCCCGACAGTTCCGCCGGAGACAGCTCGCCCACCTCAGGCCCGAGGCCAACCTGCGCCAGTTTCTCAAGCGCGATCCGCTTGGCCTCCTTGCGGTCCATCCTGCGGCCCTGGATCAGGCCGAAGGCGACGTTTTCCCAGACCGTGAGGCTGTCGAAGAGGGCAGAGCCCTGGAATAGCATGCCGAATTTGCGCAGGCTCTTCTCGCGTTCGGCGGAGTTGAACTTCAGCGAATCCTGGCCGTCGATCAGAATCTGGCCCTGCTCGGGGCGGATCAGGCCGAGGATGCATTTCAGCATCACCGACTTGCCCGAGCCCGAGCCGCCGATCACCACCAGCGACTTGCCGGCCGGTACTTCCAGATTGACGCCGTCGAGTACGACCTTGCGACCGAACCGCTTGCTGACATTCTTGAGGGCGATCTTGGGCTGCATCGCTCAGCGCCCTGCGAAGAAGATTTCGGTGACGAAGTAGTTCGCCACCAGGATCAGGATGGAGGACGACACCACGGCATCCGTGGTCGCGCGGCCGACGCCTTGCGCACCGCCTTTGGAGTTGAAGCCGTGATAGCAGCCCATCAGCGCGATGATGAAGCCGAACACGGCAGCCTTCGCCAAGCCCGAAACCACGTCCAGGGTTTCCAGGAAGTCGACCGTGTTCTTCAGATACGTACCAGCATTGAAGCCCAGCTTATGGATGCTGACCAGGTAGCCGCCCATCACGCCGATGATATCGGCCACCAGGATCAGGATCGGCAGGGTGATCACGCCGGCGATCATGCGCGGCACCACCAGATACTTGAACGGATTGGTCGACAGCGTGGTCAGCGCGTCGATCTGCTCGGTCACCCGCATGGTGCCGATCTCGGCGGCCATGGCGGAAGCGACGCGGCCGGCCACCATCAGGCCGCCCAGCACCGGGCCGAGCTCGCGGGTGATGCCCAGCACCACGATCCAGGCCACGGCGTTCTCGGCATTGAAGCGCGAGGAGCCGAGATAGATCTGCAGCGCCAGCACCATGCCGGTGAACAGTGCGGTCAGGCCGACCACCGGCAGAGAGAAATAGCCGATGGTCATCATCTGCTTGCCGGTGAGGCGGAAATAGAACGGCGGCGCGAAGACATGTCGCACCGAATGGAAGGTGAAGATCGCGACGCGGCCGATGGCGGCGCAGAAGTTCAGGAAGACGCGGCCGATGATGGCAAGCGGATTGATCATGCGGCGCCGCCCTTGTAGACGCGGCGATAGCGGCGGCCGAGCTGCGTCAGGAATTCATAGGCAATGGTGCCGGCCTTGGCAGCCTGCACGTCAATGTCGATCCCGCCGCCAAGCAGGGTGACGCTCATTCCGGGCTGGCAGTCCTCTGCCGGCAGGGCGGAAACATCCAGGGTGATCAGATCCATCGAGACCCGCCCCGCAATTGGTACTTGCACATCACCCTGACGACCTTTGATGACCGCGCGGCCGTCGTGACCGGACAACGCACGGGAGAAACCATCGGCATAACCGACCGCCACAGTGGCGATTCGGCTCGGTTTTTCAACGATATAGCCGGCACCGTAGCCAACGCTGCCCCCCCTGTCAACGGAACGGACCTGGAGGATTTTGCCTTGTAATTGAACCACTTCCGCCATCCTGCCGGCCTCGTGCAGAGGCCCGGCCTCGGGCGGGAAGGGATTTGATCCGTAGAGCGCGATGCCCGGGCGCAGTATGTCGTGATGGTAGGCGGCGCCGAGGAAGACGCCGGCCGAATTGGCGAAGCTTCCCTTCAGTCTGGGGAAGCGTGCGCGCCAGGCTGCGAAGCGCTGACGCTGCGTCTCGTTCAGCGGATGATCGGGCTCATCGGCGCAGGCGAGGTGGGTCATCACGAATTCTAGCGCGATGCCCTCGAAGGCTGTCGGATCGGCCAGTAGGGCGTCGGCCTCCTGCGCAGTCAGGCCAAGGCGGTTCATGCCGGTATCGATATGCAGGGCCGCGGGAAGAGGGCGTCCAAGGCGGCGCGCCGTCTCGCGCCAGGCTGCGATCTGGCCGGGCGTCGACAGCGCAGGCACCAGGCCGGCCTCGGCCAGCGCAACTTCCGCACCGGCGGCAGGTCCATGCAGGATGTGGATGGTTGCCCCAGGCAGCACCTCGCGCAGCGCCAGCGCCTCGGTTGAATGCGCGACGAAGAAGCGGCGACAGCCCGCCCGCCACAAAGCCGGGCCAACTTGCGCGGTCCCCAGGCCATAGGCATCGGCCTTCACTACGGCCGCGCATTCCGCCTGCGGGGCAAGGCCGCCCAGCTTGCGCCAGTTGGCAACCAGCGCATCAAGATCAATGGTCAGAATCGCCTGGTCGCCGAAGGTGAGCATGACGGGTGTTTAGCCCAGCCGCGCTCAAAGAAACAGGCTTAAAAGCATCGAAGGTGACGAAGGGCACGCCATGTTGCAGGCCTGCATGCCCTGCCTTTGGACTTGCTCCGGCGGATCAGGCAGGCCAGACTGGCGGCACTGGGGGATGAGCCACGCAGAGGGCCACGGTCTTACAATCAAAACGTACAATCGAGATTAGTGGTTCGCTCAGGAAATTCATGTCGGCGCCATCCCCAGCCTCCGGTCCCGCGAAGGGCCTGTTCTCCAATCCCTATCTGCTGCTGGTTCTGACCATGGCGATGTGGGGCGGCCATTCGGTGGTCAGCCGCCTGGCAGTGGGCGAGATTTCTCCCGCCTCGCTGACCTTCCTGCGCTGGGTGGTGGTGGCGAGCCTGATGATCGGCGTTGCCGGCCGCGGCCTGCGCGAGCATTGGCCGGTGCTGAAGCCGCGCCTGGGCTATCTCGCCGCTATGGGATCGCTGGGCTACACGGCCTACAACATCCTGCTCTACTGGTCGGCGCATTACACGACCGCGATCAACATCAACATCATCAACGGCGCCATGCCGGCGCTGATCTTCCTCGGCGCGCTGCTGGTCTTCGGCCAGCCTGTGCGGCCGCTGCAATGGGTCGGCACGATCGTGTCGATGGCGGGGGTGACGCTGACGGCGGCGAAGGGCGATCTTTCCACCTTGCTGGAACTGACGATCAATCGCGGCGACATTCTGATCCTGGTCGCCACGGCTTTGTATGCCGGCTATTCGGTGCTGCTGAGAAATCGCCCGATGGTCCCCAGCCTGGTGTTTTTCGCCGCCATGGCGCCGGCGGCGGCCTTGTCGTCGATCCTTTTGCTTGGCGTCGAGATCGCGGCGGGAGAATTCTTCTGGCCGACCTGGAAGGGCTGGGTCGCGTTGATTTACGTCGCGATCTTCCCCTCGCTGCTGTCGCAGATCTTTTTCATCCGCGCCGTCGAACTGATCGGCGCGGGCAGGGCGGGCCTGTTTACCAATCTGATGCCGCTCTTCGGCGCCAGCTTCGCCATGCTCATTCTTGGCGAAGCCTTGGCCTGGTATCATGTGGTTGCCTTGGCGCTGGTGCTCGGCGGCATCCTGCTTGCCGAGTGGAACCAGCGCCGCGGCTGAACGTCAACCGATCCGGAAGAAAGCGATCAGGTCGCTCAATTCCTTGGCCTGACTGGCCAGCGACTGCGCCGAGGCAGAGGTCTGCTCAACCAGGGCGCCGTTGCGCTGGGTCATCTCGTCCATCGAACCGACAGCCGTATTGACCTGCTCCAGTCCGGTCGCCTGCTCGCTGCTGGCGGACGCGATCTCGGCCACGATATCCGAGACCTTCTTGATGGCGACCACGATCTCCTGCAGGGAATTGCCGGTCTGGTTCACCAGGGCGGCGCCGGTTTTTACCTGCTGGTTCGATTCCGCGATCAGCGTCTTGATCTCCTTCGACGCATCGGCCGAGCGTTGCGCCAAAGCGCGCACTTCCTGAGCGACGACGGCAAAGCCCTTGCCGGCTTCGCCAGCCCGTGCCGCTTCGACGCTGGCATTCAGCGCCAGCAGATTGGTCTGGAAGGCGATCTCGTCGATCAGCAGGACGATGTCGCTGATCTTCTGCGCGCTCTCCTCGATGCGGCTCACCGCCGCGACGGCTTCGGACACCACGCTGCCACCCTTTTCGGCGGTGTTGCGTGCGGCCATGGCAAGCTGGTTGGCGGCCTGCGCATTATCGGCATTCTGCTTCACCGTCGCGGTGATCTCATGCATGGAAGCTGCCGTTTCCTCGATGCTGGCCGCCTGGCTTTCCGTGCGGCTGGCCAGATCCTGGCTACCGGTGGAAATCTCGGCCGAGGCTTCGTTCACCGCGGCGGCGCTTTGCGTAATGCCGCGCATGGTGTTGGCCAGCTTCTCGTTGGTGCTGTTGACGTTGTCCTTGAGCTGCGCGAACACGCCCTGATAATGACCGGTGACGCGCCGCGACAGGTCGCCGCCAGCCATCGCCGCCAGCACGCGGCTGACTTCATCGATGGCGGCCGCAACGCTGCCGACCAGGTTGTTGATGCCGTCGCCCAACTTGTGCATCACGCCATTCAGCTTGTGGGTATCGATGCGCTGGGTGAGGTTGCCTGCAACGGCGGCGCTGACCACCATGCCGACCGAACGGTCAAGTTCGGCCTCCTGCGCTTCGCGGTCGCGTTCGCGCTGCTGGCGCTCGGCCTCCACCTGCTGGCGCAGGCGTTCGTTCTCCAGGCCATTCTCCTTGAACACCTGGACGGCCTTGGCCATCTGGCCGATCTCGTCGGCGCGATCCAGACCGTCCACGGTGACGTTGTAATTGCCCTGCGACAGGGTGCTCATCGTCTCGGTCAGGCCCATAATGGGCTTGCGGATCGAGCGGCCGATCAGGAAGGCGAAGAAAAGGGCGACGCCCAGGGCAATTGGCGCCATCGTGGCGATGGTCGCCAGGGTCGTGACCAGATTGGAATGCATGCTTTCCTGTTCGGATTCCGCTTCCAGACGGCGCGATTCCGCCAGGCTGACGGCATGCTCCAGAGCACCATCGGCGTTCTTCGCCATCCTGGCCATCATCTCTGTGCCGATCTTGCCGATGCTGGCCATCACCTGGCTGAGGCCGGCGCTATAGGCCTTGGTCGCGGCGGTCAGCTTCTCGCCAGTCTCCTGCTGTGGGCCGCCCTTCAGGCGGGCGGCAAGCTGTTCCGACTGCGCGCCGATATCCTGCGAAAGGTGCTGCACGCGTGCCAGCAGTTCCGGCTTGGGGCGGTAGAGATACTGATAGGCCGCCGAGCCGATCGCATTCATTGTATCCGAGACGCGCATGGCCAGATAGGCCGTCTGATAGTCGCCGGCGGCAGCGGAGTCCTGAATCAGCTGCGGCAGTACCATGTTGATGAAGCCGCTATTGGGCACGACCTCCTTGGTGAAAACGCCGATATAGCCCGCCTTGATCGCGACAGTTTCCTCGACTGCCGCGCCGAATGCCTGAACCATCTGTGCCATCTCGCCCAGCAAACGTTTTTCGTTCGCATCGGCATCGGCCTCCGCTTCCGCGAGAGTCTGGGGGATCGACTTGACCAGTTTGCGCGCGGCTTCGAGGCTGGCCGGCGTGTCCATGTTCAAAAACAGCAGCACGTTGCGCGCAAGATCGATGACGTCGCGCTCGGCGCGCGTCACGGCGCTGGTCGCCTTGGCGGTCTCGCTGTATTCGGAGAAAAGCCCGCGGGCATTGTTGGCGCCAAGAATTCCCGCTCCTGCGATGACGAGAAGAAGGAAGATGACGGCGCCGAATCCCACATTGATACGGCCGCCTATGCTCAGGCGGGAGAGGACGTTGTCAGTCATGGTGTTCCCGGGCGTTAGTTATTAGCCGCACAAGACGGCACGGGCAGCCTAGCACTTCGCCGGATGGCGAAGAACGGGAACGGGTAGGGGTATTACCGGAATTTAACCCAGGGTTACATCCAAAAAGAGCATCACCACGAAGCCGCCGAACAGCGCGGAGGTTGCACCGCGCTCGGTGCCCTTGCGGTGGGTTTCCGGGATCACTTCGGATGAGATGATGAACAGCATCGCGCCGGCGGCGAAGGCCAGCGCCCAGGGCAGCAGCGAGCCGGAAATGGCGATGGCGCCCGCGCCGAACAGGCCGCCCAAAGGCTCCAGTGCACCGCTTATCGCGGCGACGCCGAAAGCGGTACTACGGCGATAGCCTTCGCCGCGCAATGCGACGGCCACGGCTAGCCCTTCAGGCATGTTCTGCAAGCCGATGCCAAGGGTTACGCCTAGCCCGTTGGCAAGGTCACCGCTGCCTGCCGCAATGCCGACGGCCAGTCCTTCCGGAAAATTGTGCAGAGCGATGGCGATGACGAACAGCCAGACGCGGGCCAGCCGCGAGTGATCGGTATTCTCCCGGCCCTTGGGGCCGAAATGCTCATGCGGCGCCAGCCCATGGGCGACATGCATCGCCAGCGCGCCGAACAGCAGCGCCACGATCACTGCGCTTGCGGCATAGCCGCGGCTGCCGAATCCCACTTCCGCCCGGTCCAGCGCCGGCAGCAGCAGCGAGAAGAAGGTCGCGGCCAGCATCACGCCGGCGGCGAAAGCCAGCATGATGTTCTGCGTGGTCGGCTTCAGATCGCGCACTACGAAGACCGGAGTGGCGCCCAGGGATGTCAGCACGAAACCGGCGACCACGCTGGAAGCCACACCGAAGGCAAAAGGGTACTGGCTGGCGAGGGAGGCGAGGAGGTCCATGCCGCAGATGTAGCATGGACCCGGCCGGCTTAGACAGGGGCAATCAGGCGAGGGGCTAAAACCGGACAGCGCCGGCCGGTCAGGCCGGCGCGCCCTTCTTCATGGCGATGGCAAGCCGGTTCCACGCGTTCATGGTGGCAATTGCGATGGTCAGCTCCACGATCATGCGGTCGTCGAACAGGCCTTTCAGCGGTTCGAAAACCGCGTCCGGCACACGCTGGTGTTCCAGCCTCGTGACCGCTTCCGCATAGGCCAGCGCGGCGCGTTCCTTCTCGTCGAACAACGGCGATTCCCACCAGATGGCGACATGGTGCAGCTTGCGGTCGCTGGCGCCGTGTTCCTTGGCCTCGCGGCTATGCTGGTCGACGCAATAGGCGCAGCCGTTGATCTGCGATATCCGCACCCAAAGGATATCCAGCAACGGGCGCGGGACGGTAGCAGCCATATGGGCATGGCCGGCGAACAGGCCTTTGATGCCTTCGGGGCTGAGAGCACGATAATCGAGGCGCTGGGTCATGGCTTGTCTCCAATCGTTTCTTGGCTTTGACGCCAGCCCAGACGGCCGGAGCAGCCGCTTTGTGACATCGGATGCGCGCGCAAAAAAAAGCGGAGCCCCGGAAGGGGGCTCCGCCTCGTTCATTCGTGAGCGGCTAGCGGTTAGTGGTGGCGCAGGCCGTGGTGCCCTTTGTGATGTCCGAACCTCGCGCCACCCGGGCCCTTGGCGAACAGGACATCGGCGGTGGCTTTCTGCTCGGCGCTCAGCGACTGGTAGAAGGGACGGAAGGCCGCCAGATAGCGCTCCTGCGCCGCCATGGCTTCCTTCATCATCGCCTGCCGCCGTTCCAGACGGTCCAGGGCAGTTAGCGCAGCCGGGGCCGTGGCGTTGGCCTGCTGACGGCGGGCCTCGAACTTCTCGGCCATCGCCTTGGCGCTGGCGCGCATTTCATCGGCCAGCTTGTCGAACAGCGGCTGCTGTTCCGGCGTCAGCTTCAGCTCGGCGCGCAGGAAGGCAAGGCGGCCTTCGATGAAGCGGCCGGGCTTTGCCTGCTCGGCGTCACGCTTATGGATCGTCGCATGATGCGTCGGCGCGCCTGCGCCGGGTGCGGGTTGGGCCAGCGCCAGCGGGGCGGTGCCCATGGTCGCGATGAGCAGGGCGGCAGCGATTGCGGGACGGCGGAAAGCGGACATGGAACGGACTCCTTCGCTTGTTGGACGAAGCAGCGGTTTGGCGCCGCTTCATCCATACATACGGGGCTGCCCGAAAATTCCTGCGCGAAATTTGAGATGCGATAAGTGAGGCGCGATTTCCAGCCGGCATAAGGCCGGAAAACCGCTGACGCTTAATATGCCTCAGGCAGGTGGTCCGGCGCGATATAATCGCTGAAGCGGGTGAATTCGCTCTCGAACTGCAGCACCACCTTGCCGATGGGGCCGTGACGCTGCTTGCCGATGATGACCTCCGCCAGATTGGCGATGCGGGCCATCTTATCCTGCCAGGCGACATGCTCCGGCGTATCCAGGGTCGGCTCCTTGCGCGCCTCGTAATATTCCTCGCGGAACACGAACATCACGACGTCGGCGTCCTGCTCGATAGCGCCGGATTCGCGCAGGTCCGACAATTGCGGGCGCTTGTCGTCGCGGCTTTCCACGGCGCGCGAGAGCTGGGAGAGGGCGATCACCGGCACGTTGAGATCCTTGGCCAGCGCCTTCAGCGCCTGGGTGACCTCCGAGATTTCCTGCACGCGGTTGTCGTTGCGCCGCGAATTGGCGCCGCGCACGAGCTGCAGGTAGTCGACGATGATCAGGCCGATATTATGCGTACGCTTCAGTCGCCGCGCACGGCTGCGCAGCAGGGCGATCGAGATCGCGCCCGTATCGTCGATGAAGAACGGAATCTGCTGCAGCATCTTCGACACCGGCACGATCTGCCGGGTGAATTCCTCATCGGTGATGTCGCCGCGGCGGAGCCTTTCCGACTGGATGCGGGTCTGCTCCGAAAGAATACGGGTGGCGAGCTGCTCAGCCGACATTTCGAGGCTGAAGAAGGCGACCGGCGCGCCGATCTCGCCGTTGCTCTCGAAATAGGCCTTGGCTGCGTTGAACCCCATATTGGTGACCAGCGCCGTCTTACCCATCGAGGGACGGCCGGCCAGGATGATCAGGTCGGAGGGATGCAGGCCGCCCAGCTTGGCGTCCAGATCCTTCAGGCCAGTGGTCACGCCGCTCAGGCCGCCTTTCTTCCAGGCGGCATCGATCATCGCAATCGACTGAGTGATGGATTCCTTGAACGAGACGAAGCCGCCCTCCGAGCTGCCCTCGTCGGCCAGCTTGAACAGGCGCTGCTCGGCTTCCTCGATCTGCTCGGAAGCAGGCTCCTCGATCTTCGGATCGTAGGCGCGGTTGACCATGTCCTCGCCGATGCTGATCAGCTCGCGGCGCAGCGCCAGGTCGTGGATCACCCGGGCGTAATCCTCGGCATTGATCACGGTGGTCGCGGCGGCGGCGAGGCGGGCGAGATAGGCCGTACCGCCGGCCTTGGCGATCACCTCGTCGCGCTCGAAATAGGCTTTCAGGGTCACCGGATTGGCGATCTCGCCGCGCTCGATCAGCGTCAGCGCCGCCTGATAGATGCGCCGGTGCGCCTCGTGGAAGAAGTGCTCCGGCTGCAGGAAGCCGGACACCTTCATCGCCGCGTCGTTGTTGACCAGGATGGCGCCAAGCAGTTCCTGCTCGGCATCCAGGTTGTGGGGCTGGACGCGGAAGGTCGGCTCGCCCGGTGTGAGGGGGGCGGTGGACTGCTCGTTGGTGCCGGAGGGAGGAAAACTGGTGACCAGAGCCATTTTCAGATTTCTTCTCGGCTAAAATTCTTCCGCTCGATGACCGCCGGATGACAGTTTGACGACAACGCCAAGCAGCGAGGCGGCATTAACGGCAAAGCCGCGAGCAAGTTCCAGTTCTGATTTAGGTTGACACCGTATTATCCACCATATTCTGCCAGTGGATAAGTCTTATCGGTAAGTCAGGATGTTAGCTGCTAAAATCCACAGGCGTCTCGGCGGCTGTGCAGACAAAAAGGGCCGGCGTTTCCGCCGGCCCGATTCGCTAGCCTAACGCGTAGGCGTTTGAAGATCAGGCCTTCTCGGCCTCGGTCTCGGTTTCGCCTTCGGCCTCGGCTTCGACGGTGACGCCTTCGTCCAGCAGGCTCTCGGCCGCCACCTGCTTCTCGGCCTCGGCCTCGGAGCGGGCAACGTTGACCTTCACCTCGACGCTGACTTCCGGATGCAGCACGACGGTCACGCTGCTGACGCCCACCGTCTTGATCGGCGTGGTCAGGCTGACTTGGCCGCGGCTGATGGTGAAGCCGGCTTCGGTGACCGCTTCCGCGATGTCGCGGGCGCTGACCGAACCATAGAGCTGGCCGCTGTCGCCGGCCTGGCGCAGCAGGGTCACGCTCAGGCCCTGCATCTTGGCAGCGACCTTCTCGGCCTCCGCCTTCTTCGCCAGGTTCTGCGCCTCGAGCTGGGCGCGCTGCTTCTCGAAGATCGCCTTGTTGGCCTCGGTGGCCCGCAGCGCCTTCTTGCGCGGCAGCAGGAAGTTACGGGCGTAGCCGTCCTTCACCTTCACCACTTCGCCCATCTGGCCGAGCTTCTCGACACGTTCGAGCAAAATCACTTCCATGTTTAAGTCTCCCGGCTGGTTCCGGCCCCGGCGAGGCGCCGGCGGAAACCCGCCCATTCTTCGATCAAACCCAGGATGGCCACTAGGATCAGCAGAATGCCGCCCAGCGCGCCAGCCACCACCAAGACCGCGTAGAAGGCGGTCAATACCAGTTCGGGAATAGCGGTCCGCGCCGCCACTCCATGCACCACCGCCAACCCCTGCAGCAGATAGGGGAAAGCGAGAATGACCGCCGCGGTCGTGCCGACGAAACCAAGTTCGTCCGGCAGGATCGCCGCCGCCACCGCCGCCACGGCCAAAGCCGCGGCCAGCAGTCTCGGCAAGGCCAGCGTGCGATAACGCGGGCTGGGCCGGCGGTTCTGCTTCACCATCTTCGCCAGCCCTTGGGCCAGCGTGCCGTTGATCACCATCATCACCAGCCAGCCGAAGCCGAGTGCCGAAGGCATGATTTTCGCCAGCCCTTCGGCGGCGGCACTCATATCCATCGGCTTGTCGTCCTGCGGCATGCCGTCAGCAAAAAGACCGAGCACCTGCTCGATCTTCGGCTGCAGCAGGCCGGGCAGGCCGCCTTCGTGGCCCGACGTCAGCAGCAGCGCCAGGACGAAAACGCCCAGCGCCCAGCCAACCAGAACCACAACCAGCCGGCCGGCCGGATACCATTCCAGGCCGTCGACGATGTCGGCATTGCCCGAGGCTTCCGCCGCGGGGCGGGCCAGCAACGCCTGACGCACCAGCAATGCGGCCGGAGCCGCGAAGATGATGAGATAGGCGCCGGCGGCCTGCAGCTCGTTCAGCCCGCTGATCAGCGTGCCGACCACGCCAGCCAAAGCCGCGGCGGGAAAGCCGTGAGTCAGGCCGGCGAAGAACAGCGGCAACGGCGCCAGATAGCTGAGCACGAAGCCGAGCGGACCGCTGGCTGCGGTCAGCACAAGCATCGCGCTCGCCAGGCCGGCGAGGCTGCCGATGAACAAGCTGCGGGTCATGCGTGCGGTTCCATCAAGCAGCCCTTCGTCTCAACGAGGGAAGGACAGCTCTGGGCCTTACTTGATGACGAACGGCAGCAGGGCCAGGTTGCGCGCGCGCTTGATGGCCTGGGCCAGTTCACGCTGCTTCTTGGCCGACACTGCGGTGATGCGCGACGGCACGATCTTGCCGCGCTCGGAAATGAAGCGCGACAGCAGCTTCACATCCTTGTAGTCGATCTTCGGCGCATTCGCGCCCGAGAACGGGCAGGTCTTGCGACGGCGGAAGAACGGACGGCGGGCCGCACCGGCACGGGCGGCAGGCTTGGTTCCAGTGCTCGACATTATTCAGCCTCCGGAGCAGCAGCGGTTTCCTCACGATCGAAGCGCGGACGGCGCTCGCCGCCGAAGCCGCCACGGCCGCCGCCGAAGCCGCGGTCGCCGAAGCCACGATCGGCCCGGTCGCCGCGCTCGCCGCGATCCTTGTTGAGCAGCATGGCCGACTGGCCTTCTTCCAGCTTCTCAACGCGGACCGTGAGGTAGCGCAGGATGTCTTCGTGGATGCGCATGTTGCGCTCCAGCTCGGCGATGGCTGCGCCCGACGCCGAGATGTTCATGAGCACGTAGTGCCCCTTCTTGTTCTTCTTGATACGGTAGCTGAGATTGCGCAGGCCCCACTGCTCGGTCTTGGTGACCTCGCCGCCCTGGGACTTGATGATTTCAGCAAATTGCGCGGCCAGGGCCTCGACCTGCGTGGGCGAGATGTCCTGACGCGCGATGAATACGTTCTCGTAGAACGCCATCGCAAGCTCTCCTTCTGGCTGTTAGCGGCCCGGCGGCGATACCCCATGCATCGACGGATCGGGCCTAGCCGGACCCCGTCGGAGTCCAGCAAGGAGCTATGTGAGGGCGCGGACTATAGCGATTTTCCGCAGGGGCGCAAGCAGGGTGCCGGCGGCCCCCGGTCCGGCACCCGGCCATCATGGAGGAGCTGGACGCCAGGATATTAGAGGTGCTTAACCCCGGCTACCCTGGGGAGGGCATGGCTCATACAGGTTTCCGGTATTGATCGGTCGGCCTAAATATTCTATATTTGTTCTCATTTTCCGGGTTCTGATGCTCGGATCTCTTGAACGCCCGTATGGCAAGGGAGGCATGGCGCCGCATGGGGCTTTTGCAGCGCCGGGACATCGGATGGGGAGCAATGGATGCTGACTGACTCGGACGGTTCTGGATGGGGCTGGAATGGTGCCGGACGGTTTCAAATGGTCTCAAGCGGTGCCAAACGGGCTCAAACGAACCTGAACGGTATAAAAAGGTCGATTTGATAGCAGTGATATCAGTGCAATCATTGCACCGCCAAGGCAGGGCATTATGGCCAGCGTTATCATCCACAATATCGATAAGGATCTGAAAAATCGCCTCCGCCGGCGGCTTACCGCCACCACCGTCGATGGAGGAAGAGCGTCGGGAAATCCTGCGCTGCGTCCTGTTCCAGGAGTCAAAAAATGGGCCTGGACATGATCAATCGCGTGCAGGAAAGGAGCCTGCAGTGACCACAGGCTATCTTGCCGCAGAGGGTTTTGAGGCGCAGCTGCGCGAGGAACTGCGCGGCCATATCCTGTCCGAACATGGCCGGCTGATTCTGGCGGATGAAGAAAGACCGGCCGCCTGGGCCGCAAATATCTGGGTCGATGTCCGAGAGGTCGGCATTGAATCCATTGGCGACGCGGCCGCCAAGTTGAAGGCGATTCAGCGCAACTGGGCCGCCTATGCGCCGCTGCATCACCGCCGCGCCAAGCTGATCGATGAGAAGCTGCCGCATGTCTCGGCCAAGCCGCTTAACTTCGGCGCGCCGCTGCCGACCGCACCGCTCGGCTCTTTCACCCTGCTGGCGCCGGATCGCATGCTTTATGCGGCGCGCTGCTCAAGCCCGGTGCCGCATGGCGAATTCGTTTTCAACGAGGATAAAAGCGGCCCGCCTAATCGCGCCTATCTGAAACTCTGGGAAGCGCTGACCCGCTTTGGCGCGATGCCGAAGGCCGGCGATATCTGCCTTGATCTTGGCGCTTCGCCTGGCGGCTGGACCTGGGTGCTGGGCAAACTCGGCGCCCAAGTGACCGCCATCGACAAGGCGCCGCTTGCGCGCCATGTCGCTGCGATGCCGAATGTGCGCTGGCAGCAGGGCAGCGCCTTCGCGTTGGAGCCGCGCGATTTCGAGCGCGTCGACTGGCTCTGTTCGGATGTGATCTGCTATCCGTCGCGGCTGCTGAAACTGGTCGAGCGCTGGCTTGCCTCAGGCAAGCTGCGCCACGCCATCTGCACGCTGAAGTTCCAGGGCGAAACCGATCACGAGACCGCGCGCGCCTTCGCCGCGATCCCAGGCAGCCGGCTCATGCATCTGCATCACAACAAGCACGAGCTGACCTGGCTGTGGCAGCAGCCTTCTTAATTCTTCAGCGCCGCGCTCAGTGCTTGCGCGGCTGCTGCGTGATGACGCCATACCAGCCAAGGCCGTCATAGGTCTCGTAGCCGATGGTCTTGGCGAAGGCGATCAACTCGCCGCTGGGCGTGTAGTAATAGCCGCGCGGCTTGTCGCCGGTCTCCAGCGCAAAGGGCTGATACAGGCCCTGACCGTCGGAAGAGGCGATGACGCGCCGCTTGGAGTCGAGCAGCAGCACGCGCGAACGCTGCCATTCCTCCTGGCTCAAGGAGGGCTCGTCGCAGACGATGCTCTTGCCCTGCTTGTCCCAGTCGAAGATCACGCCCAGTACGCCGATGGGCGTGCCGTTGATATGGCCCTGTTCGCGCACCGCGGCGGCGTAGATCGCCACCGCCTTGTTGTCGTGGCTGGCGCTCTGGGTGATGTCGTCGACCACATAATCGTCGCCGCTGCGCGTCTGCATGGCAGCCTGGAACCATCGCGTCTGCGCAACGCTGGCCCTCGCGGCGCGGGGAAACTGCCTTGGATTCGACGTGGCGACGACCTGCCCACGGGCATTGGCCAGCACCAGGTTGAGATAGACGGTGTAGAAGCGGTTGATCACGCCAAGCCGCTCGGTGGCGCGGGCCAGCAGTTCTTCGGACGGGTTCTGCAAGGCCTGCCACATGGCGTCGTCGGTGGCCCACCACCGGCAGTCGCAGGTGCGCTCATACAGGTTACGCACAATGAGCTGCACCATGGTCTGCGCCATGTCGGAGAGGCGGGGGCCTTCCAGATCCTTCACGATCTGGACGACGATCTCTTCCGCCGCGCGCTTGGATTCCGAGATGCGCTTGAGCACCACGTCGCGGAAGCGCTTTGAATTCTCGGAGGCCTGGTTGGCCAGGTTCTTCACCTCCTGGGCCACCACCGCGAAGCTGCGGCCGACCTCGCCGGCCCGGGCGGCCTCGATGGAGGCATTCAGGGACAGCAGGGTGGTTTGAAAGGCGATATCCTCATTGTTGGCACCGAATTCCTGAACGTCCCGCTCGATGCCGTCGATCAGCTGATGGATCTGCAGATGATGCGTCTGAGAGCTCATTTTCCGGAAAGCCTGTATGGTGACGAGACGGGGCTGGCGAATGCAGGATGTATGCCGATCAGGTTGTGACGTCCGTCGTGATTTCTATTCATTTCTCGGCACAAAGAAGGGCATCCGCGCCCTATATCGGAAGCAGGAGTTTATCGACTGATCATTATTCGTCCCACTGCACAATAAATGAGCCCAAAAATTAGGCGCAACGGAGAAGAGAGCCATGCAGACACGGCAGGAACGTGATGCTTTCGGTACCGTAGAGGTGCCCGCCGACCGCTACTGGGGGGCGCAAACCCAGCGGGCGCTTACACTTTTCCGGATCGGTACCGAGAAGCTGCCGCCGGCGCTCGTCCGTGCCATCGGGCTGCAGAAGCTGGCCGCCGCCCGCGCCAACGCCAGGCTGGGCGAACTGCCGGCGGAACTGGTCGACGCGATCCAGCAGGCGGCCCGCGAGGTCTCGGAAGGCCGCTTCGATGATCATTTCCCGCTGCCGGTCTGGCAGATCGGCTCGGGCACCGCGACCAACATGAATGCCAATGAGGTGATCGCCAATCGCGCCAACGAATTGCTGGGCCAGCCGCTTGGGACCAAGAAGCCGGTGCACCCCAACGACCACGTCAACCGCGGCCAGTCCTCCAACGACACATTCCCGACCGTGATGCATATCGTCACGGTGCTGGAGCTGAAGCAGCGGCTCATCCCCGCGCTGCAAAAGCTGCAGGCGCAGCTTGCGGCAAAGGCCGAGGCCTGGAGCGGCATCGTCAAGATTGCCCGCACCCATTTGCAGGATGCGACGCCGATGACCCTGGGGCAGGGTTTTGGCGCGATGGCGCGGCAGGTGGAACTGGCCATAATGCGTGTCGAGGACGCCTTGCCGCGGCTTTATCTGCTGGCCCAGGGCGGCACAGCGGTGGGAACGGGGCTGAATGCGAAAACCGGCTTCGATACAGCCTTCGCGGCCGAGCTGTCGGCGCTGACCGACCTGCCTTTTGTCGCCAATCCCAACAAGTTCGAAGGCATGGGCGCGCATGACGCGCTGATGGAGGCCAGCGGCGTGCTGAACACCATCGCCGTGTCGCTGGCCAAGATCGCCAATGATGTGCGCTTCCTCGGCTCCGGGCCGCGCGCGGGTCTCGCCGAACTGGTGCTGCCGCATGACGGCCTGACATCCTCGATCATGCCGGGCAAGCGCAATCCCACATTGGCGGAAGCGATGCTTCAGGTCTGTTATCAGGCGATGGGCAATCATGTTGCCGTTACCCATGCCGCGGCGGCGGGTCATTTCGAGCTGAACGTCGCCAAGCCGGTGATCGTGCACAACATCCTGCAGTCGATCCGCCTGCTGGCCGATGCGGCAACCGTCTTCGGCGAGGACATGATCGCCGGGATCGAGCCGAACAAGGCGACCCTGCAGCGCAACGTCGAGCATTCCATCATGCTGGCCACCGCGCTCAATCCGCATCTGGGCTATGACCGCGTGGCGCAGATCGTCAACAAGGCCTTCGCCGATGGCACCAGCCCGAAACAGGCGGCCGTGGAACTCGGCTTCCTGACGGCCGAGGATTACGACCGCCTGGCCGATCCCGCCACTATGCTGGGGCCGCGGCCGTGATCAAGGTGACCTGATCTTATCGCTGATCCAGTAGTGAACGTGTTAGGCTGACGGCTCGTCGTCGGCCCAGCCGGCGCAGGTGGAGGGGAAGCAATGATCCTGTATGCCGTTTCCGGCATCCTTCTTTTGACAGCCGGGACCATCGGCGGATTTTATGTCTACGACCGGTGGATTCAGCGCGATCACGCCGTGATGCGGAATTTCCCGATCTATGGGCGCTTCCGCTACATCATGGAGAATCTCGGCGAGTATTTCCGCCAGTACTGGTTCACCGCCGACTGGGAAGAGCGGCCCTTCAACCGCCTGACCCGCGCCTGGGTGTATCGCTCGGCCAAGGGCGTCTCCAACTATGTCGCCTTCGGCTCGGAAGTGAATGCGCAGGAGACCGGCCATGTCTATTTCCTGCATTCGCCCTTTCCGGTGAATGACGAGGAAGCCGAGCCCTATACTGGAAAATGGATCGGCAAGGGCATCGTCAGCCGGCCCTACAAGCCGACCAGCTTCTTCCACATCTCCGGCATGAGTTACGGCGCCTTGTCCTCGGCAGCGATTACTGCGCTGTCGCATGGCGCTGCGATGGCGGGTATCTGGCTCGATACGGGCGAGGGCGGCCTGTCGCCCTATCACCTGTCTGGCAACTGCGACATCGTCTTCCAGATTGGCACGGCGAAATACGGCGTGCGCGACCGCGACGGCAATCTCGATGAGGCGCGGCTGAAGGAGATCGCCGAACTGCCGCAGGTCAAGATGATCTGCATCAAGCTCAGCCAGGGCGCCAAGCCCGGCCGCGGCGGCATTCTGCCGGCAGCCAAGGTCACCGAGGAGATCGCCGAGATCAGGCGTATCGATCCGGGCAAGCCCTCGATCTCGCCAAGCCGCCACCGCGAGGTGACCGACATTCCCTCTCTGGTCGCGCTGATCAACCGCGTGCGGCGCATTGCCGATAAGCCGGTCGGCATCAAGATGGCGCTGGGCGACGATCACTTCATCGACGATCTGTTCCGGTATCTGCAGCCGCGCCGCGAGGAAGCGCCGGATTTCATCCAGTTGGACGGCGCGGAAGGCGGCACCGGCGCGGCGCCAGCCCCACTGGCCGATTATGTCGGCCGCTCCATCGTGCAGGCCCTGCCTATCGTTGCCGAGAAATGCCGCTACTACGGCCTGCGTGACCGCATCCGGTTGATTGCGTCCGGCAAGCTGGTGACCCCGGACAAGGTCGCCTGGGCGATCTGCATGGGCGCGGATTACGTGGTGTCCGCGCGCGGCTTCATGTTTTCGCTGGGCTGCATCCAGGCGATGAAATGCAACACCGGCCGTTGCCCGACAGGTGTTACGTCGAACGAGCCGCGCTACATGCGGGGCCTGGACCCGGCACGAAAGGCAGTACGGGTCGCCAATTACGCCAATGCAGTCCGCCATGACGTGGAAGCCATTGCCCATGCCTGCGGCTGCAAATCGGTGCGCGATCTGAAAGCCCATCATGTGCGGGTGCATGGCGGCACGCCGCAGCTTTAGCGGCAGGGCCTTAAGCTCTCCTGAGGTTCGGATTCAATGGCGCGAAGCAGTCCGGACTGTCGAGCTTGACGCTGTTGACGGCAGTCGTGACGCGATAGCGCGCCATTTTCTCATCCGGATAGGGACGCAGCAGGGCGATAAGATCGTTGGCCGGTGTCTCCGGATTGAGCCAGGCGGCAAAGGCCTCGGGCGGAAGAATGACGGGCATGCGGTCGTGCAACAGCCGCAGATAGTCATTCGCCGATGTGGTCAGGATGGTGAAGCATTCCGCGTTGCCGAAGGCCGCTTCGCTTTGCCACAGCCCGGCGAATGCAAACAGTCCGCCGCCCTTCAGGCCAATGCGCCAGGGCTGCTTGGCTTTGTGGCCCTCGATTGCCTGCCATTCGTAGAAACTGTCGGCCGGAACCAGGCAGCGGCGCTGGCGGAAGGCCTCGGCGAAGGTGGGCTTCGTGGTGACCGTTTCGCTGCGCGCATTGATCAGCGGCGCGTTGTTCGGCCCGGCAAATCCCCAGCGCAGCATGACGAGCGCACGATGGCCGCCTGCATCCTGACGGATGACGGCGCTTTGCTGCGTGGGCGCGATGTTCCAGCGCGGCGGGAGATTGGATTGCTGCTGCCCGTAAAGCTCGAAGAATTGCGCCAGATTATCCAGCGGCTGGGTCAGACTGTAGCGGCCACACATGGCCCCGCTATAGCCGATTGCGACGGCCCTGGCTATTCCTGCACTAGTCCAGGTGCGGCTTGCTTTCGGGACGGGCCTTCAGTTCTGCGCCCTCGCGGGCCAAAATCTTGGCGACGCGTTCCGGCGCAAAGCCCAGATCGACCAGGGCAGGGCCGGCATTCGCCACTTCCCGGTATTCGGCAATCAGCCCGTCCCGCAGGGTGTAGATCGCAACGCCCTCGAACATCACGCGCTTGCCCTTGGCTTCCGGCAGCAGCGAGCGGTAGCTGAATGTGTAACGGGCATAGAGGATGCGCCCGTCGCTGACCGGATCGTGCAGATGCCAGCGGAAATCCTCCGCCGTGCGGTAGAACCAGTCATTCACCAGTTCGGCGATCTTAGCGCGGCCTTCGAAGGCTCCGTAGAAGACATCGTGGTAGACGGCGTCTTCGGTGAAGAGTTGCGCAAAGGCTTCGCCGTCGCGGTTTTCTACGGCGCTGGCGAAAGCGCGCAGCATGGCGTCGATAGTCAAAAGGCTCCTCCCGTTTTTGCCGATGCTAGCGCGGGAGGAGCCTTGGGTAAATCTCGGCGGATAGCCAGCTAGAGATTAGCTGCCGCTGCCGGGCTTGTAATTGGGGAAGAAAAGCTGCTCGCCGTTGATCTTGTAGGCGGCGATGGCGTCCTGGCCCTCCTTGGAGGTGATCCAGTCAATGAAGGCCCGGCCTTCCGCGACCTTCACATGCGGATGCTTCTGCGGATTGACCAGCATGACGCCATACTGATTGAACAGCCGCTGATCGCCTTCGACCAGGATGGTGAGTTCGCCGCGATTCTTGAAGTTCAGCCAAGTGCCGCGATCGGTGAGGGCATAGGCGTTCATGCCGCTGGCGGTATTCAGCGTCGGTCCCATGCCCGATCCGGTTTCGCGATACCAGCCCGCGCCAGCCGTCTTCACGTCGACGCCGGCGGCCTTCCACAGCCGCAGCTCGGCCGCATGCGTGCCGGAATTATCGCCGCGCGAGGCGAAGGGGGCCTTGGCCGCCGCGATCTTCTTATAAGCGTCGACAACATCCTTGCTGCCGCCGATCTTGGCTGGATCGCCCTTCGGGCCGACGATGACGAAATCGTTGTACATCACCTGACGGTGTTCCACGCCATGGCCGGCTTCGACGAATTTCTTCTCGGCGGCGGGATCGTGCACGAAAACCACGTCAGCATCGCCGTTCTCACCGGTCTTCAAGGCCTGGCCGGTGCCCTGCGCCACGACGCGGACCTCGACGCCGGTCTTTTGGGTGAACCGCGGCAGGATATGGCCGAACAGGCCCGATTGCTCGGTCGAGGTGGTGCTGGCGATCACGATGAATTTCTGCTGCGCAGAGGCCATTGTAGCCGACAGCACCAGCATCGCGGCGACAGCACCGCCAAGCAGGGATTTGTGATTGAGCATCATCGTCGGTTCTCCTGTGTCACCGGGTTCAAACTGTTACCAGGTCAAATCGCCATTGAGGAAAGCGCCGGCCTCGTCGCTGCGCGGCGCGGTGAAAAAGATGTCGGCCGGGGTCCGCTCGGTAATGCGGCCGCGATGCAGGAAGACGATATCGCTCGCCAGCCGCTTGGCCTGCCCCAGATCATGGGTGGTCATGACGATCTTGGTCCCGTCGCGGACGAAGCCTTTGATGATCTGCTCCACCTGACGGGTTGCCGCGGGATCGAGATTGGCAGTGGGCTCGTCGAGGAACAGGATCTGCGGATTAAGCGCCCAGGCCCGCGCCAGCGCCAGACGCTGCTGCTCGCCGCCCGACAGCACCCGGGCCGGGCGTTCCGCCAGCGCGGCAAGGCCCACGCGGTCCAGGGCCGCCTGCGCGCGCTCGGCCCGCGCATGCCTGTTCATGCCGCGCAGCTTCAGGGGAAAGATCACGTTATCCAGCACCGAACGGCGCAGCAGGACCGGCTTCTGAAACACCATCGCCTGGCCGAAGCGCAGAGTGTCGCGCTGCTGCGCGGCAGGGCCCAGCCATGCGACCCGGCCGCTGGAAGGCTGCAGCAAGCCATGGCACAGCCGCAGCAGCAGGCTCTTGCCGGCGCCGTTGGGGCCGAGGATGACGGTGGGCGGCCCGGCTTCAAGCCGGAGCGTTACGCCATCGATCAGGCGCTGGCCGCCAGCCTGGAAGGAAACTTCTTCCAGCAGCAGCGGCAGCAATGGCGCGGGAGCATGCATGGCTGTCACTCACGCGCCCTGCGTCTTCCGGGTGAAGCTGTTCAGCAGGCTGGCGCCGGTATTGATTGCGATGGCAATGGTCAGCAGCACGATGCCGAGCGCCATCGCCAGCGCGAGATCGCCGCGGCTTGTCTCCAGCGAGATCGCCGTCGTCATGGTGCGGGTGTAGCCCGCGATATTGCCGCCGACGATGATGATGGCGCCGACCTCGGCAATCGCGCGGCCGAAGCCGGCCAGCACTGCGGTGCTCAGGCTGAAGCGGCCATCCCACAGCAGGGTGGCGATGGCCCTCAGCGGCGTGAGGCCAAGAGAGCGCAACTGCTCTTCATATTCCGTCCACAGATCGGCGACGGTCTGGCGGGCCAGTGCGCCGACAATCGGCGTGATCAGCACCACCTGGGCAACAATCATGCCCATCGGCGTGAACAGCCAGCTCAGCGGGCCGAGCGGGCCGGAGCGCGACAGCAGCAGGTAGACAATCAAACCGACCACGACGGGCGGTAAGCCCATGCTGGCGTTGAGCAGCACGATGAAGGCATTGCGTCCGGGAAACCGCGCGAGCGCCAGAAAGGCCCCGAGCGGGAGGCCGATGGTGCTGCCGATCACGACCGCGGTAAGGCTGACACGCAGCGACAGGCCTATGATGCTGAGCAGCTCGGCATTGCCCTGCCACATCATCTGCAGCGCTAGTAAAAATGCATCGGAAATCGTCGTCACGCCTTCGGCTTACCTCAGAAGCGGGGCGTGTGGCAAAGGCTAAGTGATTATTTTCAAATGCAGTTTTTGCTACAAAAACTTTTGTTGCGAAAGTTGGTCAGTTCGTCAGGTCGGACTGCGCCATCGGTTGCCGCTTGCGCTGGTCGGCGGCAATCACCTGGCTCAAGGTGGTCTTCAGTTCTGCTTCATAGAACAGCTTGCCCAGGTTGGGCCACATACGCCACCGCTCGGCGATGCCGGCTTCGTCATAGCCGCTGGCAAAGACGAAGGGCACACCCAGTTCGTGCAGCAGATCAGCCACGGCAAAGCTGCGTTCGCCGCCGACATTCACGTCCAGTATGGCGACGTCGATTTCCTGATGCCGTTCGCGGATGAATTCGATGGCCGGCGCGATCCGCAGGAAAGGACCAAAGACCACGCAGCCGAAATCCTCCATCAGGCCTTCCAGCAGCATGGAGACCAGTGGCTCGTCCTCCAGGATCAGAACCCTGGTTCCCGCCAGCGAGAGATCGCTACCTTCCGTCATGCACTATGCCCCCACAGCGAGATCGAGAACCGGCAGACCAAGCCGCTCTCACCATACTCCATTGACAATTCGCCATTCAATTCGCCGGTAATGCTCCGCTCGATCAGCCGGGAGCCGAAGCCTTTGCGTTGCGGCGGCTGAGCGACGGGCGGGCCGTTTTCTTCCCGCCACTCGATATTGAGGCGGACGTTTCCGTCGCTGGGGAATTCGTCCTGCCATGTCACCTTGAGCCGTCCCTGTGCGGTGGACAGAGCGCCGTATTTCGCTGCGTTCACCGCCAGTTCGTGGAAGATCATGCCCAATGACAGGGCGGCGCGCGGCGGCAGGCGCACCGGCGGGCCGCGCAATTCGATGCGGCTTTCGCCGTAGGGCCGGACCTCTTCGCGCAATATCTCGCGCAGTTCGGCGCCCTGCCACTGGCCGCGGGTGAGGGCGTTATGGGTGCGCGACAGCGCCATCAGCCGCGCCTGGAAGGTTTCGGCGAACTGCTCCGGCGAAACGCCGCTGCGCAGGGTCTGGGTGACGATGGCCTGCACCGTCGCCAGAGTGTTCTTCACCCGGTGGTTCAGTTCATCCATCAGCAGGCGCTGCTGTTCCTGCGCCAGGATGCGGTCGGTGATATCCACGCCGGCGACAAAGATGCCCGAGACCGAGCCGTCCGATCCCGTGATCGGCTGATAGACCAGATCGAAATAGCGTTCCTCCGGCGGCTCGTCAGGCTTACGCTGCAGTGCGATCCGCATGCCCTGGCCGACGAAGGGCTGCCCGGTCGTCATCACCGTCTCAAGCAGGCTCACATGGCCCTGGTCGATGATCTCGGGCAGCGCCTCGCGGATCGGCAGGCCGATCACGTCGCGATAGCCGATCGCTTCCAGACAGGCGTTGTTGACCAGTTCGAAGACGAGATCCGGGCCGCTCAGCACGCACATGATGCCGGGCGCCTGCATGAACAGGCGCCGCAGATGGCTGTGTTCGGCCAGCAGGGTTTGGTTGACCGCCTGAACTGCTTCAGCGCGCAGCAGAAGATCGCCGCCCAGCATCAGCGGCTCGATGGACACCGGGCTGCCGAAAGTCGCGTCTTTCAGCCGCTGAAAGTCGGTCACATCCTGGATCTGCTGCAGGATGAAGGCGATTTCGCCCTGGCTGTTGCGGATCGGCGTATGAACGTAGCTCCAGTAGCGATGCTCGAAGCCGCCGCCGATTGCGGCGGGGCGAGGGCTTGCATGCGGCGGCAAGGTGATGACATCCACCACACCGTATTCGCGGGTGCGCATCAGCGATTCATACAAACGCTCGCGGCTTTCATCGTCGATCGGGAAGGCCGCCACGACGTTGAGGCCGATGAGGTCCTCACGGTTGCGCATCGACGCCTGCAGATAGGCACGGTTCATCTCGACGATCTCGAGATTGGCGTCCATCAGCAGATGCGGTGTCGGAAGGTGGTCGAACACGGCGCGGAAATCGATCGTCAACGCGCCGGCGGTATTCACCCCCGTTTTTATGTCATCGAAACGATCGGTGCTCATTCGCCTGCCGGCTGACTGCACTTATCCCCAATTACCCCATTCCATCAGGGAATGCAGATAGATAACCATTTTTTGGGGGTCTCAGCGAGGAGAAAAGCAACCTTCGGGTGCGGATTGTTAGCCGAAATTGGCTAACCAGGGAAAGATTTCAAGGAGATAGTAGCTGAATTGGCCCAGGCTGTTGGTGAAGATCAGGATGCCTGTAACCACCAGAAGCGCGCCGGCGACGATCTCCACCTTGTGCAGGTGGCGCCTGAATTTCTGCATGAAGGTCATGAACGGCTTCACCGCCAGGGCGGCCAGCAGGAAGGGGATGCCCAGGCCCAGCGCGTAAGTCGCAAGCAGCGACACGCCATAGCCGAGCTGATCGCGGCTGGCGGCCACGGTGAGGATGGTCGCGAGAATGGGGCCGACGCAAGGCGTCCAGCCGAAGGCGAAGGCAAGGCCGATCACATAGGCGCCGAGCACGTTGGTCGGACGTTCGGCAGTGTTGAAACGTGCCTCGCGATACAGCAATCCGATCTTCAGCAGGCCCATGTAATGCAGGCCGAAGATCACGATCACGGCACCGGCGATCTTGCCGATGACGTCGATATTCTGGACGATCAGCCTGTTCAGCGCCGAAGCCGACGCGCCCATGAGCACGAAGACGGTGGAAAAGCCGATCACAAAAGCGAGAGCGGAGATAAACACCCGGCGCATCATGGCCTTGTCGATCTGCTCTTTGCCGACCAGGCGGTCGAGCGTGGTCCCGGCCACGAAGCACAGATAAGCCGGCACCAGCGGCAGGACGCAGGGGCTCAGGAAGCTGATCACGCCGGCGCCGGCGGCGGCGGCGTAGGAAATATCAAGTCCACCCATTGGTCGGTTAATCTCCCGGCATCCTGTTCAGCCAGGCCGGATTGCGTCAGCCGCGAGCGAATAATGCGCGGAAGGCACCTGGCAAGCTGCCTTCCTCAAGATAGCGGACCCCCAGAATGCCGCCAATCACGATACCGCCAAGTGCGACAAAGCTGCCCAAAGCCAGCGTACTGACACCGGTGAGGCCCTGGCCGATGGTGCAGCCCAGCGCGATCACGCCGCCGATGCCCATCAGAATGCCGCCGATGATGTGCGAGATCATATCCTGAGCGTTGGCGAAGCTTTCGACGCGGAAGCTGCCATTCATTTTGGCCATCAGGAAAGCGCCGAGTATCACGCCGGCCACGGTGCTGACGGCGAAATCCAGACGCGCGCCGGTGAAGGTCATCACGTATTGCAGCGCGCTGCCGATGGGCGCGACGAAAGTAAAAGAGATCAGCGGTGCCGGCTCGAAGTCATCGGCGCCGAGAATGCCGGTTGCTGCCCAGCCGCCGACGATGATCGCGCCGATGACGATGCCTGCAGAAATCAGCACCGGCTGGTGCCGGAATCGGGCATCGCGAAACACCCAGATCAGCAGGAGCGCGGGCAGCAACAGGGCAATTGGCCAGCGCAGGCTCTCTGCATTCAGGCCGAAGCCCGCGCCGATCAGATCGGGCAGAGTCTGGCTGGAAAAGCCGAGCGTTTTGAGATTGACCGCCGTCCAGCTTTCCAGCCACAGCCGCACCGGGCCGATCAGGCCGCGCAGCGTGGTGTAGCCGGCAATGCCGATCATCAGCACGACGATCAGGGATTTCAGATTTCCCGCGCCCAGGCGGACGAGGGTGCGGCTGCCGCAGCCGCCGGCCAGAACCATGCCGAAGCCGAACATCACGCCGCCGAGGATGGCACCGACCAGTCCCAGATTGGCGGCCGCATAGATCGACTGATTGAGGTCGACGAGGCCGGCGAGATGCAGCAACTGGCTGCCCAGCATGGCCACGGCGATGGCCAGCGCCCAGCTGCGCAGGCGGTTGGTGTCGCCCATCAGGACCATGTCGCTGATGGCGCCCATCGTGCAGAAATTGCTGCGCTGAACTGTGGCCCCGAAGATGACGCCCAGTACCAAACCGGCGGTATTAACAAGGTAAGGAAGGGGCAGGGCGGTGCCCATGGCGGCTTCTCCGGCGGACGAAAGTATTTGAAGTCATTATATTATTTACATTTGATAAGTGAAGTATTATATCTTTCAACCGCTAATCTTGTGAAATAGGTCATGCTTTCATGAGCCACGTATTGGATGTGAAGGGGCTCAACTGCCCCTTGCCGGTTCTTCGGACGAAAAAGGCCATGAAGGCGGTACCGAAGGGAGAGGTGCTCACGGTGGAAGCAACCGATCCCAATACTCCGCGCGACATCGCTGCTTTGTGCGAGGCGTCAGGATTTGCCCTGCTGTCGTCGTCCGAGCAGGACGGCGTTTTCGTCTTCAAGATCCAGCACGCGGCGTAAGAGAACTTTTGGCTCCGTTTAAGAGCGGTGGAAGAGCCCCCGGGGTTGGCGCAGCAAAGCGAATGCGCTACGGTTAAAATCTAGCGATTCAGTGGTGTTTTACGATGGCGAAGTTCACCGTCGACGATATCGTTCCCGGCCAGCGCTTCGAGCAGCGCCATGGCTTCTATTGGCGCGTGGTTCGGGTGATCAACTTTCCGGGCGAAGACGTGCCGCATGTGCAGTTGGTCAATGATCGCGACAACAGCAGCACGAAAACCGTATCGGTCAACGCGCTGCTGGACCGCAATCTGTTCAAGCTGGTCGAGAAGTGAGGATTACGGCGTCATTGCGCAGTCCGAAATTTCATTCGGCCCGCGTGGGACAAGCTGTTTTTTGCCTTGCGCTGATTGCCGTCGCCGGTTGTGCGGCGCCGCCTGCCGCAGAGCCACCGCCGTTGATGCCGACTGTCGCGGCACCGCCGCAGCCGCCTGAAGAACCACCCGTGACGGCGGCTCCGCCGCCACCGCCTGCGCCGAAATATGCAGGACATGTGGCGAGCTACAAGAATCAGGCAGAGGCCGAAGCCGCTTGGCCTTCATATGCGCAGCGTTTCCCCGTCGTGAAGGATCAGCCCCGGCGCTACGTCGAGATCGACCTGGGGCCGCAGCGGGGCAAAGTCGTGCGGCTGCTACTGGGCAGCTTCCACGAGCAGACTGATGTAACTCATTTCTGTCACAGCTTGAGGGATGCCGGACTATATTGTGCGCCGCACAGTATTCCTGAACAATCAGTAGCGGAAACAAACAGTTAATAAGGATTTCTCGTCTAGCTACCGCAAAACGTCGTACGTCTACGTACGTTTTGTTGGGTTGCCGGGTGCAACCTTTTCTGGCAAAAATATCACATGGAGTACCGCTGAAAGGCGGTGCCTTGGCAGGCATGACACCCCCAAACCGGAGAACCGGCGCGGTGAACCAGGTGCTAAAACCAGTCGTTCAGGAAACCCTGAAACTCGTCGGCGTGGTGGAAAACCAGAGCCGGGAGCTGCTTGCTTTTTGCCAGAACCAGAAAAATCTCAGCGGCCATTTCGCCGACTACAAGCGCTTTGTCGAAAAGATCGAGCATTTCTACGTCTTCGTCGACCTCGTCGATGGCCGCATTCCGGAATTCGAAGAGTCAAAGCAGCAGCCGCTGCGCAAGCATCTGTCGAAGATCCGCTGGAAGATCACCATCCTCGAACTCGACACGACGCGCATCTATCTGATCAACATTTCGCGCTCGGGCCGGCGTCTGCCGCTGGGTGCGCGTGAATTCCTTATGCGCCGTCTCGATCGCCTGAGCGAGATTGCGCAGTATTACGACCGCTTCGGCGAGGAACACGACCTGACGCCGCTGAACGAGGAACTGGTCGAGGCGGTGCGCAAGCTGCTCGAACAGAATATCGAGAACGCGCCGAAGCTCGACGAATTCCAGCCCGCGCCGCCGCCACCGCGTCTTTCCGCGACGCCAAGTGCGCCGCCGCCGCTGGTCGCACCGGAGGCAGTTTCGGTCCCGCGGCCGCTGGCGACGCCCAAACTTCCGCCGCTGCCGTCCAAGATCAATGTCAGGGAGCAGTGGGGCCGCTTCTATGTGGAGAAGGGCTCCATCGTGGCGGTATCCCAGGCCTGCAAGTCGGCGGCGATCTCGCTGGATCAACTGGCGGCCCGGATCGGCGTCAGCCGTGTGGCGCTGACATTGATGCTGAGCGGACAGGATCCGATGCCGCGGCCTGCTGTCGAGAAGCTGCAGAAGTTCATGGCGGATCAGTCGGCGCTGGCGCGGTACCGCGCCTCATAGCAAAGCTGACTGCCTTGCGCCGCTCATCCGGCGCACAACTCTTCCAGCAATTGCCAGCCCAGCGGCCAGTCGCCGAGATTGGACGCTGTATTGATATGCCCATGTGCACCCACCTCAACAAACCGCGCGCCCCAGGCGGTGGCGAATTCACGGGCGCGCGGCAGGTCGACATAAGGATCATTGCTGCTGGCCACGACGATAGCGGGGCAGGAGAAGCCCACCAGCGGCATGGGGCGAAAGCAGCGGGTTTCCGGCGGCGTATGCGTGTCGGAATCCACGTCGGCCGGCGCAACCAGCAATGCGGCTTTCACCAGACGCTCATAACGCGCCATCCAATGCGCGACCAGCGAACATGAGAGGCTATGCGCGACTAAGACAGGAGGCTTGGCGGCCGCGGCAATCGCTGCATCCAGTCGTGCCAGCCAGTCAGTGAAATCGGGCTGATCCCAATCTGCCTGCTCGATGCGGATGAAATCCGGATTGCGCGCTTGCCAGATGCTTTGCCAGTGCTGCGGACCTGAATTGCCGAGGCCTGGAATGATCAGGACCGGAGGCTTCATTCACGCTCCGGCAGCATCGGCAAGGCGCGCCAGCGTTTCATCACGGCCAAGAACGGCAAGCACGTCGAAGATCGGCGGGGACACGGTCCGTCCCGTCAACGCGGCGCGCAGCGGCTGAGCGAGCTGGCCCAATTTGACCTGTTCGGTCTCGGCCAGATTGCGCACCACGGCTTCCGTGCTGGCGGCGGTCCATTCGTTGAGCGGCTGCAGCGCTTCGGACACTTTGCGCAGCCGTGCCTTGGCGGCATCGTCGAGATGCTTCTGCGCTGCCGCATCCGGCTGGATTGGCCGCGCGGCAAACAGGAACAGCACGGCCTCGGCCAGCTCATTCAGATCTTTCGCGCGCTCCTTCACGGCCGGAAGGATCGCCTTCAGCTTGGCCTGCTCGGCTTCGCTGGGCGCGCGGCCGGCATGCTTGGTGATGAAGGGCAGCGCGGCCTGCAGCAGCTCATCGTCCGGCGTGTTGCGGATATAGTGGCCGTTCAGGCTGTTGAGTTTGGCGAAATCGAAGCGGGCGGGCGAGCGGCCGACATGATCAAGGCCGAACCACTCGATGGCCTGCTCGGTGGAGATGATCTCGTCATCGCCATGGCTCCAGCCCAGCCGCAGCAGATAGTTGCGCATCGCCGCCGGCAGATAGCCCATATCGGCATAGGCCTCGGTGCCCAGCGCGCCATGGCGCTTCGACAGCTTGGCGCCATCAGGTCCATGAATCAGCGGGATATGCGCAAATTCAGGGACCTCGAAGCCGGCCGCGAGATAAAGCTGCGTCTGGCGCGCGGCGTTAGTCAGATGATCGTCGCCACGGATCACATGCGTCACGCCCATATCGTGATCGTCGACCACGACCGAGAGATTGTAAGTCGGCGTGCCGTCCGAGCGCAGGATGATCAGGTCGTCGAGCTGCTCGTTCTGGAAGGTCACGTCGCCTTGAACGTGATCCTTGATCACGGTGACGCCCTCGCGCGGCGCCTTGAAGCGCACCACCGGCTTCACGCCGGCCGGCGCGTCCTTGGGGTCGCGGTCGCGCCAGCGGCCGTCATAGCGCATCGGCTTGCCTTCGGCCTTGGCCTTGGCGCGCATCTCTTCCAGCTCTTCCGGCGTGCAATAGCAGTAATAGGCCTTGCCCTCGGCCAGCATCTTATGGGCCACCTCGGCATGGCGCTTCATGCGGGCGAACTGGAAGACCGGCTCGCCATCCCAGTCGATCCCCAGCCACTTCAGACCCTCGAAAATCTTGTCCACCGCATCCTGGGTGGAGCGTTCGCGGTCGGTATCTTCGATGCGCAGCAGGAAGGTGCCGCCGTGATGGCGTGCAAACAGCCAGTTGAACAACGCCGTGCGGGCACCACCGATATGCAGGTAGCCGGTCGGCGAAGGCGCGAAACGAGTAACGACTTTCATGGCGGGATCCAAAAAACGATACAGGCGGCGGTTTTAGCACAGGTGGGGGGCAGGGCAAGCCAACTTCTCGATTTGTACCTGATGTTGGCGGTGGAAACGCCCGGCAAGGTATGCCGGATGGGGCGGGCAACAAAAACATGGTCCGCGAGGGCAAGGGCAGGGCGGCGGCCTGGGGCGAGCAGGCCGCCGCGTCCCCTTTTGGCCTCGATATTCCTGATTGTGTTTTTTAAGCAGCCGAAGGCCATCACGAAGATTGCCGTCATGCCGGTGCGCTATCGCGTCCCTGGGCGCGGGTTGTCATCGGCCGCTCGATCTATGGCGCAGCGCGCCGGAATGTGGCTTGATCGGAAGAGCGGCATGCGGGTCGTCACCATGGCAGAAATTTGCGGCCGCCGGCCCTGGAGGTGCTGCGCGGCCATGGCGCGCAGAATGAGGAAGCGACCGGCGCCGCTGAAGCAGGCAAACGAAAAACGGGGCACGTTTCCGCGCCCCGCATCGATCCCTGATTGGACGCTTGATCAGTACCGGCGCAGCAGCCCAACGAGGCGGCCTTGCACCTTCACCCGGTCGGGGCCGAAGATGCGGGTTTCGTAGGCCGGGTTCGCGGCTTCCAGCGCCACCGAATTGCCCTTGCGGCGCAGACGCTTCAAGGTGACTTCCTGATCGTCGACCAGCGCGACCACGATGGCGCCGTTATCGGCATTGTCGCTGCGCTGAATGATGACCGTGTCACCGTCCATGATGCCGGCATCCACCATCGAATCGCCGGCGACTTCCAGAGCGTAGTGTTCGCCATTGCCAAGCAGGCCGATCGGCACGTCGATCTGCGTGCTCATGTCGCGCAGGGCCTCGATGGGCGTACCGGCGGCGATGCGGCCATAGAGGGGGAGGGTGACGATATCGCGGGCGTTATAGGGGCTGACCGTGACCGGGGTGCCCTGCATCGGCGCGTCGCCTTCCACGGCACGCGGCATCAGCCGGTTGCGCGGCGTAGGAGCGCGCAGATTGCCGGAGGCGCCGCCGCGGATGGGAACAGCCGAATCCGGCAGGCGCAGCACTTCCAGCGCGCGGGCGCGGTGGGCAAGCCGACGGATGAAGCCGCGCTCTTCCAGGCCGGTCACCAGGCGATGGATGCCCGACTTGGACTTCAGCTTCATGGCCTCCTTCATCTCCTCGAAGGAGGGGGAGACGCCGGTGGTTTCCAGCTTCTCGTGAATGTACATCAGCAGATCGTGCTGCTTACGGGTAAGCATGGTTAGCCTCCTCAATCAGGGACCGATGCCGCTGCTTTCCCTGAATGACCCGTCGAGAACAGGCGGACACGTGCCAGCAGCATCAGAACGAACACGAAACCCGCTGAATGTTCTAATGAGGTTCTGCATTCGGGTCAAGTCTTTTTCCACAGGCTAGGTCAAATATGTAGTAAGGTGAACGAAACGGACCTACCAGAGATAGGTTGCGCCGCCTAACAACGAGAATTGCATGCTAGCATGTTCTCGGGGCGCGAACCGCCCTGGGAGCCTTTACCTGGACCCGGCGGGAGGGCGATGATGCCCCCAATAACAACGGGCGCAAAGCGCCCAGTCAGGCTGGACGAACCAGTCTGCAAGGGGAGGGGTAAATGGGTATCCGGCAGAAGCTTTATCTGGCAGTCGGCGCCTTGGCGGCGCTGACGCTGATTTCCAATCTGGTTGGCGGTCTGTTTTTCAACCGGGTGCAGCACACCTATGCCGGCATCACCACCACGAACCTGCCGGCTGTCGTCGCCGCGCTGAACCTTTCATCCCTCAGCGCCGAGCTGACCGCCTGGGCGCCGGCGCTTGCTGCCGCTGACGACGATGCCACGCGCGAGAAAGCCGCAGCTGCGCTTGCGCAGAAGCAGGAGCGTCTGAAACAGACGCTGGAACTCGTGAAGGCATCCACCGATGCCGAGCAGGCCGGCCTGATCGAGGAGATCGAGAAGACGGTCGACTTCCTCGACTCCCGGATGAAGCTGATCGACCGCATCGTCACCGCCAAGTTGGGGTTCATCGCGCAGCAGAACGAGATCCAGCATCAGCTTGGTGAAGACTTCGCGGCCTTCCAGGCGCAGATGGGCCCGGCTTTGAATCGCGCAGTTCAGGCCCTGCGGCAGCAGGGAACCACAGACGACACCGCGGCGGCCGCCAATGCGCTGATTGCGGCCAATAACGCCGTCAACCAGGCAGTGGGCGTCATCTCGGTTGCAGCGCAGGCAACGGTCGCGCCTGAGCTGGAGAATTTCTCCACACAGTTTGCACAACTGAACGCGGCGGTGCTGGAGGAACTGAGCAAGGCAGCCAAGCAATTCGAGATCAATGAACTGCAGGCGGTCACGTCGAAGCTGCTGAGCCACGGCACCGGAACGCAGAGCCTGTTCCAGGTGCGCCGCAGCACGCTGGGCCGCACGGCGATCATTGCGAATACGCTGGCGCAGGCGAGAGACGCCGCCACCGAACTTGCCAGCAAGGTGGAGGCTCTGGTGGCAGCGGCCAGCGCAGCGGCCGACGAGACCGCCGCCACCGCCGCCGATCAGACCACTACCGCGCAGATCGCAATGGTTGCGATCACCGTGCTCTGCCTCGGCATCGCGGCGGCGATTGCGTTCTTCTTCATCGGGCCGCAGATCACGGCGCCGATCCTCCGCCTGACTGCAGCGATGCGGCGGCTGGCGGAGCGCGACTGGTCGGTCGACCTCTCCGACGCCAAGCGCCAAGACGAAATCGGCGCCATGGCGGCAGCGGTCGAAGTCTTCAAGACCAGCGGCCAGGAGAACGAGCGGCTGCAGCAGGAAGTGGAGGCCAGCCGCGAAGCCTTCGAGAGCGAGCGGAAGGCGCAGGAAAAGCTGATCGAAGATGCCATCGGCCAGATCGTCAATGCCGCGACCGCAGGCGATCTGTCGCGCCGCATCGATGCCGACAGGCTGCAGGGGGTGATGCATACGCTCGGCGTGGGCGTCAACGAACTGCTGGCGACGGTGGATAAGGCGCTGGGCGATCTGGGCGCGATGCTGAATGCGCTGGCCCACGGCGATCTGACGCATCGCATTTCGGAGGGCCATCGCGGCGTCTTCGCCCGTCTGGCCAGCGATGCAAACAGCCTGGCCGAAAAACTGGCCGAGATTGTCGGCAGCTTTGCAGCCGCCTCGGCTACCGTGCGCGATGCCGCGGCGGAGATTTCCGGCGGCAGCCGGGATCTGGCACAGCGCACCGAAAGCCAGACAGCCAGCCTGCAGCGCACGGCGGCCTCGATGGAAGAGATTACCGCCACCGTGCGGCATACGGCCGACAATGCCCGCCAGGCGAACCTGCTGGCGAGTTCGGCGCGCGAGGCCGCCCTGCGCGGTGGCGCAGTGGTGGAGAACACCGTCAACGCGATGGGCCAGATCGAAGAGGGCGCGCGCAAGATCGTCGATATTGTCAGCCTGATCGACGAGATCGCCTTCCAGACCAACCTGCTGGCGCTGAACGCTTCCGTCGAAGCGGCGCGGGCAGGCGAGGCAGGCAAGGGCTTTGCCGTGGTGGCGCAGGAGGTGCGCGCGCTGGCGCAGCGTTCGGCCGATGCCTCGAAGGACATCAAGACTCTGATTGCTGCGTCGAATGCTCAGGTGCGTGATGGCGCCAAGCTAGTGAACGAAACCGGCCGCAGCTTGACCGAGATCGTCGACGCCGTGAAAAGCGTGGCCGCGATCATCGAGGAGATTTCGATTGCCAGCCAGGAGCAGGCGTCAGGTCTGGACGAGATCAACGACGCTGTGGCGCAGATGGACGAAATGACCCAGCACAACAGCGCACTGGTGGAAGAGACGACCGCCTCGGCCCAGGCGCTGGCCGATCAGGCCCGCGAACTGGCGGCCTCGATCACCTTCTTCAAGCTGGATCAGGAACCGGTTCGCAGCGCCGCGGAATAGGCCGCGGCGGCCTGGTCCGAGAAGCAGACGAAGTAGACGATCTCGGGCAGGGCTTCGGCCTCCAGCCAGGCTTGCACCTCGCGGACGGCAATCGCGGTCGCAGCGTCCAGCGGGTAGCCATAGACGCCGGTTGAGATCGCCGGAAAGGCGATGGTCGCCAAGCCATGCTGTCGCGCGAGATGGAGGCTGTTGCGGTAACAGCTCGCCAGCAGCTCCGGCTCGCGATTGCCGCCGCCGCGCCAGACCGGTCCCACTGTGTGGATGACATGCCGTGCGGGCAGGCGATAGCCCTTGGTGATCTTGGCCTCGCCGGTGGGACAGCCGCCGAGGGTGCGGCATTCCGCCAATAACTCCGGACCGGCCGCGCGATGGATCGCGCCGTCGACACCGCCGCCGCCGAGCAGGCTTTCATTGGCGGCGTTGACGATCACATCCACCGCCAGCTTGGTGATATCGCCAATTTCGATCTTGATACGCTGCATCATAATCAAAATTCTAGCATTCAAGGCGACTCGCGTGAGGGCTTCCGCGCCCCGCGTTTTACGTTTCGCTAACCATAACAAAACCACAATCCACGCAAGATCTTAGACAAGCGGCTTGCTGCCGTCAGAGTGTTCGTTTAACCGGGTTAAGATGAGCGAGCCCGCTATACCGCCGAAATTGAATCTCAGGCCGCGTAATGCGCCTCGTCCTGCGACGGCGCAGAGTGCCGCCAGCGCGTATGGTGCGGTGCAGGCTCAGGCGGCACCGGCCCAGCGCATCCAGCCGCCCCCGCAGACTCAGCCGACGCCACCGTCTCAGCCGATGCCACCGTCTCAGCCGCGTGGTTTTCTGGCGGCCAACTGGCCGCTGATGGCTGCGGCCACGGCCTTGCTGGCAGGCGGCATCGTGATGGGAATGGCGGTCGGCAGCTCATCGCCGACGCCGGCCGTGGCCGTTGCTGCTGTCGCGCCCTTGCCGCAAGCCGCGCCGCAGCCGCCGCAAAATTCAATCCAGCAGAATCCGGTTCAGCAAAGTGCCGCGCTCGCTGCGGCGGTCCCGGCCGCGCCGGAAGCAGATCAGGGATGGCGGCCCGTCACGCCTGCGACGTTGCAGCCGATGCTTGCGCCAGTGCCGGCACCTGCACCTGCACCAGCGCCTGTCATGACGGCTCCGGCCATGGCGCCCGAGCCGGAACCGGTTCCGGCAGAAAAGGTTGAGGCGAAATCCGAGCCGCCGTCGCCTCCGCCCCTCGAGGCAGCGAAACCAGCGGCTCCAGTCGAGCCTGTTCAAGCCGCTCCCGTTCAGCTTGCTGCCGCGCCCGTCGCACCGCCTTCCCTGGAGGCGGCGACGTCCGGCAAATCCGCGCCGGCATGGCGCGCCCGCGCTGTCGCTCCGCCCGCAGGCGCGAAGCCGCCCTTCGTTGCCATCATCATCGACGATGCGGGGCTGGACCGGAAGAACACGGCGCGCGCCATCAAGATGGCGGGGCCTCTGACCATTTCTTTCATGTCCTACGCCCATGAACTGGCCGAGCAGAGCGCGGCGGCCCGTGCGGCCGGCCATGAAGTGATGCTGCATCTGCCGATGGAGCCGCTGGACGCCAAGCGGAACAACCCGGGCCCCAACGCGCTGTGGCTCAATCTGGACGAAGCCGAGCTGAAGCGCCGTCTGCAGTGGAATCTGGATCGCTTCGACAGCTATGTCGGCATCAACAACCATATGGGCAGCCGCTTCACCGCCGATGCGCCGCGCATGACGTTGGTGATGGAAGAGGTCAGCCGCCGGCAGATCTTCTGGCTCGACAGCCTGTCCGGTCCGAAATCGGTCGGCAGTGCTATCGCTCGCAAGGCTGGTGTCGATACCGCGGAGCGCGATCTGTTTCTCGATGACGAACGCTCGCCCGGCATTCAGCACGAGCTTGCGGCGATGGAGCGCATTGCGCGTGCGCGCGGCGACGTGATCGCCATCGGGCATCCGCATACCTCGACCCTGGATGCGCTGGAGAAGTGGATCGCGGGTGCCAAAGAGAAGGGCTTCAGCCTCGTGCCGGTCAGCACCGTTCTGCTGCGGCGCCAGCAGCAGGAACGCTGATCGATCCGTTGCAGCAATCCAATGCCGCCAACAATGCCAGGCCGGGTGCGGCAGACAGCGGTTGGCGATTTTGGCTGCCCAGATGCCACGCCTCAGGCGTGGTATCCACGAGTTCATTATTACACGAGTTCATTATTGTAAGCCGGGTTGACGCAGTCTTTAGATGAGGAGAGGCCTAATCTTCCTCGCCGCCCATCATGTGCTTGAGCGTCTCGGCATCGTAATTCTCGCCAATGGACATGGCGCAGATGCGCGAGATATGCACCAGCGGCAGGCCGCTTTCCTTCGCCCAGATGTTGAACTGGTTCTGGATCTTCTGAAGGTCACGTTTTGATGTCGGGTTCTCGGCGATATCCACCCCGGCATCCCGCAGGCAGAGGATGACATCGCGCGAGGCGATCCAGCTATCGCGGCCGAGGAAGCGGATCAGATACTGCCCGGTATGGCCGCCGAGGCGGCTGCCGCGCTTGGCCAGCAGATCGAGCAGGCCGACCTGGTCATCAGCAGGCCAGCTGGCGAGGAACTTGCCGAAGCTTCCATGTTCGGCGGCGATATCCAGGACGAACTGCGCATTGGCGCGCACGCTGCGGATCTTTTGCGGGTTGCGTACAATGCGCTTGTCGCTGGCCAGCTTCTCCCAGAACTCGTCAGGCTTGTGCAGCAGCTTGCGTGGTTCAAACTTCAGGAAAGCGGCCTCGAAGCCATCCCACTTGTTCTCGATCACGCTCCACACGAAACCAGCCGAGAAGATGCGCTTGGCCATCTCCGACAGCACCCGGTCGTCGGTCAGCCTGGCGAGTTTCTTGTTGTCCGGCTTTGGCGGCAGCAGCTTCCTGAGGGCCGCTTCGCCACCTTTACGCTTCGCCGCTCGGGCGTAGATGGTTTTGAAGCTGCTGGCCATGGCTCGTGACCTCTGGTTAATGGCCTCCGGTCACTGACCTCGCCCGGCGCGGCTGGCGAAACGTTCGGCCTCCTCGGCGGCACGGATCAGCGCTTTGGCTTTGTTGACGCATTCAATGTGTTCGGACATCGGGTCGCTGTCGGCGACGATGCCGGCCCCGGCCTGCACATACATGGTGCCGTCCTTCACCAGGGCCGTGCGCAGGGTGATGCAGGTATCCATCGAGCCGTTGGCTGAGAAATAGCCGACGCCGCCGGCATAGAAGCTGCGCCGCACCGGCTCCAGCTCGTCGATGATCTCCATCGCGCGCACCTTCGGCGCACCGGAAACGGTACCAGCCGGAAAGCCCGCGAAAAGGGCATCCAGCGCGTCCAAATCGGGGCGGATCTTGCCCTCGACATTGGAGACGATGTGCATGACGTGGCTGTAGCGCTCGATGATGTTGCGCTCGGTGACCTTCACGGTGCCGATCTGCGATACGCGGCCGACATCGTTGCGCCCGAGATCAAGCAGCATCAGATGTTCGGCCAGTTCCTTCGGATCGCTCAGCAGATCCTCGGCCAATGACTGGTCTTCTGCCGGCGTCGCTCCGCGCTTGCGGGTGCCGGCGATGGGGCGCACGGTCACCACTTCATCGCGCAGGCGCACGAGAATCTCGGGCGACGAGCCGACGAGGCAGGGGCCGCCGAGATTGAGATAGAACATGAAGGGCGAGGGGTTGGTCCGCCGCAGCGCGCGATACAGCGCAAACGGCGGCAGGCGGAAGGGGATGCTGAACCGCTGGCCCACCACCACCTGGAAGATGTCGCCGGCGGCGATGTATTCCTTCGCCTTGCGGACCATCTCCATATAGTCCTCGGGTGACATGTTCGATTGCGGCTCGGGCAGGGCGCCGAGATCGGCGATCTGATCGCGCACGGCGCCCAGCGGCCGGTCGAGATCGGCGACGATATCGGCCAGGCGTTCGCTGGCCAGCGAATAGGCGGAGCGCGCATCCATGCCGGCCTTGGGCCGCACCGGCGTGACCACGGTGATCATGTCCAGCACGGAATCAAAGATCGCCATCACGGTCGGCCGCATGAACAGGCCATCCGGCAGCCCAAGCGGATCGGGGTTAGTGTCCGGCACCTTCGGTTCGATCAGCCGCACCATGTCGTAGCCCATGAAGCCGACGAGGCCGGCTGCCATGGGCGGAAGATTATTCGGCAGGTCGATATGGCTTTCGGCCAGCAGCTGCCGCAGGCTTTGCAGCGTCGGCTCCTTGCAGGGCTCGAAGCTCTCCTGATCGAAACGGGCGTTGCGGTTGATCTCGGCCTTCTGGCCCTTGCAGCGCCAGAGCAGATCAGGCTTCAGGCCGATGATCGAATAGCGGCCGCGCACCGCGCCGCCTTCGATCGATTCCAGCAGGCAAGACCAGGGGCGGGTATCGGCCAGTTTCAGAAATGCGGAAACCGGCGTCTCCAGGTCGGCCACCAGCTGAGTCGACAGGACCTGCGCTTCGCCCGCCATGTAGCGTTGCGCGAAGGTCGCATAATCGGGCGTGATCTTCATGCGATTACCGGGCGGATCAGAAACCGGCAGCGCGCGCCCGCGCAGCCGGATCGACCTTCACGCCGATCTCCTGCTGCAAGGCCTGACGGTATTGCTGCACCAGATCCTGCGCCATGCTGCTGGCAAGCTGCTGGACCGTCTGGTCGCGCTGGCTGGCGATGGCGGCGGGATCGGCAGGCTCGATCCGGCTGAGGCGGGCGACGACGGCGCTGTTGGGCGTAATGCCGGGCGCGCTCGCGGCCGGGCCGGTGACGACCTCGCCGGGCTGCTTGGCATTAAACAGCGCCGAGACGACCACCGGCGACAGGGCGCGCTCGGCCGGCTGGCCGCTACGTGTCAGCGGCGCGCTGAGCTGCACGGCGGCGCCGATGGCGGCGGCTTCCTTGGCAAGGTCGCCGCCATTGCGCACGCGCTCGGCGATCTGGCGGGCCTGTTCAGCCGCGGCATCCGCGCGGTCGCGCTGTTGCAGGCGGGCAACGACATCGCTCTTCACGTCATCCAGCGGCCGCAGGGCAGCAGGCGTCACGCCGGTCACCTTCAGCACGATCAGGCCGCCATCGGGCTGATCGACGATATGCGGCTCGGATTCGGTGTCGAGATCGAAGGCCTGCGCCAGGAAATCCGGCTGGGCCGGCAAGCCTTCCACCGGCTTGCCCTGCTTGTCGCGGCCCTGGGCGTCGATGTCCGCAGCGGTGCGCAGTTCGGCACCCTGCGCCTTCACGATCTCTTCGATGGTGGCGCCACCGGCGATCTGGTCGTCGATCTGAGCGCGCAGCTTGCCCATCTCGTCATTGGCTTTGGTCAGCGCAATCTGCTGGCGCAGTTCGGCCTTGGCTTCCTCGAAGCTCTTGGTGCTGCCTGGCTGGACGGCGGTCACGCGAACCACATGCCAGCCGAAGGGGGAAGTGACCGGCTCGCCCACCTTGTTCACATCCAGGCCGAACACGGCATTGGCAATCGCCGCCGGCAGGGCATCCTTGGTCACGCTGCCCAGCTTGACGTCTTCCGGCTTCAGCTTCTGGGTGCGCGCGGCCATGGCGAGGAAATCCTCACCCTTCTGCACGGCCTCATACGCCGCCTTGGCCTCGGCTTCGGTGGGGAAGACGACCTGTTCGACGTCGCGCTTCTCCTGCGTCACATAGGCCTGCTTGTTGGCCTCGTACTCGTCGCGCAGTTCGTCCTCGGCGACCTCGATCTTGGCTGCGCGGTCGGCGGGCGTGATCTGGAACCAGGCGACGCTGCGGCGTTCCGGCGCGGTGAAGGCCGCGGGATTGGCCTTGTAATATTCCTCGATCTTCTCATCGGTCGGGGCCGGCGGTGCCGGCAGCTTGGCAGCGTCGACCACGACGAATTCCGCCAGCCGCCGCTCCAGGCGGTAGCCCAGGATGGTGTCGGCCATCTGCGTCGGCGCGGTGGCCATGCTGCCGAACAGGCTGCCCAGCAGGCGCGTGCGCGCCAGTTCCTGCGTCAGCACGGAGACCAGCATCGCTTCGGAATAGCCTTCCTGGCGGAGGTAATTCTCGAAGGCGAAGCGGTCGAACTGCCCGGTCGGGCCCTTGAATGCCGGCGCGTTCATGATCGCGTGGCGGACATCGACCTCGGTGATCGTCAGGCCCAGATCCTTGGCCGCCTGCTGATAGAGGCGGTCTTCGATCAGACGGTTCAGGACGTTCTCATCCAGGCCAAGCTGGCGGGCCTGCTCGGCGGTGAAGTTGCCGCCGAAGCGGCGCTGCAGCCCGGTCAGTTCACGGCGCCAGGCATCGGCATATTCCGGCTGGCCGATTTCCGCGTCACCCACCTTCGCCACCGGGGCGTTGGTGCCGAAATTGGTGATGTAGTCGCCGATGCCCCAGGCGCCGAAACTGAGGACGAGCAGGACCATCAGTCCCTTGGCGACCCAGGAGGCCGCGCCCTTACGCATCTGCTGCAGCATGAAAGCACCTAAAAAGTGAAGCGAAACAATAGCTCCGGAGCAGTTCCGGAATGGCCGCGCATACTAAAGGCGGGGCAGGGTGGCGGCAAGGTGCCCGGCTTTGCCTTTCCCAGCGGATATTGCTAGGACAGGCAGGGATTCCAGACAGAAAGAGGTGATCATGGCGGCGCGTCAGCCCCTTATCGTCGGCAATTGGAAGATGAACGGTCTGCAGGCCAGCCTGGCCGAAGCCAAGGCGCTGGCTGAGAAGGCCGCAGCGCAGAAACCCGTCGCCGAACTCGGCCTCTGCCCGCCGGCGACGCTGGTGGCTGTCATGGCCGCTACGCTGAAGGGCAGCCCTGTCGGGGTCGGCGGCCAGGATTGCCATGCCAAGGCCTCGGGCGCCCATACCGGCGACATCTCGGCGGAGATGCTGAAGGATGCCGGCGCGACCTATGTGATCGTCGGCCATTCCGAGCGCCGGGCGGATCACGGCGAGAGTGATGAGATCGTCCGCGCCAAGGGCCAGGCAGCCCATCGCGCCGGACTGGTCGCCATCGTCTGCGTCGGCGAGACGCTGGCGCAGCGCGATGCGGGCGAGACCCTGAAGGTCGTCTCCGGCCAGGTGCGCGCCTCGCTGCCCGACGATGCGACGGCGGCGAATACGGTTGTCGCCTACGAGCCGGTCTGGGCGATCGGCACCGGCCGCACGCCGACGGTGGAGCAGGTGGCCGAGGTGCATGCCGCGATCCGCCAGGACCTGATGGCGCGCTTCGACGACGGCGCGAATTTCCGCATCCTCTATGGCGGATCGGTGAAGCCTGACAATGCCAAGCAGCTCATGGCCGTGGCCGATGTCGATGGCGCTCTGGTCGGCGGAGCTAGCTTAAAAGTCAGTGACTTCTGGCCAATCATTGAAGCGAAAAATTAGTTCAAGAGATGGCGCAGAATGGGCATCGAACAGCGTGATCAGGACGGCAGGCTGGCGGCCTTGAAGAAGGTCGCGGAGACCTTTGCCGTCTCGGTCACGCCGCATCTGCAGGCGCAGATCGATCCCGCCGATCCAAAGGATCCCATTGCGCGCCAGTTTCTGCCCGATACGGCCGAGCTGACCACTTACGAGCACGAGCGCGCCGATCCCATCGGCGATGACAGCCACAGCCCGGTGGCGGGCATCGTGCATCGCTACCCCGACCGGGTGCTGCTCAAGCTGGTCAATGTCTGCCCTGTCTATTGCCGCTTCTGCTTCCGCCGCGAGATGGTCGGGCCCGGCAGCAGGGGCCTCAATGCCGAGCAGCTCGATGCGGCCATCGACTACATCGCCCAGCATCCGGCGATCTGGGAGGTCATCCTCACCGGCGGCGATCCGCTGATCGTTTCGGCACGGCGGCTGGCCGAGGTGATGCGGCGGCTGGATGCGATACCGCATCTGGGCGTGATCCGGCTGCATTCCCGTGTGCCGGTGGTCGACCCCGAGCGCATCACGCCCGAACTGGTCGCGGCGATGAAGCAGACCGGCAAGGCCGTGTGGCTGCTGCTGCATGCCAACCATGCCCGAGAATTCGTGCCTGAGGCCCGGGCCGCCATCGCCCGTCTGGTCGATGCCGGCATTCCGGTGCTAGGCCAGTCGGTGCTGCTGAAAGGCGTCAACGACAGTCCTGCGGCGCTGACCGACCTGTTCAAGACGATGGTCGCCAACCGCATCAAGCCGCATTACCTGCATCACGGCGATCTGGCGCGCGGCACAAGTCATTTCCGCGTCAGCCTGGAAGAGGGGCAGAAGCTGATGCGCCGCCTGCGCGGCCATGTCTCCGGCCTGGCGCAGCCGACCTACATCCTCGATATCCCCGGCGGCCATGGCAAAGTGCCGGTCGGCCCGGTCTATGCCGAACCGCAGGAGGATGGCGGCTGGACTGTCACCGATCCCTGGGGCTGTACACACCACTATGCAGATCCTGCGGTGGACGAGGATTAGCAGGCACAACAGCGGAGCGGTTGGCGTGATGGCAGTGATATCACTGCAATCAAATCGGCCTTTTTTTGAGTCCGCTTGGGTTCGTTTGGAACCGTTCCGGCCCATTTGAGCCGTTCGATACTGTTTCAGGTCCGTTTGTGACTGTCTTGGGTTCGTTTGAGCCCGTTGGTCACATCACGCAGCCACGTCAGAATTGATCCTTCGCAAGGCAAGAAGGCTTAAAAGCGCGGATACTCCAATCTGCATATTGTACCGGTTGGAGCAGTGCCATGGCCACCACAGAGACAAAATCCTCAGCGCCCGCTGTCGCCACACGGCCGGGCTGGTTCCGTGCCTATTGGAAACTGCTGCTCGCCGTCGCCGGACTGATCGCCGTTCTGCTGCTGCCAACGCCGGCGGGATTGCCGGTGGCAGGGCAGTATATGCTGGCCGTCCTGGTCTTTGCCGTGGCCGTGTGGATGACTGAGGCACTGGATTATGCCGTCTCGGCCGTCGTGATCGCGGGGCTGATGTCGGTGCTGCTCGGTTTTGCGCCGAACCCTGCCAATCCAGGTGCCTTGATGGGCACCAGCGCAGGCCTGGGCCTGGCCTTCAGCGGTTTTTCCAATTCCGGACTGGCACTGGTGGCATCCGCGCTGTTTCTCGCCGCCGCCATGACGGCGACCGGTCTGGACAAGCGCATCGCGCTGACCATCCTCTCGCGGGTCGGCACGGATACGCGCCAGGTGATGATCGGCCTCATTCTGGTCGGCTTCGTCATCTCTTTCCTGGTGCCGTCCACGACCGCCCGCGTGGCCTGTCTGGTGCCGATCACGCTCGGGATCATCGCCGCCTTCGGCGTCGAGCGCCGCAGCCGCTTTGCCGGCATGCTGATGATCATCACCGTGCAGACGGCCAGCATCTGGAATGTCGGCATCAAGACGGCGGCGGCGCAGAACATGGTGGCGATCGGCTTCATCGAGAAGATGCTGCACACCACCATCACCTGGCTGGACTGGTTCATTGCCGCGGCACCTTTCGGCGTGGTGATGTCGATTGCCCTTTACTTCATCATGAACTGGATGATGCCGCCGGAGATGCGCAGCGTGCCGGGCGGACGCGACGGCATCCGCAAGTCGCTGGCTGAGCTCGGACCGATGAAGCTGTCGGAGAAGAAGCTGCTGGCGCTGTCTCTGACCCTGCTGGCCTTCTGGGCGACCGAAGGTGTGCTGCACAGGATCGATACCAGCACCACAACCGTTGTCGCCGTTGCGCTGATGTTCATGCCCGGCATCGGCATCATGACCTGGAAAGAGGCGCAGCCGCGCATACCCTGGGGCACCATCGTGCTGTTCGGTGTCGGCATCAGTCTTGGCAGCGCGCTTCTGCAGACCAAGGGCGCAAGCTGGCTTGCTCAGATGCTGGTGAAGCTGCTGGGGCTGGAGCAGGCGACGGCCCTGTTCATCCTCGGCACCATGAGCCTGTTCCTGATCGTGATCCATCTCGGTTTTGCGAGCGCCACGGCACTGGCTTCGGCAATGATCCCGATTGTCATCGCCGTGCTGCAGAACGTCATCACGCCGGGTATCAACGTGGTCGGCATGACCATGCTGATGCAGTTCATGGTCAGCTTTGGCTTCATCCTGGTGGTGAATGCGCCGCAGAACATGGTGGCCTACGGCACCGACACGTTTGCCGCGCGCGACTTCATCCGCACCGGCCTGGCGATCACGGTGGTGGGCTTCCTGCTGGTGATGCTGCTCGGCGCAACCTACTGGCGCTGGCTGGGATACGTGTAAGGAAGTACGCGTAAGAGAAGAGGGGGGCGTCAGCGCGCCCCCCAGGCTTCCAGCAGCCATTGATGCATCGGATGTTCGCCGGAAGAGCCGGGCAGCCGCGGGGCAGCCTCGCGCACCTTGCTGGGGCTCATCCCGTAATGGGCGCGGAAGACGCGCGAGAAATGCGACTCATTGGCGAAGCCGGCCGCATAGGCGATGGAGCCAATGCTGCGCGCGGCGGTATCCGGGCTGCGCAGGGCGGCAAAGGCATGTTCTAGCCGGCGCAGCATGATCACCTGGCTGACGCCGCCGCGGGAGGCGAAGGCGCGGTACAGATGCGCGCGCGATACCCGAAGCTCGCGGCACAGGGTATCGGGGCCAAGCGTCTGCACGCCGATATTGGCGTCGATATAGGCCATCGCCCGCTCCAGCAGGGCCTGGGCCTGCTGGGTCTCGTTTTGCTGCGCAGCTTCCACGACCCCGAACAGACTGCCTCCGATGGAAGCGGCGATGCTTTTTGAAAGACCAAAAACCTCTGCATTGCCGGCCGTCGGAAGCACTTCCAGCAGGCTGGTCAGGCATGCCGCCAGAAGCTGCCCGGTTGGCCGGTCTTTGGTGATCACCGTGCCGTGGACATCGGCGGCGGGCATGAAAGGGACCACGAGCTGGCGCGGCAGGAAAAGCATGAGCATGGAACAGGCGTCGAAACGTGTCGAAAACGGCCGGCTGAGATCGGCGAGGGCGGTATCGCCAGCCTGAAGCGTAACGGAGCGGTCGCCGGCGAGCGCGGTGGCACCGCCAGAGAAGCAATGCACGATCATGAAATGATCGGCGCTGCGCCGGCACTTCATCCGGTCGCGGACGAATTGCTGCGGCGACATGGTTACCCGGGTCACCATTAGCCAAGGACTGAGATAGGAAACGGTCTGTCCAAAGAAGGGAGGACTGCCCGGTCCATCGGGCACGATCACGTCGACGACCGGATTTAAATGCGCTCTCCATTCAGCCAGGCGCTCATGCTCCGGCCACATCTCGGAGCGGAACTCCCAGCGGATGGGGCTCTCTATCAGATGGCTTTCTGCCATGTGCTTACCCCGCGCTAGATCTGCGCCGTTTCTGGCGCGAAATCAGGATTCCCGAAATTGGTAAAGGAAGGGTTTTGCTGACTGTCTCATTTCCTTGTTCTGAGCATCTCACCCAGCAATATGCAGCTTGTGTCGGGGCCGGCTTGGCCTCAGGTTGTTCGCGTGTGTCGACTCGCAGTACCCTTCGGTCCGACCCTGAATTGATTAGGCATTATAGGGGCTCGGCCGAAGGGAATGTGAGAGGGGTGGCGGGCCCGGAGGCGGGGAAAGAATTTCGTGTGTCTCCGAATTGCCGATTTCCGGTGGCGGCTGATTGGCCGTCACCGGCGCTGCCCGCCCTCAATTATAATTGCAAGCGCTAGTGTTCAGGCTCCCTGTATAACGCGAGTTTGCGGCCAATTCCTCGTTTGCTAGACTGTTGTGCCGATCTGCGTGAAGGCGTTGCGGGCTGCGGTTTGCGGCCAATTCCTCGTTTGCTAGACTGCATAGCGCCGTTATACAGGCGTTGACACGCTGCGGTTTGCGGCCAATTCCTCGTTTGCTAGACTCGCGAGTTGATCGAGGTCGGCGTGCCGTCGAGCTGCGGTTTGCGGCCAATTCCTCGTTTGCTAGACTTTGCGTTCGTGGATCTCGATCACTTCGGCGGCTGCGGTTTGCGGCCAATTCCTCGTTTGCTAGACTCGCCCGGTGGAGGGCTGAGCCATGCTCTGGCTGCGGTTTGCGGCCAATTCCTCGTTTGCTAGACTCTTGCCAAACCGCTTCTGGATGCTGACCAGCTGCGGTTTGCGGCCAATTCCTCGTTTGCTAGACTCTTGCCAAACCGCTTCTGGATGCTGACCAGCTGCGGTTTGCGGCCAATTCCTCGTTTGCTAGACTAGGACAGGGGCGAAGCGCGCGCTCGCTTGTGCTGCGGTTTGCGGCCAATTCCTCGTTTGCTAGACTACCATGGCCCGAGGGCGGCGGACCCGACGAGCTGCGGTTTGCGGCCAATTCCTCGTTTGCTAGACTTTCGGACGTGATAGTATCGCCCGCCAACTCGCTGCGGTTTGCGGCCAATTCCTCGTTTGCTAGACTCTGAACCCGCTGGTTCAGCAGTTGGCCCTTGCTGCGGTTTGCGGCCAATTCCTCGTTTGCTAGACTTCCCGCGCTCGCAGGATGCCTCTTTTCCTTCGCTGCGGTTTGCGGCCAATTCCTCGTTTGCTAGACTTGCATGTCGGGAAGGGCGCGATGAGGGAAGGCTGCGGTTTGCGGCCAATTCCTCGTTTGCTAGACTTGCGGCGGTTCATATCCATAAGCTCGCGCCAGCTGCGGTTTGCGGCCAATTCCTCGTTTGCTAGACTTGCCGGCTTGCGCGTTGCCGTCACGATCAGGCTGCGGTTTGCGGCCAATTCCTCGTTTGCTAGACTTGGCAGGCCGATATAGTCAGCAGCCCATGCGCTGCGGTTTGCGGCCAATTCCTCGTTTGCTAGACTTCCGAGACGTGGTCTTTCTTCGCCGACATCGCTGCGGTTTGCGGCCAATTCCTCGTTTGCTAGACTTCCAATTGCCTCGCCGTGTCCTAGTTTTTAGCTGCGGTTTGCGGCCAATTCCTCGTTTGCTAGACTTGCGAGGCAGCCAAGCCCTGGCCGATCGATGGCTGCGGTTTGCGGCCAATTCCTCGTTTGCTAGACTTAAGCGGCCAACGCGGGCGAGCCGCGCGCGGGCTGCGGTTTGCGGCCAATTCCTCGTTTGCTAGACTTGTCGGCGTCGTCGTTGAGCCTGGCCGCATGGCTGCGGTTTGCGGCCAATTCCTCGTTTGCTAGACTTGCGGTGCACCGTGCGGAGCAGTTGATCAGCGCTGCGGTTTGCGGCCAATTCCTCGTTTGCTAGACTTCCGAAAGGTCGAACGCCGCATAGCCCTCGCGCTGCGGTTTGCGGCCAATTCCTCGTTTGCTAGACTAGGATCGGTCAAATCGTCATGCTCGATTGTGCTGCGGTTTGCGGCCAATTCCTCGTTTGCTAGACTTAGGTCGGCGAGGATGGTTGCGTGGTCCATGGCTGCGGTTTGCGGCCAATTCCTCGTTTGCTAGACTTTCGAAGTTGTCCCGGAATGCGAGCCCGGCTGCTGCGGTTTGCGGCCAATTCCTCGTTTGCTAGACTTGCCGCAAGGATGCGTTCAGCGCCGGCCTGCAGCTGCGGTTTGCGGCCAATTCCTCGTTTGCTAGACTTTCGGGTCCATCGTCAGAGTCCTTTCGGGTAGCTGCGGTTTGCGGCCAATTCCTCGTTTGCTAGACTTTGTATCCCTCCACCAGACGCGGCCCCATAAGCTGCGGTTTGCGGCCAATTCCTCGTTTGCTAGACTTGCGGCATCCGACATGTTAGCGATAATGGTGCTGCGGTTTGCGGCCAATTCCTCGTTTGCTAGACTTCCGTTCCCGACAGACCACCAACTCGCAGTTGCTGCGGTTTGCGGCCAATTCCTCGTTTGCTAGACTTGCTTCAGCGGCGCGGCATCAAGCCGGCCGAGCTGCGGTTTGCGGCCAATTCCTCGTTTGCTAGACTTTTGCTTCCGCTTCTGGCCCCGCCAGTGTCAGCTGCGGTTTGCGGCCAATTCCTCGTTTGCTAGACTTTACACCGCCGGCCATGTCCATGCCATCGCGCTGCGGTTTGCGGCCAATTCCTCGTTTGCTAGACTTGCGGCGGTCATGGCGTCGATCTCGTCTTGCGCTGCGGTTTGCGGCCAATTCCTCGTTTGCTAGACTTTACAGGGCTTCAAACAGGTAGATCGGTGCAAGCTGCGGTTTGCGGCCAATTCCTCGTTTGCTAGACTTAAGCGCCAGCCGGTCATTCTGGACGGTAGCGCTGCGGTTTGCGGCCAATTCCTCGTTTGCTAGACTTCTTCACCGGCGAGGTGTCAGAGCAATGTTTGCTGCGGTTTGCGGCCAATTCCTCGTTTGCTAGACTTGCATGGCGGTTTCGAACACCGCCTTGACGTGCTGCGGTTTGCGGCCAATTCCTCGTTTGCTAGACTTGTCGTTGATGATCTTCAGCAACGCAGGGTCGCTGCGGTTTGCGGCCAATTCCTCGTTTGCTAGACTTACCGGCCGCGGAGGCTTCACGTCAGCCCGCGCTGCGGTTTGCGGCCAATTCCTCGTTTGCTAGACTTTCATGAATGGGTTTTCACAAAGCACGGCGGGCTGCGGTTTGCGGCCAATTCCTCGTTTGCTAGACTTTTGCGTACGCAAGCAGCCGCTCCCGGTTCCGCTGCGGTTTGCGGCCAATTCCTCGTTTGCTAGACTTGACGCCTTGCAGGCCCTTTATCGGGCCGCCGCTGCGGTTTGCGGCCAATTCCTCGTTTGCTAGACTTATGTGGTCCCCAGAATGAAGCCCAACCGACGCTGCGGTTTGCGGCCAATTCCTCGTTTGCTAGACTTAGGGTCCGCGTAACCATTTGGTTTAAAAATAAAAATCGCTCGATTGCCGCCTTAGAACGGCGCCCCAATCGAGCGATTTTTCCTACCGGGGAGAGTTTTGCGGCCCGATTCGGCAGATGTTCCAGCTGACAGGAGGCCATCAGAACATCTCCATCTGCGCCGGCGCATCCGGCATGGCTTGGCGTGCGCGGCCGACAAAGGTCCGGATTTTTGAAAATTGCTTGTCGGTGATCACCATGAAACGGACCTCCCCCTCGGCTGGTACGCATTTGCCCATGCGGTTTACATGGACGACCGCATTTTCGTGACTCGCGCAATGCCGATAGTAGACGGAATACTGCATCATGGAAAAACCGTCTTCCAGCAAATCCTTGCGGAAACGGGCATAGGCGCGGCGCTGCTTCTTCGTCTCGACGGGCAGATCGAAAAAGGCGAAAACCCACACGGTGCGCCATCCATACGGCCATGCCGGATTTTCAGGTTTCCGCCGAGCCATGGGAAAGCGCCTCGGTCAACGGCAAGCCGCGGGGTAGAGCAAGCAGCGCCGATCCCGGCAGTTCGGCAACATTCTCGCCGGTCATCGCCGCGGCTAGGCTTTGCGCGGCCTTCTCAATGCCGAGCATCAGCGGAAAGGCCTTGCCGCCAATAACAATGCGCTCAGCGAACAAGCTGAGCAGGGCGCGCTTCCCATCGCGGTCGACTTCCCCAGTGTGTCCTTCGTCACGAATGGCCCTCACTTTCCAATCGACGTAGGGGCGAAACGGCTCGATCAGATCGTCGGCGAGACAGAAAGGGTTGTCGCGCCGTTCATGGAAAACGCCGAGGCTTGGATGTAGCCCCGTCCCAACGAGGGCGCGGGCGCAGGCAGCTCGCAGCACGGCATAACCGTAATTGAGCAACCCGTTCGGTGGCGCTCCGAAGCGGTCCCGTCGGAAGTCGCGTCCCATCAGTGCGGGCCAATACCGCTGCGCCGCCTGAGCTTCCAAATTGTCCGGATCGCCGGAACGCACTCGTCCCGCAAGGCCGCTCAAACCTTCGTCTTTACCGGTAAAGGCCGTCAGCACTGCCGCCTGCTGGCTGATTTTAGCAACCACCAGCGCTTGCCAGATGCGCTTCTTTACCGGCGCTCCTGCATTGGCCTGACTTTGGAAACGCGATGCCTGAAGGACATGACCATCCAGCGGCAGCAGCAGCCCAATCGGCATGTGATCCTTGCCGCATAACGCCACCGTGGTTCCGGCCTCGGCCAGGGCAGCCAGTAGGGAGTGCGAATAGCGCGTCTCGGGATGATCGACGATCAGGACGCCGAGATCCTCTATCGGTACGGTGGTCGGATCTCGACCTTCCAGCTCGATCACCAATTGCTTGTGCTGCATGCGAAGCTTGGTGGGAGCTGACGATATCTCGATCACCCGCTTCAACATGGAGGCCTCAATCGCGGGCCGGCCTGACCCGGCCGATGGGGTCGACGGAAACTTTTTTTGCCCCCATAGCCACTAAGCTCGACGCATTGGGCCTTTTCCAAACCGTCCCTCCAGCCTCGGTATGATCCACCAAGACTATTTGCCCTGAGTCCCAGACGCTGGTCACAACACGATAGATTGGCCGGCCGTTGTTGTTGGGAAATGCCAGTGTTGTGCCTGGTGTTAGGGTGAAAAGGAGTTGCGCGCCATCTGGCAGAACTCGCTGAACGACGGGCTCTTTCCTAGCAGTGCGGCGTGCTGCTTCTATCCGGCTGACAGTTCTGTAACTTACTTTTCCGTCAATGGACCGATAGATCGCCATGTGATGGTTATCACTGGCCGCGGCGTAGGCTTTTCCACCGTTTAGGGCGGTCACAAGATGAGGTTGCGATTTCACAATAACTCTGGCCTTCTTGACCTCGCGATCCGGTTTTCCAGCTCTGCCAGGTAGCATGAGCGGTGTCGCGAAGGCTTTCTTGACATCGCCGTCATGGGCGGCCAGCCGTTCTTGCGCCAGCGTGCGGATACGCTCGTCGCGTATCGCGTCTATTTCGCCCTTGCTCATCTGCGCTAAGGCTTTGCGTTTGACATAGAAGCGATATTCCTTGCCGCCTTCGCGTATTGGCGGCTCGCCGCTATCGCCAAGCCGGGTTTCGTCATGCAGCGGTCCATTCACCTTACGGCGAACGCGATGCGATACGACGATAGCCTCCAGCGCCGTACGCAGATCGTCGCGGAAGGCCGGCCAGGGCAGGTCGATTGCCGGCGGCTTTTCTTCGGGGCGGTCTTCTTGCGCTTTATACCAGCGGACGATGTCCTGCATCGCCCGGGTATCGAATAGGGCGGTCACTGCAGCATCGAGGGCATGATGGCGGTGATCGTCGCGATTTTTCCTTCCGTCTTCGCCGAGCAGGCGATCCAGATGCCATAATTTGCGCAAACGCGACACGATGCGGCCATTGCGCGGTTCGACGTCGAAAATTCCGCGCGGCATCAATTGGCCGAGCCACGCCCGTGCCTCCCGGGCAATGTAAGCGGTATCGCCGATCAACCGGTCGTCGCTTCTGTCGTCTGCCGCTGCGAAAGGTTGCTCTCGCGTGAAGCGTTTCCACTTGCTCTCGGGGAAATGTCCAGCATCCACCTTATTGCGCAGGTGAATCTTCACTTCTTCCCAGTCCGGCAGATCGGCTATGCCATGATTGCTGGCGTAAAGCTCGAAAGGAGTCCGTTGTCCTTTCTTGTTATTCACGTCACGTCGGCAAAGGGTCTTGTTCGCAAAGGAATCGTCCAGACTCAACGAGCGCGGCCAAATATGCTCGATGTCATATCGCGGCATGTTGCCGAATAAGTCGGCAAATCCGATGCTATCGAAAGTGTAGGGGCAGGTCTTTTCGCATTCCTGCCATAACAGCCATTTTTCAATATCGCCTGCGGTAGGTTCGCGGCCAAGGGATGCCTTTAGTTCCTTGGCAGCCTGCTTGCGCTGCCGTTCGCGCTCGGCAAGCGTCCGCATGTAATTCGCTTTATCTTTACCGGTCAGCGCGACGTTGCGGGCAAGCTCGATGCGAATGCGCTCCGGTTTGCCATAAGTCGCGAGCAGGTTATTGACGACCTTGCGAAGTTCGGTCAGGGCACGTTTCACCGTAGGATTGCGCAGATCCTCGAATTGCCGCGGATCCGACGGCAGCTTTTCTATGGGGTCCGATTTTTCGAATTGCTCCGGGTAAACGAGCTTGCGGGCCTCGGCATAGGTGAGGCCGGCCTCCATATGAGGCAGCAATTTTTGGATGGCCTTGATCGAATGGCGTAACCAGGCAGCCGGCGGCTCGATACGGGACAGGGTTTCGGCGGTTTTTCGGCTGGCGTTCCATTCCGCTTGTGCGAACGCAATGAAGCGCTGACGTTCGGCTTCGGCGGAGTTGCCGTCACGGATTTCCACTCGCTTCTCGCCCAGCTTTCTGTATTGGATCGCCCAGAGCCGATCTTGCAGTTCCGCACGGATGGCGTCTTTTTTGGGGTGCGTATTCCAGGCTTCGCCAAAGGCGTCGATCAATGCCGCTTCCAGCGCATTGCCGGGCAAAGCCTTCTTGCCGCCTTCAACCTCGAAATTGAACTTTGTTTTGAGCGATGTGCCATTGCGTTGCCAGACCGGCTTCAACAGTTTGCGCGCAGCTGGGAAGGAAAGGGACGGGGAGGTTTCCAATGCCGCCAATAGCAGCCTGCGTTCATCCTCGTCCAGGGGGCGGGCATTGCCACCTGCCAATCGCAAATTGTTCAGCGTCTGCAGCATTTCGAAGCGCTGACCAATCCAGGCGCCCTTCGGGCAAAGCGGTGCGTCCTTTTCTAGCAGGCAAGTTCCGAGGGTCTTGAGGCGCCAGAAAATCGGACGTTGCCGGAAGGCCGTTTCAGCCAGGGCAGCCCTAAGATTGTCGGTAAGCAAGTCGGGATGATATTTGACTTGAGCCGTCCAGAAACGCTCGAACTCTTCCTGCGTCATGGTCCGTGCCGTATGGTGCCCGCGGCGTTTGCTCTGGGACTTCAGCCACTGGCCCAACGTACGTCCTTGCAGCTCGGCGGCAATCTGGCTGATTTCTGCCTTGATGCCTTCGTCTTCTTTCTCCTTGGCCGGGTCAGATGGCTCGACGGCCGCGATACGGGCCGACTGGAAGCCGCGCCGCTTGAGTATATGGAAGAGGGCTCGGCCTACTTCGTGCGGTGATAACTTCTGGCTCAAGCCCCGGTCGCGTAGGTCATAAGGATCGGCCTGCGCCAGTTCTGCGGGCCACTGTTTCGGATCGTCGGTAGGGAGCAGTCCGGCTTCAGCCAGGATTTCATGCAGTGCCCGCCGGCGCCAGCGCTTACGTCGCAATTGCCGGCGCATCATCCGCTTGGCGCGCCGCTGGGCGTTACGCGGTTCGCCTTTGTCTTCGGTCACCCCCTCCGGAAAGATGCGGACGCCCAGCCGTTCGATGCGGCCAGCCTTCCGGTCGGAATCGTAGTCGATGACGGCGAAGCCGATGGAGGTGGTTCCGACGTCGAAGCCCCAGATACGCATGCCTGCCCCCAATACGAGTATATTCTTTTATCTTGCAATCACAGGATGACTCAGGTATGGTGCCTGTGTCTAGCAAACAAGGAATTGGCTCGCTTACCGCAGGCAAAGCTTAAGCGTTCCAAGAGCGAGGGCTGGGCGCCCCTCCGACGCGATATACGCCCAACTTTCAAGCCCTTGCCGGTTACGCCGGCAGGGGCTTTCCATATGCGGCGGCAGGGTGTAAAAGCCCCCGGACTTTCCGGAGATTGATGCGATGATGACCTTCCTGCTCGTGGTGCATATCCTGCTCGCGCTGGCGCTGATCGGCGTGATCCTGATGCAGCGTTCGGAAGGCGGCGCCTTGGGCATTGGCGGGGGCGGCGGCTTCATGACCGCGCGTGGCCAGGCCAATCTGCTGACCCGCTCCACGGCCATTCTCGCGGCTCTGTTCATCGCCACCAGCATCCTGCTGGCCATTCTCTCCGGGAATCGCGGCACGCCGCGCTCGATTCTCGACGCTCCGGCGCCGACCGCCCCGGCAGCGCCCGCCGAGTCGCAGAAGCCGAGCGTTCCGCTGTCTCAGTAACTATCGGAAACTTCTAAAAGTTTTCAGTGTTGTGAAATCGCGCACGGCAGTGCGCATAGCCCTTCATTGTGTCGGATGAATGCGTTAAACAGGAAGCCCATGACGCGGTACATCTTCATCACCGGCGGCGTGGTTTCCTCCCTCGGAAAAGGCTTGGCTTCGGCGGCGCTCGGTGCCCTGTTGCAGGCTCGCGGCTACACCGTCCGCCTTCGCAAACTCGATCCCTATATCAACGTCGATCCGGGCACCATGAGCCCGTATCAGCATGGCGAGGTCTTCGTCACTGATGACGGGGCCGAAACCGACCTTGATCTTGGCCATTACGAGCGCTTCACCGGCGTGCCCGGCCGCCGGAGCGACAACATCACCACCGGCCGCATCTATCAGACGGTGATCGCCAAGGAGCGCCGCGGCGATTATCTGGGCGGCACCGTTCAGGTGATCCCGCACATCACCGACGCCATCAAGGATTTCATCGCCGCCGAGAACGAAGGCGTCGATTTCATGCTGGTGGAAGTCGGCGGCACGGTGGGCGATATCGAAAGCCTGCCGTTCCTGGAGGCGATCCGCCAGTTCGGCCTGGAGGCGGGCCGCGGCCAGGCGATCTACATCCATGTCACGCTGGTGCCCTATATCGCCGCCTCGGGCGAGCTGAAGACCAAGCCGACGCAGCATTCGGTGAAGGAGCTGCGCTCCATCGGCATCCAGCCCGATATCCTGCTCTGCCGCGCCGACCGCGAGATCCCGCAGGGCGACCGCAAGAAGATGGCGCTGTTCTGCAACGTGCGCGAAGAGGCCGTCATTCCGGCGCTGGACGTCGAGACGATCTATGCCGCGCCGCTGGCCTATCACGAGGCCGGCTTGGACGTGCAGGTGCTGAAGGCCTTCGGCATTGATGCCGGCAAGGAGCCGGACCTGAGCGGCTGGAAGAACATCGTGCAGCGCGTGGTGTCGCCGGAAAGCGCTGTGAAGATCGCCATCGTCGGCAAGTATACCGGCCTGAAGGATGCCTATAAGTCGCTGGCCGAGGCGCTGGTGCATGGCGGCATCGCCAACAATGCCCGCGTCAACATCGAATGGATCGAAAGCGAGATCTTCGAGAAGGACGAAACAGCCCTGCATGCGCTGGATGGCGTGCATGCCATCCTGGTGCCGGGCGGCTTCGGCGAGCGCGGTTCGGAAGGCAAGATCAAGGCCGTCACCTTTGCGCGCGAGCGGCGGATTCCGTATTTCGGCATCTGCTTCGGCATGCAGATGGCGGTGATCGAATACGCCCGCTCGAAGGCCGGCATCAAGAATGCGAGCAGCACCGAATTCGGCCCGACCGACGAGCCGCTGGTCGGCATGATGACCGAATGGATGCGCGGCAACGAGCTGGAGAAGCGCTCGGCTGCCGGCGATCTCGGCGGCACGATGCGGCTGGGCGCTTATGACGCGGCCCTGAAGCCGGGCAGCCGGGTGGCGGAAATCTATGGCAGCACCCTGATATCGGAGCGTCATCGCCATCGCTACGAGGTCAATACCAGCTACCGCGAGCGGCTGGAGGCCTGCGGCCTGGTCTTCTCCGGCATGTCGCCGGACGGCCTGCTGCCCGAGATCGTTGAACTGCCCGACCATCCTTGGTTCATCGGCGTGCAGTATCACCCGGAACTGAAATCGAAGCCCTTCGAGCCGCATCCGCTATTCGCTAGCTTCGTCAAGGCGGCGCTGGACCAGTCGCGGCTGGTGTGACCCGTTAGGCGTCACCCGCAAGAGCGTCATGCCCGGGCATGACGACGGGCAAAGGGCGGCCATGTTTATTGCACCCGCCTGCCATATGTCAGGCGGCGACAAATCCAGTCCCGGTCTGTAAACTAGGCGCGGGGCGTGAGATCAGGAGAGTGACGTTATGAGCGAGGCTCAGAATCCCATCCGCCATGTGAAGGTCGGAGACTTCGAGATCGGCAACGACCTGCCGCTGACCTTGATCGCCGGTCCCTGCGCCATGGAAAGCCGCGAACACGCGCTGGACATGGCTGGCAGCCTGAAGGAGCTGACCGAGAAGCTCGGGATCAACTTCATCTACAAATCTTCCTTCGACAAGGCGAACCGCACCTCGATCCGCAGCAACCGCGGCTTCGGCCTTGAGAACGCGCTGCCGGTCTTCCGCGAGATACGCGAGACGCTCGGCCTGCCGGTGATCACCGACGTGCATACCGAAGAGCAGTGTCGTCTCGTCGCCGACAGCGTCGACGTGCTGCAGATCCCGGCCTTCCTGTGCCGTCAGACCGATCTGTTGGTGGCAGCCGCGCAGACCGGCAAGCCGGTCAACGTGAAGAAGGGCCAGTTCCTCGCGCCCTGGGACATGAAGAACATCGTTGAGAAGTTCGACTACTGCAACAATCCGAACGTGATGCTGTGCGAGCGCGGGGTGTCGTTTGGCTACAACACGCTGGTCAACGACATGCGCGCGCTGCCGATCATGGCCGAGACCGGCTGTCCGGTGGTGTTCGACGCCACCCATTCGGTGCAGCAGCCGGGTGGCAGGGGCACGGCCTCGGGCGGCGACCGTCGCTTCGTGCCGGTGCTGGCACGCGGGGCGGTGGCCATCGGTGTGGCGGCTGTGTTCATGGAGACCCACAAGGACCCGGACAACGCACCCTCGGACGGCCCCAACATGGTGCAGTTCGACAAGCTGGAGCCGATCCTCGAGCAGCTGCTCGAATTCGACCATCTGGCGAAGAGCACGCATTAAGCGCCGCTGTCTTTTCTTGTGAATTTCCGTCGCCCGCGGGGCCGGGAAACGTTTTTCTGGCCGCGGTTTTTTTTGCCGTTCTGTGGCAGAGGCTTGGGGCAAGCCCGGCTATGACGGAAAGGGCATTGACGGTGCTGCCGTCTGCCTTCAACTTGCCACCATTGGGCCCCTTGCCCCGGGCCGCCTGCCGGGCTATCCCTTCGGCGGCAATTTTCCCTTTTTATCCAGCTTTCCAGAGGTTTTGGCATGAGCGGCATTCGCGACATCGTGGCGCGGGAAATTCTCGACAGCCGTGGCAATCCCACGGTCGAGGTGGATGTGGTGCTGGAATCCGGTGCCTTCGGCCGCGCCGCCGTGCCCTCGGGCGCATCCACCGGCGCCCATGAGGCGGTTGAACTGCGCGATGGCGATAAGAGCCGCTATCTGGGCAAGGGCGTGCAGAAAGCCGTCGAGGCTGTGAACACCGAGATCTTCGATGCGATCTCAGGCTTCGAGGCCAGTGAGCAGCTCAAGATCGACCGCACGATGATCGATCTCGACGGCACACCGAACAAGGCGCGTCTGGGCGCCAATGCCATCCTGGGCGTGAGCCTGGCGGTGGCCAAGGCGGCCGCGGCCGAGGCCGACCTGCCGCTTTATCGTTATGTCGGCGGCGCGGCGGCGCATGTCCTGCCGGTGCCGATGATGAACATCGTCAATGGCGGCGCCCATGCCGACAATCCGATCGATGTTCAGGAATTCATGATCATGCCGGTTTCGGCCAAGACCTGCGCCGATGCCATCCGCATGGGCGCCGAGGTTTTCCATACGCTGAAGAAGAAGCTGAAGGATGCCGGCCACAACACCAATGTCGGCGACGAGGGCGGCTTCGCGCCGAACCTGCCGAGCACCCGCGGCGCGCTCGACTTCATCATGCAGGCGATTGAAGCGGCGGGCTACAAGGCCGGCCAGGACGTGATGATCGCACTCGATGCTGCCAGCACCGAGTTCTTCAAGGACGGCAAGTATCATCTGGAGGGCGAGGGCCTGACGCTCGATCCGGTCGGCATGGCGCAATACTGGCAGAAGCTGGTCGGCGATTATCCCATCGTTTCCATCGAAGACGGCATGGCCGAGGACGACTGGAACGGCTGGAAGCTGCTGACCGAGGCCATCGGCAACCGCGTGCAGCTCGTCGGCGATGACCTGTTCGTCACCAACCCGAAGCGCCTCGCTCAGGGCATCGAGAAGGGCATCGGCAATGCGATCCTGGTCAAGGTCAACCAGATCGGCACGCTGTCCGAGACGCTGGAAGCCGTTGAGCTTGCGCATAAGAACGGCTATCGCGCAGTGATGTCACATCGCTCGGGCGAGACCGAGGACAGCACGATTGCCGATCTGGCGGTGGCGACCAATTGCGGCCAGATCAAGACCGGCTCGCTGGCACGTTCCGACCGGCTGGCGAAGTACAACCAGCTCATCCGCATCGAGCAGGAGCTCGATGTCGCTGCGAAGTATCCGGGCCTTGCGGCCCTGAAGCGGCAGTGAGCTTGAAGCAGGGACTTCTGATTGCTGCGGCGGTCGCGCTTTTCGCAAGCGCGGCCGCGGCGCAATCGCTGAACGTGGTCGGCCGCTGGGCGGTAAGCCGCGAGCGCTGCGAAGCGGGCGAATTGATCGAATTCAGCGCCGATGGCACGTTCCGCTCCACCCTTGATGAGGCCGAGCCGCGCGAAGGCAGCTACAAGACCGGCCGCGACCGCATCATCCTGCTGGATGAGAATGAGCCCGACCGGGAACTGGCGCTGATCGTGCTCGATCTGACGCCAAACCGCCTTGTAGCCTTCGACGAGACCATCGAGGCGGACCGCCGCCTGCTGCGCTGTCGCTGATTTTTTCTTCGCTATTGCTGACGCCGGAAACGATCCGGGCCTGCGGTCAGCACGCCATTGGTCAAGGTGCCTTTGGCCGTGAAACCTGAATCGTCGAAATACTCAATCTGATTGCCTTGCACGCGGTAGCGTCCGGTATAGGCGCTCTTGCGGCTGCCGCGCGCTTCATCATATCGGCCATCGGGCAGCATCTCGAGACGGATATTGCCGTCTTCGCTGACCCACATGCCGACGACATCTGCATTTTTAGCGTCCACATTCTGCATCGCAGCCTCCTGTGCCGGACGTTCGTTGAAAAGCTCGGTCAGCGTCATCGCCGCGTCGATGGCGCGCGGAAAGCCGGCAAGGACGGTGGTCAGATAGACGACTTCCTTCAATTCCTCGCGGCTGACGCCATGGTTCAGCGCATAGGCGGCATGGATCTTCATCTGCGCGCGGTTGCCCAAGGCGGCGAAGGCGGCAACGGTGACAAGCTGCCGGGTGCGATGATCCAGGCCGGGCCGCGCCCAGACCTCGCCCAGCGCGTAGTCGGTAATTGCATCGGCGAGGAACGGAAAGTCGCGGCGCAGGGCTTCGAGAGCCGGTTGCGGCTGGCCGAGATTGAGCGCGTTCATCACCGCTTCACCGCGCTGGCGGCGTTCTGAGGTCTCCGTCTGCGCCGCGGCGGGTGCGCAGCCGGCGACGGCGCCTAACAGAAGGGCGGCGAATATCGGGCTATGCTTCATGACCCATCTCCTCATTGGGGGCTGGCATCCTCAATAGGGACTGGCAGTGGGGCGAACGATGATCTCGCTGACGTCGACATCGGCGGGCTGGCTGATCGCGTAAGCCATGGCACGAGCAACGGCGGCCGCTGGAATGGTGATCCTGCGGAAGCTTTTCATGCCTTCCTTGCTGGCCGGATCGGTGATGCTGTCGGCCAGTTCGGATTCCGTCGTGCCGGGCGAAATCACGGAGACGCGGATCCTGTCGGTTTCCTGCCGCAGGCCTTCAGAAATGGCCCAGACGGCATATTTTGTGGCGCAGTAGACGGCCGCGGTCGGATAGACGTGATGCGCGCCGATGGAAGCGAGGTTGATGATCTGGCCTTCGCCACGCGCCTTCATCACCGGCAGAACGGCGGCGATGCCATGCAGCACGCCGCGGATATTGACGTCGATCATGCGGTTCCATTCATCGAACTTCAGCGCCGACAATGCAGATAGCGGCATGACCCCGGCATTGTTGATTATCACGTCGATCTGGCCGTAGAGCTGTTTGGCATGACCGGCGAAGGCGGCCATGTCGGCGGCGTCGGTGACATCGAGCTTGCGGAACGCGGCCGTACCGCCAGCTGCGCGGATGTCGTTCACCAGCCTCTCCAGACGATCGGTGCGCCGCGCGCCGAGCAGCAGCCTGCCGCCCTGCTGCGCCAGCAGGCGGGCCGTGGCTTCGCCGATGCCGCTGCTGGCGCCGGTGATCAGAATGACTTTGCCGTTCAGGCTGTTCTGGGTGGACATGACGATCTCCCTGGTTCGCTCGGGTCTCGTTCCCGTGCGGGCCAAGGTGGATCAACAAGCGCCAAGGGCGGTAGATCAGTTCTCCGCGGTGATTGCACAATCCTCCGAAAATGTGGCCGCCATCATGGCCGGTCTGTGCCGGTCGGCCTAATGTCAGTGCTGCCGGCGGGCCGAAATCCGCCGTTTTCCGACGAAGTATTCTTCAGAACGGGAGGCGGGTACATGGAGCGGTATCGGGAACTGGCAGGCTTGATCGACCGCTTCAGCGGCCGCGACGGCGTCCATGCCACTGCTATCCCACGCGTTGGATTGATCCGCTCGACCAAGCCGACCGAGCCGCTGCATGCCCTGCACCAGCCGGCATTGTGTATCCTCGCCCAGGGACGCAAGCAGGTGATGCTGGGCGATCAGGTCTATACCTACGATAAGTCCTGCTATCTGGTCGTGTCGGTCGATGTGCCGGTGGTCGGGCAGGTGACGGAGGCCAGCGCGGCAGAGCCGTATCTTTGTTTTCGCCTGGATTTCGATCCGGCCCAGATCGGCGCACTGCTGATGGAACTCGAGTTGGATCGAGGAAGAGACGAAGCGCCCGGATCGGGGATCACGCTGGGCACGATGACGCCGGAACTGCTCGATGCCGTGATCCGCCTGTTGAAGCTGCTGGAAACGCCGCGCGATATCGCGGCCCTGGCGCCGCTGGCGGAGCGGGAAATCCTTTACCGGCTGCTGCTGGGCGACGCGGCGGCGAAGCTGCGCCAGATCGCGCTAGCCGACAGCAAGCTGCAGCAAATCAACCGAGCGATCACCTGGATCAAGCGTCATTACGCGGAGCCGTTCAGCATCAACGCGCTCACCAGGGCCGCCGGCATGAGTCCGTCGTCGCTGCATCACCATTTCAAGGCGGTGACGGCGATGAGCCCGCTGCAATACCAGAAGCAGCTGCGGCTTCAGGAAGCGCGGCGGCTGATCCTCAGCCAGGCGATGGATGCGGCGACGGCCGGCTTCATGGTGGGCTACGAAAGCCCATCGCAGTTCAGCCGCGAATACAGCCGGATGTTCGGCGCGCCGCCGGTGCGCGACATAACCCGGCTGCGGCAGTTGCAGGAATTCGGTCTGGATCAGCCGGCGGCGTGATCGTCAGTAAGTCATGCAGGCCGCGTTCAGCACGCCCACGGCGAGGCTCAGGCCTGCGGCAACGATGCCGGCGGAGGTTTCATTATTGGTAATGCGCTCGGGCAGGCGCGGCACCAGGAAGCGGGCGGCGATGAAGGTGCCCCACTGGATGATCAAGGCCACCACGCCCCAGACAGCAGCGTCCACCAGGCTTTGCGAATTCATGATGGCGGCGGCGAGGGGCAGGGCGAAGCCGATTGTTGCGCCGCTGAGCGAGATGGCTGCGGCGCTGTTGCCTTCCTTGATCAGGCGCCATTCGTGTTGCGGCGTCAGCTTGGTGTAGACCACCAGAAAGATCATCAGCAGGATCAGCGCGGTGACGAAATACAGCGCGAAATCCGGCAAGGTGTAGAGATAGCGCCCGAAATTCGGCGGCGTCGTGCTGATCATGTCGGTCTCACTCGAAAAGGTGTGGAACGAAACGGCTGGTGTTGCGCGTGATCGCGCTACGGTCCTCCCGGATGCCAAGTCCGCAGGCGCGGGAGGCGACAACCCAGACGCCGAGCACGGGATAAAATCCATCGAAGCATGGCATGTCGATGGCCTGCTGGTAGACCATCGCATCGACGGTCGGATCGCCCTGCATGGGCGTCTGTTCGAGGATGTCGCCATTGGCGGCCAGCCGCGTAATGCCGGCGCCTTCGCGGCCCCAGAGAGGCTTGGCGATCTTCTGCCCCTGGATGGCGGAGGCATCGAAGGAAGCGGGCAGCAGATTTTCATGCTCCGGCCAGCGCTGCCAAAGCAGGGGCAGCAGCGCCTTGGTGGAGAGCAGCATCTTCCATGGCGGCTCGATCATCCGGGTGCCGCTGGGGCCGATATGCTGGGCGAATTCTTCCTGCAGCAGCCATTCCCAGGGGTAGAGCTTGAACAGCACGGTGATCGGCTTCGCCTGCAGATCGACGAAGCGTTTGCCGTTCCAGCCGATCTCGTCGATGTAGAGGCGTCCGGTATCGAGGCCGGCCTGCACGGCAGTATCGCGCAGATATTCGGTGGTACCGAAATCTTCCTCATGATTGCGCACGCAGGCGAAATGAACGCGATGGCCCCAGAGGCCGAAATGCTTCCAGGCCTCGATCAGCGTCTCGTGGATGCCGTTGAACTGGTCGCAATGGGAGCAATAGCTGTCGAGCCATTCCCATTGCACGACGCTCGCTTCATAGAGCGCGGTTGGCGTATCGGCGTTGTATTCGAGCAGCTTGGGCGCGCCATGGCCGTTCCAGGCCAGATCGAAGCGGCCGTAGAGATTCTTGTCCTGGCGGCGCCAGGATTCCTCGATCAGGCTGCAGGCCTGGTCGGGAAGATGGAACGGCGCGTAATCGCCCCGGGCGACGATCTCGTCGACCAGTTCCATGCACATGTCTTCGAGCCGCTGGGCGGCATCGTCCAGTTCATCGACCTGTGCGGCGGTGAGGCGATAGGCGGCGTCTTCGCACCAATAGGGTTCGCCGTCGATCGTGTGAAAGGCAAAGCCGATTTTCTCGGCGCGCTCGCGCCAGTTGGGACGGGGCTCGACGGCAAGGCGCTCCATGACTGGAGGGCCTCAGCTCGCGGCGGAGTAGCTGGCGCCCGTGCGGCCGAAACCGCCCCGCGCAACGCTGGTCGGCGTCGCCTTCGGGGCATCGGGGAAACGCGTACCGCTAAGCTGGCCCAGCGGACGGTTGCCGGTATAGGCCATGTTGTTGGGATCGCGATACAGCGGCTGCGCGCCCCAGGGCGAGGGGCCGCCGAGCGAGCGGCCCAGCATGTAGCCCATCAGCAGCGGCATGAAGACGCCGCCGGAAGAGCGCGCTTGCTGTTCTTGTGCCGGCTGATTGGGATCGCCGGCCGGCTGAGCGGCCGAGAAGGCGTCGTTGCCAGCCAGGATACGGTCCGGCGTACCGCAATTGCCCTCGCCAAAGGCATCCTCGCATTCCCTCAGGCTGGCGAAGCGCGGGGCGGTCTGCACATGGGCGGCGCGGGCATCGGCCAGGGCCATGCGGCAGGCGTCGGGATCGGGCCGGCTGGAGCATTCGGCCTGATCGCGGAGCACGTCATGGCCCGCTAAGGGATCCTGCTGTTCACAGCCGGCCAAGCCGATCAGGCCGACCGTACCGAGCAGTGCGAGGCGAATTGTACGAGGTCTGCGGCGAGATTTCTTGTGCATGCCGGCAACATAATGCCGCCTTGGGCGATGGGGAAGAGGCTGGGGCCGCCCCGCTGCATACAAACTTCCCTAAATCTTTGACTCATAGATAAGAATCGGGCCAATCCGATGAAAATCGTTTGACCCGGCGACTCGGATGTGATTCGATTCGTTCCATGAGTGCTCTTCACGAAATTCGTCGTCATTCGCTTGCCGCGGTCGTTCCGGTGATCTGTTTCGCTGCGATCGCCTATTTCTGTTATCACGCCGTCGAAGGTGAGCATGGGATCAATGCCTATACCCGATTGACCTTGCAGATCCAGGAAACCGAAGCCGCCCTGGCCGAGGTGACGGCGGAGCGTCAGACCCTGGAGCGCCGGGTGAACCTTTTGCGGGCCGACCGGTTGGATGCCGACATGCTGGAAGAGCAATCCCGCCGAGTCCTGGGGATGGTGAAGGACCGCGATTTAGTAATTCTCGGACGCTGATCCGAGGGTGGCGCGAAAGGGAATTACACGAATTAACCGAAATCAGGTTAATCCCGGAGAAATCCTTGTTTTAACTTAACTTGGGCGCCATCTTCCCCTCCGGCCAGCGATCTGGGCCAAGGTTTCGAGCGATCAGGAGGAAACGATGGCGAAAGCGGGAAAAACCGCTGAGGCAGGCGGCAAGAAGGCGGGCAAATTGCCCCCGGCAGATGAACTGCTCCGCTATTACCGAGATATGCTCCTGATCCGCCGCTTCGAGGAGAAGGCAGGCCAGCTTTACGGCATGGGCCTGATCGGCGGCTTCTGCCACCTCTATATCGGCCAGGAAGCGGTGGTCGTCGGCCTGCAGGCCTGCGCCAAGCAGGGCGATGCCGTCATCACCGCCTATCGCGACCACGGCCATATGCTGGCCACCGGCATGGACCCGAAAGGCGTCATGGCGGAGCTGACCGGCCGCATCGGCGGCTATTCGAAGGGCAAGGGCGGCTCGATGCACATGTTCAGCCGCGAGAAGCATTTCTATGGCGGCCATGGCATCGTCGGCGCGCAGGTGCCGATAGGCACGGGCCTCGCCTTCGCCCAGAAGTACAACAAGACCGACAACGTCACCTTCTGTTATTTCGGCGACGGCGCGGCCAATCAGGGCCAAGTCTACGAAAGCTTCAACATGGCCGAGCTGTGGAAGCTGCCGGTCATCTACGTAATCGAGAACAATCAATACGCCATGGGCACCGCAGTGACGCGCGCCTCGGCCCAGCCGGCTCTGTACAGGCGCGGCGAAAGCTTCGGCATCCAGGGGCGGCAGGTCGATGGCATGAACGTGCTGGCGGTGAAGGAAGCAGGCGAGGAGGCGGTGGACTGGTGCCGCTCTGGCAAGGGCCCGATCATCCTTGAAGTGATGACCTATCGCTATCGCGGCCATTCGATGTCCGATCCGGCGAAGTACCGCAGCAAGGAAGAGGTCACCAAGATGCGCGCCGAACACGATCCGATCGATCAGGTGCGCGCCCTGCTGCTGAACAACAAGCTGGCCGATGAAGATGCGTTGAAGGCGATCGATAAGGAAGTGAAGGATATCGTGCAGGAAGCCGCGGACTTCTCGCAGCAAAGCCCCGAACCCGATCCGTCGGAATTGTGGACCGACGTCTACGTCGAAGCATAAGCGGGTAGGGAGGAACAATCATGGCAATCGAGATCCTGATGCCCGCGCTGTCGCCGACGATGACCGAGGGCAAGCTGGCCAAGTGGCACAAGAAGGAAGGCGACGAGATCAAGGCGGGCGACATCATCGCCGAGATCGAAACCGACAAGGCGACGATGGAATTCGAAGCCGTCGACGAAGGCATCCTCGACAAGATCCTGGTGCCCGAGGGCACCGAGAATGTCGCCGTGAATGCGCCGATTGCGGTGCTGCGCGGCGAAGACGAGAAGCCGGGCGCGGCACCGGCCAAGGCGAAGGCCGAACCGGAAGCGAAAGCCGCGCCGCAGGCGCCGGCCAGCGACAACAAGCCCGCCGAGGCGACCAAGCCCGGAGAGTCCGCCGTCACTGCGGCGCCGTCGCCGCAGCCGAAGATCGCCGCCGATCCGGAGATTCCGGAAGGCACGCAGTTCGTCACCATGACGGTGCGCGAAGCGATCCGCGAAGGCATGGCGGAAGAGATGCGCCGCGACAAAAACGTCTTCCTCATGGGCGAGGAGGTCGGCCAGTATCAGGGCGCCTATAAGGTCAGCCAGGGCCTGCTGGACGAGTTCGGCGCCGAACGCGTGATCGACACGCCGATCACTGAACAGGGCTTCGCGGGCCTTGGCGTCGGCGCGGCCTTTGGTGGCCTGCGTCCGATCGTAGAATTCATGACCTTCAACTTCGCGATGCAGGCGATCGACCAGATTGTCAATTCAGCGGCCAAGACGCTGTATATGTCAGGCGGCCAGATGGGCTGCCCCATCGTGTTCCGCGGCCCGAACGGCGCCGCTGCGCGGGTCGCCGCGCAGCATAGCCAGGATTACGCCGCCTGGTATTCGCATATTCCGGGCCTGAAGGTGGTCGCCCCCTATAGCGCGGCCGATGCGAAGGGCCTGATCAAGGCGGCGATCAGGGATCCGAACCCGGTCGTCTTCCTGGAAAACGAAATCCTCTATGGCCGCAGCTTCGACGTGCCGAAGCTGGACGACTACATCGTTCCCATCGGCAAGGCGCGCATCGCGCGTCCGGGCAAGGACGTCACCCTGGTCGGCTATTCGATTTCGGTGGGCCATGCCCTGGCAGCGGCGGAAAAGCTCGCGGCCGAAGGTATCGATGCCGAAGTGATCGATCTGCGCACCATCCGCCCGATGGACAAGGAAACCATCGTGCAGTCGGTGATGAAGACCAACCGGCTGGTGACGGTGGAAGAGGGCTTCCCGCAATCGGGTGTCGGCGCCGAGATCGCCGCCTCGATCATGGAGCTTGCTTTCGACTATCTCGACGCGCCCGTGACCCGCGTGACCGGCAAGGATGTGCCGATGCCTTACGCGGCCAATCTGGAAAAGCTGGCGCTGCCGAGCGTGGATGAGATCGTCCAGGCGGCGAAAGCCGTGTGCTACCGCTAGGGAGGGCTGACGGATGCCAATCGAAATCCTGATGCCGGCCCTTTCGCCGACCATGTCGGAAGGCAAGCTGGCGAAGTGGCACAAGAAAGAGGGCGACGAGATCAAGGCGGGCGACATCATCGCCGAGATCGAGACCGACAAGGCGACGATGGAATTCGAAGCCGTCGACGAGGGCAAGCTGGGCAAGATCCTGGTCGCCGAAGGCACCGAGGGTGTGGCGGTGAACACGCCGATTGCTGTGCTGCTGGAGGAAGGCGAGTCCGCCGCCGACATCAAGGCTGGCAGCGCGCAGCCCGCGGCGAAGCCTGAAGCTAAGGCAGAACCTGCGCCGAAAGCGGAAGCCAAGCCTGAAGCGAAGCCTGCTGCACCGGCCGCTGCTGTATTGGCACCGAGGCAGGATGGCGAACGCATTTTTGCCTCGCCTTTGGCGCGCCGTCTGGCGCAGCAGGCGGGCATCGATCTGAAAACGGTGAAGGGCAGCGGCCCGCATGGCCGCATCGTCAAGGCGGATATCGAAGCGGCACCGAAGGGCACGGCGGCGACGGCGAAGCCCGGTGCTGCAGCTGCGCCCGTGGCAAGCGGCCCCGGCGCGCGTCAGCTCGCCGATCTGCTCAAGATGCCCTATCGCCTGGAGCCGCTGTCGAGCATGCGCAAGACGATCGCGCGGCGGCTTACCGAAGCCAAGCAGACGGTGCCGCATTTCTATCTCACCATCGACACCGAGATCGACGAACTGCTGGCCTTCCGCAAGCGGCTGAACGAGAAGTCCGAGACCAAGATCAGCGTCAACGATTTCGTCATCCGCGCCGTTGCCCTGGCGCTGAAGAAGGTGCCCGCGGCGAATGCCTCTTATGATGAGAGCGGCCTGCTGTTCTACGAGCATGCCGATATTTCGGTTGCGGTGGCGACGCCGAACGGCCTGATCACGCCGATCGTGAAGCAGGCTGAGACGAAGGGCCTGACGCAAATCGCGGCCGAGATGAAGGATCTCGCCGCGCGTGCCCGCGAGGGCAAGCTGAAGCCCGAGGAATATCAGGGCGGCACCTTCTCGATCTCCAATCTCGGCATGTTCGGCATCAAGCAGTTCGAGGCGGTGATCAATCCGCCGCAGGGCTGCATCCTTGCCATCGGCATGGGCGAACAGCGCCCGGTGGTGAAGAACGGCCAGATCGTTCCGGCCACGGTGATGACCTGCACCCTGTCGGTCGATCACCGCGTTGTGGACGGTGCCGTGGGTGCGGAGTTCCTGCAGGCCTTCAAGGGGTTCATCGACGACCCGCTGACCATGCTGCTGTGAGGGCGCGACATGGCTGAAGCGAAAGTCGCGATTGTCACCGGCGCCGGCAAGGGCATGGGGGCTGCGGTGCTGAAGAAGCTCGCAGCCGATGGATACAAGGTGGCGGCAATGTCGCCGTCAGGGGCCGCGAAGACTCTGGCGGAAAGCCTCGGCGGCGTCGGCCTTGCTGGCTCGAATGCCAAGGCGGAAGATCTCAAAGCGCTGGTCGATCTGACGCTGGATAAATACGGCCGCATCGATGCGGTGGTGAACAATACCGGCCATCCGCCCAAGGGCGCGCTGCAGGACCTGGACGATGCCGCCTGGCTGACCGGTTTCGAGCTGGTGCATCTCGCGGTCGTCCGCATGGTGCGGCTGGTGACGCCGGTGATGCTGAAGCAGGGCGGTGGCGCCTTCGTCAATCTGCTCACCTACGCCACTTTCGAGCCTGAGGCGGATTTCCCGATCTCGGGTCCGGTGCGCGCTGCGGTCGCCAGCTTTTCGAAGGTCTATGCCGATCAGTATGCCGCCCAGGGTATCCGCATGAACAATGTGCTGCCGGGCTTCATCGACAGCCTGCCCTCGAAGCCCGAGCGCGTCGCCCGCATCCCGATGAAGCGCTACGGCACCGTGCGCGAGATCGCCGATACGGTGGCCTTCCTGCTGTCGGAGCAGGCCAGTTACATCACCGGCCAGAATATTCGCGTCGACGGCGGCATTACCCGCTCAGTCTGAGGAGAGGCCCATGGCTGATACCAGTTTCGATGTCATCGTCGTCGGCTCGGGCCCGGGCGGCTATACCACCGCCATCCGCGCAGCCCAGCTCGGGATGAAGACGGCCATCGTGGAGCGCGAGCATCTGGGCGGCATCTGCCTGAACTGGGGCTGCATCCCGACCAAGGCCTTGCTGCGCTCAGCCGAGATCTACAGCAACATCAAACATTCCGAGGCTTTTGGTTTCACCGTCGAAGGCAAGGTAACGATCAACACCGCCAAGGTGGTCGAGCGGTCGCGCAAAGTCGCCGCGCAGCTTTCATCGGGCGTGAAGCACCTGATGAAGAAGAACAAGATCACGGTGTTCGACGGCCATGGCGCGCTCAATGGCCCGGGCAAGGTGAAAGTCACCAAGGACGGCAAGCCGGTCGCCGACCTGACGGCGAAGCACATCATCCTCGCCACCGGCGCTCGCGCGCGCGCGCTGCCGGGCCTGGAACCGGATGGCAAGCTCGTCTGGACCTACAAGGAAGCGATGGTGCCGCCGGCTCTGCCCAAGTCGCTGCTGGTCATCGGTTCCGGCGCCATCGGCATCGAATTCGCCAGCTTCTACCGCACGCTCGGCTGCGAAGTGACGGTGGTGGAAGTGCTCGATCGCATCCTGCCGGTGGAAGACGAAGAGATTTCGGCTTTCGCCCAAAAGGCCTTCGAGAAGCAGGGGATGAAGATCCATGTCGGCACGACGGTGACGGCGCTCAAGAAGGGCGCCGACACCGTCACTGCCACACTGAAGGACAAGGCCGGGAAGGAAAGCCAGCTTACGGTCGATCGCGTGATCCTGGCGGTTGGCATCGTTGGCAATGTCGAAAACATCGGCCTGGAAGGTACCAAGGTCAAAGTCGAGAAGTCCCATATCGTGGTCGACGAATACAGCCGGACCCACGAGCCGGGCGTCTATGCCATCGGCGATCTGACCGGGCCGCCCTGGCTTGCGCATAAGGCCGGCCATGAAGGCGTGATCTGCGTGGAGAAGATCGCCGGGCTGAAGGATGTACATCCGCTGGATACATCCAACATCCCCGGTTGTACCTATTGCACGCCTCAGATCGCCAGCGTCGGCCTGACCGAGGCAGCCGCCAAGGCCAAGGGCTATGAGGTGAAGGTGGGCCGGTATCCCTTCATCGCCAACGGCAAGGCGATTGCCCTGGGCGAGCCGGAGGGCTTCGTGAAGACGGTCTTCGACGCCAAGACGGGCGAGCTGCTGGGTGCTCATATGATCGGCGCCGAAGTGACCGAGATGATCCAGGGCTTTGGCATTGCCAAGACCCTGGAAACCACGGAAGTCGAGTTGATGCATGCGGTTTTCCCGCACCCGACCTTGAGCGAAATGATGCATGAGTCGGTGCTGGATGCCTATGGCAGGGCCCTGAATTACTAGTTTTCCGGCCGGGGCGGGCCGGTTTCAGAAACGGGGGTTTCCTGTATAAAAGAGGGCGCTACCTCAGTCGTGAGGCAGGCCCAGAGGGTAAGATCGTGACCGTACAGCAACCGCAGCTCCGCCATCCAGAGAAGGCCCATAAGCCGGACACGCCGCTGCTTCGCAAGCCGGATTGGATTCGTGCGAAAGCGCCGACCGCGCCGGAAGTGGCGGAGACGCGCAAGCTGATGCGCGACCTGAAGTTGAACACGGTCTGTGAGGAAGCGGCCTGCCCGAATTTGGGCGAGTGCTGGAAGCAGCGTCACGCCACCTTCATGATCCTCGGCGCGGTCTGCACCCGCGCCTGCGCTTTCTGCAATGTCGCCACCGGTAAGCCGGGCAGCCTCGATCCACACGAGCCGCAGAATGTCGCCGATGCCGTCGGCAAGCTGGGGCTGCATCACGTGGTGATCACCTCGGTCGACCGCGACGACCTGCCCGATGGCGGCGCCAGCCAGTTCGTCCGCACCATCGAAGCGATCCGCGAGGCGTCGCCCAAGACCACGATTGAAGTGCTGACGCCGGATTTCCTGCGCAAGCCCGGTGCCATCGAAGCGGTGGTGAAGGCGAAGCCGGACGTGTTCAACCACAATCTGGAAACCGTGCCGCGCCTCTATCCGACGATCCGTCCGGGCGCGCGGTATTTCGCCTCGCTGCAACTGCTCGCCAGGGTGAAGGAAATCGATCCCTCGATGTTCACCAAGTCCGGCCTGATGGTGGGCTTAGGCGAGGACAAAATCGAGCTGATGCAGGTCATGGACGATCTGCGCGCCGCCGATGTCGATTTCATCACGCTGGGCCAGTACCTGCAGCCGACCCGCAAGCACGCCCCGGTGGCGCGTTTCGTCGAGCCGGCCGAATTCGAGGCTTACAAGACACTGGCCTATGCCAAGGGCTTCCTGATGGTTGCGTCTTCGCCGCTGACGCGCTCGTCGCATCACGCCGGCGATGATTTTGCCAAGCTGCGTGCTGCACGAGAGGCCAAGCTGGCGGCGGCTGGAGAATAGCAGCGTGCCGACCCACGCAGAAAAGCGTGTCCTGCCATACCGGCCGGACCAGATGTTTGCTCTGGTCGCGGGTGTGGAACACTACCCCAAATTCTTGCCCTGGTGTCTGGGCGCCCGCATCCGCGAGCGCAGCGAGAAACTGATGGTGGCCGACCTGATTATCGGCTTCAAAATGTTTCGCGAGCGTTTCACCTCCCGGGTGACACTCGATCCGCAGGCCATGCGGATCGATGTCGAATACGCCGAAGGGCCGTTCAAATATTTGAGGAATCACTGGAAGTTCCTGCCGCATCCGCAAGGCTGCGAAATCGATTTCTATGTCGACTTCGAATTCAACTCGCGGCTTCTGCAAAAAACCATCGAGTTACTGTTCAATGAAGCGGTGCGCCGCATGGTCGCCGCATTTGAGACACGCGCTCGCCAGCTTTACGGCGAGAATGGATTATCGTTACCGCCTGGTGCTACGATAACCGCTGCCTGATCCGCAGCAAAAATGGAGGCCCGCCGATGGTCGCGTTGCCCACCTTGCCAGTCTCCGGAAACTTACTGGAACGTGGCTTGCGAGGATTGGTGGGCGTCTGGCGCGGCATCGCAGGCGGCGACGAGACAGGCCAGATTGGCCGGGAGGGGGCGCTTGGGCAGAAGGATGTCGAGCGGCTGCGGCACCTGTTCAGCGAATGCCTTGAGGCGCGCGGCGGCGAGGTATCAGCACGCGCCCGTGCCGCAGCCCTGGGACGGCTTTATCTGGGCCTGACCGACGAAGGCAAACGCGCTTTCCTGCAGACCTTGGCGAACGGATTTTCCGCTGACGCCGCCGAGCTGGATAAAGCCATCGCCGAAGTCCAGTCGGCGCCCGATCCAGTCTCCCGCCACAAGGCCGAACGCAAGCTGCGGTTGGCATTGACCCCGCCGCGGCAGCGCCTGCTAACACAATTCACGGCTCTGCCGCAGGGTGTCAAATTCCTGGTCGATCTGCGCGCCGATGCTTTCCGCTTTAAGAAAGACGCGCCGGAACTCGCCATCCTCGATGCCGATCTGGAGGATCTGTTCGTCGCTTGGTTCGATGTCGGCTTCCTGGAATTGCAGCGCATCACCTGGAACAGCCCGGCGGCCCTGCTGGAAAAGCTGATTGCCTATGAGGCGGTGCATGCCATCGAAAGCTGGGACGATCTGCGCAACCGGCTGGACAGCGACCGGCGCTGCTATGCTTTCTTCCATCCGCGCATGCCGCTGGAGCCGCTGATCTTCGTCGAGGTCGCACTGGTGAAAGGCATCGCCGGCAATGTGCAGGCTCTGCTCGATCAATCCTCGCCCGTGCTCGATCCGCGCGAGGCCGATACCGCGATCTTCTATTCGATCTCGAACACGCAGGTCGGCTTGCGCGGGATTTCGTTCGGCAACTTCCTGATCAAGCGCGTGGTGGACGATCTCTCCCGCGAATTGCCGCATCTGAAGCAGTTCTCGACGCTGTCGCCGATCCCGGGCTTCTGCAAATGGCTGAACGAAGCGATTGCACAGGGCACGCCGGACCTGGTCAGCGCGGATGCGCGCGAGAAGCTCCGCGAGGCGCTCGGCAAGCGGTTTTCCAAGGGCATGCTGCCCAGCCTGCTGAAGGACAATAGCTGGGTCGACAATCCGCCTTTGGCTGAGGCGATGAAGCCGGTTCTGCTGCGGCTATGCGCGCGCTATCTGCTGACTGCGCAGGAGCGCGGCCGGCCGCGCGATCCGGTGGCGCGCTTCCATTTGAGCAACGGCGCCACGGTGCATCGTCTGAACTGGCTGGGCGACCGCTCGAAAAACGGCATGACGCAGTCGGCGGGGATCATGGTGAATTATCTCTATCGTCTGGACGATATCGATCAGAACCACGAACGCTTCCAGCGCGATGGCACCATTGCGGCGTCCAGCGAAGTGAGGCGTCTGGCGGCGCTTTAGCGGGCGACGCCGATCTCCTCGACCATTTCCCGCGCCAGGGAGAGTGCATCCTCCACCGTGGCGCTGCGCACGGCGCTGCGGCCGATGGAACCGTAGGTCATGCGCTGATGCATGGTTGCCATGTCGCGCCCGGCGACGGCGATGTGAACGAGGCCAACGGGCTTGGTCTTAGTGCCGCCACCCGGACCCGCGATGCCAGTGCAGGCAATAGCGATATCGGCCTGACTTTTGCGCAATGCGCCTTCCGCCATGGCGCGCGCCACTTCTTCCGACACCGCGCCATGCCCGGCGATGATTTCAGCGGGCACACCAAGCTGTGCCGATTTCGCCGCATTGGAGTAGGTGACGAAACCGCGCTCGAACACATCGGACGAGCCGGCGATCTCGGTCAGCGTCGCCGCGATCAATCCGCCCGTACAGGATTCTGCTGTCGCCAGCATCAGTTTCTTGGCGCGGCATCTGGCCAGCAGGTCTTCGGCCAGGCGAAGCAGGGTATCGTCCATCGATTTCACCAGTAATAGAGCAGTACCAGCATGGTCAGCATGCCATAGACGCCGGCGAAGAGATCATCGATCAGCACGCCGGGCGCGCCGGTGAGGTTACGGTCTGCCCAGGAAGCCGGCCAGACCTTTACCATGTCGAAGAAGCGGAAGGCGAAAAAAGCGAAAGCGTAGAGCGTGAAGTCGAGGGGCACGAAGACCAGGGTCATCCATTGACCAGCCACTTCGTCGATCACGACTTCGCCCGGATCGTCGCCGGGCCAGTAGATGAGATACAGGCGTATCGCCCAAAGCGACAGGAGAGCGACGAAAGCAGTGCCAACCGCCAGTGCCCAGGGCCCGCCGAGATATTGCAAACCCCAGGCAAAGGGCAGGGCGCCGAGCGATCCCCACGTTCCCGGCACGCGCGGCAATTTGCCAAGGCCGAACCAGGTGCAGAGGAGGAAAATCAGCGGCCGCATGATCAGGCCGGCAGGCGGATCGTTGCAGTTGCCATCGCGGCGATGCCTTCGCGGCGGCCGGTGAAGCCCAGTTTCTCGGTTGTCGTGGCTTTCACGCTGATGCGGTCGACGGTGACCTCCATGATCTGAGCGATGCGCTCGCGCATCGCCTGACGATGCGGGCCGATCTTGGGCGCTTCGCAGATGATCGTCACATCGCCATGGGCGATGATGCCGCCGCGCCCGCGCACCAAGCTGACGGCATGTTCCAGGAAGGCAGCGGAGTCAGCATTCTTCCAGCGCGGATCGCTGGGTGGGAAATGCTGACCGATATCGCCAGTGCCGAGCGCGCCGAGTATTGCGTCGGTCAAGGCATGCAAGGCCACATCGGCATCCGAATGACCGGCCAGGCCTTTCTCATGCGGCACCTCGATGCCGCCGATCATCAGTTTTCGGCCAGCCTCGTCCGTGAAGGCATGCACATCGAAACCCTGACCGGTGCGGATATCGGGCAGCTGCAGCAGCAATTGTTTTTCGGCCCGCGCGAAATCCTCGGGTTCGGTCACTTTGAAATTCTCCTCGCTGCCGGGCACGAAGCGCACGGCCAGGCCCGCCTGCTCCGCCACGGCGGCATCGTCTGTCAAAGCAAGTCCAGCAACCTTGCGATGCGCAGACAGAATATCGGCAAAGCGGAAGGCCTGCGGGGTCTGGGCGCGCCACAGGCCTGAGCGGTCCACGCCGCCTTTGGCGAGGCCGGCGTCGTCACGCTTCAAAGTATCGACTACAGGAATCGCCAGGATGGCACCCGGCGCTTCCTTCAGCATGCCGAGCAGCGCATCGATCCGGTCCGGCTGCAGGAAGGGCCGGGCCGCGTCGTGGATCAGCACCGTATCCGGAGCATATTGCTGCAGGGCTTCCAGCCCCAGCCGCACGGAATCCTGCCGGGTCGCCCCGCCCAGGCAAGGGGCGGTAAGGCGGGGCTGGCTTTCCAGGCCAATGGTCGCGGCGCGATAGCTTTCCACATCATCGGGGTGGATCACGACCGTCACCCGTGCTATTGCGGGGTGACGCAGGCAGGCGTCAATACTGTACCGCAGCAATGACTTTCCGCCAAGCAATTGATATTGCTTGGGTTTGTTTCCTCCGGCCCGTAATCCCCGGCCGGCCGCGACGATCAATGCGGCAGCTTGCATGCCGGGCACCCTAGCCGAGGGGCCGGGAACTGGCCAAGGGTCAGCGGCAGGCGCCGGGACCATTTCGGAATGATATTGCGGCGCAATAGGAATCCCACTAATCTGAACAACAACTGTGCAGCTTTAAGCGTTGTGCAAAAAATGAGCATAAAAATCGGTCCCGTCTCCATAGAAGACCCGGTTGTCCTGGCGCCCATGTCTGGAGTGACCGACCTCCCATTCCGCCGCCTCGTAAAGCGCAACGGCGCAGGCTTGGTTGTGTCAGAGATGATCGCCTCGGAGGCGATGGTCCGCGCATCGCGCCAGTCGTTGAAGATGGCGGAGAATGTGCCCGAAGAATTTCCCATGGCGGTGCAGCTTGCCGGTTGCGAGGGCCGCGTCATGGGCGAGGCGGCCAAGCTGAACGAAGATCGCGGCGCTGCGATCATCGACATCAACATGGGCTGCCCGGTGAAGAAAGTCGTCAACGGTTATGCCGGTTCTGCGCTGATGCGTGACCTTGCGCATGCCAAGACGCTGCTGACTGCAACAGTGAAGGCCGTGAAGCTGCCGGTGACACTGAAGATGCGCACCGGTTGGGATGATTCAAACCGCAACGCGCCCGAACTTGCCCGTATCGCGGAAGGCGAGGGCATCAAGATGCTGACCGTGCACGGCCGCACGCGGTGTCAGATGTATAACGGCCGCGCTGACTGGGCCTTTGTGCGCAAGGTGAAGGAAGCCGTGTCGATCCCGGTGATCGTCAACGGCGACATCACCACGCTGGATGAAGCGAAGGAAGCGCTTGAACAGTCGGGGGCCGATGGCGTGATGATCGGTCGCGGCGCTTATGGCCGTCCGTGGTTCCTGCGCCAGGTGATCGAGTTTTTGAAGACCGGAAAGCGCCTGCCCGATCCGCCGCTGCATGAGCAGCAGGCGACGGTGCTGGAGCATTACGATGCGATGCTTGAGCATTACGGCGTGCAGACCGGCCTGAAGATCGCGCGCAAGCATGTGGCATGGTATTCTAAGGGTTTGCCGGGCTCTGCCGAGTTCCGCACGCGCATCATGCAGATCGAGGAGCCGGAGCAGGTCCGTCAGGCGGTGCGCGACTTCTACGCGCCGCAACTGGATCGGATGGCGGCTTGATGGCGCAGATGGAGCACAATATCGAGATGCCGGCGATCGACGCCGCACAGGTGCTCGGTGCAATACCCAATCCGATCCTCGTGATCGGCTCGCAGGGCGAGATCGTTTACGCCAATCCTGCGGCCGAACAATTCTTTCAGGCTGGCGCAGCCGTGCTGTGCCGACAGAACCTGCGTGACATTGTTCCTTTCGGCAGCCCGGTGCTGCAGCTGGCGAGTCAGGTGTTCCGTGAGCGCTACAGCGTTTCCGAATACGACGTCGATCTCGGCACGCCGCGCCTGGGCGAGCGGCTGGTCGACGTGCAGATCTCTCCCGTGCCGGAAGCGCCGGATCTTGCCATCATCCGCTTCGATGAACGCAGCATGGCGGCGAAGATCGACCGCGCACTCACCTATCGCGGCGCGGCACGTTCAGTCACAGGCATGGCCGCGGTGCTGGCGCATGAAGTGAAGAACCCGCTCTCGGGCATTCGCGGCGCAGCTCAGTTGCTGGAGCTCAATGCGAACCAGGCGGATCGCGAACTGACCCGGCTGATCTGCGACGAGACGGATCGCATCTGCGCGCTCGTCGACCGGATGGAGGTCTTTTCCGACAAGCGGCCGATCGAGCGTGGTCCGGTCAACATCCACCAGGTGCTGGAGCATGTCCGCAAGGTGGCCCAGGCGGGCTTCGCGAAGCATCTCCGTTTCGTCGAGCGTTACGACCCTTCGCTGCCGCCCGTTTTCGGCAATCGCGACCAATTAGTCCAAGTATTCCTCAATCTGGTTAAAAATGCGGCAGAAGCCATCGGGGATGACCCGAGCGGCGAGATTGTCCTGACCACGGCTTACCGCCATGGCGTGCGTCTGGCCGTGCGAGGCTCCAAGGACAGGTTGCATTTACCGCTGGAAGTGTCGGTGCAGGATAACGGCCCCGGCGTTTCCGAGGATATCCGGCCATATCTGTTTGATCCATTTGTGACAACCAAGGTCAGCGGCTCTGGCCTCGGTCTTGCATTGGTTGCCAAGATCATCGGCGACCACGGCGGCGTCATCGAATGCGATAGCCGCCCGCGCCGAACCGTATTTAGCGCACGGCTACCGGTACATAACCCCGGTGCGGAAGAAGTCGGAGAGTTCGAATGAGTCATAAGGGCACCATCCTCGTCGCCGACGACGATCGCTCGATCCGGACGGTATTGGATCAGGCGCTTGGCCGGGTCGGTTACCAGGTGCGTTCGACGGGGAACGCCGCAACCTTATGGCGGTGGGCCTCGGAAGGAGAGGGCGACCTGATCATCACCGATGTGGTGATGCCTGATGAAAACGGCCTGGATCTGCTGCCGCGGATGAAACGCATCCGCCCAGACCTGCCGATTATCGTAATGAGCGCGCAGAAGACGCTGCTGACCGCGGTTAAGGCGGCCGAGCGCGGCGCTTACGATTATCTGCCCAAGCCGTTCGACCTGAAGGAACTGCTGCGGGTCGTTGAGCGCGCGCTGAGCCAGCCAAAGGCGCTGCCCTCGGAAGCGGCGGAGGCTGCGGCCGATGAGGAAAAGCTGCCACTGATCGGCCGTTCCCCGGCGATGCAGGAAATCTATCGCGTCATGGCGCGCCTGATGGGCACGGACCTGACCGTGCTGATCTATGGCGAGTCCGGCACCGGCAAGGAACTGGTGGCGCGTGCGCTGCACGACTACGGCAAGCGCCGCAACGGCCCCTTCGTTGCCATCAACATGGCGGCGATTCCGCGCGAACTGATCGAGTCCGAGTTGTTCGGTCACGAGAAGGGTGCCTTCACCGGTGCGGCCAATCGCTATGCCGGCCGTTTCGAGCAGGCCGAAGGCGGCACGCTGTTCCTCGATGAGATCGGTGACATGCCAATCGAGGCGCAGACCCGTCTGCTTCGCGTACTGCAGCAGGGCGAATATACCACTGTGGGTGGCCGCACGCCGATCCGCACCGATGTGCGCATCGTGGCGGCGACCAACCGCGACTTGCGCCAGGCGGTGAATCAGGGCCTGTTCCGCGAAGACCTGTTCTACCGCCTCAACGTCGTGCCGCTGCGTCTGCCGCCGCTGCGCGAGCGCAGCGAGGACATTCCCGATCTCGTCCGGCATTTCCTCAATCAGGCTGCCGCCCAAGGCCTGCCGCTCAAGACGGTGTCGCCCGAGGCGATGGAGCGCATCCGCCGCTATCGCTGGCCCGGCAACGTCCGTGAGCTGGAGAATCTGGTCCGCCGCCTGGCCGCCCTCTACGCCGAGGATGTGATCGGTCTGGAGGTGATCGAAAACGAGCTGGCCGAGCCGCCGCAGGCGCCGCGGGCTGCCGAGCCGAGCGAGGAGGAGACCTTGGGCGGGGCGATCGAGCGGCATCTCACCAAATACTTCGCCGCCCAAGGCGAAGATCTGCCGCCGCCCGGCGTCTATGACCGGATGCTGCGGGAGTTGGAGATTCCGCTGATTTCGCTCAGCCTGGCGGCCACCCGGGGCAACCAGATCAAGGCCGCCCATATGCTGGGCCTGAACCGGAATACCCTGCGCAAGAAGATCCGGGATCACAATATCCAGGTCATCCGGGGGCTTAAGTAAGCCCCCGACTGGTGTCTGCCGCCGCGGGCTAGGCTATGATCGGGCCATGGTCCGGCCAGGCGCACGCGAATCATGACCGACAATACGATGCCGGCGGGGGCCGCTTTGGCCGCCCGCATGCTGCGGCGCGCGGCCGACTGGTTCCGCCGCCATAAGCTCATTCGTCATCTGGAGATTTCCCTCGCGGTTGCCGCGCTGATTGCCGGCACGCTGACCTATCTTGCGATGACCCCGGGCGCCAATCGAGATCTGACGCCCAGGGAAGTCCAGATCCTGCTGCTGACCGACCTGGTCATCCTCTTGAGCCTGATCACCCTGGTGGCGCGCCGCCTGGTGATGCTGTGGATGCAGCGGCGGCGTGGCGCGGCTGGTTCGCGCTTGCATGCCCGCATGGTCATGCTGTTTGCGGCAGTGACGGCATTGCCGACCGTGCTGATGACCGTCTTCGCGGTGCTGTTCTTCAATCTCGGTTTGCAGACTTGGTTCAGTGAGCGAGTCAACGTCGCCGTGAAAGCCTCGGTCGCCGTTGCCGAGGCTTATATCCAGGAGCACCGCAAGACTATTCGAGCCGATGTGCTGGCTATGGCGGTGGATCTCAACCGCGAGGCGCCGCGTCTGGCGCTCAATCCCTTTGCGCTTCAGCAGGCGGTTCGCCAGCTCTCCCGGATGCGCGGCCTGGGCGAGGCGATGGTCTTTACCTCCACCGGCGAAATCCTCGCGCGCAACGAACTCAGCCTGCTGATGGAGTTCGACCGGATTCCGCTGCGCGCGCTTGAGGATGCCAATGCCGGCCAGGTGGTGATCATCACGGCCGAGACGGATGACCGCGTCCGCGCCCTAGTGCGGCTGGATGCTTATCTCGATGCGTATCTTTATGTCGGCCGCTTCATCGACGCGAAGGTGCAGGCCGATCTGGAACGCACGCGCCTGGCGGCAGCGCAATATACGCGGCTTGAGCAGGCGCGTTCGGCGCTGGAGATCAATTTTGCCGTCCTGTTTCTGCTGATCTCCTTGCTGCTGCTGCTGGCGGCGATCTGGTTTGGCCTGCTGATCGCCAATCGCCTCGTGACGCCAATCGGCGAGGTGGTGGCTGCGGCGGAGAAGATCCGCGGCGGCGATCTGACGGCACGGGTCACGGAGCGGCCGGACGATGACGAAATCGCCACGCTCGGCCGCACCTTCAACCGCATGACCAGTCAGTTGGCGGCGCAGCAGGCCGAGTTGATCACCGCCAACCGGCAGCTGGATGAGCGCCGGCGCTTCACCGAAACCGTGCTGTCCGGCGTCAGCGCCGGTGTGATCGGCGTCGACCGCGACGGGTTGGTGACACTTCCCAACCCGTCTGCCTTGGCGATGCTGGAGCAGAGCTTCGACGAGGTGGTTGGCCGTCCTTTCGCTGAGGTTGCACCGGAAATGGCGGAGCTGTTCAACAAGCTCAGCGATGATACGGCGGAGGCTGTCGAGCGCGGCCAGGTGATGATGCGGCGAAGCAGCGGAACGCGCACCTTGCTGGTGCGTGTCGCCCGCGAAGTCACCGGCAACGAATTGCTGGGTTACGTCGTGACCTTCGACGATGTCAGCGAACTGGTCGCGGCGCAGCGCAATGCCGCCTGGGCCGACATCGCCCGCCGCATCGCCCATGAGATCCGCAATCCGCTCACGCCGATTCAGCTTTCGGCCGAACGGCTGAAGCGTAAATATCTCAAAGAGGTGAAGACCGATCCGGAGGTGTTCGAACAATGCACCGACACCATCATCCGGCAGGTCGGCGATATCGGCCGCATGGTTGATGAGTTCTCAGCCTTTGCGCGCATGCCGCGGCCGGTCTATCGCGAAGAGGATTTGGGCCAGCTTGTTCGCCAGGCTGTTTTCCTTCAGCAGGTGGCGCGGCAGGATATCCGCTTCGACAGCCGGTTGCCCAATGAGCCGATCCGCCTGAGCTGCGATTCGCGCCAGATTGCGCAGGTTCTGACGAACATCCTGCAGAATGCCATCGACGCCATCGACGGCCGGGAAAGGCCGGAGGGCGAAGCATTGCCCCAAGGGGCGGTCACCGTCGAACTGCGTCCCGTTGAGGGCGGGGCGGAGATCATGGTGATCGACAATGGTCGCGGTTTACCGGCAGAGAATCGCGACCGGCTGTTCGAACCTTATGTCACCACCCGCGCCAAGGGGACGGGCCTTGGCCTTGCCATTGTGAAGAAGATCATCGAGGAGCATGGCGGCACGATCAGCCTCAGCGACGCGGCGATGTTTGATCCGACCTTGAAAAGTGGTAGTTTGGCGCGCATTCGCCTGCCGCTTGTGCAAGCTGCCGCTCATTCAGGCAGTGAGACCGAGCCGCAGCAGCAGAGTTCTAGTCTCATGAGTCACGATACAGTACGAAAGTTAGGTTCGGGCAGTCATGGCGCGTGACATACTCATCGTCGATGACGAAGCCGACATCCGCAGTCTGATTGCCGGTATTCTGCAGGATGAGGGCTACGAGACCCGCATGGCCGCGGACTCCGACGGCGCGCTTCGGGAGATCGAGGCGCGCCGGCCGAATGCAGTGATTCTCGATATCTGGCTGCAGGGCAGCAAGCTCGACGGTCTTGAGATTCTGGATCGCATCATTCGAGATCATGCCAACGTGCCGGTGATCATGATTTCCGGTCACGGCAATATTGAAACCGCCGTGGCGGCGATCAAACGCGGCGCCTACGACTATATCGAGAAGCCGTTCAAGAGTGACCGCCTGCTGCTGGTGGTCGAGCGTGCTTTGGAGCAGGCGCGCCTGAAGCGCGAGAACGAAGATCTTCGGCAGCGTTCCGGCGCAGGGCTGGACATCATCGGCCAGTCGCCGGCCATCGTCGCACTGCGGCAGGCCATCGAGCGTGTGGCGCCGACCAATAGCCGCGTGCTGATTTCCGGTCCGCCCGGATCGGGCAAGGAACTCGTCGCGCGCCAGTTGCATCAGCGTTCGCGGCGCGCCGGCGGCCCCTGGGTGACACTCAGTGTCGCGGCAATGTCGCCGGAGCAGATGGAGCAGCAGCTCTTCGGCATAGAAGAAGCCGTCAACGGCCAGCGCCATCACAAGATCGGCGTGCTGGAGGAGGCGCATGGCGGCACGCTGTTCCTCGATGAAGTGGCAGAGATGCCGCCGGAGACGCAGGCCAAGCTGCTGCGCGTGCTGACTGAGCAGAGTTTCGAGCGCATCGGCGGCCGCACGCGGGTACAGGTCGATGTCCGCATCATCTCCGGAACCTGCTACGACCTGACGGCGCGGGTGGGGCAGGGATTGTTCCGCCAGGATCTGTTCCACCGGCTGAATGTCGTGCCGCTGAAGGTGCCGGCTTTGCGCGACCGGCGCGAAGACATTCCGCTGCTGGCCAAGCATTTCGTCCAGGTCGAGGCGCATCGCCAGGGCGTGCCGCCGCGCGAGCTGGCGGAAGATGCGCTGCTCGCGCTGCAATCGGCGGAATGGCCGGGCAATGTGCGCGAGCTGCGCAACGCCATCGCGCGTCTGCTGATCATGCTTCCGGCCGAGCAGAAGGGCGCCATTCACGCTGATATGCTGCCTGCCGATCTCGGCGCCACGCCGCCCATTGCCCTGCGGCCGGAAACCACGACGGAAGTCATGGCTTTACCGCTGCGCGATGCGCGTGAGATGTTCGAGCGCGAATATCTGCTGGCGCAGATCACGCGCTTTGGCGGCAATGTTTCCCGTACTGCCAGCTTCATCGGCATGGAGCGCTCGGCCCTGCATCGCAAGCTCAAGGCACTGGGCGTGGTCAATCTCGACCGAAACGGCACAGGCTAAGAGGGGCGCGACGCCATGAAGGTCATCGTCTGCGGTGCCGGTCTGGTTGGGACTACCATCGCCCGCCAGCTGGCGGCCGAGGGCAACGAAGTGACGATGATCGACATCTCGCCTGAGCGCGCCCACAAGGCCGCTGAGAGCTACGATTTGCGCGGAATCGTCGGCCATGCCTCGCATCCGGATGTGCTGGAGCAGGCGGGTGCCGCCGATTCCGACATGCTGATCGCGGTCACCTTCGCGGACGAGGTGAACATGATCGCCTGCGAGGTGGCGCGGGCACTGTTCAACGTCCCGACCAAGATCGCCCGTGTCCGCGCGCAGAGCTATCTCAAGCCGGAATGGTCCGATCTCTTCAACGAAAAGCATATCTCGATCGACTACATCATCTCACCGGAGATCGAGGTGGCGCGGGCAATCCATCGGCGGATCATGACGCCCGGCGCTTTTGAGATGATCCCATTCGCGGAAGACCGTCTGCGCCTGATCGGCGTGCGCCTTGGCGAGGAATGCCCAGTTCTTAACACGCCGCTGCGGCAACTGACGGAGCTGTTTCCGGACCTGGCTGTCAATGTCTGCGGCATCAGCCGGGGCGGGCGCATGATCGTGCCGGAGGCCGACGATCACCTCGAAGTCGGTGACGAAATCTATTTCATCGCGCAGTCCGATCATGTGCAGCGCGGCATGCGGCTGTTTGGCCATGAAGAGCGCGAGGCGCGCCGGATCGTGCTGTCGGGCGGCGGCAATATCGGGCTTTTCCTGGCACGGGAAATCGAGGAGAGCCAGCCCTCGGTGCTTCTGAAGATCATCGAGGCGAACAAGGATCGCGCCGATTATATCGCCGGCCAGATCCGTAATGGCGTGGTGCTGAACGGCGATGCCCTGGACATCGAAATCCTCAACGAGGCCAAGGTGGGGGCCTCCGAGGCCATCATCGCGCTGACCAATGACGACGAGGTGAACATCCTTACCTCGCTGCTGGCCAAGCGGGCCGGCTGCCAGCGCGCGGTCACGCTGGTCAACAACCCGGCCTACGAGAACCTGATCGGCTCACTCGGCGTCGATGTCGTGGTCAATCCCCGTTCGACGACGGTGTCGTCCATCCTGCAGCATGTCCGCCGCGGCCGCATCCGCGGGGTCTACAGTCTGCGCGACGGCGCCGCGGAGGTCCTGGAGGCCGAAGCCGTTGAAACCAGCGCGCTGGTAGGGCAGCCTTTGCGCGATCTCAATCTGCCTGACGGGTTGATGATCGGTGCCATCATTCGGGGTGAACAGGTGATGATCGCTCGCGGAGATAGCGAGATTGAGGCTGGCGACCGCGTCATTCTGTTCGTCCGCAAGGATGTCGTGAAAAAAGTAGAAAAGCTGTTCGCCGTCCGCCTGGAATTCTTCTAAGCATCCCAAAGAAAGGAAAGCGATGTCTCGCGTCGCCTATGTCAATGGCCGCTATCTGCCCTATGCGCGCGCGGCAGTTCATGTCGAAGACCGTGGCTTCCAGTTCGCCGATGGCGTCTATGAGGTGATCGGGGTGCTCGGCGGCCAGCTTGTCGATGCGGACGGCCATGTCGACCGCCTGGAGCGCAGCCTGAAGGAATTGCGCATCGCGCTGCCGATGAGCCGGGGCGCCCTGACTGCCGTGATGGCGGAAACCGTGCGGCGCAACCGCGTCCGCGACGGCCTCATCTACATCCAGGTCACGCGCGGCGCGGCGAAGCGGGAATTCGCCTTCCCAGCCAATACGCGGCCGACGGTGGTTGCAATCGCCCGCAGCCTCAACCTGGTCAAGGCCGCGGCCAATGCGGAGAAGGGCGTTGCCGCCATCACCCAGCCGGATATCCGCTGGGGCCGTTGCGACATCAAGACGGTGGGATTGCTGGCGGCTGCACTGGCCAAGCAGGCTGCCAAGGAAGCCGGCGCCTATGAAGCCTGGCTGGTGGATCGCGACGGCTATGTTACCGAAGGCAGCTCGTCCAACGCCTGGATCGTGACCAAGGACAATGTCCTGGTCACCCGTGCCCTGAGCAAGGCAATCCTCGGCGGCATCACCCGCAGCGCCATTCTGGAACTGGCGCGGCGTTTAGGGATGAAGGTTGAGGAGCGGACCTTTACCGTGGCCGAGGCCCTGGAGGCGAAGGAGGCGTTCGTTACCTCGACGACGTCTTTCGTCATGCCGATCGTGTCGCTCGACGGCAAGCCGATCGGCAATGGCGGGCCGGGCATCCTGGCCAGCAAGCTGCGCGCTGCCTACGAGGCCCATGCTGCCACGCATGCGGCTGGCGGGGCGGATTGGCAGGCACCGTTTATTGCTCCCTAGAGGCATTGCGCTCCCGGAGCATTGCTCTCCAAGATTTCGCGGCCTAAAAAAGCACCGCGTTACGGCTGGTCACGGATGGGGTTCGCATCCCACCCGCGCAGCTTCACGCCATTGTTTTGCCACTTTCGCCCGTTAGTGGTTAAATAGCAGTGCGTGGGGCAGCGGCCGCCGCCCCCGCAAAGTCGGCAGAGTCCGATAAAAACAAAATAAAACAACAACATAAGAAAAGAAAGGTCCAACTATTATGGCCGCCGAAAAGCCTCAAAACGTCCAAGACGTCTTTCTCAATCACATCCGCAAGACCAAGACCCCCGTCACGGTATTCCTCGTGAACGGCGTCAAGTTGCAGGGGATCATCAGCTGGTTCGACAACTTCTCGGTGCTGCTGCGCCGGGACGGTCATATGCAGCTGGTTTACAAGCACGCCATCTCGACGGTGATGCCGTCGGGTCCGATTCAATTGTTCGATCCTGCCTCGCAGGGACAGGGCGCCCAGGGAGAGCAGAGCTGATCGAATTACGAACCGCACATAATGCTGCGGTATCGGTTATAGTTCTGTGATGGCAGATCATAACGGTCCTGGGGACGAGCGCGTGCGTAACGCGCTCGTTCTACATCCCGCTCTGAAATCGGCGCAGAAACCGGCCGCGGCCGACCTGCGCCGGCGGCCGGAAGCACGCCTGGAAGAGGCGGTGGGACTGGCGAAAGCGATCAATCTCAATGTCATTCACTCCGAATTGATCTGGGTTTCCGCCTGGCGTCCGTCGACCCTGATCGGTCCGGGCAAGGCGGAGGAACTCGCAGCTTTTATTGCCGAGCATCCGGTCGATGTCGTGATCGTCGACGCGGCGGTATCGCCGGTGCAGCAGCGCAATCTGGAGCGCGCGCTGAAGGCCAAGGTCATCGACCGCACTGGCCTGATCCTGGAAATCTTCGGCGACCGCGCCCGCACCAAGGAGGGCCGACTGCAGGTCGAGCTGGCGCATCTGACCTATCAGCGCTCGCGCCTGGTACGGTCCTGGACCCACTTGGAGCGTCAGCGCGGCGGCTTCGGCTTCCTCGGCGGTCCTGGCGAAAGCCAGCTGGAAATCGACCGCCGCCTGATCGGCGAACGGATCAGCCGGATCAAGGCCGAGCTTGAGCATGTGGTGAATACCCGCTCACTGCATCGCCGGGCCCGCAGCAAGGTGCCGTATCCGGTGGTGGCATTGGTCGGCTACACCAACGCGGGCAAGTCAACGCTGTTCAACCGTCTGACGGATTCCGCGGTCTTCGCCAAGGATCTGCTGTTCGCCACGCTGGATCCGACCATGCGTGTGGTGCGCCTGCCGTCAGGCCGGCAGATCATCCTGAGCGATACGGTGGGCTTCATCTCCGACCTTCCGACGCATCTGGTCGCCGCCTTCCGTGCGACCCTGGAAGAGGTGATCGCCGCCGATCTCATCCTGCATGTCCGCGACATGTCGCATCCGGACAGCGAAGCCCAGGCGCAGGACGTGAATGACGTTCTGGCCTCGCTGGGCATCAGCGACGATACCGGTCATCGCATTCTGGAGGCCTGGAACAAGGCCGATCTGCTGAGCCCGCAAGGCCGCACCAGCCTGGAAAATCAGGGCAAGCGCCAGGAACGCGCGGTGGTGATCTCCGCATTGGAAGGCACCGGCTGCGACGCGTTGCTGCAGCGCATCGATGCGATGCTGGGCCGGGATCGCGTGGAACTCGATGTTACCCTGGATGCCGGCGATGGCGCGGCTTTGGCCTGGCTGCATCGTCATGGCGAAGTCCTCGACATGCAGGAGCAGGAGGGACATCTCAAGCTCTCGGTAGCGCTGTCGCAGGCCGAGGCTGGCAAATGGCTGAAACGTCAGGATAGGAAACGCGCGTGACTATGCCTCAGGTCGATATGGATGCCGTGCGGATGCTGATCGAGGACGCGGCCCGCCTCACGATCATGCCGCGCTTCCGCCAGCTCAGCACATCCGAAGTCGATCAGAAGGCCGGCCCGCACGACGTTGTCACCATCGCCGACAAGGAATCCGAGGCCTATCTCGAGCCGCGACTGCGCGCCTTGCTGCCTGGCTCGACTGTCGTCGGCGAGGAAGCCGTCAGCGGCGACGAAGGCATCATGGAAGCACTGCGCCGGCCGGGCAGCGCCTGGCTGATCGATCCGGTCGACGGCACCGCCAACTTTGCGGTGGGCAATGCGCTGTTCGCCGTGATGGTAGCGCTGGTGCATGACGGCGATGCGATTGCAAGCTGGATTCACGATCCGGTGCGCGGCGTGACCGCAATGGCGAAGAAGGGCGAGGGCGCCTGGATGCATGAATCCGATGGCAGCCGCCGCAAGCTGGTCACGCCGAAACCGCCGTCGCTGGCGCATATCTCCGGTGCGCCGAATATCCGCTACGGCGACCGCGAATTCGCCGCCCGCATCGCCCATCGCATCGACAAGACCGCGGGCGTTCTCATCCTGCGCTGCGCCGGGCAGGAGTATCTGGCGATGGCGGAAGGCCACATCCACTACGCCGTCTATAACCGCGCCATGCCCTGGGATCACGCGGCCGGATGCCTGCTGATCGAGGAGGCCGGCGGGGTGGCAAAACGGCTGGACGGCAGCCGCTATCGCGCCGCCGACAGGCCCTGGGGGGTACCCTTGATCCCCTGCTGTGGCGAACAGCAGTGGAATTGGCTGAAAACGGGCATTTTTGACCCCTGATTTTGCGCCTTTAACCGGGGTGCCCGGCGTTGCTGTAAGCCCCCCTAGCGTGGTAGTTTTCGGGGCCTGATTCCAGGGCCTGAAACGGCCCTTTCGGGTGGCCCAAAAACGCCGTTTTTGCCGACATCCATATAGCATCCGGACGCCCGTTTCGTGACCGATCAGCCGAAGCTTCCGCACGATATCCAGCCGATTTCAATCGAAGAGGAGATGCAGCGCTCCTACCTCGGTTACGCGATGAGCGTAATCGTGTCGCGCGCGCTGCCCGATGCGCGCGACGGCCTTAAGCCGGTGCATCGCCGCATTCTCTATTCGATGCACGAGAACGGCTACGGTTCGGACAAGCCTTACCGCAAGTCGGCCCGCGTGGTCGGTGATGTGATGGGTAAATATCACCCGCACGGCGACCAGGCGATCTATGACGCCATGGTGCGCATGGCGCAGTCTTTCTCGATGCGCCTGCCGCTGCTGGACGGTCAGGGCAATTTCGGTTCGATGGACGGCGATCCGCCGGCGGCCATGCGTTACACCGAAATCCGCATGGACAAGCCGGCCGAGGCGTTGCTGGAGGATATCGACAAGGAGACTGTCGATTTCCAGCCGAACTACGATGACAGCACGCAGGAGCCGGTGGTTCTGCCAGCGCAGTTCCCCAATCTGCTGGTCAATGGCGCCAACGGCATCGCCGTTGGCATGGCGACCAACATCCCGCCACATAACCTGGGCGAGGTGATCGACGCCTGCTGCGCCTATGTCGACAATCCGGACGTGACGCTGGAGCAGCTGCTGGAGCTGCTGCCGGCGCCGGATTTCCCCACCGGCGGCATCATCCTCGGCCGGGCTGGCGCCAAGGCGGCGATGTGGACCGGCCGAGGCTCGGTGGTCATGCGCGGCCGCGTGCATATCGAGGAGATCCGCAAAGAGCGCGAAGCGATCATCATCACCGAGATTCCCTATCAGGTGAACAAGGCAGCGATGATCGAGAAGATCGCCGAAGCCGTGCGGTCGAAAAAGATCGAAGGCATTTCCGATCTGCGCGATGAATCCGATCGCGACGGCGTGCGTGTGGTGATCGAGGTCAAGCGCGATGCAATGGCGGAGGTGGTGCTGAACCAGCTCTACCGCTTCACACCGCTGCAGACCTCCTTCGGCGTCAACATGCTGGCGCTGAATGGCGGCAAGCCGGAGCTGCTGAATGTGAAGCAGCTCATCGGCGCCTTCGTGAACTTCCGCGAGGAAGTGATCGCCCGGCGCACCCGCTATCTGCTGGGCAAGGCACGCGACCGCGCCCATGTGCTGGTCGGTCTGGCTATCGCGGTGGCGAATATCGACGCTGTGATCGCGCTGATCCGGGCTGCGCCCAATCCGCAGGTCGCGCGCGAGCAGTTGATGGAGCGCGACTGGGAAGCCTCGGACGTGGCTGACATGATCGCGCTGATCGACGATCCGAGCCATCGCGTCATCGACGGCAAGTACAAGCTGTCGGAGACCCAGGCGCGCGCCATTCTCGATCTGCGCCTGCATCGCCTGACGGCGCTGGGCCGCGACGAGATCGGCGACGAGATGAAGAAGCTCGCCGACGAGATCAACGAATATCTCTCGATCCTCGGCAGCCGCGAAAAGCTGATGGGCATCCTGCGCAGCGAACTGGTGGCCATCAAGGAACGCTTCGCCACGCCGCGCCGCACCGAGATCGTCGACCTGGAATTCGAGCAGGACGAAGAGTCGCTGATACAGCGCGAGGACATGGTGGTGACGGTCAGCTTCTCGGGCTACGTGAAGCGTACCCCGCTGTCGACCTACCGCCTACAGAAGCGCGGCGGCAAGGGCCGCACCGGCATGAGCACCAAGGACGAGGATTTCGTCACCCGGGTCTTCGTCGCCAGCACGCACCAGCCGGTCCTGTTCTTCTCCAATATTGGCCGGGTGTACAAACTCAAGGTCTATCGTCTGCCGGAAGGCACGCCGCAATCGCGCGGCAAGGCCTTCGTCAACCTGCTGCCGCTGTCGGAAGGCGAGAAGATCACCACCGTGCTGCCGCTGCCCGAGGACGAGAGCAAGTGGGGCGAGCTGCATGTCATGTTCGCTACCGCCAAGGGCTATGTCCGCCGCAACGATCTGAGCGATTTCGTCTCGATCAACGTCAACGGCAAGATCGCCATGAAGTTCGAAGGCGACGATGCCGACGACAGCCTGGTGGCGGTGCTGCCCTGCACGGATCAGGACGACATTTTGCTGGCCTCCTATGACGGCAAGTGCGTCCGCTTCCCCGTGGCCGACGTGCGTACCTTCCAGAGCCGCTCGTCCACCGGCGTGCGCGGCATGAAGCTGGCGCCAGGCGACCGGGTTATCTCCATGTCGGTGCTGCGTCATTTCGAGGTCACGCCGGAAGAGCGCGAAGCCTATTTCCGCTACGAAGCCGCGCAGGAGCGGATCCGCAACGGCGAGACCGGCGTGGAACTGCCGACCGAAATCTCGGCCGAGCGCTTCACGGCACTTCAGGCCGCCGAGCAGTTCATTCTGACGGTGACCGAGAAGGGCTTCGGCAAGCGCAGCTCGGCGTACGAATACCGCATCACCAGCCGCGGCGGCTCGGGCATCATCAACATCGAGACCACGGCAAAGAACGGCAAGGTCGTCGCCGCCAGCCCGGTGGAGCATGACGATCAGATCATGCTGGTCACCGATGGCGGCCAGGTGATCCGTTGCCCGGTCAACGATATCCGCATCGCGGGCCGTAATACCCAGGGTGTCATCATCTTCAAGCTGAGCGAGGGCGAGAAGGTTGCGTCCGTGGCCCATTTGCCGGAAAGTGGCCCGTCTCAAGACGAAGGCCAGGCCGCGGACGACGCGGGAGATGACACTGGGGAGGAGTAATGACCAAACAGCGGATCGGTCTGTATCCCGGCACTTTCGATCCCGTAACGAAGGGTCACTACGACATCATCAAACGCGCCGGCAAGCTGGTCGATAAGCTTGTCGTCGGCGTAGCGGTGAATGCCGGCAAAGGCCCGCTCTTCTCGCTGGAAGAACGTGTCGAGATGGTGCGCGAGGAGATCGGCCCCCTGATGCCGGGCGCCACCCAGTTCGAGGTCAAGCCGTTCTCCAATCTGCTGATGCACTTCGCCATGGAGATCGGCGCGGTAATGATCATCCGCGGGCTGCGCGCGGTCTCCGACTTCGAATACGAGTTTCAGATGGTCGGCATGAATGCGCGGCTGAACTCGGATATCGAGACGGTCTTCCTGATGGCCTCCGACAACCATCAATTCATCGCTTCCCGCCTGGTGAAGGAAATCGCCATGCTGGGCGGCGATATCAATCCCTTCGTCTCGCCGCGTGTGGCCGAGCGGCTGCGCGGCCGGGTTGCCGCCCTGAAAGTCACCGGAGAGGCTTGATGCGTCGTTTTGTTGTCCTTGCCGCGGCTTTGTTCGGCCTGGTATTCGCCGCGGCGTCCCATGCGCAGATCCGCGATCCGGAGAATACCCTGATCATGGAGCTGAAGGACGGGCAGGTCATTATCGAGATGCGCCCCGACCTGGCACCGAACCATGTGCGGCGGATCAAGGAACTCACCCGCAAGGGCTTTTATGACGGCGTAGTCTTCCATCGCGTGATCCGCGGGTTCATGGCCCAGACCGGCGATCCCACCGGCACGGGCTCTGGCGGTTCGGGACAGAAGCTGGCGGCCGAGTTCAGCCGTGAGCCGCATAAGCGCGGCACCGTTTCCATGGCGCGCACCCGCGATCCGAACAGCGCCGACAGCCAGTTCTTCATCTGCTTTGCCGACGCGCCCCATCTGGACGGGCAATACACCGTCTGGGGGCGGGTGATCAGCGGCATGGATGCCGTCGATCGCATCAAGAAGGGCGCACCCGGCAGCGGCGTGGTCGAAGATCCCGACAAGATCGTCCGCATGCGCGTCGCGGCGGACGTGAAGTAACTTTATTCGTTTCTCAAGGAGCTCCCATGGCGGCCGATCTCGAAAACACCCTGTACCTGGAACTGAAGGACGGCCGCGTCACCATCGCGCTGCGCCCCGATCTCGCGCCCAACCATGTGGCCCGGATCAAGGAACTGGCGCGCCAGAATTTCTACGACGGCCTTAAATTCCATCGCGTGATCGAGGGCTTCATGGCCCAGACCGGCGATCCGCGCGGGGATGGCACTGGCGGCTCGGGCCAGAATCTGAAGGCCGAATTTTCTGACGCGCCGCATGTCCGCGGCACCTGCTCGATGGCGCGCGCCCGCGATCCGCATAGCGCCGACAGCCAGTTCTTCATCTGCTTCGCCGATGCACGCTTCCTGGACGGCCAGTACACCGTCTGGGGCGAAGTCGTCGAGGGCATGGAGCATGTCGATGCCATCAAGCGTGGCGATCAGGCGCGTAATGGCGCTGTGACCGACCCGGATCGCATCATCTCCCTGCGGGTCGCCGCCGACGTGGCGTGATCTCACCCCCAAGGATGGGGGCGCCTATGCTGGTTTCGGATTTCGATTTCGACTTGCCGCCGGCTTTGATTGCCGACCGGCCCGCGGTGCCGCGCGAGGCTGCGCGGCTGCTGTATTTCCATGGCGGCGCCATCGATCCCGGCAACTGGACGGTGGGTGATCTGCCGGCCTTGCTGCGGCCCAATGATCTGCTGGTCTTCAACGACACCAAGGTCATTCCGGCGCGGCTGTTCGGTCGGCGTGAACGCGGCCCGGCCGAGGTGAAGGTCGAGGCCCTGCTGCTCAAGCCGCTGGGACAGCGCCGCTGGACCGCCATGGCCAAGCCCGCGCGGCGTCTGAAACCCGGCGACCGGGTGCTGTTCGAGGGGGGCGTGGCGGCCGAGATGATCGAGCGGCAAGGGGATCAGCTGATCTTCGCTTTTGATCGCGAGGATGCGGAGCTGCTTCTCGTCCTGGAGAAGGTCGGCGCCATGCCGCTGCCGCCGTACATCATGGCGCAGCGTGCAGTGGACGAGCGCGATCGCACGGATTATCAGACCATCTTTGCCGAAAAACTCGGCGCCATCGCCGCGCCGACGGCCGGGCTGCATTTCACTCAGCCGCTGCTTGAGCGGCTGAAGGAGATGGGCGTGCGTACCGCTAGTGTGACGCTGCATGTCGGCGCGGGCACCTTCCTGCCGGTCAAGGTGGAGAGGGTGGAAGACCACAAGATGCATGCCGAATGGGGCGAGGTGACGCCTGCCGCTGTTGAAGCCGTGCAGGCCTCCAGGGCTGCCGGGGGGCGCATCATCGCGGTCGGCACCACATCGCTGCGTCTCCTGGAAAGTGCCGCCCGCGCCGATGGCACGCTGCGGCCGTTTCAGGGCGAGACAGACATCTTCATCACGCCGGGTTTCCAGTTTCATGTGGCGGAAGGCCTGATCACCAATTTTCACCTGCCGAAATCGACCCTGCTGATGCTGGTCGCGGCTTTTGTCGGCCTGGAGGGGCAGCGCGCCATCTACCGGCATGCGGTCGGGAAGGGCTTCCGTTTCTACTCCTATGGCGATACAAGCCTGCTGTTCCGCTAGGTTTGCCCCATGACTCTTCGATTTTCCGTTCGCGCCCAGGACGGCGCCGCCCGCTTGGGCCGGCTTGAGACCGCCCATGGCGCTATCGACACGCCGGCCTTCATGCCTGTCGGCACGGCGGCCACGGTGAAGGCGATGACGCCGGAGATGGTCGCCGAAACCGGCGCGCAGATCATTCTGGGCAATACCTATCACTTGATGCTGCGGCCGACGGCGGAACGCATTGCGAAGCTTGGTGGCTTGCACAAATTCATGAACTGGCCCGGGCCGATCCTGACCGATTCCGGCGGCTTCCAGGTCATGTCGCTGGCCCAGCTCAACAAGGTGACCGAGCATAGCGTCACCTTCCAGTCGCATATCGATGGCGCGCGCTACGAACTGACGCCGGAGCGCTCGATCGAAATTCAGCATCTGCTGGATTCCACCATCACCATGCAGCTCGACGAATGCGTGAAGCTGCCGACGACGACAAAGCGAGCGGCCGAGGCGATGCGCCTGTCGCTGCGCTGGGCGGCGCGCAGCAAGGCGGCCTTCAAGCCTCGGGAAGGCTATGGCCTGTTCGGCATTGTGCAGGGTGGCACCGATGCGGCTCTGCGCGAGGAATCCGCGAAGGGGCTGATCGCTACCGGCTTCGACGGCTATGCCATTGGTGGGCTTGCCGTGGGCGAGACCCAGGAAGAAATGTTTGCCACCCTGGACGTCACCACGCCGCATCTGCCGCAGGACAAGCCGCGCTATCTGATGGGCGTGGGCAAGCCGTCCGATCTGGTTGGCGCGGTGATGCGGGGCGTCGACATGTTTGACTGCGTGCTGCCGACCCGCTCGGGCCGCACAGGCCAGGCCTTCACCCGGCGCGGCAGCATCAATATCCGCAACGCCCGCCATGCCGAAGACCCGCGACCGCTGGACGAGCATTGCCGCTGCCCGGCCTGCCGCAATTACAGCCGCGCCTATCTGCATCATCTGGTGCGGTCGGACGAAATCCTCGGCGCCATGCTGATGACGGCGCATAATCTGACCTACTATCAGGATTTGATGCAGGGCATGCGCGCCGCGGTTGCCGAGGGGCGGTTGGCGGCCTTTGCCGAGGATTTCCACGCCAGGCAGGCGCTCGGCGATATCGAGCCCCTGACGTGACCCGGCGCCTGCTGCGCCACCTTGGGGTTCTGGCCGTGGCGGCAATCTTCGCCGCGCTGGCCTATGGCGCTGTCTATCTGCTGTTCCATCTGTCGCGCGACTGGTGGTAGCCTCCCTTAAAAAAGGGGAGGATCGGATGCCGGTTGCGAAAAGGCAGAAGCAGAAATTCCATGTCAACCGCGCGAAGGATGCGACATTCGCCAGCGATGGGCTGCGCGCCTTCTTCGTCTATCGCGATCTCGGGATCGCCGAGGCGACGAATGGCCGCTTCAATGCGGAAGTCATCCGGGCCAAGGAAGCAAGCCAAGGCGGGACAGGGCGCCACTATCACAAGCTTGACTTCCAGATGGTCTACATGCTGAAGGGCTGGGCCAAATTCGATTACGAAGGCGAGGGCACCTACACCTTCAAAGCCGGCGACTGCTTCCTGCAGCCGCCGGAAATCCGGCATGAGCTGATCGCCTTTTCGAAGGATGTCGAGATGCTTGAGATCACCAGCCCGGCTGGCTTCGAGACGGTATCCGCTTCAGCGCCCGCTCCCGCTATTCCTCGTCGTCGAAGTAAGTGACGGTGAGCAATTGGGTGATCTGATCGCTGCCCGCGGTCAGCGGCATTGTGATCGATTCAAAATGCACGAAGCTGCGGTCCACAAAGTAATAGGTTCCCGTCGCCCTTAGCGGCGAAGCATGCTGCATTGCCCAGGTCAGCCCGTTGTTGAAATCCTCCAGCGCCTCGCCGCTCAGGATCTCGTCGAGATACTTGCCGGTGGGATCGCGGCCGGAATAGCGGCTGATCTGCGTGCCATAGAGGCGAACGCGGAAGCGGCCTTGCGGCTGCCATTCATAGATCAGCACACGCGCCAGATAGGGCCGCAGCACGAAAACGGTGAAATCCTCCCGGTCCGGCACGGTGCGGCCGGCCCGCTTCTCCTGCCAAAGCGCCATCAGCGCCTGCAATTCCGGGCGATGGAACTGCAGGTCGGGATCGAACCGAAATCGGGTATTCACCATTTGCCGGTTCAAGGGCGCTTCTCCTTGTGTCCAGCATATAGGACGGCGAGGGGTGCGGGCGAAAACAGCGGCGAAAACAGCTAAGTAATTGTTTTCACGGATTTTGTGAATCGCCAGGGCCGGGGGGGATGGTGAATTTACTGCGGGCGCTCAAGATTGCTGCGCGGCGCGCTCACTAAGCTCGGCGACATCTGCGGCATGACTATGCCGTGGTCGTGTTCCGCAGATCACGCGCCGCGCGACTTGCCGCCTGCGAGATGCTTCGCCACTGCGTCGGCGGAGGTGCCGACCGCCTGCACTGCCGTGCGCAGCTCGTCCGCCGATACGCCGAACTTCTGCGTCCAGTAGCGGATCTCGTGATCCTCGCTGGTATTGATGCGGCTGCGGTCGGGCTCGCCCCGGTTCTTAAGATCGTCTGCCATGCAATCCTCCGGCTGAGTGGGGGAGTGAACCCGCCCGCAGCGTGCCGGGTTCCGTCTGCCAGCGATGCAGGGATGTCGAGCAGCAGGATGATGAGGACGATGATGCGGCCGGCAGACTGGCCGCCGGCTAACCCATTCGCAGCGCATTGTGCGAGGTGGTGAGCCCGCCGGGATTCGAACCCGGGACCTCTCGATTAAAAGTCGCTTGCTCTACCAGCTGAGCTACGGGCTCACAGAGGTCTTGGAAGGCCCCGTTCAGGGCGCGGCGACCATAGGGGGCAGGGCTGGGCTCGTCAACCAGCCAGCCGCCAGAATTGCCATCCCGCCGGGGCCCCGGCCCTCAGATAACCCCTTGGCCGGGCAGGGAGGATTGTCCGGCCGGGCGGGAGGTTATCGCTTCGTCACCCTGCCAGCCTTTGTCTTTATTTCGCATTTGCGGAATAATATACGTTACGTCCTGGAGGATGAGTGCAATGCCTGTTTTCTACGTCGAAGGTGGGATTTTCAAGGACTTGGCCGACCCGGCGCCCATTCCTGGAACTGAGGAGCGTTACGGGCCGTTTCAGACCGAGCGGGAAGCCGATCAGGTTTGGCGGGCCCGGATGGCGGACAAGATCGACATCTGCAACCACCGTCTTCGAGTCATTCAGCGCGACGCCTGAAAGCGTCCGCGCCGCCGAATCGGCCCTAGCGGTCGCACTGCGCTTTCCTGTTGCTAACTGGTTTGCCTGCCACGATGATTTCGTGACGGGGTGGTCCGATTCGCGAGGACACGCGAGGACATCGGCACGCCTGGGACAAGGAGGCGCATGATAGACTCTTATGCCGCCGCAAGGTTGATCGCCAACCGCGGCGACCTGAGGCGCAAGGCGATCAATTTCAAGCGTGGCCATGATGTCCGCCTGACCCCCGAACTGCGCAGCAAGATCGAAAAGGTCATCGTCGAAACCCAGGCGGATTTCGAAGCCTCGGCGGTGGAAGCGCTGCGGAACCTGAAGGATGCCTGGAATTCGGCGTCCCTGAACTCGGTCGGCCGCGCGCGGTATTACGAGTGGATCTACGACGTGGCGATGGACCTGAAGGGGCAGGGAAGCCTCTTCGGCTATCCGCTGGTCACGCTTTATGCTGACGTGCTGAAGAATCTTGTCGCCGGGCTGACGCATCCGACGTCACGGCTGCATGCCATCATCGGCCTGAACATCGATGCGCTCGGCATCATCATCCGGCGCCGGATCACCGGCCCGGGCAGCACGCTGGAGCGCCGCGTGGCGGAAGCGCTGCGCGAGGCCTATGTGAAGATGCGGCTGCGCGTGCCGTCCGAAGTGGCGGTCGAGCACAAGGTCGCCACCGCCGTACGGCAGCTTGACGGCAAGCGGCCGACTGTCGTCGCACCGGAGCTCAAGGACACCGCCCGGCAATGGCCGACGGGGACGCGGCTGCCGGTCAAGTGACGCCCTCGTTTAAGGATTTGTCATGGCGTCGTCTGATGATCGCAGCAATGCGAAACCAACTGGCCAGCCGCCGGAGGGCTATAACTGGAAGCCCCAGGCGATCAAGCCCATCCCGGCGGTGGAAGTGATCGCCGAGGCGATCAAAAAGGCCGATACCAGCTACTTCTTCGAGAATTACACCAAGCAGGCCAATGCGGTGATCGCCGCACTCAAGCAGCATGGCTATGTGGTGGTGCCATATTATCCGACCGTGGACATGGTCAAGGCCGCCATGGACGAACTGCAATACGGGCAGAACAAGTTCACCAATGTCGTGATGCCCATGTATCTCGCCATGATGAAGGCTGCGCCTAAGCCGAAGTAAGGGGCCGGATAGCGACCCGGACTGCGACAACCGCTCCTTAACCCTCGTTTGGTATTCCAGAAGGACTGCAGTAGAATGCCGGGCGTTGAGCAGGTGGGACTAACAGCATGAGCCGGGAAAAGCTGGTTGCTTTTCTGCGCGTGGCAGGGCCGGAGCGCACTGCCGAGATTCTGAAGCGTCTGCCGCCGCAAGAGGCGCAGGCGATCCAGCAGGCGCTCGACCAAACCCCTGCCGTGCCGTCCTCCCAGGTCGATCTGGCGGCCGATGCCGCGGCGACTTTCGTGGCCGCGACCGCCCACAAGCGGTGAAACACGCATTTCTGCTCGGTGCGCTGCTGGCCTTGGGGCTGGGCCTCGCCAGCACGGCCACGGCGCAGGAGGGCCTCGGTGCCGGCAGCCGGCCGAAGAGCCCCCAGTTATGCATGACGGAAGCCGAGTTCGAGGCTGAGGCCGTGGTAAGATCCGGCATCGTGCTGCGGGCCTATGCGCGAGACTGTGCCCGGCGCGGCATCGATGGCAGCATTCTTCCGCAATGGAGCGCCTTCGATGCGGCCAATGCCGAACAGCTCCGCAATGCCGTCGAATTGCGCAGTCAGGCCTATGCGCGGAACTATCCCAATGACGCCTATGCGGGCCAGCGTGTGATCGACGAGATCCTGACTTCACGCGGCATCGTGCATCCCTCTGCTCAGGAATGCCTCGCCGTGGCCAATGTAGTGGGCGGTTTGACGAGCTGGGACGATTTCCTGCTCCATGCGCGGCGTACGGAACTCGGCCAGGTCAAAACGCAGTTCAGACGCTGCCCGCGCAAGGGCGGCGGTGTTGGCACCGGCCGCTGATCAGCTATTGGGGACGACGATGATCCGGTTGTTTTCCAGCACGATGCTGCCGGCGCGGAAGACGGACGCGCCGTAAGGATCCATCTGGCCGATCACGCGCACACGGTCGCCGGCCTTCACCTTGGTCAATTCCTGCCACGTAGCCCCGAGATTGATCACCATCGATGCGTTGCCGTCATTGAGCACGAAGGTTGTCGGCTGCGGCGAATGCACGATGCCCTGGATCATCACCGCCTTGCCGCGCGGAATCTCGGCAATCGGCACCAGCGGCGGCAGATCGAATTGCATGGTGCGGTTACGGGGCGCATTGGCGTCCCGCTTCGGCGCCGGCTTCTGCTGCGGCTGGGCCTGAGGGGCAATCGGCTTGCTCTCAGGCTGCTGCGCCTGTGGATCGGGCTGGGCCAGCGGTGCTTGCGGCTGAGGCTGCTGCTGCGTCTGCTGCTGCGTCTGCTGCTGTGGCTGTTGCTGGGCCGGCTGCTGGGCGGCAACGGGAACCGCTGCCAGCAGGCAGCCAGCGATCAGCAGCGCTGAGGGACGGATCAGATGCATCTTCCGCCATCGACCTCCATGCATACCCCAGTGATGAAATTGGCTTCATCCGAGGCTAGGTAAAGCGCCGCGTTGGCGATGTCCTGCGGCGTGCTGAAGCGGCCGATGGGGATCGTGCTGACGAATTTCGCCTTCATTTCCTCGGTCTCGGTGCCGCCCATGAATTCCTTCAGCATGGGCGTCAGGCCCGCCACCGGATTCAACGCATTGACCCGGATCTGCTCGGGTGCGAGTTCCACCGCCATCGCCTTGGTCAGCGTGATCACCGCGCCCTTGCTGCCGTTGTACCACACCAGGCCGGGACGGGGGCGCACGCCGGCGGTGGAGGCGATATTCACGAAGGCGCCGCCGCCGCGCTTGCGCATCTCCGGGATGGCGTATTGGGCGGAGAGGTAAATGCTCTTCACATTGACCGCGAAGATTCGGTCGAAAGTGGCCTCGTCGACATCCAGCATGGGGCCGTTGCGTTGCGGCATGCCGGCATTGTTGATCATGATGTCAAGGCCGCCGAAGGTCTTCACCGTCACCTCCACCAGCGCCCGCATCTGATCGCTTTTGCTCACGTCCACGGCGACCGGGATTGCTTTGCCGCCGGCCTTGCCGATCTCGCCGGCGACGCGTTCGGCGGCTTGCAGGTTGAGATCGCCAATTGCCACGGCGGCTCCTTCGGCGGCAAAGCGCTTGGCGATCCCCTCGCCAAAGCCTGATCCGCCACCTGTTACAATCGCCACCTTATTCGCCAGACGCATAGACATTCCTCCCTTGCTCCGGCCTGCATCGTAGCGGTGGGGCGGGCCGGTGCAAGTGCTTTGCCATATTACGAAAATTCACTTGGGTGCGCCCCAGCCCGGTCTGGACAGACGATCAGCGCCGGGATACGCATATCGGGATGCCTACGGGAGGCTGCCTGGGCCTTTTTATAAGCACAGCTTGCAAAAGGGTGGTGGTCGCCAGGCATTCGATTTGAGGAAGAGGACCTTGTGAGCGAGCAGATCAACTCTCCCTCCGAAGACCCCAATGCGCCGCAGATCATCCTGCCGCCGCCGAGGCTCGGCGTGTTCGCCCGGCTGCGCAACTACTTCTTGGCCGGCATCATCGTCACTGCGCCGATCGGGCTCACCATCTATCTGGTCGTCATCACGATTGAGGCGATCGACCGGAACGTGAAGGGCCTGATCCCAGCTGGCTACGAACTGGAGCGCTTCCTGCCGTTCCAGCTGCCTTACGGTCTTCCGGGCCTGGGCATCGTGGTTGCCGTGGTGCTGCTGACATTGATCGGCTTCCTGGCCACCAATTTCCTTGGCCGCACCCTGCTCAATGTGGGCGAGCGGCTAGTGGCGCGCATGCCGGTGATCCGCGGCCTTTATGGTGCGCTGAAGCAGATTTTTGAAACCGTCTTCAGCCAGTCGGGGCAATCCTTCCGGCAGGTGGCGCTGGTGCCTTGGCCCTCAGCCGGGTCCTGGACCATCGCTTTTGTCACCAATTACGTGCAGGGCGAAGTAGCCAATAAGCTCGGCACCGATCTCGTCACCGTATATGTGCCGACAACGCCCAATCCCACTGGCGGTTACATGACTTATTACCGCCGCAGCGACGTGATCATCTTGTCGATGACGGTCGACGAAGCTATGAAACTGATCATCTCCTGTGGCGTGATCGTGCCGCCGGAGAGAAACGTGCCGCAGAGCACGGCAGGAGGAAAGCCCATTGGCCAGCTTAAGCCAAGCGAGGGAACGAACGGCGGCTTTACGCCCTGACGGTCCCGGCGCATTACGGTTCGGCCGTTTCGACGGCCTGAACGATGCAGAGCGGCGCGCCTTTGTCGCCGCGTTTGATCTGCGCCGGCTGGACGCTGATTTCTTCGACGATCCTTATCCCGTTTATCATCTGCTGCGCACATACGAGCCGGTCCGGCAGATGCCGGATGGCAGCTATTTCCTGACCCGCTACGACGACCTGCAGGCGGTTTATCGCGACAACAAGCGGTTCAGTTCCGACAAGAAGGTTGAGTTCAAGCCGAAATTCGGCGACACGCCGCTATACCGCCATCACACCACCAGCCTCGTCTTCAATGATCCGCCGCTGCATACGCGGGTAAGGCGGCTGCTGGCGCCGGCTTTCACGCCGCGGGCGCTGAAGCTGCTGGAAACGCGGTTCATTGCCTTGGTCGATCGTCTGCTGGATCGCGCCGCCAGACAGGGCGGCATGGATGTGATCACCGACTATGCCGCCGCTTTGCCGGTCGAGATCATCGGCGACATGCTGGCTGTGCCCGGCGAGGACCGCCATCTGCTGCGCGACTGGTCGCTGGCCATTCTCGGCGCGCTGGAGCCAGTGCTGACGCCCGAGCGGGCGGAGGCCGGCAACAGGGCGATGATGGAGTTCGAGGCCTATCTGGAAAAGCACATCGCCGCCTGGCGTGATCAGGAGCCGCGCGATGGCTATGGCGACGTGCTGACGTCTCTGATCCGCGGTGAGAATGGCGAAAGCCTGACCGCCGATGAACTGGTGCAGAACTGCATCTTTCTGCTCAATGCCGGGCATGAAACGACCACCAACCTGATCGGCAACGGCGTCGCCGCCTTGCTCGACTGGCCGGATCAGAAGCAGCGTCTGCTGGATGACCCGAGCCTTATCAGGATGGCGGTGGAAGAATTCCTGCGCTTCGAATCCTCCAACCAGTTGGGCAACCGACGCGTGGTGGAGGAGGTGAGCGTCGGCGGCGTGACCTTCGCCCCCGGCACACTGATCACGCTATGCATCGGCGCCGCCAATCGCGATCCATCGCAGTTCCCCGATCCGGACCGTCTGGATGTCGGGCGCCAGCCCAATCGCCATCTTGCGTTCGGCGCAGGCATTCATGCCTGTGCCGGCATGTCGCTGGCCCGCCTCGAGGGACAGATTGCCATTGGCCGCCTGCTGGCACGATTTCCAAATTTCCGCCGCAGCGGGGATTTCGTCCGCGGCGGCCGGGCGCGCTTCCGCGGCTTCCTGAGTTATCCGATCACCTTCTGAAAGAGAGAAACGATGAAACTGTTTTACTCCTCCAATAGTTGTTCGCTCGCCTCGCATATCGCGCTGGAGGAGGCGGGGGTGCCCTATGAGGCCGTGCGGCTGGATCTTAAAGCCGGGGACCAGCGCAAGCCGGAGTATCTGAAGATGAATCCCAAGGGGCGGGTCCCGACCCTGGTGACCGAGCAAGGGGTGCTGACTGAAAGCCCTGCGATCCTGACCTATATCGCGCAGCGCTTCCCGGAGGCGAAGCTGGCGCCCCTGAACGACGCCTTTGCCTTTGCCCAGGTGCAGTCTTTCAACAGCTATCTCTGCTCCACCGTCCATGTCGCCCATGCCCATAAGGTCCGCGGCACCCGCTGGGCCGACGATCCGGTTGCCCTGGCCGACATGCAGCGGAAGGTGCCCCAGACCATGGGCGAGTGCTTCGATCTGATCGAGCGTGAGCTGTTCCGGGGCCCCTGGGCGATGGGGGAGGATTACACCATCGTCGACCCGTATCTTTTTACCTTCACCACCTGGCTGGAGGGCGACGAGGTTGATGTCGCCCGTTTCCCCAAGGTGCAGGCGCATATGAAACGGATGATGGAGCGTCCGGCGGTGAAAAAGGTGCTGGCCGTCCACGCGGCCTGAGGCCCGGTCTTAGGGCTGGACGACTGCAACCTGGAATAGAGGCTTTGTAAACCGGCCAGAACTCGGAAAAACCTCGTCCTGAAGGCGGGCACCGGCTGGCCGGGACGAAGGCGGGCCGCTAGACTCCCGGCCATGAGCAAGGAGACACGGCGTTATTTCATCGAGGGGCGCGTGCAGGGCGTCGGCTTCCGCTACTGGACGGTCGGCAGGGCCAGACACCACGGTCTGGTCGGCTGGGTCCGGAACCGGCGGGACGGGCGCGTCGAGGTTCTGGCTTATGGCGACCGCTCGGTCCTGGACGGCTTTGAGCGCGAGCTGGCGGAGGGCCCGCCTGCGGCCCTGGTTCAGGGTGTCGTACCCGCTCCGGTGACGCCTGAAGAAACCGAGCTGACCTCGACGGCAACCGTTTTCGAGCAGGTGCCGACAGAGTAGGGCCAAATGATAAAACCTGCAAAGAAACAATCATAAATTATGGAAAAGAAAAAGAAATTCAAGCTCACCTTAAAGCAGTGGGCGATCTGTTATGCCGGCTCGCTCGGCTTTGGTGGCCTAGCCTGGTGGGCCACCAGCAGCCCCTGGATCGGTGGTGGCGTTCTTATAGCTTTTACAGCGGCTTACGTATTTTATTTGGCAGGCAAGGTTACAGAAACTGAAACGCGTGCGCTGTCCACCGAGGGGCTATCTCGACAGCAGCGGCGGGCGCTGGAGCGCAAGGTAAAAGCCAAGTAATTCCATATATTATATGGAATTATAGAGATATTAGTTTAGATCGCGGTCGCGCAGGCCTTCGCACCCAGCCGGTCTAGCAAGGCGCCTTCAACGGTATCCCGCAGCACCAGGTCCACCTCCGGCATGGTCACCATCTGGCCGAGATCGGCCAGCGAGGTCACACCGTAGGGCTCGGTTTCGGTCGCCTTGATCCCGCAGGCGACGATGCCGTCGTAATGGCTCAGGTCCGGCTCCACATTGAAGCTCAGGCCATGGAAGGTGACCCAGTGGCGGACCCGTACCCCGATGGCGGCGATCTTGTCCTCCCGGCCCGGGCCCAGGGTGGCCGAACGGTCGACCCAGACCCCGACCCGGCCGTCGCGGATCTCCCCCTTGATGTTGAACCGGGCCAGCGCGGCGATCACCCAGTCTTCCATCCGGCAGACGAAAGCCCGGACGTCTTTCCCGCGGCGGTTGAGATCGAGCATCAGGTAGACGACCCGCTGGCCGGGGCCGTGATAGGTGTACTGGCCGCCACGGCCGGCGGTATAGACCGGGAAACGGGGATCCAGCAGGTCCGCCGCCTTGGCCGAGGTGCCGGCGGTATAGAGCGGGGGGTGCTGCAGCAGCCAGATCAGCTCCCGGGCCTGTCCGGCGCGGATGGCCGCCACCCGTTCCTCCATGGCGGCCAGGGCCGCCTCGTAGGGGACCAGGTCGTCACTGATCGCCCATTCCACCGGGCCGGCGGGGGTATCGATGATTTCGGAGGCGGGGGGCGGAATAAGCATTTCAGACCATCAGGCTTAACGCTGTGCTAACCTTCACCCGCTTACTTAGCGGCAGTAGCGGCCGGAAGGAAGGTATGCCATGGCCTCCAATACAGCAGTCAATGACGTCTCGGTGGAGATCTCGGTGGTTCTGGGCAAGGCGACCATGCCGATCCACCAGGTGCTGAAGGTCGGCCGCGGCGCGGTCATCGAGCTGGACGCCAGCGTGGACGACCATGCCTGGATCTATGCCAACAACAAGCTGATCGCCCGAGGGGAAATCGTCATTTCCGGCGAGAAGGTTGCGATCTCCATTACCGACACGATGTCAGACGATTAACCGGCCGCCCCGGCTTGAACCCCGCGGCGGGATTTGCTATCTCCCCGCGTCGCCCGATATGCGGTCGTGGCGGAATTGGTAGACGCGCAGCGTTGAGGTCGCTGTGGCCGAAAGGCCGTGAAAGTTCGAGTCTTTTCGACCGCACCATCGATTTCCGCGCCAGCGGATGTTAATTCCGGGCCTGTTCTCACATATCCGGTTATTTCAGGCGACCTGAGGCTTCCGCCTCTGGGCGGCTTTTTGGCATACTGCCGCTCACCGTTTGACCGATTCCGATTAGGGTTACCCGAAGATGACATCCGACCTGGACCGCGCGGCGCTGGAATACCACCGGCTGCCGAAGCCGGGTAAGCTTGAAATCACCCCGACCAAACCGCTTGCTACTCAGCGCGATCTGGCCTTGGCCTACAGCCCCGGCGTCGCCGCCGCCTGCCGCGCCATCATCGACGATCCCGCCCAGGCCGCCGAACTGACCGGCCGCGGCAATCTCATCGGCGTCATCTCCAACGGCACTGCCGTGCTGGGCCTGGGCAATATCGGGCCGCTGGCGTCCAAGCCGGTGATGGAGGGCAAGGCCGTCCTGTTCAAGAAATTCGCCGGCGTCGACGTTTTCGATATCGAGATCAACGAAACCGATCCGGACAAGCTGGTCGAGATCATCGCCGCGCTCGAGCCCACCTTCGGCGGCATCAACCTCGAAGACATCAAGTCGCCGGAATGCTTCGTGGTCGAGCGCAAGCTGCGCGAGCGCATGAATATCCCGGTCTTCCACGACGACCAGCATGGCACGGCGATCACCGTCGCGGCGGCGATCCTCAACGGCCTGCGCGTGGTGGAGAAGAAGATTGAGGAGGTTCGCCTGGTCGCCTCCGGCGCTGGCGCAGCCGCCCTGGCCTGCCTCGACCTGCTGGTCGCGCTGGGCATGAAGAAGGAAAACATCGTCGTCACCGACATCGTCGGCGTGGTCTATGAGGGCCGCACCGAGCAGATGGACGAGTTCAAGGCGCGCTACGCCCGGGCGACCAACCATCGCACCCTCGCCGACGCAATCGTCGGCGCGGATGTCTTTCTTGGCCTCTCGGCCGCCAATGTGCTGAAGCCGGAGATGGTCAAGCAGATGGGGCCGCGGCCGCTGATCCTGGCACTGGCGAACCCGACGCCGGAAATCCTGCCGGAAGTGGCCAAGGCGGCCCGTCCGGACGTGGTGATGGCCACCGGCCGTTCGGACTATCCGAACCAGGTCAACAACGTACTGTGCTTCCCGTTCCTGTTCCGCGGCGCGCTGGATGTCGGCGCGACGACGATCAACACCGAAATGGAGCTGGCGGCCGTGCGCGCAATCGCGGATCTCGCCATGGCCGAGATTTCCGACATCGTCGCGCGCGCCTACGGCGCCGACGAGCAGCTCAGCTTCGGCCCGGAATATTTCATCCCGAAGCCCTTCGATCCGCGCCTGATCCTGCAGATCGCGCCTGCGGTGGCGAAGGCGGCCATGGATAGCGGTGTGGCCACACGGCCGATTGCCGATCTGGAGGCTTACCGCGAAAGCCTCGAGCGGTTTGTCTACCGCACCGGTTTCGTCATGCGGCCGACCTTCGAGCGCGCCAAGCGCCGGCCGATGCGGCTGATCTATGCCGAGGGCGAGGACGAACGCGTCTTGCGCGCGGCGCAGATCGTGCTCGACGACAAGCTGGCGCAGCCGACGCTGATCGGCCGCCGCTCGGTGGTCGAGCATCGTATCAAGCGTCTCGGCCTGCGCCTGAAGATCGGCGAGAACGTGCAGCTCATCGACCCCGAGCGCGACGACCGCTACACCGAATACTGGACCGGCTATCTGGCGTTGATGAAGCGCAAGGGCGTCGCGCCAGACGATGCGCGCATCGTCATCCGCACCAATACGACGGTCATCGCCGCCATGGCGGTGCATCGCGGCGAAGCGGACGCGATGATCTGTGGCGCCATCGGCCAGTTCGAGCAGCATCTTCCGCACATCATGGACGTGATCGGCCTGCGTCCCGGCGCGGAACTGCCCGCCGCCATGCAGTTGCTGGTGCTGCCGCAAGGCATGCTGTTCATCGCCGACAGCAACGTGAATTTCGATCCGACCACCGCCGAGATCGTTGCCATCGCGCGGCTGGCGGCGGAAGAGGTGCGCCGCTTCGGCCTGGTGCCGAAGATCGCGCTGCTGTCGCATTCCAATTTCGGCAGCGCGCCGACGCCGTCCTCGCGCAAGATGCGCGAGGCCGTGCAGCGGCTGCAGGAACTGCTGCCCGATATCGAGATCGAAGGCGAGATGAAGGCGGACGCCGCCGTGTCGGAAGCCATTCGCGACAAGCTGCTGCCCGATGGCAAGTTGCGCGGCGCGGCCAATCTGCTGGTGATGCCGAACCTGGATGCGGCCAATATCGCCGCCAATCTGGTGCGCCAGATCGATCAGGGCTTTTATGTCGGCCCGATCCTGATGGGCATGGCGAAATCGGCCCATATCGTTTCGCGCAATGTCACGGTGCGCGGCCTGGTCAATATGAGCGCCGTGGCGGTAGTCGATGCCCAGGATCATGCCGATGGCGCGATGGGCCAGTGGCTCAAGAGCTAAGGGTGGGATCGATGCTTCCCGAACGGCTGGCCAAGGGATATCGCGCTTTCCTCGACGGCCGTTTCTCCAGCGAGCGTTCGCGCTACGAAATGCTCGCCGAGGCAGGCCAGCGGCCGGAGATCATGGTGATCGGCTGCGTCGATTCCCGCGTCTCGCCGGAAGTCATCTTCGACGCGGCGCCGGGCGAATTGCTGGTGGTGCGCAACGTCGCCAATATCGTACCGGCCTACGATCCCGACGGCCATCAGCATGGCACCAGCGCGGCGCTGGAATTCGGCGTGCAGGCCTTGCGGGTGAAGCATATCGTTGTGCTGGGCCATGCGCTTTGCGGCGGCATCCGCGCCTTTGCCGATGATATGGAGCCGCTGTCGCCCGGCGACTTCATTGGGCGCTGGATGTCGCAGATCGCGCCGGCGGCTGAAACGCTCGGCCCGCGCAAGGCAAACGATCTCGAATATCTGCGCCGGCTTGAGTTCGCTTCCGTCGAACTCAGTTTGCAGAATCTGATGACCTTTCCCTGCGTGCGGATCCTCGTCGAGCGCGGTAAGCTGCAGCTGCATGGCGCGTATTTCGGTATCGCCAGCGGGCAGCTTCTGGTGCGCAATCCCGAAACCGGAAAGTTCAACCCGGTATTCGGCGGTGCGCCGGACTGGCTGCCGACCGCGAGCTGATACCGTCCCAGCCGAGACCGTCAGTGACCGATGATGGGGTGCTGGACTTCGGTATCCCAGTCGTGGCCAGCTGCGAACTCCCGTAGCTGCGCAGCAGCGGCGCCTTCGGCATCGCGCCAGATGAGCCCGACGCGATGAGTTTCACGCAGTTCGGGCAATGTCAGCGTTGCGACATTCTTGCCCGGCAGCCAATGCGGCACGATGGCGATGCCCACGCCGGCCTGCACCAAAGCCAACAGTCCCGCATCGCTTTCGACGCGCCCGATGATGCGCGGCCGCACATTCTGCGCGGCGAACAACCGCTCGGCGGCCGGCATGATCTCGGCATGAGGGCGGATGACGAAGGGCTGATCCTGCAGGTCGGCGATGCGTGCCGTGCTGCGATGAGCCAGCACGTGATGCGGCGGCACCGCCAGAACATAGCGCTGTCGGAACAGAGGCAGGGCCATTTCGCCTGGTTCTTGGTCGAGGAACAGGATCGCGGCATCGATACGCCCGAGCTGGAGACGGCGCGACAGGTTGGCGGCGGGCGCTTCGAGGATCTCCAGCGAGGTATCGGGATGGGCAGCGATGAAGCTGCCCAACAGGGTTGTCAGCTGGTGCTGCGGCAGGCCAGGGATATAGCCTAAACGCAGCCGCTGCCGCGGCGCCTGTGCCTGGCGCAGCTCGCGGCGGGCGGTAGTCCATTCCTGCAGCAGAAGCCGCGCGCGGGGCAGAAAACGGGCCCCGGCCGGGGTGAGCTGGGCGCCGCGGCCGCGCTCGAAAAGCGCCACATCGAGGGCCTCTTCCAGCCGTTTGATCCCGGCCGAAAGCGTTGGCTGGGTGACATTGGCGCGCTCGGCGCCCCGGGTGAAACTGCCGGTCTCGACGACCGCCATGAAGTAGCGGATCAGGGTCAGGTTCATGGGCATAGAAAAAGACTATTTATGCCATAAAGACAATTGATTTCCTCTATGCTCCGCTAGGCGTTATCCCAGAGACGGGCGGAAACGAACCTGAGTCGGCAACAGGCCACAAAAGCCGGCTGGCCGGCATCGGCGCGGGGGAATTCCGCCCGGATCGACCTGGATCGAGGGCAGCCGCATGAATGCCATGGCCGAATTCAAACCCAGCGACCTGAATTTCGAGGCGCGGGTGCGCGACAGTTTCAATCGCCAGCCCGCGATGCATCTGATCGGCGCACGCCTCAGCCTGGTGGCTCCCGGGCATTGCGAAATTGAATTGCCGCGGCGGACGGAGATCACGCAACAGCATGGCTTCGTCCATGGCGGCGTGGTCGGCATGATCGCCGACAGCGCGGCGGGTTACGCGGCCTTCAGCCTGTTTCCCGCAGACTCAACCGTACTCACCGTCGAATACAAGCTGAACTTGCTTGCGCCCGCCGATGGCGAGCGTCTGGTGGCGCGCAGCATCGTGACCAAGCATGGCCGCACCCTGACGATCTGCGCCATCGACGTCTTCGCCCACAAGGCAGGGAAGGTCACGCCCTGTGCAACAGGGCTGGCGACGATGATGTGTCTTCAAGGGCGTCCCGATGCGCCCCGTTCACCGGGCTAGGGCTGCATTCCCGTTTCCGATCCGCTACTATTCTTTCACCCGATTCCGAGAGGGGTTCCATCATGATCGCCAACACTTATCCGACGCTCGATTTCGGGCTCGGCGAAACCGCCGATATGCTGCGCCAGACCGTCCGCAGCTTCGTCGACAACGAGCTGGCGCCGCGCGCCGATGCCATCGACAAGACCAACGAATTCCCCCGCGATCTGTGGACCAAGCTGGGCGATCTCGGCCTGCACGGCATTACTGTTGAAGAGGAATATGGCGGCGCGGGCCTTGGCTATCTGGAACATTGTGTCGCCATGGAAGAGGTCAGCCGTGGCTCGGCTTCCGTCGGCCTGTCCTACGGTGCGCATTCCAACCTCTGCGTCAATCAGATCCGCCGTAACGGCAACGAGGAGCAGAAGCGGCGCTATCTGCCCAAGCTGATCTCGGGCGAGCATCTGGGCGCTCTGGCGATGAGCGAGCCGAATGCCGGCTCTGACGTCGTTTCGATGAAGCTGCGCGCCGAGAAGAGGGGTGACCGCTACATCCTGAACGGCAACAAGATGTGGATCACCAACGGTCCGACGGCCGATGTGCTGGTGGTCTATGCCAAGACCGATCCGAATGCAGGCCCGCGCGGCATCACGGCCTTCATCATCGAGAAGGGCTTCAAGGGGTTCTCGACGGCGCAGAAGCTCGACAAGCTTGGGATGCGCGGCTCGGATACCGGTGAGCTGGTCTTTGAGGATTGCGAAGTGCCGGAAGAGAACGTGCTGGGCCAGGTTGGCCGCGGCGTGAACGTGCTGATGAGCGGCCTGGATTACGAGCGCGCAGTGCTCGCCGCCGGTCCGCTGGGCATCATGCAGGCAGCGATGGATGTCGTTCTGCCCTATATCCATGAGCGCAAGCAGTTCGGCCAGCCCATCGGCACCTTCCAGCTCATCCAGGGCAAGATCGCCGACATGTATACCGAGATGAACGCGGCGCGAGCCTATGTCTATGCCGTCGCGCGGGCCTGCGACCGTGGCCAGACCACGCGCAAGGATGCCGCTGGCGCTATCCTTTTCGCGGCCGAGAAGGCGACCAAGATCGCGCTTGATGCGATCCAGATCCTCGGCGGCAACGGCTATATCAACGATTATCCGACCGGCCGTCTGCTGCGCGACGCCAAGCTCTACGAGATTGGCGCTGGCACATCGGAAATCCGCCGCATGCTGATCGGGCGCGAGATCTTCGAGGAGACGAAATAAGCGTGGCCCTGCTGTTACGGAAATGCGCCGTCTCTCTGGCTTTGCTGCTTTCTGCCGTGTCAGCGCATGCGGCGGAAGGCGACAAGTCATGGGATCCGATTGCGCTGGATGAGCAGCAGGTGCGGTGGGCCGCCGACGAACTGGCGGCCACGCCGCATATGGCCGAGGTCTTCACCGCGCCGCTGGGCTATCGGCTGGAGCGGTATTTCTGGCGGGCGCAGAAGCCCGCTGGTGCCTTTGCCATCGTCGTTCTGCGCGACCTGACCGGCGACGACCACTATCTCAGCGGTCCGGTGGATTTGATGAAGTTCGCTACCACGGTCCTCAAGGGCCTGGAGGCCCCGACGCCTAAGGCGCTGGATAAAGCCGATCACGCGGAAGCCACGCCGAATGGGCTGGCTTCAGCGCTGCGTTTCGAGCTGGGCGCCCGGCAATGTCTGGTGATCGGCTTCTATGCGGCGCCAAATGGCAAGCCGCCAGCCAAAAGCATCATGCTGACGGAAGGCAGCATCCGCGTCGATGGCGTCTATTGCGCCACGGCAGGCGAAAAGATGACGAGTGCACGCGCCAGCGCTGTTGCGCAAGGGCTCACGCTCGGCCGAGAAGCGGCAACGCCAGCGCCCGAGATGAAGAAATAACCACAACAAGAACAGGCTGAAACCATGGCTGAGCGTCGGTTGATCTCCTCCGGGTCGAGGTTTGAAGCGACCATGGGCTATTCTCGTGCCGTGGTGGATGGCGAGTGGATTCATGTCTCCGGGACCACCGGCTACGACTATTCCACGATGACGATCTCCGAGGATGTCGTCGAACAGACCGAGCAGACTTTCCGCAACATATCGGCCGCGCTGGCTCAGGCAGGCGCGAGCCTCGATGATGTTGTGCGGGTTCATTACTACCTGACCGATGCGAACTACTTCCCGCTGATCGCGCCGGTTTGCGGCCGCCATTTCGCCAAGGCGAGGCCGGCGGCCACGGCCTTGATCTGCCAGTTGATCGATCCCGCCATGAAGCTGGAGATCGAAGTGACCGCCAGGAAACGCGCCTGGCAACGGGCATAGCCAGCAAGGGCATAGGGGGAACGCGATGTTTACCGAAGAGCAGCAGATGGTCCGCGAGATGGCGCGCAATTTTGCACGTGAGCAGCTGCTGCCCGGCGCAGCGGAGCGCGACCGCACCGCCGAGCCGCCACGCGACCTGCTTTCGGCCATGGGCAGCCTTGGCCTGATGGGCATGTGCGTACCCGAGGAATGGGGCGGGGCGGGCGCCGATTTCATTTCCTACGTGCTGGCGCTGGAAGAGATCGCCGCTGCCGATGGCGCGGTCAGCACGATCATGTCGGTGAACAATTCTCCCGTCTGCGCGGCTTTGCTGCGTTATGGCAGCCCGGCGCAGAAGGAGTGTTTCCTGAAGCCCCTGGCGCGCGGCGAATGGATCGGCGCTTTCTGCCTGACCGAGCCGCAGGCTGGCTCGGATGCCGCTGCCCTCAAGACGCGGGCACGCAAGCAGGGCGATAAATGGGTGATCAACGGCGTGAAGCAGTTCATCACCTCTGGCTCGATTGCCAAGGTCGCCCTGGTTTTCGCCGTCACCGACCCGGACCAGGGCAAGCGCGGCATCTCCTGCTTTGTCGTGCCAACCGACACCCCCGGCTACAGGGTCGCCAGCATCGAGAAGAAGCTGGGGCAGAAATGCTCCGATACCTGCCAGATCGTCTTCGAAGACCTGACGGTGGGTGAGGATGCCTTGCTCGGCGCGGAAGGCGAGGGTTACCGGATCGCGCTGGCCAATCTGGAATCCGGCCGGATCGGCATCGCCGCGCAGTCAGTTGGCATGGCGCGCGCGGCGTTCGAGGCGGCGCTGGCTTATTCGGGCGAGCGGCAGGCATTTGGTACCGCGATCATCAACCATCAGGCGGTGGCTTTCCGGCTGGCAGACATGGCAACCAGCATCGAGGCGGCCCGCCAACTGGTATTGAACGCCGCACGGCTGAAGGATGCCGGCGCGCCATGCCTGAAAGAGGCCAGCATGGCCAAATTGTTTGCATCGGAAATGGCCGAACGCGTATGCTCGGATGCCATCCAGATCCATGGCGGCTACGGCTATCTCGCTGATTTTCCAGTCGAACGGATTTATCGCGATGTCCGCGTCTGCCAGATCTACGAGGGCACCAGCGACGTCCAGCGGCTGGTCATCAGCCGGGCTTTGAACCAGACCTAGAGGGGGGCGATTGTATCAGGGCAACGAGATAGTCTTCATCGCATCTCTGTTGGTCCTGGTCAGCATCTTCTTCGGATCAGCGTCCAGCCGCTTTGGCGTGCCGTTCCTGCTGGTGTTCCTTGGTTTCGGCCTGCTGGCCGGCGAGAGCGGTCCTGGCGGGATCATCTTCAGCGATTATCAGCTCACCTACACCATCGGCTCCGCAGCGCTTGGGATCATTCTCTTCGACGGCGGATTGCGGACCAATTTCTCTACCGTCCGGCTCGTCGCCGGGCCCGCCTTCGTGCTGGCCACCATAGGCGTGGTAGGCACCGCAGCCCTGCTTGGCGTCGCGGCCTATTTCGCCCTGGATATCACCGTACTGGAAGCCTTCCTGGTCGGCTCCATCGTCGGCTCGACCGATGCGGCAGTGGTTTTTTTCCTGCTCAACATGAAGGGCGTGACGCTGCAAAAGCGCGTCAGCGGCACGCTGGAAGTGGAATCCAGCATCAACGATCCGATGGCCATCTTCCTTACCATGGCCTGCGTCGAGCTGATCCGCCTGGGGCAGCCGCCGGAAACCCTCACCTTGCTCGGGCTGTTCGCGGCCCAGATGGTCGGCGGTCTGGCGATCGGCGTAGCCGGCGGTTTTCTGCTGGTTGCCTTGTTCAACCGCGTTCCGGTGGCAGGCGGCTTGTACCCGATTGTCGCGATGGCGGCCGCGCTGCTGATCTTCTCGGGCGCCAATTTCCTCAACGCCTCCGGCTTTGTCGCGGTCTACGTGGCCGGACTTGTGCTGGGCAACCGGCGGCATCGCGGCGCTCAGGTCATTTTGCGCTTCTACGACGGACTGAGCTGGCTGAGTCAGATCGTCATGTTCCTGCTGCTGGGGCTGCTGATGACGCCGGAGAAGATGACCCCTTATGCCATCGGCGGCGGGATCGTCGCCTTTGCGCTGATCCTCGTCGCGCGGCCGCTGGCGGTGCTGATCTGCCTGCTGCCGTTCCGGTATACGTGGCGCGAGATCGGCTTCATTTCCTGGATCGGCCTTCGCGGCGGCGTGCCGATTTTCCTGGCCACGATTCCCGTCCTGGCCGGCATGCCCAATTCCGAACTCTACGTCACCACGGCCTTCTGCTGCGTGCTTGCCTCGCTGACCGTGCAGGGATGGACAATTGGCCCGGTGGCTCGGTTCTTCGGCCTGGAACTGCCAGCGCGCCCGGAGGCGCCGACCCGCACCGAGATCGACTTCGGCGATCCGTCGCTGGACCGCGATATCGCCAGCTATCGGGTGGAGCCGGATTGTCCTGCCCTGGGCTATCGCTTCAGCGAATTGCCGCTGCCACGGCGCTGCCGGGTGATCACCGTGATCCGCAGCGGCGCCGTCATGGATCGCAGCAAGCTGGAGCGGCTGGAGCCCGGAGACTTCCTGCTGGTGCTGGCGCCGCCGGAGCAGTTCTTTTCTCTGGATCGCCTGTTCACCGCCCGCCGCATGGCGAAGCGCAAAGAGCAGGGGCGTGGCGACGAGGTATTCGGCGAATTTGTCGTCTCGGGCGACGCGCTGATGGGCGAGGTTTCGGCGCTCTATGGCATTCCCGTCGACGAGAAGGACCGCAACGATCCCATCGGCGCGTTCATTCGCCGGCGGCTGCGGCGTGCGGCGGTCGTAGGCGACAGATTGCGCGTTGGGCCTATCGAGCTCATCGTGCGCGAGATGCGGGGCGGACGGATCAGCTCCGTCGGCATCGAGTTGGAGCCCGAAGAGAATCCCATCCTGCGCGGCTTCCGTCGCGCGTTCGGTTTTGACTAAATGGGGCTAGATAAAACGGTACGCTGACAAGAAAGTGGAGGAAACATGGCCGCCCCGCTGGAGTTCTATTTCGACTTCTCCTCGCCCTACGGCTATATCGCAGCCCATCGCATCGACGGTATCGCTGCCAAGCATGGCCGCACCGTCGATTGGCGGCCAATGCTGCTGGGCGCGGTGTTCAAGGTGGCCGGTACGCAGCCGCTGACCGAATATCCCCTGAAAGGGAAGTATTCGATTCATGATTTCAAGCGCTGTGCGCGTGAGCATGGCATCGCGTTTAACATGCCAGCCAAGTTTCCGCTGGCGACCCAGGCGGCGGCGCGCGGCGCCTGCTGGCTGAAAGAGGCGATGCCGGAAAAGGCGGTGCCTTTCATCAAGGCGGTTTATGCGGCCTATTTCGTCGAGGGCAGGGACATATCCTCCCCCGGTCTGGTCGCCGATGTCGCGTCGGGTGTTGGCGTGGATAGCGGCGCATTTCTGCAGGCCATCGACAGCCCTGAGATCAAATCAAAGCTGCGCGAGATCACCGACGACGCAATACAGAATCGCGGCGTCTTCGGATCGCCGTTCACTTTCGTCGATGGCGAACCTTTCTGGGGTGCCGACCGCCTCGACATGATAGACCGCTGGCTCGAACGAGGCGGCTGGTAAAAGATCGGCACAGAACATCTGCAAAAAACGACAACGAAGAGGAGCCTTCCGGGATGTCTGCGGCAATTATCTTCTATTGGGATTTCACCTCTCCCTACGCCTATCTGGGTGCCAACCTGATTGAGGCCGTGGCCAAGAAGCATGGGCGCGAGGTGGATTGGCGGCCCATTTCGCTTGGGCATCTGTGGAAGGCGATCCCCGACCGCACGCCATTCCCGAAGATCAAGATGGATTACATGATGCGCGACTGGGAACGTTCGGCGCAGTTGGCCGATCTGCCGATCGTGAAGCTGCCGACGCCATTTCCCACCGACGCCAAGCTGCCGCGGCTGCTGTTTTACCGCCTGAAAGCCCAGGATCCCGCGAAGGCTGTGGCTTTTGCCAAGGCGGTCTTCCGGCAATATTGGGGCGAGGGGCGGGACATTGCCGCGCCGGAGCATCTGACGGCGATCCTCAAGGAACTCGGCATTCCGGAAGAAGAGATCGCTGCTGCCGCCGAGGACAAGGAGGCGCGGCAGAAAGTGATCGATGCCACGAGTGAGGCGGTTGAGATCAAGGCTTTCGGCGTGCCGACGTTCATGATCGACGGCGAGATGTTCTGGGGCTCCGACCGCATCGACCATATCGACCGCTGGCTGGCGCGCCGCGCTTAAGGCGTTGCCGTGAACGCATCATCATCAGGCGGCGCTACGCCGCTTGCGGCCATCGGGCTCATCGTCACCGCCTTGCTGTGGGGGGCGATGATCCCGATGACGCATGCGCTGGCGACCAGGCATCTCGATCCGTTCTTCGTATCGGCCATCCGGTATCTGATCCCGGCGCCGCTGCTGCTGGCGATGAGTGTCGCCTTCGACGGGGCATCACCGTTCCGGGCGCCCTTGCCCTGGCCGAAGGTTTTCCTGCTCGGCGGCGGGATGGCGTCATTTTCCGTGTTCTACACGATCGGGATCATGTTGTCTGAGCCCGTGCGCGCCGCCATTGCGATGAGCTGTAGTCCGCTGATCGCTGCAATCATGACGAAAATCATGATCCGCGTTCCCCTGGCGCGCGGCTTCTGGCCCGCAGCCATCGCGGCAATGATCGGCGCGACCTTGGTGGCGCTGGATGCGGTGCGCCCGAAAGCAGGCTCGCCAGGCGATCATGGCTATCTGGGCGAGATGCTGCTGGTCATCGCGATGATGAGCTGGAGCTGGTATTCGATCAAAGTGCAGTTCTGGCTCGGCCCACTGGGCTGGAGCCAGATGCGCATCACGTTCCTGACGTCGCTATGCGGCGGCATTCTGATCTGCGGCTTGTTCGCCGTTCTGGCGTGGTTCGACCCGCTGCGAATCCCCAGCGAGATGCCGTCCAGCGCTGCGATTGCCATGCTGGCCTGGGTTGGCATCGGCGGCGCGGGACTTGCAATCCTGTTCTGGAATTATGGCGTCAGCCATGTCGGCGTGCCGGTGGCGACGCTTTATACCAGCCTCGCGCCGGTCTTCTCGGTTCTGGTGGCGGCGTTGTTCTTCGGCAGCACGGTTACGCTGCAGCAGATCGCCGGCGGGATCATTATCCTCGCCGGCGTGGTTCGCATGCAGTGGCTGCAGGCGCGGATGGCCAGGCAGCAGGCGGCGCCTTAGAAGATCGTATAAGCGCCGTCGATCACGAAGCTGTCGCCGGTGTGATACCGGCTGGCATCGCTCATCAGATAAACGGCGATGCCGCCGAAATCGTCCGGCTGCCCCCAGCGGCGCGCCGGAATGCGGGGCAGCACGGCGCCGCTGAATTTCGGATCGGCGACGCCGCCAGCCGTCATCTCGGTTTCGATCCAGCCCGGCAGGATGGAATTTGCAGTGACGCCGTAACGTGCCATCTCCACTGCCAGGGCACGGATCATTGCCACCATCGCGCCCTTGCTGGCCGCATACGATTGCGCGCGCGCCGCGCCATGGATCGCCGCGGTGCTCGCCATGCCGACCAGGCGGCCGCCCGTCGTATCGCCCGCCTTGCTGCGCTCGACCATATGCCGCGCGGCAGCCCGCAGGGTGAAGAAGGCGCCATCGGTGTTGACGGAATGCACGCGCCGCCATTCCGCGGTGCTCAATTCATGGAAAGCCGAGCGGCTCTGGCTGACGCCCGCATTGGCAAAGCAGCCATCGATCCGGCCCATCGTCTTCAAGGCTTCGGCGAAAGCCGCTTCGACCTGGTTCTCATCGGATACGTCCACTTTCTGGACCAACACGCGATGGCCAAAGCCTTTCAGCTTGGCTTCTGCGGCAGCGTTCTTGCCGGGATTGCTGCCCCAGATCACCAGATCGCAGCCAGAGGCCGCCAGGCCTTCCGCCATGCCCAATCCGATGCCCCCGTTGCCTCCGGTTATCAGGGCGACTTTGCCTTTGAGATCAAAATTTTCCACGGGCGTCTCCTCCATAGATTTTCTCGATATTGCCGATAGATAAGCGATATTATCAAGTCATTGCGCGAAGCCTATCCTTTTGCCGCCGCGCCCCTTGCGGCGGGGAGGGGGCACTGGCATGTTCGCCCGGTATTGCCCGAGAACGAGAAGCAGAACGCCTGACCATGAGCGTGCTCACCAGCCAACTCGATACCCGTTCGGCAGCCTTCCGCGAAAACGCAGCGCAGATGCAGGCGCTGGTCGACGACCTGAAGGCCAAGGTGCAGAAGATCAAGCAGGGCGGTGGCGAAAAAGCCCGCGAGAAGCATCTCGCGCGCGGCAAGCTGCTGCCGCGCGACCGGGTGCGCACCTTGCTGGATCCGGGCTCGCCGTTTCTCGAACTGAGCCAGTTTGCCGCCTGGGACATGTATGGCGGCGATATCCATGCTGCCGGAATCATCACCGGCATCGGCCGCGTGATGGGCCGCGAATGCGTCATCGTCTGCAATGACGCCACGGTGAAGGGCGGCACCTATTTCCCGATTACCGTGAAGAAGCATCTGCGGGCGCAGGAGATCGCGCGCGAGAACCGGCTGCCCTGCATCTATCTGGTCGATTCAGGCGGCGCGAACCTGCCGACCTGGGACGAGGTGTTCCCCGACAAGGAGCATTTCGGCCGCATCTTCTACAATCAGGCCCGGATGTCGGCGGAGGGGATTCCGCAGATCGCTGTCGTCATGGGCTCATGCACCGCTGGCGGCGCCTACGTGCCGGCCATGTCGGATGAGTCGATCATCGTGCGCAATCAGGGCACGATCTTCCTTGGCGGCCCGCCGCTGGTGAAGGCGGCGACGGGTGAGATCGTTTCCGCAGAAGACTTAGGCGGCGCCGACGTGCATGCCCGTGTCTCGGGCGTCAGCGACCATTACGCCATGAACGATGCCCACGCGCTGGGGCTTGCGCGACGGATCGTCGGCAACCTGAATGGCGTAAAGCAGGTCTCTGGCGATGTCCGGCCGCCGAAGCCGCCGCGTTACGATGCCGCTGAACTTTACGGCGTGATCCCGAAGGATGGCCGCATTCCGTTCGACGTGCGCGAGATCATCGCCCGCATCGTGGATGATTCCGAGCTGGATGAATTCAAGAAGCTCTACGGCACCACGCTGGTTTGCGGCTTCGCCCGCATCCACGGCTATCCCGTCGGCATCATCGCCAATAACGGCATCCTGTTCTCGGAAAGTGCGCTGAAAGGCGCGCATTTCATCGAGCTGTGCTGCCAGCGCGGGATTCCGCTGGTTTTCCTGCAGAACATCACCGGCTTCATGGTCGGCAAGAAATACGAGTCCGGCGGCATCGCCAAGGATGGTGCCAAGCTGGTGACGGCGGTTTCCTGCGCCAATGTGCCCAAATTCACCGTCATCATCGGCGGCTCCTACGGCGCGGGCAATTACGGCATGTGCGGGCGGGCCTATGGCCCGCGGCTTCTGTTCATGTGGCCGAATGCCCGCATCTCGGTGATGGGCGGCGAACAGGCTGCCAGCGTCCTCGCAACCGTCAAGCGTGACGCCATGGAAGCCGAGGGCAAGACCTGGTCGAAGGAAGAGGAAGAAGCCTTCAAGAATCCCATCCGCGCACAATACGACCGCCAGGGGCATCCATACTATGCCTCGGCCCGGCTGTGGGATGACGGCATCATCGATCCGGCCGATACGCGCATGGTGCTGGCGCTGGGCCTGAGCGCTGCTCATAACGCGCCGATTGAACCGACCAGGTTCGGCGTCTTCAGGATGTAAGACATGAGCGAAAGCCAAGAGGTCGTACTGTTTGAGACGGATAGCCGTGGCGTCGCAACCGTGACGCTGAACCGGCCGCAGATCCACAATGCCTTCAACGACGAGGTGGTGCAGCGCCTGCTCGCGATTTGGACCGATGTTGCCGTCCGCAAGAATATCCGCGTGGTCGTTCTCAAAGGCGCGGGGAAAAGCTTCTCCGCCGGCGGTGATCTCGATTGGATGCGTAAATCCGGCCAGGCCAGCCCCGAACAGAATCGCGCCAGCACCATGGCCATGGCGCGCATGCTGAAGCAGTTGCACGATCTGCCTCAGGCGACGCTTGCGCTCGTGCAGGGTAATTGCATGGCGGGCGGCACCGGCCTTGCTTCGGCATCCGATATCGTGATCGCGACGCGCGCGGCGCAGTTCGCGCTGACGGAAGTACGCCTGGGCCTGACGCCTGCTACCATATCACCCTATGTCGTGGCAGCCATCGGCGAGCGACAGGCGCGGCGCTATTTCCTTACCGGTGAGCGTTTCGGCGCGACCGAGGCCAGCCGGATCGGACTGGTGCACGAACTGGTTGAGGACGAAGCGGCGCTGGCGGCGCGAGGCGAGGAGATTGTCTCGGCCCTGCTGCAAGGCGCGCCGGGGGCGATCCGCGATTCAAAGATCCTGATTGAACGCGTCGCCAATCGCCCGGTGGATGAGGCGCTGATGGAATTCACGGCCCAGAATATCGCCGAACGGCGCGCCAGCCCGGAAGGGCAGGAAGGCCTCGCCGCCTTCTTCGAGAAACGCAAGCCCAACTGGGCGCAGTAGACGATGTCAGCGGGGACCGCATGTTCCGCAAGATTCTGATCGCCAACCGCGGCGAGATCGCCTGCCGCATCATTCGCACCGCGAAACGCCTGGGCGTCGGCACGGTTGCCGTCTACTCGGATGCGGACGCGCAGGCGCGGCATGTCCTCATGGCCGATGAGGCTGTGCATATCGGTCCCGCGCCGGTGCGCGACAGCTATCTGGTGGCCGAACGCATCATCGCCGCCGCCAGGCTGACCGGTGCGGAAGCGATTCATCCCGGCTACGGCTTTCTTTCGGAGAATGCCGGCTTTGCCCGCGCCTGCGCTGAGGCGGGCATCGTCTTCATCGGCCCGCCACCGGCGGCAATTGAGGCCATGGGCCTGAAAGGCGCGGCCAAGGCGCTGATGGAGAAGGCCAAGGTTCCCGTCGTGCCGGGCTATCACGGCGACGATCAGACGCCGGAATTGCTGGCCAAGGAAGCCGAGCGGATCGGCTATCCGGTGCTGATCAAGGCCGTCGCGGGCGGCGGCGGCAAGGGTATGCGCCGCGTCGATACGGCGCAGGATTTCGCCGCGGCTCTGGCGGGCGCCAAGCGCGAAGCGGCCAATGCCTTCGGCGACGACAAGGTTCTTTTGGAGAAGTATCTGGTCAAGCCGCGCCATATCGAGATCCAGGTTTTTGCTGATGCCAAAGGCAACGCCGTGCATCTGTTCGAGCGCGACTGCTCGGTGCAGCGGCGCCACCAGAAGGTGCTGGAAGAAGCACCCGCACCCGACATGTCCAGCCAAATGCGCCAGGCCATGGGGGCGGCTGCCGTCGCAGCTGCCAAGGCGATTGGCTATGTCGGCGCCGGAACGGTGGAATTCATCGCCGACGTCTCCGAAGGCCTGCGCGCCGACCGGTTCTATTTCATGGAGATGAACACCCGGCTGCAGGTCGAGCATCCGGTCACCGAAATGATCACCGGCCAGGACCTGGTCGAGTGGCAGTTGCGAGTGGCTGGAGGCGAGGAACTGCCTCTGCGCCAGGAACAGCTAACCATCAGCGGCCATGCCGTCGAGGCGCGCGTCTATGCGGAAGATCCCGTCCGCAATTTCCTGCCTTCTGTGGGCGTGCTGCACCGGCTGCGCAGCCCGGCGGAAAACGCTCATGTCCGCGTGGATACCGGCGTCTCGGAAGGCGATGCGGTGACGCCGTATTACGATCCGATGATCGCCAAGCTAATCGTCTGGGACACCGACCGGAAATCCGCTCTGCGCCGTCTGCGGCAGGCGCTGGGTGAGTATCAGATTGCCGGCGTGGCGACGAATACCGCTTTCCTGATCGCCTTGGCCGGCCATCCGGCCTTTGTCGAAGGCGATCTGGATACCGGTTTCATCGAGCGCTTTCGCTCCGATCTGATCCCGCAGCAGACACCGGCACCGGTTTCAGTGCTGGCCCTTGCGGCGCTGGCCGTCACGCTGGAGCGGCGGGCGCAAGCGGCCGCGATGAGCGTTGGCGATCCTTGGTCGCCCTGGAGTGCCGTCAACGGCTGGCGCATGAATGATGTCGGCTGGGATGAGTTGATCTTCAAAGATCGCGATACCGACATTGCCTGCCGGATCGAGTATGTCGGCGCAGATGCCGTCCGGCTGCGTGTGCAGGACAAAGAAGTGCTGGTTCAGGGTACGCTGGAAGCCGACGGCACTCTGGATGCTGCGCTGGATGGCCGCCGGATGAAGATCGGCATCGTCCGACAAGGCGACGATCTGACCATCCTTTTGCCGGGAGAAACCCACAAGCTTACCCTTGTCGACCCACGGGTGGTGTCCGCTATCGATGAGGGCGCAGGCGGGCAACTGAACGCGCCGATGCCGGGCAAGGTGGTACAGGTTCTGGTGGCGGAAGGTGCAAAGGTCGAGAAGGGCCAGGCCTTGATGATTCTGGAAGCCATGAAGATGGAACATACGATCAGTGCCCCAGGCCGCGGCGTGGTGGCGAAGATCAACTTCCAGGCCGGCGATCAGGTGACCGAGGGCGTTTCGCTGCTCAGTATCGAGGGGGAAGACTGATGGCGATGCCAAGTCGCATCACCCTCTGGGAGGCTGGCCCGCGCGACGGGCTGCAGAACGAGCCCGGCGTCGTCCCGACCGAAGTGAAAGTGGAACTGATCGACAGGCTGGTCGATTGCGGCGTCACCCATGTCGAAGCCACCAGCTTCGTTTCGCCGAAGTGGGTGCCGCAGATGGGCGACCATGCCGAGGTTATGGCGCAGCTCACGCGCAAGCCCGGCGTGACCTATCAGGTGCTCACGCCCAACCTGAAGGGCTATGAAGCGGCCCGCGCGGCAGGAGTAGAGGCCATCGGTATTTTTGCTGCCGCCAGCGAGAGCTTTTCGCGCAAGAACATTAATTGCAGCATCGAGGAAAGCATCGAGCGCTTCCGGCCCGTCGTCGAGGCCGCGCAGCGCGATGGCGTGAAGGTCCGGGGCTTTGTCTCCGTCGTGCTCGGCTGTCCCTTTGAAGGCGAGATCGCGCCGCAGCAAACGGCGAAGGTCGTCAAGCAGCTGTACGATCTCGGCTGCCATGACATTGCCTTGGGCGATACCATTGGCGTCGGTACGCCCGGCAAGGTCAAGGCGATGATCGAGGCCTGCGCCAGTGTGGTGCCGCTTGAAGCCTTGGGCGCGCATTTCCACGACACCTATGGTCAGGCACTGGCCAATACGCTGGCCGCGCTCGAATGCGGCATCACGCGGCATGATGCCTCGGTCGCGGGACTGGGCGGCTGTCCTTACGCGCCGGGCGCCACGGGCAATGTGGCTACCGAGGATGTGGTCTACATGCTGGACGGCCTTGGGATCGAGAGCGGGATCGACCTGAAGAAACTCGTGCAGACCGCCTGGTGGATTTCCGACCGCCTGGGCCGTCCGCCGGCCTCGCGCGTTGCCCGCGCCCTGAAATCGAAATGTCTGTGAGCGTTCAGTGCCAGTCCATCTGTTGAAAATCGCTGTCGGCATCGAGAGCGTCGAGCATTTCCGTCAACGGATGAAGGCCCGCAAGGGCAAGACCTACACGCATTACACCCGCCACATGCCCAAACGTGCGGAAGAGGTGCTGGCGGGCGGATCGCTGTACTGGATCGTCAAAGGTTATATCGCCGTGCGCTGCCCCATCGTCGGCCTGGAAGAGGTGGTGCTGGAGGATAAAGGCCCGCATTGCGGCATCGTGATGAAGACCGAGCTGATCCCGGTGGTGCCAACGCCGCGCCGTCCGCATCAGGGCTGGCGTTATCTGGAGCCGGAGGATGCTCCGCCGGACATGTCCGCTCTCGGCAAGGGCGGCGCAGAAATCCCGCCGGGACTGGCGGCAGAGTTGCGCAACCTCGGGCTCTTATAATACCAAGCGTTCAGTCTTTGTTTTAGGAGTCATGAGATGGACGCTCCGGTTCAGGAGCCTACGCGCGCGCGCATCATCGTCGTGGGAAACGAGAAGGGCGGCTCGGGCAAGTCGACCACGGCGATGCATATCCTCACCGGCCTGCTGCTCGAAGGAGGCCGGGTGGCGGCCGTGGATCTCGATTCCAAGCAGCGGACCCTGACACGTTATCTGGAGAACCGGCAGGCCTTCATCACGCGCAACGGTCTGCGCCTGCCGATGCCGGAATTCGTCGTTGTGCCGGAAAGCGATCTGCCGCTGCGCACGGAAGCCGATGCCGACGAGGCGGAGCGGGTGGCTGCGACGCTGGCCGATCTGGCGCCGCGCCATGACTTCATCCTGATCGATTGTCCGGGCAGCGACACCAATCTGTCCCGCATCGGCCATTCCTATGCCGATCTGCTGATCACGCCAGTGAATGACAGCTTCATCGATGTCGATCTGCTGGCGACCGTTGATCCCGATACGCTGAAGGTGATCAAGCCGAGCCGCTACGCCGTCATGGTCTGGGAGCAGCGCAAGCAGCGTTTCGCCCGCGACCGCCAGAGCGTTGACTGGGTGGTGATCCGCAATCGCCTGTCGCACCTGGATGCGCGCAACAAGCGCAATGTCGGACATGTTCTCCAGTCGCTGGAAAAGCGGATCGGCTTTCGCTTCCTGCCGGGATTGTCGGAACGCGTGATCTTCCGCGAGCTGTTTCTCTCGGGCCTGACCCTGATGGATCTGGACCGCACCGGCGGCGGCATCAACATGGCGCAGGCCGCCGCCCGGCAGGAGATGCGGAACCTCCTGCTCGGGCTGAACCTGATTACTGCGGATTAAGCTGTAGACCGGCTGACCGTCAGCGCGCTTTGCGACGGGTGTACTGGAATATGGCCAACAGCATGGCGATCGCCAGCCCGGTGAGGTCGGTCAGCAATCCGCCATAGATCAGCAGCAGCGACGCCACCAGCAGGACGGCGCGGATCAGCTTCGGCGCCGGACCGAAATACCAGCCCGTCAGCGCACCGGCCAGCAGATAGACGCCGATGCAGGCGGTCGCCGCGTAATGCGTGACCTGTACCCAGTCGCCCTGCATCAGCAGGGCGGGGCTGTAGAAGAACATGAACGGCACGATGAAGGCCGCCATGCCGTAGACGAAGGATGTGACCGAGGTCTTCATCGGATCGCTGCCGGCAATCGCCGCGCCCGCATAGCCCGCCAGGGCGACCGGCGGCGTGATGGCGGAGATCACCGCGTAGTAGAAGACGAACATATGGGCGACCAGCGGCGAGATGCCTAGCTTGATCAAGCCGGGTGCCACCACCGACGCAGCCACCGCATAGGCCGCCGTGGTCGGCATACCCATCCCTAGGATGATGGCGATGGCCATGGCGAAGATCAGCGCCATCAGCTGGCTTTCGCCCGCGATGGCCAGAATCATCGACGAGAAGCGCAGGCCGATGCCGGTCAGGCCGATAACGCCCACGATGATGCCCGCGCAGGCGCAGACGGCGATCAGTTGGATCGTACCCTTAGCGCCCAGATGCAGCGCGTCCAGCACCTCGCGCGGCCCCATACGGGTTTCCGGCAGCAGCCAGCTGATCACCAGCGCGCTGACCATGGCCAGCGTGCCGGAACGGATCACCGAATAACCGGTGACCAGACCGAAGATGAGGACGATCAGCGGGATGAACAGGAAGACGCGCCGCAGCATCTCGTCCATGCGCGGCAGCTGGGACCGGTCCAGGCCGCGCATATTCAGGCGCTTGGCTTCATTGTCGACCATGAAATAGACCGCAATGAAATACAGCGCCGCGGGCAGCACGGCCGCGATCATCAGTTCAGTGTAGGGAATGCCGGTGATCTCGGCCATGATGAAGGCACCAGCCCCCATGACGGGCGGCATGATCTGGCCGCCGGTGGAGGCGGCAGCCTCGATCGCGCCAGCGCTGCGCGGCGGATAGCCGACGCGCTTCATCATCGGAATGGTGAAGGTGCCCGTCGCGGCCACGTTGCCGGCCGAGGTGCCGTTGATGGTGCCCATCAGCGCGCTCGACATAACGGCAACCTTCGCCGGGCCGCCACGGGCCGTTCCGGCCAGCGCGAAGGAGAAGTTGACGAAGTAATCGCCAATCTTCGACACCTGCAGGAAGCCTGCAAAGGTGATGAAGAGGATGATGTAGGTCGACGAAACCGCGGTGGTCGGGCCGAATACGCCTTCCATCGAGTAGACGAAGGAGAAGAGGTGATCAATGCGGATGCCCTTGTGATAAAGCACGCCGGGCATCCACGGACCAACGACGCAGTAGAGCAGGAAGATCGCCGCGATGATCGGCAGGGCAAGGCCCGCGCTGCGGCGCGTGATTTCCAGGATCAGGAAGGTGCCAATCAAGCCGATCACTAGATCCCATTCGGTCGGCGCGGCGCCGGCGCGGAACAGCAGCTGGTCGAGGTTGTCGTAGATATAGACGAAGCAGGCGATGCTCGCCGCCATGAAGATCCAGTCATACCAGGGCGTTCCCGCGCGCTGGCGCGAGCGGGCGGAAAACATCAGGAAGCCAATGGCCGAGCCGAAAGAGACGTGGGCACTGCGGAACAGCCAGGGATCGATCGGATGGATGTTCAGGACGAAGAGGTGGAAGACGGTGAAGAGAACGCAGCTCCAGAAGAGTAGCTGGGCTTCCCAGCCGCGCAGCAGCCGGATATTGCCGCCGACTTCCGCTTCTTCCTGGATTTTCTCAGCCGTTTTCGCCGCCTGATCGCTGGCGAGATCCTTGGTCGTCATGTCTAAAGCCTCCCGCAGGGTGCGCGATTCTTGTGCTCGGCTTACCTGCGCACATTAAGAAAATCCCCCGCCCGTTTTTGAGCGGGCGGGGGATCGCAACTAGCGATACCGATGCACTTACATCGTCTTCGGATGCAGATTGATACCCTTCTCCTTGTAGTACTTCACCGCACCGGGATGGAACGGCAGGAAGGTGTTCTTGTCGGCATTCTGAGCCAGCGTTTCCTTCGCCGCCGAATGGCCCTTCACCATGGCATCGTTGTTGTCGAGCACCGCCTTGACGATCTGATAGGCGACGTCGTCGGGCAGATCCTTATGGGCGATGGCGAAGTTATAGAGGCCGACCGTCTTGTGATCTTCGTTCAGGGTGCGATAGGTGCCCTTCGGAATCAGCGACGGCGACAGTTCCGGAATCTTCTCCTGCAGGGTCTTCAGCTCGTCATCCGTGAAGGTGATGAACTTCACCGGACGCTGTGCCTCCAGCTCGGAGAAGGCAGAGATCGGCACGCCCGCGGCGAAGGCAAACACGTCCAGCAGGCCGTCACCCAGCTGGCTGGCCATGTCGGAGGCACCGCCATTGCGGATCGTCGCCTTGACGCCGAGCGCCTCGAACATCAGCGGGAAGTAGGTGCCCGGCGTACCAGCCTTCGGGCCAACGCCGACCGTCTTGCCTTCCATCTGCTTCACCGAGGTAATGCCGGTCTTTTCAGTGGTGATGAAATGGAACGGCGTGTCATACATCGGGAAGAGGGCGCGGGAATTCTGATACTTCTTGCCGTTCGCCCAGCCGGTGCCGTTCCAGCCGTGCAGGGCGACGCCCATGGTGACCATGCCCAGTTCGATGGCCTTGCTGTCGACCAGCAGAAGGTTCTGGTTCGGGCCCTGCGTCTGCTGCGTGGAAACGTTGATGCCGGTCTTTTCCGTGACCAGGGAGGCAACGACGCCGCCATAAATGAAGTAGGTGCCGCCTACGGAGGCGGTGCCGATGGTCAGGGATTTTGGCTGCGCCTGGGCAAGGCCGGCGACTGCAACAGCCGCAACTGCAGCCAAGCCTAGAGTCTTTAGTTTCGACACAATCATTATAGATATCCTCCCATTACCTGCCCTAGCGGGTCGCGATCATCATGATGTCGACTGCCAGAACCCTGTGCCTAAGATACCGATTAGCACCCTTGAGGCCAATATTTTCCTATCCTCAATTTTGCGCGGTCTTTAGCGCTTAGGCTGTACTGGCAATGAGCTGATCGCTTGCTTATATCTTGGTCAGTCACTCAGCAGGGCAGGTCATGGGCACGGATCGGGAGACTTCCGACAGAACGATGCCGGCAAAGGCGACGGCGCAGGAGGTCGACGCCTTTCTACGGCAGGTCGCGTTGACGCCTCGTGTTGCGCCGCAGCATGGCGGCCGCGGGCGTCTCGTCTTTGCCCTCGATGCAACCGCCAGCCGGCGTCCGACCTGGGACGAGGCGCAGCGCATTCAGGCCGACATGTTTCGCGCGACCGCCGATATCGGCGGGCTGGATGTCCAGCTTGTCTTCTTCCGTGGCCTGGGTGAGTGCAAGGCCTCGCCATGGGTGTCGGAAACCGGCCAGCTCCTGCGGCTGATGCGCCAAGTGGAATGCGTTGGCGGCCATACGCAGATCGAGCGCGTGCTCAATCACACCCTGGCTGAAGCGCGCGAACGCAAGGTCAATGCGCTGGTCTATGTCGGAGATTGTCTCGAAGAGAATCCGGATGACATCGCCATGCGCGCCGGCGAACTGGCGTTGCTGGGCGTACCGATCTTTGCCTTCCAGGAAGGCGAGGATTCGCAGGCAAAAGCCTGCTTCAAGGAAATGGCGCGGCTCACGCGTGGCGCCTATTGCTCCTTCGACCGTTCCAGCGCGGCGCAGTTGCGTCAGTTGCTGTCTGCCGTTGCCGTCTACGCAGCGGGCGGGATGAAGGCACTGGAAGATTACGCCGCGCGTGCCGGTTCGGAAGTGCGGCTGTTGATCGGACAGATGCGGTAACGCAATGGCAGCCTGGTTTGCTTTAGGCGTCATCGGCGTCATCCTGCTCTGGCTGGGCGCGCGCGCTTTCGTCAACGCCGATCCGAAGGTGCTGGCGAAAGGCATTAAGATTATCTTCGCCTTGGCGGCAGGGGCCTTGGCGATCTTTTTCCTCGCGCGCGGCCGCATCGATGTCGCGATGTTTTTAGGTGTCGCTGCGGCGGCTGCGCTGGGCTACGGGCCGCGCATGTTTCCGCTCTTCGGCGGATTGTTCGGACGCGGCGGCCTGTTCGGCGGCCGCGGTCTGGGCAGCGGCTGGACGAAGGCGCGCACGCAGTACGATTCCGGCGGTTTCGACTCCTCATCGTCTGCGCCGCGCTCGGGCGTGGAGACAGCATGGCTGCGCATGCAGCTCGATCATGCGACCGGCCGCATGGATGGCGATGTGCTGCAGGGCGAGTTTGCCGGACGGCGGCTGTCGTCGCTGAAATTCGAAGAGCTGATGACGCTGCTGCGCCATTGCCGCAGCATGGACAATCAATCAGCAGCTCTGCTGGAAGCCTATCTCGACCGCATGATCGGTGAGGACTGGCGCGAACGCGCCGATGCGGCTGGCCAGGACCGCGCGTCCGATGGCAGCGGGGCGATGACCCGTGAGCAGGCTTACGACATCCTCGGCCTGAAGCCCGGCGCCACGCCCGACGAGATCCGCGCCGCCCATCGCCGCCTGATGAAGAAATTCCATCCCGACCAGGGCGGCTCTACCCATCTGGCTGCGCAGATCAACCGCGCCAAGGACCTCCTGCTCGGCGAGTAGGGGCGGTCGGCGAGCGGCGCGAAAGCGGCTGATTTCTGAGGAAATGGTGCCGGATGAGGGGATTGAACCCCCGACCTTCGGTTTACAAAACCGCTGCTCTACCGCTGAGCTAATCCGGCATCTCGATGAGGGCGGCGTTTGTTTACGCGACGTGCGGCTTCCCGACAAGACGGACCGTCCACCCGAATTATTCGTCTACCGTGGCAAAATGGCACTTGATAATCACTCGCAGCAAACCTTATTCTGATCCTGCGAATGAGTTGCAGGATTAGCGATGACGGATTTTCGAGGCAAGGCGGATCTGGGCCAGACCGGCAAGCTGGGTAATTGGCCGCTCAGCGTGCACGAGTTGAGTAAGGGCAGGCACCCGGCAGTCTCGGCGTTCGGCCGGGTGTCCGGTCCTGAGTATCTCCCCATGCTTTCATATCGGGCGTGGCAGCGCGCCACACCGGCTTTTGCCGTCGCAGTGCATTGAGGCGAGGGCGAGCCATGTATGTCTGTCTTTGCCATGGTTTCACCGACGGCGATGTGCGTAACGCCATTGCCGGCGGCTGCCGTTCGGTATCGTCGGTGTATCGTCATCTGGCCGACCGTCCGCAATGCGGCAAATGCGTGCCCGAAGTGCGCGGCTTGCTCGATCAGCACAAGGGCCATCGCGGCGGGCATTGCGCCCTGGTCGCGGCGGTTGCGCAGGCGGAGAACGCCGCATGACGGGGATCGTCCTCGTCGTTGCCGCCTGCCTCGGCGCTGCTGCGTTGCTGCTGATCAAACTGCGCTTGATGCGCGATCTTTTTGCTCTTGAAACGCAACAGCGCAGCAATTGACGGCTTTCTTTGCGAGTAACTCGTAATTACAGCCATTTTCCTTGACCTTCGGCCGTTGCGGCGTATCCCTCAAAGCCAGCGGATCGACATGATTCTCGTCGATCGTAATCGTTGGACGGAGGCTCCGCATGAAGGGCGACAAGAAGGTCATTCAGCATCTCAATGGCGTGCTGAAGAACGAGCTGACCGCCATCAATCAGTATTTCCTGCATGCCCGCATGTGGAAGAGCTGGGGCTTTGAGCGGCTCGGCCATCACGAGTACCAGGAATCCATCGAGGAGATGAAGCACGCCGACAAGCTGATCGAGCGTATCCTTTTGCTCGAAGGCGTGCCGAACCTGCAGGATCTGGGCAAGCTGAAGATCGGTGAAACCGTTCCTGAAGGGCTTCAGGCCAATCTCGAACTGGAGCGCAAGGCGCGCACGGATCTGATCGCTTCCATCGCGCTATGCGAAACCTCGCAGGATTACGTCAGCCGCGATCTGCTCACCGAGATCCTGGAGGATACGGAAGAGCATATCGATCATCTGGAAACGCAGCTTGAGCTGATCCAGAAGGTCGGCCTGCAGAATTACCTGCAGTCGCAGATGGGCGGCGGCTCACCGTCGTAATCTATCGCCTCTAGTCGATCTTCGCTGCAATGCTGCGCGGCGTCAGCCGCGCACGCATTCGTACAGGGCGACAGCCGCCGCTGCCGAAACATTCAGGCTTTCGACCGCGCCGGTCATCGGCAGCTTGGCGAGGAAGTCGCACTTCTCCCGCGTCAGGCGGCGCAGGCCTTCATCCTCGGCGCCCAGCACCAGCGCAACGCGGCGGATGTCGCGCACGGCCTCGGCCAGCGTCTTATCGGTTTCCATCTCCAGCCCGATCCGCCAGAAGCCGTAATCGGCGAGCTGATCCAGCGCGCGCGCCAGATTGGTGACGCGGATCAGCGGGACGACCTCCAGCCCGCCCGAAGCCGCCTTGGCTAGTGCGCCGGTGGCTTCCGGGGCATGGCGGTCGGTGATTACCACCGCGCGGGCGCCGAAAGCGGCGGCTGAGCGAAGGATCGCGCCGATATTGCGCGGATCGGTCACATGGTCGAGCAGCAGCACCAGGTCACGGCCATTCTCCGGTTCGGCCTGCAGCGATTCGATGCCGGGATCGTCCAAGGGATCGGCCAAGACGGCGATGCCCTGATGTACGGCCCCGGGGGGCAGCAGGCTGTCCAGTCGCGTCCTATCCACGACTTCCGGCTGTGGGTTTGGCGGCAGACGGCCCTGAAGCTCGTGCAGGGTATCCTTGGTCAGCACCAGCCGGCGCAGGTAGCGGGCCGGATTCTCCAGCGCGGCCAGGCAGGCATGGGTGCCGTAAAGCCAGACCGGCAGGTCGGTGCGGCCCTCCCGGTGGGGATGGCCATGCGGCTGCCGCGGCTCCCCGCCATGCCGGGTGGGGCGGCTGTCGCCATTATGGGAGCGGCCCTCACGGTGCGTCTCTGGATTCCGGCGCAGCTCTCGATTCGGCCTGTCGGGCCGGCGGGAGCCGGATTCCTCGCGATTTGAGCGGGAGGAATGGCGGGGTGAACGGTCGTCCGTCTTGCGTCTGCGCATGGCGGCCTTTATAGTGCCGTGTCGTAGAAGCAACAACATTGCCGCCAAAACTCGGTAGTTTCGAGGAAAGGGGGCGATGAGGGTGCTTTTGTCGCGTTTAATCCATTGACTAGCGGATATCCCTTCGGTAATCGGGGGGCCCGGTCGGAGGGGTGCCCGAGTGGCTAAAGGGGACGGACTGTAAATCCGTTGGCGCACGCCTACGTTGGTTCGAATCCAACCCCCTCCACCAACTACGCGAGTCCAAAAGTGCCCGAGTCAAAAAGCACATCGGCACCAGAGGGTTAGCGGAGAGTCTTCGGAAGTAACGCGAGCGGCGGGTGTAGCTCAGTGGTAGAGCCCCAGCCTTCCAAGCTGGTTGCGAGGGTTCGATTCCCTTCACCCGCTCCAGCTTGCCGGGCGGAGCCAGAGCCAAGGAGCGACGGCCGCCCACGGCATGTGGCGATGCGAACGGCGCTGAAAGTCAGCGCGGCGCGGAACCGGATGCCGGATCCGTCTCAACCCAACGGCGGCCGCTGAGGCCGGCGACGAACAGGTCGGAATTAACAGGACAGAACGATGGCCAAGGCAAAGTTTGAACGTACGAAGCCGCACTGCAACATTGGGACGATTGGTCACGTTGACCATGGCAAGACGTCGTTGACGGCTGCGATCACGAAGGTGCTTGCTGAGGCGGGCGGCGCGACGTTTACGGCGTATGATCAGATTGACAAGGCGCCGGAAGAGAAGGCGCGCGGCATCACGATTTCGACGAGCCACGTTGAGTATGAGACGGGGAACCGTCACTATGCGCACGTGGACTGCCCTGGCCACGCCGACTATGTGAAGAACATGATCACGGGCGCGGCGCAGATGGACGGCGCGATCCTGGTTGTTTCGGCGGCTGACGGCCCGATGCCGCAGACCCGCGAGCACATCCTGCTGGCGCGTCAGGTTGGCGTTCCGGCGATTGTTGTGTTCCTGAACAAGTGCGACATGGTGGACGACGCCGAGCTGCTCGACCTGGTCGAGCTGGAGGTGCGCGAGCTGCTGTCGAAGTACGACTTCCCGGGCGACGAGATCCCGATCATCCGGGGTTCGGCGCTGGCGGCGCTTGAGGACAGCAACAAGGAGCTGGGCCATGACGCGGTGCTGAAGCTGATGGAGGCGGTTGACGCCTACATTCCGCAGCCGGAGCGTCCGAAGGACAAGCCGTTCCTGATGCCGGTTGAAGACGTGTTCTCGATTTCGGGCCGCGGCACTGTTGTGACCGGCCGAGTTGAGCGCGGCGTGATCAAGGTGGGTGAGGAAGTCGAGATCGTCGGCCTGCGTCCGACGGTGAAGACGACGGTGACCGGCGTTGAGATGTTCCGCAAGCTGCTGGACAGCGGCGAGGCGGGCGACAACATCGGTGCGCTGCTGCGCGGCGTGCAGCGTGACGAGGTGGAGCGCGGCCAGGTTCTGGCCAAGCCGGGCACGATCACCCCGCATACGAAGTTCAAGGCCGAGGCCTACATCCTGACGAAGGAAGAGGGCGGCCGTCATACGCCGTTCTTCACCAACTACCGTCCGCAGTTCTACTTCCGCACGACCGACGTGACGGGTGTTGTGCAGCTGCCGCAGGGCGTTGAGATGGTGATGCCGGGCGACAACGTCGCCATGGAAGTCGAGCTGATCGCGCCGATCGCGATGGATGAAGGCCTGCGCTTCGCGATCCGCGAAGGCGGCCGCACCGTCGGCGCCGGCGTCGTCGCTAAGATCATCGCGTAAGCGACGATCTGGTGCGCCTGCAGGGGTGTAGCTCAATTGGCTAGAGCACCGGTCTCCAAAACCGGGGGTTGGGGGTTCGAGTCCCTCCACCCCTGCCAGCGTGGCACAGACGGTACGTTTTAGGTGGATAGTTAAGGCGATGGCGAAAGTCAGTCCGATCGAGTTTTTCCGTCAGGTCCGGCAGGAGACCGCGAAGGTCACCTGGCCGAGCCGCAAGGAAACCCTCGTCACCACGGCGATGGTATTCGTGATGGGCTTGATCGCCGCATTGTTCTTTTTTGTGGTCGACTCGATCCTGCGCTTTGGAGTGCAGTTGATCCTCGGCCTGGGGAGCTGACGATGGCGGCGCGCTGGTACATCGTCCATGTGTACTCGAATTTCGAGAAGAAGGTTGCTCAGGCGATCCGCGACACCGCGGCGCAGAAGGGCATGAGCGACCTCTTCGAAGAGGTATTGGTGCCGACTGAGGAAGTGGTGGAAGTCCGCCGCGGCCAGAAGGTCAATGCCGAACGCAAGTTCTTCCCCGGCTACGTGCTGGTGAAGATGGAGATGACCGACGAGACCTATCACCTCGTCAAGAATACGCCGAAGGTCACCGGCTTCCTGAGCTCGGGCGGCAAGCCGTCGCCGATCACGGAGGCCGAGGCGCAGCGGATCGCCAATCAGGTGAAGGAGGGCGTCGAGCATCCGAAGCCCTCGATCACCTTCGAAGTGGGCGAGCAGGTGCGCGTGGCCGACGGTCCGTTCACGTCGTTCTCCGGCGTGGTGGAGGAAGTCGACGAAGAGCGCGCCCGCCTCAAGGTGGCGGTATCGATCTTCGGCCGCGCCACCCCGGTGGAGCTGGAATACGGCCAGGTCGAGAAGCTCTGATCTGGCTGGTGCCCGGGCTGGCTGTCGCCGGCCCGGTTTCGTCGCGTGGGAGGTAGCTAAGGCCCTTGTTCGCCGGGCCGACCCGCCGCACCGCGCATCCGCTAACGGAGGCTGACCGCCTCCAGGCAGGAAAGGAAAGAGTATGGCGAAGAAAATTGAAGGCTACATCAAGCTGCAGGTTCCGGCCGGTAAGGCCAACCCGTCGCCGCCGATTGGTCCGGCTCTCGGCCAGCGCGGCGTCAACATCATGGAATTCTGCAAGGCGTTCAACGCGCAGACCAAGGATCTCGAGCAGGACATGCCGATCCCGGTGGTGATCACCGTGTATTCGGACCGCTCGTTCACCTTCGTCACCAAGACTCCGCCGGTGACCTACTTCCTGAAGAAGGCCGCCAACATCAAGTCTGGCGCCAAGGCCACGGGCCGTGGCGACAAGGTGGGCTCGATCACCATGGATCAGGTGCGCGAGATCGCGAAGCAGAAGATGAAGGATCTCAACGCCCACGACATCGATGCCGCCTGCCGTATGATCGTTGGTTCGGCCCGTTCCATGGGCCTGGACGTTCGCGGCGAATAAGGGGAGGGCTGCATCATGGCACATAAGGGCAAGCGTTACACTGCGGCTGCAAAGACCGTGAACCCCGACCAGCGTTACAGCCTCGCCGAGGCCGTCAAGCTGGTGAAGAGCAATGCCAAGGCGAAGTTCGACGAGACCATCGAGATCGCGATGAATCTCGGCGTCGATCCGCGCCATGCCGACCAGATGGTCCGCGGCGTCGTCACCATGCCTTCGGGCACGGGCAAGACCGTGCGCGTCGCCGTCTTCGCCAAGGGGCCGAAGGCTGAGGAAGCCAAGAAGGCTGGCGCCGACCTGGTTGGCGCCGACGATCTGGCCGAGATCATCACCGGCGGCAAGATCGAGTTCGATCGCTGCATTGCCACCCCGGACATGATGGCCGTGGTCGGCAAGCTCGGTAAGGTGCTCGGCCCGCGCGGCCTGATGCCGAACCCGAAGCTCGGCTCGGTCACCATGGATGTCGCCGGCGCGGTCAAGGCTGCGAAGGGCGGCCAGGTTGAGTTCCGCGTCGAGAAGGCTGGTCTGATCCATGCCGGCATCGCCAAGGCGTCGTTCACCGAGGAGCAGATCCTCGCCAACGTGCGGGCCTTCATCGATGCCGTGCTGAAGGCCAAGCCGGCCGGCGTGAAGGGCCATTACGTCAAGAAGGTCGCGCTGTCCTCGACCATGGGTCCGGGCGTGCGCGTCGAGCTGAACGATGCTCTGGGCGGCGGCGCCGAAAAGGCCGCTGCCTAAGTAAACGAGTTTCGCCGGGCCTCCTGAGGCTTTTGCCAGGGGAGGGCCGGCGAAGCGGCATCCGGGAGACTGGATGTCCGCAACCTGTCCGAGACTGCAGGCCTCCCGAAGCTTTTCAGCCGAGGGATTTAATGGGTAAGGCCACCTGCATAGACGGGGACAAGAAGCTTCACGGGACCGGCGAACGATCGTGCGGTCCCAAGAAGGTTCGAGCCCTGGGACAGGCGAACCGGGTGATCGGTTTGCCGCCGGCGTTGAGTATGGCGACCTCCGATCGCTCAGAGTGCCAACCAGATCAGGGCAACCTGATTCTTGTTAGGAGACGAGCAAGTGGATCGTGCTCAAAAACAGGAGCTGGTGGACAATCTCAAGCGGGTCTTCTCGGAGACCCAGGTTGTGGTTGTTACCCAGAACAGCGGTCTGACCGTCGCTCAGGTGACTGAGCTGCGCCGTCAGATGCGTGCCGCTGGCGCCAGCTTCAAGGTCGCGAAAAACCGACTTGTGAGTCTTGCCCTTGAGGGCACCCCTTATGCGTCCTTGAAGCCTTTCTTCAAGGGCCCGACCGGCATCGCTTACGCGAATGATCCGGTCGCGGCAGCGAAGGTCGCCGTGGAGTTTGCCAAGAAGAACGAGAAGTTCGTCGTTATTGGCGGCGCCATGGGCGAAACCGTGCTGAACGCGGAGGGTGTGAAGGCCTTGGCGACCTTGCCGTCGCTTGACGAACTGCGCGGCAAGATCATCGGCCTGCTCAACGCGCCTGCGACCAAGGTCGCCGGCGTCGTGCAGGCGCCCGCAGGCCAGCTGGCCCGCGTGCTCAACGCTTACGCCACCAAAGGTTAAGGCTTCAAGCCAACCAATTGTCTAACCAGGTATCGAACCTAAACTAGGAGTCATTGAAATGGCTGATTTGCAGAAGATCGTCGACGAACTGTCGTCGCTGACCGTCCTCGAGGCCGCTGAGCTTGCCAAGCTTCTCGAAGAGAAGTGGGGCGTTTCGGCTGCTGCTCCGGTGGCTGTTGCCGCTGTTGCTGGTGGTGGCGCTGCCGCCCCGGCCGCTGAGGAGAAGACCGAGTTCAACGTCATCCTCGCTGATGCCGGCGCCAACAAGATCAACGTGATCAAGGAAGTCCGCACCATCACCGGCCTGGGCCTGAAGGAAGCCAAGGACCTCGTCGAGGGTGCGCCGAAGCCGGTCAAGGAAGGCGTTAGCAAGGACGAAGCTGCCAAGATCAAGACCCAGCTCGAAGGCGCGGGCGCCAAGGTCGAGATCAAGTAATTACGCGTACGGTCCGGGGCAGGTTAGGTGTAGACCTGTCCCGGCACCGCCCTATATCAGGGCTCTTTGATTTCAAGGCACCTCCGTCCGCCGCGGATTTTCGGCGGGTCGATGCGGTTTTCGGAATTTGGGCGCGGCGATCGCCCGGCGGGATAATGGGCCCGTGAAATTCATCGCTTTCCGGAACCGCGCGGCGTGACAGACGCCGCATAGATAGATTTGGGACAGACATGACCTTGTCGTTCACCGGCCGCAAGCGCGTTCGCAAGAGCTTCGGGCGCATCCCGAGCATTACCTCGATGCCCAACCTGATCGAGGTTCAGAAAAGTTCCTACGACAGTTTTCTGATGATGAACGAGGATCCCGATCAGCGCCCGGATGTGGGCCTGCAGGGCGTCTTCAAGTCCGTCTTCCCGATCAAGGATTTCTCCGAGACCTCGTCTCTGGAATTCGTGAAGTACGAATTCGAGCAGCCGAAATATGACGTTGACGAGTGCATGCAGCGCGGCATGACCTATGCCGCACCGCTGAAGGTTACGCTCCGTCTGATCGTCTTCGAGGTCGACCCCGATACCCAGGCCAAGTCCGTGCTCGATATCAAGGAGCAGGACGTCTACATGGGCGACATGCCGCTCATGACGGACAAGGGCACCTTCATCATCAACGGCACCGAGCGCGTCATCGTCAGCCAGATGCATCGCAGCCCGGGCGTGTTCTTCGATCACGACAAGGGCAAGACCCATTCCTCGGGCAAGTATCTCTACACCGCCCGCGTGATCCCGTACCGCGGCTCGTGGCTCGACTTTGAATTCGACGCCAAGGACATCGTCCATGTCCGCATCGACCGCCGCCGCAAGCTGCCGGTCACCACGCTGTTCTTCGCGCTGGGCCTGACCCAGGAAGAGATCCTGGACGCCTTCTACAAGAAGGTGATCTACAAGCGTGACAAGAAGGGCTGGCGCACGGATTACAATGCCGAGCGCATGCGCGGCCTGCGCGTCAACAATGACCTGATCAACGCCAAGACTGGCAAGGTCGTCGTCGAGGCCGGTACCAAGATCACGCCGCGCCTGGCCAAGAAGCTGGCGGAAGAGGGCCTGAAGGAGCTGCTCGTCACGCCGCAGGACATGGTCGGCAAGTACAACTCGCTCGACATCATCAACGAAGAGACCGGCGAGATCTATCTCGAGGCGGGCGAGGAACTCGACATCAAGAAGATCGAGATGCTGGAAGCTGCCGGCATCGAACAGATCTCGGTGCTCGACGTGGACCACGTCACCATCGGCGCCTACATCCGCAACACCATGGTCGCGGACAAGAACCAGAGCCGCGAGCAGGCGCTGTTCGAAATCTACCGCGTCATGCGTCCGGGTGAGCCGCCGACGATGGACACCGCCGAGGCGCTGTTCCACGGCCTGTTCTTCGATCCGGAGCGCTACGACCTCTCGGCTGTCGGCCGCGTGAAGATGAATGCCCGTCTCGGTCTCGAGGCGGATGACAGCGTCCGCGTGCTGCGCACCGAAGACATCCTGGCCTGCGTGCGCACGCTGGTCGAACTGAAGGATGGCCGCGGCGAAATCGACGACATCGACCATCTCGGCAACCGCCGCGTCCGCTCGGTCGGCGAGCTGATGGAGAACCAGTACCGCATCGGCCTGCTGCGCATGGAGCGCGCCATCCGCGAGCGCATGAGCTCGGTGGATATCGACACCGTGATGCCGCATGACCTGATCAATGCCAAGCCGGCGGCGGCTGCGGTGCGCGAGTTCTTCGGCTCCAGCCAGCTCTCGCAGTTCATGGACCAGACCAACCCGCTATCTGAGATCACTCACAAGCGCCGTCTGTCGGCGCTGGGCCCGGGCGGTCTGACCCGCGAGCGCGCCGGCTTCGAGGTGCGCGACGTGCACCCGACCCATTACGGCCGGATCTGCCCGATTGAGACGCCGGAAGGCCCGAATATCGGTCTGATCAACTCGCTGGCCACCTATGCCCGCGTCAATCAGTACGGCTTCATCGAAAGCCCGTACCGCCGCGTGCGCGACGGCAAGGTGACCGACGAGGTTGTCTATCTGACCGCGATGGAAGAGGGCAAATACACCATCGCTCAGGCCAATGCCGAGGTCGACGCCAAGGGCAAGATCGTCGGTGAGTTGGTCTCCTGCCGCCGCAACGGCGACTTCGTGATGGTGCGTCCCGAAAACATCGACTTCATGGACGTCTCGCCGAAGCAGCTCGTTTCGGTCGCCGCGGCGCTGATCCCGTTCCTGGAGAACGATGACGCCAACCGCGCGCTGATGGGCTCGAACATGCAGCGTCAGGCGGTGCCGCTGATCCGCGCCGAGGCGCCGCTGGTCGGCACCGGCATGGAGGAAGTGGTGGCCCGCGATTCCGGCGCCACCATTGTCGCCAAGCGCTCGGGCGTGGTCGACCAGATCGACGGTACCCGTATCGTGGTCCGCGCGACCGACGAGACGGATATGTCGAAGTCGAACGTCGACATCTACAAGCTGTTGAAGTTCCAGCGCTCGAACCAGAATACCTGCATCACCCAGCGTCCGCTGGTGAAGGTGGGCGACGTGGTTCAGGCCGGCGACATCATCGCTGACGGTCCGTCGACCGAACTCGGTGAACTGGCGCTCGGCCGCAACGTGCTGGTCGCCTTCATGCCGTGGAACGGCTACAACTTCGAGGACTCGATCCTAATCAGCGAGCGCATCGCCAAGGACGACGTCTTCACCTCGATCCACATCGAGGAATTCGAAGTGATGGCTCGCGACACCAAGCTGGGTCCTGAGGAAATCACCCGCGACATCCCGAATGTTGGCGAGGAAGGCCTCAAGAACCTCGACGAGGCCGGCATCGTCTATATCGGTGCCGAAGTCCATCCGGGCGACATCATGGTCGGCAAGATCACGCCGAAGGGCGAAAGCCCGATGACGCCGGAAGAGAAGCTGCTGCGCGCCATCTTCGGCGAAAAGGCCTCCGACGTGCGCGACAGCTCGCTGCGCGTGCCGCCGGGCGTCTCCGGCACCATCGTGGAAGTGCGCGTCTTCTCCCGCCATGGCGTGGAGAAGGACGAGCGCGCGCTGGCCATCGAGCGGGCCGAGATCGAGCGTCTGGCCAAGGACCGCGACGACGAGAAGGCGATCATCGAGCGCTCCATCTACAGCCGTTTGCGCGAGCTGCTGCTCGGCAAGCAGGCTGACAAGGGCCCGAAGGGCTTCAAGGATGGCGGCAAGATCACCGAGGAGGTTCTGAACGAGCTGACCCCGGGGCAGTGGTGGCAGATCAGCCTCAAGAACGAAAAGAACATGGCCGACGTCGAGGCGCTGAAGAAGCAGTACGACACGGCTATGTCCCGCATCCAGAAGCGCTTTGAGGACAAGGTCGAGAAGCTGCAGCGGGGCGACGAGCTGCCGCCCGGCGTGATGAAGATGGTCAAGGTCTTCGTCGCGGTGAAGCGCAAGCTGCAGCCCGGCGACAAAATGGCCGGCCGTCACGGCAACAAGGGTGTCATCTCGCGCATCGTGCCCGAGGAGGACATGCCCTACCTCGAGGACGGCACGCCGGTCGATATCGTGCTGAACCCGCTGGGCGTGCCTTCGCGCATGAACGTCGGTCAGATCCTTGAGACCCACCTCGGCTGGGCCTCGGCCGGTCTTGGCCGCCAGATCGGCGACATGCTCGACAAGGTGCAACGCAATTCGGCCAAGGCTGAAGACCTGCGCAAGCTGCTGAAGGGCATCTACTCGAAGCAGGAGGTGGCTGACCGGATCAACGATCTGTCGGACGACCAGCTGCTCGAGCTGTGCTCGAACCTGCGCCGCGGCGTGCCGATGGCTACCCCGGTCTTCGACGGTGCGCATGAAGCCGACATCGTCGAGATGCTGGAGAAGGCGGGCTTCGACAAGTCGGGCCAGGTCACCCTGATCGACGGCCGCACCGGCGAGCCGTTCGACCGCAAGGTAACGGTCGGCTACATCTACATGCTGAAGCTGCACCACCTGGTCGACGACAAGATCCACGCCCGCTCGATCGGTCCGTACTCGCTCGTCACCCAGCAGCCGCTGGGCGGCAAGGCGCAGTTCGGCGGCCAGCGCTTCGGCGAAATGGAGGTCTGGGCGCTGCAGGCATACGGCGCTGCCTACACCCTGCAGGAGATGTTGACGGTCAAGTCGGACGACGTTGCCGGCCGTTCGAAGGTCTACGAGGCCATCGTTCGTGGCGACGACAACTTCGAGGCCGGTATTCCGGAATCGTTCAACGTGCTGGTCAAGGAGATGCGGTCGCTCGGCCTCAATGTCGAGCTGTCGCAGCGCTCCTACTGACCGCCACGCAACGTATTCTCCACTAGGAGACGATAGACATGAACGAACTCAGCAACGTATTCGGCCAGCCCCAGGGCGCGCAGAGCTTCGACCAGATCCAGATCTCGATCGCGTCCCCGGAGCGTATTCGCTCCTGGTCCTACGGCGAGATCAAGAAGCCGGAGACCATCAACTACCGTACCTTCAAGCCGGAGCGTGATGGCCTGTTCTGCGCCCGCATCTTCGGCCCGATCAAGGACTACGAGTGCTTGTGCGGCAAGTACAAGCGCATGAAGTATCGTGGCGTGATCTGCGAGAAGTGCGGCGTTGAAGTCACGCTCTCGAAGGTCCGTCGCGAGCGCATGGGCCATATCGAGCTGGCCTCGCCGGTGGCGCATATCTGGTTCCTGAAGTCGCTGCCGAGCCGCATCGGCCTCATGCTCGACATGACACTGAAGGATCTCGAGCGCATCCTGTACTTCGAGAACTACGTCGTCATCGAGCCGGGCCTGTCGCCGCTCAAGCAGTTCGACCTGCTGACGGAAGAGCAGCTCTACCGCGCCCAGGAAGAGTATGGCGAGGACGCTTTCGTCGCCAAGATCGGCGCCGAGGCGATCCGCGACCTTCTGATGGCTATCGACCTGGAGAAGGAGCGCGACAAGATCCGCCAGGAACTGGCCGAAACGACTTCGGAACTGAAGCCGAAGAAGCTGGTCAAGCGCCTGAAGCTGATCGAGTCCTTCATCGAGTCCGGCAACAAGCCGGAATGGATGGTGATGACCGTCATTCCGGTGATCCCGCCCGAGCTGCGCCCGCTGGTGCCGCTGGATGGCGGCCGTTTCGCCACCTCGGACCTGAACGACCTGTATCGCCGCGTCATCAACCGCAACAACCGCCTGAAGCGGCTGATCGAGCTGCGCGCGCCGGACATCATCGTCCGCAACGAAAAGCGCATGCTGCAGGAAGCCGTCGATGCGCTGTTCGACAACGGCCGCCGCGGTCGCGTCATCACCGGCGCCAACAAGCGTCCGCTGAAGTCGCTGTCCGACATGCTGAAGGGCAAGCAGGGCCGCTTCCGTCAGAACCTGCTCGGCAAGCGCGTCGACTACTCGGGCCGTTCGGTCATCGTGGTCGGCCCTGAGCTGAAGCTGCATCAGTGCGGCCTGCCGAAGAAGATGGCGCTCGAGCTGTTCAAGCCGTTCATCTACTCCAAGCTTGAGCTGCGCGGCCTTGCAGCCACCGTCAAGATGGCGAAGAAGATGGTCGAGAAGGAGCGTCCCGAGGTTTGGGACATCCTGGAAGAGGTCATCCGGGAGCATCCGGTTCTGCTGAACCGCGCGCCGACCCTGCACCGCCTCGGCATCCAGGCTTTCGAGCCGACCCTGATCGAAGGCAAGGCGATCCAGCTTCATCCGCTGGTCTGCGCGGCCTTCAATGCCGACTTCGATGGCGACCAGATGGCGGTCCATGTGCCGCTGTCGCTGGAAGCCCAGCTCGAGGCCCGCGTGCTGATGATGTCCACCAACAACATCCTCAGCCCGGCGAACGGCAAGCCGATCATCGTGCCGTCGCAGGATATCGTGCTCGGCCTCTACTACCTGACCATGGAGCGTCCGGCGCCGCTCGGCAACGTGCTCAAGGTCAAGGACACTGCCGCTCTGCTCAAGGCATGGGCTGAGGACGACGTCATCCTCTTCGACCCGAAGACGCAGATCGAGCTGCCCAAGACCACGGTCAAGGCCGAGCTTGAGCGTCTGCTGCAGAACGGCGCCATTGTGGAGAAGACCCCTGTTTTCTCGACGGTCGCCGAAATCCAGCAGGCCTTGGATGCCAAGGCGATCAGCCTGCATCACCGCATCAAGGCTCGCCTGAACACGGTGGACGCCGACGGCAATCCGATTGTCGCCCGCGTCACCACCACGCCGGGCCGCATGCTGCTGAGCGAGATCCTGCCCAAGCACAAGAACGTGCCGTTCCGGATCATCAACCAGCTGCTGACCAAGAAGGAGATCACCAACGTCATCGACGTGGTGTATCGCCATTGCGGCCAGAAGGAGACGGTCATCTTCTGCGACAAGATGATGGCCCTCGGCTTCAACCGCGCCTTCAAGGCCGGCATCTCCTTCGGCAAGGACGACATGGTCATCCCGGCCAGCAAGGAAAAGCTGATCGAGGAGACCCGCAAGCTGGTCGCCGAATATGAGCAGCAGTATCAGGACGGTCTGATCACCCAAGGCGAGAAATACAACAAGGTTGTCGACGCCTGGTCGCAGTGCACCGACCGCGTGGCGGACGAGATGATGAAGGTCATTCAGACCGACATCGATCCGGCCACCGGCATGCGCAAGCCGACCAACTCGATCTGGATGATGGCCCATTCGGGCGCCCGCGGTTCGGCGGCGCAGATGAAGCAGCTCGCCGGCATGCGCGGCCTGATGGCCAAGCCGTCGGGCGAGATCATCGAGACGCCGATCATCTCGAACTTCAAGGAAGGCCTCACCGTGCTCGAGTACTTCAACTCGACCCACGGCGCCCGTAAGGGTCTGGCCGACACCGCCTTGAAGACCGCGAACTCGGGTTACCTGACCCGCCGTCTCGTCGACGTGGCGCAGGACTGCATCATCACCGAGGAGGATTGCGGCACCGAGCGCGGCCTGACCGTCCGCGAGGTGGTCGAGGGCGCCGAGGTGATCGCCACTCTCGGCGAGCGCATCCTGGGCCGCACCGCCAGCACGGATGTGAAGCATCCGCTGTCGGGCGAGGTGCTGGTCAAGGCCGGCGACCTGATCGAGGAGCGCGATGTCGACCGCATCGAGTCCGCCGGCGTCGAGAGCGTCATCATCCGTTCGGTGCTGACCTGCGACAGCCAGACCGGCGTCTGCGCCAAGTGCTACGGCCGCGACCTCGCTCGCGGTACTCCGGTCAATATCGGCGAGGCTGTCGGCGTCATCGCCGCGCAGTCGATCGGCGAGCCGGGTACGCAGCTCACCATGCGCACCTTCCATATCGGCGGCGCCGCCCAGGTGGCGGAGCAGTCGAGCCTGGAGGCCGCTTACGACGCGACCATCAAGATCATCAACCGCAATCTGGTCACCGACAGCCAGGGCCGGTTCGTGGTCATGGGCCGCAACTGCGAAGTGGTGCTGGTCGACCAGAACGGCCGCGAGCGCGCCCGCCACAAGGTGCCTTACGGCGCCCGACTGGTGGCCGACGAAGGCGGCATGGTGAAGAAGGGTCAGCGCATCGCCGAGTGGGATCCGTATACCCGCCCGATCATCACCGAGCGCGAGGGTATCGTGAACTACCGCGACCTCGTGGAAGGCGTGTCGATGCGCGAAGCGACCGACGAAGCGACCGGCATTTCCTACAAGGTCGTTTCGGATTGGAAGCAGAACCCGAAGGGCAGCGAGCTGCGTCCGCGCATCACGCTGCGTGACGAGAATGGCGAAGTGCTGACCCTAGTCAGCGGCGCCGAGGCTCGTTACTACCTGTCGGCGGACGCAATCCTCTCGGTCGAGGACGGCGCCAAGGTGCATGCGGGTGATGTGCTTGCCCGTATCCCGGTGGAAGGCACCAAGACCCGCGACATCACCGGCGGTCTGCCACGTGTGGCCGAGTTGTTCGAAGCCCGCCGTCCGAAGGATCACGCGATCATCGCGGAGATCGACGGCCGCGTGGAATTCGGCAAGGACTACAAGGCCAAGCGCCGCCTGCTGCTAAAGCCGGTGGATGGCGAGGGCGAGGCGGTCGAGTACCTGATCCCGAAGGGCAAGCACATTGCCGTTCAGGAAGGCGACTTCGTCCGCAAGGGCGACCATCTGCTCGATGGCAACCCGGCGCCGCATGACATCCTCAAGGTGATGGGTGTCGAGGCTCTGGCCAACTATCTGGTGAACGAGATCCAGGAGGTCTATCGTCTGCAGGGCGTGAAGATCAACGACAAGCACATCGAGGTGATTTGCCGCCAGATGCTGCAGAAGGTCGAGATCACCGATCCGGGCGAGACCACCTTCCTGATCGGCGAGCAGGTTGACAAGGCCGAGTTCGAAGAGGTCAACGCCAAGACGGCGGCGGAAGGTCGCAAGATCGCCACGGCGATGCCGGTTCTGCTCGGCATCACCAAGGCGAGCCTGCAGACTCGCTCGTTCTTCTCGGCGGCCTCCTTCCAGGAGACCACCCGCGTGCTCACCGAGGCTGCCGTCGGCGGCAAGGTGGACAAGCTGGTCGGCCTCAAGGAGAACGTCATCGTCGGCCGCCTGATCCCGGTCGGCACCGGCGCGATCATGAACCGCATGAAGCAGCTTGCCGCCCAGCGCGACCGCGAATTCGCGGATGCCCTGGAAAGCGAACTGCAGGCCGCCGTGGGCGACGCTGCCGAGTAAGCTTCGGCTTCATAGACGATATGCGAAGGGCGGACCTCTGGTCCGCCCTTTTCTTTGTTAGAGTGGGTATAAAGGTATATGGTTTTGGTAGAAAGGACGGGCTAAGGGCCCGCGCGGCATATCGCGATTTCGGCAAGGGTAGCGGCCATCCCGCGCAGCTCAATTTCGGCGATTGCTTCGCCTACGCTCTCGCCAAAGATCTGGGCCAGCCGCTGCTGTTCAAGGCGACGATTTCCATCATACCGATGTGAAGCCGGTGCTGCCTCGGGATTGAGTGCAGCCGGGAATCACCTTAAGTCCAATACATGGAATGGCAGGATGAAGGCGTTGTGCTCAGCGTGCGCCATCACGGCGAGAACGCGCGCATTGCCACGTTGCTCACCGAATCCTACGGCCGCCATGCCGGGCTGGTGCGCGGTTCCGGCACGGGGCAGGGCAGGGCGATGGGCGGCGCGCTGCAGCCGGGGCAGATGGTGCGCGCCACCTGGCGGGCGCGGTTATCCGAGCATCTCGGCAACTGGCAGTTCGAAGGCGTCAGCCATCCCGCAGCGCTGATTCTGGATGATCCGGCGCGGCTAGCGGCTTTGTCTGCGGCCTGCGCGCTGATCGACGCTGCGTTGCCCGAGCGCGAGCCGCATCCCAATCTGTTCAACGCAACCAAGGTGCTGTTCGCCCATCTGCCGGAACTGCCCGAGCCCGAATCTTGGGGCGCGCTCTATGTTCGCTGGGAGGCGGGCCTGCTGTCGGAGATGGGCTATGGCCTCGATCTGGAGGCCTGCGCCGCCACCGGCGCCACCACGGATCTTACCCATGTCTCGCCGCGCACCGGCCGCGCCGTCTCGGCCCAGGCCGCAGAGCCCTATATCGACCGTCTGCTGACGCTGCCGTCTTTTCTGGTGCCCGGCCGCGGCCGCAAGGCCAACGACGCCATGGCCGAGGTTCAAGCCGGCTTGGCGCTCACCGGCCACTTCCTGGAAAATCGGCTGTTTGCCCAGCTCCATGCTCCTGTGCCCGCCGCGCGAACACGACTGCTGGAGCTCATCCGTAGAACCGTCACAACATCTGGTGTAGAAAGCGGGCCATGAGCAAGCATCTTCCGCCCAAAGAGATTCCCGAAGACATCCGCAATGTGCCGCTGCCCGACGCCCTGTCGGAGCGGTATCTTGCCTATGCGCTGAGCACGATCACCGCCCGCTCACTGCCTGATGCACGCGACGGCCTGAAGCCGGTGCAGCGCCGCGTGCTGTTCGCCATGCGGCTGCTCAAGCTGGACCCCAATGCCGGCTACAAGAAATGCGCCCGCGTCGTCGGCGACGTGATCGGTAAATACCATCCCCATGGCGACCAGTCGGTCTACGACGCCCTGGTGCGCCTGGCGCAGGATTTCGCCCAGCGCTATCCGCTGGTGGATGGCCAGGGCAATTTCGGCAATATCGACGGCGATAACGCCGCCGCCATGCGATATACCGAGGCGCGCCTGACCGAGGCCGCCAATGTGCTGATGGCCGGCCTCGACGACGACACCGTCGATTTCCGTCCCAACTACGATGGCGAAAATGAAGAGCCGGTGGTGATGCCGGCGGGCTTCCCCAATCTGCTCGCCAACGGCGCCAGCGGCATCGCGGTCGGCATGGCGACCTCCATTCCGCCGCATAACCTGCCCGAGTTGTGCGACGCGCTGCTGCATCTGATCAAGCATCCCAATGCCTCGATCGAGAAGCTGGTGGAATACGTCCAGGGCCCGGATTTCCCCACCGGCGGCGTGCTGGTCGAGCCGCTGGAAAGCCGCATCGAAGCCTACAAGACCGGACGCGGTAGCTTCCGCGTCCGCGCCCGGTGGCACAAGGAAGAGCTGCCGCGCGGCACCTGGCAGATCGTCGTCACCGAGATTCCTTATCAGGTGCAGAAGTCGCGCCTGATCGAGAAGATCGCCGAGCTGATCACCGAGAAGAAGGCGCCGCTGCTCGACGACGTGCGCGATGAGTCGGCGGAGGATATCCGCATCGTCCTCGTGCCGAAGAGCAAGAATGTCGATGAGAACGTGCTGATGGAAAGCCTGTTCCGCAGCACCGATCTGGAGACGCGCTTCCCGCTGAACCTCAATGTGCTGGATGGCGGCAAGCAGCCCAAGGTGATGAACCTGCGCGAGGCGTTGCAGGCCTATCTCAATCACCGTCACGAGGTGTTGGAACGCCGCAGTCGCTTCCGGCTTGGCAAGATCGAGCATCGCCTGGAAGTGCTCGACGGCTACCTGATCGCCTATCTTAATCTCGACGAGCTGATCGAGATCATCCGCCGCGAGGACGAGCCCAAGCCGGTGATGATGAAACGCTTCAACCTCACCGAGGTGCAGGCGGAAGCGATCCTCAACATGCGCCTGCGCTCGCTGCGCAAGCTTGAGGAAATGGAAATCAAGACCGAGCACAAGGCGCTGTCGAAGGAACGCGCCGAACTGAAAAAGCTGCTCGGCGATGAAAGCCTGCGCTGGCAGGCGATTTCGGGCGAAATCCAGGAACTCAAGAAGCAGTTCGGCCCGAAGACGGCCCTGGGCAAGCGCCGCTCCAGCCTGGGCGATGCGCCGGTGATCGCCGAAGAGGCGTTCGAGGCGATGATCGAACGCGAGCCGATCACCGTGATCTGCTCGGCCAAGGGCTGGATCCGCGCCATCAAGGGCCATGTCCAGGATGATGGCAGCGCCTCTTTCAAGGAAGGCGACAAGGGCCGCTTCTGGATTCATGCCGAAAGCACTGACAAGCTGGTGCTGTTCGGCACCAATGGCCGCGCCTATACGATCAATTGCGACAAGCTGCCGCGCGGCCGCGGCCATGGCGAGCCGGTGCGCCTGATGGTCGAACTCGGCAACGATCAGGATATCGTCACCCTGTTCAAATATCAGGGCGACCGCAAATTCCTGGTCGCCTCCAGCGACGGCCGCGGTTTCATCTGCCCGGAAAACGAAATGCTGGCGGGTACCCGCGCGGGCAAGCAGATCCTCAATGTTGCCACGCCGGCCGAGGCCTGCGTCTGCCGCGTGGTGGAAGGCGATACCGTTGCCGTGGTGGGCGAGAACCGCAAGCTCTTGCTCTTCCCGCTGGATCAGTTGCCGGAGATGACCAAGGGCCGCGGCATCACCCTGCAGAAGTACAAGGATGGCGGCCTGTCGGATGCCAAGACCTTCACCCTGAAGCAGGGCTTGAGCTGGGTCGATTCATCCGGCCGGGTAAAGACCGAGACCGATCTGAAGGAGTATCGCGGCGAACGCGCCCAGGCAGGCCGCATCGTGCCGCGCGGCTTTAACAAGAATAACCGCTTCGATTGATCCTGGCCTGACGGAGCGTCGCTCCATCCGGGATTGAGCGGCTCGGTCTGAAACGAAAAAGGGGAAGGCGTTAGCCTTCCCCTTTGCTGTTGTGATGTCCGCTGCAATCAGCGCGGGATCATCGCGGTCGGCTGCGGCGTGGTCTTGGTGCTGACCGGCAGGATAGGCAGCTCCACCTTCGGCTGTTCGCCGGTGACGCTTTCGAGGAAAGCGGTGATCGCCTTGATCTCCTTGTCGTTCAGCTTCTCGCCGAGCTGGCTTTCGCCCATGATCGCCACCGCCTGTTCCAGGCTCCAGACCTTGCCGGAATGGAAATACGGCGCGGTCAGTGCGATGTTGCGCAGCGGCGCGGCGCGGAACACATACTGCTCGTCGGCCGTCTTGGTCACCGTGAAGCGGCCCTTGTCGTCGGCGGGCAGGATATCGGCGCCTGGTTTTTCGACGACGCCGAACGGGAAGTAGCCTTCGCCGCCCAGATTCACGCCGGCATGGCAGGAGGCGCAGCCTTTGTCGATGAACAGGCGCAGGCCCTGCTTCTGCTGCGCGGTCAGCGCATTGGCATTGCCTTCCAGATACTGGTCGAAGGGCGAAGCCGGCGTGATCAGGGTCGCCTCGAAGGCTTCGATGGCCATCGCCATGTTGTCGAAGGTCACCGGATCCTTCTCATTCGGGAAGGCGCGCTTGAAGCGTTCGACATATTCCGGCATCGACTTCAGCGTCTTCACGACGAGTTCAGGCGTGCTGGCCATTTCGACACCGGCCTGCACCGGGCCCTTGGCCTGCGCCTTCAGGTCTTCCGCGCGGCCGTCCCAGAACTGCGCGATGTTGAACACCGCGTTCAGCACGGTCGGCGCATTGCGCGGACCCTTCTGCCAGCCATGGCCGATCGACGTCTCCAGATTGTCGTCGCCGCCCATCGAAAGATTGTGGCAGGTGTTGCACGAGATCAGATGGCTGGAAGACAGACGCGGTTCGAAGAACAGCATTTTGCCCAGCTCGACCTTCTCGCGGGTGATGGCGTTGTTCTTCACCGCCGGCACCGCATGGGGGATCGGTTTGAACAATGCCTTGGCTTCATCCATCAGGTCGTCGGCATGAGCCGGTGCAGCCATCAACAACAAGCCGGCCGTAGCGGCCGCTAGCAGCGATAGGGAGGAAGTTAAGGGGCGTGTCATGGAATCCATCCTGCTGTAGTTGCAGGAGTGATTCTGAATGATTCTAAATTACCGATGTTGATCCAGGTCAAAACCCGCGCGGCTGCGACGTCATGACACTTCGCTGTCAGCGAAATGCGCCGCGTGATTAGCGAGGCAATACCTTGGCTCTACTGCAGATTGGCTCTAGCGCGCTTAGCCAAGGCAAGCTTTGCATCTTAATGGGGGAGGCATCCGGTTGAGGGACCAGCAATGATCACAGGACAGTCGGCCGGAAGCGTGATCAGAAGACCCCGAAGAGATAGAGTAGGATGATGATGGGAATCGGGATTCCCAACAGCCAGAGCAGTATGCCGCGCATTGAAGTCCTCCAAGGGTTCTTTGAATACAACCCATGTAGCGAAGGAATGTTGCCGGGTGCTGTGAGCGTCCCGTGGCAACATGCCTTGCCGAGCGGCGATCTGCGTACTAATTATGTTCTATCCGGCGTGATGCGGGGGCGGACTTTGATTATGGAAAATAGAGTGAGCCCCGCAGGCGGCCGATGGCTGGATTGGGAGAAGTTTGGACGCATTTGGCCAAGTTTGAACGCGTTTGGCTTTTTGGGGACGCGTTTGGCTCTGTTTGGCTCTGTTGGGCTCCGTTTGACCGCTTTTGGACGGGGGGCGTAGCGGATGCTCACCACCTATCTGCAGGCGGCGCTGCTCGGAATCGTCGAGGGACTTACTGAATTTCTGCCGGTTTCCTCCACCGGCCACCTGATCCTGCTGGTCGATCTGCTCGGTTTCCAGGGCCCGCCCGGCAAGGTGTTCGAGATCGCTATCCAGCTCGGCGCCATCCTGGCCGTCTGCGTCGTCTACTGGCCGCGTTTCTTCGGCACCCTGATCGGCCTGGGGCGGGACGAGAAGGCCAACCGTTTTACCGTGAATGTCCTGCTCGGCTTTTTGCCGGCCATGGTGATCGGATTCTTCGCCTATGGCTTCATCAAGGGCGTGCTGTTCAGTCCCTGGGTTGTGTCGGTCGCCCTGGTACTGGGCGGCGTGGCAATCCTGTGGATCGAGCGGGTGATCGGGCAGGGGGCGGTCGAGACGGTCGACCAGTTCAAGTTCAGCCTCAGCCTCAAGATCGGCCTGCTGCAATGCCTCGCCATGATCCCCGGCGTCTCGCGCTCAGGCGCCAGCATCATCGGCGCGCGGCTGCTGGGCGTGCAGCGCGCAGCCGCGGCGGAGTTCTCCTTCTTCCTCGCGGTGCCGACCATGGTGGCGGCCACGACCTACGATCTCTACAAGAACTGGTCGTCGCTCAGCGCGGATGGCCTGGGCCTTATCGCCGTGGGCCTGATCGTGTCCTTCATCTGCGCCGCCCTGGTGGTGCGCGGCGCCATTGCCTTCATCAACCGCTACGGCTTCACGCCCTTTGCCTGGTACCGCATCGTTATCGGCTGCGCGATGCTTGTGCTGCTCAGTCTGCGCTGACTAGACTGACCGGAAAAAGCAAAGGGAGGAGCGCTGGCGATGTCTTTGCCTGCGTCGGTCTACGAGGCTTTCCGGATCACCGCCAACCGGAATATTCACAAGCCGTTTCTCTGCGTGCCGCCGGGCCCCGGACGGTCCTATGCCCCGGATGGGCTGGAGCTGACCTATGGCATGGTCAGCACCGTCGTCGATACGCTGAAAGCCAAATACGCCGCTGCCGGCTACGGCCTGGGCCATCGCGTCGGCCTGCTTCTGGAGATGCGGCCGGACTTCTTCTTCCACTATCTCGCGCTGAACGCGCTGGGCTGCGGCATCGTGCCGATCAACCCCGATTACCGGCATGACGAGATGCTCTATCAGATGGAGCATTCCGAAGCCGATCTCGTCGTCACCGTGCCGCATCGCCTGGAGGATCTGCGTAAGGTCGCGGCGGACCGCAGCTCCAAGCCGCTGCCCGTGCTGGACGCGCTCGAGATGCCGGAACAAATCCCGCCGCCGCAGAAGCCCGCTCTGAGCGGCTCTCCCGGTCACGATACCGAATGCAGCCTGCTTTACACCTCCGGCACGACCGGCAGGCCGAAAGGCTGCATCCTAAGCAATTTCTATTATCTGAATGCCGGCGCGTGGTACCGCGACCTCGGCGGCGTGGTGGCGATCCGGCATGGCGAGGATCGCTTCTACAATCCGTTGCCGCTGTTCCACATGAACCATCAGGCGGTGACTGCCACCTGCGCGATCCTGACTGCCAATTGCCTGATCCTCACCGAACGCTTCAGCCCGAACCGCTGGTGGCAGGAGATCGTCGCGACCAAGGCCACGATCATCCACTATCTCGGCATCGTGCCTCCGCTTCTGCTCAATCAGCCGGTCACGCCGGAGGAGAAGCAGCATTGCGTGCGCTTCGGTCTTGGCGCTGGCGTCGAGCCGGAATTGCACAAGCCGTTCGAGGATCGCTTCGGCTTCCCGCTGGCCGAAGTCTGGGGCATGACCGAAACCGGCCGTATCTTCTGCGACTGCCACGAGCCGCGTCAGATCGACACGCGCGCCTTCGGGCGGCCGCTGCCCGATTTCGAAGCCATCGTGGCGGACGAGCAGGGGAATGAGGTGCCGCGCGGCCAGGAAGGCGAGTTGCTGGTGCGCAGCTCGGCTGCCAATCCACGCTATGGCTTCTTCTCCGGCTATTTGAAAAACGAGCAGGCGACGGAAGAGGCCTGGACCGGCGGCTGGTTCCATACCGGCGACATTGTGCGCATGGCCAAAGACGGGATGATCTATTTCGTCGATCGCAAGAAGAACATCATCCGCCGTTCGGGTGAGAATATTGCCGCTGCCGAAATCGAGGCATGTCTGCAGGCTCATGACGCTGTGGCGCAGGTCGCGGTGCTGGCCGTGCCGGACGAAATCCGCGAGCAGGAAGTGATGGCCTGCATCGTGCCGATGCCAGGCCAGCAGCCGATGCCGGAACTGGCCGAGGCGCTGTTCGACTGGTGCTTTTCGCGGCTCGCCTATTTCAAGGCGCCGGGCTGGATTCTGTTTGTCGAAACGCTGCCGACTACGGGCACCCAGAAGGTGCAGAAGACGCAGATTTTCACTCCCGGCGAGGACCCGCGGAAAAGGCCGGGAATTTACGACTTCCGGATGCGAAAAAAGCGTTGAGAACCGCGGCAAAGCGGCGCAGCGATAGGGCTTTCCGCAGCGGCGGGAAGGGGCTAAATGAAGGCATCCAGAAAAGACCGGAGTTTAGCCTGTGAGCACCGCCGCCACTGCCATTCCCGTTCGCCGTGAATTGGGCGAAGACGCCCGCCCCATCGCGACCTGGCTGTTCGCCGTCGCGGCGCTGGTGGCGCTGATGGTGGTGATCGGCGGCCTGACCCGGCTGACGGAGTCCGGCTTGTCGATGGTCGAATGGAAGCCGATTACCGGCTGGCTGCCGCCGCTGTCGGAAGCCGCCTGGATGGCCGAGTTCGAAAAGTACAAGCAGTTTCCCGAATACCAGAAGGTCAATATCGGGATGACGCTGGAGGGCTTCCAGAACATCTACTGGCTGGAATACATCCATCGTCTGCTCGGCCGCATCATCGGCCTGGCTTTCGCCATTCCGATGATCGTCTTCTGGATCCGTGGCCGCATTCCGGCTGGCATGAAGCGGCATCTGATAGCGATGTTCCTGCTGGGCGGCGCGCAGGGCGCGCTTGGCTGGTTCATGGTCCAGAGCGGTCTGGTCGATCATCCCGATGTCAGCCATTACCGTCTGACCGCGCATCTGGGCCTGGCGCTTTTGATCTTCGCCTATCTGCTCTGGGGTGGCCTGTCGCTGTCGCGGCAGGGCGGCATGACACATTGGCGCGGCGGCGGATTGGCCGCTGTCCTGGCTGTCGTGGTGTTTTTGCAAATCCTCTCCGGCGGCCTTGTCGCAGGCATGAATGCGGGCCTGGCGCATAACACTTGGCCGCTGATGGACGGGCAGTTCATCCCCGACGGCCTGCTGATCATGCAGCCCTGGTGGCATAACTTCTTTGAGAATGCGATGACGGTGCAGTTCCAGCACCGCATGGGCGCCTATCTCGTCACCATCCTTGCGGTCGTCACGGCGTTTGCGCTCAAAGGCAAGGCGCCGGTGGGGCTGCGTCATGCCTTGCTGACAATGGTCCTTATCCAGGTCGCGCTCGGCATCTTCACCTTGCTGCATCATGTGCCGATTGCGCTTGGCACCCTGCATCAGGCCGGCGCGGTGGCGGTGCTGAGCATCGCCGTGGCGCTGTGGCATGACCGCTCGGTTCGAGTGAGCCGATGAGCCACAGATGAGTGAGATCGTTCTTCTCTATTGCACGGCCGCCAGCGTCGCGGAAGCGGAGAAGATCGCCGAAGCCGTGGTCGGCCAGCGGCTGGCGGCCTGCGCGAATATCATTCCCGGCATGCGCTCGGTCTACTGGTGGCAGGGAAAGCTGGAGAAGGGCGAGGAAGCTGTGCTGATCCTCAAGACCCGCCGCGATCTCGTGCCGCAAGTGACTGAGGCTGTGAAGCAGGCTCATTCCTACGCCGTGCCCTGCGTACTGCCTCTGCCGGTCGGGGAGGGCGGCAATCCCGACTACGTCAACTGGCTGCTGGCCGAGACGAGTGCCAAGTCGCGCTGAGCGAGCATTGTCTCCAACAGGATTGTCGCCATGCAATTCCGGGATTGGCGGGGCGGGCGAAAGCCTGCTAATTTTTCCGTACCCGGAGGAGAGTCGTCCATGGCCCGCTATACCGGTCTGCTGACCCAGGCCTTTTCCAGCATTGCCCACTCGTTTTCGCACCTGTTCACGCTGCTCTACGCAACGGTCGTGCTGGTGCTGGAGCGCGAATGGGGCATGTCTTACGCGGACCTGTTCGCGCTCTCGATCCCGATGAGCATCCTGTTCGGCGCGGCGGCCCTGCCGGCCGGCTGGCTCGGCGACAAGTGGAGCGCCTCTGGCATGATGGCGCTGTTCTTCCTTGGCGTGGGGGCCTGCTCCATCGCCACCGGTCTGGCCGATAGACCGCTTACCATCTGTCTGGCGCTGTCCGGCATCGGCCTGTTCGCGGCGATCTATCACCCGGTGGGGATTCCCTGGCTGGTGCGCAATGCCGTGAACCGCGGACGCGCGCTTGGCATCAACGGTGTTTTCGGCTCGGCCGGTACGGCTGGAGCGGCCCTGGTCGCAGGTCTGCTGGCTGACCTCTATGGCTGGCGCGCGGCTTTCATCGTGCCCGGCGCGATCTGCCTGCTGATCGGCATTGCCTTCATCTGGGCGCGCCAGGCCGGCTTGCTGCTGGACCGTGGCGAGGATCTGGTGCCGCAGCCGCAGGCGGGCAAAAGCGATATCTGGCGCGTCTTCTGGGTCATGTCGGCCACCATGCTCTGCACCGGCCTGATCTATCAGGCGACGGCCTTTGCCTTGCCGAAGGTGTTCGATGCGCGGCTGTCGGGCTTCTTCAACGACAGCATGCTCGGCATCGGCGGCATGGTGACGCTGGTTTATACCTGCTCGGCTTTGTCGCAGATCGTGGGCGGCGAGCTGGCCGACCGCTTCTCCCTGCGCAGCGTTTATATCGCCGCGCAATGGCTGCAGATCCCGGTCATTCTGCTGGGCATGATCCTGATCCACCCGGCGCTCATCCCGGTGGCTGCGCTGATGGTCAGCATCAACGTGGTGGGCCAGCCGGCTGAGAATTCGCTGCTGGCGAAGTACACCCCGCCGCAATGGCGCGGCCGGGCCTTCGGCGCCAAGTTCGTGCTGACGCTCGGCGTGTCCTCGCTGGGCGTCGCCGTGATTCCCGTGATCTACAAGCTGACCGGCACCCTGGACGTGCTGTTCATCATGTTGGCCATCTGCGCAGCACTTGCCGGAACCTTCGCCATGATGCTGCCGCGTGACGGCAAGACGGCGCCGGTCGAAGCTGCGCCGCAGGCTGCGGAATAATCAGGAATAGTCAGTAGGGCAGGCCGACGTAATTCTCGGCCAGCGCCGTCATCGCAGCCCGCGAGGAGATCAGGTATTCCAGCTCGGTGCGCTGCAGGCGCCGATCGAAGCCGCTGTTGTCTGGAAAGTGGTGCAGCATCGACGTCATCCACCAGGAGAAGCGTTCGGCCTTCCACACGCGGCGGAGCGCACGGGCGGAATAGGCATCGATGCCGGCTTGGGAGTTCCGTTTGTAGAAATCCGTCAAAGCTTGCCAGAGATAATGCACATCGCTGGCGGCCAGATTGAGGCCCTTGGCGCCGGTCGGCGGAACGATATGCGCCGCATCGCCTGCCAGGAAAAGCCGGCCGTAGCGCATCGGCTCGGCCACGAAGCTGCGCAGTGGCGCGATGCTCTTTTCGATGGACGGCCCTTCTTGCAGGCGGGCGACGGCCTCGGCATCCAGGCGCTGCTTTAGCTCCTCGTAGAAGCGCTCATCCGGCCAGTCCTCGACGCGGTCTTCTAGGCTGCATTGGATATAGAGGCGGCTGCGCGTGGGCGTGCGCATGGAGCAGAGCGCAAAGCCCCGCTCATGGCCCACATAGATCAGCTCTTCTGATACCGGCGGCTTGTCGACCAGGATGCCCAGCCAGCCGAAGGGATAGACCCGCTCATAGGTCTGCAGGACGCTTTCCGGGATGCTGCGGCGGCTGACGCCGTGGAAGCCGTCGCAGCCAGCGATGAAATCGCATTCGACCTCATGTTCCTCGCCGTTCTTGCGGTAGCGTACTTTTGGACGGTCGCTATCAATCTCATGCAGACTGACATCCTCGGCCTGATAGACGGTTTCACCGCCAGCCGCCGCGCGGCCGGCCATCAGGTCGCGGGTGATTTCGGTCTGGCCGTAGATGATGACGCTTTTGCCGATCAGGTTGTGGAAGTCGATCCGGTGGCGGGCGTCGGAGAAGGCGATCTCGATGCCGTTATGGATCAGGCCTTCCTTGTGCATCCGGGTGCCGACACCGGCTTCATCCAAGAGGTCAGCCGTGCCTTTCTCGACCACGCCGGCCCGGATGCGACCAAGCACATAATCCGCGCTTTGCCGCTCAAGAATGACGTTGGAAATCCCATGCTTCAGTAGAAGCTGCCCCAGCAGCAGCCCGGCAGGGCCTGCGCCGATGATGGCGACCTGCGTGCGCATCGTTTCCTCCCACTGGGGAAGAAGCTAGTAGCGGGCCGATACGAGGGCGATGGACAGGCCTGACAAAAGATAGGACAATCCAAACATGCCGTCCGTTGCCGCTGGACCCCAGGCCGTGCCGACCTACGCGCTCTATGGCGAGGCGGCGCAAGACCGTTTCCAGGCCGATTGGCTGCATTGTGAGTCCATTCCGGCCCGCAGCGCCCTGTTCAACTGGGAAATCGGCCTGCACCGGCATCAGAATTTCTTTCAGATTTTGAACATCACCCGCGGGCGGGCGGAATGCACAATGGGCGAGCGGGTGGTGGCAATGAAAGCACCCGCCCTCGTTACCGTTACGCCGGGGGTGACGCATGGTTTCCGCTTCTCTCCCGATACCGATGGCTATGTGGTGACGCTGCTGGCCGACCAGGTGGCGCAAATCCTTTCCGTCAGTCCGGAAGCGCGCCGGATTCTGGCGCAGCCGCAGGCCGTCAGACTGCAGGCGCCGACGGCTGCCTTGGTTGCGCGCAGCATTGCGGCCGTGGCCGAGGAATATGCCGGCAGCGCGCCCGGGCGGCATGGCATGATCCAGTCCCATGTCGCCATCGTGCTGATCGCGCTTAGCCGTATGGTGGCGGCATCGGCGATGGAGGATGAGGGGTTAGGCGGCCGCATGGCGCGGCATGCGGCGCAATTCCGCAGCCTGCTCGACCGCGATTACAGAACGCAGCGCTCCGTCGCCTATTACGCCGAACAGCTGGCGATTTCCGAGGTTCACCTCAACCGGGTCTGCCGGGTTGCGTTCAATACCTCGGCCCTCGGCGCGATCAATCAGCGCGTGATCCTGGAGGCAATGCGCGACCTGACCTTCACCTCTATGTCGGTGAAGGAAATTGCCTATGCGCTCGGCTTCGAGGATCCGGCCTATTTCACGCGCTTCTTCACCAAGCAGACCGGTGTTACGCCGACGGAGTTCCGCCGGCGCAACGGCGCTTAGGCCGCGTTCAGGGCCTTGTCGATATCCTTGATCAGGTCATTGACATCCTCGATGCCGATCGACAGGCGGATCACGTTATCGCCGGCACCGGCGGCTTCTCGCTGTTCGGGCGTAAGCTGACGGTGGGTGGTGGAGGCCGGGTGGATGACCAGGCTGCGGGTATCGCCGACATTGGCCAGGTGCGAGAAGATTTCCACTGTGTCGACGAATTTCAGACCGGCCTCGTAGCCGCCCTTCAGGCCGAAGGTGAAGACTGAACCAGCACCCTTGGGCAGGTATTTCTGCGCCAGCGCATGATAGCGGTCGCCCTTCAGGCCGGCATAGGACACCCAGGCCACCTTCGGATGCTTGGACAGGAATTCAGCGATGGCGAGCGCGTTGTCGCAATGCTTGCGCATGCGCAGGCTCAAGGTCTCCATGCCGGTCAGGATCATGAAGGCGTTGAAGGGTGAGATCGCCGGGCCAAGATCGCGCAGCGAGATGGCGCGGCAGGCCACCGCAAAGGCCATGTCGCCGAAGGTCTCCCAGAAGGTAAGGCCATGATAGGCGGGTGAGGGCTGCGACAGATGCGGGAACTTGTCGTTCTGGCCCCAGTCGAACTTGCCGGAATCGACGATCACGCCGCCCATCGAATTGCCGTGGCCGCCGAGGAATTTGGTGGCTGAATGCAGCACGATATCGGCGCCCCATTCGATGGGGCGGCAGAGATAGGGCGAGGCCATGGTATTGTCGATGATCAGCGGAATGCCCGCCTTATGTGCGATTTCGGCCAGGGCCTCGATGTCGCAGACCACCCCGCCGGGATTGGACAGGCTTTCGGCATAGATCGCCTTGGTCTTCGGCGTGATGGCGTCGGCAAAGCCCTTGATGTCGTCGGGATCGACAAAGGTGGTGTGCCAGTCGAAGCGCTTGAAGCTGACGCCGAGCTGGGTGATCGAGCCGCCATAAAGCTTGCTGGACGAGACGATGTGATCGCCCGGATTCATCAGCATGTGGAAGGCGACGGCCTGGCTGGCATGGCCGCTGGCCACCGCTGTGGCGGCGCGGGCATTTTCCAAGGCCGCGACCTTCTGCTCCAGCACCGCCGTGGTCGGGTTGGTCAGGCGGGTATAGATGTTGCCGAAGCTTTGCAGGTTGAACAGCGAGGCGGCCTGATCGGCATCCTCGAACACATAGGCCGTGGTCTGGTAGATCGGCGTGCTGCGTGCGCCGGTGGTCGGGTCGGGTGCGGTGCCGGCATGCACCTGCAAGGTATCGAAGCCGTATGGTGAGGCATTTTCGGCCGCGCGCTTGGAAGCGGCGACAGCTTTATTCTTCGGTTCCACGGGATCAGATCCTGCGCTGTCTTTTGGAGTTAATAACGCGGGTGTTCACACCCATCCAGCCGATTTCCTGGCTGAGGCGGCCATATTCGATCTTAGGGCAGCGGTTCATCACCACCTGCAAGCCGGCGGCTTCGGCCTTCCTGGCGGCTTCGTCGTTGCGCACGCCAAGCTGCATCCACAGAACCTTGGCGCCGATCTTGATGGCATCCTCGGCGATCGGCGGAATGGCTTCGGAGGCGCGGAAGCAGTCCACCATGTCGACCTTGACCGGAATGTCGGTCAGCGCGGCATAGGCCCTCTCGCCGAGGATTTCCTTGCCCGCTTCCTTCGGATTCACCGGGATGACGCGATAGCCCTTCTGCTGAAGGTATTTCATCGCGAAGTAGGAGGGTCGGTTCCAGTTGGCGCTGGCGCCCACCATGGCGATGACGTTCACCTTGCGCAGGATGCTACGGATGTAATCGTCGCTGTAGTTTTCGTGGTCGATCTTTTCCAAGGTTGCGGTCGTCATCGGCATCACTCAGCAGCCCTGCCAGGTCGGCGGGCGTTTTTGCAGGAAGGCGTCGATGCCTTCTTCGGCATCGCGGGCGAGAAGATTTTCGGTCATGACGCGGCTGGCGTAGTCGTAGGCCTGCGCCAGAGGCATCTCAAGCTGGCGGTAGAAGGCTTCCTTGCCGATCTTGACCGTCAGGGGCGATTTCGCCGCGATCAGACGGGCAAAGGCCAGGGCGGCTTCATCGAGTTCGGCTTCGGACACTACCTGGTTCACCAGCCCCATGGCCTCGGCACGATGAGCCGGGATCATCTCGCCGGTCAGCAGCATCTCCATGGCGTGCTTGCGCGAGACATTGCGCGACAGCGCCACCATCGGCGTCGAGCAGAACAGGCCGATATTGACGCCGGGCGTCGCAAAGCGGGCGGTCTCCGCAGCGACGGCCAGATCGCAGCTTGCAACGAGCTGGCAGCCGGCGGCGGTGGCAATGCCATGGACGCGGGCGATCACCGGCTGGGGCAGGGCAACGATCGACTGCATCAGCATCGAGCATTGCCGGAACAGGGCTTCGTAGTTCTGGCGGCCGGGATTGGCCCGGATCTCCTTCAGGTCATGACCGGCGCAGAAGCCGGGGCCGTTGCCGGCGATGATGACGGCCTTGATGCTGCGATCGGCCTTGATGGTATCCAGCTCGGCCTGCAGGGCGGCCATCAGGCCGGACGACAGGCTGTTATAGGCTTTCGGGCGGTTGAGCGTGAGGCGGACTATCCCCGTCTCCGGCTGGTCACGGAGGACGGGTGCAGCCTCCTGGTCTAGCTGTGGCGCGGCAGACACGATGATCTCCTTGAATTTGCCCGGCATGATAGGGCGGGTGGACCGGCCGGAAAAGCAGCGGCGGAGGCGGCCTTGAAAAAAGGGGGGATCAGGGCCCAAATTTCGCCCCATTACCGAACCATGAAGGACTTAAACGGTCACAACATGGGCGGTTGCGCAGCGTTCTGGGGCGGCGTACAACCGCGCCAAGCTGCGGTCCGAATCCAAAGTGAATCAACAAAAAGAAAGTCCGGAGTATGAATCGACCGATCCGCAAAGCCGTGTTTCCCGTGGGCGGCCTGGGCACCCGTTTTCTGCCCGCCACCAAGGCCATGCCAAAGGAAATGCTGCCGGTGGTGGACAAGCCGCTGATCCAATACGCCGTTGAAGAGGCGCGAGCGGCTGGCATCGAAGAATTCATCTTCGTCACCGGCCGTGGCAAGCAGGCCATCGAGGATCATTTCGACCGCTCCTACGAGCTGGAAGATGTGCTGCGTGAGCGCGACAAGCGCGATCTGCTGGACGCCATCAACAGCTGGATGCCCAAGGCCGGGCAGGTCTCCTATACCCGCCAGATGGAGCCGCTGGGGCTCGGCCATGCCGTGCGCTGCGCCAAGCCGCTCGTCGGCGACGAGCCTTTCGCCGTGCTGCTGGCGGACGACCTGATCCTGGCGCCACGTGCCTGCCTGGCCCAGATGGTGGATGCCTATAACAAGGTCGGCGGCAACATCATCGCTGCCATGGACGTGCCGCGCGAGCATACCAAGCGCTATGGCATCATCAGCCCGGGTAAGGACAATGCCCAGTTGGTCGAGGTCAAGGGCCTCGTCGAGAAGCCCAAGCCCGAAGAGGCTCCGAGCACTACCGCGGTGATTGGCCGCTACATCCTGCAGCCGAGCGTGTTCCGCCACCTGGATTACGTCCAGCGCGGTGCCGGCGGAGAAATTCAGCTTACGGACGCCATGGCCCGGATGATCGGCGAAGTGCCGTTCCACGGTCTGCGCTTCAAGGGCGAACGCTACGATTGCGGCGACAAGGTCGGCTTCCTGCACGCCAACATCGCTTTCGCGCTCGCCCGCGAAGACATGCAGAAAGACGTCGCGGCCATCGTCCGTGAAGTCCATAAACAACTTTGATCCTCCAGACTGATTCCCAGGAGTAGAGCATGCGCGTGGCAATGATTGGCACCGGATATGTTGGTCTGGTGTCCGGAACCTGCTTCTCGGAATTCGGTCACACGATCATCTGCGTCGACAAGAACCCGGATCGCATCAATGCGCTGCAGCAGGGCAAGATGCCGATCTTCGAGCCCGGCCTTGACGATCTGGTCGCGCGCAACGTCAAAGCCGGGCGGCTGACGTTCACGCAGGACATCAAATCGGCGGTGCGCAGTGCCGATGCCGTGTTCATCGCGGTCGGCACGCCATCGCGTCGTGGCGACGGCGAGGCTGACCTGACTTACGTCTACGCGGCGGCCAAGGAAATCGCCGAGGCGATGGACGGCTATACGCTGGTGGTGACGAAGTCGACCGTGCCGGTTGGCACCGGCCGCGAGGTCGAGCGTATCATCCGCGAAACCCGCCCCGATGCGGATTTCGAAGTGGCATCCAATCCGGAATTCCTGCGCGAGGGCGCGGCCATCGAGGATTTCATGCGGCCTGACCGCGTCGTCTGCGGCGCGGAAAGCGACCGCGCCCGCGAAATCCTGCGCAATCTCTACCGGCCGCTTTATCTGAATGAGACGCCGATCCTGTTCACCGCGCTGGAAACGGCAGAGCTGATCAAGTATGCCGCCAATGCCTTCCTGGCGACCAAGATCACCTTCATCAACGAGATTGCCGATCTCTGCGAGAAGGTGAACGTCAACGTCCAGGACGTCGCCCGCGGCATCGGCCTCGATGGCCGTATCGGCAGCAAGTTCCTGCATGCCGGTCCGGGCTATGGCGGTTCCTGCTTCCCGAAGGACACCCAGGCACTGGTCGCCACCGGCCGCAAATACGGCTCGCCGCTAACCATCGTCGAGACGGTTTCCGCCGTGAACGACAAGCGCAAGCGCCGCATGGCCGAGAAGATCATCGCCGCCGCCGGCGGTTCGGTGCAGGGCAAGACCATCGCGGTGCTGGGCGTGACCTTCAAGCCGGGCACCGACGACATGCGCGACAGCCCCAGTCTGGACATCATTCCGGCCTTGCAGGCGGCCGGCGCGAAGATCAGAGCCTATGACCCGGAGGGCATGCACGAGGCGCAGAAGCTGCTGAAGGACATCACCTGGTGCGATGATTCCTACGAAGCCGCGCAGGGCGCTGACCTCCTGGTCATCATCACTGAATGGAACCAGTTCCGCGCGCTCGACCTGCAGCGCCTGAAGACGCTGCTCAAGCAGCCGCTGATGGTCGATCTGCGCAACATCTACAAGCCGGCCGAGATGCGTCAGGCCGGCTATGTCTATCACTCGGTCGGGCGTCCACCAGTCATTTCCTGACCGGCCATTCCCTGACCAGTCATTCCTTGCGAGCGGACGCCGGTTCGCGCTGCGGCAGCAGGTACCATCCCAGCGACAGCAGCAGAAGCACCAGCGCCAGCCCGAAGGTCCACTGATAGGCCTCCACCGGATAACTGCCATTGGCGTTGCGCGGCCAGAGGTCGATCAGCCAGCCCATGCCGGCCTGGGCGAAGAAGGTAAAGCCGAATACCACGCCGTTCAGCAGCGTGTTCACCCGGCCGGCCTGCTCCAGCGCGAACTGGCTGCTCAGGATCGGATAGGCCAGCACCGTCGTATTGCTCATGATCCCGAAGGCGATCCACAGCAGCGGATTGGCCGGATCGATGGCGCTGGCCAGCAGGGCCAGAACCGCCGCATAAACGACGACGCTCAGGCTCATGGTGCGGCTGAGTGGAATGCCGCGCCGCTGCAGACGGTCGGCGGCGATGCCGGTCAGCGTGAAGCCGGCGGTGAGCGCCGCCGCAAGGATGAACAGCACCTGTGCTGCGGTGGCCCGCTCCAGGCCGGCCACGTCGCGCAGGTAGGGGCCGGCCCATAGGCCCTGGATGGCCATGCCGCTGGCCATGCCCATCATCGAAACCGGCGCGATCCGCCAGAAGCGTCTATCGACCAGGAAGGCGCCGCATTCACGCAGCTGCTGGCCCAGACTGGTGGTTGCTTTCGGCGCGCCGGGATGTTCCGGCACGACGAAGAAGATCATCATCGACGCAAAGACGGTGAGGCCGGCAAGGCCCCAGAAGACCACCGTCCAATGGGTATGCTCAACCGCCAGCTCGACCGGCAGGGTCGCCGCCAGCGCGCCCAGTCCGCCCGCCGTCATGAACACGCCATTGGCCAGCGCCCAGCGTTCCTTGGGCAGCCATAGCGCGATGGCCTTCATGGCCGACATCAGGCCGCCTGCGACGCCGAAGCCGATCAGGGTGCGCCCGATGACCAGATGGCTGAGGCTGCTGCCGACCGCGAAGATGATGGCGCCGAGCGCGGCCGAGAGCAGCAGCACGGCCTGCACGCGGCGCGGTCCGAAACGGTCCAGCAGGATGCCTAGCGGCAGCTGGAAGGCCGCGAAGGCGACGAAATAGGCGGCTGTCAGCGTGCCCAGGTCGCCGGCGCCGATGCCGAGGTCGCGCTGCAGGTTGGGCGCGATGACTGCGTTCACGCTGCGGAACAGGTAGGACATGAAATAGCCGCAGGCGAAAGGCAGCAGGACGCGGCCCCCAACGAAGGCCATGGACGGAGCAAGCACGGACATTTCCTCGGTGTTTTATGAGATACTGTGAAGCTCGATGGGATTTGACTTGCCGGGCAACTGATACGGCCCCAGCGAGACCGCTTGCAACCCTTCCGGCAGGCGTGCTGCCGTCAGGGCTTCGTTCGAGGCGATGACGGGGTGATCGAGCGGCTTGGTCGCGGCTTCGATCTTGGCCGTCGTGTTGATGGTATCCCCCAGCAGGCCGATTTCGCGTTTGACCGCGCCCATTTCGCCGACCACCACCGTGCCGGCATGCAGCACGGTGCGGAAGTCGGGTGCCACGCCGAATTCGCGAAGATAGCTTTCGGCGGCGTCGGCGATCCGCTCGCGCGCGGCCATCGCCGCCTTGTAGGCACCGCTCGGGTCTCTGCCGGGCTGATCCAGCGGCCAGGTGACGATCATCTCGTCGCCGACATATTTGTGGATGGAGCCGCGCCAGGCCAGCACCGGTTCGGTCAGGTCGCTGAAAAACCGGTTGAGCAGATTGTGGAAGGCCAGATCACCGATGCGCTCGGCGATGGCGGTGGAATTGCGCATGTCGAAAAAGACCAGCAGACGGTCTTCCCGCCGGGGACGGTGGTAATAGCCGCGCAGGAAATTCCCCAGCACGCCGGGACCAAGCAGCAGCGACACCTCGATCAAAAAGTTCACGATCAAGGCGAAGAGCAGCGAGAAGGCGAAGGTGACCGCTGTGACAGTGTTGAAGCCGAAGCCCGGCGACTCCTCGATCAGGAATACCGTGCTGCCAAGCCACTCTCCTCCAAGGATGATGCTGACATAGACCACCTCCTTCACGAGGAGCAGCTTGGCGAAGGGCAGGTGGCGCAGATGCGTGCGCTCGCCATTGACGATGAAGATTTCAAAGCCGCCGATCAGGCCGCCGATCACCAGGCCTGTGAAGGCGCCGCGAACGGCGCCAAACCAGGCCGGCGCCGCGCCAAGGATCGTCGCGATCGAGGCGCCATAGACAGCGCCCGCGACGATGGCGATGGTCAGCATGATGGCCCAGATCCGCAGGCGGCTGCGGCGGATATTGGCCTGGGAGGCGCGACGGGCAGGGCGGATCATCATGGGAAGGGCTTCGCTCCCGAACCGTATCCGCTGCAAGATGGTGCAGCCAAGCCAAAAACTGAAACGCCATGGTGTCGGCGATCACCACGGCGTCAGCAGCTTATCAGAAAATACTCAAGCGTGAGATGATCAGGCGTCGGGCGAAATGACCGAGCAGTTCATTTTCTTCTGCTTGAGCTGCCGGCAGGCCTTGCGAGCTTCTTCCGCGCTCAGGCCGGTGAGGCGGGCGCGATAGAGAGTAGAATTGCCGGACTCGACGGGTTCCACCAGGGGTTCTGCACCGGGCAGCGAATGGCGAAGCTTAGCCAGCACGCTCTCGGCGGCGGTCGCCTTGCGGAAGGCGCCAAGCTGCACGGCCCATTCGCCTGCCGTATTGTCGTTCGTCGGCTTCGGCGTCTTGGTCTTGGCCTTGCCCGTAACCGGCGCGGCCTCGGCGCTGGAGATCAGGCCGAAGCCCGGCTTGCGGTCGTCCTTTTCCACCATCAGCGGCGCGTTGCTGTCGTCCTCGAGTTTCTTGAAAGCTGCATCAAGAAGCTGGATCATGCGGTCGTCGCGTGCCTTGACGCTGGTGCCGCCGAAGACGACGCCGATCACGCGCCGGTTGTTGCGCTTGGCCGAGGCGACCAGGTTGAAGCCGGAGGCGCGGATATAGCCGGTCTTGATGCCATCCACGCCCTCATAGCGCTTCAACAGGTGGTTATGATTGGCGAAGACGCGGTCATTCCATTCGAATTCCGGCGTCGAAAAATAAGAGTAGTAGTTCTTGTGGTTCTTCAGCAGCGCCAGAGCGAGCGTCGCCATGTCGCGGGCTGTGCTCTTCTGGTGCGGGTTCGGCAGGCCCGAGGCATTCTTGAAGGTGGTGTTGTGCATGCCGAGCTGGCGGGCGCGATGCGTCATCATTTCGGCGAACTTGGCTTCGGTTCCGCCAATGGCTTCGCCCAGGGCCACGGTTGCGTCGTTGGCCGATTTGGTGACCGCGGCCAGGATAGCTTCGCGAACGGTGATGGTCTGACCCGGGCGCAAGCCGATGGCGGAGGGGGCCTGGCCGGCGGCACGGGCGGAAACCGTGATGCGCTGATCCAGCTTCAGCCGGCCATCCTTCAGGGCATCGAAGGCCATGTAGAGGGTCATCATCTTGGTGAGCGAGGCCGGATAGCGCAGGGTATCGGCCTCATGGGCATGCAGCACGCGGCCCGTATCGGCATCCAGCACGATGGCCGAATACCCGGCAGCGCGGACATCAGCGGACAATGACAGCCAGACCAGGAGGACGAGACTGAAACAGATTGTTACAAAGCCAGGCAGTCGTCGCCCCGCGATCGCGCCATTATGCCTCATATGCCCCCACCTCGGTTGCGCTGAAACTCGAAATACGACAGCGTCCGGGCTTCCCCCCTGGGCGCGAATCGGCGTTTAGGATATTAACCATCACCCACCTTGTCTAGCGTATTGACACGTAACAAGTTGAATCTGAACAGATTCACGCCGGATGAGGGCGGTCCTTCAAAGCGAACAGGTTACGATATGGGTGAGATGCTTAAAAAACGGTTCTTGTCGGTTGCGCTGATTGCCGCAGCGGGTGCCCTGTTGACGGCCTGCGCCGCCCGGGGACCGGCCAACGATCCTTTCACCCGCAGTCTGACCTGGCAGCGCTATGTGGGCGGCGACGACCTGGACCGCGCCTGCGCGCCGGGACAGCCCGCTCGGTACCGCCTGGTCTACAACGCCATCGAGGAGGAGCAGCAGCGGACTTACGACATCAACGCGCTGCCCGAGGGCGGGGCGATGCTCGATGCGCGCGTCATCAGCCGCGCGGCTTTGAACGATCCCAGCAACCCGATCTCGATCCGCGATCCTCTGGCGCCTTGGCGCGGGCAGAACGCGCTGTATCGCCTAAGCGCGGATGAATTCGCCAAGCTGCAATCCGCCCTGACCGCGGCGGGCTTTGAAAAGCCTGCGCCCAAGGGGCTTTTCCTGCGCGGCGACAGCTTCTTCTGGACCGCCAGCGCCTGCCGCGACGGCGTGTTCCACTTCCACGCCTGGGGCTGGCCGTCGCCGGAATTCGACCGGATGGCCGAGCCGCTGCTGGATGCGATCCTGCCCTATGACAAGACCGGCGTTCCCGCCGTGAGGCCTTATGCAGTGCCGCTGCCGCCCTATAGCTCGTATTTCAACGTAACCGACCCCGACAGCATGCCGGCGGCGCCGCAGCGCTTCCAGGTCGGGGAGAACGGGCTGCGCTATTCCCAGGGCACTATCGATTAGTTGAATACATCCGATATTCGTCAACCTCCATATCGCGCCGCAGCATAATTTGTGCGGCGCACAAATTTACCGTTGACATATGGGGAAGCGGGGTTTATCTGTAGCCTTGTTGCAGTGCAGCATTCTTGCCGTCCCCGCTCCGCGGGTCTGGCCCGTTACAAACCGGACAAGCAAGGACGACCTAATGGCTACCAAGACGAAGACCCCCAAGGCCGAAGCCGAGACCGCTGAGGCCACCGCCACGGGCAATGCCTACGAGACCGTGGCTTTCGTTTCAAAAGAGCAGATGGAGAAGGCGATGAAAGCGGGCACCGAAGCTGTCGAGAAGGCCTTCTCGCTGGGTAAGGAGCGGTTCGAAGCCGTTGCCAAGAGCGTCGATGACGCCGCCAAGCTGGGCAAGGAACAGGTAGAAGCGATCGTCACCGCCGGCAATGTTGCCGCCAAGGGCCTGGAGACGATCAATGCCGAGGTCATGGCGTTTACCAAGAGCCAGTTCGAGGACCAGATTTCGGTCACCAAGGCGATGATGGGCGTGAAAACCCTGCAGGAACTCATTGAGCTGCAGAATGACTACGCCAAGAATGCCTTCGAGGCCTACACCGCCCACACCACCAAGATCAGCGAAGTGGCCGCCAAGGCCGCCCAGGACGCCTTTGCGCCGATCAATGCGCAGCTGCAGGCGGCCGTCGAAAAACTGGTCAAGCCGGTGGCCTTTTCCTACTGATCCTGCCACGGCAGGATCGTCCTTTAAGCAGCATCCCCAGACCGCTGCTAGCGAGCCCGGCCAGACAGCCGGGCTCTTTTTTTGTCACCAGGGTGCTGGTATTTTTTAACTGTGAGGCCATATCATCCTTCCGTATGTTCTTTTTGTAGAGCGCCGCTGCAGCTGGGTTTGTTGGCATGAGCGAACGGGATGGACGTGACGGGCGCGGGCGCACCGAGGTCGGCGTGGTCACCAAGACCCGGCCGAAGACGCAGAAGCCGCCCATGTACAAGGTGCTGCTGCTGAATGACGACTACACTCCGATGGAGTTCGTCGTTCATGTGCTGGAGCGTTTTTTCAACAAGCCGCGCGAAGAAGCCACGCGCATCATGCTTCATGTCCACCAGAAGGGTGTGGGCATCTGCGGTGTATTCACCTACGAGGTGGCGGAAACCAAGGTCACGCAAGTGATCGATTTCGCCCGTCAGCATCAGCATCCGTTGCAATGCACGATGGAGCGGGATTGAACACGGAACCTGTTCGAGGATCGTGATTGAGTCTTAAGCGTGGTTGTCCGGTATTGACCCGACCGAGGGAGGCGTAAGGCGCATGGCATCTTTTTCGCGCACGCTGGAGCAGACGCTACATCGAGCCCTGTCGCTCGCCGGCGCCAAGAAACACGAATTCGCCACCCTTGAGCATCTGCTGTTCGCGCTGACCGAGGATCAGGATGCCGTTGCGGTCCTGCGGGCCTGCAACGTTGATATCGAAAAACTCCGGCAGCGCCTGGGTACTTTCATCGATGAGGATCTGCGCGGCCTGGTCGTCGGCATTCCGCAGGACGCCAAGCCGACCTTGAGCTTCCAGCGTGCCGTGCAGCGCGCGCTGTTCCATGTGCAGTCTTCCGGCCGCGAGGAGGTGACGGGCGCCAACGTGCTGGTCGCGATCTTCTCCGAACGCGAAAGCCATGCGGTGCATTTCCTGCAGGAGCAGGACATGACCCGTCTGGATGCGGTCAGCTACATCAGCCATGGCGTGGCCAAGGCGCCGGGCCGCAGCGACCGCCGTCCGGTGCGCGGTGCCGACAGCGATGTCGAGCAGCGCGCGGAGCGGGCCGAGCGCGGCGACCGTGAGCGCAATGCCTCGAAGGACAAGGAAGCGCTCAGCGCTTATTGCGTGAACCTCAACGAGAAGGCTCGCGCCGGCAAGATCGACGCGCTGATCGGCCGCGAGCAGGAGATCGAGCGTACGATCCAGATTCTGTGCCGCCGCACAAAGAATAATCCGCTCTATGTCGGCGATCCGGGCGTGGGCAAGACGGCCATCGCCGAAGGCCTGGCGCGTCGCATCGTGCGTGGCGAGGTGCCCGAGATACTCAAGGACTCGACCATTTACGCGCTGGATATGGGTAGCCTTCTGGCCGGGACCCGCTATCGCGGCGATTTCGAGGAGCGTCTGAAACAGGTGATGCAGGAGCTGGAATCGCAGCCCGGCTCGATCCTGTTCATCGATGAGATGCATACCGTGATCGGCGCCGGCGCGACGTCCGGCGGCGCAATGGATGCGTCCAACCTGCTCAAGCCGGCTTTGGCTTCGGGCGCGCTGCGCTGCATCGGCTCGACCACCTATAAGGAATTCCGCTCCTATATCGAGAAGGACCGCGCCTTGCTGCGCCGGTTCCAGAAGATCGACGTCAACGAGCCAACCTTGTCGGATGCGGTCAAGATCCTGCGCGGCATCAAGACCTATTACGAGCAGCATCACGGCGTGCGTTATACCGATGATGCAATCAAGGCCGCCGTCGAGCTGTCGGCAAAGTACATCAACGACCGCAAGCTGCCGGACAAGGCCATCGACGTGATCGACGAAGTCGGCGCCGCCGAACTGCTGAAGCCGGAAAGCCGCCGCCGCAAGACCATCGGCGTGAAGGAGATCGAGACAGTCGTCGCCAAGATCGCCCGCATCCCACCCAAGTCGGTGTCGCGCGAGGACAAGGAATCCCTGCGCAACCTGGATGCCGAACTCAAGCGCGTGGTCTACGGCCAGGACCAGGCCATCGATGCGCTGTCCAGCGCGATCAAGCTGGCGCGCGCGGGCCTGCGCGAGCCGGAGAAGCCGATCGGCTGCTATCTCTTCTCTGGCCCGACCGGCGTGGGCAAGACCGAGGTGGCGCGTCAGCTTGCTCAGATCATGGGCGTGGAGCTGATCCGCTTCGACATGTCGGAATACATGGAGCGCCACAGTGTCTCGCGTCTGATCGGTGCGCCTCCGGGCTATGTCGGCTTCGATCAGGGCGGCCTGCTGACCGATGCGGTCGACCAGCATCCTCATTGCGTGCTGCTGCTCGATGAGATCGAAAAGGCCCATGGCGACCTGTTTAACATCCTGTTGCAGGTCATGGATCACGGAAAGTTGACCGACAACAACGGCAAGCATGTCGATTTCCGCAATGTCGTGCTGATCATGACGACCAATGCGGGCGCCAGCGAAATGTCGAAGCAGGCGATCGGCTTCGGCCGCGGCACCAAGGAAGGCGAGGACGAAGAGGCGATCAAGCGGCTCTTCACGCCGGAATTCCGCAACCGTCTGGATGCGACGATTGCATTTGCACCGCTGTCTTCGGAAGTCATCAACCGCGTGGTCGACAAGTTCGTCGCCCAGCTGGAAGGCCAGTTGGCCGATCGCAACGTTACCATCGCGCTGACCGACGAGGCACGCGCATGGCTGGCCGAGCGCGGCTACGACAAGCTCTATGGCGCGCGGCCGCTGGGCCGGGTCATCCAGGAAAACATCAAGAAGCCTCTGGCCGACGAGCTATTGTTCGGTCAGCTCGTGAAGGGGGGGCATGTTCTGGTGAAGGTCGTCGACGACAAGCTCGCCTTCGAAATCACAGCCGACAAAGGCGGGAAGGGGGGCGGGACTGCCGGCAAACCGTCCGCTGGAAAGCCATCCGACGGCAAGGTACCGGAATACGCGAACTGACCGCTACCATTAGGTTAGTTGGCGGCGAAATCATAGACATAAAAGCGAATAAAAATTACCATCGCGGACAATGAGACGCGAGGGTTCAACCTCCGTGTCCAGTAAAACCGCACGTCCGTGCACAACAAAAAATAATTTAACAGGAGGCTTATCCATGGCCGTTATCCGTTTGAAGGCCGCGCTGCTGGCGGGGGCTTTCATGCTGGCCGCTCCAATCGTTCATGGCGATGCATTGGCGCAGGCAAAGACGCTGCGCTGGGCGAGCCAGGGCGACTATCTGACGATGGATCCGCATAGTCAGAATGAAGGCCTGACCCGTACCGGCAGCTTTCAGAGCTATGAAGGTCTCGTCGGCTACAGCGCCGATCTGAAGTTCGTGCCGGCTCTCGCCACCTCGTGGAAGCCGGTGAACGACACCACCTGGGAATTCAAGCTGCGCGAGGGCGTGAAGTTCCACGATGGCTCCGACTTCACCGCCGATGACGTCGTCTTTTCGGTGAAGCGCGCACAGCATCCGAACTCGGACTTCAAGACCTACATCGCCAGCATCAAGGATGTGAGGAAGGCCGACTCGCACACGGTGCATGTCGAGACCAACGGCCCGAATCCGATCCTGCCGAACCAGATCGCCAACATCTTCATCATGTCCAAGGTCTGGGCTGAGAAGAACAACGTGGTCAACCCGCAATCCTACAAGGACAAGGAAGAGACCTTCGCTGTTCGCAATACCAATGGCACCGGCCCCTTCATGCTGAAGCTGCGCGAGCAGGATGTTCGCACGGTGATGGTGAAGAACCCGAACTGGTGGGGCCTGAAGGACAATCCGCATAACATCGACGAGATCGTCTACACCCCCGTGACCACGCCAGCAACCCGCGTCGCGGCGCTGATCTCGGGCCAGCTCGATTTCGTGCTCGACGTGCCGGTGCAGGACGTGGAGCGCGTGAAGCGTTCGCCCGGCCTGCAGGTGAAGAAGACCAACGAGATCCGCTCGATCTTCCTGGGCCTCGATGTCGGCAGCCCGGAGCTGAAATACTCCGATGTGAAGGGCAAGAACCCCTTCGCAGACAAACGCGTGCGTCAGGCGATGTATCACGCCATCGACATGAACGCGATCCAGCAGAAGATCATGCGCGGCGACGCGGTGATCGCCGGCATGATCACCTCGCCGGGTGTGCATGGCTATGACAAGGCCATCGACAAGCGTCTGCCCTATGACGTGAACAAGGCCAAGGCGCTGCTGGCGGAAGCCGGTTATCCGAACGGATTCGGCGTGCGGCTCGATTGCTCGAACGACCGCTATGTCAACGATGAGGGCATCTGCCAGGCCGTTGTCGGCATGCTGGCGCAGGTCGGCATCAAGGTCGATCTGGCGGCGCAGTCGAAGACACTGCATTTCCCCAAGCTGCAGAAGAAGGATACCAGCTTCTTCCTGCTCGGCTGGGGCGTGCCGACCTTCGACTCCCACTACGTGTTCTCGTATCTGGTGCAGACACCCGACGGCAAGAACGGCACCTGGAACTTCACCAATTACTCGAACCCGAAGCTGGACGGCATGATCAACGCCATGCTGACCGAACTGGATCAGGGCAAGCGTGACAAGCTGATCGCCGACGCCTGGCAGATCGTCAATGACGAGATCATCTACCTGCCGCTGCATCACCAGGTGTTGAACTGGGCGATGAGCGATAAGCTCGACATGCCGATCATCGCGGACAATGTGCCGCGCTTCCATTTCGCCAGAATGAAGTAAGCCGCAGTGCGACGCGCCCCGACCGGCCCAACCGGCCGGGGCATTTTTCCTATAGGGCCCCATGCTCGGTTACGTTATCGGACGCTTGGCCCAGGCGGTGGCTGTCATGCTTGCCGTCGCGCTGGTCGCGTTCCTGCTGTTCAATTATGTCGGCGATCCGATCAACAACATGGTCGGCCAGGAAGCCACGACGACCGACCGTCAGGAGCTGCGCGAGCGGCTTGGCTTGGACGATCCGGCTCTGGTTCAGTTCGCCCGTTTCATCGGCAATGCGATGGAGGGCGATTTTGGGCTGTCCTACCGTCTCAAGCGTCCGGTCTCGGTGCTGATCCAGGAGCGTCTACCGGCGACGCTGGAGCTCGTCTTTCTCTCTGCCGCGCTGGCCATCGCCATCGGCCTGCCGCTCGGCATCTACACGGCCTTGCGGCGCGATAGCTGGCTGAGCCGTTTCGTGCTGACCTCCAGCCTGGTCGGCGTGTCGCTGCCCACTTTCGTGATCGGCATCGGCCTGATCTATCTCTTCTCTGTGCAGTTCGATCTGCTGCCAAGCTTCGGCCGCGGCGAGGTGGTCTCGCTCGGATGGTGGAGTACTGGCTTTCTGACCAAGTCGGGCTGGGCTGCCATCATCATGCCCGCCATTACGCTCAGCCTGTATCAGCTCACCCTGGTGCTGCGCCTCGTGCGGACCGAGATGCTGGAGGTCCTGCGCACCGATTACATCAAATTCGCCCGCGCCCGGGGACTGACCGACCGGATTGTGCATTTCCGTCATGCGCTGAAGAACACGCTGATGCCGGTGGTCACCATCATCGGCCTGCAGATCGGCTCGCTGATTGCTTTCTCGATCGTCACCGAAACCGTCTTCCAGTGGCCGGGCATGGGCCTGCTGTTCATCCAGGCGGTCGGCTTTGCCGACATCCCCGTGATGGCGGCCTATCTCGTCATGGTAGGGTTCATGTTCGTCGTGCTCAATCTCGCGGTCGATCTGGTCTATTTCGTGATCGATCCGCGGCTGCGTCTGGACCGCAGCAAGGCGGCGGGGAAGGCGACATGAGCCAGGCCACGACCGCGCTGCGCCGCTGGTATGACAGCGACATCGCCTACAGCTTCCGCCGTTCGCCCTCGGTGGTGATCGCCGCCATCGTGGCTTTGGTGATCATCGCCGCCGCTATCCTGGCGCCCTGGATCGCGCCCTACAATCCGTTCGACCCAAGCGCCGTGCGGCTGATGAATGCCTTCACTCCACCGGCCTGGAGCGAGGGCGGTTCGGCCGACTTCCTGCTGGGCACCGACGATCAGGGCCGTGATCTGTTTTCCACGATCCTCTACGGCAGCCGGATTTCGCTGCTGGTCGGTTTCGCGGCGATTGCCTTCGCAGCGGTCTTCGGCACGCTCCTAGGCGTGCTTTGCGGCTATCGCGGCGGCCTGCTCGATGTGGCGGTGATGCGTATCGCCGACGTCCAGCTAACCATCCCGAGCATCCTGATCGCGTTGATGATTGACGGGATTGCGCGTACCGCTTTGCCGCGCGACCTGCATCATGAGATCGCGATCTTCGTGCTGATCTTCGCCATCGGGATTGCCGACTGGCCGCAATTCGCCCGCGTGGCGCGGTCTGCGGCGCTGGTCGAGCGCAACAAGGATTACGTGGCCGCCGCCAAGGTGATCGGCCTGCCGTCCTGGAGCATCGTCTGGCGCCATGTGCTACCCAATACGCTGGGGCCGGTGCTGGTGCTGGCCACGGTCGGCTTGGCTCTGGCGGTGCTGTCGGAGGCGACGCTGAGTTTCCTCGGCGTCGGCGTACCGCCGACCCAGCCTTCGCTCGGCACTCTTATCCGCATCGGCCAAAGCTTCCTGTTCAGCGGCGAGTGGTGGATCACCTTCTTCCCGGCGCTGACCCTGGTGCTGCTGGTGCTGGCGGTGAATGTGCTGGGCGACTGGCTGCGCGACGCGCTGAACCCGAAACTGCGCTAGGTCTTCAAGATCGCGCGGATATCGGCGGCCAGCTTGGCAATGCTGTCCTGATCGCCGGGCGTCAGGCTCCAGTTCAGCCTGGCGTTATCGCCGATGCGGCGCGGCAGCACATGGACATGGTAATGCTGCACGGACTGGGCTGCCCCCTGGCCGTTGGCCTGCACGATGTTGATGCCATCCGGCTTGACCACGTCGTTCACGGCGGCAGCGATCTTCTTGGCGGTGCGCGCCACAGCCGAAATGCTGTCGTCCGTTACCTCATGGATATTGGCGTAATGCCCCTTGCTCAGCACCAGGGCATGGCCGTGATTGAAGGGGTTGATGTCCATGATCGCGAAGCTGAGCTCGTCTTCGTAAAGCTTGAAGCTCGGCGCCTCGCCGTCGACGATCTTGCAGAAAATGCATCCCGCATCATGCGGCAGGCTGGTCATGATACCCCTCCGTGTTACGGGGCTATCTTAGCCTGACGCGGTAATGCACGCCATTCGTTGGCGCAGTTCTGGGGGGCTAATCGCTATCCGGCGGCGGACCGGCCTGGCGGAAGGGAGAATGCTGATCCAGCGCCTCGATCACCCCCTCCATATAGGCGCGCTCTTCTTCCAGATAGCGCGCCACCGCAGCCTGAAAGCCGGGATCGGTCAGCCAGTGGACCGAGTAGATCGGCACGGGCAGATAGCCGCGGGCCAGCTTGTGTTCGCCCTGGGCGCCGGCCTCCACACGCTTCAGGCCATGGCGGATCGCATAGTCGATGGCCTGGTAATAGCAGCATTCGAAATGCAGGCAGGGGTGATATTCGATACAGCCCCAGTTGCGGCCATATAGCGTGTCGCTACCCAGCATGTTCCAGGCGCCCGCGATCCAGCGGCCCTCTCGGCGCGCCATTACCAGCACCACGCGGTCGGCCATGCTGGCATGCAGGCGGCGGAAGAACTCGCGGTTTAAGTACGGCCGGCCCCATTTGCGGCTGCCGGTATCCATGTAGAACCCAAAAAAGGCATCCCAATGCTCGTCGGTCAGGTCGCCGCCGGAAAGCGTGACGATGTCGATGCCTGCCGCCACCGCCTCGCGGCGTTCCTTGCGGATCGTCTTGCGCTTGCGTGAGGCGAGTTGCTCCAGGAAATCGTCAAAGTCGCGATAGCCGTCATTCGTCCAATGGAACTGCTCGCCCAGCCGCAACAGCATGCCTGCGCTCTGCGCCCAGTCGCTCTGCGCCTTGGGCAGGAAATTCACATGCAGAGACGAAAGGCCGTGTTCGCGCGCAATTTCCTTGGCGCCCTGCAGCAGCGCGCCTGCAATGGCCGCGAAATCCTGTCCGGGCGCGACTAAAAACCGCGGACCTGTCACCGGGGTGAAAGGGACGGCGGATAACAGCTTTGGATAGTAGCTCCCGCCGGCGCGGGCATAGGCATCAGCCCAGGCATGATCGAAGATGTATTCGCCCTGGCTATGGCCTTTGACATAAAGCGGCAGGATGCCGGCGATTTCGCCATCCGGTGTCTCGGCCACCAGATGGATCGGCTGCCACCCGGTCCGCGGCGTAACGCAGCCCGATTGTTCCAGTGCATCGAGGAAGGCATGCGCGAGGAAAGGGTTTTCGGTCCCGGCACAGCGATCCCAGCGCGCGGCGGGTATGTCTGATACCCGCTTGAGGCTGCGTATGGTGATCGTGTCTGCCGGTCCGGTGGCCCCTGGCATCAGTTGGTCGACAGCTCCTCGAAGATGATGTTGTCGGCATGTGCTGCGGCACGCGCGCGCTCGGCCGGGGTCCGCACCGTCCAGCTTAAAATCGGCAGGCCGCGCCGCCGCGCCGCCGCCGTAATCTCGGATGGCAGGTCGCGGACATCGTATGCAAGGAAGTCGGGTTCGCCGTAGCCGGTCATCAGCGCGCGTTTCAACTGCAGCCGGCTGAACCAGCTAAGGCCTTTGGTCATGTTGGCAAGGTCAGTTGAAATCTGGCCGCGCACGATTTGCGGCGCGTTCTTCTGAAACCACTTCACGGTGCGCGGATTGAAGGACTGCACCACGAAGGGGCCCGGATAATGCTGCAGCATGCGGGCGACGCTGGCGTCCAGGATGCCCGCCGGTTCGCCTTTTTCCTTCTTTATTTCGACGACCAGCGGCACACGGCCCTTCACCATATCGAGCACGTCGCGGAAGCTCGGCACCTTTTCCTGGGTTCCGAGCAGCGTCAGTTCCTTCAGTTCCGCCAGCGGTATCTGCGCCACGATGCCTTCGCGGCCGCAGAGACGTCGCAGGTCCGGATCGTGGAAGACCACCACCTGACCGTCGCCGGTGAGGCGGACGTCAAGTTCGATGGCGTAATCACCCTCGATGGCTTTCTGAAAGGCGAGCAGGGAGTTCTCCGGCACGCCCTTGGCGATGTCATGCAGACCGCGATGCGCAATCGGCGTTTTTGTCAGCCACTTGGGAAGATCGCGTTTGCTCATGTGAAATCGCTTTACTCGAAAAGGAAAATGCCGTCCGCTTCGAAGGCGATATCGAAGGGCAGCGACGGCGCCGTTGTCGTCGATCTCACCGGCCGCTTGTCGGGACCGAACAGATCGTTCAGCAGATCCGTCGCGCCGTCCGCCACTTTGGTGCCGTCCAGGAATTCCGGCACTGCATTGACCAGGCAGAACAGCTTCACGCAGCGCGTAATGCGATCCAAATCGCCTATGGCGGCTTTGGCATGCGCCAGAAGATTCAGCGCCGTGAGGCGAGCCGCTTCGTAACCTTGCGCGACATCGAGCTGCGCGCCCAGCTTGCCGCTATGGCGCACCTCCCGGCCCCAGGTCGGTCCGACGCCGGCGACATGGATTTCCCGGCCGACGACGACAAAGCCGACGTAATTGGCGACGGGCTGAGGTGCCGGCGGCAGCGTCAGGCCCAGTGCGGCAAGCCGAGCTTCGATCTGGCCCGCCATGGCATCATTCAATTTCGAAGATCGCGTCGACCTCAACGGCGACGCCGCGCGGCAGGACATTGGCGCCGACGGCAAAGCGGGCATGCTTGCCGGCCTCGCCGAAGACTTCGACCATCAGGTCGGAGGCGCCGTTGATCACCTTCGGCTGCTCGGTGAAGGAGGGCGTGCAATTGACGAAGCCGCCCAGTTTCACGCAGCGCTTCACCCGGTCCAGATTGCCGCCGCAAGCCGCGCGGACCTGCGCGATGATGTTCAGGCCGCACAGGCGGGCAGCCGCCACGCCGTCTTCAACCGACAGGGTTTCGCCGATCCGGCCAAGATAGCGGACCTCACCATTCCAGATGGTGATCTGGCCCGCAACGAAAACGAGGTTGCCGCTGATGACATAGGGCACGTAATTCGCTGCCGGCGCGGCCGGCTGCGGCAGTTCGATTTTCAGGGCGGCAAGGCGGGCTTCGTGGCTCATAGCGGCTTCCATCCTTTATAGGGGGCTTTAGCCGGTTCTAGCCCGAAGGCGGCAGGCTGGCAACGCGCTCAGGATGGACGCTCAGGACTGGGCAGGCGACGTCCGTTTGGCCTGTTTATGGTCGTACATCGCCCGGTCGCTACGGCGGAGCAGCGAATTCAACTCGCTATTGCCGTCATAGGCGGTCAGGCCATAGCTGAGTGCCACCGGGATGAGGTGATCGCCGAACCGCAGCGGCTGCCGCTCGATGCGGGCGGCCAGATCGGCCAGGCGGGCTTCCGCCTGCTCGGTCTGGGCGCCGGAAAGCGCCAGCACGAATTCGTCGCCATGCAGGCGCGCCAGGAAATCTGCCGCGCGCGCCGCAGGCCGCAGCCGCATGGCCACCTGGCACAGCACGGCATCGCCGGCGGCATGGCCCAGCCGGTCGTTGATCGCCTTGAAATGATCGAGATCGATGAAGGCCAGCACGCCGCCGCGGCTTTCGCGCCGCGCCCGCGCCAGTTCGGTTTCCATATACAGGTGGAAGGCACGGCGGTTGGGCAAGCCGGTCAGGTCGTCGGTTGTGGACAACGCTTCCAGCGCAGCGATGCGGTCCGCCTGATCGACCAGCTTCTGCTCGCTTTCCGCTGCCGCCGTCAGGATCTGGTCGATCAGCGTATGCTTGCGCGGATCGGGATCGCGCCGCATCGCCAGCCGCAGGCGCAGCACCAGGCTGGCAAAGCCGGGCGAGGGGGCATTCGCGTCATGCGCATCATGCGCGGTCGTCGCCCAGTGATTGGGCCTGGTATCGTTGGCAGGGATCGCAAGGGTCATGGCGACACTGTCTAAACTTCGTTCGCCACCTTTAAAGCAAGCGATGTGCCAGACGATTTTGCCGGAAAACCGTCATTATTAACTATGCAGATCCGGCAGTTTTTGCCGCCTGCCGGCGATGTCCTACCAGAGACGGTTTGGCGCCGGCCTGCCGTGCAGAAGCACCGCGTCGAGGTTGTCGAGCGCGGTAAAGCCCATGCGGTCGCGGGTTTCGATGGTGGCGCTGCCGATATGCGGCAGCAGATAGGCATTCGGCAGGCTCAGGTATTCCTTGTTCAGGTTCGGCTCGCCGGCGAAGACGTCGAGTCCTGCAGCACGCAGCTTGCCGGAGCGCAGAGCGCCGATCAGGGCTGCATCGTCCACCATGTCGCCGCGGGCCGTGTTCACCACGATAGCTCCGTCGGGCAGCAGGGCGATCCGTTCGGCGTTCAGGATGTTGCGCGTCTCCGGCGTCGAGGGCGCGTTGATCGACAGGACATCGCTGACCTGCAGCAGGGATTCCAGGGTGGGGTGGTAGGTCGCGCCGGCCTCAAGCTCCTGCGGCAGGCGGCTGCGATTGTGGTAGTGGATCTCCATGCCGAAGCCGAGGGCACGCCGCGCCACGGCCTGACCGATTCGGCCCATGCCGAAGATGCCCAGGCGTTTCCCGGCGAGGTCGATGCCCAGCAGCATGGTGGTATGCCAGCCCGTCCATTGCCCCTGGCGCAGCATGGTCTGCGCTTCATAGGCTCGCCGGGCGGCGGCGAGGATGAGAAGGAATGCGATATCCGCCGTCGCATCGGTCAGCACGCCTGGCGTGTTGGTCGCGATCACGCCGCGCGCCTCGCAGGCCATCACGTCGATATGCTCATAGCCGACCGAGAAGGTGGCGATGATCTTCACGCTTTCCGGCAGATGGGCCACCACCTCCGGAGTGATCTTGTCGGAGGAGCAGATCAGCATCCCGTCCGCGCCAGCCGCCTTGGCGATCAATTCCTCGCTGCTGTAGATCCGGTCGTCCGGATTCAGCCGGGCGTCGTAATCCCGTTTCAGCCTTGCCTCCACGGCAGGCGGCATTCGGCGTGTCACGAGGATGGTCGGTTTGCGCATCATTTCCTCCAGGCTGATTTTAGCCGGTGATCTAAAGGGGGGTATTGGTACTTTTCGGCTGACCGCATGTTTTCTTCTTGTGCTGCCACGGCTAATCTAGCACAAGCCCAGATCAACCCTAGAGATGCGCGCTTGCCTGTTTTCCGGCTGTTCCTTTGGCTGCTTCTGCTGACCAGCATGAGCGTCGTGCCGGCTGGCGCCGGTCGCGCTGTCGACATCGCCGAATTGCGGGCCATCGGCCGGGAGCTGCTATCCCACCGGGCGTTCTACACATTGTCGGTTTCCCGGATGGACCCGCGCAATTACCGCCACGGCATCAGCGGCGGGTTGAAACTGGACTTCGTCAATGCGTGCGATGGCTATGCCCTGAATCAGCGCTTTCTCATCGAGACCACCACCGACGACGGTCCGATTCTGAACGACATGACGCTGAACTCCTGGGAATCGCAAGATGGCCAGCGCTTTCGCTTCCGGCTCAAGGATGAGGTCAACGGCGACCTCGATCAGGAACTGGATGGCGAGGCCACGGTGTCGGAGCCGGGCGGGGAAGGCATCGTCCGCTTCACCTTGCCGCCGGATACCGAGCTGGCGCTGCCGCGCAACGTGGTGTTTCCGACCGAACATACGATCCGCCTGCTGGCGATGGCGCGGGCCGGAACCAACTGGCTGCAGCTTCCCGTCTATGACGGTTCTTCGGCGGACTCTTATGCCGATATCGGCGCCTTCATCAGCGCCGAGCTGCCGGTCGAAACCGGCGAGAAGGAGGTTCTCGCGCCGCTGAAGGGCCAGCGGTCCTGGCGGGTCCGGCTGGCTTATTTCACGTCCGAGAAGATGCAGGATACGCCGGACTACGAGATCGGCTATCGCCTCTATGAAAGCGGCATCGTCGATGACGTGGTCTTCGATTACGGCGACTACGCCATCCGCGCCACGCTGCGCCAGCTTGACGTCAAGCCGCGTGATGCCTGCTGACTTAAGCTGCCTCTGGCTCCGGCGGCGTGCCGACCGGCCAGAGCCAGGCCGCACCGCGCACACCGGAACTGTCGCCATGCATGTTTTTCACCAGCGGCGTGGTGACGGTATCTGAGAAAACGAACGCGCCCCAAAGTTTCGGGACATTCTCATACAGCCGGGCGAGATTGGACAGGCCGCCGCCCAGCACCACCACATCGGGATCGATCACGTTGAGGATCGCGGCCAACCCGCGTGCCAGGCGATGCTCATAGCGCTGCAGTGCCTTTTCGGCTTCGGCATCGCCGGCTTCGGCGGCAGCGACAATCGCTGCGCCATCCAGCTTGCGGCCGGTGGCCGCTTCGAAATCCATGCTCAGGCCCGGACCGGAGAGAAACGTTTCCTGGCAGCCATGCTTGCCGCAATAGCATAGCGGCCCGGGCGTCTCTTCGGGCAGGCGCCAGGGCAGCGGATTATGGCCCCATTCGCCGGTGATCGCGTTCGGGCCCAGCAAAGGCCGTCCGCCGACGACCAGGCCTGAGCCGCAGCCGGTGCCGAGAATCGCACCGAAGACCACGTTCTTGCCAGCGCCGGCGCCGTCGCTGGCTTCCGACAGGGCGAAGCAATCGGCATCGTTGGCAAGACGGACGCGGCGGCCGGTCGCTTCCTGCAGATCGCGGTCGAGCGGATGTCCGATCAGCCAGACCGAGTTGGCATTCTTCACGAGACCGGTCGCCGGCGAGATGTTACCCGGGATGCCGGCGCCGATGGGCGCGGGCTGGCCGATCTCCGCTTCGAGGGCATGAGCCAGATCCCGCATGGCCATGACAGTTGCGCGATAATCGCCGCGCGGCGCGGGAATGCGGCGGCGGGCGCGGATAGTGCCGTCATCGGCCAGTGCAATGGCCTCGATCTTGGTGCCGCCCAGATCGATGCCTATACGCATGTATTCACTCCCTAACGCAACAAGGCCGCGACATGGTCGCGGATTTCCTCCCACGATCCTGCCCGATGATGGCAGTCGGGGGCGGGACCGAGCAAGGCCGCCAGACGCGGGTCGGCGATGAAATGCACGCGATGCACCTTTGGCGCCGTTTGCGCAACGGAAGTGTGATTGTGCGGAATGTCGTCGATAAAGACGGCAGGCGCCGCCGCCATGCGCATTAGCGCAGCCACTGCAGGGCCTTTGACGCCATGATTGGCAATAAGGGGAAAGGCCATGCCATGACGCGCCAGGGCACGCTCCCGCGCCGCCCGGGCCGCCAGCGGCACATTGCTGAGCACGACGACCTGAACGTCCTTCGCCAGTTCCGCAAGGGCAGCGGCAGCGCCATCCACCGGCTCCAGCAATTCGGTCGCCTCGGCGAAGAAGCCTTGCAGCAGGGGATGCAGTTCCTCGGCCGGCATCGGGCTGCCGTCATGCCGATGGCGGATATTCCCGTACAGGGCATATGATTGCCAGTCGAAATACAGGCCGCGACCCTCCAGGAAACGCTCCAGACCGCGCATGAAGTAGAACAGCACCTCATCGGCATCGGCGATCAGCAGCGGCCGTCCCGCCTGCAGAGACAGGGTCGCTAACTGCTCGGTTACCGTTACGGGAGGGACCGGCAGGTGGCGGTTTTCTGGTGCGGTGGAGGCTTGGATTGTCATCCTCAAACGGCTTGGCCGGGCAGGGCCGGGATGCTACAAAACTCTGGAGACGCTAGGAAAAGTTGCGCAGGCACGGCATAGAATATCCGGGGAAGGCACCTCATGAGCAAGACAGTTTTGATTGTTGAGGATAACGAACTCAACATGAAGTTGTTTCACGATCTTCTGGACGCTCATGGGTACAAGACTTTGCAGACCAAAGACGGGATGGAAGCCCTGGCCATGGTGCGCGAGCACCGGCCCGACCTGATCCTGATGGATATCCAGCTGCCGGAGGTGTCGGGCCTGGAAGTGATCAAGTGGATCAAGGAAGACGATAACCTCCGCTCCATCCCCGTGGTGGCGGTCACCGCATTTGCGATGAAAGGCGACGAGGAGAAGATGCGCGAAGGTGGCTGCGACGCCTATATCGCCAAGCCTATCTCCGTGGGCAAATTCATCGAGACGGTCAAGCAGTTCCTCGATCCCAAGGCCTGACGCCATTTTCCGATGACCGCGCGCATTCTGGTCGTCGATGACATCCGCACCAACATCAAGGTGCTGGAAGCCAAGCTGACGAGCGAATACTACGAAGTGATCACCGCCAGCAGCGGGCCGGAGGCGCTTGAGTCTGCGGTCACGCAGAAGCCGGATCTGATCCTGCTCGACGTGATGATGCCCGGCATGGACGGTTTTGAGGTTTGCCGCCGCCTGAAGGCAAATCCCGAAACAGCCCATATCCCGGTGATCATGGTGACTGCGCTGGGCGATCCGGAGGATCGCGTGCAGGGACTGAGTGCCGGCGCCGACGATTTCCTCACCAAGCCCGTCGACGACACCTCGATGTTCGCGCGCGTGCGGTCGCTGCTGCGCGTCAAGCTGATGCTCGACGAGCTGCGGATGCGCGAACGTACTTCAGCAGCGCTCGGCGTGATCTCGCCGCCCGTGCCGAGCCTGGACGAGGACTATGCCAGCGCCCGCATCCTGGTGGTGGAAGACAATCCGCGTGATCAACTGCGTCTTCAGCGCATGATCGAAGGTCAGTTCCAGATCGAGGTGACCGCCGACGGCGCCGATGCACTGGCCCGCGCGCGGCAGCAGGAATACGATTCCGTCGTAGTCAGCCTCGGACTGCAAAATCCCGATGGCCTGCGGCTCTGCTCGCAGTTCCGCACCACGGAAGAGACGCGTAACGTGCCGATCCTTCTGCTGGTCGGGCCAGACGACCAGAAGCAGCTTGTGAAGGGCTTAGAGATTGGCGTCACCGACTATGTCGTACGCCCCATCGACCGCAATGAATTCATCGCCCGCCTGCGCGCCCAGGTGCGGCGCAAGCGCTATCAGGAACGCCTGCGCCTGCATTATCAGCAGAGCATGGAGATGGCGGTCACTGATCCGCTGACCGGGCTTTACAACCGCCGCTACATGGCCTCGCATCTGGCGACGCTTCTAAGCCAGAGCGCCAGCCAGCATGGCACGGCGGTGCTGATTCTCGATCTCGACTATTTCAAGCAGATCAACGACAGCCACGGCCATCCGATCGGCGACGAAGTGCTGCGTGAGATCGGCAACCGCATCGTGCGCAACATCCGCGGCATCGACATGGCCTGCCGCTATGGCGGCGAGGAATTCGTGGTGCTGATGCCTGATACGGATCTCGACGCGGCGGAGGTGGTGGCGAACCGCCTGCTGCAGGCCATCGGCGGCAAGCCGGTGACGACCAAGGAGGGCCTGTCGCTGACCGTGACCTGCTCGATTGGCTGCACCTCGCAGGGGGCGGGGGATACCGCAGAGAGCCTGCTCAAGCGCGCCGACGACGCGCTCTACGAAGCCAAGAATGGCGGGCGCAACCGGATCGTCTTCCGCCGGGCATAAAACCACAGCGCCTGCTGTGGAGTGATATCAGTGATATCACTGATATCAAAACGGCCTGTTTCAGGTCCGGCTGGGTTGTTTGGAACCGTTCAAGTCCGTTTAGAACCGAACCCGCAAGGGCAGCGAGAAGCGTTTTGAGGATTGATGATGCTCAAAACGGCGATGCCAGCCGGCATTTTGAACAGATGGGGAACTTTGCCGCTGGATCAAGCGGTCCAAAAACGAAAAGCCCCGCCGCGGGGCGGGGCTTGCGTCTGACAGCGGCGCCATGGCGCCGGCCAAGACCTTACTTAATCTTGGCTTCCTTGAATTCGACGTGCTTGCGCGCGACCGGGTCGTACTTCTTGAACGACAGCTTTTCGGTCTTGGTGCGCGGATTCTTCTTGGTGACGTAGAAGTAGCCGGTATCGGCAGTGCTCACCAGCTTGATCTTCAGGGTTGTCGGCTTGGCCATGACGCAAATTCCACAGGTTCGGACGGCAAGGATTGGCGGCGCAGCATAGGGATTCGCGCCCCGATGTCAACCAACTAAGGCTTTTCCCAGCGGATCATGGGTTTACCGGCGCGGTATCGCCAGAAAGCGGTGGCCGGAGGCGCGAGGTCGGGGCCCAGCCGGCCGACCAGGCCAAGGATGAATTCGGTGATGTCGGCCAGCGGCAGCCGCAGGGCCTCGTCCAACGGCCTGAAGGCGAGATCGAGCAGTTCCCCGGAACCGCTTAAGACCAAATCCCGGCCGCTGACATCCTGCAGGAAAAAGCGGGCATGGAATCGGATCGGGCTTTCGGATGGCGTAATCGCCCGGCAGAGGTAGCGCAGGCCGGACAGGTCCGGCCGCAGGCAGCCAGCCTCGACCGGCCCGAGCGCAATGCCGGTTTCTTCCCAGGTCTCCCGGACGGCGGCGATGCCAAGAGCCTGGGCGAGGTGTGGCGACGCGCCGAGCGCCGGGATTACATGGCTTGGCAATGGTTTATACGGCTTTTCTAAGAGATCGCTTTTATCCACCCGGCCGCCTGGAAAGGCGTAGACATCGGGCAGGAAGCGGTGCCTGGCGGCCCGGCGGCCCAGCAGCACCTCCAGGCGGCCATGCGAGTGACGGACCAGAACTAGGCTTGCGGCATCCCGCGGCGTCGCGCGGATCATTCCCAGTCGAGCTTCCATTCGCCGCGGCGGACATAGCGGAAGGGCACTGGCTGGGCCGGATCACCGGCCCTGGCCGGGTCGAGCCAGCCTTCCAGGTTAGCCAGCACGTATTTGGTGATGTTGGGCAGCAACAGGGCCTGGGCCTCCTCCGGAGTGATCCAGTCCAGCTTGTCGAGTTCCGGCGAGGGCCGCAACGCCCCTTCAGCGGCTTCGGCGGGTGCAGCAAAGAAGCGGGCATCGAACCGGCGCGGCCGGTCGGGCGGGGTGATCGCGCGGCAGACATAAAGCAGATGACTGGGATCGGGCAGCAGGCCGCCCTCGCAGAAGCTGACCCAGCTATCCGAGGGGCAGGCGGCAGCGGCGCCGGGCACGGCCAGCCGCAGGCCGCTTTCCTCGAAGGTCTCCCGGATCGCGGCTAGGGCGAGCCCCAGCGCCTTGCGCGGCCCGGTGCGGCGGCTGCGCGCCAGACGGGCCTGGGAGACGGGATTGAGCGAGGGGATGGGGCGCAGGCGGTAGTCAGTGAGATCCAGGCGGCCGCCCGGGAAGACAAAGCGGTTGGGAAGGAATGCGCTGGCGCCGTGGCGCTCGCCCATCAGGACCTGAAGCTTGCCGCCATGGCGCCGGTACAGGATGAGCGTTGCGGCATCGCGGATCGGCGGCGAAGCCTTGCGGCCGGTTTTGTCCTCAGCCCAAATCTCGCTCCCAGCCATTCGTCAGTGCGGCTCGCTGCCGAAGCCGTGCATGCGGCGCGACCATTGCAGCCCGATCAGCGCGCCCTTGATATGCGGCAGGAACCAGAGCGACAGGATCAGCGTCAGCGGCACCCACAGAACCATATGCACCCATTCGGCCGGCTCGACATGCTGCTCCAGCAGCAGCATCAGCGGCACGATGATATGGCCGACGATCAGGATGGTGAAATAGGGTGGCGCGTCGTCGGCACGATGGCCGGACAGGCCGAGGCCGCAGGATGCGCAGGCGTCGTTAACCTTCAGATAGCGGCCGAAGATGCGGCCATGGCCGCATTGCGGGCAGCGGCAGCGCCAGCCGCGCAGCATGGCATCGCCGATCGGCCGCTCGATGAGATCGTCCATCCGCAACTCCATTTCCGGCATCCTAGAGCCACCCCTTCCGCTTGAACCACCAATAGGGCAGCACGGCCGAGGCGAGCATCAGCAGCAGAGCCATCGGATAGCCGATTGGCCAGCTCAGTTCCGGCATGTGTTCGAAGTTCATGCCGTAGATGCTGGCGATCAGGGTCGGCGGCAGGAAGACTGTGGCCGCCACCGAGAAAATCTTGATGATCTTGGTCTGCTGGATGTTGATCAGGCCGAGCGTCGCATCGAGCAGGAAGTTACCCTTATGCGCCAGGAAAGCTGCCTGCTCGTTCAGCGACTGCACGTCGCGCGACAGCGTCTTCAGCCATTGCCGGGCTTCCTTGGTGCCGCGCTGCTCGGTCATGCTGAGCGTCAGGAAGGCGATCAGGCGGGTAAGCGAGACCAGGCTGTCGCGGATGCGCGAGGTGAGATCCTCGACGCGGCCCAGCTTGCGCACAGCGTCTTCGAGATCCATTTCGTCGGCGGATTCGTATTCGGCGGCGGTGCCATAGCCGAAGATGTTGCGCGACACGCCGTCGAGATCCTTGCCGGCGCTTTCCAGCACGTCGGCGGCGCGGTCGACGATGGAGTCGAGCAGGCCGCAGAGCACGGCGTCCGGGGTGGAGCTGAGGCTCTGCTGGCGCTGGGCGCGGGCGACGAACTGGCGGAAGGACAGCGGGTCAGCATAGCGCAGCGTGACCACGGCCTTGGGCGTCCGCATGAAGGTGACCGCGGTAGTCTGCGGATGCGGCGTTTCCGCCTGATAGAGGATGTTGGCCGTCATGTAGCTGGCATCGCCCTCGCGATAGAGACGGCTGGAGATTTCGATCTCCTGCATCTCTTCGCGGGTCGGCATTTCCAGCTCAAGCAGACGTTCGACCGCCTTCTCCTCATCCGGAGTCGGTTCGAGCAGGTCGATCCACACGACGCCACTGGGCAGGGTGGAGTCGGGCGTCAATACGATTCGTTGGAGCTGGCCGCCTTGCGGCAGGTAGGCAGTGATCATGCTGGCCATCCCTGGTTCCGGCGCCGCACTCCAGCGGCGCGGCGCGGCGCCCTTTTAACCCCGGAAATTGACCATTGGAAGGCCTTGCTGACAGCTTGGGCGATTTTGCCGGTTCGGGCCGCCAGTTCCCTCAATCGGCTGCCCTCAAGCTGCTCTCAGGGGGGCGCGGGCGTAGCCGGCGGCAGCGGCAGGCCTCGGGCCTCCATCACCTTGCGCAGGCGGTTCGGGTAGTCGGTGGTGATGCCGTCCACGCCAATGTCGATCATCTTCTCCATGGTTGCCGTGTCGTTGACGGTCCAGACATTAACCTTGAGCCCCAGATCATGGGCCTCTTTGACCAGTTCCGGCGTCACGTTGCGCCAGAAGGGCACCCAGACCTTGCCGCCAGCGGCCTTCACCAGCTGGGGCACGGAGGCATAGTCGTCGACGTCGAAGCCGTTCAGCCAGGGGCTGGGGCCCGGCTGGCCGCGTGCCATGTTGGCGGCGGGCGAATTGGCCTCGAAGGTGATTAGGCCGAGGTCGATCTCCGGCGCCAGTCTGGCCACTGCAGCCGTGGTCGCCCAGTTGAAGGAGATCACTGTGCTGCGCTTTTCGATTCCGGCAGCGCGGATCGCCTTCACGGCTGCTTCAGCATATTGCTCGGCCGTTGCGCTGACGGAAGCGAGGCCGGGGTCCAGCTTGAGCTCGATGTTGAAGCGCAGCTTGTCGTTGCCGGACTTGTTCACCAGCGCGATGAACTCGTCCCAGCTCGGCATCCGCGTGCCGTCGACGGGCTTCTGATCGGGATAGGTCTGGCCGTATTTGCTGTTCGGATTGAGACGGCCGACATCGTAGCGGCGGAGTTCCTCAAGGGTGAGATGATAGACCGCCGGGCCCGGATCGCTGATCCATTTTCCGTCAGGACCGCGGGTTGTGTAGGACTTCAGCACCGGGTCATGGCCGATCACCAGATGGCCGTCCTTGGTGAGCTGAAGATCGATCTCGATGTTGTCGACGCCCAGCGACAGGGCGGTGGCGAAAGCTGGCAGCGTGTTTTCCGGCGCCAGTCCGCGGGCGCCGCGATGCCCCTGAATTTCAAGAGCCAGTGCTGAACTGGCAGTGACAGCCATCAAAGCGGCAAAGGCAATGGAACGGATCATCGGCGTTTTCTGCTTCGGTGTTTGGCCCATGACGGGCGGTTCGTAGATTTTTTAGCAGAAAGTGCCGGGCGTCCGACACGCGACCGGCGTTGCGTGTCATCGCCGCTGCCAACGACATCGAAACGCAGGCCACCGGTAACCGGAGTGGCTTCCTCCAGACGCACGGTAATGGCATCGCCGAGCCGGAAACGTTTTTTGCTGCGCTTGCCGACGAGCGCGCGATGCGCTTCGTCATGCTCATAGTAGTCGTCGCTGAGCGTGGCGATGGGCACAAAACCTTCGGCGCCGGTTTCGGTGAGCGCGACGAATAGACCGAAGCGGGTGACACCGGTGATGCTTCCCTCGAAAGTAGCGCCGACATGCTCGGCCATATAGGCGGCGATGAAGCGGCTCAGGGCATCGCGTTCGGCCTGCATCGAGCGGCGCTCGGTCAGCGAGATATGCTCGGCGATCTGTTCGAAATTCTCGACATCTTCGGGCGGCAACCCGTCATCGCCAAGCCTCAGGCCGCGGATCAGAGCGCGATGCACCAATACGTCGGCATAGCGTCTGATCGGCGAGGTGAAATGCGCATAGCGCGACAGATTGAGGCCGAAATGGCCGAGATTTTCCGGCGTGTAATAGGCCTGCATCTGCGTGCGCAGCACGACTTCGTTTATCAGCCGTTCATGCTCGCTGCCGCGCGCGCGTTCCAGGATGGCGTTGAAATGCATCGGCCGCAGGCCCTGGCCCTTGGCAAGACGGTAATCCAGGCTGTTGAGGAATTTGCGCAGGCTGTCGATCTTGTCGTCGGACGGCGGCTCGTGCACGCGGTACATGCATGGCTGCCGGCGCTTTTCCAGTTCTTCCGCTGCCGCGACATTCGCCGCGATCATGAAATCTTCAATCACCTGATGACTGAGCAGGTGTTCGCGCGGTTTGATGGCAGCAATATGACCATCCTTGCCGATGAAGACGCGGCGCTCGGTAGTGACGATGGCAAGCGGCTGGCGCGCTTCACGCGCCTTGTTCAGCGCGGCGTGGCAGGCATAAAGCGGCTTCAGGACCGGCTCTAAGAATTCGGCGGCGATCTTGTCGGGCTGGCCGTCGATGGCCTGCTGCACTTGGCGGTAGTTCAGCCCGGCGGCGCAGCGCATCAGGCCGCGCACGAATTTATGACGGATCTTGTTGCCGTCGGCATCGAACCACAGATGCACGGCCATGCAGGCGCGGTCCTTGCCTTCGACCAGCGAGCACAGATCGGCCGATAGCGCTTCAGGCAGCATCGGCACGACGCGGTCCGGGAAGTAGGTGGAGTTGCCGCGCATGCGCGCCTCGTGGTCGAGCGCGCTGCCCGGACGCACGTAATGCGCCACATCGGCGATGGCGACGATGACATGCCAGCCGCCTTCGTTGTTCGGGTCGTCATCCGGTTCGGCGAAAACGGCATCGTCGTGATCGCGCGCGTCTTCCGGATCGATGGTGATCAGCGGAATGTGACGCAGGTCCTCGCGGTTGCCCAGCGGCACCGGCTTGGCCTTTTCGGCTTCTCGGATCGCGGCATCGGAGAAGCGGGTAGGGATGCCCAGGGCATGGATCGGAATGAGACTGAGCGCCTTCGGGTCGGTGGCGCTGCCAATCACTTCGGTGATCTTGGCGATCTTCAGCCCGAAGCGGCGGCCAGCCAGCGGCTGGGCGACGACGAATTCGCCCGGCTTGGCATCGGCAAGATGCTCCGGCGCGATGATGTATTCGTGCCGCACCTTCTTGTCGGTCGGCTGCAGCCGGAACTCGCCATTCTCGGTGCGGCTGAGCAGGCCGAGGACGGGCTGCTCTTCCTGCTCCAGCCGCTTCATGATGCGGCCGCGATAGCGGTTCTGGCCGGCAGGCTGCACGCGCGCCAGCACGCGGTCGCCGATGCCGACATCGCCCAGCTCGCGCCGGGCGCGGTTGCTCAATTCGAAGACGATGCGCGGCGGCTCGCCGCCCGCGGCCCATTCCACCGGGCGGCCGACCAGATCGCCGTCGCGATCCAGCCGCACCAGATCGACCAGCACCACTTCCGGCAGCTGGCCTTTCGGCGTCATCTTCTTGCCGTGGCTTTGATTGATGTCGCCCTCGGCTTTCAGTTCACGCAGCAGCGCTTTGAGCGCAACGCGGCCGGACGGGCCAACATTGAAGGCGCGCGCGATCTCGCGCTTGCCGACCTTGCCCGGATTCTCGGCGATAAAGGCAAGAATGTCCTGCTTGGACGGAAGGCGCTGGGTTGCGGCTTTCTTCCTCGCCACAGCGTCTATGCCGCTGCCGATTTTCTGGCAGTCGCCTTCTTGGCGGGTGCTTTCTTCGCCGCCGCCTTCTTTGCAGCCGGCTTCTTGGCTGCAGCCTTCTTGGGCTTGGCTTCGGCCTCGGCGCCCCCGCTCTTCGCGGCGGCCGCCGCTTTCTTAGGTGCGCTCTTGGGCACAGCGGCTTTCTTCTTGCCGCCGCCTTTCTTGGCGCGCGCGGCAATCGCCGCAACGGCCATTTCCAGCGTCACGTCGTCGACCTCGACGCCGCGCGGCAGCGGCGCGTTGGTCGCGCCATGCTTCAGATAGGGACCGTAACGGCCATCGATGACGTTGATCGGCTCGCCGTCATCGGGATGCTTGCCGACCTCGCGCAGCACCTTCAGTTCTGCCTTCTGGCGCGGACCTTTGCGGCGGCTGTCGGCTTCGGCGATCTTCTCGACGGCATGGTTGATGCCGATCTCGATGGCCTCGATCGGGTCCTTCAGCTTGGTATAGGCGCCGTCATGCAGCAGATACGGCCCGAAGCGGCCGAGACCGGCGACGATCTCCTTGCCGGTATCGGGATGCAGGCCGACCACACGCGGCAGTGACAGCAGCTTCAGCGCCATCTCCAAGGTGACGTCTTCGATGGTCACGCCCTTGGGCAGGGATGCGCGCTTGGGCTTCGTCTTTGCCTTGCCTTCGCCCTCGGCTTCGCCAAGCTGCACGTAAGGACCGAACGGGCCCTGGCGCAGCGTAACGGGCAGGCCGCTCTGCGGATCGATGCCAAGCTCCTGCGGTCCGGAGATGGCGATTTCGCCATGACCATTGCCGCCGGCACTCAGCGGCCGGGTGTAGCTGCATTCCGGATAATCTGAGCAGCCGATGAAGGCGCCGGTGCGGCCCGCCTTGATCGAAAGCTGGCCCTTGCTGCAGGCCGGGCAGAGGCGGGGATTCTTGCCGTCTTCGCGCGGCGGGAAGAAATGCGGCTCCAGCAGGCGGTTGATCGCCTCCAGCACTTCGCCGCGACGGCCCATCTTGTCGTCGATGCGCGCGACTGCGTCCTTCACCGAGGAAGGCCGCGGATCTGCACCGGCATCATGCAGGCTGAAATCCTGCCAGAAATCCTGCAGCACCTTTTTCCAGTCGAGCTTATGCTCGGCAATTTCGTCGAGCTTTTCTTCCAGGCTCGCGGTGAAGCTGTAGGCGAAATACTGCTCGAAGAAGCAGACCAGGAAGGCATAGGCGAGCCAGCCGGCATCCTCGGGCTGGAAGCGCTTGTTCTCCAGCCGGACGTAATTGCGCGCCTTCAGCACCTCGAGGATGGCCGCGTAAGTGGAGGGGCGGCCGATGCCGAGTTCTTCCAGCTTGCGCACCAGGCTCGCTTCCGAATAGCGCGGCGGCGGCTCGGTGAAATGCTGCTCGGGCGTGATGCGCTCCTTCTTCAGCGCATCGCCGACCGTCAGCTTGGGCAGGCGGGCGCCGTCTTCTTCATCGGCGCTCTTGTCGTCGACGCCTTCCTCGTAAAGCTTGAGGAAGCCGGGCGAGAGCACGACGGTGCCGGTGGCGCGGAACACGCCGGTCTTTTTATCGTCGGTAATGTCGATGGTGGTACGTTCCAGCTCGGCGGATTCCATCTGGCTGGCCAAGGCACGCACCCAGATCAGCTCGTAGAGCTTGAGCTGCGCATCGTCGAGATAGCGGGCGACAGCGCGCGGGCGGCGGCGGAAATCGGTCGGGCGGATCGCCTCGTGCGCTTCCTGGGCGTTCTTCTGCTTCGACTTGTAGACGCGCCAGCTTTGCGGCACGGCGTCGCGGCCGTAATCCTCAGCGATCACGTCGCGCGCGGCGCGGATCGCTTCGTCGGCCATGCTGACGCCGTCGGTACGCATATAAGAGATGAGGCCGACCGTCTCGCCGCCGATATCGACGCCTTCATAGAGCCGCTGGGCGATCTGCATGGTCATCTGCGCCGAGAAGCCGAGTTTGCGGGCGGCTTCCTGCTGCAGGGTCGAGGTGGTGAAGGGCGGCGCGGGATGGCGCTTGGCCGGCTTGATCTGGATATCGGCAACGGCGTAGCGCAGGTCCTGCAGCTTCGCGACGGCCTCCTTGGCGGCGGCTTCGCTGGCGAGGTCGAACTTGTCCAGCTTCCGGCCGCCCAGCTCGGCCAGGCGGGCGGCGACCTTCTGGCCGTCGCCATTCAGGAATTCGGCGCTGATGGTCCAGTATTCGCGGGGCTTGAAGGCCTCGATCTCGGTTTCGCGCTCGCAGATCAGGCGCAGCGCCACCGACTGCACGCGGCCGGCCGACTTGGCAGACGGCAGCTTGCGCCACAGTACCGGAGAAAGGGTGAAGCCGACCAAGTAATCCAGCGCGCGGCGCGCCTGCTGGGCATTCACCAGGTCCATGTCGATGTCGCGCGGCTGGGCCATCGCGTCCAGCACGGCGGTCTTGGTGATCTCGTTGAAGACCACGCGCTTGACGGTCTTGCCCTTGATGGCCTTGCGGTTATTCAGGGCCTCCAGGACATGCCAGGAAATCGCTTCGCCCTCGCGATCCGGGTCGGTGGCGAGGATCAGGGTGTCGGCATCCTTCAGCGCGCCGGCAATAGCGCGCACCGATTCGGAGCCGCGCCCGGACATTTCGTAATGCATCGTGAAGTCCTTGTCCGGCTCGACCGAGCCGTCTTTCGGCGGCAGATCGCGGACATGGCCGAAGGAGGCCAAAACCTTGTGGCCTGGACCGAGATACTTCTCGATGGTCTTTGCCTTCGCCGGGCTTTCGACGACAACGACTTTCATACGGGGCGGTTTTCCAACAAAAAATCACAAACAATACAGCGACGGCGGTCCCGGCGCGGCCCGGGGAACATGGGCGATGCAAACCCCCTTGTCAAATCAGGGGGGCTCCGCTGTGAAAATTTTTCGCGGATTTCTGGTGAAAATTAGGAAAGCCGGTCTTCTGCTGCCGACTCCAGCGGGAAGGCGGCCACCAGCAGCATGCGGACCTCGTCGCCCCCAGCCGTCAATGGGAGGGCGAGTCTCTCCCAGCTTCGCTCAACCTGCCAGGCCGAACGTTTATCGCGGGAAGTGTAATCGAAGGTAGCAGTATAGCGGCGCGACATCGGCATCCGGCTGTGCACCACGGCGTCATACTCCGTGCGCAGCAGTTCCGCCTGCTGCTCGGGCAGGCCGCTGATGCTGCGGCCGGTCATGTCGACCTTGAACTGATTGACGAAGGTGGAGCCGTAAAGGCGATAGACGTAATCGCCGTCATCCTTGCGCTCAACCAGCATGAGGTTGCCGAGCCAGGGCTTCATCTCGATCGGGTCGATATCGGCGCGATCGGGCATCGGACGGCCCCGTCGCTTGCTGGCCCAGTAGGCATACAGCGCCTGGAGCGTCTCCAGCGTCAGTTGCGGCGCAGCTTCCAGCATCCGACCCATGCGGTTGACGATATCCCCCATCCAATATGCCTGCCGGACGCCGACCCCAACATCCGGATGTTTCGCAGGATAACGGAAAGCCCGCCGATTGTCAGCCGCTCGACGCGCCGTCAGGCTTTGCGCGAAATGCCGCAACAATATCTGGCTGAAGCCCGAGGTGCCGGATAGCCTGTGCAAAACTGGGAGGAGTAGAATGGGCGTAATGAATAAGGTTGCGTTGATCACCGGCGCGGCGCGCGGTCTGGGCTTGGCGGCTGCAACCAGGTTTCTGTCGGATGGCTGGCGCGTGGCGATGCTCGACATTCTGGGCGACGCGTTGCGCGATGCCGTGCAAGGCCTGAATCAGCCCGACGCGACCCTGGCGCTGGAAGCGGATGTTTCCGATCCCGCCGCCGTGCAGGCAGCGGTGAAAAGGGCGCATGCGCATTTCAGCCGCATCGATGCGCTGGTGAACAATGCCGGCATCGCCATCTTCAAGCCCATCCTCGAAGTCTCTTTGGAGGACTGGCAGCGCGTGCTGGCGGTCAACCTGACCGGGCCCTTCCTGATGGCGCAGGCGGTGGCGCCGATCATGCGCGATCAGGGCGGCGGCGCCATCGTGAATATCACATCCATCTCCGGCCTGCGCGCATCCACACTTCGCGTCGCCTATGGCACCAGCAAGGCGGGACTGGCGCATCTGACCAAGCAGCAGGCGGCCGAGCTTGGCGAATACGGCATCCGGGTGAATGCGGTGGCGCCGGGTCCGGTGGATACGGCGATGGCGAAAGCCGTGCATACGCCCGAGATCCGTGCCGATTACCACGACCACATCCCGCTCAACCGCTATGGCGAGGAAAGCGAACTGGCCAACACGATCTATTTTCTGTGCAGCGATCAGGCGAGCTACATCACCGGACAGGTGCTGTGCGTCGATGGCGGGTTTGACGCGACCGGCATCGGTTTACCCACGTTACGCGGACGACGGCGAAATAGCTGAGGTGATTTATGCTCGCCCGCAGCATTGCTTGAACTTCCTGCCGGATCCGCAGGGGCAGGGATTGTTGCGGCCGGGTTTCTTCGCCGGCCGCAGATCGGTTTCACCATCGACATAGACCCAGCGGCCGTTTGCTTCGTCGCGGCGGAAGCGTGAGCGTTCATGCAGCGCGCGGATCTGGCCCTGTATCTTGAAACGTGCGACGAATTCCACGATGCCGGTGCTGTTATCCGTGCCACCATCCTTGGTGTCGAGGATTTCGAGGCCCAGCCATTGGGTTTCGCGCATGCCGGCGCTGACATCGGCTGCATCGAAGCCTGCGCGATGCTCTGGTGCCAGCGTGCGTTCCAGATGCGCCACATCGCCGCGCGCATAGGCCGTATAGCGCGAACGCATCAGGGCAAGCGCCGTGGGTGCCGGCGCGCCGGCCAGGATCGGGCCGCAGCAGCGCTCGAAATCCAGGCCGGACTGGCAAGGGCAAGCAGTCATCTAAGAACGCGCCAGCTTACGATTGCGCCGGCTTTTCATGATGTTCGGCGGGTCGGGCGAATTGCGGGAAGTTCGGATGCATCACCAGCGGCGTGACGGTCACATCGGTGAAGGTGGGGTAGAGCGGCATGGCGCGGAGCTGGTTGCCGACGGCTTCCGGCGTTGGCAGGTTCCACAGCACGAAAGTGCCGAGCGCATTGGCGCGGCGCCAGATCCCGACCAGTTGCCGCTTCTCGATCATCTCTTCCGAGACGCGCCATTCGGCCTTCACCCAGTCGTTCATCTTGTCGCCGGCGCGCAGATACTCGATCCGCACGTCCAGCAGGAACAGGTTGCTGTCGGGCTTCGGTTTTGAATCCGGCTTCTCGTGGAAGGTCGCGCCGCGGGCGAATTGCGGGAAATTGGGATGCGCGATCAGCGGCGTTGCCTCAATCCGCGTGAAATAGGGATAGAGCGGCATGGCGCGGAGCTGGTTTGCCAGCGCCTCGTGGCTCGGCATGTCGAGGATGAACATCGTGCCCATGCCGTTGGCCTTGCGCCAGATGCCGACGAACTGGCCTTTCTCCAGCAGACCCTCTTCCTCATCCCATTCGGCGCGGACCAACTGCTGCGCCTTGTCGCCCAAGCTGGTGAAATTGAAGGTGACGTCGATGAGGAACAGCATTGTCCGGCTCCTTTGCGCATTGTCATCCCGGGCGGCAGGCCGCCTTGGTTTCTCCTGAAGGAGATCAAGCCCAGCAAGATGGCCGGGTCAAGCCCGGCCATGACACTTGGACAGGATCGGCGTGGATCAATCCACGATCCGCTTCTTCACGTAAGAGCCCGGCGCATCCTCGATGGGTTTGAGCTTACCGCCGCCGGGTTTGCGCGCGGGCACTTTCGGGCCGGACTTGGCGGAAAGCCACTTGTCCCAATCATCCCACCAGGAGCCGGGATATTCCTTGGCATCCTTCAGCCAGTCCTCGACCTTGGGCGGGTTCTTCTTCGTGTCGTTGAGCCAGTGCTGGTACTTCTTCTGGTTCGGGTGATTGATCACGCCGGCGATATGGCCCGAGCCGGCCAGCACGAAGCGTACCGGACCGCTGTAAAGCTGCGTCGCCTTGTAGACTGATCGATAGGGCGCGATATGGTCTTCGCGGCTGGCCTGTAGATAGACCGGGATGTTGATCTTGCGCAGATCGAGATGTTCGCCCGCCAGTTCCAGCGCGCCAGGCTGCGACAGCAGGTTCTTCTGATACATGTTGCGCAGATAGAACTGATGCATCTTCGCCGGCATGCGCGTGCAGTCGGAGTTCCAGTACAGCAGGTCGAAGGGGAAAGGCTCCTTGCCCAGAAGGTAGTTGTTGACGACGAACGACCAGATCAGGTCGTTGGCGCGCAGCATGTTGAAGGTGGTTGCCATCTCGCCGCCTTCGAGATAGCCGCGGTCGGCCATCAGCTTGTCGAGATAGCGCAGCGTATCCTCGTCGGTGAAGACGCTGAGCTCGCCGGCATCGGAGAAATCGACCTGCGCGGCGAAGAAGGTAACGGCCTTGATTCGGTCATCACCCTTGGCCGCCATCCAGGCCAAGGTCGCAGCCATCAAGGTGCCGCCGATGCAATAGCCGATTGCGGTGACCTCTTTTTCGCCGGTAGCCTTCTGAATGGCATCCAGGCCTTCGAGGATGCCTTCGCGCATGTAGCTTTCGAAGGTCTTGTCGGCGAGGGACTCATCCGGTTGGTTCCACGACACGACGAAGACCGTGTAACCCTTGTCGGTCATCCAGCGGATGAAGGAATTCTCCGGCTTCAGATCGAGGATGTAGAACTTGTTGATCCAGGGCGGAACGATGAACAGCGGCCGCTTGTAGACCTTTTCGGTCGTCGGCTCGTACTGGATGAGCTGCATCAGATCGTTCTGGTAGATTACCTTGCCCGGCGTGACGGCGATGTTCCCGCCCACAGTGAAGGCTTTGGAATCCACCATCTTGATGTTGAGCTTGCCCTTGCCGCGCTCCAGATCCTTGAGCAGGTTCTCCAGGCCTTTGACCAGGTTCTCGCCGTTGCTTTCGAACGTGGCGCGCAGCACTTCCGGATTGGTCAGCAGGAAGTTGGACGGTGACATCGCGTCAATGAATTGCCGCGTGTAGAAGTCGACTTTCTTCGCGACCTTGGGATCGATGCCGTCGGCCTGGCGCATCGTGTCCTGTACCCAGCGCGCGGTGAGCAGGTAGGATTGCTTGAGATAGTCGAAGACGACATTTTCCTGCCAAGCGGGATCCTTGAAGCGCTTGTCGCCTTTGGCTGGCTCTACCAGTGGTTGGGTTTCCTTGCCAAGAAAACGATCGGTGGCGTTGGCCCAGAGCGTGGCGTAGTCGCGCCACAGCTTCATCTGCGCTTCAACCAGCTTGTCCGGCTCGGCGAGCAGCTTGGCGGTGAAATCGAGATAGGCCTTGCCGAGATTCAGAGGATCGACATCGAAATGACCCGGAACGAGTGGTGCACCCTCGGTGGTTTGCCGGCTGGCAAATTCTGCCAATAGTTTGTGACTCTGCTCCGTAATCCGCGCCCAGTTCTTCGCCCAGGTCGCTGGATCGGGAAGCTTGATGTCACTGTCCGGTTGCTTCGCCATCCGACAGTCCTTATTCTCGGGGCCCCGTTTCCTCCCGTCGCGCAAATCCGGCCAAAACTCGGATTTTCACGTAGGATATGGAGGTTACGGGATAGGGAATCGCCTCGCAAGGCTGACGCGAAGGGTCATTGGGTGGCGGTTGTGAGTGTGATTTAGGGGGATTGTCATATGGCAGGATTGGGCTCGGTTATCGCCGCCAAAAGGATGCGCGGCGCTGCCGAGGTGCGTGTCGCCGGTTTCCGTAGCGTAACTGCGGCGGCGTTGCTTGCTGCGGTCCTCGGACTGAGCGGCTGCGGCACCTGGGCAGACCCCACCGATTGGTTCGAGGATGACGAGCCTGCCCCGGTCACCACGCCGACCGGGAGCGCTGCCCCCGAATCCGTCACCAGCGACCGTTTCCCCAATCTTGGCCGCGTTCCTCCGCGTCCTGTCGAGGTCAGCAGCGAGGGCGAACGCCGCCGTGCGATGGATTCGCTGGCCGCCGACCGCGACAATGCCCGCCATACCGATCAGGAACTGCGTGCCCGTCCGGCTGACAGCAACACACCGCCACCGGCACCCCGGGCCCCGGTGACCCAGCTTCCCGCAGCTTCTTCTGCCCAGCCGGCCCTGCCCGCACAGCAGGCTGAAGCTCCGGTGACGCTGCAGCCGCCGGCTCCGACCCTGCCGGCTCCGACCTTGCCGGCTCCGACTCAGCCGGTCCCGACACAGCCGGTCCCGACACAGCCGGTCCAGGCGCAGAATCAGGTGCCGCGCGGTGCCGGGGTGGTGGACACCTTTTCCCAGAGCCTGGCGCAGTCTGCGGCGACGACGCTGCCGCCGAATCTGGCGCAAAGCGCGCCCCAGATGGGGGGCGCCGCCGTTCCGGGCAATGGCGGCCTCGCGCCGAGCGGCTCTACCTTGCTGGCGGTGGTCCGCTTCGCCAACGCGGACACGTCGCTGGGCAGTGATGACCGCGCCCTGCTGCGGCGGGTCGCCGAATATTACAAGGGAACCGCGGGCGGCCGCGGTGTGCTGGCCGTGGTCGGCTATGCCTCCAGCCGGACCGGCAACATGGATGCCAGCGCCCACCGGCAGCTCAACTACAGCCTGTCGCAAAAGCGGGCCGAGGCCGTGGCCGCAGAACTGCGCCGCCGGGGCATCGCCGCCGATCAGGTGCGGGTCGAGGCCAGGGCTGATGCGGCCCCGGTCTATTACGAAGCCATGCCGCGGGCCGAGGATTATAACCGCCGGGTTGAAATCTATCTTGTGAACTGAACGGATTTCACCGAAAGCCTGACTAGGCTAGATTGGCGGGGGCGCGGGGCGAACAGCTACCGCGCCTTCGCGTAACTGAAGCCTGTTTCGACTGGACCAGAGGACCATGGATACCGAGTTCTACCGCATCAAGCGCCTGCCGCCTTACGTGTTCGAGGAAGTGAACCGTATGAAGGCCGCCGCTCGAGCTCGCGGGGAGGACATCATCGATTTCGGCATGGGCAATCCGGACAACGCGACGCCCCCGCATATTGTCGCCAAGCTGATCGAGGCAGCCCAGAATCCGCGCGCGCACCGCTATTCCTCCAGCCGCGGCGTGCCCGGCCTGCGCAAGGCGCTGGCGAACTACTATGGCCGCCGCTTCGGTGTCGAACTGGATCCGGAGAAGGAGGCCATCGTCACGCTTGGCTCCAAAGAGGGTCTGGCCAATCTGGCGATGGCGATCTCGGCACCGGGCGACACCGTGCTGGTGCCCAATCCCAGCTACCCGATGCATGCCTTCGGCTTCATCATCGCCGGCGCCAATGTGCGCTCGGTGCAGATCGGCCCGGGCATCGACTTCTTCGCCGGTCTGGACCGCGCCTATCAGCACAGCATCCCCAAGCCGATCGCGCTGATCGTCAGCTTCCCGGCCAATCCGACCGCGATGACCGTGGATCTCGACTTCTATGAAGCCGTTGTCGATTTCGCCAAGAAGCGCAACATGTGGGTGATCTCCGATTTGGCCTATTCGGAGATCTATTTCGACGGCAACCCGCCGCCCTCCATCCTGCAGGTGAAGGGTGCCAAGGACATTGCCATCGAATTCACCTCGCTGTCCAAGACCTACAACATGCCGGGCTGGCGCATCGGCTTCGGCGCCGGCAATCCGACGCTGATCGCGGCGCTGGCGCGTATGAAGTCCTATCTCGACTACGGCGCCTTCACGCCGATCCAGGTGGCGGCGACCGCGGCGCTGAACGGACCACAGGACTGCGTTGAGGAAATCCGCCAAACCTACAAGTCGCGCCGCGACGTGTTGGTGAAGGGGCTTCAGGCGGCGGGCTGGGACATTCCCATGCCGCGCGCATCGATGTTCTGCTGGGCGCCGATCCCGGAGCGTTACGCGCATCTCGGTTCGGTGGAATTCTCCAAGCTGCTGTTGCGCGAGGCGGAAGTCGCTGTGGCGCCGGGCATCGGCTTCGGCGAACATGGCGACGGTTTCGTGCGCCTGGCCTTCGTCGAAAACGAGCACCGCACGCGTCAGGCGGTGAAGAACATCAAGCGGCTGCTGAGCTCGCCGTCCAATCTCCCCAGCCCTGCGGAGAAAGCCGTCGCCAATGGTTAAAGGTATCAAGAACATTGCCCCGCCGCTCAAGGTGGGTATCGCCGGTCTTGGTGTGGTCGGCGCAGGTGTGGTGCGGCTGCTGGATCAGCAGGCCGATATTCTCGCGGCGCGGGCCGGCCGGCCGATCAAGGTGGTGGCGGTCTCGGCGCGCGACAGGCGCAAGAAGCGCGATATGCCGAAAGGCAACTGGCGCTGGTTCGAAAAAGCCGCCGATCTTGCAAAAGATCCGGAAGTCGATGTCGTCGTCGAACTGATCGGCGGCGCTGACGGCCCGGCGCGCGCGCTGGTCGAAGCGGCACTGTCAGCAGGGAAGGGCGTGGTCACCGCCAACAAGGCGATGCTGGCCATGCATGGCGCCAAGATCGCTGCGCTGGCTGAAGCCAACAACGCGCCGCTGGCTTTCGAGGCGGCGGTGGCAGGCGGCATTCCGATTGTGAAGGCGCTGCGTGAGGGGCTGATCGGCAACCGCGTCGAGCAGATCACCGGCATCCTCAACGGCACCTGCAATTACATCCTGACCGAGATGCGTACCACGGGGCGCGATTTCGGCGAGGTGCTGGCCGAAGCGCAGAAGCTGGGCTACGCCGAGGCCGATCCCAGCTTCGATATCGACGGTGTGGATGCCGCCCACAAGCTGACGGTGCTGACGTCTCTTGCTTTCAACACCAAGGCCGATTTCAAGGCCGTGCATGTCGAAGGTATCCGCCATGTCTCGGCCATCGACATAGCGTTTGCCAGCGAGTTCGGCTACCGCATCAAGCTTTTGGCGATTGCGCGCCGCACGCCGCGCGGCATCGAGCAGCGCGTGCATCCCTGCATGGTGCCGCATGACACGCCGATTGCCCATGTCGATGGCGTGTTCAACGCCGTCTCCGCCGTGGGTGATTATGTCGGCCGCGTGATGTTCGAAGGCCGCGGCGCAGGCAGCAATCCGACTGCTTCGGCCGTGGTCGCCGATCTGGCCGATATCGCGGCGGGCCGCACGGCGCCCGCCTTCGGCGTGCCGGCGATGAAGCTGCAGCCGCTCAAGGCCGCACCGATGGCCGAGCGTGTCGGCCGCTATTACATCCGCCTGATCGTGCGCGATCAGCCCGGTGTGCTGGCCGATGTGTCCGCCGTGCTGCGCGATCATAAGATCTCGATCGAGAGCCTGGTGCAGCGCGGCCGGGCCGAGGCCGAGAACCAGCCGGTCGCGGTGGTGCTGATCAGCCACGATGCGCGCGAGGCCGATATGGAGCGCGCGCTGAAGCGGATCGCCAAGCTGCGCTCGGTTCTGAAGCCGCCGGCGCTGATCCGTATCGAACCGCTCTGAGGTGGACCATGGCGGCGAAGAAAGCGAGCGAGGCTGCGAAGAAGACGACCCGGCTGGAAGCCGTTTCTGCCAGCATGTCGGTGGAGCGCAACCTGACGCTGGAAGCCGTGCGCGTCACCGAGGCGGCTGCCATCGCTGCTGCCAAGCTGGTTGGTCTCGGCGATGAGATGACCGCCGATGAGGCTGCCGTGGATGCGATGCGCAAAGCGCTGAATAGCCTCAATATCGATGGGACCATCGTGATCGGTGAGGGCGAGCGCGACGAAGCGCCGATGCTGTATATCGGTGAGAAGGTCGGCACCGGTAAGGGACCGCGCATCGATATCGCGCTCGATCCGCTGGAAGGCACGTCGCTTACCGCCAAGGGCGGTACCAATGCGCTGACGGTGATCGCCTTCGCCAATGCGGGCTGCTTCCTGAACGCGCCGGACGTCTACATGGACAAGATCGCGGTCGGCGGCGGCCTGCCGGAAGGCGTGGTCGATCTCGATCTGCCGCCGGCAGAGAATTTGAAGCGGCTGGCGGACGCCAAAGGCGTTGCGGTTGCCGATCTTACTGTCTGCATCCTGGATCGCCCGCGCCATGCCGAACTGATCAATCAGGTGCGTGCTACCGGCGCGCGGATCGCGCTGATCTCCGATGGCGACGTGGCCGGCATCATCGCGACGACCGATCCGGAAACCGGCATCGACATCTATATGGGTTCGGGCGGCGCGCCGGAAGGCGTGCTGGCTGCCGCCGCTCTGCGTTGCATCGGCGGCCAGATGCAGGCGCGCCTGATTTTCCGCAATGAAGACGAGCGCAGCCGTGCGCGCCGGCTCGGCATCGAGAAGCTGGACCGTAAATACAATCTGACCGACCTCGCATCCGGCGACGTGATTTTTGCCGCAACAGGTGTCACCGACGGCTCGATGCTGCATGGGGTGAAGCGTGTGCCGGGTGGCTACAAGGTGAATTCCATCGTCATGCGCACGCAGACCGGAACCATCCGCCGCATCGAAGCGGTGATCCGCAACCCGCAGGTCTGAGCGATGCTGGGCGGCGACAGCAGCCCGTTCCTAGGCGTCACCCGCTCGGTGCAGGGGCGGCGCTGGCGCCTGCGCAACATGGACGACCGTCTGGCACTGGCGATTGCGCAGCAGGCGGGACTGCCGGAAATCCTGGGCCGTGTCCTGGCCGGACGCGGCGTCGATCTCGATCTTTTAGAGGATCATCTCAATCCCAGCCTGCGGCGCATGCTTCCCGATCCGTCGCGCTTCCGCGACATGGATGCGGCAGCCGACCGCATCGCGCACGCCATCGAGATGGGTGAGAAGGTTGCCGTCTTCGGCGATTACGATGTGGATGGCGCGACATCGACGGCCTTGCTCAACCGCTTCTTCCGCGCCATCGGCCGGGATTTGCGCGTCTATATCCCAGACCGGCTGAAAGAGGGCTACGGCCCGAATACGCCTGCCTTGCGCAAGCTGGCGGCGGAAGGCGTCAAGCTCGTCATCACCGTCGATTGCGGCACGCTGGCCTTCGCGCCGCTGGAAGACGCCGCGTCCATCGGTCTCGAGGTGGTTGTCGTCGACCATCATCTGGCCGAACCAGAACTGCCCAAGGCGCTGGCGGTGATCAACCCCAACCGGCTGGACGAAGCGCAAGGTTACGGCCAGCTCGCGGCGGTCGGCGTCGCTTTTCTGCTGGTCGTGGCGGTCAACCGCCGCCTGCGCGAGCGGGGCTTCTATTCCGCCAGCCGCCCGGTGCCCGATCTGCTGCAATGGCTCGATCTGGTGGCACTGGGCACGGTCTGCGATGTGGTGCCGTTGACAGGCCTCAACCGCGCACTGGTCACTCAGGGTATCAAGGTGCTGCGCAGCCGCGGCAATGTCGGACTTGCGGCTCTGGCCGATGTTGCCGGCATCAACGAGCCGCCGGGCGCTTATCACCTTGGTTTCCTGCTGGGGCCGCGGGTCAATGCAGGCGGCCGCGTCGGCCAAGCCGATCTTGGTACGCGGCTTTTGTCTTGCGACGATCCGCGCGAGGCACAGGCGATTGCTGCCGAACTCGACCGCTACAACCGCGAGCGCCAGGAAATCGAAGCCGTCGTGCTCGCGGAGGCGATGCAGGAATTCGAACATCTGCCGGAAGACGTCCCATTGGCGCTGGTGGCGCGGCAGGGCTGGCATCCGGGCGTGATCGGGATTGTCGCTGCCCGCATCCGCGAAGCGGCCGGCCGTCCGAGTTTTGTGATCGCGCTGGATGCAAACGGCATCGGCAAGGGCTCCGGCCGTTCGATCCCCGGCGTCGATCTTGGCGCCGCAGTGGTTGCGGCTAGCCAGGCCGGTCTGCTGATCAATGGCGGCGGCCATGCCATGGCCGCGGGCCTGACGGTCGAAGCCGCCAAGCTGAACGAACTGAAAGCCTTCCTCAACGAGCGTCTGGCGGGGCCTGTGGCGAAAGCCGGCGCCTCTGCATCATTGGGCTTCGATGGCGTGATCGGCGTCGGTGGCTGCAATGCCGATCTGTGCGACAAGCTGGAGCAGCTTGGCCCCTATGGCTCGGGCAATCCGGAGCCGCGTTTTGCTCTGGCCTCGGCGCGCGTCGTGCAGGCCGATGTGGTGGGCGAGAAGCATGTGCGCTGCCTGATCACGGCAGGCGACGGGCAGGGTGCCCGTCTGCGCGCCATTGCCTTCCGCTCGCTCGATGGCGATCTCGGCCCGGCCTTGCTGCAGGCGCGCCAGACCGGCTCGGCGCTGCATATCGGTGGCCATCTGCGCAGCAGCTACTGGCGTGGCGAGCGGCAGATCCAGTTCGTGCTGGAGGATGCGGCCCTGCCGGCCGCCTGATTCAGGACAGCGTCAGGGCTTCGGGATTTCGGCCACGCTGGCGGCCGTGACGCCGCGCACCCGCTCGCGGTGCAGCACATACAGGCCGCTTGCCGCGATCAACACGATGCCGGCGGTCGCCAGTTCATTCGGCACGTCTCCCCAGATCAGATAGCCGATCAGCAGGGCCCAGAGCAGGCCTGTATAGCGCAGCGGCACGATCACCGGGACTTCGGCATGCCGGAAGGCATCGACGGCAGCGATATAGCCGGCGGAAATGCACAGCGAGGCCGCCGTCAGAAGGGCCGTGTCCTGCCAGCTCATCGCCACCCAGCCATCGGCCAAAGCCAGCGCCAGCGCCACCAGCGCCATCATCCCGACATTGGTGAAAATGACGATGGACGAGGGGATGCCCGCATCGATCCGGCGCGTCACCAGATCGCGGCCGACGATGCAGATCGCCGCCCCGACGGCGAGGATGGAATAGGCGTTGAAGTTTCCGGCGCTCGGCTGGACCACCAGCAGCACGCCAAGGAAGCCCGCGATCACGGCCAGCCAGCGGCGCCAGCCAACCGGCTCGCGCATCCACAGCGCCACCACCGCCGTCATCATCAGCGGCGACGACATATGGATCGCCGCCATGTTGGCGAGCGGGATGTGAAACAGCGCGATCATGTAGAGATAGCTGCCCACGAGATCGATGGTGCTGCGCATCACCACATGCAGATTGAACATGCGGCCGATCCGGGGCATGGCGCCGGAGGTCTGGATCACGCCCAGGATGATCGCCGTCGCGATCAGGCCACGCACGGCGATGATCTGGTGGGAGGGCAGATTGCCGTAGACCAGCTTGCAGAAGGCCTCGTTGACGACGAAGAGCAGAACGGCAAGCGAGAAAGTGATGATGCCCCGGCGGTTGCCGGTGCCCAGAAACCGTTCAAGTCGTGGCACGGAAGATCAGCTTTTGGCGTTTGGATCGGCGTGGATGGGATCGACCCAGGGGACATTTTCCGGCTTTTCCACCGGTTCGATATCGAGATTGACCACCACCGGGTCCTGGCCCGAGCGGACCAGCACGCATTCCAGCGTCTCGTCGGTGCTGGCGTTGATTTCCTGATGCGGCACGTAGGGCGGCACGAAGATGAAGTCGCCGGGCCCGGCCTCGGCCACATATTCCAGCTTGTTGCCCCAGCGCATCCGCGCCTTGCCCTTCACCACGTAGATGACGCTTTCCAGATCGCCATGATGATGGGCGCCGGTCTTGGCATTGGCGTGGATATGCACGGTGCCAGCCCAGATCTTCTGGGCGCCGACGCGGGCGAAATTGATCGCCGTGGCGCGGTTCATGCCTGCCGTCTTGCCTGCCGAGGTGGGGTCGAGCTTGTCGCCGGGAATCACCCGTACGCCGTTATGTTTCCAGTCGGTCGGGTGATCGTGATCGTGCGACATGGGCGGACTCCAGTGAACGGTACCGCTGATGGTAGGAGAGAGGCCGGGCGAGGGCAAGCGGCCGCCGATTTTTCTGATGCTGGGCCAGAGGTTTAGCGGGAATCGGATAATCTGGCCCGCAGGTGGATGTTTGGGCCACGGGATGCTTGATTTATGGGGGCGGACCCGGTACACACCCTGCGCCGCGCAGCTTCGGCCGCGCCGCCAGGCCGACCCCATCGTCTAGAGGCCTAGGACGTCACCCTTTCACGGTGAAGACACGGGTTCGACTCCCGTTGGGGTCGCCATCACATCCGGCGGCTTATCCTTCCAATAAGCATTCAACGTTCTGACATGCCTACGATTGCATGGCTGCGCTGATGCTCACCCGCCTGTGCTACGCTACCACGCAAAGCGGCAGAAGCAGAACCGCCAGGGCGAGGAGGATGCGGATATAGCCGGGCGTGGGATTGTCTTCAGTCGGATCTGCATAGGCCATGGTTTGACTCCTTCTGTCTGAAGCGAGGCATGATCATTTGAAATTGCGCGCATCCGGGATCACCACCTGGACCTCGCGCATCGAAAGCGGCGGCGGCAGCGAAACGCGCAGCTCATCACCCTGCGCGGCCGTGTGATCGAACAGTTCTGGGTCGGGCAGGTCGCCCAATGTCGTGAGCATGTCGCTGCGGTCGATCAGGCGGTCGGCGATGACATGCATGACGCGGTCATCGGGGCTCAGGTCGGTCTGGTTCTTCGGCAATTCCTGGAACTGCAGCTTGCCTTCCACGGCGAGCAGGCGAGAGCCGAGCAGCGCGCGGCGGTAGCATTCGGTCACCTTGGGCCAGACGATCAGATTGGCGATGCCGGTTTCGTCTTCGATGGTGACGAAGATGACGCCGCTGGCCGTGCCCGGCCGCTGGCGGATCAGTACAAGACCGGCCAGCTTAACCTTCTGATGCTCTTTCATGCTGCGCAGGTCGCGCGTCTTGACGAAGCCTTCGCCGGCCAGTTTGGGGCGCAGCAGGGCCAGCGGATGCTGCCGCAAAGTCAAGCTGATCTCACGGTAATCCTGCAGCACCTGCTCGCCCATGGTGAGCGGCGGCAGGGCGACTTCAGGCTCGTTGCCGGACTCTATCGGCGGCTGGTTGTCGCCCGGTTGGGCCAGAGCATCGGCCTGTTCGAAGAGCGGCAGCGGCTTCTCGCCCAGTGCGCGGATATGCCAGAGCGCCTGGCGGCGGTTGAGGCCGAGCGAGGCGCAGGCATCGGCGCGCGCGATGACCTCCAGATGATGCAGCGGCAGGGCGGTGCGGCGCCACAGATCGCGCAAGGTGGCATAGCCATCGCCGCGCATTTCCACCAGCCTGTCGATGATGTCCTGGCGGCAGCCTTTCACCTGGCGGAATCCCAGCCGCAGGGCGAGGCGGCGGCTGGGCGTGCGTTCCAGCGTGCAGTCCCAGTCGCTGTGATTGACATCGACCGGCCGCACCTCGACATGATGCTCGCGCGCATCGCGCACGATCTGGGCTGGGGCGTAGAAGCCCATCGGCTGGCTGTTCAGCAGCGCGGCGGCAAAGACTGCCGGATGATGGCATTTGATCCAGGCCGAGATATAGGCGAGATGCGCGAAGGCGGCGGCATGGCTTTCCGGGAAGCCGTATTCGCCGAACCCCCTGATCTGATTGAAGCAGCGTTCGGCGAAGTCGCGCGGATAGCCGTTCTTCACCATGCCTTCGATCAGCTTGTCCTCGAAATAGCCGATCGTGCCGACGCGGCGGAAGGTGGCCATGGCGCGCCGCAGGCGGTCGGATTCCGCCGGCGTGAAACCGGCGGCGACGATGGCAATCCGCATCGCTTGTTCCTGGAACAGCGGCACGCCCAGGGTCTTCTTCAACACGGCTTCCAGTTCCGGCTTCACGTAGTTCACGTCTTCTTCGCCATTCCGGCGCCGCAGATATGGGTGAACCATGTCGCCCTGGATAGGGCCGGGGCGCACGATCGCGACCTGGATCACAAGATCGTAAAAAACTTTCGGCCGAAGCCTTGGCAGCATCGACATCTGCGCGCGACTTTCCACCTGGAACACGCCAATCGTGTCGGCGCGCGAGAGCAGGGCGTAAACCTCTGGATCGTCCTGCGGGATGGTGGCCAGCGTGTAGCGCTTGCCTTCATGGCGCTCGATCAGATCGAAAGCCTTGCGGATGCAGGTGAGCATCCCGAGCGCCAGCACATCCACCTTCATGATCCCTAAGGCGGCGATGTCGTCCTTGTCCCACTGGATGACGGTGCGGTCGTCCATGGCGGCATTCTCAATCGGCACGAGTTCGTCCAGCGGTCCGCGGCTGATGACGAAGCCGCCGACATGCTGCGACAGGTGACGCGGGAAGCCGACCAGCGCGCGCGCCAAGCCAATCGTCAGCGCGATGCGGTCCGCATCCGGGTCGATGCCGATCTCGCGGATCTGTTCTTCCTTGATGCCGTCGCGCCCCCAGCCCCAAAGCGTTTTCGACAGGCGGGTGATGGTATCAAGCGACAGGCCCAGCGCCTTGCCGACATCGCGGATCGCGCTTTTCGGCTGATAATGGATGACGGTGGCGGTAAGACCCGCCCGGTCGCGGGTGTATTTTTCATAGATGTACTGGATGACTTCTTCGCGACGCTGATGCTCGAAATCGACATCGATATCCGGCGGCTCGCGCCGCTCGGCCGAGACGAAACGCTCGAACAGCACGTCGATCTTCTCTGGATCGACAGAGGTGATCCCGAGACAGAAGCAGACCGTGGAATTGGCAGCCGAGCCGCGCCCCTGGCAGAGAATGCCGCGGCTCTTGGCGAAACGGACAATGTCATAGACGGTGAGGAAATAGGGCGCGTATTCCAGCTCACCGATCAGCTTGAGCTCATATTCCACCAGCTTGCGGACCTTGTCGGGGATGCCGTTCGGGAATTTCTCCCTGGCATTCTCCCAGGTCAGCCGGACCAGCTCTTCCTGCGGCGAGGCGCTGTCGCCGCGGGTTTCGGTGGGATATTCATAGCGCAATTCGCTTAAACAGAAGCGGCATCGTCCGGCGATCTCAATCGTGCGTTCGATGGCTTCCGGGTAACGGCTGAACAGCCGCGTCATGACAGCGGGCGATTTCAGATAGCGTTCGGCATTGGGCTGCAGGCGGAAGCCGGCTTCGTCAATCGTGCAGCCATGGCGGATGCAGGTCAGAACGTCCTGCAGCACGCGCCGCTCGGGGACGTGATAGAGCACGTCATTGCAGGCGACCATCGCCACATCATGGGCCTTGGCAAAAGCAGCCAAGGCCGAGAGGCGGGTGTGGTCCTGGCCATCCAGGCGGCAGGTGGCGGCCAGCGACAGGGCACCGCCGCAGCGCTGCTTCAAATCGGCGACGCGATCCGCGAATGCCTGATCCAGTCGTTCGGGCGGCAGCAGAATGATCTGCTGGCCTTCCAGGCTGTCCAGCAGATCGCCCCAATAAAGCTCGCATTCGCCTTTTTCGATGCGCCGGCGCCCTTTCGTGATCAGCCTGGACAGCCGGCCATAAGCCGCGCGGTTCTCCGGCAGGCACAGAACGGACGGCCCGTCGCGCAGATCAAGCCGCGCGCCGACGATGATCTTCAGATCCCTGTCGCGGGCCTCGGTATAGGCGCGCACCACGCCGGCCAGGCTGTTGCGGTCGGTGATCGCCAGCGCCGAGAGGCCAAGCGCAATGGCCTGCCGCACCAGTTCCTCGGGGCTGCTGGCGCCTTCGAGGAAGCTGAAATTGGTCGTGACCTGCAATTCGGCATAGGCGGTCATGGCGATGGCTCACGGACCGTCATGCGAACAGCCCGTGCAAAAACCACGCGCTCTGTTCTCGGAACAGCCAATAGCGTCGCCCCTGGGCATCCTCGGCGCGGAAATAATCGCGATGCGTGACGACCAGGCCATCGCGCCACCATTCGGGCGCCAGACGTTCCGGGCCTTCCAGGCGGCTGAGGCGGCGCAGCACGCGATGCCAGCGGAAAGCGGAGGGCCAGCCGGCGGCATTGGTTTCGATCTCCACCGGCTCCGGCCGGGGCAACAACGAGACGGGCCGTGGCGAAGCGGGAGACGATGTCACATGCCAGCGGGCGAAAGGCGGCGCGCGGCGCAGGCTGCGTTCCGGCCAATGGCTTTCAACCGGCTGCTGCCGGAACACTGCGCCGTGGCCAAGCCGCGCTTGCAAGCGATCGACGATCTGTGCGATGGCGGCGGGCCTGTCGCCTTTGGCCTGCGGCAGAACGGTTTGCGCACCCGTGAGCATCTCGCAGTCTGATGCTTCCAGCAGCATGGTCTCGATGCCGAAACCCGGATCGATGCCATCCAGCCTGTCGCGATAAAGGCGGAAGAGGTGAACCGGATTGCGATTGGCGAGACTGGTGCCGATGCCGATGCTCTGGACGATGCCGTCGACGCGATAGGCATGCAGCATCAGGCGCCGCGCGCCGCGCTGCTCGCGCTCCAGCAACTGGCAAAGCGCATCGAGCAGACGGCGCAGCACATGATCGATGGCTTCGCGCGTGCAGACCGGCTCGGGCAGATCGGCGCGGGCGCGCCAGGGCGCGGGCGGCAGGCGCGGCGAGATCGGCTCTTCGCGCCGGCCGAACAAAGCATCCAACCGTTCCAGCAGGCCATGGCCCATGCGGCGCGCCAAAGGTCCGCGCGGCAGCTTGACCAGATCGCCGATGAGGCGCAGGCCGAGGCGCTTGAGGTCGTCGCTGAGTTCACAAGACAGGCGCAGCGCTTCGACCGGCAGATCATGCAGCGCGCCAAAACCCTGCAGCACGCCGCCGCGTCCGTAACGCGCCCAGGCCCAGGCAGCGGCCGGCGTGTCGGCTGCCGCCAGCCGCGCGTTGCAGCCGAACTGCTGCAGTTTCTGCCGCATGAGGCCGAGCATCTTGGCTTCGCCGCCGAAAAGATGCGCGACGCCGCTGATATCCAGGATCAGGCCGTCCGCGCCATCGGTCGCCACCCAAGGCGAAAAGCGGCCGCACCAGGCGCAAAGCCGCTCCAGCGCCGCTGCATCGCCGGCTGGATCGGACGGCGCCGTGACAAGATCCGGCACCAGCGCGCGCGCATCCGCCAAGGTCATACCCGGTGCAAGGCCGCTATCGGCGGCAACGGCATTCACGGCGGCAAGGCGGACGCCGCCGCTGGCCGTCATCGTGAGGGCAAGCGGGCGTTCCCGCGCGGCTGCGCCAGAGGAGGCGTTACTCTGCTGCCGCAGCCAGCGATCGGTCGGCCAGTGCGGCAACCAGACGGAAATGAAGCGACGCATGATCCCAATCCACAAGCCATGAAGCCGGCTGCCCGCCACGGCAGCGTTCCAGCGATACGGTCCAGCGCGGATTGCACCCGTCGCTCAATGCGGGTTCGATCCGCCAGCGGGTGAGGGCGGCAGAGACGACCGTGTCGCGGCGGATCAGGATGCCGAGGCCATGGCCGCTTTCGGCTGCGAGTTGCAGGCGGCGCGTCGCAGTGAGATCGGCGCCGTCGATCTCGGCGACGACGGCGGCATAACCGGGCGTGCGCAAGGCCTCTTCGAAGGCCCAGAGGCGATCCTGCGCGCGGCGGGCCCAGGCGATGGTGAGGCGGCGGTGATCCAGTCCGAAGGCGGCAAGACCCGGCGCATAGATCTGCTGCTCGGGTGTGATCCAGAGAATGGGGCGGCTGGGGCGCACCTGTCCGAGATAGGCGCCGAGAAAGCCGGTGACGGCCGGCGCGTAGCCGACCATCTCATGCAGGCTGCCGGCCGGCAGACCGCCCCAGGGCAGAGCGGCATCCAGGGTCGGGTCCCCGAAACTGCAGATCTTGCCGGTAAGAAGACGGCCGCCGAGAGCGAGGCGGTTCATCTGCTGACGAAGCTGGTCGATGACGCCGGAATGAAGCTGCTGTCCCATGTCCTTGCTCCTGCGATTATGGGGCTATGTTCTAATATTGATCTCACAAATTGCCAAAATGTTCTTATTCCTAATCGAACTATAGGCAAATCAGTGGGTTATGGTGGAACGCCTGAGGAATAAGGCTAAATTCCTCACCCAAGCATGGCATTAACCGGTTTAAAGGTTAGATTTATGGTGGTCGCAAATCGAAGGGGATATGCCATGCACAAAAGCCGACTTGCCGCCTTGGTAATCGATTGCCAAACCGACGACCTAGAACCGCATGTGCGTTTCTGGTCTGCAGCCCTCGGATACGAAGCCGATCCCGCGGCCGATACAGCCAACGGCAAATACACCGAGTTCAAAGTGCCCGGCGACGATATGAAGGTGCTGCTGCAGAAGGTGCAGCATCCCAGCCGCGTGCATCTTGATATCGAAACCGATGATGTCGATGCCGAAGTGGCGCGACTGGAAAAGCTGGGCGCGAAGCGCGTCGAGAAGGTCGAGACCTGGGTGGTGATGGAAGCCCCCAGCGGTCATCGCTTCTGCGTGGTGCGCCAGCAGCGGCCGCTGCTGGCGCAGAACGGCAATGAGTGGCCTTGAAATGATGCAGCAATGATGCAGCGCTGCAGCCGAGGAAGGTTTCCGCTAGGCTGCGGAGATGATTCGCATCAACAACCGCATCAGCCTGGACGAGCGCGAGCTTGATATCAGCTTCATCCGCGCCTCCGGGCTGGGCGGGCAAAATGTCAACAAGGTCTCGACCGCCGTGCAGCTTCGTTTCGACGTGCGGCAATCGCCGTCTCTGCCCGATGCGGTGCGGGCGCGGCTGGAGAAGCTTGCGGGCAAGCGCCTCACGCAGGACGGCGTTCTGGTGCTGACCGCGCAACAGCATCGCAGCCAGGAGCGCAATCGCGAGGACGCATTGGCGCGTCTGGCCGATCTGATCCGCCAGGCTTGCATCGTGCCGAAAACCCGGCGTCCGACCAAGCCGACCAGGGGATCGCAGCAGCGCCGCCTGGACTCCAAAAGCAAGCGCAGCGGCATCAAGGGGCTGCGCCGTTCCAAGCCGCTGATGGATTAACCGAGGGATGGCCTGAAACCACCTGTCACAAAACGTGACCGACACCGGTAATCGGCAAAGGTGACCGTCAGGCCGCGATAATGCCATAATCGCACGGCAAGACCGGGCTACCTCCCACGACAGACTGCTGTTTACGAATGCCTTCTAAACTCTGTTTTTGCGTCAGCCTTTGCGGCTTGATCGCTTTCTCCCCCCTGGTGGCTGCGCAAGAGGCGAAAGACCCCGGTCAGGATACGGCAGGCATCTGGAGCTTCGTGCTGGAGAACGATCTCTTCTATGACACCGACCGGCGTTACACCAATGGCGTTCGTCTCACCTATCTGACGCCGAAGGGCGACGAGCCGCCATGGCTGCGCGACCTGGCGCTGCAATTGCCAATGTTCAATGCCCAGAGCGATATCCGCATTGAATACGCGCTGGGCCAAAGCATGTATACGGCGACCAACAAGCTGCTGCGCGATCCGCCGGCGAATGACCGGCCTTATGCCGGCTGGCTCTATGGCTCGGTCGGCGTGGTGGCGCGGACCGGTCCGGTGCTCGATCAGGCATCGCTCAGCCTCGGCGTGGTTGGCCCGGCATCGCTTGCGCATGAGACGCAGGATTTCGTTCATCGCATCGTCAATTCCCCCCTGGCCGAGGGCTGGGATACGCAGCTCAAGAACGAGCCGACGGTGCAGTTCACCTATCAGCGTAGCTGGCAGTCGCCGGAACTTGAGCTGCCCTGGGATTTCGGCATCGACGCCACACCACATGCAGGCTTTGCGCTCGGCAATGTCTTCACCTACGGCAATACGGGGCTGATGCTGCGTTTAGGCCAGAACCTGCCGACCGATTACGGTCCGCTGCGGGTGCAGCCCAGCCTGCCGGGATCGGGCTATTTCGAAAAACGCGGCGCTGGCAGCATCGGCTGGTATCTGTTTGCCGGCGTCGACGGTCGCGCCGTTGCGCACAACATCTTCCTCGACGGCAACACTTTCCGCGACAGCCGCAGCGTGGACAAGAAGGTCCTGGTCGGCGATGCCCAGTTCGGCCTGGCAGTGATCATCGACGGCGTGCGCTTTGCCTATACGTATGTCCTGCGCACGCGGGAATATGACGGCCAGAACGACGACGACGAATTCGGCGCCCTCAGCGTGTCTTTCCGATTCTGATTATTCGGCCGCCTGAGAGAGCGGCAACGTAGCCCTGAAACCGGCCAGCGTCTTCGTCAGCGACTGGCCTTCCGGATCGGCCAAAGCTGCCGTGCGGGCCTGTACAATGGCCTCGACAGCCTGTGCCGGTGCGATATGGCCGCTGAGGGCGGGCAGGATGATCGCCTTGCGGATCGCAAGGTAATTGCCCATCCCGCGCTTGAAGGTATCGCCATAGCCTTTGATCAGCCGGGCGCATTCGACGATCTCGCGGGCAAGCTGGATGTCCAGCGCCGCCGCGCGGCGGATCAGGTCCAGCCAGTCCTCGATATGCCGCTGTTCCTCCTGATATCGGAAACTGCGTTGCCGCCATGACCGCAGGCCGGCCAGCAACCGGAAGCGCAGATAGCCACCAAGCCTATTGCTGCGCACGGTCATGCCGAAATGCACCTTGTCCAGCCAGCCGCGGCGCGCGCTCATATCGATGATCCAGCGGGCGAGGGAGGGTGGCAGCAGGGACGCGATCTCCTCGATACCGGGCTTGACGTAATCGGCCACGGCATAGGGCTGGCCGGCCTTTACGCGCGTTTCGCGTTCGATGGCCACAAAGCGCTCAGGCTTCAGCTTCAGTTGCGCAACCCGTACCACATCCTCGAAACTCATGCGCAGCGCCAGATGCCGCGCCGCTTCGGCGGTCAAGGGCTCGTCGCCCAATGCCGCGATTGTGTCGAGACGGTCGAGATAGAGTCGGGCATAGGCGTCGTTCTGATAATCGATCAGACGCTTCACGCCTTCTGCGGCATAACGCTGGGCCGCCGCGGGCAGCCTGCCGATCCGATCAAGAAACAGCGGTGCGTGAGTTGCCAATGGCGCGACAGCCTCCCGGGTGGCGCTGATGTCGCCTTTGCCATGGGCGAGACCGAAGCGATAGCCAGCAAGGTTGCTGTCCACCGCTTTGCCTTCCATGCGGATTCCGGCTTCAAAATCCCCCGGCGAAATAGGCAAAGCGCCGGAGCCTGCCAGCGCGCCCAGCAGCACGGCATTCAGGATGCTGCCGGATTCCTTTGCGGCGGCATCCATGTCGAACAGGATGCTCTGCCTGGCGAATTCCTTTGCTGCGCGAAACAGCCGGCCGGTATCGTAGCGGCCATCGCCCATGGCGCTGCGCTCGGCTATGGCGAAGACGCGATGGGTGGAAGCGATCAGCAAGGTGCGGTCTGGCGTCACGAAGCCGTTGGCGATGGCGCGTCCGGCCTCGACGAATTCGCTGGCGATCATCACATCCACCTGACCCGGCGCCGGGTTGAGGCTCATCACCGGACGCTGCGTGGTCTTCTCCGGCCAAATTTCGATGTAATAGGTGGTCGCGCCGGTGCGTTGCGCGACACCGGGAATTGAAGTCGCCTGAACCGGATAGCCCGCGCGCTGCGCCGCGCCGGTGATCCAGCCGGTCAGCACGCCGCCACCTTCGCCGCCCATGGCGGCAATCAGGATGCACAGCGGACGGCTTGCCATGGCTATTCTCCTGCCGCCGGCTGGATGGCGGCCGGCTTGCCATTGAGCCAGCCGATGATCGTGCGATGGAGGCGGTCGCTCAGGCGGTCCCACCAGGTCGGATTGTGCACGATCTCGGTCTTGTAGAAGGAGGGGCACAGCACTGCGGCATGGGCGACCTCGCCGCAATGACCGCATCCGACGCAGCTGCTGATCACCGAGGCGACCGGATCGCTGCGCAGCGGATCGGGATTGAGCTTGATCGTCAAAGACGGGCAGCCGGACAGCCGGATGCAGGAATGATCCCCGGTGCAGACGCTGTCATCGATGCCGAACCGCGTCCGCACGACGCGTTCACCCGATTTCAGCGCTTCGGCTTCGGTCACCCGCAAGCGTCGCTGGCGCGCAAGCTGGCATTCGCCATCGGCGATGATCACCTTCAGGCCCTTCTGGGCCGTCGTCATCGCTTCGCGCAGGCTTTTTACCATTTCGGGCAGGCTATAGCTGCGGATGCGGCGCACCCAGCGCACGCCCAGAGCCTTCACCGTGGTCTCGATATCCGAACCGCCGGGCTGATGATCCAGGCGGTTGCCGGTGGAAGAGGGCAGGTATTGCACGCCGGTGGCCGAGGTATAGCCGTTCTGCATCACCACCAGCACGCCGTCGCCGCGATTGAAGATGGAGGAGGCGACGCCGCTCAGCACGCCGTTATGCCAGAAGCCGCCATCGCCCATGATCGCCAGCGGACGCTTGCTGGACAGAGGCCCGACACCGGCGGCGGAAGCCAGCGACATGCCATAGCCGAGGATCGAATTGCCCAAACTGAACGGCGCGAAGGTCGCCAGGGCATGGCAGCCGATATCGGCTGCGACATGCAGCTTGCCGACCTGGCGTTCCACCAGCTTGATGGCGGTAAAGACCGGCCGTTCGGGGCAGCCGGTGCAGAAGGTCGGCGGGCGCATCGGCAGATCGGGACCGATCAGGGCTTGGGCTGCCCTGCGGGTATCGAGCGCAGTCTGGAAGCCGGCTTCGCCCGTGCTGATATCGATCTGCGGCTGCTCGGCCTTGATGAAGGCAAGCAGACCGCGGGTCAGCGCCTCGATCGTATATTCCCCAGCAGCAGGCAGCATGCCCTTGCCATGCAGCCGCGTGTTGATATCCGCCTTGCGCAGGATGGTGTGGATCGCCTGCTCGATATATTCGGGCGAGCCTTCCTCGACCATCAGCACGGCACGTTTTCCGGCGCAGAACTGGCTGATCTGCCCGGGCACCAGGGGGTAGGTGACATTCAGCACCAGAAGCGGCACCCGGCTGCGGCCGAAGGCGTCGCTCAAATTCAGGTTCATCAGGGCGCGGTTGAGGGTGTTGTACAGGCCGCCCTGCACGATGATGCCGATCTCCTGCAGATCGCCGGGTATCAGCTCATTCAGCCCGCGTTCTTGGATGAATTCCTGCGCGGCCGGCAGGCGCCGTTCCAGCTTTAGCCGCTCCTGCATAAAGGTGGCGGGCGGATGCGACAGGCGGTCGTAATTGAAACTGGCGGGATCGGTCAGGCGGGCATTGCGCGAGACCTTCGCGGCCACATTGTCCTTGGCTGGGAATTCGCCGGTGACATGGCAGGCACGGATGCGCAGCTCCATCATCACCGGGGTATTCGATGCTTCGGACAGTGCGAACCCCTGTTCGACGCAGCGGGTGATGGTCGGCAGATCCGGCCGCGGATCGAGCAGCCACATGGATGATTTCATCGCATAGGCATGGCTACGTTCCTGGATTACGCTGGCGCCTTCGCCGTAATCCTCGCCCAGGATGATCAGTGCACCGCCGATTACGCCGGCAGACGCAAGATTGCTCAAGGCATCGGAGGCAACATTGGTGCCAACGATGGATTTCCAGGTCACCGCGCCGCGGGCAGGATAGTTGATGGATGCGCCCAGCAGTGCAGCCGCCGAGGCTTCGTTGGTGCAGGTTTCAAGATGAATGCCGAGTTCGTCGAGGATGTCCTGTGCCTGCACCAGAACGTCGAGCAGGTGGGAGACCGGCGCGCCCTGATAGCCGCCGACATAGGAAACCCCGGATTGCAGCAGCGCTTTGGTTACGGCGAGAATGCCTTCGCCCTGGAAGGTGGCGCCGGCGCCAAGCCGAAGTGATTGGATCTCTTTCGCGAAAGAGCGTTCCATCGTTTCCTCCCATTATTCCGATTCTCGCACCGGCATGGGAAAGCGTCAATGATTAGTTGGACTTCAAACGAAATCATCTGGACTCCCCCAGGGGCCACTGCTAGGCTGAACCCGCATAACAAGGGCGGTCAGCGCTAACGCATGGCCAGCCCATGACACGGAGGAAACACCCATGGCTCACCAAAAGTCGGCATTGACGCGTCATGTCTTCGCCGGAGCGGCCGCGCTTGCTGTGGCGGCGACGCTGTCCGTTGCTGCACCATCCCAGTCTGTTGCGCAGGACAAAACGGTGACCCTGCGGCTTGCGCATTGGCTGCCGCCCGCGCATCCGCTGCATCCCTCCTGGCAGGAATGGGGCAAGTCGCTGGAAGCAGCAACCAACGGCACCGTGAAACTGCAGATTTTCCCGGCCCAGCAGCTGGGCGCCGCCAAGGATCACTACGACATGGCGCGCGACGGCGTGGCCGACCTCACTTACGTCAACCCGGGTTATACGCCGGGCCGTTTCCCGATCATTGCCGGTAGCGAACTGCCGTTCCTGTTCTCCAACGGCAAGTCCGGCTCCGCCGCCATCGATGCCTGGTATCGCAAATACGCAGAGAAGGAGATGGCGGATGTGAAGGTCTGCATGACCTTCGTGCATGATCCTGGCACCTTCCACAGCAAGGTCAAGATCGCCAAGCCCGACGATGTCAAAGGGCTGAAGATCCGTCCCGGCAATGCAACCGTCGCCCGCCTTGTCACTCTGGCCGGGGGTACCAATGTGCAGGTGACCGCGCCGGAAGCCCGCGATGCGCTGGAGCGCGGTGTGGCCGATGCGCTCACTTTCCCGTGGGACAGCATCTTCATCTTCGGCATCGACAAGGCGGTGAAGTATCACACCGACGTGCCGCTCTACATCAGCAACTTCGTGCTGGCGATGAACAAGGGCGCATATGCCAAGCTCTCTCCGGCGCAGCAGAAGGCGGTGGATGAACATTGCACTTCGGAATGGTCGGAGAAGGTGAATACCAGGTGGTCGGATGCCGAGGCATCGGGCAAGGCCAAGATGCTGGCGCTGCCCGGACATGAGGCCGTAAAGCCGAGCGCGGACGACATGGCTGCCTGGCAGAAGATTGCCGACGAGATGACCAAGGCCTGGTACGAAGACGTGAAGAAGGTCGGTGTCGATGGCAAAACGGCGCTGGACGAGCTGAAGGCCGAGCTGAAGAAGCGCAACGCGGCCGCGTCCTGATCGGGAACTCTTGTCGAGTGGGGGAAGAAAGGGCGGCTGCCGGCTAACGGCAGCCGCCTTAATCCCTCTCTTGGGAGTAGTTCTTCTGCTGGTATAGGCTTCGTCCTATGAACCGATTCATCGACAAGGTGGAGTTGATTGCCGGCCTGCTGCTGGGCGGGATTGCGCTGCTGACCTTCTCGGCGGTGATGGCGCGCTGGCTGTTCAATTACGGCATTCCCGACGCTTTCGATTTCTCACGCCTGCTGCTGGGAACGGCGATGTTCTGGGGCATTGCCTCAGCCGGTTTCCGCAACCGCCATATCCAGGTCGACGGTTTATGGGAGATGCTACCCAGAAAGGGGAAGTGGGTGATCGACGTCATTGCGACGGTGATCACGCTGGCCTTCTTTGCGCTGTTTGCCTGGATGCTGCAAACGAAGGTGGTCAGCGTTTATGCCTCTTCGGAGCAGACCTTCGACTTGCGCCTGCCGGTATGGCCATTCCACGCCTTGGCCGCGCTCGGCATCCTGCTGGCCAGCATCTTACTGCTGCTGCGCCTGATCAGGCTGATCGGCAACAGGGGGAATTAGCCGGGTGTTGGATCAAGATTTCGTGGCGATCGGCGGCTTCGTCGTGCTCTTTGTGATGATGCTGCTCCGTGTGCCGGTCGGTGTTGCCATGGGCATCGTCGGGGTAGGTGGTTTCGCCCTGCTGGCGGCGTTCAATCCGGCGCTCAATCTTCTGGCCCAGTCGCCGATCCGGGTGGCGACCGATTACGATCTTGCCGTCATTCCCATGTTCATCCTGATGGGATGCTTCGCCACCGCCGCCGGCATGAGCCGCGAGCTGTTCCGCGCCTGCGAGGCATGGTTGGGGCATCGCCGGGGCGGGCTGGCCATGGCCACTGTCGCGGCCTGCGCCGGCTTTGCCGCCATCAACGGCTCGTCGGTCGCGACGGCGGCGACCATGACGAATGTGGCGCTGCCCGAGATGCGGCGCTTTGGCTATCATCCCGGCCTGTCGACCGGCGTGATCGCTGCGGGCGGCACGCTCGGCATCATGATCCCGCCTTCGGTGGTCTTTGCGCTCTATGGCATTCTCACAGAGCAGGACATCGGCAAGCTGTTCATCTCCGGGATTCTGCCGGGTCTGCTGGCGATCGTTCTCTATATCATCACTGTCCAGATCCTCGGCATCCTGCGACCCGAAATCATGCCGCGCGGCCCGAAATCGAGCTGGTCGGAGCGGCTTGTCTCGCTGCGCGACGTCTGGGCGACCGTACTGCTCTTCGCCGGCATCGTCGGCGGCATGTATGGCGGCGTGTTCACAGCCACCGAGGCGGCTGGCTGCGGCGCAATCGGCGCGCTGATCATCGGCATCCTGCGCGGCCGGCTGGACTGGCCGAAGATCCGCGACAGCCTGATCGAGGCGGTGCGGACCTCGGCCGCTATCTTCACCATCGTCGTCGGCGCTTTCCTGTTCGGCTATTTCCTGGTGATTACCCAGACGCCGCAGAAGGTCAGCGATTTCCTGACCGGGCTGCCGGTCGGGCCTTACGGCGTGCTTGTGCTGATCCTGATCATGTATCTCATACTCGGCGCCCTGATGGACGAGCTGGCGATCATTCTGGTGACGGTGCCGATCATCTATCCGGTGATGCTGCAGCTTGGCTTCGATCCGATCTGGTTCGGCGTGATCATCGTCATGGTCACCACGCTCGGCATGGTGATGCCGCCAATCGGAATCAACGTCTTCGTGATCAACTCCATCGCCCGCGACGTCAGCCTGTGGGAGATCTACAAGGGCGTAATGCCTTTCATCATCGCCGACCTGATCCGGCTGACGCTTCTTGTCGCATTCCCGGCCATTGCGCTTTTCCTGCCAAGCCATATGAATTGAGCCATGGCAAGGAGCCGCACGACAGCCGCAGCGCAAAAAGCACCGAAGACTGCCGCCGCCAACGTTACGGCGCGCGGCAATGGCATAACACGCAAGATCGACCGCGGGCCGCTGCCTGGCTACTACGGCTATAACCTGCGCATTGCTCAGGTTGCCGTCTTCGAGGATTTCGCCAGGATTGTCGGACGCATGGCGGACCGCATGGGCGAACTGACGCCCGGCCGCTTCAGCCTGCTGACCCTGCTGAAGCACAATCCCGGCATCAACCAGACCGATCTCAGCCGCGCCGTGGGGCTGGACAAGTCCACCCTGACGCCGGCGCTGGACCAGCTTGAGCGCAACGGCCTGATTCTGCGCCAGCGCACCGCCGCCGACCGCCGCACCTATGCCTTGTCCCTGAGCGAGAAGGGCAAGGCGCTGCTGGACGATCTGAATGCCAAGGTGCTGCAGCATGAACGCAATATCGTGGCGTCGCTCAGCCCCTCGGAGCGGGCGACACTGCTGCGGCTGTTGAAGAAGATCGCCCGCAGCCTGGGCAGCGGTGCGGTCGAGTGAGTTTTTGCCGTGGAAAGCCTGCCATGACACAGCCACGTAAACCCCGGATCGCCATCACCTATTGCACGCAATGCCAGTGGCTGTTGCGGGCCGGCTGGATGGCTCAGGAACTGCTCTCCACCTTCGCCGACGATCTGCGGGAGGTGGTTCTCGTGCCTGCCACCGGCGGGGTTTTCCGTATCGAATATGAAGACGAGCTAATCTGGGAGCGCAAGCGCGACGGCGGCTTCCCGGATGTAAAAACGCTGAAGCAACTGGTGCGGGATCGCTTGGACCCCGACCGCGATCTCGGCCATATCGACCGGCAATAGTTTATGTGCGTTTGGGGGCGTCTGGGGTCAGGCCCGCGATCTCCAGCACCAGCTTGCGCCGGATCGCGTCCTTGAAAGAGTCGAAATCGCGCGCCGAGACGATAAAGGCGCCAGGGCCGCCGATCAGATACTTCTCGTAATACTCATCGATGTCCGGCTCCAGATGCAGGATCGGCAGGCCGTTGATCGTGATGCCGGCGGCGAGGGCGTTGGCGCGGTCCTCATCGGGCGGCGGGCCGGTATTGGTGCGGCCATCGCCGGAGATATCGATCACCTTGCGCTCGGCTTTCACCGGCAGTTCGCCCAGCAACTTCTGGCCGAAGGCGATGGCGCCAGCGGGCGCCGTGCCACCGCTGAAGATGCTGCGTTCGGTTTCTCTCAGCGCCGCAACGAAACGCGCGATGCTGTCGTCGGATGAGAGAATAGTCCAGGGGATGTTCACGCCCTGGAGGCTGTAGCCCGACCATTGGAAATAGCAGACAGCGATCTGCCCGCGCGCGCCGGAGCGGATGGCCTTGATCACATCCTTATGACTGAAGGCATCGGCATAGCCTTGCTGCTGCAGCACATAATGCTCTGGCTTGATGCTGCCTGAGCAATCCGCGGCCAGGGCCAGAGCCAGGTCGACACTTTCCTGCTCCGTGAGTTTTTGCTGCGCGAGGCTATCGGCAGCCCCGCCCGCTGCCGCCAGGCCGGCAGCAGCGATGAGAAAGTTCCGGCGATCGATCACGGCGTCAGTCAAAGTGTTCACCGCCGTAGAGAAGCCTGATGCAAGATTAGCAGAAAATCCCCGGTCTGCGCTTGCAGGATTTTCTAGCGATCGGCTCTGCATTTTCCGCGGGCTGTAACAGCCGCCAATTCGGGCGTAACTTGTTGCGCCGGCGGAGCTAAGTCAGCTCTTCGCGTCGTTTACGAAACGCCAGCTATGCGAAGCTGTTCCCGAATGGGGGATATCTTCCCGTTCGCGCGATATTGCGTTTGCGAAGAAAACGCTTGGAGGGATCAGCCCCGGAAGACGACGGTCTTGTGCCCGTTGAGAAAAATGCGGTGCTCGACGTGGTACTTCACAGCGCGCGCCAGCACCAGGCTTTCGATATCGCGGCCGGTTGCAGCAAGCTGATCGGGCGAATAGGCGTGATCCACGCGGGCGACTTCCTGCTCGATGATCGGCCCTTCATCCAGATCGTCGGTGACGTAATGCGCCGTGGCGCCGATCAGCTTCACGCCGCGCGCATGCGCCTGATGATAGGGCTTGGCGCCCTTGAAGCTGGGCAGGAAGGAATGGTGGATATTGATGATCTTGCCCGCCAGCGCGTGGCATAGCGTGGGCGACAGCACCTGCATGTAGCGGGCTAGGATGACCAGCTCGATCTTCTCCGTTTGGATCAGATCCAGCAGGCGCTCTTCCTGCTGCGCCTTGGTCTCCGGCGTCACCGGCCAGTGATAGTAAGGAATGTCGTGGGCGGCGGCGCGCTGATACCAATCGCGGTGATTGGAGACGATGGCGGGAATTTCTACCGGCAGCGCCCCGATCGAATAGCGGTACAGCAGGTCGTTCAGGCAATGCCCGAACTTCGACACCATGATCAGGACCCGCGGCTTGGCGGCTTCGTCATGGATCGCCCAGGTCATGGCAAAAGGCGCGGCCACCGGCGCGAAGGCGGCCCGCACGGTCTCTGCCGGGCGGTCGCCCTCAAGATCCTCAAAGCTGACGCGCATGAAGAACAGGCCGGTTTCGGCATCCCCGAACTGCGCGGAATCGCGGATGTTGAAACGGTGCTCGGCCAGAAAACCGGACACGGCGGCGACAATGCCGGGGCGGTCGTGACAGGAGAGGGTAAGAATGAAGTTCATTGGAGCACGAAAAGCAAAAGGGTCCGGCACTCTAATGGCGAGGCGCCTGTATTGCAACGACAGGGTTAACAAAATGTGTCCAAGTGGCTGTAGTTGCCACAAAATTTGCCTCGCATCGCGCCTGGACGCGGCTTAATCTGCGAGCGTCGGAAACTGAGTCGGCCGAAACGTATTATGGATCGCTTGGAACGTATTGTGTTGAACCGGGGGCCGGATTACCTCCGGCAGATGGCGAACAAGCTGCTGGATGCCCTGATGCAGGGCGTCAGCATGCATGTCCAGGGGGCCAAGACCGTCGAGCTGGACGTGCTGCAGCGGATGATCGAGGCGATGAAGACATCGCCTGACTACGATCATTACTACCGCGCTTCTTATGAAGTCCTGCTGCGTGTCATCGAGGAAGACCAGCGCCGCGGCGCCCGTGTGAATGCCTTCGGGCGTCTGCTGGTCCATCCGCTGGACAAGCTGTTCGCCGACGAAAAACTCGATCGCCGGCTGATCGGCAACTACTTCTTCTTCGTCCGCTCGCTGTTCGGCGACGATGTCGATGTGATGGCGGAAGAGGCGGCGGCTATCGCCGAAGACATCCGCCAGCGCGGTGCGGGCAATCTGGACTGGGACCAGTTCTATGAGGATCCCCGGGCCAAGCAGATTTTCTATAGGGTCATCGGCCGCGTGATCCGGGCCTTCCGCGTCTTCGAGACGCGCCGCGACTGGCTCATGAAAATCATGCAGCACGATCCGACCGCGGTCGGCATTTCCTCGACCGTCTATGTCGAACGGCCTTTCGAGGGGCAGGCGCTGCCATTCGGGGATCGGGAATTCTATCTGCTCTTCGACAGTCTGATCCGGCCGATTTCACGGCTGTCACCGGAGGATGCGAAGCTGTTCACGGCTGTAACCGGCGACGATCCTGCACGCATCGCCGGCAATTTCCTCGAAGAACTGGAGCAGTATCGACCGAAAGCGCTTTAAGCGGCTTTTTCCAACCCACGCTTTCGGCAATTCAACCGGTATTGCTTAGTTGGTGTTTGCAGGTTCGCGATGATCGAGCTTGGCAGCAAACTGCTCGAACAATTCGCTGACGCAGCGCGCCACTGTGCGCTGGTGATTGTCGTTGAGCTGATCCGCGGCGCGCATGCACATATCCGCGAACTTGCGCGCCAGCACCACGGCGTCGCGATTGCTCTCCTGACGGATCTCGTCGAACATCGTCAGGATGAAGTCGCGGGTCTGACTGCTTTCGTGATGCGCAACGGGCCGGTCGCCCATCAGGGAGTCGAGCATCGCATTGAAGGTCTGCGAAGTGTCAATGGCGATGCTGGCAAGGATCTTCTCGATCCTCTCGTTATCCTTCGCCGAGCCAACCTTCTTCCCCGTGGTCGCGGCCACGGGCTGCGCGCGAACCTCGGTGGGCTGGTTTTGGGCTTCGCTTGAAGATGTCTTGTGACTGGAACGGTTCCACATGAGGCAACTACCGATGCTGAGATGACGACTAAACGGATGAGCAGAACGAAGAGTTCCGCTCAATTCACCACTTCACGCGAGGCGCGGATCAGATTGTCGATATGCCAGCCCTGGAACAGGCGGATGCCTGCAGCCATGCCGGCTTTCAGCGCTTCCTCGGTTTCGCAGCGTGCCATGATGACACGGTTGGCATCGGTTTCGGTGATCTTGCTGGCCAGTTCCTTGTCGATCCACTCGTCGTGCCGGTCACGGAAATAGAACAGCTTGATGAAATCGGCCTTGAGTTCCTTGCGCCCGAAAAGCTGCAGCAGGTCGGGCGTGATGCCGTCGATCAGCAGGCGATAGCCTGAATTGTGCAGGAATTCGCAGGCGAGCTGGTATTCGCCGAAATCCCAGAACACATCGTAGCGCTGCAGCTCGATGATGATCTGTTCTTTCTTGATGATATTGCCGATCCGGCTGTCGAATTCGCGGAACGTGTCGCTCAGGATGGTGCTGACATTCACGTTGATGCTGAACGGACCGCTGTTGCGGGTCACGTAGCCGTCCAGCAGGGCGCGGAAAACACGGCCATCCAGCGTACGGGTCAGATGATGAAACAGCGAGCGTGCGCCGCGCAGGTTGACGTTCGGAGCAATGGCCTGGCGCAGCTCGTTCACGCCGACGAAGATTTCCTGGAAAATCGGCTTCGGCGGCTGGTTGCCGTAGCACAGCGTCACCGGCTGCCGCTTCATGAAGGTGGAAACGTCGGCCTTCTTGAGGATGTCGTCGATCTGCTGCAGGGCGCCGGGGGTCAGCGGCGTGCCTTCGCCCTGGCCGGCGGCGGTGCCCGCCTTGGCCAGCAGGCGCTTGCGGCGTTCAGAGAAAGTGCGGTAGCGCTGCTGGATTGAATCCACCAGTTCCTGCAGTTCCTCGAACTGGCTGTCGAAGCGGTACCAGCGAACGGCATTCTCAGCTTCTTCCGGGGTCAGGCCGATTGCGACGTTGTTGCGGGTCAGAATATCGTCGATTTCCAGCACCAGCTTTTCGAAGGTCTGGTCGAAAAAGCGCTCCGACAACCGGACGAACAGGACAATCGAATAATCGTGCAGCGTGTAAAAGGTGCCTTCGTACTTTGACATCAGCGACCGGATCGAGTGCACAACGATGTTGTAGCTCTCGCGGTTGCGCTCGAAGGTCTTTGGATTGACGAACTGGATGACAGCGGCCAGACGCCCACCGAAAATCTTGCCGCGAACCAAGCGGTCAAAGTCGGTGAACATCTTTTCGTCGTCGAACGACGGCTGGTTCTGAATAATCGCTTCGCTCATCGAAACGGTCGCTTTCTCCGGTAACGGTCGTGGAGAGGGCGGCAACCTGCCGATTTAAGCGTAGTTTTTGCCCCCGCGGCCCCATCCACTATGACAAATTCCACGCATCGGCAAAAGCCAGATGAGTTAGTTATTCTCGGAATAGGGATAATATTCGATTAACCAAGATTCCATGGCTATCGCTTCGCCGCGCGGCGGTTGGCCAGCATGGCCTCGGTATCGTAGTCCTGCAGGATGCCAGGATCATCCACAGGCACCTCGCAGATCCAATCCGCATAGGGGCCGAACAGACTGCGCGCGCCGCTATCCCCCTCCAGACGGAGCAGGTCGGGCAGGAATTGGGCGCCCCACAACGTCGGGTTGCCGCGCTTGCCATTGTGGATGGGCAGGCAGATGGCCCGTCCTTCGACCGGATTGAAGGCGGTAATCAGCTTTTCCAGCACCGCCGTGCCGACATCGGGCATGTCGCCCAGGCAGACCACGACGCCATCCAGGCCTGCTGGCAGCGCCGCTAGTCCAACCCGCAGCGATGAGGCCAGGCCATCGGCATAAGAAGGGTTGTGGATAACTGTGAGGTCGTTGCTGCCGGCCGCGGCAACGACGGCATCGGCCTGGTGTCCGGTCACCAGCAGGATTGGCCGGGTCGAAGAGGCGCGCACGGCGTCCGTCACATGGCGGATTACCGGCTTGCCTTCCAGGTCTGCCAGCAGCTTATGGCCGTCGCCAAAGCGGCGCGACATGCCGGCGGCCAGGATTATGGCGGCGATCTTGGGACGTCGAGGGGCGGTGCCGGTATCGGACGAAGCGGCATCCGTCTGCGCGCGCGGCATAGGGCGGCTGGGGATTTCCTTCAGCAGGCCGCCGGCGCCCATCCGCATGATGTCGCGCCGCCGGACCGCTATGCCGGCGCAAAGCCGCTGCAGCACCCAGTCGAAGCCATTGAGCTTGGGTGAGCGGGCGCAGCCCGGCACGCCGACCACCGGCACATCGCCATGGCGGCCCAGCATCAGCAGGTTGCCGGGATCGACCGGCATGCCAAAATGCTCCACCATGCCGCCCGCTCTCACTAGGCCGGCCGGAACCATGTCGAGCCGGTCGACCGTGGCCGAGGCGCCGAAGATCAAAATCGGCTCGCAGCCTTGCGCCTTCAGCTCTGCAATGGCTTCCGCCACGGCCGCCTCATCATGGGCGACAATCCGCATCGCAGCGATGCGTCCGCCCATCAGCGCCAGACGCTGCGCCACGGCCTGTTCGGTCTTGACCAGTACGCTGGCCTTTGTTTCCGCCACGCGGGTCAGGATCAGGCCGGCGGCTTTCGGCTGGAAGGGCGCGACCTGCACCAGCGGACCTGCCGCTTGCAGCATCGCTTCGCTGCGCTCGATCACGTTTCGCGGGGCGGCGAAGGGAATGATCTTGACAGTCGCCAGCATCTGTCCGGGTTCGACCATGTCGTAATCCGGCACCGTGGCGATGGTCAGCGCTTCATCCTGTTCGTTGAGTTCGTCCAGCCGGCGCGTGTCGATGCGGGCGAGGCCCGCGCTTTCGGCATAGAGATTGGCGCGACCGGTAAAGGCGGCACCGACTCGGGCATGCGGTCCGGCTGCGGCTGCGGCAATGCGTCCGGCGGCTTCATCCTCCGCCATGTCGTCCGCCTCCAGGCGGGCGATATGAACCCGCTCGTACCCGGCGGCTTTCAGCGCAGCGATATCGTCGGCGCTGAGGACGCGGCCCTTCTTGAAGCGTTGGCTGCCCGCGCTGAGGCTATGGGCGAGAATGCCGCCGGCAGCGGCTTGCACCGGGACTGGACCAAAGAACATCGCTCAGGCCGCGGCAGTGACTGGGTTGCGTTCGGCCGGCTGACGCAGGGCGGCGGTCATCTGCGCCAGGATCGATATCGCGATCTCGGCCGGCGATTTCGCGCCGATGCTCAGGCCGACCGGACCGTGAATACGCGCCAGTTCATGCTCAGGAATGCCCGCGGCGAGCAGCCGCTCCAGCCGCGAGGCATGGGTTTTCTTGCTGCCGAGCGCGCCGATATAGAACACATCCGATTTCAACGCGGCGATCAGCGCCGGATCGTCGATCTTCGGATCATGCGTCAGCGTCACCACTGCCGTGCGCAGATCGGGCTTGATCTCCGCCATGGCCTCATCTGGCCAGTCGTTCGACAGCCTCACGCCGGGGAAGCGTTCGGCCGAGCCGAAGGCGCTGCGTGGATCGATGACGATGACTTCATAACCGGCCAACTGCGCCATCGGCACGAGCGCCTGGGCGATATGCACCGCACCCACCAGAACGAGGCGCAGCGGCGGATTGAACACATTGAGGAAGAGAGGGCCTTGCTCGGTCTCGATGGTACGCGGCTTGTCTTCCAGAAGGGCGGCGCGGGCGGCTTCGCCGATGCGCGGATCGATGTCCTTCAGGCCTTTCTTGCCATAGAGATACAGCAGGCGCTGCTCACCCGTGTTCAGGAAGGTCGCCAGCACCACCGGGCGCTTTTGGGCGCGGTCCTGCTGCAATTGGTCGAGGATTTCCTTTTTCATCCGTCCAGCCGCTCGACATAGACTTGAATCTTGCCGCCGCAGGCGAGCCCGACTTCCCAGGCCTGCGCATCCGACACGCCGAAATCCAGCAGGCGCGGCTTGCCGTCGGCGATGGCGTCCAGCGCCTCCGTGACCACGGCGCCTTCAATGCAGCCGCCGGAAACCGAACCCAAAAATTTGCCTTCATTGTCGACCACGAGCTGGCTGCCCACGGGGCGCGGGGCCGAGCCCCAGGTGGTCACGACCGTGGCCAGCGCAACGCCCTTGCCGGCGGCTTTCCAGGCCTGCGCTGTGGCCAGGATGTCGTCAGTCTGCTGTCTGTTCATGCCGCCATCCTCCTCATGTTCTCCCGCCACCGATTGCCGGCATCGCTGTCATGGCTCAGCGCCGCGGCAAGATCGGCGATAGAGTTAAGATTGTGAACCGGCCGGAAATCGTCAACATGGGGCAGGATGGCGCGGATACCGGCCGCTTTCGGCTCGAAGCCCTCCCAGCGCAGCAGCGGATTGAGCCAGATCAGGCGGCGGGAGGATTTGTGCAGCCGCTCCATTTCGCGCCCGAGGCCTTCGCCGCCCTCGCGGTCCAGGCCATCGGTCACCAGCAGCACCACGGCGCCCTGCGCCAGTACCCGCCGCGACCACAGCCGGTTGAACTCTGCCAAGGTGGCGCCGATGCGCGTGCCACCCGACCAATCCGGCACATGCTCACTGACCGATGCCAGCGCCTTGTCGACGTCGCGCTGCCGCAAAAGGCGTGTGACATTGGTCAGCCGCGTGCCGAACAGGAAGGAATGCACGCGCGCGCGGTCGTTGGTCAGCGCATGCATGAAATGCAGGAACATACGGCTGTACTGGCTCATCGAGCCGGAGATGTCGCACAGCACGACCAAGGGCGGCGGACGTTCGCCCGGGCTTTTGCGCTTCAGCGGAATGATTGCGCCGCCGGTGCGCAGCGAGGCTTGCAGGCTGGCGCGCAGATCGACGCGGTGTCCGCGGACATCGGGTTTCATGCGGCGAGTCCGGTTCGGGCGGAAGGGCCAATCCATGCGGGCGAGCGCTGCCTTGGCCAGATCGAGTTCTTCCGCCGTCATCTCGGCGAAGTCCTTCTTCTGCAGCAGTTCGTCGGCAGAGAAGGTCAAGGTGGCGTCGATTTCGACTTCCTTCTGCTCGCCGCTCGGCTGGCTGTCTCCGCGATTGGGCAGCAGGGCCTGGCGAAGACGCTGCGAAACGCTGTTCTTCTGCGGCTCGGCGGTGCTCTCTGCCTCGGGCAGCAGCAGGCTCATCATGCGTTCCATGATCTTTGGATCGCGCCAGAAGATATGGAAAGCCTGATCGAAGAGCTCGCGCTGATCGCGCCGGTTCACCAGGACCGCAAACAGGGTCCAGTAGAGATCGTCGCGGCGGCGGATGCCGGCGGCTTCCACCGCACGCACGGCATCGAGCGCCTTGCCAGGTCCCAGCCGCAGCCCGGCGGCGCGCAGCAGACGCACGAAATGCACGATATTGGCGGCAAAAGCGCCGTGTTCACCTGCTGGCAGATCGGGCCGCAGGTTCATCGCCTCAGACTCCCAGCGCCGCCATGTCCTGCTGCACTTTCCGCAGGATCGCCGCTGCCTCGGAGCCTTTTATCTTCGCGATGTCATCCTGATACTTCAGCAGCACGCCGAGCGTGTTGTCGATCGTTTCCGGATCGAGCGCGACCTTGTCGAGGAAGACCAGCGCGCGGGTCCAGTCGATTGTCTCCGCCACGCCGGGCAGCTTGAACAGCTCGGTCTGGCGCAGATACTGGATGAAGGCGACAATCTCGCGGCTCAGGCGCTCCGGCGCGCCGGACACCTTGCGGTTCAGGATCGCCAGCTCGCGCTCGGCGCTCGGATAATCCACCCAGTAATAAAGGCAGCGCCGCTTCAGCGCGTCATGGATCTCACGCGTGCGGTTGGAGGTGATAATGACGATCGGCGGTTCGGCTGCCTTGATCGGGCCGATCTCGGGGATGGTGATCTGATAATCCGACAGGACTTCCAGCAGATAGGCCTCGAACGGCTCGTCCGTGCGGTCGAGTTCGTCGATCAGCAGAACCGGCGGCCCCAGCGGATCGGGTTTCAGCGCCTGCAGCAGCGGCCGCTCGATCAGGAAGTCCGGGCTGAACAGATCGCGGCTCAGGCTGCCCTTGTCGCCTTCGCCGGTCGCTTCGGCCAGGCGGATTTCCAGCATCTGGCGCGGATAGTTCCATTCATAGACCGCCGAGGCCAGATCGAGGCCCTCATAGCATTGCAGCCGCAGCAGATTGCGGTTCAGCGTCGCCGCCAGCACCTTGGCGATTTCGGTCTTGCCGACACCGGCTTCGCCTTCCAGGAACAGTGGCCGGCCCATCTTCAGGGCGAGGTACAGCGCCGTGGCCAGCGGGCGGTCGGCCACGTAATCGCCCTGGTTCAGCAGGGCTTCGACGGCATCGATGGAGGCGGGCAGGGACGACATGGGCATACGATCTAGGGCTATGGACCTATAAATCATGCCCGGTCCGGGGCCGCGTCACAAGGCGGCCCGCCGCCTGCATTGCGATGCCGAACGCTTAATAAGGCGAATAGCCGCAGAGATTGGTGGTTGAACGCTCAGCGCGGCAGCAGGGTATAGCCGCGTTCGATGATCCGCTTGGTCGCCTCGAAAGCCTGCACCAGTTCGTCATTGGCCTCGCGCGCGGCGCGCAGGCGGGCAATCTCCTCGGGCGAGGGATGGGGGATCGCGGCGAGTTCCAGCGCCGTCTTGATGTAGCGGGCACGGGCTTCGGCAACGCGGACGCTGAAGGCCATGAAGGATTCCCGGGTCAGTTCTGGCACCGCCTTCCGGATCACCTCGCGGTTGGCGTTGAAGATCGACATCTCGACTTCTTCGAGAAACTTCTGCAGCTTGCGCGCCGATTCCCGGTCCAGCATGTCCTTGCTGACCAGGTGATCGATTTTCTCGGTCTTGCCGTAGCCGATGATCTTCATCGCCCCTCCTTGGCAGAAAGAAGGCTACGCGATCCGGCTTAACGAAAGGTTAGGCATAACAGACTGTCTGCAGCCATAACGGCTTGGCGGTGGAAGGGCTTACCAAGCGGATTGAAGGTATTGGGGCAGGTCGTTCATAGGCTTTGCAGACCGGTTTAGGCAGCCCAGACGAGGACGGAAGGAATTGGAGGTCCGGGCCGGAATTGAACCGGCGTACGCGGATTTGCAGTCCGCTGCGTCACCACTCCGCCACCGGACCTCGCGAGCGCGCCTCTTACTAAGGGTTACCGGCCTGCGGGGTCAAGGGTTTGTAACGGCGAATGCTCCGGCCCCGGCATGTCACAGATCACGGCTAAACCATCATAGAACCGTTGTTTTCGCCGCATTGCAGCATTATAAACGGCGCCAATCTTCTGTTACAGCCAGCGCGGAATCCGACCCATGGCCCAAGCCGATCGCCAATATGCCCAAGCCCGTCGCCAGATGGTGCTGAGCCAGCTTCGTCCCAACAAGGTGATTGACGAGCAGGTGATCAATGCCATGGAGGCCTTGCCGCGTGAGCAGTTTGTGCCGCAGCCCTATCGCGGCGTGGCGTATATGGATGAAGACGTCGCCGTGGCGCCCGGCCGCTTCCTGATGGAGCCGATGGTGCTGGCCCGCCTGCTGCAGGAAGCCGAGCTGCAGCCGCAGGACATCGCGCTCGTGATTGGCTGCGCTACCGGCTACGACGTCGCGGTGCTCGCCAAGATCGTGAATACGGCCATTGGTCTCGAATTTGATACCGCCCTGGCGCAGCAGGCCAGCCAGACCCTGCAGTCCCTTGGCCTCGATAATGTCGCGGTGGTCGAAGGCGCGCTGAAGGAAGGTCTGGCCAAGCAGGGGCCGTTCAATGTCATTCTGCTGGCTGGCGCGATTCCGGAAATCTCCGAGACCCTGCTGAACCAGCTCGCCGATGGCGGCCGCCTGATCGGCGTGGTGCGTCCGCCGGAAGCACCGATCGGCCAGGCCGTGATCGTCAAGCGCGCAGGAAACCTGTTCCCGCAGCGTGTGCTGTTCGACGCCGGGACGCGGCCCTTGCCGGGCTTTGAGCGTCCCGCCGGTTTCGTGTTCTGAGCGGTTGCTGCGCCATATGTCCAGCGCCGCACCTCTTGAGATCGATGTGACCGAGCTCGATGCGTGGCGCAAGGCCGGCCGGGATGTGGCCGTGCTGGACGTGCGCGAGGATTGGGAAGTCGCGACCGTCGCCTTGGAAGGCGCGAAGCATATTCCGATGCGTCAGGTGCCCGAGCGGGTCGCAGAACTGCCGAAGGACAGGCCGCTGGTGGTGATGTGTCATCATGGCGGCCGCAGCCGTCAGGTCACCGGCTGGTTGCGTCAAAACGGTTTTCCGCAGGCGATCAACCTTGCGGGGGGTATTCATGCCTGGGCCGAGCAGATCGACCCGAGCATGGCGAAATACTGAGTACATAAAAAGAAGCGTATCGGGGAAGACGAGCAAGGCATGGCGCTGTCACTAGCGGGCAACGGAAAAAGAAACGGATACTCGTCATGAGCTTCAAAAAGGCCCTACTTGCTTCGGCGATGGCTGGCATCTGCGCGCTCGCCGTGCAGCCGGCTGTGGCCCAGTCCCTCAGCGACGTGCTGAGCGCGGCCTACAACAACAACCCGACGCTGCTCGCAGCGCGCGCTTCCTTGCGCGCCACCGATGAAGGCGTGCCGCAGGCATTGTCGAACTGGCGCCCCACCATCAGCGTCACCGGCGAGACCGGCATCCTGCGCCAGGAGTTCGATCCGCAATCGGCCAGCTTCCAGAACGACACGATCAATCCGCGCTCACTGTCGCTGAACCTGGCGCAGCCGCTGTATCGCGGCGGCCGTACCGAGGCCGCGACCGAAGCCGCCGAAGCCTTGGTGCTCGCCGGCCGTCAGGATCTGGCCAGCACTGAGCGGCGCATCCTGCTCGATGCCGTCACGGCCTATATGGACGTGGTGCAGAACCAGGCCGTGCTCGATCTCAACCGCAACAACGAGGAGGTGCTGCGCCGGCAGTTGGAAGCCACGCGCGAGCGCTTTCGCGTCGGCGAGATCACCCGCACAGACGTTGCCCAGGCTGAATCGCGACTGAGCGGCGCCGTCGCTGGCCGTATTTCTGCCGAAGGCGCGCTGGTCTCGGCCCGCGCCGTTCTGGCCCGCGTAATCGGCGAGATGCCCGGCACGCTGACCCCGCCGCCGCCGCTGCCGGAACTGCCGCGCAGCGAGGAAGAGGCGGTGGCGATCGCTTATGAGGAAAACCCAGATCTGCTCGGCGCGCGCTTCCGTGAAGTCGCCGCCAAGCATGACGTGCGCGCGATTTCCGGCGCCTTGTTGCCCAGCCTGTCGCTGAACGGCTCGCTCAGCCGCGCCGACGAGACCTCGCGCGCCAATCTGGAAACCGATTCCGCGCGCGTCAGCCTGCAGCTCACCGTGCCGCTCTATGAGTCCGGCTCGGTCTACAGCCAGACGCGTCAGCGCAAGCAGATTCACAATCAGCGCCGCATCCAGGTGGAAGAGCAGCGCCGCGCGGTCCGCCAGTCGGTCGTGCAGGCCTGGGAAAACCTGACCACGGCGCGCTCGAATATCGAAGCCCGCCGCGCTCAGGTCGAGGCCGCCCGCATCGCGCTGGAAGGCGTGCAGCAGGAAGCTGAGGTTGGTTCGCGCACCACGCTGGACGTTCTGGATGCCGAGCAGGAATACCTTGACGCGCGCGTGGCCGAAGTCCGTGCCCGCCGCGACGAATATGTCGCCGGCTTCACCCTGCTGTCCGCCATAGGCCGTCTGGGGGCGCGCCAGCTTGCGCTGCCGGTCGAATATTACGATCCGATCGAGAATTACGACCGGGTCCGCAACAAGTGGTTTGGCACCGACGGCGGCCTGACCGCCGACTAGGGAATCGCCTCGAATCGGGGAAAACCTTGGAATTAAGGGAATTTGGGAAAATTCCCTTAACCCGGGTTAACAGTTCGGTTATCTTTGCCGCGCATATAGTGCTGCAATGATTCGGCCCGGCTGAATCGCAGTGGGGCCTGCATTGGCTTGCGACGTTTCAGGTGGCCAATGCAACGCGTCGTGATTGAAACAGTTTTTCTTGGGCAAGGGGATGAGCGACCCTAAAGCTGGTCAAAATGAACCGACGATGGAGGAAATCCTTGCCTCCATCCGGCGGATCATTTCCGAAGATGGTGCCGATCAGCAAGCCGCGCCGCCTGCTGAGGAACCGCCTCCGCCGCCCATGCCCGAACCGGAGCCGGAATTCGAGCCTGAGCCGATGGTGGCGGCGCCTGAGCCGGAACCCGAGCCCGCTTTCGAACCCGATCCGATGCCGGAACCGGCCTTCGAGCCGGAGCCGGAACCGGTCATGGCCGCTGCTCCGGAACCGGAGCTCGAGCTGGAACCAGCCTACGAGCCGCCGCCACCTCCGCCGCCGCCGCGCCGGGCTGCTCCGCGACCGCAGCCGCGCGAAGACATTCTGGAACTGACCGAGGTTGTCCGCGACGACCGCGAATTCGAAGGTCTGGTGTCGCAGCCGACCGCCAGCCGTGCCGCCGCCCATCTGGGCCAGCTTTCCAGCGCCGTGGCCGGATCGCGCGCCATGGGGATGGGCAACAGCCAGCGCACCCTTGAGGAGCTGGTGAAGGAGCTGCTGCGTCCGATGCTGAAGGAATGGCTGGACGCGCATCTGGCCACCATTGTTCAGCGCATCGTCGAGCGCGAAGTGGCCCGCCTGACCATCCAGGCGGAAGAAGAGCAGGACCACCTGTAAGAATTCGTCATGCCGCGGTCTTTACCGTGGCATCGGAGTGTTGTTCCCGCGGAAAAGGCACACATCGCTGCTCACGCCAAGCCTGAGTGCGGCAGCAGTATATTCCCTGAACCTCTGGACGTGCGGGGCCGGATCGTCTTTATTTTTCGCCCTTTCAAAGTCAGTCGCCCGAGTATTTGCTCATGTTGGACAAGACCTATCAGCCGCAGGATGTGGAGACCCGCCTTTACAAGGCCTGGGAGGAGGGCGGCTGCTTCCGGCACGGCATCAAGTCCGGCAAGCCCTATACGATCGCCCTGCCGCCGCCGAACGTCACCGGCAGCCTGCATATGGGCCATGCTCTCAATCACACGCTTCAGGATGTCCTGATCCGTTATCAGCGCATGCGCGGACGCGATGCGCTTTGGCAGCCGGGCACCGACCATGCCGGCATCGCCACCCAGATGGTGGTCGAACGCCAGCTCGCCGAGAAGCAGCAGAACCGCCACGACATGGGCCGCGAGAAATTCGTCGAGCGCGTCTGGCAGTGGAAGGCGGAATCCGGCGGCATGATCACTGGCCAGCAGCGCCGCCTGGGCGAAAGCTGCGACTGGCGCCGCGAGCGCTTCACCATGGACGAGGGCTTGTCCGCCGCCGTCCGCAAGGTTTTCGTCGAGCTTTACCGCGAAGGCCTGATCTACAAGGACAAACGGCTGGTCAACTGGGACCCGAAGCTGCTCACCGCGATCTCCGATCTCGAAGTCGAGCAGCATGAGATCAAAAGCCATCTCTGGTATTTCAAGTATCCCGTCGAAGGGATGCCTGACACCTACATCACGGTGGCGACCACGCGACCGGAAACGATGCTGGGCGATACCGGCGTCGCCGTGCATCCGGAAGACGACCGCTACAAGCATCTGATCGGCAGGTATGCCATCCTGCCGCTGGTCGGCCGCCGCATTCCCATCGTCGGCGACGAATATTCCGATCCCGAGAAAGGCTCGGGCGCGGTGAAGATCACGCCAGCGCATGACTTCAATGATTTCGAGGTGGGTAAGCGCCATAACCTCGAGATGATCAACATCTTCGACCGCCATGCGCATCTGAACGAAAACGTGCCCGAGAAGTATCGCGGCATGGAACGGTTCAAGGCGCGCAAGCAGATCGTCGCCGATATGGAAGAGCTGGGACTGGTCGAGAAGATCGAGCCCAACACCCATATGGTGCCGCATGGCGACCGTTCGCAGGTCGTCATCGAGCCCTGGCTGACCGAGCAATGGTACGTGAACGCCGCCGTGCTGGCGAAGCCGGCCATCGAGGCGGTAGAGAAGGGCGAAATCCAGTTCGTGCCGAAGAACTGGGAAAAGACCTATTTCGAGTGGATGCGCAACATCCAGCCCTGGTGCATCTCGCGCCAGCTCTGGTGGGGCCATCAAATTCCGGCCTGGTACGGTCCGGACGGCAAGGTCTTCGTCGCCTATGACGAAGCCGAGGCGCAGGCCGAAGCCGACAAGCATTACGGCAAGCGCGTCGAATTGACGCGCGATGAGGACGTGCTCGATACCTGGTTCTCATCGGCGCTGTGGCCGTTCTCGACGCTTGGCTGGCCGGAAGAAACCGATTTGCTGAAGTCGCATTACCCGACCGACGTGCTGGTCACCGGCTTTGACATCATCTTCTTCTGGGTCGCCCGGATGATCATGATGGGCCTGCACTTCACCAAGAAGGTGCCGTTCCACACGGTCTACATCCACGCCCTGGTCCGCGACGAGAAGGGCCAGAAGATGTCGAAGTCCAAGGGCAACGTCATGGACCCGCTCGACATCATCGGCAAATACGGTGCCGATGCGCTGCGCTTCACGCTGTCGATCTTCGCAGCCCAGGGCCGCGACGTGAAGATGTCGGAGCAGCGCGTCGAGGGTTACCGCAACTTCGCCACCAAGCTGTGGAACGCCGCGCGCTTCGCCGAGATGAATGGCTGCGCGCTCTCGGCTGATTTCGATCCGGCCAAGGTGCAGGGCACGGTGAACAAGTGGATTTTGGGCCGGCTGGCTCAGGCGGCGCGCGACGTTGAGGCCGCGCTGGAAGCCTATAAGTTCAACGAGGCTGCAGGTGCGCTCTATCACTTCACCTGGGGCACCTTCTGCGACTGGTATCTGGAACTGATCAAGCCGGCGTTGAACGGCGACGATGCCGCGTTGAAGACCGAAACCCAGGCCACCTGCGCCTATGCCCTGAAGCAGCTCATCCATCTGCTGCATCCCTTCATGCCCTTCGTCACCGAGGAGCTGTGGGACAAGCTGTTCGGCAAGCCCGGCGGCTTCCTGATGCTGCGCGACTGGCCCAATGACGGCGCCCGGCCGGAAGACCCTGCTGCCGCTGCCGAGATCGACTGGCTGATCCGCCTGATCGACGGCGTGCGCGCAGCCCGCAGCGCGCTGAACGTGCCGGCGGCCGCCAAGATTGCGATGATCGCCAACGGCGCCAATGCGGAAACGGCTGCGCGCCTGCAGCGCCACGCCGATCCGATCAAGCGCCTGGCCCGCATCGAGACGATTTCGGCCGATCAGGCTGCTCCGCAGGGCTCGGCCCGGATCGTCGTTGACGAGGCTACCTTCGTGCTGCCGCTGGCCGATGTCATCGACATCGCCAAGGAGCGCAGCCGCCTGACCAAGGAGCGCGAGAAGGCCGAAGCCGAGATTGCCAAGCTGGATGCCAAGCTGAACGACGCGACTTTCGTTGCCCGCGCGCCCGAACATGTGGTGGAGGAACAGCGCGAGCGCCGCGCGGCCCAGGCCGCCTTGGTCGCTAAGCTGGCCGACGCGCTGCAGCAGCTCGGATGAACGTCCAGCCCGTCAGGCCGGAAGACCAGGCTCTCATCGACGCAGCAACCGCGCTGATCAAGGCGCGCTACAAGGTCGGCCGCCATCACATCGCGGCCGCCTTACGCACGCGCTCAGGCCGCATCTTCACCGGCCTGCATCTGGATACCTATGTCGGACGGGCTTCCGTCTGCGCCGAGGCCGTGGCGGTCGGCCAGGCGATGGCTGCTGGCGCGGGCGAGGAGGATCCCATCGAGGCGATCGTCTCGCTGCGTCATCCGCGGCCGACAGAGAAGCACAGGGAAATCCAGATCGTCGCGCCCTGCGGCATCTGCCGCGAGATGCTGCGCGACTTTGCGCCCGAGGCACGGGTTTTGCTCGCCACCGAAGGCGGCCTGACCGCCTATAGTCCGGCCGACCTGCTGCCGCTGAAATACCAGCGGGTGGAATAGACTTATTCCTTCACAGGCCTATTCCTTCACCGCGCCGGTCAGGCTCGACACGTAATAGTCGACGAAGAAGGAATACAGGATCGCCACCGGCAACGACCCGAACAGTGCGCCCGCCATCAGCGATCCCCAGTGATAGACATCGCCTTCCACCAGTTCGGTCAGCACGCCGACCGGCACGGTCTTGTTCTCCGACGAGGAGATGAAGGCCAGTGCGTAGATGAACTCGTTCCAGCTCAGCGTGAAGGCGAAGATGCCGGCTGAGATCAGTCCCGGCAGGCTGAGCGGGAGGATGATCTTGGTCAGAATCTGGAAGCGCGAGGCGCCGTCGATCAGCGCGCATTCCTCCAGTTCGAACGGCAGAGTCTTGAAATAGCCGATCAGCAGCCAGGTCGAGAAGGGGATCAGGAAGGTGGGGTAGGTGAGGATGAGCGCCCACATGCTGTCATACAGGCCCATCTCGAAGATCATCGTCGCCAGCGGAATGAACAGGATGCTGGGCGGCACCAGATAGGCCAGGAAGATGAGCAGGCCGACCGTTTCCGAACCTTTGAAGCGCAGCCGCGCAATCGCATAGGCCGCCAGCACCGAGCAGAACAGCGACAGGAAGGTGGCGGCCACTGCGACGACCATGGTGGTCAGCAGCCAGCGCGGATACTGCGTGTCGAACAGAAGCTTCTTGATATTGGCCAGCGTCGGCTCGACCACCCAGAGCGGATTGAAATCGGAGTAGTTCAGCAGTTCGCTGTTCGGTTTGAAGGTCGTCAGCGCCATCCAGTAGAACGGGAACAACAGGACAAACAGGAAGATCAGCAGCGGAATCCAGAGCGTGACCAGTCGGTGAGGAATGGTCTCCAGATATTGCATGCCCTCGCGGTTGTCGACGCGGGTGGAGATATTGGCGTCTGCAGTCATGACCGGCGCTCCTATTGCCACTTCTGCCGCTGCAGTCCGAGATAGGTCACGGCCGTCGAGAGGATGAGGAACGGCACCATCGCGATGGCAATCGCCGCGCCCTCGCCGAGCATGCCGCCATTGATGCCGCGCTGGAAGGCAAGCGTTGCCATCAGATGGGTGGCGTTGTTTGGTCCGCCGCGCGTGATCGCGTAGATGAGCTGGAAGTCGGTGAAGGTGAACAGGATCGAAAACGTCAGCACGATGCTGAGCACCGGCATCAGGTTCGGCACCGTCACGTAATAGAACCGCTGCCAGGCATTGGCGCCGTCGAGTGAGGCGGCCTCATAAAGGCTTGGCGAGATCGTCTGCAACCCGGCCAACAGGCAGATCGCCACGAAGGGGATGCCGCGCCAGATATTGGCGGCGATCACGGAGGCGCGGGCGTTGTTCTCGTTGCCGAGGAAGTCAATATAGACGTCGATCAGCCCGAGCTTGCTCAGCATCCAGGAGATGATCGAGAACTGGGAATCGTAAATCCACCAGAAGGCAATCGCCGACAGCACCGTCGGTACGATATAGGGCAGCAGGATCACCGCGCGGATGATCGCCTGCATCGGCAGGTGCCGGTTCAGCAGCAGGGCCAGCCACAGACCGAGCGCAAATTTGATGACGGTGGCGACCGCCGTGTAGAGGATGGTGTTGAACACCGATTTCAGGAAGATCGAGTCATCCAGCAGGGAGATGTAATTCTCCCAGCCGATGAAATGTCCGGCGCGGCCAATGCGTGTATCGGTAAAGCCGAGCCAGATGCCAAGTCCCAGCGGATAGGTAAGAAAGACCAGCAGCAGCAATCCTGCTGGCGCCATGAAAAGGACGGAGAGGAGTGTGGTATTATTGCGCAGGCGATCCCAGGTCGAGACGCGGCTTGTCATCAGAGCTTGCTCATTCAGCAGATCGGGGAAGAAGAGGGCGATACAGCGTATCGCCCTCCGGTTCGGCTGGATGCGCGATCAGGATTTGTAGATGCGCAGCAGGCGCTTCTCTGCTTCCTCCGCAGCCTCCTTCGGCGTTTTCGAGCCGGAGGCGGCCTGCGCCACCATGTTGTTGACGATGTAGTCGTTCAGCGCGGCGGCCGAAGCGGGGCCGAGCGTGCCGGAATAGCCGTGCCACAGCATGTTCTTCACCGTGTCGCGGTAAGGCAGGCTCTTCGGATCGGAACTCCAGACTTTGTTATTCTCGTAGTCCTTCAGCGGATGCGTGATATAGCCGATCGAGGCCTCCTGCCACGGCTCATACTGCTCTTTCTCCCACATGAATTGCAGATAGGCTTTCGCCGCATTGGGATACTTGCTGTACTTGAAGACATAAGCTTGGCTGAACAGATGCAGCTCGGTCGGCCGGCCCACCGGCCCGATCGGGAAGTTGGCGTGGTAGATGTCGTCCGCCATCGCCTTGATCTTCGGGTCCTGCGAGTTCTTCGCCGCGTAGTAGACCGAGATGCCGTTATTGGTCAGGCTGATCTGGCCGTCGAGGAAGGCCTTGTTGTTGTTCGGATCGAGCCAGCCCAGCGTTCCCGGCGCGAAGGTCGGATACAGCTCCTTGGCATATTCCAGCGCCTTGATCGTCTCGGGACTGTTGATGACGACCTTGTTGTTGTCGTCCACGATCTTGCCGCCGAAGGCCCAGATCAGCCAGTAGGTCCACGAGCCGTCGCCCACCGCATTGCCGAGCGCGAAGCCCGCCGGCGTGCCTTTGGCATGCAGCGCCTTGCAGAGCTGCAGGAAGCCGTCCATGTCCTTCGGGAATTCCTTGAAGCCGGCGGCTTCGACATGGCTCTTGCGGTAGACCATGCAGGCGCCCGCCGCGCCGAGCGGCAGCGCGATCCACTGATTGCCCTGCTTGGCGTAGCGCTCGCAGACCGGGAACCAGCCGCCATACTTGTTGCCGATATAGGTGGCGATGTCAGTCAGGTCGACCAGCTTGTCGGCGAAGAGATGGGGCACGTCGAAGAAGTCGAGGATGATGTCCGGGCCGGAGCCGACATTGGCCGCCACCGAGGCTTTCGGCGCGATGTCGGGCCAGGCTTCGCGGTCGATCCTGACCTCCACGCCGGTCTTTTCGGTGAACTTCTTGGTATTTGCCGTCCATGTGTCGATATCGCCCTGGACGAACTGGCTCCAGCGCAGCAGGCGCAAGGTGGCGCCTTTTTCGATCGGCAGGTTGGGGGCCTGCTGGGCCATCGCCTGGCGGGGCAGGAGCAGGCCGCCGCCCGCGCCAACCGCCGCCGCACCGATGGTGGTCTTGATCACATCACGCCTGGTGAAATCTGACATGCGTATACGCCCTCCCGTGGTTGTCTATCGTTCTTCGCCGGATCGTTCCGGCAGTCTTGAACTCAACAGCACCAACAACTCGGACCGTCGGCACTGAGCCGGTTCGATCTTTCTGGGGAATTGCCCCCGGAGGACCGGCGGGCAGACAGCGTTTCCTCGTTCAAGTCCTGGGCCGGGATGGCCCCAAGCTTGATATCTTATATATTTGTACTGAAACCCTAAGCAGACCGGAGCCCATACGCAAGCCCCATCTGCCGTCGCGCCGGAGCACTCCATTTTACAATGTTGTGCGGAAGGCCGCCGTTTCCAGGCGGTAATCGCGCAGGCCTGGCCGGATGCTTGACCGGCTTTACCGGCGCTGGTCTTCTGCCCGCATCATGGAGGAAACATCATGGGTAATATGAGCAACCCGCAGATCGACGCGATCCTGTCGGTGGTCCAGGTCTATCTGGACGGCCTTTACGAAGGCGATGTGGAGAAGCTGCGGCAGGCCTTCCATCCGGCGGCGCATCTGTTTTCATCGACCGAAGGTACGCTGGTCGATATCCCGCGCGAGCAATGGTGCGAACTGATCGCAAGCCGCCCCTCGCCGAAATCGAAAAATCAGACGCGTGAATACGAACGCATTCTGTCGGTCGATCTTACCGGGCCGAACACGGCGATGGTCAAGCTGAATTGCGCCATTCCGCCTAAGCTGTTCACCGACTATCTCAGCCTGATCAAGCTCGACGGCCGCTGGCAGGTCATCAACAAGACCTTCCACTTCGACCTGTTGCCGGCCTGAGGATTCAGGCTGCCGCGGGGCTGGCCGATTTCCGCCGGATCGCAACGGCGGTCAGCGTGGTCAGCCCCAGCATACCTGCGACGAACCACAGCACGCGGTCCGGCATGCCGTGATCGAGCAGCAGGCCGATCACCGGCGGCGCCAGGGCCGAACCGGCATCGAGGCCGGAATAAACAAAGCCGAACACCCGGCCAGAGGCGCCCTTGGGCGCCGCGCCGCGCACGATCAGGTCGCGTGACGGCGTCGTGAAGCCCTGCAGGAAACCAGCGCCGGCAATCGCGCCGACCAGCAGGAAGCTCGGCAGGTCAAAATTGGCAACCAGCAGCATCGTCGCAGCCGCGCCCAGCAGGCCGGAGATGACGATCACCTCCAGCTTCAGGCCCCAGTCCGCGGCAAAGCCGCCGACCATCACGCCGAGTGACGCGCCGAGCAGGAAGGCGGTCAGCGCCGTGGTGGCGAGCGCCAGCGGCGTGCCATAGAGCGCATCCAGCGTGGCGGGCAGGAAGTTCTGCACGCCGATCAGCGCAAAGGACAGCAGCAGGAAATAGGCAAAGCACATCACCACCGGCATGGTCAACAAAGGCCCCAGCGCCGCTGTCTTCTCGCCGGCCTTCACGGCGGCGCGGCGTGCCGCACCTGCATCTTCCTTCAGCAGGTCGCGGTTGAGCAGCACCGCCGCCAGGATGGCATAGCCGATCAGCGCGGCGACAATCGGCGCTGCGCGCCAGCCGAGCAAAGCGGCGCCGCCCGCCATCAGCACCGGCGCCAGCGCCCAGCCGAGATTGCCGCCCAGGGTATGCGTGCCATAGGCGCGTCCGAGCCGCTTCTGATCGACCGAGGCATTCAGGATCGAAAAATCGGCCGGATGGAAAACGGAATTGCCGATGCCCGCCATCACCGCGACCGGCAGCAGCATCCAGAAGCTTGGCACCAGACCGTAAAGCAGGATCGCGGTGCAGAAGATCGCCAGGCCGCCGATCAGCACGTTGCGCGCCCCGATCCGGTCCACCAGGAAACCGGCCGGCGTCTGCAGCACGCCCGAAGTCACGTAGAACAGCGTCATCACCAGGCCGAGCTGCGTGTAGCTGACCGCGAAGGCATCCTTCAGGAAGGGAAACAGCGGCGGCAGGACGAGCTGGAAGAAATGGCTGCAGCCATGCGCGATGCCGATCAGCGCCATCACCTTGAGGTCGCGATTGGCGGGAGCGGCGGGCTGGCCGGCGGGAATGGCGAAATCGGTCATGACTTCCCTGCGAGACTGTCTGGGCGTCCGGGTTCATTGTCCGGCTGTGCCGCCGGTAGTTGGCGGCATCAAACCTAACAGATAATCCGGGTACGGGCAGCCCTAAAACCGGCCGGAGTAACCGGCCAGTTATCGCGTCAGCTATCGAGTATTGGGCGGTTATCGCGGGTCGGACTGCGCCGTCAGCCAGTCCAGATAAGCCTGCAGGATGTAGCTCGCGGCCAGCTTGTCCACCAGTTCGGCGCGGCGGGCGCGGCTGAGATCGGCTTCGTCCGTCATCATGCGCTGCACCGCCATGGTGCTCATCCGCTCGTCCCACAGCGCGATGGGCACGGGCAGGTGCTGCGCGATGTTGCGGGCAAAGGCGCGGGCGGCCTGGCAGCGCGGGCCTTCGCTGCCGTCCATGTTCACCGGCAGGCCCAACACCAAGGCGGCAACGCCTTCCTTCTGCGCGATCCGAACCAGCTCGGCTGCGTCATCCTTGAATTTGCGACGCTGGATGGTGGCATAGGGGCTGGCGATCCGGTGCCCGGCATCCGACAGCGCCAGGCCGATCGTCTTGGTGCCCAGGTCCAGGCCCAGATAGCGCTGCCCCGGCTGCAGTCGCACGGGGCCGTGCGCCGGGCGGAAGCGGGCGGGCTGCGGCGCGGTTTCCGGCGGCGTGCCGGCCGGCTTTTCAGGGGGTGAGTCAGGGTTGCCGGGGGGCATGCCGGGTGATACTTTCCGCCGCTATTTCAAGGGGATTCGCCCCATACTATAGCGGACTCAGTCAAGAACGGACAGCGCATGTCATTGGATAGAACAGCAGTGGCCAAGATCGCCAAGCTGGCCCGGCTCAAGATGGAGCCGGAGCGGCTGGACGCGATGACCTCGGAGTTGAACCGGATTCTCTCCTTTGTCGAGGAACTGCAAGCTGTTAATACGGAAAACGTCGAACCGATGACCTCGGTCATGCCAATGAAGCTGCGCATGCGCGATGACGTCGTCACCGACGGCGGCAACGCCGAAGCCGTGCTGAAGAATGCCCCGCAGCGCCAGGGCGATTTCTACACTGTTCCGAAGGTGGTCGAGTAATGAGCATCGATCCCGCCACCCTGACGATTGCCTCGGCCCTGGAAGGCCTGGCGAAGAAGGAATTCACCTCGGTCGAGCTGACGGAGGCCTGCATCGAGGCGATGCAGGCGGCCAAGCCGCTGAACGCCATGATCACCGAGACGCCGGACAAGGCCCGCGAAATGGCCAAGGCCTCGGATGCGCGGCGCGCCAAGGGCGAAGCGGGCCTGCTGGACGGCATTCCGCTCGCCATCAAGGATCTGTTCTGCACCGAGGGCGTGCTGACCACGGCGGCCAGCCACATTCTGGACGGCTTCCACCCGACCTATGAAAGCACTGCGACGGCCAATCTCTGGAAGGCCGGCGCGGTGATGCTGGGCAAGCTGAACCTCGACGAATTCGCCATGGGTTCGTCGAACGAGACCAGCTACTACGGCCCGGTGATTAATCCCTGGCGCGGCAAGAACGGCGAGAAGCTGGTGCCGGGCGGCTCGTCAGGCGGCTCGGCTGCTGCGGTTGCCGCAGGCTTTGCTCTGGGCGTCACCGGCACCGATACCGGCGGCTCGATCCGCCAGCCTGCGGCGCTCTGCGGCATCACCGGCATCAAGCCGACCTACGGCCGCGTTTCGCGTTGGGGCATCGTCGCCTTTGCATCCTCACTCGATCAGGCCGGTCCGATGACCCGCACCGTGCGAGATTCCGCGCTGATGCTGCAGGCCATGGCGGGCTTCGATCCGAAGGACAGCACCTCGGTCGACCTGCCGGTGCCGGACTACCTCGCCAATCTCGAAGGCGGCGTGAAGGGCCTGCGCATCGGCATTCCGCGCGAATACCGAATGGACGGCATGGACCGCGAGATCGAGGCGCTGTGGGAGCAGGGCAAGGCTTGGCTGAAGGAAGCCGGCGCCGAGATCGTCGATATTCACCTGCCGCATACCCATTACGCGCTGCCGGCCTATTACATCGTCGCGCCGGCGGAAGCATCCTCCAACCTCGCGCGCTACGACGGCGTCCGCTACGGCCTGCGCGTGCCGGGCAAGGACCTGATCGAGATGTACGAGAACACCCGCGGCGAAGGTTTTGGCCGCGAGGTACAGCGCCGCATCATGATCGGCACCTACGTGCTCTCAGCGGGCTATTACGATGCCTATTACACCAAGGCGCAGAAGGTGCGGACGCTGATCAAGAAGGACTTCGAGCAGGCCTTCCAGCGCGTCGATGCCATCCTGACGCCGACCGCGCCGAATGCGGCTTTCCCGCTCGGCGCCAAGACCGACGATCCGGTGACCATGTATCTGAACGACGTCTTCACCGTCCCGGTCAATCTGGCCGGCCTGCCGGGCCTGTCGGTGCCGGCCGGCCTGAACGGCGATGGCCTGCCGCTTGGTTTGCAGCTCATCGGCAAACCCTTTGACGAGGCGATGCTATTGCGCGTCGGCCGCACGCTGGAGAAGGCGGCGAACTTTACCGCACGCCCCCAGGCGTGGTGGAGGCAGTAAGATGGCTGAGAAGGATTACATCCAGGGTGCGACCGGTCCGTGGGAAGTCGTCATCGGCATGGAGGTCCATGCCCAGGTCACTTCCAAGGCCAAGCTCTTTTCCGGCGCGGCGACCGCTTTCGGCGCCGAGCCGAACCACCAGGTCAGCCTCGTCGACGCGGCGATGCCCGGCATGCTGCCGGTGATCAACAGATATTGCGTCGAGCAGGCGGTGCGCACGGGCCTTGGCCTGAAGGCGCAGATCAACCTGCATTCGGTGTTCGACCGCAAGAACTACTTCTACGCCGACCTGCCGCAGGGCTATCAGATCAGCCAGTACAAGCAGCCGATCGTCGGCGCGGGCAAGCTGATCCTCGACATGCCGGATGGCAGCACGCGCGAGATCGGTATTACCCGCCTGCATCTGGAGCAGGATGCGGGCAAGAGCCTGCATGACCAGAGCCCGCGCGAGAGCTTCATCGACCTCAACCGCTCTGGCGTCGCGCTGATGGAGATCGTCTCCGAGCCCGACATGCGTAACGCGGAAGAGGCGGGGCTTTACCTGAAGAAGCTGCGCACCATCCTGCGCTATCTCGGCACCTGCGACGGCAACATGGAGGAAGGCTCCATGCGCGCCGACGTCAACGTCTCGGTCCGCCGCCCCGGTGAGCCGTTCGGCACGCGCTGCGAGATCAAGAACGTCAATTCGGTGCGTTTCGTGCAGCAAGCCATCGAATACGAGGCGCGCCGCCAGATTGAGATCCTCGAAGACGGCGGCAAGATTGATCAGGAAACCCGCCTGTTCGACACCAGCAAGGGCATCACGCGGTCCATGCGCTCCAAGGAAGAGGCGCATGACTACCGCTACTTCCCCGATCCGGACCTGCTGCCGCTGGAACTGGATCCGGCCTGGGTCGAGCAGATCCGCAAGTCGCTGCCTGAGCTGCCGGATGAGAAAAAGGCGCGCTTCATTGAGAAGCTGGGCCTGAGCCCCTATGACGCCAGCGTGCTGGTGGCGGAGAAAGAGTCTGCCGATTTCTACGAGGCGGTTGCCAAGGGCCGCGACGGCAAGCTCTGCGCCAACTGGGTAATCACCGAGTATTTCGGCGCGCTGAACAAGTCGGGCAAGTCGATGGCGGAATTCACCATCACGCCCGAGAAGCTTGGCGGCCTGATCGACCTGATCGCCGATAACACGATCTCCAACCGCTTGGCCAAGGATGTCTTCGCCCTGATGGTGGAAACCGGCAAGGATGCCGCGACCATCGTGGAAGAGAAGGGCATGAAGCAGGTGACCGACACCGGCGCGATCGAGAAGGTGATCGACGAGGTGATGGCGGCCAATGCCGACAAGGTGGCCGAGTATCGTGCGGGCAAGGAGAAGCTGTTTGGCTTCTTCGTCGGCCAGACGATGAAGGCCTCGGGCGGCAAGGCCAATCCGGCCGCGGTCAACGAGCTGCTGAAGAAGAAGCTCGCGGGCTGACCGCTCAAAAACATAGAACAGAGAAGGGGGCCGGCCGCACAACGACCGGCCTTTTTTCTGTCACTTTTCTGCAGGATTAGGAAACATCATCTGAAAGGTTACTGATGCGCCGCGGCTCTGTCCTGTCTGCCACGCTGATCTGTTTGTTGCTTGCGGCCTGCTCAAGCATGCGGGAAAGCGAACCCGAACGCACAGCCACCGAGCAGCTGCTGTTCTCAACTGCGGCTGAGCGCGCCGCTGACAAGCTCGCCTTCAACATCCCCCTGGGTACGAAGGTCTTTGTTGATGCGTCCTATGTCGAAGGCGTCGACAGCAAGTATCTCATCAGCGCCTTGCGCGACCGCATCTTGCGCCGGGGCGGCGAACTGGTCGCATCGCGGGATGCGGCGGATATTGTCATCGAGCCGCGCGTTGGCGCGATCTCTCTGGACCGCAAGAAGACGCTGTTCGGCATCCCCGATTACGGCATTCCGATCCCGCTCGCGGGCGAGGTGAACACGCCCGAAATCGCGCTGTTTAAGCGCGACAAGCGGCAGGGCGTGATCAAGGTCGCGGCGACGAACTACAACGCCAAGACCGGCAAGCTGATCGAATCGCTTGAGCCGGTTTACGGCTTCTCGCACCGCACCGAGTGGGCTGCCCTGGTTCTCTTCAACTGGGAGAGCAACGACCTGGTGCCCGAACCCGAAAATGACAATTGGGTGGGGAAATAGGCCGTTCGTCATGCTGGCGCAGGTAGAATATTGGTAACTGCGCAAAGCCGGACATTGCGGCGATAGCGGAATACGGGTCATCCTCAGTGTACTGTCAATTTTGCCCGTTTTCTGCCTCCCATGTTTTGCCAAACCGAGGCTGAAGCCTTTGCAGATTCAGCGCGCGATCTGATCTTCCAGGTCGCCCGTCCTTATCTCGAACGCCAAGCTATCACGACGGTCGAGTTGATCTACGATCCGGCGCGGCATCGCCTGCTGCTGGATGACGGCGCGCGCTTCCAGGAAATTCTGCAGCGCATCGCGCTCTTGCAAGGCCAGCGCAACAGGCGCCCCGTCAACGAGCGCATGCACGAACTGACCGCGCTGGCCGAGGCCGGGATGCAGCGCATTGCCGACTGGGCGGAGGCTCTGCCATCTGTGGCCAATGCGGACCAAGCTCTGCGAGACGGCCTGCTGGCGGATGACTCGATGGATGGACAGGTGAGGGCAGGAATTACCCTCAGCCGCCTGCTGCGCCTCAACGAGGATTGGAGCGCACGAGCATTGCTCTGCCTAGACCTGATCGAAGCAGGCGTGCAGGGCGCCAGCCGCGCCATGATCGACCAGACCCTGGCCGAAATGCTGCGGATGAAGGCCGCGGCAGCCAGCCTGTTCGGCGACATCAACCGCCGCCGGATGATCGAGATCTGTCTCTATCTGGCGGGTGAGGATCGTGCGGTCGAGGTCGGCCCGGCGTTGACCCGGCTGCGGCAATCTTTGCCGCTGCCGCATTGCCAGGCGGCCATCCGCGAGCGCCTGACCGAAATGCTCAACGGCACGTTGCCGCTTTTCCATGCTGAGCCGCATCATGAATGGCAGGCCTTGCAGGATCTGAAGCAGCGGATTGCAGCCTTATCGCCGCTCGCGGAGGAAGCCATCTTCAGCCAGTTGCACCGCCGTTTCGGCCGCTTCGTAGCGCCCGAGCAGTTGAACCCGGTTCTGGCGGTGCAGCCCGACATCGCCCACAAACTGCTTTTCCTGATGCGCCTTTATCACGACGTCATCGACGGCAATGCCCGTTTCGAACTGCTCGGCGTGTTTAACCATTATCTGGAGCATCGCGATTTCAAATCGCAGTTCCTGGGGCCGCAGGCGGCGCGGGAGGATTTTGCCGATCTGGTCCGCGAGATTTCCGAACTCGTGGCGAAGGCCGACATCGTCGAGCAGCGCAAGACGCGTCTGCTTGCCCTGTTCCGCGATCAGCTCATCAAGGTGGTGAAGCCGGCCGGGCGCCGCTTGGGGCAGCGCGGCCTCGGCGGGCCGAACGATGTTGTCGAGGTGAGCGGGGTCAGGATGCACCTGCATAACTGGAGCATGTCAGGGCTGCTGTTCGGCCCGTGCCCCGGTGGCGTGGAAGTGGGCGATCATCTGCCGATCAAGGTCGTGATCCGCAACCCCGTCCTGGCGCTTGACTTCGACGCCGAGGCCGTGGTGTTGCGGATCACCGATGATCTTGTGGCCGCGCGCTACAAGCTGAACGACGCCGAGACGTTGGAGCGCGTGAGAGCCTATTTCGCGGCCGCCTGAATATTACCGGATGCCGGCCATGCTCTGGCTATGCTGGCCGCCAGGCGTTGAGACTTTGCGGATCGTTTCCGCAGCCTGACGGCTGTTGCCGTCGGTTGCGATATCACCCAGCGAGATGATGCCCACAAGGCGCTTCTCGCGGTTGACCACCGGCAGGCGGCGGACCTGAATCTCGCCCATATTCTTGGCGACATGGCCCAAGGCTTCGTCGTCATAGCAGTATTTCACGTCCGCGCTCATCACATCGCGCACCTTGGTATCGGGCGAACATTTCTTCGCCACGCCGCGCACCGCAATGTCGCGGTCCGTGACCATGCCGACCAGTCTGTCGTTTTCGCCAACCGGCAGGCTGCCGGCATCGATCTCAGCCATGATCTGCGCTGCTTCGGCAATCGTCTGATCGGGGCTGACGGTGCGTACGTCACGGCTCATCGCTTCGCTGACTTTCATCGCGTTCTCCTGTGGCAGTGTGGGGGTGAAGCAGCCGATCTGCGACTGCAGCGACATCCGTCGCGCTTACCGAAGCTATCTAGTCGGTATTACGTACCCTACAAGGCGTGAGAACACGGGAATGAAAGATATTCGCTTCTACTGCAGCGATTGATGCAGTGCGAGGGTAATTTTTTCGAGAAGTGTTATCAGCGGATTCCGTTGACTTCCTGCACTTCACGCACGAAGCGAATGATCGCTGGAATATCGTCCTGCTTGACTTGCGGCTGCGGCGGCATATTGCCGAAATTCCAGTGATGCTGCCGTGATCCTCGCGTGATTGCAAAGAAGAATGCGGCATCGCCATGATGCGACGGCTCATAGATCTTGTGAATGAGAGGCGGGCCGCTCTGACTGCCCTGGCCCCAGTCGCCATGGCATTGCTGGCAATACTGCTCGAACGCGGCTTTCCCGCGCTGCGCTTCGGCGCTTAAGCGTTGCGGCTGAGTGACCGGGACTTCCGCGCCATGCGCAGTATCGAGTCCCGCAATCATGACGGCTGTGACAAATAGCGCAGCGAAAAAATGCAGATTCACTGTCATACTCAGTCCACATCGAGCGGCAAGTTGCACTGTGGTGATCATCGTCACGCTTTGCTGAGGCCGGCGATCTGGCCGGCAGGCTTGCGATGAACTAGATGTGAGATGCAGCCGGACATCCGTCCGGCCGCCAGCACCTCCCCCGGCCGCAAGAACCGAAGGACCCAGTGGCCAAGCGGCGCGGAGGGAGGTGTCCCGGCCGGCCGTCATTTTTTATGGTGCGGTCCGGCAGAGGCCGTAGCCAGGACATCCAATTCCCAGCCCCGATTGCCGCGATCTTACTGACCGCTTCGTGCATGTCCAGCGGCGTGGTACGTCTTCCCGACGCCGTTACGTCAGCGGACTTGTCCGCCATGCCGGTCGGCATATGCCCATGAATGAGGCAGGCGAAGTCGAAACTGCCTGTTTTGGTAAAGGTCCATATCAGCGTCTTGCTGCCTCCGGGCGCGACGGTGACCGCATTTGGATCGTCATTCTGCATCTCCCGATGCTCCTCCATCAGTGCCCGGTGCACCAGCAGCTCCTCCCAGGTGCCGAGCGTTATTTCATGCGACAGCGCGCCGACATTCTTCACCACGAAGCGGATCGTCTCGCCTTGTTTCACAGTGATGGTCTTGGGCTGGAAGTGCATCTCGTCGCTCATGGTGACGACGATGGTGCGCGCCTTCGCCTTGGAATCGTCCGGCTGGCCCGGGGCTGCGGCATGGCCGATGTAATGGCCGCCTGAATGGTCATGTGCGTGGTCATGGTCCGGAGCCTGCCAAAGTGATGGGCGCCGCGGCGAGGGAAGCCGTGCGGCTGACAGCGAAGGCGAGGCTGAGCAGGCGCAATCCTTGGGTCATTGGCATCGTCTACCGCCTTCCAGCATGGGAAGGTCAAGCCAAGGGAGACGAGATTGCCACAGCGCCGGTATGCTAAAATCCGCGGCGGAATCGAGGGACCGGCATGAACCTGATGGAAGCCACCATATTCGCCATTCTGATCAGCACGCCGCCGGGCAACATGCCTTACGGCTGCAGGCTGACCGACAATGTCAAGGAGGCAATCTGCACCAACGGGCTGGTGATCCGCGAATTTGCCGACGGCACGCTGGAATACAATGCAAAGATCCGCGTCTCCAAGAACCGCCGCCGCGAGCTGATCTTCTCGAACGGCATCACCGCCAATTTCGATAGTTTCGGCTGGCTGCAATTTTCCAACGGCTATGCGGTGCGCCGCGTGGAAGGCGACATCTTCCGCGTGGCGCAACCACAGGGGCCGGAACTGACCTGCCGCTATTCGGTGCCGGTGGCGACCACGCGCTGCACGCCGAGCTAGGCTGTATGCGAGGCGAGAGGCCAGCCGCTTAGCGCTTCATGTCGATGGCGCGGGACATCATCTCGTCGGTCGCGGTCAGCACCTGGCCGTTCATCGAATAGGCCCGCTGTGCCACGATCAGCCGGGTCATCTGCTCGCTGACATCCACGTTCGACTGCTCGAGCGCTCCGGCGACCAGATCGCCGACACCGGCTTTGTTGTTGACGTCGCCCGGAAGGCCGAAGGTGACGCGGCCGGAATTGCGGGTCTCAACGAAAGCCGTGCCGTCCACGCGGTCGAGGCGGTCGGGCTCAGGGAAATTCGCCAGCAGAAGCTGGCCGCCAATGCGGCTGCGGCCATTGGTGTAATTGTAGATAATGTTGCCGTCCTCATCGAAGGAGACGCTGCTGAAGTCGCCGCCCACCAAGCCGTTCTGGAACAGGTTGAGATTGGTGATCTCGCTCACCTGGCTGGAGAACTGGGTCAGGCCGCTCGACTCGTTGAAGTCGAATCCGCCACCGAAGGTGCCAAGGTCCAGCGTGATCGCCTGGGCGCCTGCGCCGAAATCGGCGCTGAAGGCAACCGTGGCCGCGCCGTTGCCGCTGACCTCAAGGCTCGGATCGGTGCTGCTCATGCTCGCCAGCACGCCATTGGCAAAGGTCACGGCAACCGGGCCGAAGCTCTTCGGCGTGCCGCCGGGCGTGTTGATCGTCATGTTCCAGCTATCGTCGCCGGTCTTCTCCCAGACCACCTGGAAACTTTGCTCGATGCTGTTGGCGTCGACGATGCCAATGCCGGTGCTATAGGTACGGCCGATCTGCGCGGAGGCAGGAAGGTTGGCCTTGTAGTTGACCAGCGAGGTGGGATCCGCCGGGATCGGGCTGTCATCCACCACGAAATCCCGCGGCGTGTTGCCGCCCGGTGCCGCCGCCTGCAGGTAATAGCCGGCGGAATTGACCAGCCGGTTCGAGATGTCGAGTTTGAAATCGCCCAGGCGGGTGTAATAGGTCGAGCTTTCGAAGCCGGTCGGCTCGCCGGTATTGCGGTCGATGCCGGTCGGCTTGGAGACGGGGATGAAACCGCTGCCGCTGATCGCGATAGAGGTGCTGCTGTTGTCGCGGATGATCGTGCCCTGGACGCGGTTGGCGAAATCGGCGATAGCGCGTACGCCCATGGACCGGTTGGAATCCATTACTGGGCTGTCGCCGATCACCTTGCTGCTCACCATGTCGGCGAACAGGGTATTGACCTCCTTGTAGCCAATCGCTGTCGAATTGGCGACGTTGTCGGAGATATGCCCGATTGCCGTGGCCTGGGCGATGATGCCCTGCACCGCAGTGCCCAGTGAGCCGAAAAAGGACATGGATCGCTCCTGTCGATAGATTCCGTCTGTCTGCGGCCCTTAGAAGCAAGCACCGTGCCGGTCAGCTTTTTGCCTGTAAGTTATTGTTATCGAAGGAACCTACTGCTAGGCTTGCGCCATCGCACCCGGCAAAAATTGCCGGTCGCTTCCCGCGGATGCGCCCGGTGGTCATAATGTGCCGGCACGCCGCCAAGGCCGGATATGCTGCAAGTTCCATTCATCTCTCAGCCGCAGACCAGCGATGACGCGCGGCTTTTCCTGTGGACCGGCGAGTTCCGCGACCGCCGGCAGGAGCGGCAGTATCACGACCATCGCACGGAGGCGGTCCGCTCGCTGCTGCGGGCCTGCGGTCTGGCGGCGACGATTGGCTTCTGCCTTCTCGTCGTCCGCGACTATCTGGTGCATGGCGTGGGTAACGTCTTCTACTGGAATGTCACGATCCGCAGCATCGGCCTGGTGATCGGCATCGTCTTCCAGATCATGGTGGCGCGCGCTCCCACCATCAACGCGCTGCATGCTGCTACCTTCGCCGGGATGATGGCGCTCACCACGCTGGTCTATCTCTCCTGGCTGGCCGGGCCGCCGACCGGGCTGAATACCAGCACTTTGGCTTTCGCGATCCTGCTGATCTACTACCTGCTGGTGCCGGCGCCCGCCTGGAGCATTCTCTTCAATGCCGCCTATCTGACGCTTGGCACGATCATGATGGGCGTCTTCCGGATTCAGCTCCCCGGGGAAACCGTCTTCGGCATGATCCTGATGCTGCTGGTCGGCAACGGGCTCGGCCTTGTCGGGATGCGGCAGTTCAAGCTGGAGCGCCGCCGCAATTTCCTCGCCCGCGAGGAGGCGAGGCGGGTTACTGAGGCGCTCACCCTGGCGCGGCAGGAAAACCGCCGCCGCAGCGAATATCAGGCCTGGGCGCTGGATGCCTTGCAGGTCGGCGTCCTGCTGGTCGATCCCGATGGCCGCCTGCATACCATCAACCGCCGTGCGGCCGAGCTGCTGGCGCTGCCGCCGAACGAGGTCAAGCCGGGAGACCCCTATGAGGCGCTGATCCGCTTCTTCGTCCAGCGCAAGGATTTCGGCGATCTCGACTACAGCGACTTCCGCTATCACATCGACCGCCTGCTGCGCGGCAAGGCGCATGTGGTTCCGGCGCGCCTGCACAGCACCGGCAGGGTGCTCGAATTCACCGCCGACCGGCTGCCCGACCGGTCGGTCGCTCTCACTATCTACGACGCCACCGAACGCTACGCGCTGCACCGCCGCCTGCGTCATGCGGTCGAGGTGGCCGGTGATGGCTTCGCCATTTATGACGCCAACGACCGCATCACCATCTGCTCCAGCCGCTTTGCCGCGCTTTACGGCCTTTCGGTCGATCAGATCATCGGCATGAGCTTCGAGGAGGTGATGGCGCGCGGCTATGAGCGCGGGATCTATAGCCGCGACGACCGCGCCGCTGGCTCGGCCGCCATCGCCAGCCTGACGCGGCGGCGGATATCCGAGCGCATGATCGAGATCCACACAATGGCCGGCGAATGGTTCCTGGTGCATGAACGCATCACGCCATCGGGCGACCTTGTGGTGGTGCGCGCCAATATCACGGCGCGGCGCCGCATGGAGGATGAACTGCGTCGCGCCAAGGAAGAGGCGGAACGCGCGCTGGCCGAATTGCGCGACGCGCAGGCCAATCTGGTCCTGGCCGAGAAGATGGCCTCACTGGGTTCGCTGGTCGCCGGCATGAGCCACGAGATCTCCACGCCGCTAGGCATCGGCGTTTCGGCCGCCTCGCATCTGGCTGAGGAGATCGGCAAGCTGGCGGAACAGTTCCGCGACGACACGCTCAAGCGCGCCGACCTGCAGGATTTCCTCGACAGCGCCGCCGAGGCGGTGCGCATCATGGAAAGCAACCTGGCCCGCGCGGCCAGGCTCATCCAGGCGTTCAAGCAGGTTTCCGCCGACCAGACCACCGACGAAATCCGCAGCTTTGAACTGGGCTCTTACCTGCGCGAGATCATGCTCAGCCTCGCGCCGGTCCTGCGCCGCAGCAACCATGAAGTCGAAATCGACTGCCCCAACGATCTGACGGTCCGCACGCGCCCAGGCGCGGTCGGCCAGATCATCACCAACCTGGTGATGAATGCCTTCCAGCATGCCTTCAATGACGACGAGGGCGGCCGTATCCGCATCCGCGTGATGCAGCCGCGCGAGGGCCGCGTCGCCATCGAGTTCAGCGACAACGGCCGCGGCATCGCCGAACGCGATCTGCCGCGCGTCTTCGACCCGTTCTTCACCACCAAGCGCGGCACTGGCGGCACGGGCCTGGGTCTGCATATTGTATATAATCTGGTCAGCCAGGTTCTCTGCGGCACCATTGCGGTCTCCAGCCGCGAGGGCGAGGGGACCCGGTTCACCATCAACTTCCCCCAGGATGTCAGGTCCTGAAAAACCACCGAACACGATAAGAGGAAGATCCCTTGCGCGCTGTCTTTGTCGATGCCAATCCCACTTTGGGAGATCTGGCCAAATCCCTCCGTCGCCCGGACGATCCACCGCTCACCGTCAACCACCAGCCCGATATCAAGCCCGAGCAGGTGCCTGCAGTGCTGGGCGATGCGGCGATCGCCTGGATCGATCACACCTATCTGCCGACCGACATTGCCCGCCAGTGCAAGGGGCTGAAGCATGTGGTGTTTCTCGGCACCGGCGCGCGCAGCTACATGAATCCGGAAGAGCTGGCCGAGCTCGGCATCAGCGTGCATCTGATCAAGGGTTATGGCGATACGGCCGTGGCGGAATGTTCCTTTGCGCTCATGTGGGCGGCGGCGAAAAGCCTGGCCCGCATGGATGGCGAGATGCGCCGCGGCAACTGGCTGCGCATGGACGGCGTGCAGCTTACCGGCAAGACCGTCGGCCTGATCGGCTATGGCGGCATCGGGGCGGAGATGGCGCGGCTTTGCGCCGGCGCCGGCATGAAGGTGCTGGCCTGGAACCGCAGCGCCAAGCAGGGTGTGTCCGGCGTGCAGTTTGTCGACATCGATACTTTGCTGGCGCAAAGCCATGTCGTCTCGCTGCACCTGCTGCTCAATGATGAGACCCGCGGCTTCCTTTCGGCTGAGCGCATTCGGAAGATGCGCCCCGGCGTTATCCTGGTGAACACCGCGCGCGGCGCTCTGGTCGACGAGGCGGCGATGATCGCGGCGCTCAAGTCCGGCCACATCGCCCATGCGGGCCTGGACGTGTTCCATGTCGAGCCGGTGCCGGCCGATCACGAGCTGCTCAAGCTGCCCAACGTGACGCTGTCGGCCCATTCCGCCTTCCGTACGCCGGAAGCCAGCGAGAACCTGATCAACGCAGCCCTGGAGCATAGCCGGCGCATCGCCGCCGGCTGATGCCATCTGCCGGTTCTGTCCGGCCCGCGTCCCGAACCGGGGCGTGGAAGGTGAGTTACCGTCCCCGCAAGGCGCTTGCATTGGCCCTCCGTGCCCCGAATAGTAGGGGCACGGACGATTTAGAGGACTAAAAAATGGCCCAGCGTTTCGACCTTCTGATCCGCAATGCGACCCTGATCGACGGCACCGGCGCGCTGCCGCGGAAGGGCGATCTCGGCGTCAACGGCGACCGCATTGTGGCGATGGGGGATCTCTCGGCGGCTTCTGCCGACCGCGAGATCGACGCCCAGGGCAAGGCGCTGGCGCCGGGCTTCATCGACGCTCATACGCATGACGACACCGTGGTGCTCTGCGGCCCGGAATGCGTGGTCCCGAAACTGTCTCAGGGCGTGACCACGGTGGTGATCGGCAATTGCGGCATCAGCCTCGCGCCGGTGAAGATGAACCGCCGTCCGCCCGCGCCGCTCGATCTGGTCGGCGATGCCGATGTCTGGCAGTACGAAAGCTTCGCCGCCTATGCCGAGCAGCTCCGCAAGACGCCGCCTGCGGTGAACACCTATGCGCTGATCGGCCATATGGTGCTGCGTTGCGAGGCGATGGATTTCGATCTCGACCGCCCGGCCACCGACAAGGAAGCCGAGCGCATGAAGACGCGGCTGGCCGAGGCGCTGAAGGAAGGCGCGTCGGGCTTCTCCACCGGCCTGTGGTATCCGCCCTCGCGCCATGCGCCGACCGATGAGGTGATCGCCGTGGCCGAAGCCCTGCGCGATTACGGCGGCCTGTATGTGACGCATATGCGCGACGAGGCCGATGGTGTCATCGACAGTATCGAAGAAACGCTGAAGATCGGCCGCGAAACCGGCTCGGCCGTGGTGATCAGCCACCACAAATGCACCATGCCGGAGAATTTCGGCCGCTCCACCGAAACGCTCGCCTATATCGAGAAGGCGATGCAGAAGCAGACGGTGAATTTCGACGTCTATCCTTACACCGCCAGCTCGACCGCTTTGCTGGTCGACCGCCTGCGCGACGACATGCCGGTGCAGATCGCCACCTCCGTACCGCATCCGGAGATGGCCGGCCGCATGCTCTCCGACATCGCCAAGGAATGGGGCACCGACATCCGCACGGCCGCCCAGCGCCTGCTGCCCGCCGGCGCGATCTATTTCATGATGGACGAAGCCGATGTCAGCCGCATCGTCGCGCATCCGCGCAGCATGATCGGCTCCGACGGCATCCCGTCCAACGACATGCCGCATCCGCGCCTGTGGGGAACCTTCCCGCGCGTGCTGGGCCATTACGCCCGCGATCTCGGCCTGATCAGCCTGGAAGCCGCCGTGCACAAGATGACCGGCCTGACCGCCAGCGTCTTCGGCATGGCCGACCGCGGCGTGCTGAAGGAGGGGGCCTTCGCCGACCTGGTTTTGTTCGACCCGGATACGGTGATCGACACCGCCACCTTCGCCGCGCCGAAGACGCCGGCCAAGGGCATCCTGGAAGTCTGGGTCAACGGCGTGTCGTCCTATGTGGGCGGCAAGGGCGTCACCGGCGAAAGCGCCGGCCGCCTGATCACTCGCCAGCCCCTTCCGGCCTGAATCGCCGGATCAAAAATTTGAGGCAGCCTCGCGTCAGCGAATGGGGTGGGCATAACGCGCGCAATATGCCCATACGCGCAACCATTCCAACCTCGCGCTCTACGATTACGACCGCCATACCATTCTGTTCGGGGTGCCGACGCGGTTCTAAATCAGGCCTTCACCGCGTCGCATCGGGCGGCAGCGGCTGGCGCTGCTTGCCGCGTCCGGTGACGGCGAAGGCGATGGCGATTACCGCCAGCACGAGATGCAGCCACACATCGGCGCCGTAGAGCGGCGCCATGCCGAACATTGTCTTCAGGCCCGAAGCCAGCCCCATGAAGAACAGGATCAGATAGACCGCGCCGGTGATGCAGGCATAGAACCAGGACAGCCGTAGGTCGCGCGACGCGATCAGGCCGCCAAGGCCAAACAGCACATGCACCAGATTATGCGCCGCGTTCACCGGGAAGATCCCGAGCAGCAGATGCACGTCATGCACCGGCGGCGAGCCTTCCGGCGAGGGGCCGCCCGGCTGGGTGATGCCCGGGATGAAGCCGGCAATGCCCACCGCCAGAAAGACGATGCCGTAGACCAGCGCAAAGACACGCGTATTCATGGAAACCCTCCGCCGTTTCTCCACATCGTCCCAGCAATTCACGGCGCCGCGCTCTGTTCCCTTTGTATCGGTGCTGCGGCTATGATCGGAACGCAAGCCAGCGGAACGATTGCTAGGGAAGAGGGAAGACATGGCCTTGTTCGAGGGTTTCACGCGCAAAACGGTCACGGTGGATGGCATCGAGATCAACGCCGTGATCGGCGGCTCCGGTCCGCCGGTTCTGCTGCTGCATGGCTTTCCGCAAAACCTCGCCATGTGGGCGCGTGTCGCGCCGGTTCTGGCGCAACGCTACACCGTGGTCTGCGCCGATCTGCGCGGCTACGGCGATTCGGCCAAGCCGCATTGCGCGCCTGACAAGTCCAACTACGCCTTCCGCGCGCTGGCCGCCGATCAGGTCGGCCTGATGCGCCAGCTCGGCTTTCCGCATTTCCATCTGATCGGCCATGACCGCGGCGGCCGCACGGCGCATCGCCTCACGCTCGATTACCCCGAGGCCGTGCAGTCGCTCACCGTAATGGACATCGTGCCGACTTATGCGATGTACATGGACCTCAACCGCGCGGTGGCGCAGGCCTACTGGCACTGGTTCTTCCTCGCCCAGCCCGAGCCGTTCCCCGAAACGATCATCGGCAGGGACCCGGATTTCTTCTACCAGACCTGCCTCGTCGGCTGGGGCTCATCTGCGCTTAGCGATTTCGATCCGGAGCTGCTGGCCGAGTATCGCCGCTGCTGGCGCGACCCGGCGATGATCCACGGCTCATGCTCGGACTACCGCGCAGCCGCCAGCATCGATCTGGAGCACGACGCCGCCGATATCGGGAAGAAGGTGGAATGCCCGGTGCTGGTCTTCTACGGAGCCAATGGCGCGATGGCGAAGATGTTCGACCTCGCCGCCGAATGGAAAAAGCGCTGCACGAATGTCACCGCCGCCTCGCTGCCCGGCGGCCATTTCTTTATCGACCAGTTCCCGAAGGAAACGGCGCAGCGTTTGCTCGATTTCCTGCAGCAGCAGGGCTGAAGAAAGAGAGCAACGCTGAAGAAGAGCGGGGCAGACCAGAAGAGCAGGGCAGGCCAGAAGAGCAAAACAGAAGGCAGCGCAGAGGCCGAGCGATGAAGACCTATCTCGTATACGCCGCCGCGGCTCTGGCCGAGATCGCCGGCTGCTTTTCCTTCTGGGCCTGGCTGCGGCTCGATAAATCGGCCTGGTGGCTGCTGCCCGGCATGGCCTCGCTCGCGCTGTTCGCCTATCTGCTCACCTTGGCCGAAGCCGCCGCCGCAGGCCGGGCCTATGCGGCCTATGGCGGTCTCTACATCGTGGCCTCGCTGTTCTGGCTTTGGATGATTGAGCACCGCATGCCCGACCGCTGGGATCTCACCGGCGCCGCGATCTGCTTGATCGGCAGCGGGATTATTCTATTGGGGCCGAGAGGTGCGTAGGCGAGAGGCCCGTCAACTATCAGACGCAGAAGCTTTTTGCCGTCAAGGACGAGGCCGCCGAGAGGCGGGTGGACATATGAAAGAAGCGGGCGAAAACGGGCGTGGCCTTGGCGCGGACTTGGCATCGCACTGGCCGGCAATCGTGCCGCTCTTGGCTGCCGCTTGCCCGCACCTGGCATGCAATTGGCTCGAATTGGCTGCAATCGGCTCGCAACTAAGCGCAGGCGGCAAGGCAGGCCCGCTTGATAAGCCTTTGTTCCGGCTCTAATTCGACCCATCATCGGCCCGGCATGCGGTGGCTCTGCGCCTTGCCGCCTAGGTTTCGATGTCCCATCCTGTTGCTGTCAAAACTCGGAGTCTCGCGCGATGATCGATCTCTATTACTGGCCGACCCCCAACGGCCACAAGATCACCCTGTTCCTCGAAGAAGCCGGCATTCCCTACACGATCAAGCCGGTCAACATCTCCAAAGGCGAGCAGTTCAATCCCGATTTCCTGAAGATCGCTCCAAACAACCGCATGCCGGCCATTGTCGATCATGCGCCCGCCGATGGCGGCGCGCCGATCAGCGTGTTCGAGTCCGGCGCGATCCTGCTCTATCTGGCCGACAAGTATAAGAAGTTCATTCCGCAGGATCTGCGCGGCCGGGTCGCCTGCACCGAATGGATGATGTGGCAGATGGGCGGTCTTGGTCCGATGTGCGGCCAGAACCATCACTTTTCGCAATACGCGCCCGAGAAGATCCCTTACGCGATCAATCGCTATGTCAACGAAACCAACCGCCTCTACGGCGTGCTGAACAAGCGCCTGGAAGGCCGCGCCTTCATCTGCGGCGACGAATACACGATCGCCGACATGATGTGCTACCCATGGATCGTGCCTTACGAGCGCCAGGGCCAGAAGCTGGAGGATTTCCCGAACCTCAAGCGCTGGTTCGACAGCATCTGGGCGCGGCCTGCGACGAAGGTCGCCTATGAGAAGGGCAAGGCCGTGAACCAGGGCGTGCCGGTGATGACCGAGGAAGCCAAGAAAGTGCTCTTCGGCCAGACCGCCGCCGTGGTGAAGGGATAGGGAGCACACCCAGTCGTCATGCTCGGGCCAAGTCCCGAGCATGGCGGAAGGGCCAAAGCGTCACCCTCGGGCCACCGGGTCCGGCGAAGGCCAGCCCGGCAGTAAACAAAGTGACCCGCGGGTCTTCATCCGAATAGGCAAAAAACTGAGAAACGCATGACCAAGCCCTCCGTTCAGATCGCTGATACCGATGAGAAGATCGCCGCCTGCTTTCCGGTGATCCACGAACTGCGCCCGCATCTGAAGGATGCCGCCGAACTCGTCGCCCGTGTGAAGCGCCAGCAGAAGGAAGGCTTTCAGCTCGGCTATGTGGAAGAGGCGGGCAAGCCGGTCGCCTGCATCGGCTTC